>Ga0316206_1000017_pt1 | contig 435692 bp, 408 predicted proteins | sample 6monthpyrite_MG_FD_204942 | JGI IMG/M metagenome (GOLD analysis project Ga0316206, IMG submission 204942) | Microbial mat bacterial communities from mineral coupon in-situ incubated in ocean water Damariscotta River, Maine, United States -... | ecosystem: Environmental > Aquatic > Marine >...
GCTAAATAAATAAATTATTATAAATATTATTTTACCCATAAAAAAATCCTTCTTATTGAAAAAATATGATTATATTATAAACAACTTTAATAATTGTTTAGTAAGAGAAATGAGAAATGAGAAATGATGAGAAATGGGGTCTGACCCCATTTAGGGAACAATTAAATTATACTTACGCCTATGAACAAACCTTTAAAGCATTGCAAATTGACAAGCAAATAGTCGCTATAATTTCACCTATGAAATATATATTACTGATTTTTACTCTTCTTTTTAGCGCGTGCAGCATCAAAAACTATGAGCATACACAAACAAAAATCATCACTATAAAATCACCTAAAATAAAATTTTCTGACCTTGGGTATTTGAGAAATAGTGGTGAAACAATAGAGCTGGAACTTTTCATAGCGGGAAAGAGCATAGAGAAGATAAGTGTAAACCATCTCATCTGCACCAGCGAAGGCTGCATGAGTAAAAGAGGCTTTAACGAAGATTACTTAAACAGGGCGTATCCTGATGATACCTTGCAAAATATACTTTTAGCCCATTCAATTTATGATAAAAAGAACTTAACTAAAACAGCTGACGGTTTTGAGCAGCAGATAAAAGAAGAGTCTGTAGACATAATCTACAAAGTAGACTCTCATAGCGTCTATTTTAAAGACAGAAAAAATAGTATAATTTTTAAGATAAAGGATACACAATAATGTCAAATAAATTTGTAGGGGCACACTGCTCGGCAAGCGGCGGTGTTTTTAATGCTGTAATAAATGCACAGGAGATAGGTGCAAAAGCATTCGCACTCTTTACTAAGAACCAGAGACAATGGGTAGCGAAAGAGTTGGATACTGAGACTATAGACAAATTCAAACGTGCTCTTGATGATAGCGGGATATTGCCTAAACATGTACTGCCTCATGATTCATATCTTATAAACCTCGGGCATCCTGAAGCCGACAAATTGGAGAAATCCAGAGTAGCATTTATAGATGAACTGCAAAGATGCGAACAACTCGGTCTTGACAGACTGAACTTTCATCCGGGAAGTCACCTTGCTAAAGTCAGTAAAAAAGATAAAGAGAACACAGTTGTAATGAAACCGATTGAGGAGGAGTGTCTTGATGTAATCGCAGAGTCGATAAACATAGCACTCGATAAGACAAACGGGGTTAGCGCGGTGCTTGAAAACACGGCAGGACAGGGAAGTAACCTTGGCTGGAAGTTTGAGCATCTGGCATATATTATTGATAGAGTAGAAGATAAGTCCAGAGTTGGAGTATGCATAGATACATGTCATATGTTTACAGCCGGTTACGACATAAGAACCAGAGAAGTTTACGATAAAACTTGGGACGAATTTGAAAAGATTGTAGGCTTTAAATACCTGATGGGAATGCATATCAATGACTCCAAACCGCCTTTAGGTTCACATGTAGACAGACACCACTCTTTGGGCAAGGGAGAGATAGGTCTTGATGCATTTAGCTTTATTATGAAAGATAAACGTATGGATGATATTCCTCTAATACTCGAGACTATTGACAGCAGCATTTGGAAAGAGGAGATAGAACTTCTTTACTCTTTTGAGAATTAAGCAAGTTTTGTGTAGTATTATCGATTATAAAAGTTAAAGGGAAGATATGAAAAAAATTGTTTTACCACTATTAACAAGTGCCGTTTTGATGGCAGGCGGCTATAAAATACCTGAAACTTCTCTAAATGCAGTTGCTCTAAGTGCTGCGAATGTTGCACACTCTCAAGGTGCTGATGCAGCCTACTATAATCCTGCAAATATGGCTTTTATGAAAGATGAGAACATCCTAGAAGTAGACTTGATGTATATTGGACTCGGTAAAATAAACTATCAGGGTTCTTATACTAATAGCTTTGGTTCAACGACTGCAGGACATGAGATAGATACGCAGAAAGAGAACTTTTTAGTACCCTCACTTAATTATGTCTCAGGAGATGTTAACGGTGCACATTTTGGGCTCAGTATAGTATCTTCTGCGGGGCTCTCTAAGAGATGGAATTCTGCTCCGGCGGTATATAGCGCAGAGGAGTTTACACTTAAAACAGTTGAAGTCAACCCGACGGTAGCACTTAGAGTTGGGGATAAGTTGGCAGTTGCAGTTGGAATTAGAGGTGTGTATGCTGATGGAGTTGTTAAAAGTACATCACCTATAGCCTCACGTGATATGGAAGGTGATTCTATAGACTTCGGGTATAACTTGGCACTCTCATATAAACCGACTCCAGAGTTAGATTTAGCTCTTACTTACCGCTCAAAGATTGATTTAACCATCGATGGAGATGCTACACTTTTCTACCAAGATGTAACTAACTCTTTTGGCGGTGGAATCGGTACTGCCTACAGCTCTAGCAGCGAGGCAGAAGTCTCTGTTCCCATTCCTGCTCTTTTAAACATTGCCGTAGCATACACATTTCCTACAGCTACAACTCTGGAATTTGTATATGAGAGAAACTTTTGGCACTCATATAGTGAGTTAGACTTTAATTATGGATCTAGTGTAAATCCAGTTACTAACTATGTCTTTGGCAAACCTGTGTCAAAAAACTGGAAAGATACAAATGCTTTTCGTTTTGGGATTACTCAAGAGTTAGATAAGCTCACTATAATGGGAGGTGTCGTTTTTGACCAATCACCAATACCTGATTCAACACTCAGTTTTGAGCTACCTGATTCTAACTCCGTATCGATTTCATTAGGTACTCGTTACCAGATAAATGAAAAGCTCAGTGCAGGTGTAGCCGCTCTTTACTCAATAAGAGAAGACAGAAGAGTTTCAAACGATACTCTAGAAGGCGAATTTACAGATGCAGATGTACTGATAGTTTCAGCCGGTCTAGAATATAAATTTTAAGGAATTTTTTGGAAACATTAATCAATTTTTTAGAGACAAAAGATGTAGAAGAATCTATAATATTTTCGCAACTAAAATGTAGTAAAAACGAAGCACTTATATTACATGCTTTGGTAAAAAGATATATGCAGGGAGAAGATGATGTTCTAATTTTAGAACTTCTTCAAGAACTTTACGGTGAAAAGAAATATGAGATAGTAAATCATCTAAAAGAGGTTAAACTGCTTTTAGAACTTGGTTGGCTGCATCAACAAAGTTTTACTCCTATAAAGATATCTGAGGTTACACCGCTGGAGCTTTTAAACAGTGCAGTCGGACTCTCTCCATCGCTCTTGAAGCTTCTTCAAGATGGTGCAATAGAGAGTGATTTACCCGATATTAAACCCTACTCCGACCACCTTGAGTATCTGCAAGACCAGTTTTTTCGTATAGAACTTTACCAAAAGATGAGCACAATCCGCCAGAATGTGCATGAACACTCTTTAGGCATAGATAGAACACAACACAAGCTGCAATTATTAGAAATGCGCATTCAAGAGCGGGTAGAACAGACTTCGGAAAAGCTTGTTTTAGATAAATTCTTTAAGCAAAAAAAGATGGACTCTAAAGAGGAAGTGATTTTTTTAGCACTTCTTCGTGAAGAGTACAGCTCTACTGATGCCTCTTTGCGTGAGATGAATACTCTGATTGAGTTGATATCACTGGATGAGTATGAACGGATTAAGAATCGGTCTCTTTTAGAAGATGGCTCGAAACTTATAAATGATGGAATTATTGATTATGAAGAGATGCTTAATCCTTTTGGTGGAATCTCCAGAGCCTTTTACATAGTAGATGATATACTTCAAAGTATCATACATCCGAATAAAAATAAAAAAGTTCGCCGTTTAAAATTAAATGCACTTATTACTGAACAAGATATTTTTGAGCTTATAGAACCTGAAACTTATCTTGAAGATGTTGTTTTGGCAAATGAGACGCAGGAAACTCTTGGTAACTTAATGAGACAGCTGGACAAAGAGGTAATCGGAAGATTGATAGAGTGGGGAATAAAAGATAAAAAAAGCGGAATTGATGCCAGGATTATTTTTTATGGTGCAGCCGGAACCGGTAAGACCATGACAGCCTACTCGCTTGCCAAATCACTTAAAAGACAGGTTTTGGCTTTTGACTGTTCAAAGATCTTATCTATGTATGTTGGAGAGAGTGAGAAAAATGTGCGTAAGATTTTTGACACCTTTTATGAGCTGTGCGAAAAAACAAAATCAGAGCCTATTTTACTTCTAAATGAAGCAGATCAGTTTTTGGGTGCGCGTTCAAGTGGTACTACTTCCGGTGCCGATCAGATGCATAATCAGATGCAAAATATCTTTTTGGAGCAGATTGAGAACTTTAAAGGTATGTTAATAGCCACAACAAACCTGTTGGAAAACATTGATAAAGCATTTTCAAGACGTTTTAATTATAAGATAGAATTTAAAAAACCAAATAAAGAGCAGAGACTTCAACTGTGGCAAAAGATGCTTCCGATTGACGCACCATATGAAGATGAATTTGATGTAAACGAGTTGGCAAACTACGGGCTTACAGGCGGTCAGATAAGCTTAATCATAAAAAATACGGCATATAAAGTTGCAGTAAGGGAGAATCCGCTTTTTTGTTTAGAAGATTTTGAACAGGAGATAAACAAAGAGAAAAGCTCAAACTTTGATAGCGAAAAATCTATGGGATTTTTGAATAAACAATAATATATAATGTAATATAACTGTAAATACACGGTAACACCTTTGTAACATAAATTATGCATAATACAAGCATAAAAATGTTTTGAAAAGGAATTTCACCGTGCCAACCTTCTTTCTTAATTTAACAAACTATTTAGTAAAACATTATAATATTAACTCAGCAGCAGCGATGACTATCGTTGATGATGAGTGGCATTATATTGAAGAAGAGTGCCTTATTGGTAATGATTGTATTGAGACAATAGCTAAAAATCTTATTGACATATATATGGTTGCATAGTTATGCCAATTAGTATAGAGAATTATTTTACTCATAATTATCCATCTTTTGAGAAGTTGCCACAATTTATCCGCTCAGGGGTGATTTCCGTTTTTAAGGAGTTCTTTCATGAGAATGAGATTAATGATGCCCTTATTGAGTATAAAAACTTAGATGCCTTTAGTTTTATTGAGTCGGTTCTAGAGTATTTTAATATTGATATTACGATAAACAAAAATCAATTATCAAGAATCCCCTCTTATGGAAAAGTTGTAATAATTGCGAACCATCCTTTAGGTGCTCTGGACGCATTAGCACTGCTGAATGTGGTAAAAGATGTAAGAAAAGATATAAAAATTGTAGCATCAAATTTTCTGAGTGAGTTTGAAAACATAAGTGATATAATAATACCCATAGAAAATGTAAGAGGAAAGATGCAACGAAGTTCTGTTAAAGGAATTTATGATGCTTTGAAAAAAGAGCAGGCTGTTATTATATTTCCATCCGGGGAAGTAAGCCGTGTTCGTCCAAATGGCATAAAAGATACAAAATGGCGTAAAGGTTTTTTGAAAATAGCTGAAAATATGCAGGCAACAGTACTACCTATACATATAGATGCCAAAAATTCAAAAAGTTTTTATCTGCTTTCTATGATTAATAAGTCTTTGGCTACTGCAACAATCCCGCATGAAATGTTTAAATATTATAATAAAAACATAGCTTTTACAATTGGTAAAAGTATTCCTTATGAGAGTTACAATATACCTTCTATCTCAATTGAAGACAGAGTGAAACTCTTTCGTAAACACTTCTATTTGGTTGCTAAAAAGCACAAAGGTATTTTTAAAACATATAATGCAATTGCCTTAGCTGAAAATAGACGAGAGTTAAAGTATGAATTAGAGAATGCTAAAGCACTTGGAGAGACTACGGATGGCAAAAAAGTTTATCTTTATTCTAATGAAGAGGATAATGTTCTTATAAAAGAGATAGGCCGTTTAAGAGAGATAAGCTTTCGTCAAGTAAAAGAGGGTAGCGGAAAGCAACGCGACATAGATGATTTTGATTACTGTTATGAACATATTATTCTTTGGGATGATAAGGATTTAGAGATAGTAGGTTCTTACCGCATCGCTAAAGCACAGGAGATAATTGAAACCTATGGCGTTGAAGGACTTTATACCTCTGGACTCTTTCGCTATAAGGAAGAATTCTCAAAATATTTTTTAAATGGGATAGAATTAGGTCGTAGTTTTGTACAGCCAAAGTATTGGAACTCAAGAGCTTTAGAGTATTTATGGCAGGGAATAGGTGCATATTTAAGAGCTAATCCGGATGTTAGATATATGTTTGGTGCCGTAAGTATATCTCGTTCATATAATGATGATGCAGTTGCCCTACTTGTATATTTTTATATGAATTATTTTTCTTCAAAAGTACAAAGTGTAGAGCATATTGATAGTTATAAAATATCAGATATAAAAATAGCTGAGTTTGAAAAACTTTTCCTAAAAAATGATTATGCCAAGGATCTTATAACTTTAAAAAATGAGTTACAGTTAATTGGATATGCAATACCGACACTCTATAAACAGTATAGTGATTTATGTGAAGATGATGGTGTTCAGTTTATGGATTTTGGTGTAGATAAAGAGTTTGAAAACTGTGTTGATGGTTTCATAATGGTAGATATGTATAAAATGAAAGCTCAAAAAAGAAAACGCTATTTAGAGAGATAAAATCACACGAAATTAGTATAATTTAATGTCGATTTCTTACAATATGTTTCTATTATACACATTTAAACTCATAGTCCAAAAAAATATGTAGTATTTAGTAACAATACGCACCCCAAATTTATTGATACTCTTTTATTTAATACTCTTTTTGATACAATCCACATAACTGTTTTTTCTAAAAATTTGCAAAAAATATTTAAGCCAAAAGGCTTATATTTTTATATATTTGAAAAAATAATAATAATAAAGGTAGGTTATATGGATCATATAGTGACTTCAAATCCGTATTTTGGGGTATTTGTACTTTTTCTTGTGACATTTGGTGCATTTACAGCAACGACTATAATAGCTCGTTTAGCGAGTCGCGCCTTAGCAGCCAAGGATAGTGAAAAGATTAAACTATCCGTTTATGAGTGTGGACCAGAGGTTACAAGGCAGCCAAATAGAATTTCTCCACAGTTTTATCTATTTGCACTGCTTTTTTTACTATTTGATGTAGAGATAGTTTTTATGTTTCCGTGGGCAGTAGATTTTAAACTACTAGGATGGTTTGGCTTTGCTGAGATGTTAATGTTTATATTGTTATTAACTATCGGTTTCGTATACGCATGGAAAAAAGGAGCGCTTGAATGGCACAACATAAAGTAAATTATACACAAGATGGCGGTTTGCCGATAGCTCTTACAAGTATTGATAAAATCGTAAACTGGGGTCGCTCAAATTCGATTTGGGCACTTACATACGGTCTTGCTTGTTGTGGTATTGAGATGATGGCATCCGGTGCTTCTCGATATGACTTTGACCGTTTTGGAACAATCTTTAGAGCTTCTCCTCGTCAAGCTGATGTAATGATTGTAGCGGGAACACTTACGAAAAAGCATGCTGAGTTCATTAAAAGACTTTATGATCAGATGACTGAGCCTAGATGGGTTATTTCAATGGGTTCATGTGCTAATACAGGTGGTATGTTCAATACTTATGCAACAGTTCAAGGGGCTGATAGAATTATTCCTGTTGATCTCTACCTGCCGGGTTGTGCACCGCGTCCTGAAACACTTCAGTATGGTGTAATGTTACTACAGAAAAAGATTCGAGCCAACCATGCGTCTAAAGCACAAAAAGCTAAAAGGTTAATGTAATGAGAGCATATACACCTAAAGATAATGTACAGGCTAAAGCTTACTATACAGACAGATTTTATGTATCTCCGCAAGTGCCTAAGAATCCCGTTGAGAGTGATGAAGTTTTTACTGCTGATTTAGAAGCTATTAAAGCAAAGTTTGAAGTAGTTGAAGCATATATTCAAGTTCAGCAGATGGTTGTTTTCATTAAGCCTGAAGATAACTACAAAGTTTTGCAACTTTTAAGAGATGAGCTTGAATATACTCAACTTTCAGAGTTGAGTGCTATTGACTGGCTTGCTGATAGAGGTGGATTTGAAGTTTTCTATCAGATGTTAAGTATGAACAAGCGTAAGCGTATTCGAATAAAAATGTTTATAAACAGTGGACAGACTGTAAACTCTGTTGAAAAACTCTTTCGTAGTGCTGACTGGTCTGAGCGTGAGATGTTTGACATGTTCGGCATTGAAGCTAATGGTCACCCGTTTATGAAAAGAATACTTATGCCTTATGACTGGCAGGGTTATCCTCTGCTTAAAACTTACCCGTTAGAGGGTGATGAGTTTGCTGCTTGGTATGAAGTAGATAAGATTTACGGCAAAGAAGCAAGAGATATTATCGGACCTGAACTTCGTGATACTGCAAAAGTTGACAGATATGACTCTGAACGATTTGCCCGCCTTGGTCACGAAGTGCCTAAGGGGACAAAAATCACTGGAAATGAACCTAAAACAGAGCAGAACTATCAAGAAGATGGTGGTGTCTTTATGATTAAAAAATTCGATAAAAAAGATTCGGTCGTTATTGACGATCCTCAGAGATAGGTACAAGGTGGAAATAATAAAATGCAAGTAAAAAATAGATTAAATCCCTTTTTTGAAAATATCACTTTTGATAGAGAAGATAACGAACTGATTTTAAACTTTGGTCCTCAACATCCTTCGGCACACGGACAGCTTCGTTTAATGCTTCATCTTCAACAAGAGATGATTGTTAAGGCTCACCCGGATGTAGGATATCTTCATCGTGGTATGGAGAAGATGGCTGAGAATATGATTTACAACGAGTTTATGCCGACAACTGACCGTATGGATTATATCGCATCGTCATCAAACAATTACGGATTCGCACTTGCGGTTGAGAAACTTGTAGGTTTGGAAGTTCCTCGTCGTGCTAAAGTAATCCGTATGATGCTTTTAGAGATTAACCGTCTTATGTCTCACCTTTTCTGGCTGGCTACTACAGCGCTGGATATTGGAGCAATGACAGTTTTCCTTTTTGCTTTCCGTGAGAGAGAATACCTTATGGATATCATCGAGGGTTACTGTGGAGCTAGACTTACACATGCTGCTATTCGTATCGGTGGTGTACCTCTGGATATCCAAGATAGTTTTATAACTCAGCTAAGAGTGTTCTTAGATAAGTTACCACAAAATATTAAAGATTATGAAGATCTTCTTGATACTAATCGTATCTGGTTAATGAGAATGGAAGAGGTTGGAACTATTTCAAAAGAGATGGCGCTTTCATGGGGTTGTACAGGACCTATGCTTCGTGCATCCGGTGTCGCTTGGGATATTCGTAAAGAAGAGCCTTATGAGCTTTATGATGAAGTCGAGTTCAATGTGCCTTGGTCTGATAAAGGTGATAACTTTGCAAGATACCGAATATATATGCAAGAGATGAGAGAGTCTGCAAAGATTCTTCGTCAAACAATTTCTATGTATCAAAAGTGTGTTAAAGATGGACAAACAGAATTAATGGCACATGCACCAAAATATATTTCAGCCCCTAAGCTGGATATTATGACTCAGAATTACTCTTTAATGCAGCATTTTGTACTGGTTACACAGGGTATGAGACCTCCAGTTGGAGAAGTTTATGTAGCGACTGAATCACCAAAGGGTGAGTTAGGTTTCTTTATTAACTCTCAGGGTGGACCATATCCATATAGATTGAAGCTTCGTGCTCCATCTTTTTGGCATACAGGTATTTTAACTGACCTTTTACCTGGTCACTATATTCCGGATGTTGTTTCTATTATTGGTACGACAAACATAGTATTTGGAGAAGTTGACCGATGATAAATTTTAATAATTTTTTTCTCATAGTTAGATGTAGCTTTAGTGAGGGGAATTTTTCAAAGAGTTCACTTCTTTGTAAAAGGAGACAAATATGAAAAGATATGATTTAAGACATTTAAAAGATGCTTTTGAGCCTAGGATGACAGAGATTTTGGGAATTCATAAAAAGGGTGAAGTTGCAATCTTTTTATTTGAGATTGGAGACTTTACTCCTATTCAAAGATCGGCTGACTTAGTAAAAGAGTGTGGTTATGAGTTAATGAACTCTTTAAAGTTTAACGAAGTCGACTGGACTATCGTAGCAAAAAAATAGGACTGAAATTTGAGTAAAGTATATTTTTCTACTTGGAATGGTGAGTCTATAAACAATATAGGTAAACCTGAAGAAGAGTGGGAAGAGTCAGCTTATAATCTGCCTGCACAATATGATGACCACCGCGATTCTAAAGCCTTTATTGGCTGGGATGGTGTTGCACTCTTTAATGCTGAGGTAGATGTAATCCGTTTAGCTATGGAGTATGCTGCACAGTACCAGGAGTATTCTGAAGCATGTGGAAGATGTGCACCCGGAAGATGGGGTGGACGAATTCTATATGATCAATTAGATAAGATTGCTCGTGGTGAAGGCAGTATAGACGATTTGGACCACTTGAAAGAGATTGGCAAAAGTATGCAGATCACTTCAAAATGTGAGATTGGAAAAACTGTTCCAAATCCTATTATTGATTTGATGGAGCATTTTGAAGATGTGTTTATGGATTGTATTGACAATCAAAAACCATCTAAACACTATAATGATGAAGTAGGCTACATTGCTAAAATTACTGCACCATGTACTGATGCTTGTCCTTCGCACGTTGATATCCCGGGATATATAGAGGGTGTTAGAGATTTAAGAATGGATGACTCGCTTATTGCAACTCGCCAGACTATGCCGCTTGCTCATGTTTGCGGTCGTGTTTGTCCACATCCGTGTGAGGATGCTTGTCGCCGTACAAACCTTGATGAACCTATCTCTATTATGGCGCTTAAGCGTCTTGGTGCTGACTGGGAAACAGATCATGGCTTTGACTTTTTTCATCCAATGAAGAAACAGCCGAGCAATGGTAAAAAAGTTGCGATTATCGGAGCAGGTCCTGCCGGTTTGACAACAGCCTACTATTTAGCGGCTGAAGGTGTAGAGTGTGATGTTTATGAGGAACTTCCTGTTCTTGGCGGTGAAGTTGCTGTTGGTGTGCCTGAATACAGAATGCCGATAGACAAATACAACCAAGATATAGAGTGTGTTAGAGATATGGGTGTTAATTTTATTACTAACTCCAGAATCAATGCTGATGATATGAGAAGATTTGAGAAAGATTACGATGCAACTATGGTTGCAACAGGTACTAGAATAAGTAAAAAAGTTCGTTGTGACAACGAAAGAGCTGAGATTGAGGGCTATTGGTCTGCAATTGAGATGCTTGATCAGATTAATCTTTGGGATAAGTATGAAATTGGCGAAGCAGTAGATTTAACAGGTAAAACAGTTGTCTGTGTCGGTGGTGGATTTACATCTATGGATGTTGTCCGCTGTGCAATTAGAGCAAATGCTAAAAAAGTTTATATGATTTATCGTCGTGATGAGAAGACAATCATCCGTAATACTACTTATGAAGAGTATCATGAAGCTGTAGAAGAGGGTGTAGAGTTTCTTTTCCACTCTGCTGTTAATACTATGAATGATGAAAACGATGTTTTAAAATCTCTTTTGGTTGATAAGTTTGAGTTAGTTCCTGATCCGGACGGAGGTCGTGCTCAACTTGTAAAAGTTGAAGGTGCCTCATATGAGATTGAGACAGACTTTTTAATTCCTGCAGTCTCTCAATCAGCTGATTTAGACCTGCTTCCTGAAGAGTGGGATATTGAGATGACTTCATGGGCTACTATTAAGACAAATGGCAAAGATTATATGACTTCTCGCAAGGGTGTTTTTGCCTCTGGAGATTGTGAATATGGTCCAATGACAATTGTAAATGCAGTCGGACAGGCAAAAAGAGCCGCTTCTGTTATGAGTAGATATATTCAAACCGGAGATATCTCTCTTACAGATGATGAGATTATGGAAGATCATCTTCGTAAACTAAAAGTCTATGATAAAAAAGAGAAGGTGACCGGTTGGATGCCTGGTATTTCTAGAGAGCATAGCCAAGTTCTTGATGTTGATGATCGTAAATACAACAACAGAGAAGTTAATTTAGGTTTTACTCAAGAAGAAGCTATGAGTGAAGCTGAACGTTGTATGCGTTGTTATTACATTGCTATGGTAGCTACTTAGGATGGGAGGATATATGAATAATTTGATTAATTTTAAAATTGACGGTATCCAAGTGGAAGCTCAAAAGGGCGAGACTATTTTAACAGTAGCTCGAAAACATGGCATCTACATACCTACTATGTGTTATATATCTAAAACAACACCATGTGCATCTTGCCGTATTTGTGTTGTAGAGGCTGAGGGAGTTGAGGGTTTTGTACTCTCATGTAATACTCCACCGACAGAGGGAATAGAGATTACAACCAATACGCCGGAATTAGAAAATGAACGAACGAACATTATGAAGCTTTATGATGTAAACCACCCTTTAGAGTGTGGTGTTTGTGATAAATCCGGTGAGTGTGATCTGCAAAACAAGACTTTAGAATTTGGTGTATCGAGCCAAAACTTTTCTGCTCGTGATCAGGCGCGTAAGATTGAGAACTGGGGAGTTATCAACTATGACCCCTCTCTTTGTATTTTATGTGAGAAGTGTGTTCATGTCTGCAATGAAGTAATCGGTGATGATGCTATTGAGGTAAAATTCGGTGGCTACAGTTCAACAATAATTCCAAAAAACTCAGATACGCTTGATTGTACTTTTTGTGGAGAGTGTATAGCAGTTTGTCCGGTTGGAGCTCTTATAAGTTCAGATTTTCAATACAAGTCAAATGCATGGGAACTCTCCCGCATACCGGCTACATGTGCTCACTGTTCAGCCGGCTGTTCTTTAGAGTATGAAACAAAACATCTCTCTATTGATAATAACGAGCAAGAGATATATAGAGTTAAAAATAATTTTGAGTTCTCTTCACTTTGTGGAGCCGGGCGTTTCGGATTTGATTTTGAAAATAAAGCAAACAGAGATGTGAACTCTTTTGAATCAGCTGTTAAGGCGGTTGAAAATGCGGCTGCTATTAGATTCTCTTCAATGATTACAAATGAAGAGGCTCATATCTTAGAGCTTCTGAAAAATAAGCTTGGAATAAAACTATTCAATGAAGATGCAAGAAAATTTTCAGAGTTTATGAAAGCGTATAGCTCTGTAAGTGGAAAACTTCACCACAGCGGTTCACTTGACGCTATTAAACTCTCTGATGCTGCGGTAGTAATCGGTAGTAGAATCGCAACTGACAACCCGGGTGTGAGATATGCATTAACAACGGCAGCAAAACATAATGGAGCAAAGATAGTCTATGCTCATCCTATGGAAGATGTTTTAATGCAAAATGTTACTACTCAACTTATGAAGTATGAAGTAGGAACTGAAGAGGGTGTTATGGCACTTATAGCTTCGGCTATTGTGAGTGATGCAGATATAGAGGATAGTGAGAGAGAATTTTTTGATGATTTAGATTTGGGTCATATTTGTGCTGAAACTAATATCGGTGAAGAGGAGTTATCAATTATGATGAACTCATTCTCAAGAGCAAAAAATCGTGTATTAATCATAGGTAATGATTTGATTGCACATGAGCGTTCAGATAATATAGCTAAATTGGCTGCAATAATAGAGAAATACAGCGACTTCTCTTTAGTTATAGTTCCTCGTGAAGTAAACACGCTCGGTGTTTCACTAACAAACTCACTTGATATTGATGAAGATATATCTGATGTAGTGGGCTATAATGAAAAAGGAGACTTTGTTATCTCTTCTTTAGAGGGTCCTGATATGGCGGTGCCTGCACTCAATCAACAAGAGGGAACATTTGTAACTATTGACAATAGAGTAGTGTCTACAAATGTTGCGGTTGAGTTCGACGGCTATAACCTGAATGACATTGCAAATGCTTTAGGAATATATAAAAAGAATACAGTTGATTACACAAAAGAATTAAGTAAAAAGAGTGGCTTTAAAGCTGTTGGCTTTGATGATTTAGAAAACTTTCTTTCACCGATGGGTGTTGATATACGTGGTTATCTTCTTGATGAAATTACATGTAAAAGTGATGGAAAACTTGAAGAACTCGATGATTTGCCGGAGTTTAACGGTACTGTTATTTATCATTCAGACCCGGTTCTTCAGTTCAATAACTATACAAACAATAGTGTACACTTGGCTAAAGAGAACTTTTTAAGGGGCTCTGCGCAATTTTCTGTAGCTGCTAGAATCTCAGATGGAGATATGGTAGAGATTACATTTGGCTCAACAACAATCAAAAGAGAGTTTAAGTTAGACAGAGAACTTAAAGGAACTATAGCACTAAACCCTACATTCGATATGAGTGTTGATTCTAGTAGATATAGATTTGAAAAATCCAAAATAGTGAGAGTGACGTAATGAGTAAAATTACTATAAATATTGATGGGCAGGATATACAGACACAAGAGGGCGAGTTTATTCTCAATGCTGCTCGTGCAAATGATATCTTTATACCGGCGATTTGTTATTTAACAAGATGTAGTCCGACATTGGCTTGTCGTTTATGTCTTGTCGAGGCTGATGGTAAGCAGGTTTATGCTTGTAATGCAAAAAGTAAAGATGGCATGAATATTACGACCTCTACCGATAATATCGAGAAAGAGCGTCGTGCTATCATGGAAGTATATGATGTAAATCATCCTCTTCAATGTGGTGTTTGTGATCAGTCCGGCGAGTGTGAACTACAAAACTACACTTTAGAGATAGGTGTAGATTCACAAAGTTATGCTGTTAAGGACGTAGATAGAAGTTCTCACGACTGGGGACACCTACATTATGATCCGGGTTTATGTATAGTTTGTGAGAGATGTGTAACTGCATGTAAGGATATGATAGGTGATAACTCTCTTAAGACTGTTGCTCGCGGCGCGGATGCACTAGAAGCAGAGTACAAAGAGAGTATGCCAAAAGATGCTTATGCAATGTGGAATAAGCTTAACAAATCAGTAATTGGTTTGACTAACGGTACTGATGTTTTAGATTGTACATCTTGCGGTGAGTGTGCTGCTGTATGTCCTGTCGGTGCTTTAGTCGATACCCACTTTATGTATAAATCAAATGCTTGGGAATTAAATCAGGTTCCGGCGACTTGTGGTCACTGTTCGGCTGGGTGTCAAATATCTTATGATGTTAAACATACTAGTATTGGTGATACAGAAGATAAGATTTATCGTGTTATGAATGAGTGGAACTATGTATCTCTCTGTGGTGCCGGTCGCTACGGTTTTGATTATGAAAACAGAGTAGAAGGTAAAGATGAGCTTGCGTTTGCAAATGCAGTTGCAGCCTTTGAAAAAGCCGATACAATCGAGTTTACTTCTACTATCACCAATGAAGAAGCATTCATACTTCAATCGCTAAAAGATAAACTTGGTATGAAACTTGTAAACTCTGAAGCAAAAGCATTTCAAACTTTTTTGAGTGATTACAGTGAGATTAGCGGTACGAAACTTTACGGTAATGACCTTGAAGCTACTCATGATGCAAACTTCATTATTTCAGTCGGTACTGCACTTAAAAGTGATAATCCAAATGCAAGATATGCACTGAATAACTCAATGACTGTAAATAAAGGAGCAGGTCTATATTTTCATCCTGTAAAAGACCCTATTATCGAAGGTCTTGGAAAAAGTATTATGACAGTTCCTCATGCACCGCTTCAAGAAGAAGCAGCTCTTTATTTAGTGCTTGATTTGTTTGCGGATAAAACAAAACTTCCATCGGATGTAACTGATTATCTAGCATCATTTCACTCTGAGAAGACTGTTACAGTTGAAGAGACTATTAAAGAAGAGGTAGTTGAGATTGTAAAAGTGATGAAGAAGAATGAAGAGACAGGTGAAGAGGAAGAGATAGCGGAAGAGAAGAAAAAGATGGTTCCTAAAAAAATCTCTAAAGAAGTTGTTGTCGATGACAATAGACTCTTAGAAATTTTAGGTGCTGATGATAAATTTATGGAAGATTTAGAGAAAAATCTTAAGAAAAAAGACTCATTTGCTCTAATTGCCGGACCTGATTTATATACTCATCCAAATTCTAAAAATCTTGCTCGTCTTTTGGGACTTATTGAAAAATATAGTGCTTTTGATATTACAATGATACCGACACTTACTAACTCATTAGGCGTTGCACTGATTTGTGAACTAGATGATATTAAGGGGTCATTCAGTGTTGGTTACAACACTAAAGGTGACTTTACTCTCTCTGCTTTAGGTGACGGTGACCTCGATATGCCGGCAATTAATCAGCAAGAGGGAACACTTACCAGTGTTAATAAAAGAGTAAACCCTACAAATGCTGCTCTGTCTTACAGTGGTTATACTCTTAATGATATCGCGAATGAACTTGGACTTAAAGCTGAAATCACTGTAGATTACACACCTTGCCTACCTACTTCAGCAGGATTTAAAACAGAGATATTTGATAATCTACCGAATCACTATGATAATGATGGAACAGAACATCGCGGATATACTTTAGACAATGTCAGTGTAAAAACAGGTTCTGATGAGTCGGTAGAGAAGTTTAGTGATGCTAGGTTAGCCATTAACCAAGGAGGACAAGCTGGAAGTTTAATCTATCTAGCTAATCCTGTAAGACAGTTTACCGAGTTCACAAACAAGACGACTAATCTGGATGAGGTTGGCGGTATTTACATGAGCGAAGAGTTCTTAAGTAAATCTGATTTAAATGAAGGAGACAGTGTGAGAGTTAAGAGTGAGAGTGGGGAACTTATTGTTAATATTGTAAGCGATAACAAGATTAGTGGTGATATCGCACTTCTACCGACATTTGATTCTAAAATAAATTCAGAGGCATTGTTTAGCTCATACCGCTTTGCAACAGCTTCGATTGAAAAGGTGTAATATATGGAAACAGCATATTTAATTGAGACGGTTATAAAAATCGTTGTAATTTTACTTGTCTTTTCTGCATTAGCAGGGATAGGTACTTATTTTGAGAGAAAGATTTTAGCATTTATGCAACGTCGTTTAGGACCGACTAATGTTGGGCCTTACGGACTATTGCAAGTTGCAGCAGATGGTATAAAGCTTTTTACTAAAGAGGATATTGTTCCTACTAATGTAGTTGGAAGAATTTTTAAAATTGCACCGGTAATAACAGCTGCCACTGCTTTCATGGCAGCAGCTGCGATTCCATTTTTGCCATCATTTACACTCTTTGGTTATGAAGTACATCCAATAGTTGCAGATATAAATATAGGTATTTTATATATTTTAGGAATTATGGGTATTGGTTTATATGGTCCACTTCTCGGCGGTATGGCATCAGCAAACAAATTCTCACTAATATCTGCTGCTCGTGGTGCCGCTGTATTTATCTCTTATGAGGTTGTTACAGGATTATCCATACTTGCTCCGATTATGATGGTTGGTTCACTCTCTTTAATTGATTTTAACGAGTATCAAGCAGGAGGATTTACAGATTGGATTATCTGGTCTCAGCCTGTTGCCTTTGTACTGTTTTGGATTGCAGCTTTTGCAGAGACAGGTCGTACGCCATTTCATCTAATAGCAAACGATCATGAGATTATTGATGGTTTTGGTACAGAGTACTCTGGTATGAGATGGGGACTTTTCTTCATTGGAGAGTATGCGAATATGTTCTTTATCTCTTTTGTAATTCCTTTGATTTTCTTAGGTGGTTATGGAGATGGGTCTCTTATTGGGGCTTTAGGTTTACTTGCTAAAATGGCATTTTTCTTCTTCTTTTTCTTGTGGACCAGAGCTGCATGGCCGGATGTAAGACCGGATCAGTTAATGTGGTTATGTTGGAAAGTGCTAATGCCGATAGCAGTTGTTAATATTCTAATCACTGCTATAGTGATGATGTAAGGGGTGATGATGAATAACGAACAATTTAATGATAGAAATACTACTGATGATTACTTCTTAGTAGATATTGAAGATTATCCTACTGATGGCTGGGGTAAGTTTAAAAGAGTAGTAAAAAGAAGTTTCAGAGGCGAGCTATTTGTTGGTCTTTGGGTTGTATTGCGTGAGATGATAAGATTTGATATTCATACAGTTAAATATCCAGAGGAGAAGATGCCTATCGGTCCAAGATATCGTGCTGTGCATGAGATGAAAAGACTTTGGGAATCAGATGCTGAGAGATGTATTGGCTGTGGACTTTGTGAGAAGATTTGTATATCAAACTGTATTAGAATGGAAACAAAAATAGATGAAAATTCTCGTAAAGAGGTTTCAGAGTATAGCATTAATCTTGGAAGATGTATCTTTTGTGGATATTGTGCTGAAGTTTGTCCGGAACTTGCAATTACGCATGGTGGTGAGTATGAGAATGCCAGTGAACAACGCGAGCATTTCATAATGTATGAAGATATGTTAACTCCACTAGATAAGATGAAAGCTGGTACACAGTTGGAGTTTGAAGGTTTTGGTGCGATTACACCACATGAAGATGAGCGTGTTAAAAAAACACCTCTAGCATATTAAGGAGTTTGGTTATGTTTGAAGCGATTGCATTTTATCTGTTTGCTTTTTTGACAATAGCGATGTTTTATATTACAGTAACAACATCACAAGCGTTGTATGCTCTTACAGCATTGGCGGCAGGAATGATTTTTATATCAGCATTTTTCTTTATATTGGGTGCTGATTTTTTAGGTGCGATTCAGATCGTCGTTTACTCAGGTGCTGTAATGGCTCTTTACTCATTTGGTATGATGTTCTTTGACACTACAAGAGAGGTAAAAGAGAGACAAGGAAACAATGCTGTTGTCTTGGGATTAAGCATTATTTCGGCAGTTTTAGTTGTTGTTATATTCGCAACTCCTATCATTGGCGATAATATTACAGCTCTTTACCCTGTTACAGAAGGTGCAGGAAATACTCAAGAGGTTGGTATGGTTCTTTTTACTAAGTATCTTGTTCCTTTTGAGCTTGCAGCTGTTATGCTTCTTGTTGCAATGGTAGCAGGTATAGTTCTTGCTGGTAAGAAGATGGACCTTTCACTTACTCTTATGAATGAACATGAGATTAAAATGATGAGAGAAGCAGATAAAAACAAAAAGGTACTCTCATGATGGAAATAGGACTTAATCACTATCTTGTATTATCGACTATACTATTTTCTATAGGTTTAGTTGGTGTAATGAGAAGAAAAAATTTACTTATGCTATTTTTCGCAACAGAGATACTTTTAAACTCTGTTAATATATCTTTTGCTGCGATTTCGCATTATTATGGTGACTTAACTGGTCAGATGTTTGCATTTTTCGTAATTGCAATCGCAGCATCAGAAGTTGCTGTAGGACTTGGTCTATTGATTGTTTGGCATAAAAAACATAATAATATTGATCTTGACAACATGTCAACAATGAGAGGATAAGAGATGGAGTTATTTTTATATACTGCACTGTTCTCACCGCTGGTTGGATCTTTATTTGCAGCACTCTTTGGTGCATCACCAAGGACAAAAATAGCCGGTATTGTTCCAAGTATACTACTTGGAGTATCTCTAATTAGCAGTAGTGTGCTTCTTGTATTGGTTTTGACAACCGGACACACCCTGCATGTAGAGATGATGACATGGATGGCTACCGGAAATCTGTATATTCCATTTGGATTTGTAGTTGATCAGGTAAGTGTAACAATGATGATGGTAGTAACTTTAGTCTCGACCGTTGTTCATGTATATGCTATTGGTTATATGGATCATGATAAAGGATTTAATAGATTTTTCTCTTATCTCTCTGCTTTTGTTTTCTCAATGATGGTTCTTGTTATGAGTGATAACTTCGCAGGTCTTTTCATTGGTTGGGAAGGTGTTGGTCTTTGTTCATGGTTACTAATTGGTTTTTGGTATCAAAAAGAGAGTGCAACTTGGGCAGCTAATGAGGCGTTTATTATGAACCGTATTGCTGACCTTGGAATGTTAATAGGTATATTCTTGGTTTATTGGAATACAGGAACACTTCAGTATGACGGTGCTTTTGCTGCATTCGCAAATATGGACACAGACACTCTTACATGGATAGGTATTTTTCTGTTTATCGGTGCAATGGGTAAATCAGCTCAGTTCCCGCTTCATACTTGGCTTGCAGATGCGATGGAGGGACCTACTCCGGTTTCTGCACTGATTCACGCTGCAACAATGGTAACAGCCGGTGTTTACTTAGTGGTACGCTCAAACGAGTTATACAGCTTAATTCCTCATGTAGGACTTTTTATAGCATCTCTTGGTGCCTTTGTAGCAATTTTTGCTGCATCTATGGCTCTTGTAAATCGTGATATAAAACGTGTAATTGCTTACTCTACCCTTTCACAGCTAGGGTATATGTTTGTTGCAGCCGGTTTGGGTGCATACTGGGTTGCTCTATTTCACCTTATGGCACATGCATTTTTTAAAGCTCTTCTTTTTCTTGGTGCTGGTAATGTTATGCATGCTATGGATAGTGAGCTTGATCCGTTTAAGATGGGTGGTTTAGGTAAGAAGATGAAGGGTACTATGATAATGATGACATTGGCATCAGTGGCTCTAGCAGGTATCTACCCACTTGCAGGATTCTTCTCAAAAGATTTAATCCTGGAAGTTGGATTTGTTGAAAACCACTATATTATCTACACGGTACTACTTTTTACTGCCGGTTTAACTGCATTTTATTCATTTAGAATTGTTGCATTGATCTTCCATGGTGAAGAGAGATATAAGTTGTTTGGTTTTCATCCGCATGAAGCATACAAGTTTATGTTAGTGGCAATGAGTCCGCTTTTAATTCTTGCAGTTATTGCTGGCTCGTTTAAGATGACCTATTTTGAGATGGTTACATATGTACTTCCGGCAACTGAGTATCATGTGCATAATCATACAATCTATTGGATTATGACTATCGGGACGCAACTTTTTGTAATTCTTTCAATCTTTTATGCATATAAAAAATATATGTCAAGAGATATAAAGGTACCAGATGGCACATCTGCTATGGAAAACAGCTTCAAATATAAACTATTAATCAACCAATACTATATTCCTTATTTTTATGAAGAGTATCTTGTAAAACCATATAGGGAACTCTCAACTCTGTTTTGGACAAAAGTTGATCAAAAGATTGTTGACGCTAGTGTTGATGGAATAGCAAATATATTTTATCAAACTGGTGAAAATACAAGAGCAATGCAGAGTGGAAACCTTTCTACGATGCTTAAGTGGATGGTAGCGGGTACAGTTGCCTTGCTATCGTTAGCTGTAGTTTTCGGACTAGCAGCTAGATACTCTGAAGAAATTAAGTTATTTCTTTCAGGTTTAGGAGTTTAATAGATGATAGATCACATCTTATCGATTTTAATTTTCTTTCCGGCACTCGCAGCAGCGCTTGGATTTGTAGTAAACAAAGATAGCATGCGCGCCTATGGTGTAGCAGTTGCTACAATTGAATTTGTATTGGCTTTATGGCTTTGGCTTGCATTTGACTCAAGTGTATCGGGTATGCAGTTTATGGAGACTATTGCTCTTGTCCCAACTTTTGGTATTAACTATATTGTCGGTGTAGACGGCATATCACTCTTTATTATTATCTTAGCAGCATTTTTTACAATGATTGGTATAGCATCACTTACAGATACCAAAGATATAAAAAATATGATAATAACACTTCTGTTTTTACAGATGACTATGGTTGGTGTATTCGTTGCACTTGACGCTATGGTGTTTTATGTGTTTTGGGAACTCTCTCTTGTTCCAATGTTGTACATAATCGGTGCATGGGGTGGTCCTTTAAGAATTTACGCTTCTGTGAAATTTTTCTTATATACATTTGCAGGTTCACTTGTGATGCTTGTAGGGATGCTCTTTATGGCATATTTCTACTATCAGGCAACAGGTCAATGGAGTTTTGCAATTCTTGATTGGTACCGTCTGATTCTTCCTGAATCATTCCAGCTTTGGCTGTTCGCAGCATTCTTTATAGGTTTTGCAATTAAAGTACCAATGTTTCCATTTCATACTTGGTTGCCATATGCGCATGGTCAAGCACCGACTATCGGTTCTGTGATACTTGCGGCAATCTTACTGAAAATGGGTACATATGCGTTTATACGTTTTTCACTGCCTCTATTTCCTGATGCATCAGTTTTCTTTATGTATCCAATTGCAGTTTTAGCAATTATTATGATTATCTATACGGCAATGGTAGCTTATGCTCAAAAAGATATTAAGCAGCTTGTTGCATACTCTTCAGTATCACATATGGGTGTTATTATTCTTGGTACATTTGCACTAAACGTTGAAGGAATATCGGGTTCAATCTTTTTAATGATTGCTCACGGTGTTGTCTCAGGTGCTCTATTCTTGCTTGTCGGTGTTATTTATGACAGAAGACATACGAAGCTTATGAGTGAATTCGGCGGTTTGGCTAATGTCATGCCAAGGTATGCAACTATATTTGGAATTATGATGATGGCTTCGGTCGGTATGCCGCTTACAATTAACTTTGTCGGTGAGTTCCTAAGTCTTCTTGGTTTCTATCAACAGTCTCATATATTAACACTTCTAGCGGGTGTTGCTATTATCGTAGGTGCTATCTATATGTTAGCTGCTTATAAAAAGATGTTCTTTGGTGAGGTTACTAAAGAGGAGAACAGAAATCTTCTGGATGTGAATAAAAGAGAACTTATTGCTTTAGTTCCATTAGTAGCTATCACTATTTGGCTGGGAGTCTATCCTAAACCAATCCTAGGACCAATTAATACAAGTGTCGAGTCAATAGTTGAATTAATGCATGAAAAGTCTATAACAGAGGAAGCAAAATCTAGAATTCCTACCGTTTCTAAAGAGATAAGAATAAGTAGAACTTCAGTAAGGGAGGTACATTAATGTTATCACCAGTAAATATTTCAATGGATTCATTGAATTTAATCACCCTGGCACCAATGCTAATTCCAATTTTCGGTGCACTATTAATTTTAGTTGTAGATCTATTTAAAAGAGAACAGGATAAATCTTTATATGTAATGTTAAGTCTTCTTATTTTAGTAATTGATTTTGCTTCTTTATTAGAATCAGCAGGTCTCTTTGAAAAAAGCGGCACTATGATGGGTATGTTTGATGTAATGCTTATAGATGGTTTAGCTATTTTATCTCAGTTTATTATTGTTTGTGCATCTATACTTTTTATTCCTTTGGCACTAACTCATAAAAGGTTCCATGAGTTTTCATATCCTGAATTTTTTGCACTATTCTTGTTTATGATTGCAGGTTTCCAGTTTATGGTTGCCACAGATAATTTAATTCTTATATTTATAGGTCTAGAGACAGCATCTCTTGCCCTTTATACGCTTATAGCTATGCATAACCGTGATAAATCTTTTGAGGCCGCTGTTAAGTACTTTACAATGGGTGCTTTAGCTGCAGGTTTCTTTAGTTTTGGTTCTATGATCTTTTATGCACTTACAGGTTCTGTTGAGATTAATCAGATAGCTACAGTGCTCTCTGCAAATAATTACGCAGATATCGGTTTTGTACTGGTGGGTGTTGTATTTCTTTTAGCTTCATTTGGTTTCAAACTCTCTATGGTTCCTTTCCATACATGGACACCGGATGTTTATGAAGGTTCATCGGCAGCACTGGCAGGTTATATGTCAATTGTTCCAAAAATAGCTGCATTTGTTGTTGCTATGAGACTCTTTGAGTTCTTAATACACAGTGGCGTTGCTTGGTTAGAGGTAATTCTGTATATTGGTGTAGTAATGACTATGACAATGGCAAATATCTGGGCATTGGTTCAAACAGATGTCAAAAGAATGCTAGCATATAGTTCTATCTCTCATGCAGGTTTTGTTATGGCGGCGATACTTATAGGTACTACGCAATCAAACAGTGCACTCTTCTTCTATTGGATTCTGTTTAGTTTCACTAACCTAGGCTCATTCAGTATGTTATGGATATCTCGTCAGAAAAATCTTCCGGCTCATCAACAGTCTGACCATAGTTATGACAAGTTCGCAGGAATGATTAAAACATCTCCAGTCGCTGCATCTATTATGGCTCTGTTTATGTTAAGTTTAGCCGGTCTTCCTCCATTTGCACTGTTTTGGGGTAAAATGTATATGATCTCTTCTGCAATTACAGGCGGATATACGGTTTTAGCACTTATTATGGCACTAAACTCTGCAATTGCAGGATATTACTACTTAAAGCTGATAGTATATATGTTTATGAAAGAACCTGTAGTCGGTTATGATGGAGAAGTATTGGTTGCTAATGCAACACTTCCTCTTAAGACTATAATCGGTATTGCGGCTATAGGAACCATATTTGCTTTTCTAGCAGTAAATCAACTTTTAGAGTTTGTCACAGTATTAGTATATAATAGCGGTTATTAACTGCTTGGTATAGATAAGGAGTTTCTGCCTTGTCTTACGCTTTTATCTTAAAAGTGTTACTTAGAAAATTCAAACTTTTAATGTTGAAAATTAATAATATGGGGAGGGGAATTTGTTAAAAACGATACTCTTACTCCTCCTCTGTGTAAATATTTTTGCCTTAGAGATTTCTCTTCAGGGTGCAAAAGAGAAACACGAAGCTTACTCAACACTCCATTTAAAAGATAAAAATAAGTTTTTATGTCAAGAGTTTAAAGATGACTTTGATTCAATAGTTAAAATAGTTTGTGCATTTGAAAAATCTCCCTCACAGAAGATACAAAAGCTACAGAACAGTTTTTTTGAGATAGAAACACAGACAAAGAAAAAAACATTTTTTTTAGTTATTAAGCCCTATAAAAAGATGAAACTGTTTCCAATAGTCTTTGATTTAACCAAAGATGAAACTACCTTCAGTTCTAATATTAAAATATCAAATCATTGGCTTATTGTAGGGTATAAAGATGAAATACCTTACATAAAGAAACACACTCCTACTGATATTACTATAAATTTCCCATTTACATTTGGTGAAGATAAGCTTCCATATGTAGGTAGCTTAGATATAAAAGGCAATCCTGTGCATGTAAAAAGAGTGGGAGATGTGACAGATTATATAAAAATCAAAAAACTTTATAAAGATAAAAATTATGAATTTTGTTTAGAGTTAATCAATGATATAATGAGAGATTATCCAAATTCACTATTTACAGCAGAACTCCTCTTTTATAAAATGAGAGTCTATTTTAAATTGAAAGATTATGACCAACTTATTGAGGTTTCAAAAGTCTACTTAAGAGAGTACTCCTCTGATGAGAACATTCCCGAAGTTTTATCAATGACTGCTTATGCATATAATAAAATTGGTTTAAGTTCTGACTCTGATTACTTTTTTGACCGACTCTTTAGCGAGCATCCTGCTTCTCTTTATGCTAAATGGGGATATATATATATGGGAGAAATTGAAGACTCTTCAGGAAGTGCTATCAAGGCAAGAGCATTATATAAGAAGGCACTTGTAGAGACTGACAATATCGATGTTGCAGTAGAAGCTGCATTTAAACTGACTCAAAACTATATATCAATATCAAAAATTAAACCAGCAGCTGAGTATATAGCAAAAGTTGTGAAATCAAAGCCTGAATACTTTGCGCAGAACATGAATATCTCCATGGATATGATGTACAACTTTATTGATAATTCAGACTATATTTCAGCAGCTTCTATAGCTGAATCTATATTTGAACATATAAATTCAAATTATGATGAATATGAAGAGTTGGCAAGAGATGTAGGTATATGGTTGAGTAAATCAGAAAATAAGAAAGGGGCTTTGAAGGCTTTAAACAGGTATCTTAAACTCTTCTCAGACGGCGGCGAATACTCAGAGGAGGTACAAGTTGCCAAAGACTCTCTGTTTTTTGATATTAATGATGAGAATACATCTGTTAAGCTTGCCGGTTATGATAAGTTGATAGATGAGTATGACGGGGACAGCATAGGAGATAAAGCCATATATGAGAAAGCTAAACTTCTAATAGCAAGCGGTATGTTTATTAAGGCCCTCGATTTAGAGCAGCAGCTTCTTAATTTAGACACAGAGGAGTATAAAGATATACCCAAGTTGATTACCAATGCTGCTATCGGAACTATGAAACAGGCACTGAAGACAAAAGAGTGCAGCAGTGTATTAGTAATTTCCAAGCAGTATAAAATAGAACTATCAAATGAATGGGATGATGGAATTTATGCTTGTGCTATGAAGGGAGCTGATTTTGTATTAGCAAAAAAGATGGCGGAAAAAAACTTACAGTCTAGAGATGTAAAAGAGAGAGAAAAATGGCTCTATAGATATATAAAAGTTGATTTTGCTACCGGTAATTACAGTAATGTAATAGAAGCCTCTAAAGAGCTAATTACTTTGATAGATGGAGATAAGAAATCAAAGTATATAGATATATACAGATATCTTTTTGATACTTATCATAGGTTGGAAAATAGTGATAAAATGATTAGTGCTATTAGTGACTTGCAAAAGGTATATAAAGATGACTATTTAGATATAGATAGATATGTGGCTATGATGGCTGTTGGAAGTGATAAAAAAGATAGTAATCTAGTCATAGAGTATGGTAAAAAAGTTATGAATATACAAAAAATTTCTAATTCACATGCCCAGAGCCCTTTTGTTGAATTTACACTCTATCAGGCATATATAGAAAAAGAGAATAATAATGAGGCCTTAGATGTTATTCAATCATTAGATAGTGTAAAATTAAACAAGAGTGACAGAGCAAGACAAAAATATCTTTTAGGCAGTGTTCTTGATAAATTATGGAGAAATGATGATGCACAACAAGCATATCAAGAGTCTATAGATGCTGATAAAGATTCTGCTTGGGCGAAACTGGCACAAGGTGCAAAAGAGATATAGATGGCAAAAGTCATAATATTAAGCGGAGCGGGAGTAAGTGCAGAGTCTGGCATAAGTACATTTAGAGAGAGCGGCGGACTGTGGGACAAGTATGATGTCAGTGTTGTTTGTAACTATGACAGTCTGCAAAAGAATGAAGCACTTACAATAGAGTTTTATGACAAAAGAAGAGCAGAACTAGAGTTTAAAGAGCCAAACTATGCGCATGAGATAATAGCCGAGCTTAAAGAGAAATATAGAGATGAGATAGCTGTTATAACTCAAAATGTTGATAATCTTTTTGAAAAAGCCGGAGTAAAACATGAAGATGTAATCCACTTGCATGGGTTTATGACAGAAGTAAGATGTCAAAATCCAGAGTGTGAAGCTATATTTGATATTGCTTATAAAAGCCAAAATGAGGTTTTTTATGGAAAATGTCCAAGCTGTCATTCTAAACTCAGACCGAATATTGTATTTTTTGGCGAGGCGGCTCCAATGTATGAAGAGTTGAGCAGACATATTCAAGATTGTGAACTTTTTGTTGTAATAGGAACAAGCGGAAATGTTGTTGGAGTTAATACTATAGCACAGTATGTTGATAGATCTATTTTGAATAACTACGAACCAAGCGAAGCAATTGAAGATCAACTCTTTTCAAAAGTGTTTTATAAAAGAGCAACAGAGGCTATTGATGAGATAGCTGCTGAGATAGATAGTGTGCTTAGAAGATAGTATCTCTACCTATTTTTCTGAAAGATTTAATATAAGTAAAATATGACAAAAATAAATATAGATTATTATAAATATAATTTATAATAAAATCCTATCCAATGACTACTCTTACATTGATTTTACTTTCCTGATAATATAAAACAATATTATACATTTCTTTTACATTTCTTTTACATTTAGAGTATATACTACTGGCGATAAAAGAACAAATTATATATGAAAAAAGGATTAGAATGTGTAAAACAAAAGTAAACTCTGTGAAGAGTTCTATTCTCAAAGCTACTCTGCTAGCCGCAATAACACTTGGGGGAGTTGAAGTAAGTGCTGCGGACTGGTTAATGTTGCAAGGTAGTCAGCCAGAGTTTGTTGCTCCAAAAGGGGTGAAAGTTCCATACAGAAGAAAAACGCCAAAACTATGGGGATTTGTTCAGGTTAATTATAAACAAGACAGCAGTGATATTTTAATACCTGCAGGTGGAGGTAATGCCGGAAAGAACCTTACACCGTTTGCAATGCTGAATCCTGATCTTTCTGATCAGTCTGGATTTAATGTTTTTCGTGCAAGACTAGCTCTTCGTGGTATGGCAGATAATGAAAATCTTATTAACTACTTCTTTATGACAGAGTTTGGAAACAATGGTATTAATAACCTTGTAGGACATAGAGATGTTGCAACTTATTTTAGTGATGCATCAATAACACTTAAACATGTTCCATATGCAAAATTACGTGTCGGTATGTTTAAGACACCTGGTAGTGAAGAGGGCTTACAAGCTGTTTTTGTATCTCCGTATATTGAATTTACATCAATGACTAATCAGCAATTGCTAGAGAGAAAAATAAGACATGTGGGTACAGCACAAACTGGCGGAGCAGCTGGTGGAGCATCAACTGTTCACTATACAAGTACAGAGGTTGAAGATCCGGTTTCAGCTTTTAGAGATACTGGAGCACAGATTTTTGACACTGTTGAAGTAATGGACACTTGGTCACTCTCTTATGCATATATGTATGGTAACGGAAACGGAATCTCTATGCAGGGTTCAAACGAGGATAAAACAAACTATGGATATTTAGCACTTGAAAAATCATTTGGAGCAGGTAGAGGATACTATACTGAAGCTATGAAATTCTTTGTATGGGGTCAAGATGGCGATCGCGTGTTAAAATCATTTGATGGAACAACGACAACTAAAGTAAAAGCTAATAGAAAACGTTACGGACTTGGTATGACATACTATAAAAGCGGTCTTCGTTTTGAAGCAGAATATATGAAAGCTGAAGGGATGATCTATGTTGGTGCAAAAGATACCAACACTGATCCTTTAGAAGAAAATTGGCAGTTTCAATATGCTATCGGTGATGAGAATAAAGCTGATGGTGGATATGTGAACCTACAGTATGAGATAGTACCGAAGAAATTCGAAGTTTTTGGACGTTATGATGTTTTAAATCGTTTAACTAATGACTCTAAAGGTGAACGTGAGTTTAAAACGGCTACTCTTGGTTGTTCATACCGATTTAGAGGGCCTACTCGTATTGACTTTAACTACTTAATTAGAGATGCTGATGCTCCTGGTAATGCAAATGCACAAAAGGTTGTAGATAATATGGATAACCGTTTCTCAGTTCAAGTAACAGCAGCATTTTAAGATAAGGATAATAGATGAAAATAAAAAATATATTATTGGCAGTTATTGCTGCTTTAATGATGACGGTAGTTTCAGTTAGTGCTAAAGATAATAGTAGTGACGGGGTAGTTAAAATTGTTTATCCATTAGACTTTCCAGATGTTAGACGTGTACATTTTATGTTAAATACTTTGAATAATGTTGTAAAATATTATCAAAAATCATTTAAAGAGTATGAGCTTAACCTTGTTCTTTACGGTCCGGGTCTTCAGTACGGAATGAAAGGTTTTAAAGGTACAGGTTTCGTTGGTAAACCATACTTGAAACATGGAGGTCCAACAGGCAAAGGTGTTCAAGGTCGTTTACGTGATTTACAGCAGTTAGCGGGGGATAATCTTAAAATTTACATTTGTGGAAATACAATGGAAAAGAAACATGTTAAAAAAGAGCAATTACTATCTGGTACTGAGGTGACAACAGCCGGCGTGATTAAAATTATTGATTTGCAGCGTGATGGTGCAGCCGTAATTAAAATTAAATAAATAAACTCTCAAAACCACCTTTTTAATACAGAGATTTTAGTTTCAATACTTAAATCTCTGCGTTAAGGTAATCTCCTCTTTCTCCCAATACTGTTTTCTTTAGTAAATAAATATTAGATATAATTTTATATATTTAAATATAAGGAAACAGTATGAAAAACATAAAACGGATTCTATTAGTCGGTCTACTTGTAGTTACATCTACAGCTCTGCTTGCAGAGACAAAATCAAAAAAAGTTGAGTATCTAGGTCTCTTTAGTATGAAAGAGAAAAAATTTATTGTCAGAAGCGGCGGTAAAGCTATTGAGATAAAAAGGACAATGACATCTTGTGGGAAGAACAAGGGCTGGTTCCAGCCGTTTGTTCCTGAAAAAGGTATTACACCGGTTACTGAAGAGGATATGCTACATGCACTAAACGATAAGAATGCTATAGTGGTAGATATGCGTACAGAAGATTACTACTTAAAAGAGACTATACCTACAGCTATTAATATTCCATATACAGAGATGGGACTTCGTTTAAATGATGTTGGCTGTAAAGAGGACGGCAATAAATGGGACTGTTCTGATGCACCAAAAGTGTATGGCTTTTGTAACGGTCCCGTATGTCCACAATCTCCAATGGCTATGCGTGAAATGATTAGAAATGGTTTTCCTGCAAATAAGATTTACTATTATCGCGGCGGTATGCTTGACTGGGATGCACTTGGTTTGACTACGGTTAAGGGTGAATTTTAAATTGAAAGTAAAAAAAATATTATTGGCAGTTATGGTCGCTTTAATGATGATGACAGTTTCAGTAAGTGCCAAAGATAATAGTGATAATGATAATGATAGTGAGAGTGATGTAATTAAAGTTGTTTATCCGTTGGATTTTGCAGATGTCAAACGTGTTCACTTCATGCTAAACACTTTGAATAATGTTATAAAAGTTTATCAAAAAAACTTTACGGAATTTGATTTTAGCATTGTTTTTTACGGTCCTGGGCTTCAGTATGCAATGAAAGATTTTAATGGTACAGCTTATAAAGAAATGCCTTACATTAAACATGGCGGTCCTACAGGAAAAGGTACGTTAGGTCGTATGCGTGCTTTGAAACAGTTGGCTGGTGATAGTCTTCATTTTTATGTTTGTGGAAACACTATGAAAATGAAAAAAGTTAAAAAAGAACAAATGTTTTCTTTTTCAGAGGTGACACCGACTGGTATTATTAAAGTTATTGATTTAGTACGAGACGGGGCAGTCATGATTAAAATTCAATAATAAGACTCTTCTTTGTAAATTACCTTTTAAATTAGAGATTTAAGTATTAAAACTAAAATCCATTTTTGAAGGTATTTTCTATTGTTTCTTCTAATTTTTCAAGCGGCTCAGAGATTATATCTCTAAATTGTGTACGATTAAAGGTTTGTTGTCGTTTTGCTAACTGTGCAGTGTGAGTTGATATACTCTCGAGCATTACATCTCTACTTATATTACCGTCTAAATACTCTAAAACTTCCACAACTCCTATAGAGTTCATAGAGTGTGGAGCTCTTGTATACTTTTTCTCTAATCGACAAACTTCATCTATAAGTCCAAGCTCTAACATTTTAGAGGTTCTTTTTGTAATTCTGCTGCGCAGAGTCACTCTATCTACATCAATATTGTAGATGTCCAGGTTTTCTATTACCGGCTGTGGAGGATTTTGTCTAAACCACTCACTAGGACTTAATCCGGAAGCTTCATAAATCAGGAGTGCTTTTTCTATTCTGTAACTATCATTTGGAGTGATGTTTTTCATATAATCATTATCTGTTTTTCTTAAAAACTCATAACATTTTTTCAGATCTTTCAATTCAGTCTCTACAAGTTTAGTTACTCTTTTATCTATTTTAGGTAGTTTGGATAGCCCTTTCATAAGAGACTTTAGATAAAAAGATGTACCGCCTACTATAATAAGGTTTTTATTCTCTTTTTTACACTCGAGCACTACTTCTTTGTAAAGATTAATAAAAATATCAACACTAAAATATTCGTCGGGGTGTAAAATATTTATGCCAAAATGTTTTACACTCTTTAACTCTTTTTGTGAAGGTTTTGCAGAGACTATATCAATCTCTTTATATATGCTGAGTGAATCGATTGAGAGTATATATGCATCAATTTTTTTAGCAATTTTAATAGCTAAATCACTTTTTCCTGATGCTGTTGGGCCAATGATTGCAAGCTGTTTAATATCAGATTTCATTATGAAATTATATCATTTTAAATCAACTTTAGGTAAAATAGCTTTTAATTATACAAAAGGTAAGAATTGCAACGATATATCAACAAACTCAAAGATTTTAATGAATTAGTAATGTTTGAACACTCTATCTTTTCACTTCCATTTATTTTTATTGCTATGATAGTTGCTGCTGATGGTTGGTTTGGCTTCACTCTTCTTATATTAGGGATATTTGCTGCAATCAGTGCCAGAAATTTTGCGATGGGGCTAAATAGATTTGCAGATAGAGATATTGACGCACAAAATCCTAGAACAGCCTCAAGACCGAATGTCGACGGCAGATTAGATGCAACAAGCATTATGATCTTTACTATTGTTAATGCACTAGTCTTTATTGGTGTTGCCTACCTAATAAACATACTCGCGTTTTGGCTAAGTTTTCCGATTCTTTTAATACTCGGGAGTTACTCATATTTTAAAAGATTTTCATCTTTGGCACATGTGGTACTTGGGATATCACTTGGATTAGCTCCCATTGCCGGTGTTGTAGCAGTGCTTGGAGAGATAACACCATGGTCCGTGATGCTTAGTGTGGGTGTTATATTTTGGGTAGCCGGTTTTGATCTGCTCTACTCTTTACAAGATATAGATTTTGACAAAGAGAAAGGGCTGCACTCAATTCCTTCAAAGTACGGCTCAGATACGACTCTTTTACTCTCAGCAATTTTTCATATGTTGACTATACTCTTTTGGCTGCTATTTGTCTGGGTGGCACAACTTGGAGTGCTTGCATACAGCGCTGTAGTCTTGAGTGCTTTTATGCTTAGTTATGAACACCATTTAGTCAGAAAAGATTTTACTAAAATAGATCGTGCTTTTTTTACGGTTAACGGTTACCTTGGTATCGCATTTTTTATTCTTATTATTTTAGATAAGGTGTTTTAATGAGTATTCGTTTAGTTAAGGCACCAATCAGTTTACTCTTTAGTGAAGCTAGTACAGATGCAGAGGCATATTTAAGAGAGTTCCAGCAGCTTAGTGATAGTGATGATGATCCAATAAACCAGTGGTTGAAACTTGCTCGTGCAAAGGGTGAGACTTCAGATACAGACCCGGTTTTATTAAACCTTGTAGTAGAGCTGCATAGAAAAATCGACTCTTTAGAACGCTTTTTAAAGAATGAAGAACCAAAGAGATTATCTCTGACGCATGAAGTTGCAATAGAGTCCATAGGGTTTGAGTATTTTAAGTTGAGGGATAGTGTTTTAGAGAAGGGAGTTGAGTATTATGGTCGAGTTGAAATGCCGGTTCACCCAAAAAGAGATGTTGCTATATTCTTCATAGCGGAGGATAGCTCTCTTGCTAAAATAACTAAAATACATGAGCGTGATGAGAGAGAGTGGGGTGCTTACTTGACGGCAAGAGAGAGAGTCCTTATACGTGAAGCAAGAGAGAGTAAAAAATGAATCTAGAGTCTATAAATGTAGAATACCTTGTAGTAGCAATGTCAGCTATGATTTTATATCTTATATATTATGTGTTTACTAAAGATTCAGAGTACAATAAAAATATACGCTCGGTTGCAACGGCAGCAGAAGAGTTAAACAGAGAAATTTTCTACTTAAAGAAAAAGCTTAGTGATACGCAAAAAAACATTAAAAACAGCACTAATCGAATGAGTGATGATGATATTTATCAGGAGGTTGAGAGAACTGTTTATGACATGGTTAAACCAATTTCTCTTGGTCTTAAGAGATTAGAAGAGAGTGTTCAGAGTATTGATGAACATATAGAATCAAGAATCTCTTCATTAGAAAACGGTGTTAAACAGATATCTATACCAACATCTATCCATGGAAACGATGATGAGAAGATTATCTCACTTTATAAACAGGGAATAACTTTAGAAACTATCTCAAAAGAGTTGCATATATCTAAGGCAGAAGTTGAGTTTGTATTAAAAATCAACAAGATAAAGTAATGTTTTATGGCAGATAGAAAACTCTTTACTCTTGTCTCAATCCTTATCGGCATAAGTATAGTTTTGACCTACTCTCTATCTGTATACACAACTCTTCTTTTTGGAGTAAATGAGTTTCATTTTGCAATGAGACAGACTGTTTTTGGTTTTTTAAGCATACTCATTATCTGGCTTTTAGCTCAAGGTGATCCTGATAAGCTTTTAACACCTATAGGATTTACGCTCTTTATAGGTTCGGCTGTTTTAATGATAGCAATGCCGTTTTTACCGGAGTTTTTGGTTTCAGCAGTCGGTGGTGCAAAAAGATGGATAAAGTTTTTTGGATTTTCACTGGCGCCTGTTGAGTTCTTTAAAGTCGGATTTGTATACTTTTTAGCTTGGAGTTTTTCTAGAAAACTCGGTCACCATGCTGGAATGGGAATAAAAGAGGAGTATATTCGTTTTGCTCCTTATGGAGTTGTCTTTATTGGAGCTATGTTTATTATAGCCTTTGTTCAAAATGACTTAGGTCAGGTTGTTGTACTTGGCTTAACGCTTTTGTTTATGCTTATGTTTGCAGGAAGCAGTTTTAGGTTCTTCTTGACACTGCTTGTTGGAGCATTTATGTTTTTTATATTTTTTATATTTACTGCAGAACATAGAATAGTTCGTATAAAATCTTGGTGGGCATTGGCTCAAAACAGTGTTTTGGCACTTTTGCCGGAGCCTGTAGCTCGCCAGCTGAGAGTTCCGACAGAAGTTGAGCCGTATCAGATTGGGCACTCGCTAAATGCTATCCACAATGGAGGTCTATTTGGTACAGGTATTGCAAATGGAACTTTTAAGTTAGGTTTTTTAAGTGAGGTTCATACAGATTTTATTTTAGCAGGCTTGGCTGAAGAGTTTGGTTTTGTAGGAGTATTGATAGTAGTCTTTATATTTTTATGGATGCTGCAAAGAATCTTTAAAATCGCAAACAGATCAGACGATTCAAGGATATATCTTTTCACTTTGGGAGTAGGACTTTTGCTATCTTTTGCTTTTTTGGTTAATGCATACGGTATTAGCGGAATTACTCCTATTAAAGGAATTTCGGTTCCTTTTTTGAGTTATGGAGGCTCCTCTATTTTAGCTGCTTCTATTGGAATTGGTATGGTTCTTATGGCATCTAAAAAAGCGAAGATGGATTAACATGTGTACATGGAGGGGTAGATGAGATTATGTATAACCGGTGGCGGGACAGGTGGTCATCTAGTGATTGCAGAGGCTTTAGCACAAGCGGCTGTAAAAGATGGACATGAAGTGATTTTTATTGGTTCTACAAGCGGACAGGATAGAAAATATTTCCAAAGCAAAACTCTTTTTTCAGATGTATATTTTTTAGAAACAACAGGTGTTGTAAATAAACAAGGCATCAATAAACTAAATGCACTTTGGCGAGTTTTTAAAGCCTTTATTCAATCAAGAAAAATACTAAAACAGCATAAAATTGAAGCTGTCTACAGTGTTGGCGGCTTTTCGGCAGCTCCCGCATCTTTCGCGGCAATAAGTAAATTAATACCTCTTTTTATACATGAACAAAATGCAGTAGAGGGAAGGTTAAACTCTCTTTTGAAGCCATTTGCAAAAAGATTCATCAGCGCTTATGATGAGAACTCACCTATAAAGGGTTATCCGGTAAAAGAAGGCTACTTCACAAGTTCCAGAGTTAGAAAAGAGCTTAAAACAATTATTTTTTTAGGAGGCTCAAATGGTGCAAAGGCTATAAATGATTTAGCTTTAGCTGTCTGTAAAGAGCTAGATGGATTGGGTATTGATATTATTCATCAAACAGGTGAAAAAGATTTTGAGAGAGTAAAAAAAGGGTATGAAGAGTTAGGCGTAGATGTGGAACTTTATGCTTTTACAAACGAGCTGCAAGCTTTAATGTCAAGGGCTGATTTAGCAGTAAGCCGAGCCGGAGCAAGTACACTGTGGGAGTTGTGCGCGAATGGACTGCCAGCTTTTTTTATTCCGTTTCCACATGCTGCTTCAGACCATCAATACCATAATGCAAGATTTATAGTTGAGAATAGACTAGGCTGGTGTGAACGTGAGAGTGCAGGTTTAGAGTCTAAACTGCTTTTAATTTTAAAAGAGAAATTGTCTGCTAAAAGCGAAGCTCTGTTTGAGCACTCCAACAGAGATGTAGCTGCAAAGATGATTAAAGATGTAGCTGAGGTAATAAATGCTTAGAGAGTTAGCAGAAAGTTTAGTTGATTTAATATTTGATTGGGGTTATTTAGGAGTATTTATACTTATGAGTATAGAGAGTTCATTTATTCCGTTTCCAAGCGAGATAGTTCTTGTTCCTGCCGGATATTTAGCATCCCAGCAGCAGATGAGTATTGGAATGATAATGCTTAGTGCTTTGGGCGGTTCTATGACAGGTGCCTTTATTAACTACTACTTAGCATTTACATTAGGAAGAAAAATTCTTCGTAGATACGGGAAGTATTTTTTTATAAAAGAGAATGCACTAGAGAAGATGGATAGCTACTTCTCTAAGCATGGACACATCTCCACTTTTATAGGAAGACTTATCCCAGGGATTCGTCAGCTTATCTCTATTCCTGCGGGACTATCTAGAATGAATTTGGTTGTATTTTCTATTTATACAGCGCTTGGAGCAGGTATTTGGGCTTTGATACTTGTAATGATAGGGTATTTTATAGGTGAGAATCAAGAATTAATCGATATATATTTAAAAGAGATAACTTTTACAGTCTTGATAATTTTATTTTTATTAGCTTCGTGGTATGCTTATATGCAAAGAAGAAAAGTTTAACAGTGAAGGGTAGAGTAGATGAGTAGTTTTGAGTATATGTTTAATCCGGGTTTTTTTGGCACACGTGCTCCATTTTTTATGGATATAGTGACGCTTATTGTCGCACTTTTACCACTTTTAGTGAGTGGTGCAATTATGCTTGCAAGAAACAAACATTATAAGGCTCATTCATATGCTCAAATATTAATATTTGCAGTCTCTGTTATAGTTGTTGGATATTTTGAATATGGAGTTAGAGTAAGCGGCGGCTTTGATGTATTTATGGAGGGTAGTCTAGTGCCTTATACATATGCTCTTGTTGTTTTAATTTTTCACATAGCGGTAGCAACAGTAACATTGGTAATTTGGGCAACCACTATTTTTACGGCTAAGAAAATGCTAAAACTAAACAAACATAGAAGAATGGGCTTAATTACTTTTTTTGGTGTTGTGCTGACTTCACTGACAGGGATATGGGTCTATTTTATAATGTTTGTATATTAAGCTTCAAACCTTTTAATAAGAGAATTAATGAAAAAGAATTTATTATCTATTGTAATGATTTGCTTTGCAACATCTTCCGTAATTTTTGCACAAAGTAATGAGGAGATATTACTAGACTCATTTCATAAATATGGTATTACGAAGTGTGATGCTTTTATTTTAAAAAATAGTAGATTAGAGGGGAATGCAAACCTTTTTATCAATAAGCATAAAGGTGGGATTGACGGACCATCAACAGAAGTCTCCATAATAACAATTTATGGCAAAAAAGGAGACAGTGTCAAAGTTGATGATTCATATATTCAAACAGCAAAGAATTGTTTTCTTGATTCAAGGTCGACTGTCACTAATTCAGGCTCGTGTGAATCAAATATAGACAGTAACTATTGGCAGGTTTCTCTAAAGATGCCTGACAAAGACTATACAACATATAAAAACAGATATGGCATAGAGATGCAGGCAAAAGAGATATCAGTCGGTGATTTGAAGGCTTGTATAAAAGAGACCTCTATCCGTATACGCAAATTCAATGGAGATCAAAAAGGAAAAAAGTAAATTTACTATATAAGGATCTAAGATGAAGTACACACTAAAGTTTAGAATTTGGCACTGGTTAAATGCAATTGTAGTCCTTGGTCTGCTCTCAACTGTTTTTTTACGAAAAACATTTCTTAGCTGGAGAACTAATTCTGATATTTTAATGAAGAAACTTGCAGAGATAGATATAGAGATTACAGCAGCACAGGCAAAGGTATTAGCAAAAGCTATTCGTGCAGGTATGTGGGAGTGGCATATTATATTTGGCTATATGCTCGCATTTTTAATACTCTATAGAGTATATCTATTTTTAACCGACACAAGTGAAAAGGAGAGTTTTGAATCTCTGAGTATTCATAAAAAAGCTGTGAAAATTTCATATTATATAGTCTATGCGACACTTCTTTTTATGGCTATAAGCGGTTTGGTGATTCACTTTTATGAAGCATTGGGACTGAGTAAAGATTTTGCACACGATATAAAAGAGATTCATGAGTCTGTATTTAATATCATTATGGTTTTTGTTCCACTTCATATTGCCGGTGTAGTCTTCGCAGACGCAACAGATGAAAAGGGACTTGTATCAACGATGATAAATGGAAACAAAGTGTTAACGTAGATAGCGGGATCAGCGTGCCCCTTCGTGGGTATACTTCCGATATCGTTATAAGATTAAAAAAGCACTAGTGCTTTGGGCTTTCCGCCGAGGGAAACAAAGTGTTAACGTAGATAGCGGGATTACTTCCGATATCGTTATAAGATGATGAGGGCTTCCCTTCATTTTATGAAATAAAATTAAGGAATAGAAAAATGATAAAAATAGATGACAAAGCACCGGAATTTTGTTTGCCAAATCAAGATGATGTAGAGATATGTCTAAGAGACTTAAAGGGTAAGTGGATAGTGCTCTATTTCTATCCAAGAGACAATACTCCCGGGTGTACTACAGAGGCATGCGAATTTACAGAAGCTCTGCCTGATTTTAATACTCTTAATGCCGTTATATTGGGTGTTAGCGCTGATAGCACAAAAAAACATCGCAATTTTATTGAGAAAAAAGAGTTGGGCATTACACTTTTAAGTGATGAAGATACTTCAATGATGCAGAAGTATGGTGTGTGGCAGTTAAAGAAAAACTATGGCAAAGAGTATATGGGCATTGTACGAACTACTCTGATTATAAGTCCTGATGGGCTTGTAAAGGCTCTTTGGGAAAAGGTTCGGGTAAAAGATCATGTGGGCAATGTTAAAATAGAACTAGAGAGATTAAAAGCAATTTAGTCTGCTTTAAAACAAACTACTGGATATTGGGCATAATTGTTATCAATTTGATAGTATAAAAGCAAAATTTAAATCTATTTTGAGTATAATTCGCCGATTTTCTTTACTTTAATATAGTAAAAGAAACATTAACAGGTATATATCATAAGTCAGTGCAACTCCCTTTTTAGGTGCAGATCTGCTCGATAATGCCAAAGCTAACTGACAAAACTCTAGCTCAAAAGAGCTCTTAAAGGACCTTAAATGGTAACTATGAAAGACCTATTAGAATGTGGTGTACACTTTGGACACCAAACTCGTCGTTGGAACCCGAAAATGAAGAAGTATATCTTCGGTGTTCGTAAAAACATCTATATTATAGATTTACAAAAAACTCTTCACTACTTCCGTAATACTTACCAAATCGTTGTTGATGCAGCGGCTGAAGGACAAACAGTTCTTTTTGTAGGTACTAAGAAACAAGCTCGTAACTCTGTAAGAGATGCAGCTATAGCTTGTAATATGCCATATGTAGACAATAGATGGTTAGGTGGTATGCTTACTAACTTCCCGACTATTCAAAAATCTATTCGCAAACTTGATGTTATTACTGAGATGCAAGAAAATGGTCAAATTGATCTTTTAACTAAAAAAGAAGCATTAATGCTTTCAAGAAAAAAAGATAAACTAGAGTCATATTTCGGTGGTATCCGTAACATGAAAAAACTTCCTGATATGCTTTTTGTAGTAGATGCAGTAAAAGAGCATATTGCTATTTTAGAAGCTCGTTGTTTAGGTATTCCTGTTGTTGCTCCACTAGATACTAACTGTGATCCAGACCTTATCACTTACCCAATTCCTGGTAATGATGATGCAATCCGTTCAATTCAGCTTTTCTGTCGCGAAATGACTGAAGCTATCAATGAAGGTAAAGCCTTAAGAGATGGTGGTAATGATGAAGCTGAGCAAGAAGTAGCAGCAGAGGAAGCAGAAACTGTGGAAGTGGCTGAAGAGACTGAAACTCCGGCAGTAGCTGAAACTACAACAGAGGAAGCATAATCATGGCAGTTACAGCAGCAATGGTTAAAGAGTTGCGCGGGGCAACTGATGCACCAATGATGGATTGTAAAAAAGTTCTTGTTGAAGCTGATGGAGACATGGCTAAAGCAACTGAACTTTTAAAAGAACGTGGTATTGCTAAAGCAGCTAAAAAAGCTGACAGAGTTGCAGCTGAAGGTCTTGCAGGAATCGTTATCGCTGATGATTTCTCAAAGGCTACAGTTGTTGAAGTTAACTCTGAGACAGACTTTGTTGCTCAAAATGAAGGTTTCCAGAATCTTATCAAAGATACAGCACAAGAAGTTTATGCTTCTCAGCCTGCTGATGTTGCTGCTTTAATGGCATCTCCATTTGGAACGACATTTACAGACGCAGTTACTAAAATCGGTGAAAAAATTGAAGTTCGTCGTTTTGGTACACTTACAGCTGATGCTACAACTGCACTTAATGGTTATATCCACTCAAATAATCGTATAGCTGTTGTTTTAACTGCTAAATGTGACAGTGAAAAAACTGCTGAAGGTATGAGAGCTGTACTTAAGCAAGTTGCTATGCATACATCTGCAATGAAACCAACAACTTTATCTTACAAAGATTTTGATGCTGAGTATGTTGCATCTGAGACTGTTGGAAGAATCGAAGTTATCAAAAAAGATAATGAAGAACTTGCACGTCTTAAAAAACCTCTTAAAAATGTACCTCAGTACATCTCTATGAGTCAATTAACTGATGATGTTTTAGCTCAGGCTGAAGCTGATATCAAAGCTGATTTAGCTGCTCAGGGTAAACCTGAAAAAATCTGGGATAAAATTGTTCCTGGTTCATTAGCACGTTTTATCTCTGATAACACTACTTTAGATAAAGAACAAGCTCTTCTTGATCAAAACTATGTTTTAGATGAGAAATTAACAGTTGCACAAGCTATCGAAAAAGCTGCTAAAGAACTTGGCGGTACTGCTGAAATCGTAGATTTCGTTCGCCTTGAAGTTGGTGAAGGAATTGAGAAAAAAGAAGATGACTTCGCTGCAGAAGTTGCTGCGCAAATGGGTTAAGGATTTATCCTTACCCTAATACCTCCATTTATTATTAAAAACCTCACATTATTTCAAATAAGATAATCTTTTACATAGAATCTAAAAAAACTTAGAAAAATTAGTATATAATAAGCTACTTTAGAATAGGAAGTATCTTGGAGTATAATTTTTTTCTGCCATTAACTATTATAATTATCCTTGCTGTTGGAATTCCTTTTTTATTTCACCTAAGCCGTTATATCGGTGAAAAATCAAAACCTTGCTCCTCAATTAATGAGACTTATGAAAGCGGAATTAAAAAAACATACAAAGACAGCTTTGAGCGCTTTAATATTAAATACTATCTTGTTGCAATCATATTTGTTCTCTTTGATGTAGAGATACTCTTTATGTTCCCTTGGGCTGTAACCCTTAGAGAGACCAATATTTTAGGTCTTGTAGAGATGTTTACATTTATGGTACTTCTTCTTGCCGGACTTATTTATATTTATAAAAAAGGTGCTTTAAAATGGAATTAGTCAGCCCCTCCCTTGATACTGAGACAGCAATAGTAACCAAACTTGATGATGCAGTAAAATGGGCAAGAGAGTCATCACTGTGGCCAATGATTTTTGGAACCGCTTGTTGCGCTATTGAGTTTATGAGTACGGCAGCAAGCAAGTATGACATATCTCGTTTTGGTGCAGAAGTTGTACGTTTCTCACCGCGTCAGGCAGATTTATTAATAATAGCCGGGACAATAACCTATAAGCAGGCACCAATTTTAAAGCAGATTTATGATCAGATGAGTCAGCCAAAATGGGTTGTAAGTATGGGTGCATGTGCATGCAGTGGAGGTTTTTATGACAACTATTCAACTATGCAGGGAATAGATGAGATAATTCCGGTTGATTTGTATGTCGCCGGTTGTCCTCCCCGACCTGAAGCTCTGCTTGATGCTCTTGTAAGCCTGCAAGAAGATGTAAGAACCAATAAATACAATCCGCAGAGACATAAAGATTTTAAAGGTCTGCTTGATAATGCTTGAGTATATTACTGTAGAACCTTTAGCTGTTGCATCTTTAATTAAAGAAAAATATAGTGCAGGTTTTAACTATCTGCTGGATATTACTGCTATTGATTATAGTGAATATGTAGATGTACAAAAAGAGGAGTTTGCTTTAATATATATTATTAGGCATAAAAACTTTAAAGAGACAATAGTTGTTAAAACATATCTGCATACATTAGAAATTCAAAGCATTAGCGATGTTTTTAAAGGTGCCAACTGGCTAGAGAGAGAAGTCTATGACCAGTACGGAATCATATTCAAACAGCATCCAAACCTCAGAAGAGTTTTAAATCATAAAGAGTTTGTAGGACACCCTTTAAGAAAGTCTTATCCGATTACCAAAGGTCAACTTTTGCACTCTGTTGATGATCTTATTGATGAGATGAATAACAGGTTATTAAATAAAAATGTTGTCTGTAAATTGGACAATGGCTCATTTAGTGAGTGTAACAAAGATTTGATGTTTTTAAATATAGGACCTTCCCATCCGGCAAGTCATGGAACAATTAGAACATATATAGCTCTTGACGGTGAAACCATAGAAGCGGCTGTTGCGGAGATAGGTTATTTGCATAGGGGCTTTGAGAAAAGCTGTGAAAACCATAACTACAACCAAATTATTCCATATACCGACAGATTGAATTACTGCTCGGCAATAAGTAATAATATAGCTTTTGCAAAAACAGTTGAAGATATGTTAGGAGTTACACTTCCTCTTCGTGCTCAGGCAATTAGAGTTATGTTGCTTGAACTCTCACGCATTGAAGACCATCTGGTATGTTTAGCTGCAATTCTTGTAGATATGGGGGCTATGACCAACTACTGGTATATGTACAATCCGAGAGAAAGTATTTATGAGGTGCTTTCAAAACTCACAGGAGCGAGACTTACAAACTCATATATGAGAATCGGCGGAATGGCAAATGATCTTTATGATGGGTTTGAAGTTGATTTGAGTAAAGCAATTGAGGAGGTTCAACATGGGGTTAAAGAGACACTCTCTCTTATAAAACACAATAGAATATTTCATGACAGAACACAAAATGTAGGCATTATTAGTGCAGAAGATGCAATCAACGCCTCTTTAACAGGTCCAAATTTACGTGCATGTGGAGTAGAGTTTGATATGAGAAAAGATAATCCATACTATGGTTATGAAAATTATGACTTTGATGTTGTGCTTGGCAGTGTTGGTGATGTCTATGACAGAATAATGGTTCGTTTTGGTGAAATTGATGAGAGTATTAAAATCATTGAACAGGTTATGAGAAAGTTACCTGAAGGTGACATCAATGTGAAAGATGCCTCAGTGGTTTTACCTGCAAAAGAGTCTGTTTACAGTAATATAGAAGGGGCTATGAACCATTTTAAACTCACTTATGAGGGAGTTAAAGTTCCGGCAGATGAATATTATGCCTCCATTGAAGCAACGAACGGCGAACTTGGCTTTTTCATAGTTAGTGACGGTAGCGGGACTCCATATAAGGTAAAAGTAAAAGCTCCATCTTTTACAGCCATATCTGCATATCCGGAGATGATTGAGGGTTCTCAGCTTGCAGACTCCATACTCACCCTGGGAAGTCTTAATATTATCGCGGGAGAGATGGATAGATGAGTTTCTCTTTTAATACTGAAAACACTCTGAAAATAGATTTGCTAAAAAAGCGTTACCCGCAAAAGAGAGCTCTGATTCTTCCTCTTTTATGGCTAGCTCAAAAGCAGGAGTCTTATATTCGTGAAGATGCGATAAAACATATCTCTGATTTGACAGATATACCCTATATGCATATTTACAGTGTTGTGACATTTTATACTATGTTTAGACTTCAAAGACCTCAAAAGAGAGTTATTGAAGTCTGTAGAACACTCTCTTGTGAATTAAACGGAAGCCAAAGCATAAAAAAACATCTGGATGATAATTATGGACAAGATTGTGAGATAATAGAGGTTGAGTGTATGGGTGCATGTTCAGGTGCTCCTATGTGTACGATTGATGGAAAATATGTTGAAAATTTAACGCTTGAGATACTGGATGAGGTTTTAAATGTTAACTAAGATTGTTAGTAAAAACTTTGAAATACCATTATCCAATACTCTGGATGTAGCTCTTAAAAACGGGCGTTATTCATCACTAAAGAGTGTTTTTGAAAAAGAGCCTCAAGAACTTATAGATATTATTAAAGAGAGTGGTCTTCGCGGTAAAGGTGGTGGAGGAGCCCCAACCGGTAACAAGTTCCAAATTGTAAGTGACTGGCAGGGAAGTAAGTATGTGGTTGTCAATGCAGATGAGAGCGAACCTGGCACTTTTAAAGATAGACAAATACTTCTATATGACCCGCATCTTCTAATTGAGGGCATTATTGCTACATGTTATGCCATTGGCTCAAACTGCTCATATATTTATGTTAGAGGTGAGTATGAAGAGTTTAGCGATGTTCTACAAGCAGCCGTTGATGAGGCGTATGAGAAGAATTTTTTAGGAAATAAAGCAGGATACCTTGTTGATATTACAATCCACAGAGGTGCCGGTGCCTATATCTGCGGTGAGAAATCTGCACTTTTAGAGTCGCTTGAAGGAAATCGTGGTCACCCAAGACTTAAACCTCACTCACCGGAACCGGAATTTTATTTTGGCGAGCCGACTCTTGTAAATAATGTAGAGACTATAGCCTCAGTTCCTTTTATTGTGCAAAACGGCGCAGGAGCTTATAGAGCTTACGGTACAGAGAAATCACCGGGGACGCTGCTTTTTGCTATAAGTGGAAATGTAAATAGACCTGGTGTTTATGAAGCTGAGTTTGGCGTTAGTATGCTTGAGTATATAGAGAAATTAGGCGGTGGAGTAAGAAACGGTAAAAAGTTAAAAGCCGTAATCCCGGGCGGCGCTTCAACACCAATACTACCGGCACACTTACTTAATGATGCAAGACTTGATTATGAAAACTTACGTGCTCTTGGTTCATCACTTGGAACCGGCGGGATGATAGTTTTGGACGAAGATGCTTCAATGGTAAAAGCTTTGAAAAACCTGCTTAGGTTTTATCATCATGAATCTTGTGGACAATGTACACCATGCCGTGAAGGAAGCTCTTGGAGTGATAAAATTCTTGACAGGTTTATAGATAAAAAAGCAACAGCAGCTGATCTTGATATTTTAAAGTCGCTTAGTAAGAGTATGAATGGGAAAACTATCTGTGTATTTGCACCGGCAGTAAGCGGTGTAATAGATGGATTTTTAAAACATTTTGAGGAAGAGTTCTTGGAGTGTGTCAAATGAAAAAGACAGTTAATACCATGAGAAAAATGTTCCTGGAGTGTATAGTATGAAAGTCATAATTAATGATACTCCTATAGAGTGTAAGGAGGGTGAACTTTTAATTGATGTGATGTTGGCTAATACTATTAATATTCCCCACTTTTGTTACCATCAAGATTTGGGTGCTGACGGTAATTGTCGAATGTGCATGGTTGAAATCAAGGGTCAAAAGCGTCCTCAAATCGCGTGTGATACATTTGTAAAAGATAATCTTGAAGTATCTACCATAAGTGAAAATATAAGAGAGGTGAAACGCTCAATTCTAGAGCTTGAACTTTTAAATCATCCGGTTGATTGCCCTATCTGCGATCAAGCCGGTGAGTGTAAACTGCAAGATTACTATATGGATTTTGGTTTATACGATAGCCATTTAAACACTCCAAAAACAAAAAAAGGCAAAAATATTGACCTTGGTTCAAACGTTATTCTTGATCAGGAGAGATGTGTTTTATGTACCAGGTGTACCCGTTTTACTTCAAATATTACTAAAACAGGTGAGCTTGGCATTATTGGTCGCGGTGACTCAGCAAGAGTTGGTGTGGCTCCTGGACATGAGTTAAATAATCCCTATGCGATGAATGTTGTTGAACTGTGCCCGGTTGGAGCTTTAACATCAAAAGATTTTAGATTCAAACAGCGTGTTTGGTTCTTAGACTCTGCAAAAAGTATTTGTCATGGCTGTTCCCGCGGATGTAATATTCATATTGATTATAATGAGACAAAATATTGTGATGAGAAGGTACACAGATTTAGAGCCAGAAGAAACAGCAAGATAAACCAATCATTTTTATGTGATTACGGAAGGCTTAGCTACAGAGAGTTAAATGAGAGTTTTAGTGCCAAAGTATCAGATGTAAAAGATTTAAGAGAGTTACTAAAAGATGTGAAAAAAGTTGCATTAATCTCCCCATCTATGAGTCTGCAGCAACTTAAATTTGTAAAAGAGTTTTGTCAGAATCGAAATATAGAGCTTTTTTCAACAGCTTATATAGATGAGAGTTTTTCAGATGAGTGGTTAAGGACAAATGATAAAAGTGCGAACTTCGCAGGTGTCAGGGAGCTTGGTATAAATAGCTGTGAAGAGGAGTTTTTTAACTCTTTAAAAAATGCAGAAGTAGTGCTTAATTTTGATCATAAATATCTAAAAGAGAATAAGATAGAGGCTAAGAGCCTTGTTCAGTTCACGACAACGAATATTGAGACAGGCTATGAACTTATTTTTGCAATTGCAAATTTTGCTCATGAGAGCGGTACAGTAATTAACTGTGATGGAATCAGGCAGGATTTTTACGCAACAAAATACAGTGATAACAATCCTTTACTCATTGAGTTGCTCGAGGAGCTAAAGTGAACACCTTTTTAATCCTGCTTCCTTTGGTTTTGACTCTACTATACTCACTTGCCACCGTACCGATTTTAGTATGGATGGAGAGAAGAGTAGCAGCCTTTATTCAAGATAGAGTCGGTCCAAACAGATGTAACATAGGCGGAATCAGACTTGGAGGTATCATACAGTCAGTTGCCGATATGATGAAACTAGTTTTCAAAGAGGAGTTCTTGCCTTCGCATATTAAAAACAGGTTTTATTATCTAGTCGCCCCCTGCATCGCTTTTATAAGCTCGTTTTTAACATTTATGGTTATCCCCTATGCCGATAATATTACTTTAGGCTCTAAAATATATTACATGCAGGCGCTGCCGATTGATTTGGGTGTCTTGTGGTTTCTAGCATTCGCCGGGCTTGGTGTCTACGGAATAATCTTAGGCGGTTGGGCAAGTCATAGTAAGTTTGCGATACTAGGTGCGATGAGAGCAAGTGCACAGGTGATTAGTTATGAAGTAGCGATGGGATTGTCCTTAGTCTCGATGCTTATAACATACGGAACTATACACTTAAATGAGATGGTGACCTATCAAGCACAGAGTTTTTTTATAATTCCGGCTTGGGGAGTTGTTATTCAACCCCTAGCGACTATTATTTTTATAGTTACAGCATTTGCTGAGACAAATAGAGCACCGTTTGATGCAGCTGAGGGTGAGAGTGAGATTGTCGCTGGGTATCTTACGGAGTATGGTGCAATGAAGTTCGGACTCTTTTTTGTAGCAGAGTATATTGCTATGGCAGCCTCTGGCGCACTGATTGTTACCATATTTTTTGGCGGTTACCAACTGCCGTATTTAAACACAAGTGATTTAATAAATAACTTTGAGACTATTTTGTGGCTGATAATAATCTTTGCAGTTGTAACTACTATACTTTTTTTGAGATGGATGAAAAAAAACAGCAGATTCGCCTCTTCATCTAACAATGAGACAAAAATCTATACAACAGTGATAATTATGTTTACTACATCTGCAATATCATTAATGGCTTATTATGCCCTGGACTTTAGTAACTCTAATGAAGTCGGTGTTATGATCTTGCAATTTATGGTTTTTACTATCAAACTTTTTATTTTGCATTTCGTTTTTATTTGGGTCAGATGGACACTTCCTCGTTTTAGATATGACCAAACTCAAAAACTGGGATGGAATATCTTACTGCCACTATCTTTAGCAAATATCTTTATTACGGCAATTGTAGTTGTTGTTGGAGTTAATTATGGGAATTAAAGTTGTAGAGCGTCACGGAAACAGTTTTAAAGAAAAGATGTATATTAGTGCCATTTTTACGGGAATGAAAACTACACTTAAGCATTTTGCTGCAAATTTAAGTGACGCTAACAGGATTCCTACAGTCTGTTATCCGGAAGAGAAACCTACTGATATCACAGTTAGATATAGGGGTGTACATAGGCTTACGCACAGAAAAGAGGATGACTCTATTGCCTGTGTAGCATGCTTTATGTGCGCAACTGCATGTCCTGCAAAGTGCATAGAGATTGTGGCAGAAGAACGTGTGGATGGTGTTGATGAGAAGATACCTAAGATATTTAATATTGATTTACTGGAGTGTGTTTTTTGTGGCTATTGTGTTGAAGCATGTCCTTGTGATGCCATAAGAATGGATAGCGGTATATACTCACTGATAGGTGATTGCAGAGATGATTTTATTTACAATAAAGCAAAACTGCTTAGTATAAAAGGCATATCCAAAGAGGAGTATTCTCTTGCAAAATGAAATTATTTTTTTAATACTCGCAGCAGTTACGATAGTTAGCTCAATAGTAATGGTAAGCGCGCACAGACCAATTGATTCAGCACTTAGTTTTATTGTAACTCTTATGAGTATTGCAGCACTTTTTGGACTTGTTAATGCTACATTCTTGTTTGTTGTGCAGATTATTATCTATGCAGGTGCTATTTTGTCCCTGATTCTATTTATAATTATGTTTTTAAATATTAAGGATGAGAATTTGCCGGATGAGAAGTATAAAAATCGTTGGCTGATTGCAACTTCTATAATCGTCCTTCCATTTTCTGTAATTTTAATAGATTTAATACTTAGGAGTGATATTGCTCTAAAAAGAGTGGCTACTGATAATTTTGGAACTATTAAAGATGTTGGTTTAACACTTTTTAGCGAATGGGTTTTACCTTTTGAATTAGTCTCAATTTTACTTCTTGTCTCTTTAATTGGTTCAGTAACTCTTTCAAAAAGGGAGGCTTGATGTTAAAGTCATATATGATACTCTCAATAATCCTTTTTTCAATTGGTATGGTTGGGCTAATTAGCAGAAGAAATATTATTGTTATCTACATGTCGATTGAGCTACTGCTTAATGCCGTTAATTTATCTTTAGTTGCTATAAGTGCAGATTTGGCAGACTCATCGGCTCAGGTAATGTCTTTAATAATTATAGCTATTGCAGCTTCTGAAGCCGCACTTTTTATGGCTCTATTTGTTGTTCTTTTTAGGAATAAGTCCTCTCTTGATGCAAACCTGTTTGATATCTTAGGAAGTAAACATGAGTGATACTCTGCTTTTAAATATTTTACTTCTCTCACCGCTGGTAAGTGCATCGTTGATTTTTTTAATCAATATATCAATGTCTCAAACTAAGCAGTATATATATACTTTTTTAGCACTGAGCGGTTCAGGAATAAGTGCGCTGATAGCACTGTTTGTGAGTTACTACAGCTATTTTGCGAAGAAAGTTTTCGTTTCACACCTGTTTACATGGTTGAGCATAGGTGATTTTACTATTGAGGTTACGTTAAAGGCTGACCCCCTTAGCTCCTTTATGCTTCTCTTTGTTGCACCTGTTAGTTTCTTAATACATGTTTATGCAGCTGGATATATGAACAATGACAAAAGTTACGGTCGATTTTTTATCTACTTTAATCTCTTTATATTTTTTATGTTTTTACTCCTTCTTGTTGATAATCCGATAATTATGTTTATAGGATGGGAGGGAGTAGGACTCATATCTTATGCTCTTATAGGTTTCTATTTTGAAGATATTCAAAATACATATGCAGGTAATAAAGCTTTTATTGTAAACAGGATTGGCGATTTTGGTTTTTTGAGTGCGCTGATGCTTATGTTTATCGAAGTTGGAAGCGGTGGCTTCAGTTATGATGCGATATTTTCTCATCTAACGCAAATTGATGATGATATGTTGACTTTGATAGCATCTCTGCTTTTTGTCGGAGCGATGGGAAAATCTGCTCAAATTCCTCTTTTTGTCTGGCTACCTGATGCAATGGCGGGACCAACGCCTGTCTCAGCTCTTATTCATGCAGCCACAATGGTAACGGCAGGTGTTTATATGGTTGCCAGATTCGCACCTTTATATAATATTGCCGTCGATGTTTCACTCTTTATAGCTTATATAGGAGCATTCAGTGCACTTTTTGCAGCTATTGTCGCTTCAAGGCAGTATGACATTAAAAAAATTCTTGCATATTCAACAATGAGCCAACTTGGGTTTATGTTTATGGCTCTTGGTGTTGGAGCATACTCTACTGCACTGTTTCACATGTTCACTCATGCATTTTTTAAAGCACTACTTTTTATGGGAGCCGGAGCTATCATTGTCGCATTTAATCATAAACAGGATATAAGAGAACTTAGGGGAATTAGGTACTTTAATCCTCTTTTATTTATTATGATGTTCACTGCATCGCTTACCATCAGCGCCATACCTCCATTTTCAGCATTTTTTTCTAAAGATGCAATTATGAGTGTACTATACTCAAGTGGTCATATAGAACTATTTTTTATGGCTCTGGCTGCATCTCTGTTAACAGTATATTATATGTTTAGGATGATATTTGTACTGTTTTTTAGCAAAAGAGTGCAGATGGGAGATAAAAGCAGTAAGGCTATGATCTATCCGATGGCAATTCTAACACTATTTTCCATCTTTGCCGGAGTGCTGAACTTGCCAGAAATTTTTGGCGGAAAACTAAACATGTCAACTTGGTTGAATATCGCAGATAGAGATTTCTTTATTTCACATAGTGATGAAATACTCTTAATGGGAGTGAATACACTGTTAATAGTTGCAGTCATAATATATACATATAAAAGATATGCATATACCGTGATAATAGAGCGAGAGAGCGAGCAAAGCATTGTTGCGCGAAAGTTTTGTGTTGATGAGATATACAATGCAGCAGTTGTTAGACCTCTTCTCTCTCTGTCAACTTTCTTAGATATAAAAATTAGTAATCTTTTAATCAATAACACTATTAACTCAATGGCACTGCAGTATGAAAAACTTGGAAGAGCCTTTTCATACTTTGAAAACGGAAATGTGCGTTTTTATGCGCTATATATTTTAATAGGTTGTGTTATGGGCTTTGTATATTTATATTTAATCTTGAGAGCAATGCTATGAATACTTTAAGTACAATAATTTTTTTGCCGGTCATCACCGGTGTGGTTCTCTCTTTCTTTCGTATAAACATAAATCTGGTAAAGATTATATATATGCTTGTGACATCTCTTGTAGCATATCTGTCAATTAAATTATATATTAACTTTGATCCACACTCATCGAGACAGTTTGTCGAATTTCACAGTTGGATATCTGAATATGGTATTAATTATCATATCGGTGTTGACGGTGTATCTATAGGTATTGTTATTATGAATGCTATTTTAATGCCGCTTGTAGCTGTTGCTTTGTATAAACAAAGAGATAAACATGGGTATTGGATTAACCTGCTCTTTGTTCAGGGTGGAATTATGGGGGCTGCTCTATCTCTTGACTTGATGCTTTTTTACCTGTTTTGGGAGTTGATGCTATTGCCGATATTTTTTATGATTGGCATGTTTGGTTATGGCAAGAATCACTTTATGACCATGAAATTTAATATGTATACAATCTTTGGTTCGTTGATGATGCTTATCTCTATCTTATATATTGCCGTTAAGTATAAAGAGCAGTTTGGAGGTTACTCCTTTGACTTGGAAGCACTTAAATACATTACATTAACTACAACACAATCGCTTCTGGTATTTAGTGGATTTATGCTTGCTTTTGCCATAAAAATCCCAATTTTCCCTTTCCACACCTGGCTTAGTGAGACTTATGAGAGTGCTCCAACGGGGGCTGTTATTGTGATGTCAGCCTTAATGGCAAAGCTGGGGGCTTATGCGATATGGAGGTTTTTATTTACCCTTTTTAATGAGACTTCTCACTTCCTTGCACCATATTTTATCTCTTTGGGACTTTTTGGATTAATATATTTTGGAATATCCGCTATGAACCAAACCCACCTAAAACGGATGTTCGCACTCTCCTCAGCTTCTCACTTGTCATTGATTGTAGTGGGACTTTTTATATATGATGTTTACGGGCTTATTGGAGCATCATATCTGATTGTTGCTCACGCTATCTCTTCTGCAGCTCTATTTTTAATGGTGGGAATGCTTTATGAGAGGGTACAGACACACTCAATAAAAAAACTTGGTGGAATTGCGAAAGTTGCTCCAAAATTCTCACTCTTTTTTGCTTTTTTTGCACTAAGTATTGTCGGAGTCCCATTAACAGCCGGTTTTGTTGCAGAGTTATTAATTATTCTCGGGGCATTTCATTATAATATTTACATAGGCTTTGTAGCAGCTACAACAATTTTAATTGCTATGTTGTTTATGTTTAAGATGATAAGTCAAGTCTTGTATGGAGATGTAAATGATATGACGGCTAACTTTAAAGATCTTCGTACACATGAACTTTTTGCGCTTATTCCACTTGCTCTATTAGTTGTTGTAATGGGAGTTTTCCCAGATTATTTTATAAATAAGATTGAGCCGACTGCCAAGTCATATTTATCTGAAAAAAAGGTAGTAAATTATGACAAATGAGTCAGTTGCACTAACTATACCTTCGTTACTATTGTTTAGTGCGATTTTTATTTTACTATTCGGATTTAGTTCGTACTACTCCAAAGAGAGAGGGTATTACTTAACCCTTGGAACGCTTTTGGTAACTTCTATCATTTCAGGCAGTGCTATATTTGAAAATTATTCAATAGAGGTGATTCCTCAAATATTTAACGGTATGTTAATTTATGACACCTTTAGTGCTGTTTTTATCTCTCTGTTTCTTTTTGGCGGCTTTTTAACATTGGCTATAGCGAAATCATTTATAGATAAAACAAAGTTTTTTACATTTGAGTCATTTTCTATACTTCTTTTCTCACTTTTTGGAATGGTGATTTTAAGTATGTCGAATGAATTGCTTAGCGCATTTATCTCTTTAGAAATTGCTTCGATTTCTGTTTATATCTTAGTTGGTTTAAATAGAGACTCCCTTAAAGCTTCTGAAGCATTTTTTAAATATTTGCTCTTAGGCTCATTCTCATCATCATTTTACCTGCTTGGAATGATGCTGATTTTTGCACAGGCAAAAAGTACAAATTTGGATGTTATTGCAGAGTATATACTGCACACCGAGCTGAACTCTCAACTTCTAATAGTTGCAGGCGGAATGCTTATAATGCTTACTATTATGTTTAAAATAGCATCTCTCCCGTTTGGGGCTTGGGTTATTGATGTTTATGAAGGGGCATCCCTTCCTATTACGGCATACATGGCAGGGATATTTAAAATTGCAGTTTTTGCTTTTGCCTTGAGACTCTTTTTATCGGATTATTCGGCATTTGAAATGATTTATGACCCTTTGATTATAGTTGGGGCCGTAATTACGATGATTGGCGGTTCTCTTTTGGCAGTCATTCAAAACAGTGTCAAAAAAATGTTAGCAGCTTCATCTATTGTCCATAGTGGCTATTTACTAATTGCTCTTGCTTCAGCAGGAGCTGGAAACACAAGTGCTGCAAGTGCTATTATATTTTATCTTTTTGCTTATTTTATTAGTGCATTGGGGGCATTTGGAGTCTTGAGTTATATTAGTAAAGGCGGAGATAAGCTTATTAACTATAGTGATTTAGACGGATTAGGTAAAAAAAGTCCACTTATTTCAGCCTCATTTACAGTTTTTATTCTTTCATTGGCCGGATTCCCGTCTACAATAGGCTTTATAGGGAAATTTTATATTTTTACTTCAGCCATTGAAGCAGGCTATACGGCACTGGCAATATTTGGAGCTTTAACAGCTTTTATCTCAATATATTACTATTTTAAAGTGATTGTTCATCTATATTTTAAAGATAGTGTTAATGAGAGATTAGACTATGGATATAAAGTCTCATTAGCATTTATTGCACTTACTGCATTAATAGTATTATGGGGTGGGGTAGGAACATCATTACTTGTAGATATACCGGGAATCAATGCCCTAAATGAGTTAAGCAGAGATGCAATAGAATCACTTGCTTTATAGTACAAAGAGTTATCTTTAATTAGATTTGCTATAATCTTTTTATGAATTTATTATCTGCAAAACATTTATCACACACTTTTGATTATGAACTCTTCTCTAATCTATCACTGGATGTACAAGCAAAGGAGTCAATTGCCATTATTGGAATTAGCGGAAGTGGAAAATCAACACTACTTAATATTTTATCAACGCTTTTAACTCCTAATGAGGGCTCTGTCTCTCTATTTGGTGAAGATATCTCAAAAATGAGTAAAAAAAGACTGGCACAAATTAAAAGAGATGAACTTGGATTGGTCTTTCAATCCCACTATCTTTTTAAAGGCTTTAGCGGTATGGAGAATCTTGAAGTAGCTGCTATTTTATCAAAACAGAGCATAGATGACGAACTTTTAAATAGATTGAATATTGACGAATCAATACATCAAAAAGTAACGGAGCTTTCAGGAGGACAGCAACAGAGGGTATCAATAGCAAGAGTTTTAACAAAACAACCTCGTATGCTGTTTGTTGATGAGCCGACAGGAAACTTGGATAAGTCTACCGCTAATGAAGTTATGAATATCTTTTTTGAGTATATTGATAGCCATAATGCAGGAATGCTGCTTGTAACTCATGATGAAGAACTCGCTCATAAGTGTCATAAAGTTTACAGACTTAAAGATAGAGCCTTAGAGGAAGTAAAATGATATTTTTGTTTAACTCTGTCTTATTCAGATTATTTGAGATGTAGTAATGTCTTGGACAGAAGTTTTTAGCGATACTTATATAGTGGGTTTTATCCTTCTGTTTTTTAGGTTCGGTGCACTATTTATGGCGGTTCCGATATTCTCTCATAAAAGTATTCCTGCTCCCCTAAAAGCATCTATGGCGTTTTTTTTCTCTATAGTTTTTTACTCTTCTATGCCGGCTCTGAATATACCGATTACTGTTCCAAGTATAGTATTAGCAATACTTAGTGAGTTGTTATTTGGCTTAGCAATAGGGGTAGTATTACAAATAGCCTTTAATGCTATTACTTTTGCCGGCGGGCAGATATCATTTATGATGGGATTTTCAATGGCTAGTGCAATAGACCCACAGTCAGGTGTTTCTATGCCTATAATCTCACAATTCTTATCTCTGATGGCACTTATGATTTTATTCACAATAGATATGGATCACTGGGTACTGCTTTTCATAGACGGCTCTTTGAAACATATACCACTCGGTGGTTTTTTGATGAGTGAAGATCTTTTCAATTATATTATCAAGGCTAGTTCAAATATGTTTATGGTTGGTTTTATGATTGCCTTTCCAATTATAGCCCTCTCTTGGCTAGCGGATATTATATTTGGAATGCTTATGAAAACAATGCCGCAATTCAACCTTCTTGTTATTGGGTTTCCGATAAAAATCATGGTTTCCTTTGTTGTTCTGATTGCGACTCTTAGCGCTACTATGTTGATTTTAAAAGGACAAATGCAAGAGGCTTTTAACTTTTTAGAGATGTTTTTTTAGTTTTTTTTGATACAATAATGTCAAAAGAGCCTCCAAAAGGGAACCTGTAATGAAAATATTACTTATTAATAATAATCCAGTAGTTAATAAACTAGTAACTTTAAGTGCACAAAAAACTTCAGATGAGTTAGATGTAGTGGAGAGCGTTGAAGCAATTGAATCTAAATATTATGATCTTTTGGTTGTTGATGATACTCTATACAGCGAAGAGATAATGCATGAATTAAGTTCTAAAATAGAGTTTAAAACATCTTTATATATATGTTCAAGAGATGCAAAACCAGCGGATGGGTTTACAACAATACTTAAAAAACCATTTTTGCCAACTGATTTAGTCGAACTATTTGCTTCAATGTCTAAAGATGCAGATATAGTTGAACTTGATGAATCAGATGCTGAGTTAGACACAATAGATGATGATTTAGAGGGTCTGGATGATTTGGATGACGAGTTAGATAGTTTGGATGATGATTTAGAGGGTATAGACGATGAGCTAGACGGTTTGGATGATGAATTGGAAGTTGAAGAGTCTGCAGAAAATATAGAGTCAGATGTAAATTCAGAGAATCTGAGTGAATCCGAAACAGACACAGAAGTTAACGAACTAGAAGAGCTTGGTACAGAGTTGGAAACCGAAGAAGATACAGAGATTAATGAGCTTGAAGAATCTGATGAGGATGAGGAAATTATTGATAGTGTATTGGATAAGGATGAGCTTCAAGAGGTTCAAGATCTTTTAGAGGAGACTGATATTGATGGTGAATTGGAATTTGACAACCTTGATGAAGTAGATTTAGAGAGTTCCGATGAATCCGAAACAAGTACAGAAGTTGACGAACTCGAAGAGTTCGATGCAGATTTAGAGAGTTCCGATGAACCTGAAGCAGTTACAGAAGTTGATGAGCTTGACGAGGAGTTAGAACTTGATGAGCTTGACGAGGAGTTAGAACTTGATGAGCTTGACGAGGAGTTAGAACTTGATGATGCAGATTTAGAGAGTTCCAATGAACCTCAAGCAGTTACAGAAGTTGATGAGCTTGACGAGGAGTTAGAACTTGATGAGCTTGACGAGGAGTTAGAACTTGATGATGCAGATTTAGAGAGTTCCGATGAACCTCAAGCAGTTACAGAAGTTGATGAGCTTGACGAGGAGTTAGAACTTGATGATGTAGATTTAGAGAGTTCCGATGAACCTCAAGCAGTTACAGAAGTTGATGAGCTTGACGAGGAGTTAGATCTTGATGATGCAGATTTAGAGAGTTCCGATGAATCCGAAACAAGTACAGAAGTTGACGAACTCGAAGAGTTCGATGTAGATTCAAAGAGTTCTGCTGAACCTGAAGCAGAGACAGAAGTTGACGAACTCGAAGAGTTCGATGCAGATTTAGAGAGTTCCGATGAAACTGAAGCAGTTACAGAAGTTGATGCACTAGATGAGGAGTTAGAACTTGATGAACTTGAAGAGTCAGACCTTGATGATGTAAATTCAGATAGTTCCGATGAATCCGAAACAAGTACAGAAGTTGACGAACTCGAAGAGTTCGATGTAGATTCAAAGAGTTCCGATGAACCTGAAGCAGAGACAGAAGTTGACGAACTCGAAGAGTTCGATGCAGATTCAAAGAGTTCTGCTGAATCTGAAGCAGAGACAGAAGTTGATGAGCTTGAGGAAGATATAAATTTAGGATCTCAAATAGAAAAAGCAGTAGCTGAGCTAAGTGATGAAGATTTGCAAAGCGAAATAGATGAAGACCTATTACTGAATATAAATTCTTTAACAAGTAGGGATTTAAAAATCGCTATTGGCGAGGAAATAAATGAAGAAGAGTTCAGTTCAGAGTCTGACTCGGAGCAAGAAGAAGATTTAAAAATCGATTCACAAGAGAAACCTGAAATAGCAACTAACACTGAAATCACAGCGGATAATGAAGGTGTAGAGTCTCTTAAAACATTATTAGAAGCACTTACAGATAACAATGTAGCAGCTTCATTAAAAGGAATGAAGATAAATATTAATATAACTTTAGGTGATAAATAGTGAATCATAAATCAGGAGCAGTACTAGTTCTATCTGGACCTAGTGGAGCAGGAAAAAGTTCTTTACTTAATAAGATAATAGATGATATTGGAGAGTGCTACTTCTCTATTTCAACCACTACACGTCCTATTCGAAATGGAGAGACAGATGGAGTGCACTATCACTTTGTGAGTGAAGAGGAGTTTAGAAAAGATATAGATGAAGAGTACTTTTTAGAGTATGCCTTTGTTCATGGAAACTATTATGGCACATCAATAAAGCCTGTAAAAGAAGCTCTAAAAAATGGAAAACTAGTCTTGTTTGACATAGATGTTCAAGGTAATACCTTGGTAAACAATAGCCTTGGAGATATAACTACTTCTGTATTTATTTCACCCCCAACTCTCTCTGAGCTAAAAAAAAGACTGGAATCTCGTTCAACAGATTCGAAAGAAGTGATAGACCGTCGCATTAAAATGGCAAAAAAAGAGATTCAGAGAATCAGTGAATATGATTACCTGATTGTAAATGACTCTCTAGAGAAAGCTGCTGATGTACTACGCACTATTGCAAAGGCAGCAAGAGCTAAAGTTCCCGATAAAGAGATAAATGAATTTGTACAAATATGGGAAGATATAGAACAATAAGTGAATTATATAGTTCTGATAAGAGAAGTTACAGCAAGTTTAGCTATAATTTCTGACTTAATTTTAAAAAAGGAATAAACATGGGCATGCCTGGTGGACAAGAATTATTAATAATATTAGCAATCGTAGTTTTATTGTTTGGTGCAAAAAAAATACCTGAATTAGCTAAGGGACTTGGTAAAGGAATTAAAAACTTTAAAGCTGAGATGAAAGATGAGGGAACAGAAACTGCATCAGCAGAAGATGTGAAAAAAGTAGAAGCAAATGAAGATACTACATCTGTAGAAGCTCCAGATACTACAAAACAAGCGTAACTTTTGAAACAACGAGTATCGGCGCTTTTGCGCGAAAAGTTTGGTCGTGAAGTTGTTTTAGAGAAACCAAAAGATAGATCTTTTGGTCATTTTTCTACCCCAATCGCTTTTTCTTTAGCAAAGGAACTTAGAGAGTCTCCTATGAAAATTGCTGAGGAGTTAGCCTCTTCATTTGAGAATCAAGAGATATTTACCAGTGTTGACTCTGTAAAGGGCTATCTTAATTTTCGTCTTAGTGAAAACTTTTTAAGTGAGTATGCTGCATGGGCACTGGAAAATCCGAATGAATTTGCAAAGCAAGATAAAGAGGGGAAAATACTCCTTGAGTTTGTTAGTGCGAACCCAACCGGGCCTCTTCATATAGGACATGCCAGAGGTGCTGTTTATGGAGATACTCTTTATAGATTAGCTAAACATCTGGGTTACGACATTACAGCTGAGTATTATGTAAATGATGCTGGGAACCAGATAGATTTGCTAGGGCTTTCAATTGCTCTTTATGCTCGTGAAAATATCCTTAAAGAGGTAGTTGAATATCCTGAGTCTTATTATCGTGGTGATTACTTGGAAGGTCTTGCAAACGGCGCAATAGAGAAGTTTGGTAAAGATATTTTCAGTGATGAATCTCGTTATAAAGAACTTGCACTCTGGGCAAAAGATGGTGTCATGGACATTATCACTAAAGATTTGGCTGATTTAAATATCTTTTTTGACACTTTTGTAAATGAGTCATCCCTCTATAAAGACTGGGATAGAGTTATGACTAAGATGGGTGATGGCATCTATAAAAAAGAAGAGAAGCTATACATTGCTTCATCGCTCAAAGGTGATGATAATGACAGAGTTGTTGTTCGTGAAGATGGGCGTCCAACTTATTTAGCTGGAGACATAGTTTATCATAACCAAAAATTTGAGCGTGGGTATGACCACTATATTAATATCTGGGGTGCAGACCATCATGGATATATTCCTCGTGTAAATGCTGCTGTAGAGTATCTTGGTTATGAGAGCAGTAGACTTGAAACACTTCTCTCTCAAATGGTTAGTCTGCTTAAAGATGGCGAACCGTATAAAATGAGTAAGCGTGCCGGTAACGTTATTCTTATGAGTGATATCGTCGAGGAGATTGGTTCTGATGCGCTAAGATTTATCTTTGCCTCAAAGAAGAGTGATACTGCCTTAGAGTTTGATCTTTCTGAATTTAAAAAACAAGATAGCTCTAACCCTATATTTTATATTCAATATGCACATGCAAGAATAAAAACACTTCTTTCTAAAAGTGATTTAAACCAAGAGGAGATAATGGCTGCTTCGCTAAAGAATTTAGATGAAAATGCAGATATTTTGATGTTTGATGCACTTCTTCTGCCTGAAATAATAGAGGATGCCTTTAGTTCAAGACAGGTTCAAAAACTTTCAGATTATTTAAAAGCGCTTGCAGCATCTCTGCATAAATTTTATTATGATTGTAGAATTATTGGAACCAATGATGAAGCAAAACTTCTGAAGCTTCTCATGTTAGTCGGGCTCTCACTTAAGACAGGACTCTCGTTAATGGGAATTACAGCAAAAGATTACATGACTAAAGAAGTAAATGAAGAGAGTTAATCTTTAGTCAGACAATCAACCAAGTTAACATATAATGAAGAGAGTTAATCTTTTAATTGAGGATACAGTTCTAAAATTTGATCTAAGTCAGATTTTGGAACTTGGATAAGAATAGGATTTTTACTCCTGTCTAACCAGTTTACTATCTTTTTTATATTTTGAAGACTCATAGAGGTACAGCCTGCCGTTGGGGTGTTTTGAGATTTTTGCACATGTAAAAATATACAAGAGCCTCTTTTTTTAATCTGATTTTTATTGTGTGCTACAACTACTCCCAATTCGTACTGTGTATCATCTCTTCTCATATATTCAAAACTATTAGGTTTCTCTTTTTCTATATTTATAATTTGATTATAATAGATTGAATCTGAATCATCTACGCAAATCAACTCTTTTGTAGCATGCAGGTATGGCATTTTAAGGTTCAAATCCTTTTGATATCCAAATATAGATTCAAGAGAGAATATACCAATTGGTGCTTTTTTATCACCTTCATACTTTAGAGGTTGAGAACTCTCATGAGAGAGTTCTAAGTTTCCAATCCCCCATCCGAGACCGTTCTTGCCAATATTCACTTCAAAGGGGTCAAAGACTTTTTTACCATCTTCAAAACAGCTTAATATAGCTTTTTGTGATTTTAAACTATTACTAACAACTAGAATTATTTGTTCACTGGAATATAAAAATATTTGAATACTTATGAGAATTAAGAAAGCTTTTACCATAAAGTATGTTACTATTACTAAAATATGAAACAGATTAATATTATAGATATGGGAAAAGTTGTGAGCATTAATATAAGAAAAGCCATTAGTGATGATTCGCTATTTCTAGCAGAAATGATTTTACAAAGCAGTAGGGCTGAAAAAAAATTTGGTATGTATGATTTGATTTTTGCCACTAGTGAAGATAAAGATGTTTTAGAAAATATAGAAAAACTTACAAAAACAACGGCAATAAACAGCTGTCATTACAGTAATTTTTTAATTGCTGAAGTAGATGGTAAAAGAGTTGGAACTCTATGTAGCTATGAGCCAAGGATTGTCACAAGAGAGGCATTTTGCGATGCTCTTAAAGAGATTGGCATTGATGGTGAAAACAGTGAGTATATGGAAGTTCTGGATGCTTGTGATTTTAAGCTTAATACTAGGACTCTTATTTTTGATTTTATGGAAGAGTTAGAAGGTTTCTCAGATGTCGGAATCTTAAAAGCATTAATGCAAAAAAGCCTTCTCACTGCCAGACTTAAAGGTTATAGAATAGCGCAAACAATGATTGAAATCGGTTCGTTAGAAGCCATGCTGTACTATAAAAAACTTGGTTTTAAAGAGATAGAAGAGAAAGAGTGCGAACTCTATAAAGAGAAGTTTGGTAGAGCCGGCTTAGTTTTGCTGGCATTTGAATTTTAATTGGTTTAATATCGAAATCTCTTCCCTTTCCCTTTTTCCTTCCCTTCTTGCTATCGCCTTAGCCCTATATTCAAGAAATGTGCTGTTATCACTTTTTGGCGGGATAGTATTGGGTGTCTTCGTTTTAAATGATTTTACTCTTATTTCATCAATTGAGTCTCTTCTTTTACTCTTTACCTCTTTGTTGTCTAAATCATGGATATTAAAAACCTTGGCTTTTGCTGTTTTAGTGGGAAGTATTATGGCACTAATTGAGAAGTCTGGCGGTATTGACAGCTTTGTAGATTTTATGCAGCATAGAGTTGCACTGGTTAAATCACCAAGATCTGCATTAATGCTGAGTTATTTTGTAGGTGTTTTGATTTTTGTAGAATCCTCCATTACAGCCCTTATTGCAGGGGCAGTTGGTAAACCACTCTGTAATAAATATAAAATCCCAAGTGCCAAACTGGCTTTTGTGTGTGACTCAACATCTGCCCCTATCAGTTCTCTTATTGTTTTAAATGGCTGGGGAGCACTTCTGCTTGGTTTAATATCTACTCAAATAACATTAGGTGTTATACACGCAGATGCGATTAATCTATTAATAGACTCAATTTTATACAACTTTTATGCAATGAGTGCTCTAATCGTCACATTTATAGCGATATGGTTTAACCTAGATATAGGAGCTATGAAAAGTGCAAAATATATACCAACAAAAGCAGAATCACTAAATGGAAATGGTGCTAGTATGTTCTATATGCTAGCACCAATTTTGTTAATGGTTGCTTTTGTATTTGTGTTTTTGTATATTACAGGTAATGGCAACATACTTAAAGGGAGCGGTTCAAGTTCCATTTTTTACACTATGCTTAGTACGCTTGTTTTTACACTTTTTTATTTTGTGGGAACAAAAAATATGACTCTCTCTCTTTGGAGTGAGACAGCTTTTAAAGGAGCTATTAAACTTGTGCCGATAGCACTAGTGCTTTTGTTTGCTTTTGGTATAGGAGAGATTACTACACAGCTCAAAACAGGAGAGTATCTGGCATCACTGGCAAGTGAGAGTTTGAGCATCTATCTTTTAGCCGGGGTTATCTATTTACTCAGCTCACTAATAGCTTTTTCAACAGGAACAAGTTGGGGAACTTTTAGCATAATGATTCCTGTGGCAGTTCCAATGGCTGTATCAATGGATGCAGATGTAGCCCTTTGTATTGGTGCTGTTATCTCAGGGGGTATCTTTGGTGATCACTGTTCGCCAATCTCAGATACTACAATTATATCTTCATTGGCTAGTGATTGTGAGGTTATAGAGCATGTAAAGACTCAACTACCATATGCGCTGATTAGCGGAGTTATAACTTTTACACTATATATAATTTTTAGTCTTTATGGCTAGAACTCTGTTTTAAGAACCTAAAGCAGAGTTAATTGAGTAACGCATATCTTCATCAAGGTTTTCCATACCTGTCAGCATCCATCGCAAATATCCTGCATCCTGTGCGGCTACCTCTTGAAGGGTTTTACCTTTGTACTTTCCAAATCTGAATGAGTTTATTAAAATAGGTGTATTTGTTAAATCAACCATCTTTTCAACCGGGTTTTCATCTGGAAACTGATTGGCTATCTCCTCTTTTAACTTACTAAGAAGCAGCTTTAAAACTAAAACATCACCGATAGCATCATGGGCTTTTATTACTATGCCCAAAGCGTCAGCCTCTTTTTGCTCCTCTTTATAAAGATCCATCTTATAACGAAAGTATTGAAGTCTATGAGCATCTTCATCAGGAAAAAGATGTTTTGCAACCCTTAGTGTGTCTATAACTTTCATTTGAGTTTTAAAACCCTCTTTTTCAAGCATCCCCAGATCAAAAGGGGCATTGTGAATAATCATATAGTTATCATCACTATTAAGTTCTAAAAGCCTTTTAAACGAAGAACTTTCCTTACATAAAGGCTTTCCTTCAATCATATCTGGAGTAATACCATGAACCTCCATTGCACCAAAACTAATCGGTACATCAGAGCTGAAGAGTTCGTTATGAACTTCTATCTCTTTCGCACCTAAGACGATATAGCCCAGCTGTATCACCCTGTCAGTATCACCGGTACCCGTTGTCTCTGTATCTAAAATAATATATTTTTTTGCCAAATCTTCTTCCTTAACATTCTAAAAAGTAGTCTAACATATATTCACTTTGAGCATGTAGATATTTTATGTTAAACTTCCTAAAAATATTTAGGATACCTGTTTATGTATAAAATTTTTTCTCTTTTGATGTTGAGTTGTGTATCACTGTTTGCACTGCAGATTAAACAGACTCCTATAGAGTTTGGAGAAAAAAGAGTAGAACTTACAAAAGAGTATATTAAATCACACTATAATCTTGCTGTAAAAGATATAAAAATAGTTCCAAAGATAGTAGTTGTTCATCATACAGCTATAGATGATTATAGTGACTCACTTTCTCGTTTTAAGTCTCAAACGCTCCCAACAGACAGACCTGATATTAAAAATGGAGGATCCGTGAATGTCTCTACTCATTTTATGATTGAGCGTGATGGGACTGTTCACCAGTTGATGCCGCTTAACTATATGGCAAGGCATGTAATAGGACTCAATTATAACTCTATAGGTATTGAAAATGTTGGCGGAGAGAACTCTAAGGACAACTTGACACAAGCGCAGTTAAAATCAAATATAGAGTTAATAAAAGAGCTCAAAAAAGAGTTTCCTACTATAAAATATGTGATAGGTCATTACGAGTACAGGTGTTTTGAAGGCAGCAATTTATGGTTAGAACTGGATGATAGTTACAGAACTTTTAAAGATGATCCTTCTCAAAGATTTATGAGAGAAATACGAAAAAATATCAGAGGTTTTAAAGAAGCTCCTTGCCCCAAGGGCATAAATGATTAGTTCCCCTATTTTTTATCTTCTTAGTCTTGCTTTTGTTGCAACTTTTTTTACTGTTTTAGAGCAAAAAACATCTATTAAAATCTTTAAGTTTGTTCCTGCCGTTGTAATGATATACGCTTCTAGTATGATATTGGCATCTTTGGGAGTTTTTAATCAGAATGAAGCAATAAACAGCCTATATGCAAATACAAAAAAGAATTTGCTTCCTGCTATGCTTTTTTTAATGCTGCTGCAGGTTGATTTTAGGCATTTTTTTAAGCTTGGCAGATCCCTGCTGATATCCTATGTTTTAGCAGTTGTCTCTTTGGCTTTTGGATTTATTATTGTCTCTTTGGTTTTTAATTTTAACCAAGGTATGGCCTCTGCCTTTGGAGCCTTGGCAGGAAGCTGGATGGGTGGAACTGCTAATATGGTGGCAGTCGGCTCTGCTCTTGGCGTACCTGATGAAGCTTTTGGATATGCACTTATTGTTGACAGCGTAAACTACAGTGTTTGGGTTATGTTTTTGCTCTTTTTAGTGCCGTTTGCAACTTACTTTAACAAGTTTACAGATTCACATGAAAGAGTGGCAAAACTTAGTGATATTGGCTGTGCCTGCAATATGGGAGCAAAGAGATATTGGCTCTTGATACTCTTATCTATTGTGGTTGCATATGTTGTAAACACCATAGCTTTTTGGGAGATACAAATACTTAACTACACAACAACGACGGTAATTCTTGCTACAATCTTGGGTGTTTTAGGCTCCTTTACAAAATTAAAAACACTCAATGGCTCCAATGAAGTTGCAATAACAATGTTATATATATTGATTGCACTTATCGGTTCAAAAGCAGTTTTTGCCAGTTTTAGCGATGTCGGCACTTATGTATTGGCAGGTTTTATTGTTTTAATGATTCATGCAGTTATTATGGTCATTGGAGCAAAGATATTTAGCTTAGATCTCTTCTCTATTGCCGTATCGTCTCTGGCAAATATCGGTGGGGTCGCATCAGCCCCTATTTTAGCAGCAACTTACAATAAAGCACTTGTAAGTGTAGGGGTTTTAATGGCTGTTATGGGCTATATTATAGGAACTTTTGGCGGTTTAGCTGTTGGAACTCTATTGATGGAATTAGCAAAATGAAAATAGTTGAGATAACAGCTGAGGTAAAATATATAGCTCTTAAGACTCCATTTAAAACAGCCTTGAGAGAGACCTCACATGTAGAGTTTGTGAGAGTACATGTAGAGTGTGAAAATGGTTTAGTCGGAGTAGGGGAAGCTCCTGCGACAAAGGTTATTACAGGCGAAGATATTGAAGCGATTTTAACCTCAATAAATAGTGTCAAATATATTTTTATTGGCTTGGTTCATCAAGAGCCGATATCAACTCTGCACTCTATACCTGAAATAGGTTCTAGTGCAAAAGCAGCGCTTGATATGGCATTTGTCCATCTGCTGGCACAAGAGAAAAATGAGGCTATTTATGAGTATCTAGGCGCAACTAACTTAACTCCTTTAAAAACAGATATAACCATAAGTTTAAACACTTTTGACATTATGATGGAGGATGCAAAAAAAGCTTTTAAAGATGATATGTCAATATTAAAGGTGAAGCTTGGCAGTGATATGCAACATGCCGTAGAGGTAGTAAGTAATATATCTAAAGAACTTCCGGACGTAGAAATAATAGTGGATGCCAACCAAGCTTGGAGTTTAGAAGATTCATTGAACTTTATAGAGTCTGTTGAAGATATAAAAATAGCACTTATAGAACAGCCTGTAGCGGCTTCTGATATGAAAAGCTTGAAAATTATTAGCGACTATTCGCATATTCCAATACTTGCGGATGAGACGGTTTTTACACTCCAAGATGCTAAAAAAGTCTTTGAGACAAAGAGTGCTCATATGATAAATATAAAACTAATGAAGTGTGGTGGAGTTACAAAAGCCATAGAGATTTTAGAGTATGCAAGAGAGAGAAAAATTGACTGCATGTTAGGTTCAATGCTTGAGGGGCCATACTCTATAAATATTGCTTTGCATCTTGCAATGGCTTATAGAGATGTCATAAAGTATATCGACTTAGATAGCCCTTTGCTCTATAAAACTAAATCAGATGAACTGGAGTTTAATTATAGAGGATGTTATATCGCTATTAATAAGTGAAAATATTATCTAAACATCATAACCATATCATTAAGAAGTTTAGGGTCTACGTGATCTTTCATTTTACCTTTCATCAGTTTTAATGCTTCAAAACTGCTCATAGCTTCTTTATAGCTTCTTTTACTTGTTAATGCGTCGAATATATCACAAATACCTATTATTCTTGCATATAGAGGTATTCCTAGTCCTGAAAAGCCATCAGGATATCCGCTTCCATCTATTTTTTCATGATGATGTTTGATTCCTGCTAATACTCTATTGTTGTCTATGCCGATTTTTAAACCTATTGAGTAGCCTAATGCCGGATGAGCCATCATCTTTTTAAACTCTTTGTCAGTCAGTTTTCCATTTTTGTTTATTATATCTTTAGCTATTTTACTCTTGCCTAGATCATGCAAAAGTGCAGACTCTCCAAGCTCAAGCAAAGAGAATTCATTTAATTTTAAATAAGAGCCTAAACTTAAAGAGTAGATAGCAACATTAAGTGAATGAGTGTGAGTATAGTAATCATGAGTAGCAATATTCATTAAAGATTTTAGTGTAAAGTCATCATCTAAGATATTATCAACTAAATCATTGACAATATTTTTTGAATTTTCATAATTTCCCAACTTTTCTGGATTAGCAAAAAGCTCATCAAGAGCTTTGGTTGCGTTAGAGTACAGGATTTCTGAGTTTTCATTGAAAGAAATAGGTTCTGCTTTTTTGGCTTTTTGATTCTCTATTGTCTTTTCTAAATATATTTTATAGTTTTCATACTCTGACTCTTTTATATATAGGGCTTCGTTCTCATTTAGCAGATTTATATCTCCACTTGTTACAATTGAGTTTTTATCTTTAAATAGTTTAATTTCTCTATTGGAATTTGAGGGTAAGTAGATGTCAAACTCGAATATCATCCCTTTTGTAACAATATCTTTGTCTATGATTAAATATCTGTTTTCAGTCATAATAAACTCTATTCTATTAAGCTGCCAAATAGTATACTATATAATAATTAACATTATAGATTAAAATTTAATTATGTTGTTAAACACCTAAAGAAGCCTTACTTAAAAAGTAAAACTTCTCCTCTTAAAGATATGAAACTTTGTTGCTGATTTCTTTTTTTGCAGACCGAGTTTTTTAACAGCTTTGGGATTGACTAAGAACCAGCCCAGGACAACATCAACTCTATCTCCTTTTAGGATTTTAAACTCTCTTCTTACGGCTCTTTTTTCATTAGCTTTAAGCATAGTGTCTTTTATAGTTGTATCAGCTATCCAAGGCGTAGCCGGTTTGCCATTTTTACCTATTACTCTTACAAAAACTTCTTTTTTTAATTTTTTAATTTTATTTCCACGTTTAACGCTGATTTTTAAGAGAGCTACACGCAGAGGGTGAAGCAAAAGAGCATGGGAGCTCCTGTTGTCAATATTGATTATAAAATTGTCTATATTTCTCACAATGGAGATATTTACATATTGTCTCAGCATATCAGAGTAAAAATGAGTTCCGGCAAAGCCGTGAAAGGAGTGGGTTTTAGTATCATGCAGTGATGAGACACTGCCATCTACCTTTGGCATATGACAACTTACACAGTTTGCTCTATCCAGCTCATTTTTTATATTTGTAGAACAAACATTCAAGCCGTTTTTATTCATTTTATGGGAGTGGCACCCTATGCAGACATTTCCATTCTCCATATGTTCATTGTCACTTGTTGCAATTGCGTGATATGGTGATTTAAGAGTAGTTTTTAGAGTTCCGTAGTAACTTTTTGGAGCTTTACTTATTATATTTGTATTACTCTGCTTGTGTTTTTCTATAGCTTTAATGCGGTGGCAATATGCACAACTTATAGACTCTTGATGAGTTTTATTCTTTGGATTAGGTAGTGCCTTTTTACCATTTTTTAGCATTTTGTCCAAGTTGTTGGCAGCAGGAGTATGACACTTACCGCATTGGTACCTGCTGTTTTTAGTATTAGCGGGATGCTTTTTCCAAACAGCATTATGAATAGCATCCTTGCTTGGTGTTGCATTTGCATGCATAGAGGAGTAAAACTCATCATATATTTGAGTATGACACTCTTGACACTCTCTGCTTGGAGCAAATTTATGTACTCCATCATTAGCAAATAGTGAGAGAGTTAAAAGTAATATCGCAGATATTTTTTTCATTATCAATCATTTACAGTTTTATTATCATCATACTCAACCTCTTCATGAAGCATAGTATCAAGTAGTTCAAAAAGTCTATCAGAAGCACTCTCCATATCAGTAAAGTTTGTCTTGATCTCATTTTTATGATTGAGAGTATCAACACCTTCTAAGAGTTTAAATGTATTGATAACAGAGGTGTGTACAGCTTCATGAGGTATCTTAAGTTCTTGATAGCTTTTTGAATGTCTAAATTGTGACTTGCCGTCTGTCTCGTACCATTTGCCGAGTCTGCATGAGTGATGATCAGAGAAATCTTTATGTTTATCATCGCCTACATGAGATAAAGCATCTGCTTTAAATAGTATATGGTCAATCTTGGCAAGTACAACAAAGTTCTTGTTTTTCATATATCTGCTAGAGCTTAGTACCGCTTCTGATGTTACATTAAACTTTTCAAGAGAGTTGTAAAGTGTCTCTACACTATCTGTGGACTCTTGAGCTATTCTGTTTAAGGCTTGAGAGTTCTCCAACATACCGCTCGATTCTTGTTGAAGAGTCGAGATTGATATTGATATCTCATTAGTAGCTTTAGCAGTTCTCTCTGCTAGTTTTCTAACTTCATCAGCCACAACAGCAAACCCACGACCATGCTCACCTGCTCGTGCCGCCTCAATAGCAGCATTCAATGCAAGTAGATTTGTTTGGTCTGCAATGTCTTTTATAAGATCCACAACAGAGGTAATTTCATTTGTTCGTGAAGATACAGATTCAACTGTCTCATCATTTTGCACTATTATTTGAGATAGTTGTTCAAAGTTTTTATTCATAGCTTCAACCACATCATTATTAGTACGGGATAGCTCTGCTGTTTGAGATGCATCTGTTTCAAGTTCTGTCAATGTATCATTTGTTTCACTGATTTGAGTCTGTATTATCTCAAAGTTAGCTGCAAAACCTTTACCTGTTTTAGACAGATCAGATAAAAATAGTTCTTTCTCTTGAGAGATAAACTCTTTTTGCATAGCGTCAATACTTCGGTTGATTAACTCACCTGTTTTAGCAAACAAGCTATTTAATCCAGTCGTATTGATTCTTCTGAAATATTTGTTTTTACTGGCATAGTCAATGGATGTATTGACTTCCCTTATCAAACTCTCTATCTGGTCGAACAGATCATTTAAATTCCATGAAAGATCAGCCAGCTCTCCACCTGAGACAATACTGTTTTGACGATTTTCAAAGTTGCCGTTTCTTGCATCTTTTATAATACTTGATGATTGATTTATGCTCTCTTTTGTCATTTGGATTTGCCTGTAGGCGTATAGAGCTATAAAGATATTTAAAAGGTTAATCGTAAGAGTAACTATATGAAACTCAAAAAATATAATCGAGACTAGTAGTCCAACAATGACTACGGCAATATGTGCATAGTTTGCATAGTGCAGCTTAGATAGAGAGGATAAATTCATCATACTCGACTCCTTTTTCTTTTAGTAAATCATTTAATATTTTTTCACTGGCATCTATCCCTGAACTTTTTTCCGCTTTTAACAGTTTCTCATATAGAGGTATAATAATGTCAAGCGCTTCTTTGGTGGGCTTACGTCTTGAAGAGTGATAACCGACAACTTTTGCATCTGTATATGAGGGGGTGACATTTGCCATAACCCAATAGTACGAGCCGTCAGCGCACAAGTTTTTAACATATGCATGTATCTCTTGATTATTTTGCAGATAAGTCCATAAATATTTAAATATGATTTTTGGCATGTCAGGGTGTCTTATAATATTATGCGGCTGCCCAATCAGTTCATCTTCACCCATTCCAACTATATTTAGAAAGGCTTGATTTGCATAAGTGATTTTACCTTTTAAATTGGTTTTTGTGACTAGAAGTTCATTTTTGGAAAATGTTTTTTCAATATTTTTCGGTGTTATTTTCATTTATATCCTAACGAAAGAGTTTTTATTTTACTGTTTTTACTATATTTTTGCTTTATATGCAATGTATTTAAGCCAATAGTATCCAAATAAGCCAGAAAAGAGTGATGCAGCCAGAATTCCTACTTTTGCTTGAAAAATCAGTGTGTCATTGCCTGCAAAGGCTAAGTCAGCAACAAAGATAGACATTGTAAAACCAATACCACCTAAAAAGGAGACACCGAAAACTTGACTCATGCTACTTCCCTCCGGCAGTTTTGCAATGCCAAGTTTTATAGCTAGCCACGCAACGCCTGCAATGCCGATTACTTTTCCTAAAATTAGACCAAAGATTATTCCTATTGAGACAGGAGTAACTATTGTCTCACTAATAGATGAAAAATCAATACTTATGCCAGCATTAGCAAGAGCAAAAAGTGGTATTACAATTAATGCAACGGGGAGATGTAAATCATGTTCTAATCTTGCTGCTGGAGTTCCAACAGCATCTATTTTATCTTTTATATTTAGAAGAATTGCTTTTTGCTTTTCATGCATCATATGGTCTGTTGTAACAGGATAATTATCATACTCATCCAGTAAATTTTTAGTATGTGTTGTAAAATCAATAGGAGCAAATTTTGGTTTAGAAGGTATTGCCATCGCGGCAATAACACCGGCAATAGTTGCATGAACACCAGATTCAAGCATAAAAAACCACATAAAGAGACCAACTATTAAATAAGGCAAAATCATACGAATTCCGACACGGTTAAATACAACCATTATTATAAATGAAAGCCCGGCCAAAATAAGTGGTAAAAACTGAATTTGTTCCGTATAAAAAACAGCAATGACAATAACAGCACCAAGGTCATCTACGATAGCAAGTGCAACTAAAAATGTTACAAGTGCAGGGGAGACTCTATTGCCCAAGAGAACAAGAGCACTGATGGCAAAGGCAATATCGGTCGCCATTGGGATACCCCAGCCATTAATACCTTCTCCATAATAGTTCATACTTAGGTATATAAGTGCAGGTAAAACCATACCGCCAATAGCTGATAATATAGGCAGCATTGCAACTTTTATATTAGATAGCTCTCCCACTAAAATCTCTCTCTTTATCTCGAGTCCGATAATAAAGAAAAAGATTGCCATCAAACCATCATTTATCCAATGATGAATAGTGTGTGTCAGTTGCCAAGAACCGACAGTTAAATCAACTTTAGTATGAAAAAAGTGTGCATAAGCCTCAGTAAGAGGAGTGTTTGCTAGAATAAGCGCCAATATAGTCATAAACATCAAGATAATACCGGTAGTTGTTTGAGCATGAATAAAGCGCTCAAATGGAGTAGCTATTTTTTCAAACATTCTTTCCCATGGGGCATACATTTTCATAAAAATTCCTTTAGCAAAGATTGTATTATAACAGATAAGCTAAGAATTTTAAAAATGGATGCTATAATCCGCTTATGAATTTAAAAGAGCTAAAAAATAGAATAATCCTGATGTTTGGCAAAAATCGTGCATTTAGCAGCGATGAGTTCGAGTCACAGATGAAGTTTCACAAAATATCAGTAGTCAGAGAGTATAGCGATGATGCAGTGGCAGTTGTTGAGGGCAGGATGATGACTCCTAGTGAGCAAAATAAAAGTGAGGTGCTTTATACGCAAAACTATAAAAAGTTAGAGTTTGTGTCTATAGATGTTTTAGAAAAAGAGCTGGCAAAGTATATAGACGCAGACACCCTTTTAATGAGCCTGAAACTATCTCATGACAAGAAGAGGTTAAAGAGTTTTATACAAAATTCAATGCTTAATGATGAGCTCTTTTTAAAACTTTTAAAGATGTACTCTTGGAGCGGGGAAGACTTTTTTGAGAATGATGACAACCGTGATGTCAGTGCTGCTTTTATCTTACGATTTTATGAAAATATCGAGAGAAATCATAATGTCCAGTATGCAACAACAGGCATTTTACACCTAGTAACACAGACTAAAAGCACACAGCTTTTAAAAGCTATCTCATTACTCGAACCTATAAAGTTTCATCCTAAAATAGAGTGTGCTATTGCAATGAGTCTACAGTGTGATGAGGAGATGCAGGAGCGTTTTTTTAAAAAATCAAAAAATCAAAAAATATTAGAAGCTCTCTCTTTAAATGAAAACTTGAAACCAACTCTTATAGAAGAATTTTTAAAAGATGACAAATTGGGAACAAATGTAGCAAAAAGCATAAAACTGACAGATGAACTCTTTGAGCTTTGTAAAAACCAAAAAATAGGCTTAGCACTGAATGAGACTCTTAGTCTGGGGATGCAAGAAGAACTGCTTGGGCTTGGGGATGATGAAATCTCTTATGCTTTAGCTCTTAATGATAATATTAATCCAAAGATTTTAAACTCACTATTGCAAAGTACAAATAAAAATATTGTATCGTCTATATATTCAAACAAGGCAACACCAGTAGAGATACTTGAAGAGGCGTATAAAAACAGTGAATATTATGAAGAGTTGGCGAAGAATGAAAATACACCAATAGAGATTTTGTACCAATTGCAACTTGACAGAAGATATGAGAGATCTGTAAAGACTAATGCCGGATTTGGCAAACATATTCAACAAAATAATATAGGATGGGAAGTGTGAAAGCAACAAGTCTAATAAGTACGATTAGCTCTTTGGTAGAGGAGAAAGTCCCGACATTTTTATGGGGCGCACCGGGGATAGGAAAGTCATCGATTGTTAAACAGATTGCTGATGAAAAAGGTGTTGGTTTTATTGACCTGAGATTAGCCCTCATGGACCCTACAGACCTAAAGGGAATCCCGTTCTACGATAAGGATTCACACACGGCACTCTGGGCGCCACCGGCTTTTTTACCAAAAGAGGGTAGTGGAATTCTGTTTTTAGATGAGCTAAACTCTGCTGCTCCGTCTGTTCAGGCATCTGCATATCAGCTTATACTTGACAGAAAGGTCGGTGAGTATGAACTGCCGGGAGGCTGGGCAATAGTAGCTGCGGGAAATCGTGAGGGGGATAGAGGAGTTACCTACAGAATGCCGAGTCCACTAGCAAATAGATTCGTTCACTTTGAGATGGATGTACATGTAGATGACTGGAGGTTGTGGGCTTATAAAAAAGGTATTGACGAGAGAGTTATCTCATACATCTCATACAAGAGTGAACATCTCTTTACATTTGATTCCAAGAGCGATGTAAAAAGCTTTGCAACTCCGAGAAGCTGGGAGTATGTTAACAAAATATTAAAAAGCACAATATCAGATGAGTTGCTTTTAGACACTCTAAGCGGAGCTGTTGGAAAAGATGTTGCAGTCTCATTCTTATCATTTTCAAAAGTTATGAACAAGTTACCTGACATACAAAGTATATTGACATCTGCAAGCGGCGAGTATAGCGATGAGGTAGATGTACTTTATGCCTTAAGTACTGGACTTGTCAGTGCCTATCTCAAAGAGAGCGGTGATGAGAGTCTGGATAATCTGCTAAAATACACTCTAGAGCTGAAGAGTGAGTTCGCCGTGATGATAGTGCAGGACTTGCAAAGAAACGGTATAGATATGCAACATTCAGAAGTCTTCAAAGAGTGGGTGCGTAAATTCTCATATCTGCTTGGGTAAATAACTATGCAAATTGAGCAGAAAATCTCACAAGCGAAAGCAAAACTATTGGTTGATTATCCGTACTTCGGAACTCTGGCATCAAAGCTGGAGCTTGTTGTAAACGATGACATAGAAGCTTTTAAAAGTAATGGTGTCAAATTGGAATATAACAGTGATTACCTGCAGGGTTTAGAGTTAAGTGAGATGGAGTTTGTATTTGCAAATGGAGCTATGCACGCCTCTTTGGCACATGAGCAAAGAAAAAACAACAGAAGCGGCTGGCTTTGGCAGATGGCTACTGATTATGCAATTAATGATATGTTGGTTGAAAATGGGTTAGATATGCCGGATAGGGCACTTTACAGAAAACGTTTTAAGGGTCTTTATGCTGAAGAGATATATGCCGAGTTAAAAGAAGATATACTCCGCGAGGATGAAGATCTGGAGTATGAGGCGGACAAGGCTGATGATGTAAATTCAGAAAATTCAAATGAATCCAGTCAAGGTTCAGAACTTAATGGACTCGAAGAGTCCAACTTAGAGCCTAACGCAAACAAAAACATTCAAGAAGAGATTTTACAAGAGCAGCTCTTGGCCGAAGAGGCGATATCTCTGCTTGAATCAGAGTTTAAAAAAGGTGAAGCTCCTCAGACAATAGAGAGATTTTTCACTATTGACGGTGGAGGCAAAATCGATTGGAGAGATGAGTTAAGAGTGGCTCTTGACAGGTTTCACAAGGATGATTACACGCTTATGCCGCCAAACAAAAAGTTTTTACATGTCGGTATCTACCTTCCATCATGCATAAGTCAAAGATTTAAGTTGGTAGTTGCGGTAGACAGCTCAGGCTCAGTAGACGAGGAGCTTTTAGATGAGTTTTTGAGTGAGTTGAACTTTCTTATGAACACTATTGCCAGTTATCAGATAGATATCTTGGTCTGTGATGAGAAGATTCACTCGCATAAAACTTTCTACAGCGGTGACACTCTAGAGGCAGATGTTAAAGGAGGAGGGGCAACTGATTTTAGACCTGTATTTGAATTTATTCAAAATGAGTTAGAAGATACAAAATTGCTTCTGTATTTCAGTGACTTAGATGGAGTATTCCCAAACGAGACTCCCTCTTATGATGTAAAATGGATATCCCCAAAAGAGCAAGAAATACCCTTTGGAGAGATTATAGTTTTATAGGATTGGTTTATTTAACTATAAATTCTTTATTGATAACTAACTTATTGTCAATATAGATTTTAGCTAAAAATATATCATCCTTTTGATAAGTTGCTACTCCCTTTGGTGTGCCACTCATAATAATGTCGCCATCTTCTAAACTCATAAATGATAATATTTCATCTAATATCCTATTTGGCTTATATATCATCAGTTCATAGGTAGCATGCTGTGTTAGGACTTGATTAATATATAGTTGCATCTCAAGAGTTGTAATATCTCCGTCTAATTTGACAAACTCGCTAATAACAGCTGATTTATCAAATGCTTTTGCTCTTTCCCAAGGGAGACCTTTATCTTTCATCTGATTTTGTATAACTGCTTTTGTAAGATCAAGTCCAAAGCCTATGCCTTCAATCATTTTATCTTTAATTAAAAAACAAATTTCACCCTCAAACCGACAATCTTCTTGAATATATTGCAAGCTCTCCGTAATTGCTGAGTTGGGCTTATTAAAGAGTACCATTGAAGATGGAACCTCATTGTTCAACTCCTTAATATGCTCAACATAGTTACGTCCGACACAAATTACTTTAGAGGGAGTGATATTTTTATTTAAATATTTGATTGTTTTCATAAACTGCCTTTTGGTAAACTCTCATTAGAACACAATTATAAGAATAACAAGGGAATCTGTAAATAGAGCCCCTTGTATCTTGAAATAAAGTCTAGAAGTTTATATAATATATGATTCTAAAATCGTCTCTGTTTTCTCTGTCAGATTCACTGCTTTGATCTTTTTTAGAGTATCTTACTCTTAGTTTAGAGTAGTCATTGATTTTGTAGTGTGCATCGACATTAAACTCTTGATAGTCATCAGTAAATGTTCCATCAGTTCTAAAGTTTTTATCTGCTGATACATCTACATAAGCAAGTTTAACGCTAAGGTCTGCTATAGCTCTTATAGTAAGTTGTCCTCCAACTGCGGTGCTTGGCTCGTATGGACCATATCCCTGCTGCCAGTCAGAGTACATTGGACCTGATTCAATTGCTTTAAATGCATTTCCTGATACGTCATCAACCAGTAGTGTAACATCAAACATACCGAATGTTGTTCCAAGCTTTGCTCCAAGAAGTCTAGAATCACTACTTGGAAAGTTTGCTGACTTAGCCTGATTAAAACTGTTTCCGCCATATTGTGCTTTGATGTAAGTATTTGTTCCAATAGGAATTAAATATTTGGCATCTGCAAACCTATAGTCAGAGATCCAGATTTTATTTCCGGTTTTATCTTTATCAGATATGGCAGTAATGTATTGAGCTCTAACACTCAGATTTTTAACACTGCTGTTCTTAATTGAAATATATGCTAAACCATCTTTTCCCCACTTGGCATTTTGATCCAAAAATTTGTTGTCTTTTGATGTAAATCCTGTGTATGACCAAACGTGACCAAGTTCTATTGTGGTATCTGGGATATCTTTATTTTGAAATACAGCAGCTTCGTAAACTGATGGTAGAATACGAAGATCATGATTTTGCATTAAAGGAGTGCTGAGTTTTTGACGACCTACTTTAATCATACTCTTAGCTACATTATATTGTAAATAGGCTTCACCTAGAAAATTCAAATCTTCGCCTTTTCTTCCTAAAATACTACTGCCTTTTCCCTCTTCTCTGCTAAAAAAGCCTCCTAAACGGTGACTTCCATAATATGCGAATCCTACTTTAAGCCCATTAAAGCTTTCACTCTCATATTTCATGATTCCACCGGCTGTCAGAGCTTGCGCATCATCCGTATTTGGTTTATCAAAACTTCTATCAAAGTAGAAGACTCTTGCTTTAACAGAAAATTTACCGTTTTTTAAAGACTCATGAATAGTATCAGCTCCAGACACAACGCTACTTATTGACATGACTGCCACAATTGATAATATAATTTTTTTCATTATTTTCCTTAATATTAATTTTTTATCTTGTTTTTTTGCATAAAATAAACGAATGCATACAGTGCAAAACCTATTGCATACGAGAGGTATTCTGACTCTAAAGAGAACCAAGCAGCTGTTAAGTTAGGAACTAACATAAACGGGACAACCGCTAATAATATTAATCTCTCTATCCCGCTGGTTTTGGCTAGTACCCAACCCTGTGTTGCAGAAGAAAATGCGAACATTCCTGCCACGGCTGTTAAAAATATTACAGCTATTTCACCAGGATTTGTAATCCATTGCCACTTTGATGGATCATTTGGATTTAATGCGTCTACTCCTTCAATGAGTAATAACTTATTGTTAAAGAAGAATGCAAATGGCAGTATCGCCGTTCTGATGTCGTATGCAAAACCCTGTAATCCAGTTTTAATAGGATCACTTTTTGCAATTCCAGCCGCCGCATAAGCGGCCATACCGACAGGAGGGGTATCATCAGCAAGAATTCCAAAGTAAAATACAAACATATGCGCAGCAATCGCTGGTATTAGATATCCTAAATCGTAAGACAGAGACATGATTATAGGAGCCGTAAGTGAAGCCATAACTATGTAGTTTGCTGTAGTTGGAAGTCCCATACCAAGTATCAATGATACAATTGCTGTAAAAAACAGAACAGCTAAAATGTAACCGCCTGCCATCTGTTCAATAACTTCTGCTAGAATAAGACCTATACCGGTAAGGGTGACAGAACCGACAACAATACCTGCAACTGCTGTAGCAATAGCGATAGGCACCATGTTTTTAGCGCCATTTACCATTCCATGTCCAATATCGCTAAACCCGCTTACAAAGACTGGTAAATCAAGTTTTCTTCCTTCTAAAAAGGCATAAACAGGTCTTTGAATAACCATAATAAGCATCATAAAGATAATAGCGTTAAAAGCTGCCATCTGTGGCGATTGTCTTAAAATAATAAGCGTATACATTAAGAAAAAGATAGGAATAATATAGTGTATTCCACTTTTAAAGACATCAAAGGCGCGAGCTAACTTCGAAGGGTCTTCACCTTTAAGACCTAACTTTTTTGCTTCGAGATGCACAATATAAAAAAGTGCAAAATAACTTACAAATGCTGGAATAGCCGCTGCCATAACCACGTCAGTATAGTTAAGACCTAAAAATTCTGCGATGATAAAAGCAGCCGCTCCCATAATCGGAGGCATTAACTGCCCGTTTGTTGATGCTGCAACTTCAACCGCAGCAGCCTTATGCGGGGGAAATCCCAACCTTTTCATCAAAGGAATGGTAAAAGTACCGGTTGTAACTGTATTTGCGATAGAACTTCCGGAGATAATACCCATCATACCGGAGGCTGCTACAGAAGCTTTTGCCGGTCCGCCATCATATTTTCCAAGAAGTGCATAAGCAAGGTCAATAAAGTACTTACCAGCTCCTGCACGTTCGAGAAGAGCTCCAAAAAGCACAAACAAAAAGACATAACTTGCACTAACACCCAGCGGCACACCAAATATGCCCTCAGTTGTCAGGTACATTTGGCCTACAATCTTATTGATACTTGCACCTTTGTGTGCAATCAAATCAGGCATGTATTGACCCAGATAATCATATAATAAAAAGACCATTGCAATTACCGGCAATGCCATACCAAGAGTTCGTCTTGCTGCTTTTAAAAGCAAAAATATAAACATAACACCCATAGCAACATCAAGTGGTGACCATGCACCGCTTCGTGCATTAAGAGCATCATAATTAAGATAAATATATAAAGAGCCGATAACAGCAAGTGGACCAATAAGAAAGTTGTACCATGGAATAGTAGTCATCGTTCTTTGGTTCTTAAACATCGGATACATAGCAAAAGCTAGTGCTAGAGCAAAAGCTAAGTGAAATGATCTGATAAAGACACTATTTGTTGGGACAACGACTACATAAATTTGATATGCAGACCACATAAATGCGATTACTACAATTAGCCAGTGTTGCCAAGAGCCTTCAGGCAGGTTTCTCTGCCCTTCAAACTTTTCAACAAGCTGTTCTTCAGATTCTATAAACTGTTCATCTATATTCTGATTTTCTTCCATTTGAAGAGTTTCACTTTTATTCATATTTAAACCTTTTTAGATAAACAATTCACTTATTTTAAAAGTCCAGCTTCTTTAAATGCCTTTATTGCACCAGGATGCTGAGGAATTGCCAAACCATCTAAAAGAGACTCTTTTGTAATTGTTTTATAAGCAGGATGAAGACCTTTAAACTCTTCAAAGTTATCTAAAATAGTTTTTGTAAGGGTATATACAATCTTATCGTTTATAGTGTTTTTTGTTACTAAAACTGCTTTTACGCCAATACTTGGTGTGTCATGCTTAACACCCTTATAAAAAGTACCTGAGATAACGCCTTTGGCATAGTAAGAGTATTTAGCTATTAAATCATCTATCGGTTTACCGTCAATAGGAATTAAGTCTATGTCTACAGAGTTTGCAGCATCCATAATGTTTGCCGTAGGGTGACCAAATACACCAAAGTAACCATCAATTTTATTATCTTTTAGCATGGTTGGGCCTTCGGATGATTTTAACTCATTTGCAAGCGCCAAATCAGATTCTTTAATACCAAATGCCTTAAGTACAATATCTGTTGTCATTCTTGTCCCTGAACCGGGAATGTCTATGTTTAGTTTTTTACCTTTGACATCAGCAAGAGTTTTAATACCTGATTTTTTATTAACAACAAAAGCCAAAAGTTCAGGATAAATTGCCAAAACAGACCTTAGACCTTTAATTGCCTTGCCTTTAAACTTTCCTACACCGTTATACGCCTGATAAGCAGTATCACTTTGTGAGATGCCAAAATCAAGTTCATCTACATTAATTGTATTAACATTATAAACAGATCCTCCTGTTGATTCGACAGAACATCTGATACCGGTCTTTTTTCTATTTTTGTTCATCATACGACAAATTGCACCGCCTGTAGGATAGTATGTTCCTGTAACACCACCAGTGCCGATTGTTATGTATTGTGTTGCAAATGCAGGAATACTTAATGATGCCAATAAGTATAATCTAAAGAGCGTTTTGTTAGTTTTTTTCATTATATATCTCCAAATATATGTTAGCTGAAATTTTCAGCTACAGGAAATTCTATAGCAAAAGAACTTAAGTATAGATATAATAAATACTAATTTATTAAATTAATTTTTGTGATACTAATTGAATATAACTTGAGTTGTTCCTTTCTGTTTCGCATTATAAAGCATCATATCTGCTTCTTCTAATATCTCATCAAATGTATCATAGTTGTTCATAGATGCTCCTATAGATATAGTATATTTGATTACTATATTATTATCTATAGATATTGATGAGTTTCCTGCCTCTTCTACTAATTTTTGTAAAACATCAAGAGCACTCTCTTTGTTCACATTTTTAAGGACTACACAGAACTCATCTTCGCTAAAGCTAGCTAAAATATCATGATGATTTATATTTGACCTCAAGACTTCAGAAGCATCAACTATAACTCTATTGCTATTATCTTTACCGTAAGTTTCATTTATACTATTTTGATTATCTATAGCTATCATCGCAATTGCAAAACTTTCACTGCTCTCCTGAGTATGTTTCATATATCCTTTAATAGTTCGGACAAAATAGCGGCGATTGTATAGGCCTGTTAAGTAGTCTCTGTTTGAGTGATTTGTAATTATCTGTATATTTTCTAAAGCTTCTATTGTATTGTTGACACGACATGAAAACTCCTCTTTTGAGAACTCTTTTCTTATGTAGTCATTTGCGCCATTCTTTAAAAACAGGGCGGTAATCTCCTCTTTTTCTGTTGATGAAATTGCGATAATTGAAAGTTCATTTTTATTATATTTTTTTCTTATTTCACTTGTTAACTCAAGACCGTCCATGACCGGCATATTGTAATCGGTTAGGACTAAAGAGATATCAGGGTTGCTGCTGAGCATACCAAGAGCCTCTTCCCCATGAGCAACAGTTATGACATTGTAAAAGAGGTTCTCCAACATCTCTTTTATATATTTTCTATACAGCATAGAGTCATCAACGACCAAAATATTATGGTTTTGATTTTTTTTAAGTCTGGAGATGGTACTTATTATGTAATGAATGTCATTAACACCGCTCTTGTTAATATAATCAATAATACTCTTTTTAAGTACCTTTTTTCTGAACTCTTTATCTATGTTTCCGCTTAATACTATTACTCGAAAACCTTTCTTTAAGACATAATCAACAGATTCTCCGTTTGGTGCATCGGGCAGGTTTAAATCAACTAAAACAATAAAATATTTATACATTTTTAAAAAGAGTTTGGCTTCTGAGAGATTAAAAGCTACATCAACTTCAAAGTTTAGTTCAGTGCTTATCTTCTTTGCTATTAATTTTGCTAAAGTTTTATTATCTTCTATTATTAAAATTCTTTCCATTATTTTAAAACTACCTCTATAACTTTTTTATATTATAGTATAATTTTTTATGAATTATTTGAAATATGTTATTAAAAAACTAAAAACAGAGAAAAACGTTTTTTTAACAGGTGGTGCAGGTGTTGGAAAGACAACAATTACAAAAGATATTATAAACCACTATGAAGCTGAAGCCAAAAAAGTTGCGAAATTAGCTTCAACAGGAATGGCGGCAACCTTGATAAACGGGCAGACTCTGCATAGCTTTTTGGATTTGGGGATTGCCGGTGATTTAGAAGAGTTGGAGTTTAATTCAAAGTTAGAGATAAGTAAAAAGACGAAAAAACTTCTATCAAGTATGGATTTGATTGTTATAGATGAGATATCAATGGTAAGTGATACTCTTTTTGATATGATAAGGCTTAGATTAGCTCAAGCTAAGTTCACAGGTTCCCTGCTTATTGTCGGTGATTTTTTACAACTTCCTCCGGTTGTAAGAGGTTACGGTGAGGTTAGATTTGCATTTGAGTCTGCTTCATGGGGGGAGTTTGATTTTGAGACGGTAGCGTTGACCCATATCTACAGAACAGACGATAAAGAGTTTATTGGTCTATTAGCTGCTGTTAGAGACGGCTATGTAAATGAACTTATACATAATCATCTTAACGAATTCATAAAACCTCTGCCGGAGGATTTGAGTCAGTTCACCTTTTTGTTTGGAAAAAACAGTTCAGCATCGCTTCATAACAAGAATCAATTAGGGTTTATAGATAGTGAACTTTTTACAAAAGAAGTGCAGATAGTAAAGCATTTAAAGTCAGTAAAAGAGTTGGAGGTTGAGCGCTTTATGAATGATGCAAGAATAGAAAAAGAGTTGGAGTTAAAGATTGGTGCCCCTGTTCTTTTTACAAGAAATTCTTGGAACTACTTCAACGGAGAGAGGGGAGTTGTTATTAATGTAGACAATAGTTTTGTATATATTCAAAAAAGTGATGGCGCAGTTATAAAACTTGAAGCAATAGCTCAGAGTAAAAGTATGTGGAAAGAAAAAAGTGTAAGCGGAAAAAAAGAGATGCTTGAAGAACCTGTTTTTAGCGTCTATCAATACCCCATAAAACTTGCCTATGCAATAACAATTCATAAATCACAGGGTATGAGCATAGAGGATTTAATAATAGAGACAAATGAAATTTTCGCGCCATCACAGTTTTATGTGGCAATTTCAAGAAGTTCAAATCCAAAGAGATTAAATCTAATCGCACCACGAAAGCAGTGGAGAGAGATAGTTTTTGTAAACCAAAAAGCTTTGGAGTTTGTAAAAGTAGATAAAAATTGTTAGCAAGAGTTGATAAAGGTATACTTTATATGCTCGCAGGAGCACTTATTTCAGCAATGAACGGAGCTCTGACAAAGATTCTAGCTAATGAAATGAGTGCTTTGGAGATAGTATTTTTTCGTAACCTATTGGGTGTATTACTTATACTCTATGCTCTAAAACATACAGCTCCAAAACTTAGCGGCGGTAAGTTTTATATGCTTGTAAGCCGCGGTATTTATGGGTTTTTGGCAATGATTCTGTTTTTTTATACTATCACTGTCATACCGCTTGGTGAAGCAATAACACTAAATAAAACTTCACCCTTGTTTGTTTCCATATTGGCTTACTACCTCTTAAAAGAGCATCTAAGCACAAGAACTATAGTCGCACTTATTATAGGTTTTTTAGGGATAGTGCTCATTGTAAAACCTTTTGGGTTAAGTGTCTCCTATGCTCATTTTCTAGGAATACTCGGCGGTTTCTTCGCTGCTGCTGCCTATACAACCATTAAAAAGATAAAAGATATATATGACTCCAGAGTTATTGTTCTCTCTTTTGTAGGCATTGGAACAGTGTTTCCGACGGTTTTATTTTTATTAGCTCCTTACATAAAAGCTCCAGAGCTTATAAACTTTCTATTTCCTATATTTATAATACCGGATAGATTATATGTTTGGATGCTTATAGTTGTAATGGCAATTATTTCTACTCTCTCTCAGTGGTTACTAACAAAAGCATATAGCAGCTCTAATGTAAGCATAATAGGCGTGATAAGTTATACGAATATCCCTTTTTCAATAGGTTTTGGATGGATGTTGGGAGATGCTCTTCCGGATGCTTTGACATATATGGGGATTGGGTTGATTGTACTTGGCGGGTTTTTAGTCGGAATAAAAAAAAATAGATAATTAAGAATTGAAAGAGTCGTTCAAAATCCGAGAATCTGACTCGAAAGAGGCTATCTTTAGTGCCTAAGCGGCTAGCGCTCACTATATGGGCTTTTGCTCATATAGTGAATTTAATAAATTATAAATCGCCTTCGTGTTTACCTAAGTACTCAGCTACGCCTTCAGTCGTTGCCTTCATACCTTCGTCACCTTTTTGCCAGCCGGCAGCACAAACTTCGCCATGCTCATCAGTAAACTGCATTGCATCTACCATACGAATCATCTCATCAATATTACGACCAAGTGGCAGGTCGTTTACTACTGCATGACGAACTATACCTTTACCGTCGATTAGGAATGACCCGCGTAGAGCTACAGCTTCACCGAATAGTACATCGTAGTCTTTAGAGATTTGTTTTGTAAGGTCAGCTACTAAAGGGTATCCAACACGGCCAATACCACCATTGTTAATTGGAGTCTCTCTCCAAGCAAAGTGAGAAAATTGGCTGTCAACTGAAACACCGATTACATTTACGCCACGGCTTTTGAAATCTTCAAGTCTATGATCAAAAGCGATAAGTTCTGATGGACATACGAAAGTAAAGTCTAATGGATAAAAGAAGATAACTGTGCCTTTAGCACCCATATTTTCCGATAATTTGAAATCTTCAACGATTGAACCGTCACCTAAAACTGTTGTTGCTGTAAAGTCTGGAGCTGGGTTTGTTACTAACATGTAAATTTCCTTTTAATTTGTTTGTAGAATTTTAACAAAAAAATATTAATAAAATCTAATAAATTAATTGCTCCATCTCTTTTAAGAAACAATCAATATTTGGATTACTATTTTTAGATATACTTTCGATGATTTATGGAGCGTGACTCCATATTTCAATAAGGAAAATCGATGACGAAAGAGTATATATTTACTTCAGAGTCTGTAACAGAAGGGCACCCTGATAAGATGGCAGATCAAATCAGTGATGCAATTTTGGATTATATTATTGAACATGATACTAATGCACGCGTTGCGTGTGAAACATTAGTCTCAAATGGTTTTTGTGTAATTGCAGGCGAACTGAAAACAAAGGCTTATGCCCCTATGCAAGAGATTGCCAGAAAAGTAATCCAAGAGATCGGATATACAGATGCAACATATGGTTTTGACTATCGTGCTGCTGCAGTTTTAAATGGTATTGGAGAGCAGTCTCCTGATATCAACCAAGGTGTAGATCAGGCAGACGGTGAGATTGGAGCAGGTGATCAAGGTTTAATGTTTGGCTATGCTTGTAGCGAGACAGATGTACTTATGCCGATGCCGATTTACTTGGCTCATTGCCTTACTAGACGATTGGCAGAGGTTCGTAAAGAGGGAATTATTCCATACCTTCGCCCAGACGGTAAAGCGCAGATAAGCATAAAATACATAGGAGACAAACCAGTGTCTGTAGAGACAGTTGTCGTATCAACACAACATGCTCCGGATGTTTCTCAAGAGAAGATTCATGAAGATGTAATAAATGAAGTTATTAAACATGTTATTCCCTCAGAGATGATGAGTGAAAATACTATTTTTCATATCAATCCAACCGGAAAATTTGTAATCGGCGGTCCGCAGGGTGATGCTGGTCTTACAGGTAGAAAAATTATAGTTGATACTTACGGCGGAAGTTGTCCTCACGGCGGAGGTGCTTTTTCGGGCAAGGATCCAACAAAGGTTGATAGAAGTGCTGCTTATGCGGCAAGACATGTAGCCAAAAATTTAGTAGCGGCAGGTGCTTGTGAGAGAGTGACTTTGCAAATTGCATACGCAATTGGAGTTGTTCAGCCGGTTTCTATTATGGTGGATACTCATGGAACAGGCAAGGTTAGTGAGGAGAAAATTGAAGAGTGTGTTACAGAACTTTTTGATCTCTCTCCAAAGGGAATTATAACCTCTCTAGATCTACTTCGTCCTATCTACAGAAGAACAGCAGCTTATGGCCACTTTGGAAGAGAAGAGGATGGTTTTAGCTGGGAATTGACTAATAGAGCTCAAGAGATTAAAAACTATTTGGATCTCTAATAATTAATACAATCACTCTTTAATTTAAGAGTGGTTTTTATCGTAAAAAATGTAACAGTTTTATACTATTATTTTTTTATGGAAGATATTTTAGCTATCTTTAAAAATCTTGTGTTAAACTTACTTTCTAAAATAAAAACAACCAGGAGAATCCTAATGGCAGTAATAATTAATGATACATGTATTAACTGTGGTGCTTGTATAGATGAGTGTCCAGTAGAAGCGATTGTAGATGAAGATGATAATCCACAAGATGAAGAAATCTATTATGTATATGGTGACAAATGTGTAGAGTGTGTTGGTCATCATGATGAGCCGGCATGTGCTACTGCATGTCCTACAGAGGGATGTATTACATGGGATGCTATCGGTGAAAGCTCAGAGCATCGTGAAGATATTACAGATGAGCAACGTTCAAACAAAGAACCTGTTGTAGAGTAGATCTTTTTTAAACTTACAAGGTGTTTTGCACTTTGTAAGCCCCTCTTTTCATTATTTATTAACAAATTTATATATTTTAATGTAAAACATTCTCTTTTTTAGATATAATTCCACCCTAATTTTATATATTTAACAGGAGATTTGATGGAACGCACACTATCAATAATAAAACCAGATGCCGTTGCTAAAGGTGTTGTAGGCAAGATTTTAGATCGTTTTGAGAGTAATGGTCTTAAAATTGCAGCAACAAGAAAAATACAACTTTCTCGTGCAGACGCAGAAGCTTTTTATGCAGTTCACTCTGAGAGACCTTTCTTTGGTGATTTAGTTGACTTTATGATTAGCGGTCCAGTAGTTGTAACAGTTTTAGAGGGTGAAAATGCAATGAGCAAAAACCGTGACCTTATGGGTGCGACTAATCCTAAAGAAGCTGAAGCTGGCACAATTCGTGCAGATTTCGCTGAAAATATAGATGCAAATGCAGTTCATGGAAGTGACTCTGTTGAAAATGCAGCTATTGAAATCGCATTCTTTTTCTCTGAGAGAGAAATTTCTTAATTAATGAAACAAATGCTAATAAATCTGCCTCTTAAGAGGTTGGCTTTATGAAAATAGTATTACGAAAAGTAGGTAAAACACCATTAGATTTTGAACTAAAATCTGGTGAAATGACTTTTAAAGGTTATTTACAGTATCATGCCAACAAATTAATTTTGCTCAGAGCGGAGTTAAGTGGGAAAGTAGACGTAGACTGTGATGTCTGTGCCGAAGAGTTTATGCTTGATGTAGATGAGACAATAGAGTTTTTCATCTCAGACGGTATTTATGAAAAAAATGAAGAGTCGCTAGTAGATGTTGTAGAGTCCTTTGATTCTATGGCAGATTTAGAAGAACTTATGAACTCAGAAATAGAGCTTGTAAAAAGCGATTATAACTGTTGCAACAAGTGTAAAACAGAGTAATCCGTAAGTACTCTGCCTCTAAAATGAGGCTAGCTTTAGCGGTCAAAGCTAAGTAAAAGGGATTTATTCCTTTTACGGACAAATAAGATGAAGGTTGCCCTCATCTTATGAAATAAAATCAAATAAAGGAAAAAAATATGGCAGTACCTAAAAGAAGAGTCTCTCATTCTCGTTCAGCGAAAAGAAGAACTCACTATAAAATCTCTTTAGCTCGTCCAGTTAAAGATAAGGATGGAACTTATAAGCTTCCACACCACATCAACCCAACTACGGGTGAGTATAAGTAGTCAATGGTTAAGATTGCTATTGACGCAATGGGCGGGGACTTTGGTCCTGACCCTATTGTTAAGGGTTGTATTCTAGCGCTGAAAAAAAAACTTTTTATACCTATTCTTGTAGGTAGTAAGTCAGAAATTTTACCTATGTTACCAAAACGTTATAGAGATAAGATTTCTATAGTTGAAGCTGATGATGTTATATCTATGGATGATGCTGCTACCGATGCAATAAAACGTAAAGAGAGTAGTATTTACAAGGCTATCGATTTAGTAAAGAATGGTGAGGCAGATGGTGTTGTCTCCGCTGGACATAGTGGAGCTACTATGACATTAGCCACTCTTAGACTTGGAAGACTCAAAGGTGTCTCTCGCCCGGCACTCGTTGCTCTTATGCCGACAAAAGGCGATAATCGTTCTGTTGTATTGGATGTTGGTGCAAACGTTGACTCAAAGGCTGAACATTTAGCTGAATTTGCAGTTATGGGTGGTTGTTATGCTGAAGATATGTTTAGTATTAAAACTCCATCCATTGGACTTTTGGCAAATGGTGAAGAGAAGAGCAAAGGCAATGAAATAACAAAAGCAGCATATAAATTTCTTGAGGGTTATAAAGGCTTTAAAGGAAATGTTGAAGGCAGGGATATATTCAACGGAAGTTGTGATGTTATCGTCTGCGATGGTTTTGTCGGCAACTTGGTTCTTAAAGCAAGTGAAGGTGTAGCTTCTACTATTAGTGGTTTGATAAAAGAGTATATTAGAAAATCTCCGGTTGCAATTACAGGGGCACTTCTGATGAGAAAAGTATTTAAGCTTCTTAAAAAACAGATTGATTATGCAGAGATAGGCGGAGCTCCGCTTATTGGAATAAAAGGGTGTGCAATTGTCAGCCATGGCAAGAGTAATCCAAAAGCAATAGAGAATGCAATTTACCAAGCTATTAATTATGTAGATACCGGTGTAAATGAGCATATAATAGAGAGAATTGAAGCCTTGAAAAGCAAGGAAAACTAATGGCTTATGCTGCATTTCGTTCTATAGGTGCTTATGCACCGAGTAAAATATTGTCAAATGAAGATCTCTCAAAAATGGTTGATACTTCAGATGAGTGGATTACAAAAAGAACAGGTATAAAAGAGCGTCGTATTGCAAGCGCAGATGAGTTTACAAGCGATATGGGAGTAAAAGCTGCCCAGAAAGCCATTGAGCGAAGCGGTTTAGATAAAAGTGAGATTGATATGGTGGTATGCGCTACAATCTCGCCTGATTACTTCTGTATGCCATCAACTGCTACAATAATATCTACAAAACTTGGACTTGGAAATGTAACAGCATTTGATATATCAGCTGCATGTACAGGCTTTGTCTACATTCTTTCTATTGCTAAAGCATTTATTGAATCAGGAATGAAAAAAAATATCCTTATTATCGGTGCTGAAAAATTATCATCAATAACCGACTATAACGATAGAGGAACATGTATTCTTTTTGGTGACGGTGCCGGTGCTGCCATAATAAGTGCAACAGATAACAGAGATGAAGCAATTATTGATATTCATACTGGGGCAGACGGTACCTATGCGGATTTACTTATGACACCAAACGGTGGAAGCGGTTCAGCACATGATTCATTAACTCAAGAGGCTGGCAGCTGTTTTATGCAGATGAAGGGCAACGAGACTTTTAAAGTTGCTGTTAGAACTCTTACAAAAGATGTTGTAGAGATATTAGAAGAAAATAGTATTGAAAGTTCTGCTATTAAACATTTCGTTCCACATCAAGCCAACTATAGAATTATAAAAGCGGTTGGCGATGCTCTTAAGTTAAAAGAGGAACAGGTTGTACTAACGGTTGCAAAGTATGGAAACACTTCAGGTGCTTCAATCCCGATGGCTATTAACGATATATATGAGAATGGTACGCTGCAATCTGGAGAGCTGATGCTTTTAGATGCTTTTGGTGGGGGACTAACATGGGGTTCAGCCTTAGTCCCTTTTAGCCCGTTAAAATAGCATTTTTGCTAAACTTCTTCGTTGAAATTTAGCTTTATTTCGTTACATACTTCAGTATGCTCCTCAAGAAAACTAAACTTCGCCTTGAATTTATAACAAAACTGAGAATTTTAACAATCTAAAATAAATGCGTCTATAATTTTTTTAATAATTTAAGCGAAATGAACGATTCTGCAACCGAAGGGTCAAAATAGGAACTATTTTGGGGTACCCACGGTGAAGCCTAAGTGAATAAGCTTAGGTTGTTATAACACATTACTTTTTATAAATTTTCTAAAGCTTTTTTTACTTTTTCGTGAAACTCTCTCTCATTCGGAAGATTTAAATCAGACTCTCTCAATTTTTCTCCCCATACAGGGTTTGGAAAGTAGCTGTCGTTCTCAAATCTTGCCATTACATGTATATGCACACGAGGGAGCATATTTGCAAATGAAGCCATATTGATTTTGCTAGGATTGTAGTACGCTCTCATCTCCTCTTCTATAGTGTCATAAACATTCCAAAGTCTGCTTCTCAGCTCTTTAGGAACATCACCAAGTTCTTTGTATAAGACTTTTGTAAAGATTTTAAGCCAAGGAATTTCACTCTCCTCTTTCTCTATATATATATCTTTATCTTCATAAATAATCATAGTTAATCCTCTTTTGTTAATTATAGCAATTAGTGTTCTAATTAAATAATGGATGAGTTGAAAAGTATGTTATTTGATTGAGAGTATAAAGTTTTATGTATGAGTAGTTGAGATTTTATTATTTATACATGTAGATATACTCTACATGTATATAGAGATCTAGTCTCTGTTTCTGTTACGGTTTCTGTCACCGCCTGAACGACCTCTATCACCTTCACCAGCACTTCCGCCACGGTAACCACCGCCACCACCAGAACGATTTCTATCGCCACTGCCGCCAGAACGGTTTCTGTGTCCGCCGCCGCCAGAACGGCTTCTATTTCCACGGTAACCACCACGTCCACCACGACTGTCGTTTCTTTTGCTTGCACGCTCTAAAATAGCAGCTAGTTTGTCAGCAGGGATTCCGATAGAGTTTGGACCCTGTATAGTCTGTTTGTCAAGAATCATAGATACAAGCTTGAACATAATAGTCTCTTCGTCTATGTCTTCTTTTAACATGTCAAGAATCTTATGTGCTTCATCGTAGATATGTTGATCTTCAATGTTTTTAACAATAGATTTTAAGTTATTGGCTCTTAAATCATTTTTACTTGGAACAAATGCATGAGTCATTGTAGTTCCAACCTTAGCTTTAATTCTCTGTAGCTCTTTAAACTCTAAAGGAGTTAAAAGTGTTATAGCCTTACCTTTAGTTCCAGCACGACCAGTTCTACCGATACGGTGAACATAAGATTCTGAGTCAAAAGGGATATGGTAGTTAAATACATGAGAAATATCATTCACATGTATACCGCGAGCAGCAACATCAGTAGCAACAAGAACTTTTATAGAGTTGCTTTTAAAGCCCTTTATAACAGTCTCACGTTGACGCTGTTCCATATCTCCATGAAGACCGTTTGCCAGGTATCCGGCATTAGAAAGAACATTTGAGAGTCTATCTACTTCACTCTTTGTTCTACAAAACACAACTGATTTTTTCGTCTCTTCTGAGTCCATAAGACGGATAATTGCATCATCTCTTTCAGACTCTTCGATTACATAATACTCTTGATCAATATCAGTATTTGTAGTTTCGCCCTTAGTTATAGAGATGAACTCAGGGTTTTCTAAGATTCTCTCAGCAAGAAGCTTAATTGGCTTAGGCATAGTTGCTGAAAAGAGTAGAGTCTGACGATTTGTAGGAAGGTATGAGAAGATTTCATTGATATCATCTAAAAACCCCATATCAAGCATCTCATCAGCTTCATCTAATACTACAACACTTGGTGTAAAATCTTTTAGCATATCTTTTTTAAGAATATCTAAAAGTCTACCCGGCGTTGCTACAACAACACTTGCTCCTCTTTCAATAAGATCTATTTGTCTTTTGTATGAACTTCCGCCATAAACAGTTGTAGTTCTAGCGCCTATGCCTCTTCCATATTTGAAAAGTTCATCACTTACCTGAGTTGCAAGTTCACGAGTTGGAGTGATAACTAAAATCTCAACTCCATTGTTTCTTTGCATGTTATTTAGTGCGGGAAGACCGAATGCTGCTGTTTTACCTGTACCTGTATGTGCTTGACCAACTATATCTCGGCCCTCTAGTATGAATGGTATCGCTGCTGCCTGAATGGGGCTTGGTACTGTAAACCCAGCATCTCTGACAGCTCTTTGTATATCACTACCTAAACCTAAATCTGCGAATGTGATTGTCGGTTCTTCATTAATTTGTTCTTCGTTTGTTTGTGCATTTTCTTGCATCATTATCCTTTAAACTCAGGAGATGATACAAGTCTGCCAATTTGGCAGAGCACCTTCCCCTAAAGTATTTCGCGAATTATACCCAAATTTATTGAATAATATATTTAAAAATAATATATTTAAAATTAATTAAGTTTATGTTGTGTAGAAAATGGATATGTCTGTAATAGTTGATTATTAACTATTAATTTATCTTTAACCTTTATGCATGAATTCTATTTTACTTATGATAATATTAGAGAATAGAAGTAAATAATATGGACAAAAAATATGCAGATACAAACTAAGTACAATTATGAAAACAGATGGACAGTTACAAACGAGGCTGATATTTTACGAATAATAACTGAAGAGGTGGGTGATGCTGATCCAAAAGGGACACTTGACTATATAAAAGAGGTTATTAAAACAGGCAAAGAAATCAGTGTCGGCAGTTGTAGATTCAGAGTTGACAATGGAGGTGAAGAGAGTGTTAAATAGTACAGATATAGCAAAACTTATTTTAAGGCTTAGTGTTGGAGTCATGATACTTTTTCACGGTATAGATAAGATTATAAACGGTATTGGCGGAGTAAAGCATTTAGCTATTAGTGCAGGATTGCCTGAGTTTTTAGCGTATGGAGTCTATATCGGCGAGATTGTAATGCCGATTTTAATTATTCTTGGGCTATATGCAAGAGTTGCATCATTAGTTTTAGCATTTAATATGCTGGTCGCCATATTTTTAGCATATGGAAGTTCAATATTTGTTTTGGGCAAGCATGGAGCACCGCTTATGGAACTTCCATTTTTGTATTTTGTTTTATCTCTTGTGATATTTCTACTTGGGAGTGGAAAGTATTCTGTAAATAACAACTAATTAAGGGTGTGGAACTCTTATTTTAGAGTTCAGGCTCCATCCGATAAGAGCCATCAAAGCTATAACACTAAGCGCTGGCAGTAGTTCGTAGGTTGCTCCCAAATAAACAAGCCAAAGCAGTATTGCCCCAAGTGGTGTAGGTATGCCTGTAAAGAATTTATCTACCTCTCCGGCATCTGTATTAATATTAAAATGTATAAGTCTTCTTAATCCTGAGATAACATAATAGATAGAAACAACAGCTGCAATTAGAATTGAGATGTCAGAAAAGTTTATAACATACACAGCCTGAAAAATTAAAAAGACCGGAACAAGTACAAAACTCAAAAAGTCTGCAAAGCTGTCGAGTTGGACTCCAAACTCGTTTGATAGCTTGTATTTTCTAGCAATCTTACCATCAAAAATGTCAAAGGCTCCGCCAATCCAAGCCAAAACAATAGCAATAAAAAAATTGTTTTGAGTTATAAAATAAGTAGCAATAAGTCCGGCTGTTATGTTTACAAATGTGAACATGTTTGCCAAATTGAAGTGAGATGACGGAGTAAAAAGAAATTTCATATATCACCTAGAGTTATTAAAGTTGATGAAATTATAACAGAATTTAAAAAATTATAATTCTGTAAGTATTTGATACTGGTTATCAATATTAAGAGATGTTTAAGTTGATATTGATTATCATTTCTAAATATTAAAGGAGTTTGAATTTTGTTACCTTATATTTTATCTTTTTGCTTATCAGGCTTACTGTTTAGTGCCTCTTTAATGGCAGACCAATCAAGTGATGATACACGATTTAATGATGCTCTTACCGTAGAAGCGCAGTTAACCTTAGATTTTTTAAGAAATATTAAGGGTGGAGTAGAAGAGCAGAGCACTATACTTGGAAATGTTGATTTAATTTTTGAACTCGACACTCAAAAAGCTGGATTATGGAACAATGGAACTTTTTTCTCCTACTTTCTTGGAAGCTTTAGTTCAAATAACGGGATGAGTCATTATGCAGGTGATTTTCAGGTCTCGAGTAATATAGAAGCTGATGAAGGAACTAGACTTTACCAGTTCTGGTACGAACACAGCTTTTCGAATCAGCTCTCTGTATTAGTAGGTCTGCATGACTACAATAGTGAGTTTAACACACTGGAGTTTGCTTCTTTGTTTATGAACTCATCATTTGGTATACAGGCTGATATTTCACAGCTTGGACCCTCTATATTTCCCAGTGCATCGTTAGCAGCAAGAGTTAAGTTTAAACCGACACAAGAGAGTTATATACTTGCAGCTGTTTATGACGGTGTAGCCGGTGATCCTCACCATGACAAGACTACATCAATTAATCTTGATAGAGATTACGGTGCATTTTTCTCTGTTGAGCTCGGCTTAACGGAGGGTGAAGTTCACCGTGCAGATTACTATAAGTTAGCTTTTGGTTCATGGTACCATACGGCAAAAATAAAAAATTATGCAGCAGATGAGGATGATAAAAACAGAGGTATCTACCTTATTGTAGAGAAAACACTCTTTAGCTCTTCTAGTGACTCTTTAGGAGCTTTTTTACAACTTGGATTTACTGATTCAAAAAGAAATCAGATTGCTAAATATTATGGAGCTGGTTTAAACTATAAGGGACTCTTCTCTAAAGAGGGTGATGACCTATTGGGTTTAGCTGTAGCCAGTGCGGTAAATGCCAAAGAGTTTGAAGAGTATTCGCAAAACAGTCTCGAGAGTGCTGTTGATTCAGCTGAGACTGTGATAGAGTTAACATATGAATCGGAGATATACTCATGGTTAGTAGTTCAGCCTAACATTCAGTATATAATTAATCCATCAATGGATCGGACAATTGAGAATGCATTTGTTGTAGGTGCACGTGTCAGATTTGTATATTAGAGTTTAATGAGCATTTAATATGATATCTATTATCATCATGAAAAATAATAAGAGTAAATATGTCTAATAAAACAAATATTAATGATATAAAAAAATTGAGTGATTGTAAAAAAGCGTGTATAGTAAAAGTTATGAAATTAAATGCAGATTCAGAATTAAAACAGAGACTTATATCTTTTGGGATTATGAAAGAAGCTGTCATCGAAGTATTAGAGCATGCTCCGGCTAAAAGCACTATAGAGATAAAGATAGGCAAGATGAGAATTGCTCTTCGAGCTCAGGAAGCTGCTTTGATTGAGGTTCAAAAAATATGAATCAAGAGATAAAAACCTGTCCAATAACAGCTAAACATATAAAAGTAGCATTGGTCGGACAGCCTAATGTCGGTAAAAGTATGCTTATCAACTCTATTTCAAACGCACATCTGCATGTTGGAAACTTTACAGGTGTAACCGTTGAGAAGAGTGAAGTTCTTTTTGATTACAAGGATTATCACTTTACGGTGGTCGATCTGCCAGGAACTTACGCTCTGAGTGAATACTCAATTGAAGAGAGAGTAACAAGTGAATACCTCTCAACTCAAGATTATGACCTGATTATAAATGTAGTCGACTCTACAAATTTAGAGAAAAACCTTCAACTAAGCTCAGAGCTTATGAGTGTTGGAAAAAAGATGGTAATCGCATTAAACATGAGTGATGAGGCTGATAGAGAAGGTATTGAGATAGATTACAGATATATGTCAAAACTTCTTGGATTCTCTTGTGTAAAAGTCTCAGCTGTTACAAAAGATGGCATCGGTGATCTTATTGAAGCTATGATAAAAGAGTATGAAGCTGAAGATGTCGAGTATAAACTTATATTTAGTGAAGCAACAGAGGAAGAGATTTCTGAGATAGTGAGCTATTTAAGTAAACACAAATATGAAGATGAGAACTCCAACAGAAATATTGCAATAAACCTTCTAAAAAACAATAAAAAGACATATGAAAAACTTCATGATGACCCAATCTGGACAGAACTTCAGCCAATCCTTATAGAGTCATCCAAACATGTCGAACTCCATCATGACTGCGATGACATCAAAGAGGCTTTTGCCTCCGAGTATGCTTCGTTTAATAGAGGTGTTGTCGCTGAGGTTTTAAAACAAAACAGAGAAGCTGAGAAAAAAACTCTTACCGACAAGATTGATGCTGTTTTAATACATCATATATTCGGTATTCCAATATTTCTATTTTTTATGTGGATGCTCTTTCAGCTTACCTTTGAAATAGGTTCAATACCTATGGAGTGGATAGACGGCTTTTTTGGATGGTTCGGTGATACAGTCGGTGCTACAATATCAAATGATAATATTCGCTCGCTTGTAGTTGATGGCATCATCTCCGGTGTTGGAGCAGTTATACTCTTTGTTCCAAATATAGTTATACTATTCATAGGTATTGCCCTTCTTGAAAGCACTGGTTATATGTCTAGAGTTGCCTTTTTACTAGATGGATTTTTTCACAAATTTGGACTTCACGGACAATCGTTTATACCGTTGGTTTCAGGTTTTGGCTGTTCAATACCGGCTTACATGTCAGCTAGAATATTAAAAAATGACCGCGATAGATTACTGACTCTATTTATTATAGGTTTTATGAGTTGCGGAGCCAGACTCCCTGTATATGTTCTTTTTGCAGGGGCATTTTTTAGTGAATCAATGGCAGGCAACGTTCTGTTTGCCATTTATATAAGCGGGGCTGTGATTGGACTAATTGCGGCAAAAATACTTAAAATGACTGCATTTAAAGGTGCGGATGAGCCATTTGTAATGGAGATGCCAAAGTATAGACTTCCATCTTTAAAGTTAATTTGGCATACAGTTGTTACAAAGACTTGGATGTATTTGAAAAAAGCAGGTACTTTTATCGCTGCAGCCTCTATGCTGGTGTGGTTTTTAAGTAATTATCCACACAATTTAGAGCTAAAACAAGAGTATGCTCTGAAAATAGAAAATGCTGTAGATCAAAAAGAGAGGTTAGATCTTCAAAACAAACTTTTAGAAGCTCATCTTGAACAGAGTTATTTGGGGAGTATAGGTAAGTTGTCTGAGCCAATTTTCGCACCGCTTGGGTTTGACTGGAAAATGAGTGTGGCACTTCAGACCGGACTTGCTGCGAAAGAGGTTGTTGTCTCAACACTCGGTGTTTTATATGCTCTAGGAGAGGAGGTAGATGAGTCTAATCGCTCTTTAATCGATGTAATATCAAAAAATATTCCTTTTGCATCAGCTGTTTCATTTATTGTTGTGATTATGGTTTACCTTCCCTGTTTAGCTGCTTCGGTTGTTTTTACGCGTGAAGCTGGGGGCATTAAATATTTCTTCTACCTTTTTGCCTTCACCTCTATTGTCGCCTACGGGCTTTCGTTTGTTGCATTTAACATCACTTCGATGTTTTATTGAACTATTAACTACTTATTAGTTCATCTCTGTTAAGATTCATTTATGAAAAAAATATTAATGATTGAAGATGACTTGGAATTAGCAGAGATACTGACAGAATATCTTGAACAGTTTGAGTTTGAGGTTATTACAGAAGATGACCCTTTTAAAGCAGTAAGTATATTAAAATTGAAGCCTTTTGATTTGGTTATTCTGGATTTAACACTGCCTGGGATGGATGGTCTTGAAGTTTGTGAAGCAATTCGGGAGAGACAGGATATTCCAATTATCATATCATCAGCTAGAAGTGATGTTACAGATAAGGTAAAGGCTCTTGAACTTGGTGCTGATGACTACCTTCCAAAGCCGTATGACCCTAGAGAACTTGAAGCAAGGATACTCTCTGTTTTAAGACGATATGAGACAAAGTCTCTAGAGAAAGAGGAGTCAAAAAGTGATTTTAAATGTGATGTCTCATCTATGATGATTACATACAAGAGCAGAAATATTGACCTTACAAATGCAGAGTTTGGAATTCTTTCATATATGATTGCAAAGCAGGGACTGGTCGTATCAAGAGAAGATTTGATTCATAACGTAAATGCTATTAATGAAGACTCATCTAACAAGAGTATAGATGTAATGGTGGGCAGAATTAGAAATAAACTTGGTGACAAGTCTCTTATTGAGTCTGTCAGAGGTGTGGGGTACAAGCTACTAAAATAAATCGGACATTCCTATCTTGCCAATAGGCGAAGTCTTTTATAGAAAATGCTTCGCTTAAGCGGGGAAATAAAGGAGTCAGCGTGCCCCCTTGTGGGTATACTTCCTTCATTAAGGAGACAAATATTGAGAAAGCACGCTGTTTTAATAACGGTACTTTTTGCACTTATTGTTACTATAATAAGTGTGAGTATGGTTTTTTGGGAGTTTTTTAAGCTAAATAAACAGAGATATATAAATCAGATCTTCTCAAAACATGCAACAATCACTCAAATATATCGTCAACATGAGCAGAAACTAAGTTCACAAATTATGCTTGAAGCAAACTTGGCTGTATACAGTTTTGTTCTAGAGAAAGATGAAAAAGAAATAAAGAGTATTCTAAAAAATGCAAAAATTTTAAAGAAAAAAGATTTTAAGAGAGTTAATGCATCTTTAGTCTTAGCACAAGAGGGTTTTTATACTCAAAAAATAGTTACAGATTTAACAGCCTCCATGCTAGAGTTTGGTGAAAAAATATATTTTCATATTGAATCTCCGTCATCGTCAGTATTAATCCTTGATGAAGGATTGAAACCTTACAGGTACTGGTCTTTAGTCTACTCATACTTGACAATCATACTTATTATCTCAATCTCTTTTATTTTAATTATACAGAGATTGCGCCCACTTATAAGACTTAGAAAAAAAATTGCACTTTTCGGTGATGGCGATATGAATATATCTTTTAAAACAAATGGCTGTGATGAGATAGCACTGATCTCTAATGAGCTTGAATCAACAAGAGGAAAGATTAACAATATTTTAGAGTCAAGAACCCTCTTCCTTCGAAATATTATGCATGAGCTAAAAACACCAATAGCAAAAGGAACTATTGCAACTCAAATGCTTGAACCTCAAAAACAGAGAGATAGATTTAGTTCCATTTTTGGTCGCCTAGAGTCTTTAGTTACAGAATTTGCACTTATAGAGGAGGTTACAAGTATTGCTGACAAAACAGATTTTAAAGAGTACCGTTTAGTAGATATGATTGACGGTGCAGTTGATATGGCAATGATTGAAAGAAGCAGTGTAACTATTGAAGTAGAATCAACTTATAAGATTCATGCAAACTACAGGCTCTACACTACGGCTATTAAAAATATGATAGATAACGGTATAAAATACTCCTTAGACTCACATGTGAAAATTTTAATAAAAAATGAGGAGCTCTCTTTTGAAAGTACAGGAGAGTGCCTCTCTCATCCTCTGCAGTATTATATAGAACCGTTTACTAAAAATAACCCATCAAAAAATAGTTTTGGATTAGGCCTCTATCTTGTTGATTCAATATTAAAAGCACACAATCAAGTTTTAGCTCACGAATATGAGAATGGCGTAAATCGTTTTATATTTGCGTAAGTTTGTAGTTGTAAACTAATGTTTATGGATAAATATATTAAAACCACAGTATTTGTGTTTTTTGCAATATCATTTTTTATTTTTGGATGGCTCAGTCATACAGCATATAAGCCTGTACATAGGATTGATATGCCCTCAGTGTTGGACAAGATAAAAAAGAAAAAAGTTCTGAATGTAGTTCTTTTAAACTCTCCCTCAACCTACTACATTGGTTCGGACGGTCCAAAGGGGTTTGAGTATGATCTTCTCGATGCTTATTCGAAGCATTTAGGGGTAGAGTTAAATGTTACAACAGCAAATACTGTAAAAGAAGCGATAGAGCTAAGCAAGAACAGAGATATTCATATTACATCTGCATCTTTGGCAAAGACTAAAATCAGAGAGAAAAGTTTTAACTTTGGTCCATCCTATTTTGAAGTGCAAGAACAGGTTGTTTGTAATAGAGAGATGCTTTGGAACGGCGTCTTTCCAAAAGATGTAGAAGATCTGGCAGGATTGAAGATTATGGTAGGAGAAGATACAAGTTATGTTGAGACAATCAGTCAGCTACAAGAGGATGGTTTTGATATAAATGCCACTTTTACATCTGAATTCTCCACAGAAGAGCTTTTAGCTAAAGTCGCCGCACATGAGATAGATTGTACTATAGCTGATTCAAATATATATGCACTTAACCAACGCTACTTTCCAAAGATTGCCTTAGCTTTTGCAGTAAGTAGCAGAGAGCAGTTAGCCTGGGTTTTAACAGCTGGTTCCGATGAATTAGAAGCTGATATGTACTCATGGCTGAATGTCTTTAATCAAAGTGGTGAAATGGTGCGTCTTAAAGATCACTACTACAGTTTTGCACTCTTTTTTGATTATTACAATACAAATATGTTTTATAAAAGAATAAAAACGAGACTGCCAAAATATAGAAAATATTTTAAAAAGTATGGTGAAAAGTACCATATTCCCTGCTCTGTTTTGGCTGCACAATCTTACCAAGAGTCACACTGGAACCCAAAAGCAAAAAGCTTTACCGGGGTGAGAGGGTTGATGATGTTAACCCGCAATACTGCAAAACAGTTAGGTGTTAAAAATAGATTAGACCCTAAACAGAGTATAAAGGGCGGAGCAAGACATCTAAACCAAATGTTAAAGTTTATTCCAAAAGAGGTAGAAGATGCAGATCGCTTGAAGTTTGCTCTGGCTGCATATAATATTGGACTGGGTCATGTAAAAGATGCTCAAATACTAGCTAAAAAAATGGGACTAAATCAAAATACTTGGAGTGACCTAAAAAAAGCTCTACCTCTGCTTTCACAAAAAAAGTATTATAAAACACTAAAACATGGATATGCTAGAGGGAGTGAACCGGTTAAATATGTTGACTCAATATATGACTATAGGGACATATTACAAAAGAGTAACGATGAATTATTCTTAAATAAAATAAAATAGGTTTTATATTTGTTGGATTTTATTTATATTTTATTAAGTTAGGATACAATATTTCAAGTATATACTAAAAAAAGGGGCAGTAGTACTATGAATTTATCCAAATTATCAATAAGTAAAAAAATACACATTCCGTTGGTTCTGTCAATTATCGTAGGTTTTGTGATTGTTTTAGTAAACTATATCTACTCGATAAGTGAATTGAGCCTTGATGTACATAATAAACAGTCGACTTCTCTTCGTTCAGTTTTCACTGAAAATATAAAGGTTAAAGAGAACATAGGTCTGACGAATGCTATTAATATATCTAAACATTATGATATTATCAGAGCATTAAAAGAGAACAACAGAGAGGTGGCAATTAAGGGTCTAAAAAGATTTTCTAGTGATTTCAAAGATTACACAAACTATAAAAATATAAAGGTTCATGTGCATGATGCAGATATGCATAGTTTTTTAAGAGCTTGGAAGCCGACAAAGTTTGGTGATGATTTAAGCTCTTTTAGAAAAACTGTAGTTAAGATACATGATGCTAAAAAGCCACTGATAGCCATTGAACTCGGTCGTGCCGGCTTAGTTCTGCGTGGTTTGTCGCCGGTTATAGATACAGACAGTGACAAGTTTTTAGGTTCAGTGGAGTTTATGCAGGGTTTAAACTCTATTGTTAAAAATGCTAGAAAAGTTTATGGCTACGACATGGTGATAGTGCTTAAAAATGAGTACCTGAAAATAGCTACTTTAATGCAAAAATCTCCAAAAATAGGTGATTTCTCTTTAGCAGTTAAAGAGAGTGCTATCAATAAAGAGTTTTTTAATGACGTAAAAAAGTCTGTAGAAAATGGTGGATTAAATATTGAAAATGTTAATGATTTTCAATACAGTGACAACTATTTTGTAGTTTCAGAGCCTATTAAAGACTTCTCCGGTAATACAGTGGCTTATGCCCTTATAGCGAATAAATTATCGACCGTGAATGATGTTATCTCAAGATCTGAAAACTCATTAATCCGTCAGGTTTACATAATGGCACTTGTTGATTTCTTTATTCTTCTGTTCTTAGTAATAGTAATTAAAAAAGCTGTAGTAAACCCTATTCTAAGACTTGATATGGTGGCGTCAGAGTTAGCAGAGGGTGATGCTGATCTCTCAAAAAGATTGCCAATAGCCTCTAATGATGAGTTAGGTCAGGCAAGTGCAAGCCTTAATGTCTTCTTTGGCAAGGTTGAAGAGCTCTCTAATGAGGCGAAGAAAGAGACGCAAAGAGCTGAAGAGTCGGCAAAAGAAGTTAAAGAAGCTATGAAAAAGAATGAGTTGACCTTAAAACTCTCAGACTCTATGATAGCAGGTTCTATAGATAATGCTAACAATCTTCGCGCGAGCATGGAAGAGAATGTAGAGAATGTAGACAATGTCAACCTCTTAAACTCAGAGACTGGAGAGGTACTTGGAAGAGTTACCACTTCAACTGATGAGATAATTGATACAATGAGCAATATTTCAGAGATGATTGGAGAGACAAAAGAGTCATCTGAACAGTTAAGTATAAATGTCGGTGAGATATATAGTGTGATTACGCTTATTAAAGACATCTCTGACCAAACTAACCTGCTTGCTCTAAATGCTGCTATTGAAGCTGCTCGTGCCGGTGAACATGGACGTGGATTTGCTGTTGTTGCCGACGAGGTCAGAAAACTTGCTGAGAGAACACAAAAAGCTACAAGTGAAGTTGAAGCAAACATAAGTGTCTTAAAGCAAAACTCTATGAGTATGAGTGAAAACAGTGAAAAGATAGAGCAGCATGCACATGTATCTCAAGGAAAACTGGATGAATTCAAGACTATACTTTTTGAATTAGTTGCTAAAATAGAGAAGATTAAAGAAGATAACACACTCATTGGTTGTGAACTCTTTACAAATATGGCAAAGCTTGAACATGTTATTTTCAAAAACTATACCTACTCTTCGGCACTAGAGAACAAAGTCGAAAGTAATTTGAAAGACCACACTTTTTGTACAATAAAAAAATGGCTTGAACAGGATGGGGTACGTCTATACGGTGACAGTGCAGCATTTAAAGCTGTAGCTATCCCGCATGATAAAGTTCATGCTAGTATATCTAAGGTTCTAGCTATGGTTGAAAAAGGTGATATCAGCGCAGATGAGATCTTGGCGCTGTTTAAAGATGCAGAAGATGAGTCTAAAGAGTTGTTTAATCGCTTAGATGCAGTACTTAAAAGCTAATATAAGAGAGGGGTAAAATCCCTTTCTAAAATATATTAAAGAGCTTCACCCTCTTTACCATCAGCCAAGTCACTCAAAAAAGTCTCCATGTCATATTTAACTCTGTACTCAGGCGTCATTATATGAATAAGAATATCTCCTAAATCAATAACTATCCAGTCACCGCTCTCATCAATATTGTTAAAAGCCTCTTCTGGCTTAAGGTCATTTTTGAGATGATCAAGCAGGGCAACTGTATGTTTTGAACCTAGTGAAGATGCAATTATTGCATAATCGACAAAGTAGTTTTTATCACGAAGGTCAAAAACTTCAATCCCCTCGGCTTTGTTATCGTCTAGGACTTGTGTTATCTTTTCTATTCTGTTTTGCAATGGTTTTCCTTGTAAAAATTATATATCTCTTTTGCGCATTTTTTTGGTAGTTTTGATATTTGCATATCTTCTCTAACTTTTGTCGATGAAACTTTTTCATAAACATCAAGAGTTAAAAACTCTTTTGAAATTTCAATATTATCTCTTGGAGCAATGACAAAGGTAACCAATGTCTTGAGCTCATCATATCTATTCCACATGTGAAGGGAAGCAAGGTTGTCTGCACCGATAACGAGGTATATCTTTTTATAACTCTTTAAAAAGTGTTTAACAGTTTTAATAGTCGGTACTTGTTTCTCTTGTATAACTTCATAGTCAGAAATCTCAACATTTTCATTCTCACTAAAAATCTCTTTTAACCATTTCATTCTAAGAGATGAAAGAGCATAAAACTTAGATTTAAACGGGTTTAAAAATGTTGGCACTATTATGACTTTGTCAATATCTTTGAACTCACTCAAAGCTTTAACAATAGCCTCATGACCGATATGCGGTGGGTCAAAAGAGCCACCAAAAAGTGCGATTGTATCCATATTTAAAGCGAATTATAGCTAATTTTAGGTAAAATTGCTGAATTTTTATTTTAATTAGGAAATATAATGGCACTAAAAATAGCAATTAATGGATTTGGTAGAATCGGTCGTTGTGTGGCACGAATAGCTGCAACGAGAAATGATGTAGAAATTGTAGCTATAAATGATATGGCTAGCGTTGATATGATGCTTTATCTGTTGAAAAACGATTCCGTTCATGGAACATTTAGTAGTGATGTTATACAAGTTGATGATGAGAATATTAGTATTGGTGGTAAAAATGTTAGAGTTTTTAGTGATCGTGATCCGAAAAATCTGAAATTTGCTGATTGTGGAGCAGATATGGTCTTAGAGTGTACAGGTGTCTTTTTGACTCAAGAGTCAGCACAAGTGCATATTGACAACGGTGTAGAAAAAGTTCTTTTCTCTGCTCCTTCAAAGGATACGTCAACAGCTACATTTGTAATGGGTGTAAATGAAACTCTTTATGATGGACAAAAAATAGTCTCAAACGCTTCTTGTACAACGAACTGCTTAGGTCCTGTTGCAAAGGTGCTCGATGATGCTTTTTCAATTGAGAAAGGTCTTATGACAACTATCCATTCATACACAAACGATCAAAATATTTTAGATGTAAAGCACTCAAAAGACAAACGCCGTGCAAGAGCCGGTGCAATAAATATGATTCCAACAACGACAGGTGCTGCTAAGGCAATAGGATTAGTTCTTCCACAGCTTGTCGGAAAGCTTCATGGTCAAAGTGTACGTGTTCCGACTCCGGATGTCTCTATGGTTGATTTGAATGTAGTTGTAAAAAAGAAAACCTCAAAAGAGGAAGTGACACAGGTCTTTAACCAGATGGCAGACACAAACTTAAAGGGACTTCTTCTAATGGATAAGGAGATGAGAGTGTCTCAAGACTTTGTAGGCAGCACATACAGTTCTATTGTAGCTGAAGATTTAACACAAGTAATCGATGGTGATATGGTTAAGATTATGGCTTGGTATGATAATGAATGGGGATACTCTTCAAGACTTATAGATATGGCTCTTCATATCTCACAATAGACCCGTAAAAGGAACAAGTCCCTTTTACTCAGCGTGGAGAATGCCACATGTTAGCACTCCTAAAAGCTTGCCTCTTTAGAGGCAGAAAATTCTTAAGACAAGGAAAAGTTTGGAATTATTAAATATTAAAGATTTAAACTTAAACGGAAAAAAAGTTTTTATTAGATGTGATTTTAATGTGCCTACTGATGAATTTGGAAATATCTCCGATGATCGTCGTATCCGTTCGGCACTCTCTACTATTAATTACTGTTTAGACCAGGATTGTGCGGTCATTTTAGCATCTCACCTTGGTCGTCCGGATGGACAGGTTGTTAAAAAGTATTCACTTCTGCCTGTTGCTAGAAGAATTCAACATCTTTTAAAAAGAGAAGTAATACTTACTCAGGATGTTGTTGGTCCGGATACTATGTCTAAGGTTAGTGAATTAAAATCATGTGAGGTTTTAATGCTGGAGAATCTTCGATATGAAGAGGGAGAGACTAAAAATGATAAAGAGTTGTCTGAAAAACTAGCATCAATGGCAGATATTTATATTAATGATGCCTTTGGAGTAAGTCATCGTGCTCACTCTTCGGTTGAAGGAATTACTCACCATTTTGATTCAAAGCATAAGGCAGCCGGTTTTTTACTTCAAAAAGAGATTCAGTTTTTTGGTAAGCTTATTCAAAACCCGGTTCGTCCATTTGCAGCAATAGTCGGCGGCTCAAAAGTCTCAGGTAAACTCGAGGCGCTTATAAACCTACTCCCGAGAGTTGACAAAGTTCTTATTGGCGGCGGTATGGCATTTACATTTTTAAAGCAACTGGGATATGATATCGGTGCTTCCCTTGTTGAAGATGACTTACTCGAAGACGCAGGGCATATAATGGATGAGGCAAAAAAACTTGGTGTTAAGTTCTATCTGCCTGTTGATGTTGTAGCTGCTGAGAGATTTGCAGAGGACTCTGTGAGTAAACTTACATCTGTCCAGGAGATTCCAAACGGCTGGATGGGACTGGACATTGGACCTGCAACAGTAAGACTTTATAGGGAAGTTTTAGGTGATGTTCAGACCCTTTTATGGAATGGACCTATGGGTGTTTACGAGATGGATAAGTTTGCAAGAGGTTCAAACAAGATAGCTCACTTTGTAGCAGACAGTTATGCCACAACTGTTGTTGGCGGTGGAGATACAGCTGACTTAGTACAAAGAATAGGTGTTGATAATGAGATAAGTTTTATCTCAACCGGAGGCGGAGCATCACTGGAACTATTAGAGGGTAAAGTTCTGCCTGGTGTTGCACCTTTAATAATTAAAGAGCTTTGAAAATGATTAATCATTTTGAGCTTCTGGCTTATTGAAATAAAATCAAGGGATAAGTATGATTATTGCAGCAAATTTAAAAACAAATCTTACTCGAAAAAATAGCAGAAAGTATATAGAGGAAGTAGAGAGTTTTTTAGAAAAGAGTGGTGTTTTACAGGAAGTTTTAGTATTTCCTGCAATCTCTAGCATAGATTTGCATGCAGGAAGAGTGACCCTCGGTGCTCAAAATGCGTACCCTGTTATTAACGGTGCATTTACCGGTGAAATAGGAGTGGAGCAGTTAGAAGAGTTTAACATAAAGACTATTTTAATCGGACATAGTGAAAGAAGACATATTTTAGGTGAAACGCAAGAGCAGCTGATAGAGAAGTTTAACTTTTACAAAAATATGGGGTTTAAAATAATTTACTGTGTAGGTGAGCCTTTAGAGGTTAGAGAATCCGGGCATGACAAAATGATGGAGTACATCTCTAAGCAGTACGAGGGCATAGATACGGATTATCAAAATTTAATTATTGCATATGAGCCGGTCTGGGCAATAGGAACCGGACTTACTCCGACACTTGAAGATATTGTAGCTATTCACAAAGAGTTACAGGAAAAATCTTTAGCACCTCTTCTTTATGGTGGCAGTGTTAAAGTTACAAATGCAAAAGATGTTTTAGCTCTTGATGGAGTTGACGGTATTCTAGTCGGAAGCGCAGCGCTATATGCAGAACATTTTTGTACTATGATTGAGTATGCACAAATGATAGAAGACAATAGCTAAAGAAGTAGCTAGCTGGAAAAGTAAAGCAGCTTTAAAATAAAGTATACACGAGTACCTGAGTGTTGAGTGTAGATGTCAGAATTAATGCTGATATAGAGATTTAAAAATAAAGGAGATATGAATGATAATGAAGGGTAAAAAAGGTCTGATAGTAGGTCTTGCAAACAACAAGTCTATTGCTTACGGTATAGCAAAATCATGTGCCGAGCAGGGTGCAGAGATGGCATTTACATACTTAAATGATGCACTTAAAAAGAGAGTTGAGCCAATAGCGCACGAGTTTGGAAGCGACAGAGTCTACGAGCTTGATGTATCAAATGAAGAGCATATGGCAGGAATTGCAGAGCTAATCGAGAGAGACTTTGGAAAGATTGATTTTCTAGTCCACTCTGTTGCATTCGCTCCAAAAGAGGCACTCTCCGAGCCATTTATGAAAACTACTAAGTCAGCTTTTCAGATTGCAATGGATATCTCTGTTTACTCTTTAATAGATTTGACAAACCGTTTAGAGTCTGTTTTATCTGAGGATGCATCAATTTTAACACTCTCATATCTGGGCGGACCAAAATATATAGTAAACTATAATGTTATGGGTGTTGCAAAGGCAGCACTTGAGTCGACTGTAAGATATATGGCTGTTGATTTAGGTAAGAAAGGTCAAAGAGTTAACGCAATTTCTGCCGGACCGATTAGAACTCTAGCTGCTGCTGGAATCGGTGATTTCAAACAGATACTTAACTGGAATGAGATAAATGCTCCATTGAAGAAGAATGTAACAATTGAGCAAGTCGGTAACTCTGCTATGTATCTTTTAAGTGACCTTGCATCTGGCGTAACAGGGGAAGTTCATTATGTAGACAACGGATATAACGTTATGGGTATGGCAGCGGCAGAGCAGAGTGAAGATGGTAAAACAGTTCTATCTTGGGATCAAAAAGAGGTTTAGACCTCTTTTATCTTTTGTCTGTGCCTATAACAGGCATAGCATTTATTTTTTTTATATGAGATTCACTTGAAGTTGAGCTGTGCTCTTTAGAGTATACCTTTGCTTTATCTACATACTCCTGTATGGTAAATCTTCTGCTCTTATTCTCATTTTTCTTTTTTATAGCTTCATTTTTTTCGACTGTTGGGGTCCATTCATCTTTTATCCAACTATCTAGTGCTTGTTGCATATAGCCACTTTTCGTTTTTTTCGTTTTTCCGGCAAGAGTATTTAAAGCCTTGTTCTGCGATGGGTTAGCACCGTCTACTTGACTACAAGAGTTTAAAAAAACAATTGCTGTTACAGCTAATAATAAATTTTTCATAATGGAAGTATACATAAATATTGTTACAGTGCATATATTTACTAATAACTGATTAATATTTAATCATAAGTTAAATTTAATTTAAAGATAAATATGACATAATTCAGACATATTTAAATTTGGGAGAATTATAAATGAAATTTACAAAATTAAGCTTAGTAGCAGCAATGCTAATCGGTTCAAGTGCTTTTGCAATTGACAATACAAAAGTTTCAGGTGATGCAAGAGCGTATTATGGTACACAGGATTCTGATGCAAGTGGTGCTGCAGATATATTTGATAAAGATGCTAGTTACACTAACTTCTCTGCACATTTAGATCTTACTACAGATCTTACTAAAGGTGTATCTGCTGGTGTTGGTATGCAAGTAGTAACAACATTAGGTGTTGAGCATAACATAGTAAGTGCTGTATGGTCAAATGCTCATAAAGCTTCAGCTTCTACTGGTGCATCATTTGCTGGTGGTAATCAAGTAGATTCTGCTATGTGGGTTGATGAAGCTTGGTTAGCTGGTACTGCTTTTGATACAACTTTAAAGATTGGTCGTCAAGCTTTAGATACTCCATTGGCATTTACTGAGACATGGGGTGTTGATAAAAATACTTTCGAAGCTATTGTTTTAATAAACCAAAGCCTTCCTGACACTACAGTTATAGCTACTTATATCGGTAAGTCTAACGGTTCTGCTGATGATAGAACAAGTCTAGCAGAAGGTGGAGCAGGTAATCTACTTGATGCAGGTTTAGTACAAGCTGGTTATGTTGCAGCAGATGGTAAATTTTCTACATTCGGTACAAATGGTACTTACTGTTTTGGTGCTATTAACAACTCTTTCAAACCATTAACTGTTCAAGCTTGGTACTATGATATGATCAATCTTGCAGAAGCATATTGGGTACAAGCTGATATAAATATGGATGGTGTTTTAGCTGGTGTTCAGGTTGCTAATACAGAAGCTGATGCTTCAAGTAAAGATACAACTGCTTGGGCTGGTATGATAGGTTATGAGATGAAAGATGTCGCTACATTTAAAGTTGCGTATTCTGATGTTGATGAAGATGGTCTTTTAGGCGTTGCTAACACTGCTACTGGTACATTTGCAACTCAGGGCGGACAATCTAAATTATATACTGAGATGTGGTGGAACTATGGTAATGTATCTGCAGTTGGTGCTGAGAGTTATGCTATAAGTGCAGAGACTAATGCTGTTGGTGTTGATTGGTTCTTAGGTTACTATGACTGTGAAATTGAAGATACTACCGGTACAACAACTACAGATATATCAGAAGTTACTCTAACAGCTTCTAAATCATTTGGTCCATTAGATACTTCTTTAGCTGTGATTTATGCTGATAGAGATGTTGCTGACCTTACTACAACTGATGTTCAAGTTTATTTAACGTATAACTTCTAGTAGAGCTACTTTTCAAAATTCATTTTCCCATTTTTTGGGAAGGTGAACCTTCTTGCACTTTTTTTAGATATACTTTTTACTATGAATAAATTAATCAAAAAAATATTTTATATGCTCTTTATGTTGATTATTATCTCTGTAATCTCGTTTTTAGCAATTCACGCGGCACCAAATAGTTTCTTTGCAGCAGGTGAGCTAAACCCAAATATGACAGAGGAAGCTATTGCGACTTTAAAGGCTGTCTATGGACTTGACAAATCACTATATCAGCAGTACATTGATTGGCTCATAAATATTTTTACTCTTAATTTCGGTATCTCTTTTGTGTCGGGACAAGATGTGAGTTCCGAAATTTTCAAACGGCTCCCTGTAACCTTGAGTATGAATATCACTGCCCTTATTGCAGTATTTGTTCTATCTTTATATTTAGGAGTCAAGTCAGCACTAAATTACGAAAAAAAATCTGATTATATAATACGCCAAATCTCTTTAATCTCTTTTTCTATGCCGTCATTTTATCTGGCACTGCTTTTTATAATCTTTTTTTCTTTAAAATTAGATCTATTTCCAATTGCGGGTCTGCACTCAATAGAGCCAAAAACAGGTTTGTCCTATTATGTTGATATGGTATGGCACTTGGTTTTACCCGTTTGTGTTATGATATTTGTTGGAGTTGGCAGCATGATAATATATGTACGTTCCTTAACACTGGAGATACTCAAGAGCGATTACTACTATTTTGCACTCTCCCGCGGTTTAAAAAAACGAGAATTGCTTAAGTATTATATATTTCCAAACCTGCTTCCGCCAATCATTACACTCTTGGGTCTTTCGCTTCCGGGTCTAATTGGAGGAAGTGTTATTTTGGAGTCTATTTTTGGTATAGAAGGGATGGGACAGCTGTTTTTTATGAGTGCTTTAAGCCGTGATTACCCAATAATTATGGGTACTTTGATGATAACAGCATTTTTAACACTTTTGGGTAATATGGTTGCGGACTTAATTCTTTTAAAACTAAATCCATACATGAAAAGAGGTTAAAATCAAAATCATTACAAAGAAACATTTACGGACTATTATGAAAAGAGTGCCTCTAAAGCATCTACTCCATCTTTAGCCTCTTCTATCTCACCATCTTCATTTGTTTTGCTGTCGTTTTCAACAAGTTCAATGTTTAGTCCACTTATCATAGATGCTAAACGGATATTGATTCCACTCTTACCGATAGCTTTTGATTTTTGATCAGCTGGAAGATTGATGATTGCTTTTTCAGCTTCACCCTCTTCATTTTTAACTATCTCTACATGTGAGATAATAGCCGGAGACATAATTCTAGATATAAAGAGTTCTGGAATAGATGTATACTCTATACAGTCTATATTTTCACCAATTAGTTCAGCACTTACAGCATTAATACGAACTCCTTTAACACCAACTGTTGCCCCAACAGCATCAACTTGAGGATGTGTGCTTAAAAGTGCTATTTTAGCCCTCTCCCCAGGTATACGGGCGCTTGCTTCTATGATTACTGTTCCATCTGAGATTTCAGGAACCTCGAGTGCTAAAAGTTCTTCTAGAAATTTTGGAGAAGTACGTGATAGTTCTATCTGAATACCATTCTCTTTATCCATATTAACACGACGTACAACGGCTTTCATATGGTCTCCAACCTCAAAACATTCACCTTTTATTCGGCTTTTCATCGGTAGTACGGCACGAACTTCATCTACATCTATATATGTAGCATTTTGGGCATCAACTCTTGTAACTCTACCGGTAACAAGAGTGCCGATTTTTGATTTGTATTTGTTGAAAATCTCATCTTCTACAAGTCTTTGAATGTGATATTCGATTTCACGATGAAGCTGAGATGCAGCAGTCCTACCGTACTCTTCCAAGTCGTGAGGAATTTGAAGTTGGTCATCAAGCTCAACTTGGTCATCATACTCTCTAGCCTCAGTTATTGAGATATAAGCTGGTGCTATATCTTCATCTTGAAGTCTTTCATCATCATCTGCTACAACAGTAATTGTTTGAATAATATCAATTGTTTTTGTTTCATCGTTTATATTAGCCTCAAAAGCAAATTTTTGATTAATTACTCTTTTGGCAGTTTGAATAAATGCTGTTTTTAGAGCCTCTATAACTTTTTCAGGTTGAAGGTTTTTCTCATGTGCAATTGCTTCAACAATAGCTAAAATTTTTTCCATTATTATTCCTTAATTTTATCTCTTAAAATGAAAGAAATCCTCATTTTATATTAAACATAGAGAAGAGAAAGCAATTATTTTCTCTATCTCTGCACCAAAAAAGTCAGCCTTTTTAAAGGTATGTTTTATGATTGTCTCATAAAAAAATAGTGCTAAATGATTATTGGATTTCTTATGAAGTATGACATTATACCAAAATTCTATAAAATCATCTTTAATCATCTTTTTAGTAGAATTTTACTATAATGCACTACTTTTATATAGTAATGTAAAATCGCACATGTGCGATAGGTTTCCTGCTGAGGACAAGGTGCCTCTTGAGGGTAAATCTAAGCGATAGAGTAGATGACGGAATCAGTGTACCCCCTTGTGGGTGTACTTCCGACATTGTAATAAAACAGATGAAGAGGAATCTTTCATTTGTGAAATAAAATTAAGGAATAATTATGGATTTAAAATTTGCAAGAACTGATATTACATCAAAAGCAAAAAAAGCAGATTTAACAAAGATAGAAGCAAGTGTTGAAAAAGATGATAGTGTTATTTTCTATTTCGATAGAGAAAACTCTCATAAAGACTTGCTAGAGCTTCAAGATCATTTTGAAGCACAGGGCAAAAGTTTTTATATGAGTGAAGTTAAATATGGACTCTCTGACAACGAGTATATGTACCAAGTTCACATAATAAACTAGGGTACAGAATGATTTTTCTCGCTAAAAGCGAACTCCTGTCCACTCAGGATAATTTGGACTCGTTCAAATTATGTGAGACTCTATAATGGCAAAAAAGCTATTTATTGAAACGCTGGGTTGTGCCATGAACTCTCGCGACAGTGAGCATATGATTGCTCAGTTAAGTGAAAAAGAGGCTTATGAGATTACTGCCGATATGCCTAGTGCTGATTTGATTATAATAAATACATGCTCAGTTAGAGAGAAACCTGTATCTAAACTTTTTTCAGAATTAGGTATTTTTAACAAGAAGAAAAAAAAATCTGCAAAAATAGGTGTCTGTGGCTGTACGGCTTCACATCTTGGTGAAGAGATAATTAAAAGAGCCCCTTATGTAAGTTTTGTTTTAGGTGCAAGAAATGTCTCTAAAATTACAGAAGTACTGCATAAAGAAAAAGCTGTTGAAGTAGATATTAACTATGATGAGAGTGAGTTTGCCTTTGATGATTTTAGAACATCTCCATACAAAGCTTTTATTAATATTTCTATAGGTTGTGATAAATCCTGTACCTACTGCATAGTTCCAAAAACCAGAGGTGATGAGATATCTATTCCGGATGAGCTTATTATTCGTGAAGCACAAAGAGCTGTAGATAGCGGAGCAAAAGAGATTTTTCTTTTAGGGCAAAATGTTAATAATTATGGTCGCCGTTTTTCAACAGAGCATGAAAAGGTAAACTTCTCAGAACTTCTTCGAAGACTTAGTGTTATTGAAGGATTAGAGAGAATCCGCTTTACTTCTCCACACCCTTTTCATATGGATGATGAGTTTATAGAGGAGTTCTCAAAAAACCCGAAAATCTGTAAATCTATGCATATGCCTCTTCAGAGCGGCTCAACAAAAGTCTTAAAAGAGATGAAGCGCGGCTACACAAAAGAGTGGTTTTTAGACAGAGTAGAGAAACTCAAAAGTATGTGTCCAGAAGTTAGTATATCTACCGATATTATTGTCGCTTTCCCTGGTGAGAGTGATGAGGATTTTGAAGATACACTTGATGTTATGAGAAGAGTTGGATTTGATCAGATTTTCTCTTTTAAATACTCCCCCAGACCTGAAACAGAAGCTGAACATTTTACAAATACCGTAGATGAAGGTATGGCTTCTTTTAGGCTTACAACACTTCAAAATCTACATACAGATATTTTAGATGAAAAAAATGAAAGACAATTAGGCAAAGTGTATAGCGTCTACTTTGAAGATTTAAATAAAGATTATTTTGTAAGTGGCAGAAGTGATAATAATATAGTCATAAAGGTTAAAGGTTCAGATGAGCTTTTAGGAGAGTTTAGAGATGTTAAAATAACTGCAATAGGGCGAACAATTTTAACCGGGGAAATTATTGGCTAAAAAAATGTTTCGTGCTATGGCACTAATAATTGTACCGTTTTTAGGGGCACTTTTCATTAGACTGCTTTACGCAACAAACAAAAAAGAGTTAGAACCGGCAGTTGTTATTGATGAAAAGCCTCTTATCTTTGCTTGCTGGCATGGGGAGCTTCTGATGCTTCCATACCTTTACAAAAGATACAGAAAAACTCCACATGCCAAAGTTTTAATATCTAGCCATTTTGACGGTCTTTTAATCTCAAAAACTATAGAATATTTTGGACTCCAAACAATAGCGGGTTCAACAAATAGAAACGCTGCTAAAGTTTTGATTCAGGGGATTAGAGCTTTAAAAGATGGATATGACATAGGAATTACGCCAGACGGGCCAAAAGGTCCTAGACATCAAGTTGCAGATGGTATAATAGTTATGGCACAAAAAACAAAAACAAAAATAGTTTTGATTAGAATGTTGCCAACAAAATATTGGCAGTTTAACAGTTGGGATAAATTTACAGTTCCTAAGCCTTTTGGCACTTTGAAGTATTATGCAACAGTCCCGATAGATGTGACTGGCTTAGAACTCGAAGAGGCAAGAAATTTACTGCAAGAGAGGTTACACGATTATGAAGCCTAAAGTACTAATACCGGTTTTAGCACTCTCTTTGCTTTTTATAATGGGGGTGTACTTTTTGACTAACCCCTCTTATGAGAAGTCTATAAAAGCAAAATACTATTATGAAACTGGAGACTATAAAGAGGCTTACTCTCTTGCAAAAGAGGCCTTTAGTTTAGATATATACAATCGTATGGCAGCAACTGTTATGACTCAATCCCAAACATCTTTGAAATATGTACACTATATAGAAGATGCTAAAAAATATATGAAAACTATACATGAAATTGCTCAGCATGAAAGTATATCTGATGCAGATAAGGCAAAAATCAAACTTATATGCAAGATTATGTTAAGTTCTTATATAAAGCTTGCACCAAGTGTCATAACTGATGATAAACTAGTTAAAGAGTCTGCCATTTATCATGAAAAATTCGAGAAGCTCCTTGAAAAAGTTAATAGAAACTAAGCGTAAAGAGTTTTTACAATATCTTGAAACTATCAGGGCTTACTCTGATTTAACTATAAAAAGTTATGATGAATCGTTAAAAGAAGCGTTTACCCATATAGAGATTTTTAAAGAAGATAATCATATATTATTTAATCTTATGCCATACCGTATAATAATATCTTCACTTAATTCAAAAACAATTAGTAAAAAGCTTAGTGCCATTCGTTCTTTTTCAGAGTACCTTAATGAGAATGGTACAGCAGTAATTTTAAAAGCAGATGAGAGTGTGAAAGTTGCAAAAACTCTGCCAAAACCAATATCCCACGAGCATATAGTTGAAGCTCTGCAACGCAGTGAACCCGTGGAGAAGTTAGTTGTTGTGATGCTCTATACGCTTGGTGTCAGAGTATCTGAATTGGCATCATTAGAGTGCGAAAACATTTCAAGTGAATGGATAAGAGTATTGGGAAAAGGTAATAAACACAGAGATATTCCGCTTTTGCCATACACAAAAGAGTTGTTAGATGAGTATTTAAGTGCATCAATACAAAAAAAGTTTGTTTTTGAGAAAAATGGCGAAAAATTAAGCGAAAACAGTCTAAGATATATTGTAGTAAAAGTCTTTAGAAGAGTTGGATTAAAGGTTAGTCCTCATCAGTTGCGTCACTCTTATGCATCCGGGCTACTCAATGCCGGTGCACCGATTGCTGATGTGAGCGAATTATTGGGGCATTCATCTATGGCTACTACGCAAATATATACAAAATTGGGCAGTGCATTGAAACAACAAAATTACAATACGGCTCATCCCCTTTGTGGAGTGGGTAAGATATGATAAATAAATTTTTAGAATCCTTGTATACGAAGGTTTTTATAAATATCATTGTTGAGAACCTGCAGACCCTTGTATATGTTGAGGTCTGTTCAGGGGAAAATGTAGTTGAGAATTTACACAAAAAGTTTGATACAACAACGATAAACTCTAAGATGTATGAGTTTGTCCGCGTTTACCTTAAAGAGTCGCCATTTTGTTATATTTCCGTTTTAGACAAGTCTCCATTGCAGGGTGCAATCCCTACCTGTACAGCTAGCGAGATGAATAGTTACTGTGATATTACTTCGTCTAAATACTTATGTTTTTCAAAAGAGTGGTCATTTTATACATCAGAGTATGACCTTGAAGCTATTAAACATGATTACAGAAGCATAGGTGTTGATTTTATTTTTTCACCATTTGTCATAATGGCTGAATTTTTTAAAGATAAAATAAACTCTACACTATCAATGTTCGTGCTAATTGAAGACAACTATATAGCTTTTAGTGTTTTTGATAACTCTGAGCTGTTATATGCCGAGTATTTAGATATGGAGCATCATAAAGATGATGAAGACCTCTTGATGGATTCGCAATTAGAAGAGGAAGAGCTCTTATTAGATATAGAAGGTATTGATTTAGAAGAGGTAGATTTAGAAGATGACATTGGCTCATTAGATGATTTTGCAAATATAGAAGATTTAGATAACTCTGAAGATATAGATGAGTTTTCAGAAGAGCAAGAGGTTGAAGAGTCGGCTCATCAAGATGTAGATATAGGCACAGACGGATTTAATGAAGATTATCAAAGGTTTTCATTAATACAGAGCTCTTTAAGTAATTTTTATAAAAATCCAATATATAAAAGTCAGTTTATAGAGAGCGTTTATGTTGCTGACGGTGTTGGCGTGAGTAGTGATCTTAAAGGTTATCTCGAGGAGGAGATGTTTTTAAGTGTATATGTTAGAAAAATAGATTTAGGTGTTTCAGTGTGTGATATGGCAAAGGCAGAGTTAAATGAGATATAGCTATATAAAACCTAGAACAAAAACACTTTTTACCAAAGATATACAACTGCTCTTTGCTTTCTTTGGTGTAACAATCTTTATGCTTTTTAGTACATACGCTTTTTTACTTTTCCGTGATTACAGGTTTAATCAAGATAGAGCAGAGATAAATATGAAAAAAGAGGAACTTCGCATACATATCTCAAAGATGAATAAGCAGATTAGCTCTATTGAGCAGCAAAGTATGCTCTCAGAGAAAGTATTTACAAAAAATAGTGTTCTAAAAGAGAGTATCAATAACCTCTTTGATTTGGTTCCCGGTCGAATTACACTTTCAGAGGCTAAGATAATGGAGAATGGACTCATTCTTTATGGGATTACGCCAAATAAAGATGTATATAATTTTATGCTTCAGGCACCGCTGCGCTCTATATTTTATAAAACATATAGTAGTTTCTACCCTGCTAAAAACGGCTGGTTAAGGTTTGTATCTACAAATTACATGAATGAAGAGGAGTTAGGTAGTGAAGATTAATCTCTCCAGACAAAATATTTACCTTTTTGCACTCTCTGTATTTCTGCTCATATTTGTTTTAGTCTTCTCATTCTCTATTTTAATCCCAGAAGGAAAAGAGTATAGAATAAAGAGAGGTGAAGTTAATGTAGAGAGTCGAGAGTTAAAACAGCTAAGTGATTTTTCTCTTGAAACAGAGGTAATACTTCAAAAACTTCAGAGTGACAACTTACATATTATTACCGCATTTGAGAATATATTTAATGCACAGAGGTTTGAGAAGCAGTATAAAAGTTTTTTTAGTTCTTTAGAAGTATCTAAAAAGAGTAAAGTTGGTGATGAAGATGGTTTTAGTGTATATGAAGTAAATACAAGCTCTGAAATAAGTTCACCAAAAAGTTTTTATGACTTCTTGGATGCAGTAAATAAGAGTGACTGGATTATAGCCGTTAATTTTCCTATAAACTTTAAAAGAGATAGTGAGATGATTAGCTCATCTTTTACTATGAAAGTTTATGGCAACAAAAAAGATTTAAACAGTAGCAAATAACTCTTTGATTTTTAGAAAAGCCTCTCTGTCCTTATATAGATAAGGACGCAGTTTAGGCTCTATTTTTAGTAGTCTGCACTCCTCTTTAAACTCATGAGACATCTGTAACTCTTCGGTTATGTAAGGTGCTATAAAGACAAAATCTCTATCTTGATTAACAACAAATTTTCTTCCCAAAACAGCTGTCTTCTCACTTTTTAAAAGTTCTCTCTCTTTCGCAGTGGGCATATGGAGTTTTGATTTTAAATATTTATCTATTATAAATATATCTGTTCTTGAATTTTGTGAGCTTTTAAAGTATGCCAGTTCATTGATACTTTTTATCTCTATTTTTTCAATTAAACTCTCTCTATCTTCATCTATATATTTAAAACTTTTTTTGATCCCTGAGAGATATTTTTCTAACAGAGGAAGAGAGTAGTTATGTCTAAAAGAGTTTCTCTTTATATCTTCGTTCAGATTACTCTCATCTTCAAAGTATCTATTTTTATTTGCCTGCAGATAAACTAATAGTTCTTGTTTGTCTAGATGAAGCAGAGGACGAACAAGTGTATAGAACTCTCTATCTTGTTCTACCTGCATTCCGGCTATTTCGGCACATCCTGCCCCCTTACAAAACTGCATAAGCATCCACTCAAACCTATCACCGAGATGGTGTGCTGTTATAAGGTTTTCATACTTGTATTCTCTTATAAGCTCTTCAAAAAAATCATACCTGATTTCTCTCGCTTTTGCTTCAAAGTTTTTTTCGAACTTTTGGGCATTAAATAGATGACAAGTCAAGTTATGTATATGAGCAAGTTCCTGCGCATACTCTACCTCTTTAATGCTTTGCTTTCTGACTCCGTAGTTTACAATGGCAATATCAAATTTAATATTATGTTTTAGAAGAAGAAAAAATAGGGCGGTAGAATCTACGCCTGCAGAAAAGGCTAAAAGATTTTTTTTACCTTTTAGGTTCTGTAGTGTTTTGTTCTCAAGCATTGTCTACTGTTGCAGTCAGGATATTTCCAACAATACCTGTTATCTTGGCTCTGTAAATTTTGCCAAACTCTAACTCTTCATCTTTAGTTCTGTCATTGACATATATCTCACCATCAATTTCTGGTGCCCAGATAGTCTCTTTTGCACTTAACAGATACTCATGCTCATCACTCTCACCGTCAATTATGATTTCAATATCTTTACCGATTTCTGCTCTAAGAGATTTCTCTAAACAAGCAGCTGCGATTTCTCCAAGAATATCAGCACGCTCGGCAATGATCTGTGCGTCAATCTTGTCACTCATATCATATGCAGGAGTCGTCTCTTCATCGGAGTATGAAAATACATTTATCCTGTCGAATCCAAAAGTTGATGCGAATTCACACATCTCATCAAACATCTCCTCAGTCTCATTCGGATGGCCAACGATAAAACTGGTTCTGATAAATGTGTTTGGAAGTGACTTCATATACTCTAAAAGTTCAAGAGTCTGACTTTTTCCAAAGCCTCTTTTCATCATTTTCAGCATCTCATCATTTATATGTTGAATCGGCATATCGAAGTAGTTGTGAAATATTTCACTATTTGCTATATTTTTTAGCAGTGATATAGTAGTTGTAGATGGATAAAGGTAAAGAATTCTGGCACTTTTAACACCATCTATAAGTTCTATTCTCTGAATAAGAAGACTAAGACCATCTTTTATGTTTTGATCTCTTAGGTATGAAGAGCTGTCTTGGGAAACAAAAGAGAAATCATAATACCCTTTAGCAACAAGAGACTCCACCTCTTTGGCAATGGAGTCTAGATTTCTAGAGTTTAGTTTGCCTTTAAACGATGGAATAGCACAGAAACTACAGACCTGGTTACACCCCTCAGAGAGCTTAATGTAAGCGTGGTAGGTCGAGCCTGTTACAATACGCTCTGCACCATCTATTAGAAACACTTCATCTGAGAAACGGCTCTTCTTCTCTTGCAAAAGCTCGTCTATTTTGTCATAGTCACCGACACCTGTAAAGATGTCTACTTCTGGCATATCTTCGGCTAACTCTTTTTTATACCTCTCACTGAGACAGCCTGCCATAACCAAAACAGAGTCCTCTTTTCTAGCATCATGAAGATTTAAAACAGTATTTATTGATTCCTCTTTTGCAGCATCTATAAATCCACATGTATTGACAATTATTACGTCAGCGTCATCTTGCTCATCAGTTAGTTCAAAGTTTTGTAGTTTACCCATCATAACTTCTGTATCAACTAGATTTTTTGTACAGCCGAGAGAGACTATGTGAAGTTTATTGCTCATGTTTACCACTTTTAAATATTTTTCGTATTATATCTTAATTCTATTTCGAAGAGATTATCTTTAGTGCTATGGAGGTCAGCAATACTAAATAAGAAAAGCCGTAGAGTGTGTGAAATAAATAGTATAATACGCTTATGAAAATATATGATGTTTTGATTTTAGGTGCAGGAGCAAGCGGGCTTATGTGCGCTGCCAAGTTAGATAAAAAGTTGTGCGTAGGCATTGTTGACGTAAATAGTAAGATTGCACAGAAATTAAAGATTTCAGGCGGTGGAAAATGCAATATCACAAATGTACAGGTAAGTGAAGAGAACTATGATGGAGAGAGTGAGTTTATCTCAGTATCACTGAATGAGTTTTCTAAAGATGATTTACTGGAGTATCTTCAAAATCGCGGTGTAACACCGGAAATACGCAAAAACCGTTATTACTTCTGCAGAGACTCTTCCGATGAGATAATAGATGTTTTAAAAAAAGAGACCAGAGATGCAGATATGCTTTTAAACAGAGATATATTAGATGTTAAAAAAAGAGATAACATATTTGAAGTTAAGACTCTAAAAGGGGTTTTAAAAGCAAAAAAACTTATTGTTGCGACCGGTGGGAAAAGTTTTAAAAACTTGGGTGCCAGTGATATTGGATTGCAAATAGCAAAAAGTTTTGATATAAAAGTAAAAGAGTTCACTCCGGCACTTGTAGGGTTGACTGTTCAAAAAAATCAGTTTTGGATGAGAGAGCTTAGCGGTTTGAGCTGTTATGTGAATATAAAGATAGGTGATAAGATATTAAAAGAGGATCTTCTTTTTGCTCATAAAGGAATAAGCGGACCGGCTGTTCTTTCGGCATCACTCTATTGGAAAAAAGGGAGTATGACAGTAGACTTTTTACCAAACAACAATATATTTGAGCTAATAAAAGGAAGCAAAAAGTTGCTCAGTTCAGTAATACCTCTGCCAAAGAGACTATCTAAAGCTATTTTAGAAGCCTTAGGGATAGAAGATATTGAATGTAAAAAACTAACTACTGCGACTAAGGAAGAGTTGAGAAAAATTCATTCTTACGAGTTTGCTCCGGCGGGTAATTTTGGTTTTAGTAAAGCTGAAGTTTGTCGCGGCGGTGTTGACACAGATGAGATAAATCCATACTCTTTGGAGTCTTTAGATGTTGAGAATCTATATTTTATAGGTGAAGTTACAGACGTGACCGGTGAGCTTGGCGGATATAATTTTCAGTGGGCTTTTAGTAGTGGTGTTACTTGCGCAAGAGCAATAAATAACAGATAAAAATATTATATTTATGTGGTGCTCACAACTGGACTCGAACCAGTGACTCTTACCTTGTCGAGGTAATACTCTACCAACTGAGTTATGCGAGCAAGAGCGTAATTTTACCAAAAAATACTTAAACTAATTTTTCTTTTCAAGCTTCAAAAAAAGTTTCTGAAATTTTAAAATCCATATTGTTATTTACTTTTAATTTATGTTTATTAAGTGTATAATTTCGCAATAATTAAAAAGTACCCAAAAGGTAAGTTATGAACTTAACTGAGTTAGAAGAAATAGGTCTAAAAAATGTTGGTAAGGTTTATCATAATCTTAGTTATGATGAACTGATTCAACATGAGATTGATAATGATGAGTGTGCAGTTACAAAAAAAGGTGCAACTGCTGTCGATACCGGCATATTTACAGGGCGTAGTCCAAAAGATAAATATTTTGTAGATGCCGACCCGTCAAATAAGTACATTGCTTGGGGTGATGTTAACAAGAAAGTAAGTGCAGATATCTTTTCAGAACTCTTAGAAGTAGCACAGGAACAACTCTCAAACAAAGATGTCTATGTGACAGATGTATTTTGTGGTTCAAGTGCAGCGTCTAAGCGTTCTGTTCGTTTTATATCTGAGATAGCATGGCAGTCTCATTTCGTTAAAAACATGTTTATCCGTCCAACAGACTCAGAATTAGAAGTATTTAAATCAGATTTTACAGTCTTAAATGCCTGTAAAGCTGTAAATGATAAATGGAAAGAGCACGGATTAAACTCTGAAGTATTTGTGCTCTTTGATATAGAGAATAATATAGCTATTATTGGCGGTACCTGGTACGGTGGTGAGATGAAAAAAGGAATTTTTTCAATGATGAACTACTGGCTGCCTTTAGAGGGAAAACTACCAATGCACTGCTCTGCAAATGTTGGTGAAAAAGGTGATACTGCACTCTTCTTTGGACTCAGCGGAACCGGTAAAACAACTCTTTCTACTGATCCTCATCGTGCATTAATTGGTGACGATGAACATGGTTGGGATAACTACGGGGTATTTAATTTTGAGGGTGGCTGTTACGCAAAAGTAATCAACCTTGATGGAAAAAGTGAACCTGAGATCTACAATGCGATCAGAACAAATGCACTGCTTGAAAATGTGGTGATGTATGGTGAGGGTGAAGTAGATTATGAAGATGGAAGTAAAACAGAGAATACTCGTGTCTCTTACCCAATAGAGCATATTGAAAACCATGAGACTTCTCTAAGTGCCGGTCATCCGGAAAATATAATCTTTTTGACTGCTGATGCTTTTGGTGTCCTTCCTCCAGTCTCTAAACTTAGCCGTGAACAGGCAATGTACTATTTTCTGAGTGGATATACTGCTAAGGTTGCGGGAACTGAACGTGGTATAACAGAACCTGTTGCAACATTCAGTGCCTGTTTTGGTGAGGCATTCTTACCTCTTCATCCAACCGTATATGCAAAACTTCTTGGTGAAAAAATTGATAAGCATGGTGTTAATGTTTATCTTGTTAACACTGGCTGGACAGGCGGAATTTATGGAGTAGGGCATAGAATGAGTATCAAAGATACTCGTGCTTGTATTAATGCTATCTTAGACGGTAGTATTAAAAATAGTGAGTTTGATGTTACTAAGACATTTAGACTTCATGTTCCAAAGACACTGGGCAATATAAATCCAGATATATTAAACCCTCGCAATGCTTGGAAAGATAAAGATGAGTTTGATAAGACTAGAGATATGCTAGCCGACATGTTTGTTGAGAACTTCAAAAAGTACCAGACACAAGATAGTGAATTTGATTACTCTAAGGCAGGTCCAAAAGTAGGAAGTTAATTTTTATACTTTCTAAAAAAGTTAAGCCCTAGGGCTTACATTTTCTTCGTTTTCTAAAGAAGCTAATTCCTACGCTTTCTAAAGAAACTCAGTTCCTTCGTTTTCTAAAGAAGCTAATTCCTACGCTTTGTGGCGTGTGACATATATAGCCATAAACTTCCACCCAAGGTTACAAGTATTATCGGTGCTATCCAAGGTTTGTCTCCTACAATACCTGCTATTTTTACTAAAAAGTCTCCTGAGTAGTAACTTCCAAGTCCAAATACTAAAGCCCAGACCGCAGAGCTTAATACGTTTAAGAGAGCAAACTTTTTAAAGTCATATTTTGTAAGACCGATTGCTATAGGTATAAGAGTTTTAATCCCATAGACAAATTTTTGAAACAAGATTATCCAAGAGCCATTCTTTTTCATCATAATATGAGCAAGAGCTAACTTTCTTCTGTGCTTGCGCAAGCCTTCCATCATCATGCTTTTTTGGTATCTAGCCATATAAAAAAGCAAAACATCGCCAAGTGCATTAGCAACAAAGGCTATGAACATTGCAAGTCCCAAGTCCATCTTTCCCATGAAAGATAAAATACCAGCCCCAATGAGTGCTATAAATCCACCGCCAAGTGAATATAAAAATAGACCTATATATCCATAAGTTGCTAAATTGCTAAATGTATCTTCCATAAATTACCCTTAATTTTATTCCATAAAATGAAGGAAACCCTTCATATATTTAGTACGATTTCGGAAGTAATTCCGTAATCTACGCTAATGCTGTGTTTTCTTCGGCAGAAAGCCCATTGCACTAGTGCAATTTAATTCGTCGTACTATAGTTTTTTAATTTTTGTTATCTCATCACGAAGTCTGGCAGCCTCTTCGAAGTTTAACTCCCTAGCTGCTTCTTTCATCTTTAAAGAGAGCTCTTTAACCATTGCTTTTCTTTCTGATGCCGGTATTTTATCCATTTTTTTATGCTTTTGGTAAATACTTCCGTGATCCTCTAGTTTTAGATTCTCATCAAGCGAACGACGGGTTGTTTTTGGAGTGATGCCATGCTTTTTATTATGTGCTTCTTGAACCTCTCTTCTTGCGGTAGTTTTATCTATAGCTCTTTGCATAGAACCGGTTATTTTGTTTGCATACAAAATAACTCTGCCATTTTCGTTTCTTGCCCCACGTCCTATTGTCTGAACAAGAGCTGTCTCACTTCTTAAGAACCCCTCTTTATCTGCATCCAATATAGCTACTAGACTGACTTCAGGCAGGTCCAAACCTTCACGAAGCAGGTTTATTCCTATAAGCACATCAAATTCTCCAAGTCTCAAAGAGCGTATAATCTGGTTTCTCTCAATAGTATCAATATCAGAGTGCATATACTGAACTTTTATTCCTAAGTCTGCCAAATATTTTGTAAGAGCCTCTGCCATTTTTTTTGTAAGAACTGTTATAAGCACGCGTTCATCTTTAACTGTGATTTTTTTAATCTCATCATGTATGTCTTCAACCTGGTTATCTGAACTTTTTATTTCTAAAATCGGGTCAAGAAGTCCGGTAGGTCTGATGATTTGTTTCGCTGTAACACTTGACATGTCAAGTTCGTACTCGGCAGGAGTGGCTGATACAAAAAGATAGTGAGGGGCTTTATTTATATACTCTTCAGCCTTTAAAGGTCTGTTGTCAAGTGCACTTGGGAGCCTGAACCCATAATCTACAAGTACCTCTTTTCTTGCTCTGTCACCCGCATACATCCCACGGTATTGAGGAAGTGAAACATGGGACTCATCGACTATAACAAGATAATCTTTATGATGCAGTGCAAAATAATCAAGTAGAGTGTATGGAGCTTCTCCAGGTTTTTTATTTGTCAGGAGTCTTGAGTAGTTTTCAACTCCTTTACACATACCCGTCGTTTGCAGCATCTCTAAATCAAACTCAACTCTCTGTTTTAGTCTTTGATGCTCTAGCAGTTTTCCCTCTTTTTGGAAGTATGCAAGTCTCTCATCAAGCTCCTCTTCAATCCGTTTTATAGCAACCGCCATTTTCTCCTGAGAGACGCTAAACTGTGAAGTCGCATAGATTGTAAACTGCTTATGATCTTCAAGTCTCTTGTTATCTATAATGTCAAAAGTGTAAATTGCCTCTATATCATCGCCGAAAAACTCTATTCTGATTGCTTCTTGTTCAAAATATGGAGGATAGATATCTAATGTCTCACCATTAACACGGATATGTCCACTGTCAAAATAGCTGTCATTTCTGCTGTACCCCATTTCAACTAGGCGAAGTAGCAGTTTTTTTTGAGAGATGCTGTCTCCAACCGCTACAGACTGAACCATGTTCTCATACTCCTCAGGGTCACCCAAACCGTAGTTTGCAGAGACTGAAGCTATAACAATAACATCATCATAACTTAAGAGATTTGCAGTTGAAGATAGTCTCATCCTCTCAAGTTCATCATTTATTGCACTATCTTTTTCTATAAAGAGGTCTTGACGCGGGATATAAGCCTCAGGCTGATAATAATCATAGTATGATACAAAATACTCAACATGATTGTTTGGAAAAAATTGTCTAAATTCACTATATAACTGAGCAGCTAAAGTCTTGTTGTGAGTCATAATAATAGTAGGCATTTTGACTTTTTCAATAATACTCGCCATAGTATATGTCTTACCACTACCTGTTACACCCTCAAGTGTTTGGTAACGATTACCTTTTATTATGGAGTCACTCAGGGATTTTATAGCAGTTGGCTGGTCTCCGGCTGGAGAATATTCTGATTTTACTTTAAAGTTTGACATGTGAAATTATAGCTGATTTTGCATTTTTAATGACTATTTTCTCAATATAAGAACATTTTTAAATACTAAAAAATTTATATAATTATATGATATAATGAAATATTATGAAATTAGGATTATATCTAGCTACTATTGTGAGTGCTTTGTTATTATCATCGTGTAGTGACTCTAACAGAAAAGAGGGGTATGTTCCTGCGTCAAAAAAAATGAATTTAGAAACATTAAAATTTGCCGTGCACCCTTATCTCAACTCAAAACAGATGTACATATACTATAGGCCTATTTTAGATTTAATTGAAGCTAAATTAGGTAATATTGATATTGTGCTGGAGACCTCTGCTACATATGCGGAGTATAATATTAAACTCTATAGGGGTGATTTTGATATTTCATTGCCTAATCCTTTTCAAACATACAATTCGCTCTCTAAAGGATATAAAGTAATTGCAAGGATGAAACCAGATAGTGTTTTTAGAGGTATTTTTGTAGTTAGAAAAGATTCAAATATAAGCAACATCAATCAGTTGAAGGGCAGGAATGTGAGTTTTCCAGCTCCTACAGCACTAGCAGCTACGATGATGCCACTTCTGTATCTACATGAACATGGTTTGAATGTCAAAAAGGATATTGTTAAAAAGTATGTTGGTTCTCAATACTCATCTATTTTAAATGTTTTTAGCTCAGACACTATAGCAGGTGCCACTTGGCCTCCTCCATGGGAATTATGGAAAAGAGAAAATATAGACAAAGCAAAACAGATGGAAGTTGTATGGCAAACAGATTCTCTAATTAATAATGGAGTCGTTGTTAAAAAAGATATGGATGAAGAGCTAGTTAATAAAATTCTTGATGTTCTTGTGAACCTTGATAGTACACCAAAAGGCAAAAACTTATTGAGCAATGCAGGGTTTGACGGCTTTATAGAGTCTAAAAATAGAGACTACGATATTGTGGCAGGTTTTTTAAAAAAATATAACAAGGCTATAGGAACACCAAGGTGAAACTTTTCTCATTATATAAAAAGCATAGGCAAAGTGTTAAAAGCAAACTCATTGTTAATGTCATCGTAATACATGCTATCTTAATGGGTTTGGTTGTATTTGATTTAACTCAGAGAGAGCAAGCCTTTATGCAAAAACAGCTCTCACAAAAAGGGTATGAACTTACTTCTCTTTTAGCATCTAATGCCTCTGTATCCCTGCTTAATAATGATTTAGTTGCACTTGATGAACTTCTTTTTGATATGAACACTATAAAAGACCACTATATGATATTTATATTGGACAAACATGCTAGAGTAAGAGCTTCAACAAAAAGAGGGTATGTTGGCAGATACTTAGATGATAAACTTAGTCAAAAACTTTTAACAAGGTTAGTAGATGATAATTTGGAAACTTACCAAGAGATACATAACAACATAGTAGATACTATACATGCAGTAAAAATTAAAAACAATGTTATCGGATATACGAGAACACTTATGGACAGAGCTTCTCTATCTAAGCAGATGAAAATTATTGAGAAAAAAGCGTATCTTTATATATTCATTGCAATCTTAATTGGTGCTTTTTTTGCATGGTTGGTTGTTAGAAGGTTAACAGAGAGGCTAAATCGCGTCTCTGAGGCAGCTCAAAGAATTGCGAATCAAGATTTTAATGTTATTTTGCCAACCTGTAACAATAATGACGAACTCTCTCAAATGATTGATGCATTTAACATTATGAGTAGATCTATTAACGGTTATATTTATGAACTGCAAAAAAGTACAAAGAGAGTCCAAGAGAGTGAACAAAAACTCTTAGAGGCACAAGAGATAGCGCATGTCGGGAGTTGGGATCTTGATCTGCGAACATCGGTAATAGAGTGGAGCCCGGAAGTTTATAATATACGCGGCAGAGACCCAAATACTTATGTACCGACACTTGAAGATTATTTTTCATCTTTAGATGAAGAGGATAAAATAGCTGCAAAAAATGCATTAGATAATACAATTGCCTCAGGTAAAAAAACTGAGGTTGAGACTAAGGTTCGCTTAGATGACGGCAGTGTTAAATATATACACTTGACTGCTCTTGCTCATTATGACAGTAAGGGAAAAGCTTATAAGGTTACCGGAACAACACAGGACATTACACAACATAAAGAGGATGAGTCAAGATTAAAGGTGAGAGAGAAGCAGTTGTTTATCCAGTCTCGTTTAGCACAAATGGGTGAGATGATTAGTATGATAGCGCATCAGTGGAGACAACCTTTAGGAGCGATTGCAGCAACATCAGTAAATCTCAAAGTTAAAATGATGTTAAATACATTTGATTTACAAACCAAAGAGGGACAAGAGGAGTGCAAAGAGTACTACTTAAAAGAACTAAATGATATTGAAGTTTATGTGCAGACTCTGTCAACGACCATTGATGATTTTAGAAATTTTTATAAAATCAATAAAAAATCTGCAAAAGTTAAGATAGACACAGTTATTATTAAAGCATTAAATATTATTAAAAGTTCATTGGAGAATGATTCAATTGATGTTGTTTATGAAGCCAATTCAACAAAAGAGATTGAGATGTATGATGGTGAAGTGATGCAGGTAGTTTTAAATATTCTTAAAAATTCTCAAGATAATTTCAAAGAAAAGATTATAAAAAACCCGACAATAAAAATAACTTCTCAGAATAGAAGTATTGAGATTTATGATAATGGAGGAGGTATATCTGATGATATTATTGAGAAAATATTTGATCCTTATTTTTCAAGTAAAAGCGAAAAGAATGGCACGGGTCTCGGCTTATATATGTCAAAAATAATTATTGAAGATCATCATAATGGAGTTTTGAAGGCTGAAAATAACAGGGATGGTGTCTCTTTTTATATTGAATTAAATAAATAAATAAAAATCTCTTATATTGCAAATATTTATGAAGTAGTTTGCAATATATTTAAAATTTATCATAAAAATATTGTATTTTATTATTATTAGGGTATACTTTCCCCAATGAAAGATGATTCGAGTTACATCTTTAGCTTGCTTTATATTGATGACGTCAACGTTAACAGATAGATCACCTAAAAGAAAAATTCATATTAGATTTTCAACCATCTTAGAAATAAGATGTATTAATAAACAAAAGGTATTACAATGGCAGATTTAGTTAACGGTACAGTTAAATGGTTTAATAGCGACAAAGGCTTCGGATTTATAGAACAAGAGAATGGCGGTAAGGATGTATTCGTACATTTTCGTCAAATCAATAACCCTGGTTATGGTCGTGTTTCTTTAGATGAAGGTCAAAAAGTAACTTTCTCAATTGGTGAAGGTGAAAAAGGACCTCAAGCAGAGAACGTTACACCACTGTAATTTTCTTTTTCATTGAGCGGAATAACTCCGCTCAATTCTCTTAACACACTCTCAAAAAAACTTCATATTTATATTTACTATTTTAAAACATCATTAATCTAAGTTTGATTTTAACACTCTTATTGAGTAGAACTACTTTAAATTATGCTAAAATTATGTTTATATAATATAAGTAGGATTGTTTTATGCAGACTCAAACAACTTTAGCAAAACTAAATGATAAAATATCAAATATTCTAGAACACTACAGTGCACTTAAACATGAGAATGAAGCGCTTCGCATAGAGATTGTAAAAATAAAAGCAGAAAGTGAAATTAAAAATCAAGAGATAGAAAAACTTATTGAACAAAATACAATGAAAGATTTAGAGATAGAAGAGATAGTAGAGAAAATTGAAAGCATTATGGTCTAGACTTTATGAGTAAAAAACTTGGTTTGAATATTGGCGGACGACGTTTTGATGTTGACGTAGAAGATGATTTTGCTCCTTTTTTAGCACAGCAGATGAAAAAAGACTTTAATGTAGATGGTAATAATGATTTGAAAATATTACTTCAAGCATATGTTCGTAAAAATCATGAGCTATTTTTACAAGAGCAAAAAATAGAGGAAATAACAAAAAAACTGGAGTTGTAAATCTTGATTTATTCTATTATAAGTTAAGAGTGATATAATTTCATTCTCTTTTATAGAGATGGTGTGCGCTCGTAGCTCAGCTGGATAGAGCACTGGTTTGCGGTACCAGCGGTCACATGTTCGAATCATGTCGGGCGCACCATTAAACTTCAAGAATATTTCCCACACAAATTAATTCTGAAAACAGTAAAAACAATTTTTCTTAGTAGTTACAAATATGTAATTTGTACTGCCATTTTGATTTATTTAAAGTAATTTAATTCATAAAACACAAGAAATTAAGCTAAAGCACTGTCTGAGATCGAGATATTGTTTTAGCTTTTGTATAATATAAATATTACTTAAACTATCTCTCCTTATCGCTTAACTGGATAAAGCAGTCCCCTCCTAAGGGATAGCTCGTGGTTCGAGTCCACGTAGGGAGACCAAGTCTGGAGCATAAATATTTCTTAATACATCATCAATCACCATATTCTCCACAAATTTTAAATAATTTATATTTTCAAACACTAATACTAAATAAGAGTAACAGATAGTTAAAACAGTTTTTTACTAATTATTATTAAGATATATCTTTGTGAAAATATGTATAATAATGATAAATACTAGCTGTTCTTTAAAATGAAAAAATAATATTTCACTATAAAGTAGAAGGGGGGGGCTGCCATGAAAGAAATCTCAAACACAGATGCAAATATCAATATAAACGGTGTAGATATAGCTTGGGAGTTGGAAAAAGGTACTCTCAGCTTCTTAGGTATTTCTTCAACTCTTTTTTGGAATGACCCGTCTTTGATTAATATGTTTAAACCGCTTGTTAAAGAGATAGGCAAAGAGATGTTTTGTCTCCAAGTTGCATATTCATCTAGTTTAGGCACAGATACTGACTATAATGCTATGGTAACACAGCTGGGAGATACCTTTGAAGAGGGCTTTTTAAACTGGGGTAAAGCAGTGAGTGGTGCGGGCTGGGGCACCTTTGAGGTGTCATGTATCGATTTTAAAGCGAACAAGGCGAAGGTCATTGTCAGTAATCCTTGGGAACTGCAAATGCAAAAGAACTTGGATCAGTCTGAGTTATGGGGGTGTCCATTTCTTCAAGGTAAGATAATCGGTATTTTTAATAATGCCTTTGATAATACATGTTGGGCAAAAGAGAACTACTATTTTGAAGAAGGTGGCTCGAGGGTTGAGTTTGATATCTATTTATATGATTTAACTATAGAAGAAGAGATAGCAAAGTTAAGAAAGAGTATAGAGACAGAAAAAATAGCAGATCTTAACAGGACAATTGAAGAGAAGATAAAAGAGAGAGATGAACTTTTAAGAAAAGAGGAGATTCAAATCTTAATCAATGAAAAATTAGAACAGAGAGTAAAAGAGGAGATAGAAAAAAACAGGCTTCAAGAAGAACAGTTAAGAGAACGAACGCGTATGGCACAAATGGGAGAGATGATAAGTATGATTGCCCATCAGTGGAGACAACCCCTCGGTGCGATCTCTTCAACTTCTATTAATTTGCAAGTGAAGATGGAGTTAGGAGTCTTTAACTTCAAAGATGATGATGGTAAAATAGAGTTTAAAACATATCTTATAGATCAACTGGGAAAAATAGACAGTTTTGTTAAAAGCCTGACAAATACGATTGATGATTTTAGAAATTTTTATAAACCAAATAAGAAGTCAAAACTTGTGTTAGTAAAAGAGCCGCTAACAAAAGCACTTGGAATTGTAAGAGCATCTTTTGAGTCTGAGGGCATAGAGATAATTGATTCTGTTGGTTCTAGTAAGAAGATAAGATTACATGTTAATGAGATAATGCAGGTAGTATTAAATATACTAAAAAACTCACATGACAATTTTATGGAAAAAGGAATAAAAAATCCAAAGATATATATTTCATGTGAAGATATAGAAAACGGAGTCCTAATAAAGATTAAAGACAACGGTGGTGGAATACCAGAGGATATTTTAGAGAGGATATTTGACCCTTACTTTTCAACAAAAAATGAAAAAAATGGAACAGGCTTGGGTCTTTACATGTCAAAAACAATGATTGAAGATCATCATGATGGCATCTTGTCAGCAATTAATGAGGATGATGGAGTCTGCTTTGTGATTGAGTTGACTAGAATAGATGAATAATTATACTTTTACACTCCTGTTACTTCTCTTCTCTTTTGCGCAAGCACAAACAAGTAAGTATGATATAAGACCATCTTCACTGAAATCAAACTACTTTATGGGAGTGAAAATTTTAGACTCAATAGAAGTGAGTTTGGATGAACTATCTGCACTCGCTTATAAAGATAATAGATTATATGCTATTAATAATTTAGGTACTTTGTACTCTTTTGATTTGGAGCTAAAAAACAGTAAAATAGAGAGTCTGAAGTTAATAAAAACAGTTGAGCTTAAAAATAAAAAAGGTATTAAATTAAGTAAAAAGAAGAGAGATTCCGAAGGAGCTGTTATTGTAGGGGATAAGCTATTTATCTCTTTTGAGAGAAAACCTAGAGTTAATCTATTCTCATTAAGCGGTATAAAAATTAAAAAATTTAAGATAGATAAAGAGTTAAGAGATATAAATAATTATCAAGGAAAAAATAGAGCTCTTGAATCAATGGCATACAGCAGTAAGTATGGAGTTCTTACGGCTCCTGAGTTAGCTCTGAAAAACAGAAACAGAAAGTTTCACACTATATATGCAAAAAACAGAGTCTGGAACTTCAGTGCTTCTGGAAAGCTCTCTGCCTTAGAGTTTATATCCGGTAATGAGATTATGGCACTTGAGAGGGAGTCAGGGGCTATTACAGGGGGAAAAGTTATTACACTCACTAAAGTTTTTTTAGATAGATGTGAGGCAGGAGTTTGTAAGAGTGAAGTTTTAGCAAAACTTAGCACTAAAGATGGATGGAGAGTTGGTGATTTTGAAGGTTTAACAAAGGTTGATAAAAATAGATTTTTAATGGTAAGTGATAATGATGGAAGCTTTTTTCAAAAAACACTGCTTGTGTTTTTTGAAATCATGGACTAGCTGTTTATCTCACTCTTTAAAACTTTGGATAGCTCACAGCACTCTTTGATTTTTTGTGTATAAGTCAGGGTGTCTTTTAGAAGTATATCAACAAAAGCACTACCGACTATTACACCATCAGCGCCTTTTACTTTATGTTTTGCAGTTTGCTTGTTTACACCAAATCCAACATAAACAGGCGTCTGCGTATATTTTTTTATTGAAGATAAAAAGGGTTGTAGATCTTCAGCACTGCCTGAACCTGTTATACCTGTGTAAGCCACCATATATATAAACTTTTTTGCATTTTTGACTATCTCTTCAATTCTATCTTCAGTATCGGTAGGAGCAACAAAACTGATATTTGAGATACTGTTTGAGTCAAAGAGTTCACTATATATCAAAGCCTCTTCATGAGGCAGATCCGGAATGATTAATCCATTTATTCCAAGCTCTCTTGCAAAGGGAAGCAACTTTTTCATATCTTGCTGATAAAAGCTGTTAAAATACCCCATCCATAAAGTATCAACCTTTGGTGCAACTGCTTTTGATATCTCCTTAAGGTGTTCAAACTTAAAACCAAGTTCCAATGCTTTATGATTTGCTTTTTCTATCAAAGGACCATCTGCCACAGGGTCAGAGAAGGGGACTCCAAGTTCTAGCGTATCGACACCGCTATCTCCAAGAGCCAAAGCCAAATCAATGCTAAAAGATTTTTCCGGATAACCGGATGTTATGTATGCTACTAATTTTTTCAATTATTTTCCAAGTCAGGTAATTTAAGCAGAGAATATTTTATGTGGCTAAGCGTGTTGTCAAGTTTAAAATCATCGTTCCAGGTTGCATACATATCACTAATGTTAAGCAACCAGTTTACTGTCTCTTCGTTTATACTCTCTTGTTGGGATCTTATCTGCTCAAGTGCATCCTCAACAAAGGCTGAAAGCTTAGAGATTGGTTCGATTTTTAAAAAGCCTGATGCAGACTTTATATTATGAAAAACACGAAAAAGCTCATTTATACTTTGGTGGAACATATTTGGTTTTGACAGGTCAATAATCATAACTTCCATATAGTCTACCATCATTGAGTAGTGGTCTAAAAATTCATCGACTATTTCAAAATCGAAGTTAGCATCTAAATCACTTCTTATGCCCATAAAATATTTCTCCTATATAGTTCAAATTATAGCAATATTTAGTTAAAATACTTTTAGTTAAATAAAAGAGTTTTAAAATGATAAAAAAAATGACAGTAACCGCCATCAAAAAAAGTAAGGGTGTTAAGCCATTAGTTATGATAACTGCCTATGATGCACTTTTTGCAAAATTATTTCAAGAGAGCTCTGATATGATTTTAGTCGGTGACAGCTTGAATATGAGCTTCGCAGGTAAAAGAGATACTATAAGTGCAACATTAGAACAGATGATATACCATACAAATGCCGTATGTATGGGTGCAAACAACAGTTTTATAGTTTGTGATATGCCTTTTGGAACTTATACAAACAAAGAAGAAGCTCTTAAAAATTCAATAAAAGTTTTTCAAGAGACTTCTGCTGATAGTGTTAAGATAGAAGGAGGAGAAGACAAAGTTGATATTATTAGTCATCTTTGCTCTAATTCAATAGCAGTCTGCGGGCACATTGGTCTGCTGCCTCAATCAGTTCGCTCAGAGGGTGGATATATAGTAAAAGGCAAAACCCAAGATGAGAGACTGCAGCTAATTAAAGATGCTAAAGCTGTTGAAGAAGCGGGAGCTTTTTGTATGGTTATTGAAGGTGTAAAGGCTGAGGTCGCAGCAGAAGTAGCGAAGAGTGTAACTGTACCTGTCATAGGTATAGGCGCAGGAAAAGATGTAGATGGTCAAGTTCTTGTTTTTTCTGACATGCTAGGACTTTTTGAGGAGTTTACGCCTAAATTTGTGAAGAAGTATCTTGATGGTTCATCTTTAGTTAAAAAGGCAGTGAAGAGTTATGCCAAAGAGGTGCAAAATAGAGAGTTTCCAAAAGAGGAACACACCTACTAATGGAGAGATTAGTTGAGATAGAGATGTTTGATGCCGAAGAGAGCAGTGAGGTAACTCTTCGTCCTGATGCTTGGGATGAGTATATCGGGCAGGAGCAGATTAAAAAAAATTTAGGTGTTTTTATAGAAGCCAGTAAAAAAAGAGACGAGGCCTTGGATCATGTTTTGTTTTTTGGACCGCCGGGATTGGGTAAAACCACTTTAGCGCTTATAATCGCAAATGAGATGAATGCAAATATTAAAGTTACAGCTGCTCCAATGATAGAGAAGAGTGGAGATTTGGCTGCTCTGCTTACGAACTTGGAAGAGGGCGATATACTGTTTATAGATGAGATTCATCGTCTTTCTCCGGCGGTGGAAGAGATTTTGTACTCCTCTATGGAGGATTTCAGGATTGATATTATTATTGGAAGCGGACCGGCTGCGCAGACTGTAAAAATTGATTTGCCGCGTTTTACTCTAATTGGTGCTACAACAAGGGCAGGTATGCTTTCAAACCCCCTTAGGGACAGGTTTGGGATGAACTTTAGAATGCAGTTTTACACCTCTGATGAGTTGGCAAAAATAATACATCAGGCCTCAATTAAATTAGATAAAGAGATAGTTCATGAAGCAACTATTGAGATAGCTAAAAGAAGTCGCGGGACACCAAGAATCGCTCTTCGTCTTCTCCGTCGTGTTAGAGATTTTGCCGATGTGGCTGATGAGAAAGAGATTGCACATTCAAGAACTCAGTATGCACTCGATGAACTTGGCATAAACTCACATGGATTTGATGAGATGGATATAAGGCTTTTAAATCTTTTAGTCGGTGCAAAAGGAAGAGCTATTGGTCTAAGTACAATAGCAGCGGCACTAAGCGAAGATGAGGGCACGGTAGAAGATGTTGTCGAACCATATCTTATTGCAAACGGATATCTAGAGAGAACAGCTAAGGGAAGAAAAGCTACAAGAAGCACCTATGAGATTTTAAATATTTCATTTCCATATGAAGAAGAGGGGAGTCTGTTTTGATATACCTTTTAGAATTATTTCTCGCTGAGAGGCGTAGCTTTTCTAAAGAAACACAAGTGTTTTGTGAGGGGAATTTTCCAGGGAATTCACTTCCTTGGAAAAGGAGACAAATATCTTTAGAGTCAACTCTCGCCGAGAGGCGTAGCTTCAGTGAGGGGAATTTTCCAGGGAATTCACTTCCTTGGAAAAGGAGACAAATATCTTTAGAGTCAACTCTCGCCGAGAGGCGTAGCTTCAGTGAGGGGAATTTTCCAGGGAATTCACTTCCTTGGAAAAGGAGACAAATATTATGAAACCACAATATTTTGTAGCCATTCTTTTCGCCACCTCTCTTTATTGGATGTACCTTCTATATGCTCCATTCTTGTTAGTTATGACTATAGCTGCACTTTTGGCTGTCTCAACCTCGAATATTCAAATACTCTTTGAGAAGATTTTTCGTTATAAATTCATAGCGGCTTTAAGTTCCAGTTTTTTACTGGCAGTTCTATTTTTTGCTCCTCTTGGTTACTTCTTAGCCACACTGACACTTAAGTTAAATACTTTAGAGGCAGATACATTTTTAAGAATTAAAGAGTATATTGAGGGCTTCATAGAGAATCCGCCCGAATATTTGCTATTTATAAAACCTTATGCCGCAGATATATTAAAAGAGTTGAATGTAAATAAGGTTACATCTAATATTCTTTCGGTTACGGCGACGGTCGGAACATTCAGTGCTGGATTTTTAAAGAATGCTTTTTTGATTATTATATTTTACTTTTTTGCCCAGTATAACGGAACATATATTATAGAGTTTATAAAGCGGGTCATTCAGATGTCTGTGGATGAGACAACTGTTATGGCAAAAGAGTTGTCTTCTGTAATGAGTGTAGTCTTTTACTCTATTTTGGTTACAGCAATGTTTGAAGGAATTCTTTTTGGTCTAGCAATCTCCTTTATGGGTTATAATGGGCTTTTATTCGGTATTATGTATGGATTTGCATCATTAATTCCTGTAGTTGGTGGTATTCTTATGTGGCTTCCGTTTATGATTTTTGAATTCTCGATTGGCAATAGTTCACAAGCAATATTCATTGCTGTCTACTCTATTGTAGTTATATCAATTATTGCGGACACCTTTGTCAAACCTATGATTATAAAAGAGATAAACGGTAAACTTTTAAAAGAGGAAGATAATAAAATCAATGAACTTGTCATTTTCTTTGCTATTATCGCAGGGCTTGCAACATTTGGGTTTTGGGGTATGATTTTAGGTCCGGCAATTACAGCTTTTTTCTTAACTATTATGAAGCTTTTTGAAGCAAGAACAAAAGAGTGCGGGTTAAAATCCGATTAAACATTAATATTTATATATTTCAGGATGCTCACTCTTCCATCTGCGATGTACCCAAAACCAAAATTTTGGCTCCTCAGTTATTAGCTTGCTAAGCCAGTCTGCTTGAAGTTGAGTGGCTTGTTGGATATCTGCGTTTTCATTGTCGGTTCTTTCTACTCTTATCTCATCAAAGAGCTCCAAAGTATAATTATCCTCATCCTCAGTCTTTATACTCACTGGAATAATGGCAGCATTGTACTTCCTTGCCAAATAGGCCGGTGTTGAGGTTTGGCGAACACTTTTACCCAGAAAATCTACCTCTAAACCCTCTCTGGCATTGATTCCTGTGTCAATGACAATCCCGCATGCTTCACCATTCTTTATAAGTTTTATTAGAGATTTTATTACCTTGGCTTTTTCTAAAGATTTATTACCGAACCTAGCGCGAGACTCAAGCATCCACTCTTGGAAATCTCTGTTTTTCATTTTTTTATATACAGCTGTAATAGGCTCTATAAAAGCTCCGACGGAGGCTGCCCCCAGCTCCCAAGCACAGTAGTGAGGAGTGACATATATAATAGCACGTCCATCTTCATGGACTTTCTGCACAGCTTCTATATTCTTTATAGTTAATTTAGCTGCTAAATCCTCTTTACTCATGTGTCTTATTTCCATTAGATGTAAAAAATTAAGAAGCAGGTTTTTAAAACTGTAGCGTACTATCTCATCTTTGTCTTTTTTACTCATCTTCCCCTCAAAAGCAAAGTCAAGGTTTCTGTAGGCTATTTTTCTGTATCTAGAAGAGCCATAATAGGCTATAGTGGCAAGTAGAGTAAAGAAGCTCTTTCTTACGCCTTTTGGTAAAATCATTAAAAATTTTTCTAGTATTAAAAACAGTTTAAAGCCCATAAATTAAATAACTCCTGTAGTTTCTAAATAGATTATATCAAATGAAGGTATATAAAAGTAGCAACTAATCAATTTGTTATCAAGCCTTTGCTATAATCACGCTAATTTATATAAAGGCAAGTTTAAATGGTTGCATCAGATATTCAAAACTTTTCCGATGGTCGTACTAAGGCAAGGGCGTACTTTTGTTATCTCTTCTCTAAGAATATTCCAAATAGACTCCCCTCTCTATCAAAAGAGATGATTATGCCTCGTCTTTTAAAGATAAAGGCAGACCTAGAGAATTGTGAGGGAATATACCTTCTTGATAGCCGCGGTGTACAAGTTACACCAACAATCACAGTAGATAAAAGGCAAGAAGAGGATATAGGAAGAATCAGGGCGGATAGGGCTTATTATTATCGTGCGGTAAGAGAAGCTAGATGTACTATAACAGACCCGTACCCATCACTTATAACCGGAGATTTGACTGTTACAGCCTCTCAACCAATTTATGATGAGAAAGGAGAGCTGATATATATAGCCTGTCTCGATATGCCACTTGAAGAAGTTATAAAAATCTCTCGTTCAAGTGGGTTGGATAAGTTTTTCAGTAATCTGTTTAAATACTCGTATGCAACCTTCTCTTTTGCCCTTATAGCTGTTGCTTTACTTCTGTTCTTCAAGGGTATCCAGAGCTTTTTTGTATATGAGATAAGCCCTGATCACTTTAAGATAAAGGATGTATTTGAAGCAACCATTCTGCTGACACTCTCTCTTGCCATATTTGACCTTGCTAAAACTCTCATTGAAGAGGAGATATTAGGTAGAAACAAAGAGAACAGTATTTCAGGACCACACAAAACTATGGTTAGGTTCTTAGGTTCAATAATTATAGCCCTCTCAATAGAAGCCTTAATGCTGGTATTTAAGTTTGCTATTACCGATCCGGAAAAATTAGTATATGCGATGTATATAATTGCAGGTGTATCAATGTTGCTTATTACTCTTGCGGTTTATATAAAATTTACAAAACTAAAGCTTGAAGAATGATAGCTATTGTTGATTATAATATGGGGAATTTGGCAAGTGTACAAAATGCCTTTGCTTCTCTTGGTGAAAAGACAGTTGTAGAGAGTGATCCAAGAAAATTTCAAGATTACGACAAGCTGATACTTCCAGGAGTCGGAGCATTTGGTGATGCAATGGAACATTTAAGAGAGCGAAACATGATAGAAGCTTTAAGAGAGTATGCTCAAAGCGGAAAGTATATGTTAGGTATCTGTCTTGGCATGCAGCTGCTTTTTGAGAGTAGCGAAGAGTTCGGTAAGCATGAAGGACTGGGGCTTATTAAAGGTAGTGTTACAGCCTTTGACACAAGTAAATTTAGTGAAGCGCTTAAAGTACCGCATATGGGCTGGAATAGAATGTTTACTAAAGAGCACCATTTATTTAATAATCTTGATGAAGAGCATTATCTTTACTTTGTGCACACCTATCATGTGAATTGTTCTAACAAAGAGGATATTATTGGACGTACAGAGTATGGTTATGAGTTTACATCAGCCGTTGCATCAAAAAATGTAATGGGTATTCAGCCACACCCTGAAAAAAGCCATAAAAATGGATTAAAAATATTAGAGAATTTTATAGGACTGTAATTTGCATGCTATCGGAAGTAATTCCGCTTAGCTACGTTAACAATAGGTTCTCTTCAGCAGAGGTTTATCCTCTTTGGTTGAGGGCTCTCGCCACTTATGGCTCTTAATAAACTACAAAAGGAAACAACTTTATTATGACTTTATACCCAGCAATTGATTTAAAAGACGGCAAAGCAGTTAGACTGACAAAAGGTTTAATGGATAGTGCAAAGATTTATTCGGATGAGCCGTGGCTTTTGGTGAAGAAATTTGAAGAGATGGGCGCTGAGTGGGTGCATTTAGTTGATTTAAACGGTGCCTTTGCAGGTGAGCCAAAGAATTTAGAACAGATTATTAAAATAAGAGAAAACTGCAGTGTAAAGCTTGAACTTGGCGGCGGTATTCGTGATGAAGATACAATTAAAAAAATGCTTGAAATAGGGATAGATAGGATTATCTTAGGCTCAATTGCTGTAAAAGACTCACAATTTGTTAAAGATATGGCTGCAAAGTACCCAATAGCAGTTGGTATTGATGCTATTGACGGCTTTGTTGCCGTTGAAGGCTGGGGCGAAGTTAGTTCAATGAAGGCAACAGACTTAGCCCGTGAGTTTGCAAATGCCGGTGTTGAAGCAATTATATGTACAGATGTAGGCAAAGATGGAACTCTAAGTGGTGTGAATGTAGAGTTTACAGTAGAGATTGCAAATGCGAGCGGAGTTAGCACTATTGCCAGTGGTGGAGTGAAAGATGAAGGTGATATAGAGGCTTTAAAAGCAACTAAGCTAGTAGATGGTGTTATAATAGGAAAAGCCTATTATGAAGGAACCATTGACTTACCTAAGATGTTTAAGCTTTTAAGTTAAGCGATACTTAATCATAAAATAAATAAAATTTAGGTATTATTACTTATATAAATATGTTAAGAGATATAAAAAAAAGGATTTCAATTGAAATTACTTGTTGTTGATGATAGTTCTACAATGCGACGTATAATAAAAAACACTTTGGCGAGGCTTGGTCATAAAGATGTGCTAGAAGGTGCTGACGGTGTTGAGGGGTGGGATGCTTTAGATGCAAATCCGGATGTAGAGATGTTGATTACAGATTGGAATATGCCGGAGATGAATGGACTAGAACTTGTTAAAAAAGTTCGTGCTGATGATCGTTTTTTAGATTTACCTATAATCATGGTAACTACTGAGGGTGGTAAAGCAGAGGTTATCACAGCCTTAAAAGCCGGTGTTAATAATTATATTGTTAAACCATTTACTCCTCAAGTTTTAAAAGAGAAACTTGGTGCTGTTATGGGTATTGAGGTGTAATGCAAGAGCATTACTTTGAGTTAGTAGTCAAGATATCTTCTCATCATTCACTTTTTTCAGATTTTTTAGCAGACACTTTACCGGTTGGATTTGAAGAGACAGATGATGGTTTTATCATTAGAAGCGAAGATGAACTAGAAACAATAATTTGGGGACTTGAGCAGTTTACAGAAGCTCTTCAAAAAGCTTTAGGTCAAAATATAGAACTAGAGTGTAAACAGACAAAACTCAAAAATAGTGACTGGGTAGATATTTATCAAAAGAGTATTCAGCCTTTGTGTATTGATAAGTTTTATATTTATCCAACCTGGGACGAGCCAAGCCAAGACCTTATAAATATAGTAATTGACCCAGCCTTGGCTTTTGGTACGGGGCATCACCCTACTACAGCATCGTCACTGAGAGCAATTGCAAAATATGTTAAAAAAGATGACAAAGTTTTAGATGTAGGTTGTGGAAGCGGTATTCTTGGTGTTGGGGCGTTGAAGCTTGGTGCTCTTGTTGATGCCTGTGACACCGACCCTGTCTGTGTTCAAAATAGTGAATTAAATGCAGAACTGAATTTAGTTGAATTTGAAAATATCTGGGAAGGCTCTTGTAGTTTAGCCAAAAGCAGTTATGATATTGTTGTAGCAAATATAGTGGCAGATGTTTTGACATTTATAGCTAATGATTTAAAAAACATTTTAAAAGATGATGGAATACTTATTTTGTCTGGAATATTAGATAAATATGAGTCAAAAGTTTTGAAATTCTATCAAGATTGTGAAATTATAGAGAAGATAGCCCAAGATGAGTGGGTTACATTAATATTAAAACAGGAAAAAAAATAGATATGAAAAAAAAAGACAATAACGATGATAGGAATGATAATTTTTTTAATAAAAACCCACTGATAACTTTTGCAATATTTTCAGTAGTAATTATACTTCTTTTTAAAGCACTTGTTGGTGATAATGCAGCTACTAATGGGACTATTGGCGGCACAAACAAGAGAGCTAAACAAGTTAGTTACTCAGAACTTAAATCTTTAGTCGCATCTAAGAGTTTAAACAAAGTAGATATTGGTCAAACTTACATAAGAGCATACTCTTCTGACGGTTCTGTATATACGACAAGAATAGTCAAGGGAGATACAAAATTAGTTGAAGCATTGGATAAACAGGGTATTGAGTATTCAGGATTTAGTGAGACCAACTGGTTTACAGAGATGTTCGGGTGGTTGTTTCCCTTTTTAATAATCATAGGAATATGGATGTTTTTTGCAGGAAGAATGCAAAAGAGCATGGGTGGCGGTATTTTAGGAATGGGCAATTCCAAAAAAATGATTAACTCAGAAAAACCAAAAACAAAATTTGATGATGTTGCAGGTGTTGAAGAGGCAAAAGAGGAAGTTCAAGAGATAGTTGACTTTTTGAAATATCCTGCCCGCTATGTAGAGATTGGCGCAAAGATTCCAAAGGGTGTTCTTCTGGTTGGAAGTCCGGGTACAGGTAAGACACTTTTGGCTAAAGCGGTTGCCGGTGAAGCAGATGTTCCTTTCTTCTCAGTCAGCGGTTCTAGTTTTATAGAGATGTTTGTTGGTGTCGGTGCAGCTCGTGTTCGCGATCTTTTTGAACAGGCAAAAAAAGATGCACCTAGTATAATATTTATTGATGAGATTGATGCTATTGGTAAAAGTCGTGCTGCCGGCGGTGTTATGGGTGGAAATGATGAGAGAGAGCAGACTTTAAACCAGCTTCTTGCAGAAATGGATGGGTTTGGAACAGATACGCCAATTATTATTTTAGCCGCTACTAATAGACCGGAAGTCCTTGATCAGGCACTGCTTCGTCCTGGTCGTTTTGATAGACAAGTTTTAGTAGACAAACCGGATTTTGAGGGTCGTGTAAAGATTTTAAAAGTTCATGTTAAGGGTGTTAAGATGGACGATGATGTTGAACTTGAAGAGATAGCTCGTTTAACAGCCGGCCTAGCCGGTGCGGATTTGGCAAATATAATCAATGAAGCAGCTCTTTTAGCAGGTAGAAAAAGCCAAAAAACTGTAAAGCAGAGTGATCTGTATGAATCAGTTGAACGTGCTTTGGCTGGACTTGCTAAAAAGTCTCGTAGAATTAACCCTAAAGAGAAAAAGATTGTAGCTTACCATGAGAGTGGACATGCACTTCTTGCAGAGACAACAAAGGGAGCTAAAAAAGTTTCAAAAGTCTCCATTGTTCCTCGTGGTTTAGCGGCTCTTGGGTACACTTTAAACACACCAGAAGAGAATAAGTTTATGATGCAAAAACATGAACTTTGGGCAGAGGTAGATGTGCTTCTTGGAGGTCGCGCCGCTGAAGAGGTGTTTATCGGCGAGATCTCTACAGGTGCTGGTAATGACTTAGAACGTGCTACAGATATTATTAAATCAATGGTTCAAACATATGGTATGAGTGAAGTGGCAGGCCTAATGGTACTAGAGAAGAGTAGACAATCATTTCTGGCGGGAGGGCAACAAGCTACTCGTGAGTATAGTGATAAGATGGCAGAGAATATGGATGAGTTCATTAAGTCATCACTAAAAGAGAGATACTCTGCTGTAGTAGGTAGACTCGAAGAGTATAGAGATGCTATAGAGAGCATGGTTAAACTTCTCTATAAAAAAGAGAACATAACAGGTGAGGAAGTGAGAGAGATAATTACTAACTTCGAAGAGGCTAATGGTATAGAGTCGAAAGTCACTCAAGTTGTTGATGATATAGAAGAGGAACTTAAAGTAGATGCTAAGATGGCTGAGGATGATAAACCTTCACAAGACAATACTGAGACGGAAGATGAAAAATAATCTTCTGCCGGTAGCTAAAGAGGGCTGGAACTATATTGCAGGAGCACTCCTGTTTTTTGTTATCTTCGCTTTTTTAGGTCTGGGATTCTTACAATTTATTACATTTTTGATTACACTATTTTTGATTTTTTTATTCAGAAATCCGGAAAGAGAATATCTTCATTATCAAGAATTGAGTGTAATTAGTCCAGTAGACGGGGCTGTTGTCTCAATTGAAGAGTTAAAAGAGGATGAGTATGCCTATAAAGTTGAAATAGATGGCAATTACTTAGATGTATCACTTCTTAGGACTCCTTTTACTTCAGTCGTTAAAGATATAGAGAAACAAAATGGTGCAAGACTCTCCCCTCTGAAGCCTCTTTCAAAAACTATTAATGAAAGTTTAGAGCTTGTATTTGTGGACAAGAACTCTAATAGTATAAAAATTTTACATAGATTAAAACAGAGTTTTATGGGCATAGAAGTTGAGGCTAAAAGATCTCAGAGCTTATATCAAGGTTCAAGATACGGGATTATGATAAATGGAGTAACTACTCTCTACCTGCCTCAAAACTTTAGGTTAAATATAAGTGTTGGCACTGAATTGATAGCATCCCAAACTCTTGTCGGATATTTTACAAGTGAGAGTAGTAACAAATAATAGTCTCTATTTTTGAGATTGACTCTTCTCAAACATTAATTTGTCTACATCAATATTAAAATTAAAATATTCAGAGCTAAAATTGTTTTTATCTATTCTTGAGAACTGAATAACTGCTCCTTTATTGTTTTTTATTTCAAGGTAGAGAAGACCAAGTGCATATCTGCTCTCTAAAAAGCTTAAATTTTTCATTTTCGATAATTCTAAAAGAGCTATTGCATTCGCATGATGATTTGCCGCAGTTGAAGCAACAGCACCTAAAAATAGAGTATGTGAATCTCTCACTTTAAGGTTGTCTATAAGGTTATTGTATAGTGTATATGACTCTTCATAGGCTTTATCATATAGGGAAGCAAGTGCTAGAGCACTTGTTAACTCTTCAGTTGACTCTGTTGTAGACTCTAGAACTTTTTTTAAGCGCTCCCTAAGATAGTATAATCTTCCTGTAATTAAATTTTGTTGTATATATAGATACCTTGTAATATATGGTCCAAAATAGAGATCTTTAAAATCAAAGTTTTGAATTTTTAAGTAGTTCATGACTTTATTAGCATAAACTTTTGGACTAAGCTTGTCAAAGTGAGCATCTATATATATTAAATGTGGCAGTATCTCATTTGGAAGAAGAATTGTAAGCTTCTTTGATGCTTTTTGTGCTGCTTCCATATTATTTTGCTGCAGTGCTATTATAGTATCTAGAGCTAAGTAAAGAGGTCTCTGTTTATAATCTTTATCTAACCAGTCAGCAGTTGCTATTATATTGTTTTGACTTATATATAGCAGTGTTTTGTATAAATCTATTTTTTCAGAAAATTCTTCATGGCTAACAGAGTCTTTGAGAAGTGATAATAGTTTTTTATTCTCTTTATGGATAAGTTGAGAAGTGAGAATTGCATATATCCCGGATAGATAATTTTTAGCATCTAGGTTGTAAGATTTTAAAAAATGCTTATGGGCATCAACCATATTACCCATTTGTGCATATGTAAGAGCTAAATTATAGTGAAGGATAGAGTGCTTAGGTTGAATCTTAACTAGTTCTTGTAGTATCGAATTTGCTTCTCTAATTTTAAAGGAAAGAGCCTTCTTTATTGCCTTAACAATACCAATATTTACATTTGAAGAGGTAGCTCCCTTTTTTAAGTACTCTTTTGCTGAGTTTACATTATCTATAAATATATTTGCATTTCCTTTTCGAATATAACTTATAGTCTGATTTGCATTAAATATTTTATATGGAGAAAAATAAAATATTTTTTGATAATTGATTTTCCTGCTTTTGCTTATAATATCTCTATATCGTTTTTGAGCTTTGTCACTATCAAATAAAGACTCTTTTAGTTGTACTTTGACAGGGTATGGTAGATAAGCCTTCTCTCCAAACATATCAGTCACATTCCCAATCTCTTTTGCAGCTTCTTGTATTTGACCGGCTTTTAAGTCTATATAGCCAAGAGCAATTTGAGATTTAATGGGTTCAATATTGTTTTTAATAGCATTTTGTAAATATTTTTTTGAAAGAGTTAGGTCTCCAACTCTTGCATAAAGTAATCCCAGAGCAAAATAATCCTTGATATGTTCATTCTTTTCCATACTCTCTATTGCAGTGTAATCATCATCAAAAAGAGCATTTATCCTTGCACTCAGGTTGTTTTGAACTTTTATATACTCTGATGTAGTTGGATTTTTAAGAGCACTTAGAGCTTCAAGATAGTTTTTATTATAGTAGTTTATAAGTGAATAGTAGTATGAATATAGAGGTGATTGCCTCTCCTGCGGCAGATAAGCATAAGCTAAATCAATATAAAATTTAAAGTTTTTTTCATTATTTAGATGCAAAGAGCACACAGCGGCATTAATAGCACTCACACATCTTTTTTCATTGTTTTGTATAGCCTTTTGGAATGTACTTAAGGCTAGCTCGTACTGTCCATCTTTAAGTTGAGCCACACCAAGGTTATATGCTGAAACTGCTTCACTGTATTGTGCAATTTTCTCATAAAGAGAGAGAGCTTCATTCTTTAAACCGCTAGAGTATAAATAGTCTGCTCTAGCTATCATTTTTTCTATCTTACTTGGTTCCACGGGCTTTGTAATTTGTTTGTCTAGTTTCTCTTCTATATGTTTCATAGAGCCAGTAGAAGATTCGTCTTGTGGGTCTGGAAGTAAAAAAGCGACAATAATTATTATTAAAATAAGAGCAGCACCAATACCTATAAGTAAAAGCTTGTTTTTATTAGTAGATGATGAAGCTTCCTCTAGTATTGGTTCATTTGAAGGTGCGCTGTCGTAGGCAGCATCACTATCTTCAATAATAATAATCTCTTCTTCTAGTCCATCCGCCATTATTTACCTTATTGTAGTTTCTTTTTTTAAGCAAAAAAGGTACCATAAAATATATTTATTCATCGTACATATAGGGGTCTATTCTTATTTATAATAAGCAGGTAAACAATTGTTTTGTATATTTAAGTAACAATTCTATAAATTATTTCATAAACACATTTTAAAAAACATAATAGAACAAAAATTTACATTTTCTTTTCATTCTTATCTTATAATACTTTTAGAACATATAAGTAAAAGATATAAGAGTGTAGTTCTAAAACCACTAGATTATAGAACTATAGTGTTGAATTTAAATAAAAGGGTGAAAAATGTATATAAAAAAATTGCTTTTAACTACTGCTTTAGCAGGTTTATTTGGACTGACTACTGCCTGTATTGCAAAGGATGCAGGACTTGGACATGATTATAGGACTTTTCATAGTAACGGGAAAATCGACTATGGACATATTGATGATTCTTACACTTCTGACTTGGTGGTCTATTTAGCCGGCAATCAGTTTATGGTTATGGAAGAGTTGATAAAAAAATTTCAAGAGAAAAACCCTGATATTAAAACTGTCTATGTTGAGACTATACCCCCGGGCAAGATATTAAAAGGACAGATTTTAAAACAGGGGATGATTAACGGCAAAAAGACTAATAAAAATCCAGATATTTACGGAAGCGTAAATTTAGGACACCTTAAAAAACTTAAAAAATTGAACAAGATGCAAAGCTATATCATTTACACTCATAATAAACTTGAGTTAATGGTTGCAAAAGGTAACCCTAAGCATATTAAGGGACCAAAGGATCTTTCAAGAGATGATTTGGTTATATCTTTGCCAAATCCTTTAACAGAGGGTATATTTAAATTTTATGGTTCACAAATGTTAAAAGATTTGAATATTTATGACAAAGTTACAGGTGGAAAAAAGTGTAAAGGTTGTTGGGCAGTTAAAAACAAGACATGGTTTACAGAGCGTCACCATAGAGAGACACCCTTTCTTATAGAGAATAACAAAGCTGATGTTGGCATTGTGTGGACGACGGAAATTCAAGCTGCTAAAGCTAGTCATCGCGCTCTTGAAGGTGTTGAAATACCGGCTCCTTACAATATGGGGAGCAAAGTATCATATGTTATTGGAGAGTTGAAAAGTGCTAAAAATCATGCAAATGCCAAACGCTATTTAAAATTCTTAAAAACACAAGAGGCTCAAAAAATCTACTCTCATTATGGATTTGTCAAAGCTAATAATAAAGACCTTGAATTAAAGTTAATTATGTAAAAAGTTTCATTGGTAATATAAATGTTGCCAATGAATACTCTCCTCTTTTTCTCCTACAATGTGTTACACATCTTATATAATTATGACTTCTTCTTAATTTACTTGAGTTTTTACAGGTATAGATATACCAGATAGAAATTATTTTGCTATAGTATTAAAATTTTTATCTAAGGTAAAGTAATGAAGTTGTATCAAAAATATCTTGCTTTGATGATTATACTACTGCTAATTACTACCGTTTACTTCTATATTCAAAGAAAACAGGAGTTTGTAAATAGAGTTGATGTAGTCCTTATGAATCTGCTCGATAAAAAGATAGAAGAGGAGAAGGGAAAAGCTTTTTCTTTCGCCTTTGCACTTTCTCAAAATGAAACTCTGCAGACGGCAATAAAAAACAACAATAGCGCTAAAGGTTATGAGATTCTAAGTCGCTATATGCGTACCTTAGAGATATTTAGCGGAGTTCAGGTTCGTACCCAAATTGTATCAAAAGAGTTTGTTATCTTTGCAAGAAGCTGGGATAATAGTGATGCCGGACTACAGATAAAAGAGTATAGGCCTGACCTTAAAGAGATGGTGAAAACCCTAAAACCACACCTCTCATTTGAGGCAGGAAGGCGGTTGGTTCTAATTGCTTCTATTCCAATCGTTAAAGATGGAGAGTTTATCGGCTTTGTCGAAGTTATACAGAGGTTTGGCTCCATGGAAGAGTATTTTTCTAATTTTGATGTTGACCTCTTAGTTTTATTAGATTCAAAATATGAAGATCAGTCTATACTGCTCAAGAAAAGCCCCCGTATCGGAAATACAATTGTAGCAAATGAGGGGGTGAATATTCATCATATTGCATATTTACAAAAAGTAGGGGTAGACAACTTATTAAGAAAGGGAATGCTTGATGGTGATAGCCATTTTTATTTCTCCAAAGCGATAGTCAATACTAATGGTGAAAATATCGGATCATTTGTTTTAATAGTTTCTAAAAAAAAGATGAAGCTCTTTAGTGCTTTTGAAAAAGAGTTAGATACGTTTTTCACGTATGCCCGTAAAGATTTATATTACGGTATTATAAATCGTGATTCTTCTATGAATATATATAGTGATTTTACAGATAAGGATCTGCTCCTACTTAAAAAATGTGTGCACAAAGAGGATCGTGCAGCTCTTGAAGAGAAGTTGAGAATGAATCTTAAAAATTATACAAAAGATGAACTGATTTCACTTTTATTAGATGTAAATTCAAAGAAAAAATCAAGAGGAGAGATAAAATGAGACTACTTTTATTGGAAGATGAAGTAATTTTAAAAGAGAGTATAGAAGAGTTTTTAACCTCTCAAAACTATATAGTAGATGGATTTGAAAATAGTGAGGATGCTTTTGATGCAATATTCTCCGTGGAGTATGATTTGCTATTATTGGATGTGAATGTTCCGGGTGAATGGAACGGTTTCTCTCTACGAAAAGAGTTGTCCAAGGAGGGTAAAGATATACCTACTATTTTCGTCACTTCAATGTCAAGTGCTGATGCCTTGATTCAGGGGTATGCCAATGGATGCTGTGATTATATAAAAAAACCTTTTGACCTGACAGAGCTTCTGCTTAGAGTCAAGCATGCCCTTAAATCAAACTGTTTTAAAACAAAAAACAGTTTCATTGACTTTCCGCAAAACTATAAATACGATGTCACTACTTATGAACTAACTTGTGAATCAAGACCTATAGCACTTAGTAAAAGAGAGGTTGAAATACTTAATCTTTTTATTATTCACCGTAATCAAATTGTCAGTTCAGATTTATTATATGAAAAGATTTGGAATAATAATGTAGACTCTGCCAATGCACGCGTTCAGCTTAATAACCTCAGAAGAAAACTACCAAAAAATTTAATTAAAAATATTTATGGTTTAGGGTATCGTCTTGATTGTTGATGAAAATAAGTTTGTAATGAACTATACTATCATCTATACAGCTATTATCTCATTGATTTTGGTTGCACCCCTGTCTATATATGTTAATAATGAAATTAATATGCAAGAAATCAAGACGGAAATTGAACTGAAATCTATTCAGGCGCACACAATAAGTGCTATGGGCGCATTTGGAAACAATCCAAAACAAGTTTTTGAATTCCCAAGGTTTGCATCATACGAGACTGGAATCTATACTAAAAACTTTTCTGTAATATACTCACAGATTAAAGAACCTTTATTGTCTTTTATGCCGGGGTATCATACTCAAGGTTCAAGCCGTTTTCTTGTTACAGCTCTTCCATCTGGGAAGTATTTTTTATCCGATTATATTATTACTAAAACAACTATCTCCTATACTTCTGTATTCCTTGAAGCAAGTTTTATTGCTTTTGGTATTATTACACTGATTTTACTACTCTCTTTTTATTTTTTAAACAGTTTTTCTAGACCATTCAGGAGAGTAAATGAAAAGTTAGATGAATTCATAAAAGAGTCTATGCATGAGATTAACACGCCATTAAGTATTATTAACGTCAACGTTGATCTTTTTGATAGTATATATGGTAAAAATAAATACTTTAACCGCATAAAATCTGCTACTAAATCATTAGCAACTATATATAATGACATGGATTATCTGATTAAACAAAACCGTGTAACCTATCATGATGAGTTAATATGTTTAGAAGATTTTGTTAGGGATAGAGTAGAGTATTTTGAACTTATCTGTCAACTTAAGAATATTTCACTCTCTCTGTGCTCCACTACAAAAACAGAAATACTTTTCAACCCCACTAAATTACAACGTATAATAGACAATACACTCTCTAATGCAATTAAGTTTTCACATAAAAATGGCAGAATAGAAGTAATTATTGAGAAGGCAGATGAGGGCAGTATTTTACTATCTTTTACCGACTACGGGCAAGGTATTAAAAATCCTGAAAAAATTATGGAGCGGTATTATCGTGAGGATGAATATAAAAAAGGATTCGGCATCGGTATGAGCATAGTAAAATCTATTATAGATGAATCTGATATTGATCTTATCATAAAATCTAAACTCTCAAAAGGCAGTACCTTCACATATATAATCAAATCATCTCTAATTCATACAGATTAAATCGTTAACTACTCTAAAGTCTATTATTTAATAGTGTTGTTTAATCGTATTGCTTAATATTTTTCTTAGTACAAATAAGATACTCTTTTTGTAAACTATGCTAATAGAGAGGATTTATAATGAAACTTGCGCTTTTGACATTTTTAATTGTTTTTTATACAAGCTCTTTTGCTGAATCATCGGATGAGAGACACCTTTTTGTTATAAGCGGTGTGATAGTTAATAGTGGAGCAAGCAAGAAAATAGAGAGGTTTGTTGAGATGATTGAAAAGAGGAGCGGATATAGGCTAAAACCATTTTATGTCAACTCATATGATCGTCTCTCTGAGACTCTCCGTCATCACCCAGATGCAATAGCCTGGTCATGTGGTGCTACCTTTGTGCAAGACAGAATAAAAGACAAACAGCAGCTAGTAGCAGTGCCTCTATTTAATGGCTCACCAACATATGGTAGTGTTATTATTGCACGAAAAGATAATTCTAGAAAGAGTATAAGTGATTTTGATGATGGAGTATTTGCCTACTCTGATCTTCGTTCAAACTCTGGCTATCTATCTCTCGCTATATTTCTTAAAAAACATGGTTTTGACATAAAAAAATTCTTTAGATTAAAGATACTTACCGGTACACACGAAAGAAGTATTGAATCTGTTTACAAAGGTTTAGCTGATATAGCTGCCATAGATGAGTATATTTGGATAGAGTATCTTAGAATAAAACCATATTTGGCAAAAGAACTCCACGTGATTAAAAAACTTGGTCCATTTCCTTTTACTCCCATTGTTGCCGGAGCTGGTGTTAAAAAAGAAGTTCTTAAAAAAATACAGAACTCTTTAGTAAATATGCAAGAGTCGGAACTAAAGACTTTTAAGAATGATTTTCATATAGATGGTTTTGTTGTTAAAGATGCATCGTTTTATGATCCAATTAAGAAGATGCTGCAAAATATGGGAGAGTAGGAAGAGATAATGTTTGTTTGGATACGTCGCTCATTTAAAAGACAGATAATATTTGCACTATTTACGCTGATGTCTCTTGTGAGTGTATTGACCTTGGTGAAACACTACTATGATGAAAAACAAAACTTAACTCGCATATTGGAATCTCAAGCCTTTCAGATGGTAGATAGATTGGGTATTACAGTTACAAATGAAGTCCGTTATAATAAGTATTTTGAACTCTCTGATAACATTACACGTATATATCTAAATAATAAGAAGCTAGCTTCCAAAGGAGGAGCTTTGTTTCAGGTACTGGATATTTTAATAGTCGATTTGGATAACAAGACTTTAGCTCATTCCAATCCTAAAGAGCACCCTCTTCAGCTGCTAGATCCACAAACAAAAGAGAAAGAGAAAATATTTGCAAACTCAGATAATGATATACAGTTAGTGTGGAGTAGTGACCGTACTCTCTTGCATCTAAAAAGAGTAATTCGTTTTGATTTAGATGTAGTGGGTGTTATGTATGTAGATGTAAGTCCTGCAAGTTTAACTAAGAGTGAACATCTGCTTTTGGAAAATCTTTTGACACTAGTTGTTCTTTTGATTACTCTTCTTGTAATATTTGTTCTTCTTTTTGGACGATGGGTTGATAGACCTCTTAACACTATTATAAGCGAATTGGATAAACTTGGTGACGGAAATATAAATCTCGATTTACTGGCAAAAAGAAAGGATGAGTTTTCTATTTTATCAAACTCCATTATGGAAGCAGATAGTCGTATATTTCAGCAGAACATGGAACTTCTTAAGATTCAGGAATCTCTTGAATCTCAAGTTGAGAAACGCACCAAAGAGTTACATGAGGAGTTGTTAATTAGCGGAAAAAAAGACAAGCAGCTACTGCACCAATCTCGTTTAGCTCAGATAGGAGAGATGATTAGCATGATAGCTCATCAATGGAGACAGCCTTTAGGTGCAATCTCTGCAACGTCAGCACATCTGCAGATGAGGTTATCGCTTAATGCTTCTGATTTAAAAGAGGAGAAACAGAGGCAGGAATTCTTAAATCATTTTGCCAACTCTCTCGAAGATATAGATAGTTTTGTGCAAAATTTAACTATGACTATAGATGACTTTAGAAACTTTTATAAGCCAAATAAAGATAGAGTAGTCACTACTCTTGAAAAAGTAATCACGAAAACATTAAAAGTAATAAAAAGTTCACTCGATAGTAGTAAAATAGAGGTGGTTTATGACTTTAATGATAAACATATGTTAGCGCTATATGAAAATGAACTGATGCAGGTAGTTTTAAATATTTTAAAAAATGCAGAAGACAATTTTCAAGAAAAAGAGCTTGAAAATAAACAGATAAAAATCATGACAAAAGAGAACACTATCCGCATTTGTGATAATGGTGGAGGAATACAAGAGAATATACTGGACAAAATATTTGATCCATACTTTTCAACCAAAGGCGAGAAGAATGGAACAGGCTTAGGACTCTATATGTCAAAGATGATTATAGAAGAGCATCATAATGGGAAGTTAAAGGTAGAAAATCAAAACAGAGGTGTATGTTTTACTATTGAGATTTTTACTTAAACTTTTAGTTTATAGTATGGTTCTAGTGCCTTTGTGATTGTTATGCTTCCATCCTCATTCTGAAAATTCTCCATAATAGCTACTAATGTATTGCCAACAGCTTCGGATATATTCTTCATTAGCTATTAATAAATATTAGTATGTAATGGTTTCACTAATATATAAAATTTTATTATTTTAGCATCGTATCAGAAGCTGAATTTGTTTTAGGTGCTCTTTTACACGCTGGTTATTTCATCGATAGATATGGAATATATTACTCAACCTGTACACATAAACTTAAAAATAAAAATTTTTTTAACATATTTTAATAATTTAAACGATAAAGTCTCCCAAAAGAATTGTTTTAGCAATTTTAATAAGGGGTAAAATGAAAATAGGAAAAAGTTTAATTATTACGGTGTTTACTGTATCTTCGTTATCTATACTATCTGGGTTTATAGTATTGAGTTGGTTCTCTTCACAGATTGAAGATGATGTAACTGCAAAATTTATAGAAGAATTGCAAGACAAAACAGTTGCTAGTCTTAATGCCAAAAAAGTTGTTGGAATTTCAAATGCTGTGTCAGTAGCAAATGATGGTAAAATTAAAGAGGCACTCAGGCTAAATGATAGAGAGTTGGCAATAGAAAGTTTAAAACATCTAAGTGCTAATTTAAAATCTTCTACACCATTTAAAAATGTAAAAATACATCTGCATACAAAGAATAATAAATCGTTTGTACGAAGTTGGAAGCTAAATAAATATGGGGATGATTTAAGCTCTTTTAGAGCATCTGTTGTGCAAGTTAATAGTTCAAATAGAGTTGTAAACACTTTTGAAGTTGGTAAAGCTGGGCTTTCTATTCGTAGTGTTGCTCCAATATCATCGAATGGGACTCATTTAGGCTCACTAGAGTTTATGCAAGGCTTAAATTCTGTTGCAAAAGATTTTAATAAAATTCAAGATGGTTTTTTATTATTAATGGATAAATCACTGCTAAAAGAACCTAGTAGTTCCAACCAATATTATAAAAACTACATAATATCTCAGAAATTTATTAAAGCTGATTTTTTAGAAGATGCTAAAGATATAGATATAAGCAAACTATTAAAAGATGAGAGATTTGAAACAGATAACTTCTTGTATACTTTTGTATATATTAAAGATTTTCGAGGTAAAAATTTAGGAATTGCTCTTGTTGGTAGCCATCATGAAAAAGTAAAGGTAGCTGTTGAGGCTGCAAAAGAGATAACAGATATAGCACTAGTTATAATTGTTATGCTAGTCATTTTTATTATAATATCTATTATGATTAGTCTTAAAATTATTTTATCTCCATTGAAAGATTTAGAAGTTAGGGCAAAAGATTTAGCTGAGGGTGATGGTGATTTAACTCAAAGACTTCAAATAGTTGGAAACAATGAAATAACTATAGTCTCAACTCACATTAATAGTTTCATAGAAAAAGTACAAAACACAATCATACAAGCTAAGCAATCAAGTACTGAAAATGCTTCCGTAAGTGAAGAGTTAGCAAGAACATCACTTCAAATCGGTCAAAAAACTGAAGAAGAGTCTATTATAGTTAGTGAAGTGAGTTCTGATGGTAAGAACCTACAAGCTGTTTTAGTTAATGCAGTTTCAGATGCTAAAAATACAGGAGAAGAACTTAATGGTGCTGAACAAGCATTAGAGAAAACAAATGAACTTGTTACAACATTAGCTGAAAATATTAATATTCGCTCTTCTGCTGAAGCTGAGTTGGCTGATAAATTAAATTCACTAACCTCTGATGCACAACAAGTAAAACTGGTCCTTGATGTTATTAGTGACATTGCAGACCAAACAAATTTACTTGCATTAAATGCTGCTATTGAAGCTGCTCGTGCAGGTGAACATGGTCGTGGATTTGCCGTAGTTGCTGATGAAGTTCGTAAACTTGCAGAACGTACTCAAAAGTCACTTCTCGAGATAAATGCAACAATAAGTGTAATTGTTCAATCTATTACAGATGCAAGTGGTGAAATTTCTGTTAATGCAATAGAGATAGAAAAACTATCAGGAAGTGCAAATGAAGCACAAGGTGAAATATCTAATAGTGTTACTGTTATGCGAACAGCTGTTGTAAACGTTGGTGATATGGTTACTGGTTATATAGAAAATGGTGAAATTATTCAATCAATGTTAGAGAAGGTGGATGTTATTAATGACTTGTCTGTATCAAATGCAAGAAGCGTGGAAGAGATTGCATCAGCATCTGAGCACCTCTCTTCGATGACGGCAAAACTTAACACTCTTTTAGCATCTTATAGAAGCTAGGATATCATTGAAACATAAAGTTTTATTAGTAGGAGCTTCAACAGGAGGTCCTACTCAGATTAAAGAGATGCTTTCTTCAATCACATCTCTTTCTTGTACTGTTATAATTGCACAACATATGAGAGAAGAAGTCCTTCCTTTTTTTATAAACGATTTAAAAGAATCCTTAAGTATTAAAATAGTTTCAACTCCTTTAAAAACTAATTTAGATGAACCATCTGTAATAATTTGTGCACAAACTTGCGTTTTACAAGAAACAGCTTCAGGATATGAAATAGTTAATGATACAAAAGATCAGCACTATACTCCAGATATAAATAAACTCTTTAACTCCTTCGTAAACTTTTCGAGTGATTTTGATTTAAGAGTTTTGATTATGACAGGTATTGGTAGTGATGGCGTGGATGGCGCAAAAAATTTAAAGTCTCATGGTGCCAAAGTATTTGCACAAAATGAAAAAAGTTCTCCTGTATACGGCATGCCAAGAGTAGCAATAGAGAGCGGCATAGTTGATGAGATTCAAACATTTGATGAAATTAAAGAATGTTTTAGAAGTTTATAATGGGATTTTTTAATTGGTTTAATAAGAGAGAGAAGATAGAAGTCAAAAAGGGAGTTCAAAGGGAGAGTGATTTTTCCTCTTTTAAATTGCTTACTGATTTTATTTATGAGCAAAGTGGAATTATTGATTTAGATAAAAGAGCGTTAGCTTCTTCTAGAATACAGCAATATGCAAAAAGTAAAAATATATATACAACAAGTGAATTACTTCATAGAATGAAAAATTTAGATGAGTGCTATCAAAATATTATCAATATAGCTACCGTCAACGAAACATTTTTTATGAGAGAAGTTAGAGAGCTAGAATGGCTAGTTCAGTATATAAAAAATTACCAAAAAAAAATGCAATTAAGTAGACAGAAGAAGTTTAAAATATTGTCTATGCCATGTTCCAGTGGTGAAGAAATTTATTCTATTTTATTAATGTTAAAAGAAGAAGACGTTGATATTAGTCATATTGAAATTACTGGATATGATATAAATTCAAAAGCTATTCAAAACGCCATAAAAGGTGAATATGATGAACACTCTTTACATAAAATAGATATGAATATGATAAATAAATATTTTACTAAAGTTGATACTCATTTTCAAATATCTTCAGTATTCAGGGAAAAACCAATCTTTACTCAAAATAATATTTTTGATTTAGTGGATGAAAAAAGCACCTATGATATAGTTCTTTCTCGAAATATGTTTATTTATTTTGATGATGAAAAAAGAGAATCAGCATTAAATATCATTGTAACTCTTTTAAATGAAGGTGGAATCTATATAAAAGGTCATGCAGATCATATTAAACAGCACTCATATTTAAAAAATATTAAGCATGGAGTTTATCAAAAAATCTAGTTAAGTTTTCTTATTTATAATGTGGTGTTCGATTACTGTAAAATCTATTAAAACTTAACTATAATGCAAATAATTTATCGTTGAACTATAGAAAAAAGTGGTAGTATATAGGCAGTTAAATCTGCCTATTCATATTGAAATAGATAAAACTACATCCCTAAATAAGGCTCTAAAACTTTTGGAATAGTGATACTTCCATCCTCATTCTGAAAATTCTCCATAATAGCCACTAATGTCCTGCCAACAGCTAAAGATGAGCCGTTTAGAGTATGGACAAAAGAGTTCTTTTTACCATCTTTATAACGGATTTTTGCACGTCTTGCTTGGAACTCTCTTGTGTTTGAAATTGAAGAGATTTCGCGATAAGTTGCTTGACCAGGTAACCAAACTTCTAAATCAACAGTTTTAGCTGCGCTGAAGCCTAAGTCACCGGTACATAGAGTAACTAAACGGTGAGGAAGTTCAAGCTCATTTAACAAGTCTGATGCAGTACGCACCATCTCATCAAATAGTCTGTCACTCTCTTCTGGCTTGGCAATAGTTACAAGCTCTACTTTATGAAATTGATGTTGTCTAATCATACCTCTAGTATCACGACCTGCAGCTCCCGCCTCTTTTCTAAAACATGAAGTATAAGCTGTCATTTTTATAGGCAGTCTCTCTTCACTCAGTATCTCGTCTTGGTAAAGATTAGTAACAGGAACTTCTGCTGTAGGAATTAAAAACAGCTCCTGAGCCTCCATCTTATAAAGGTCATCTTCAAATTTTGGAAGTTGTCCTGTTCCTTCTAGAGCGGTTCTATTTACAATAGATGGAACGCTGACCTCCTCGAAACCTCTTTTTGAATTGAAGTTTAACATAAAGTTGATAAGCGCACGTTCTAGCTTTGCTCCCATTCCAAAAGAGACACTAAAACGGCTAGTTGCAAGTTTTACACCGCGTTCAAAATCTATCCAGCCATTTTGCTCAGCAAGTTCCCAGTGCTCTTTGGGAGTAAACGAGAACTCTCTTGGAGTAAGAACTTTTCTAATCTCTACATTATCGTCCTCATCTGCACCGTCTGGAACTTCATCATCAGGCATGTTGGGGATAGACATAGCAAGGTTTTCAAGAGCTTCTTGTTTATCTCTTTGAATATCTAGTGCCTTAGTTATCTCTACTTTATTCGCATCAACTTTAGCTTTTAGCTCACTAACGTCTTTGCCCTCTCTCTTGTAAACCCCAAACTCTTTACTCATGGAGTTTTGAGCTGCTTGAAGCTTTTCAAACTCAGCTTTTGCCAGCTTTAGCTCTTCATTTCTTTTCTTTAAATCGTCAATAAGTTTAGCATCAACGCCTTTGCGTATAAGTTTAGCGCTAACACCTGTAAAATCTTTTTGTAGTAGTTTTAAATCAATCATTCTTGTCCTTAGTTATACTAATATATCTTTAGCTATTTGAAATTGGTTTGCTGTCATTAGGTGAATCTTTGGGTGAAGTTCTTTTAAGTCATTAAAAAGTTTTTTACTAAGTTCAAATCCAACCCTGTACTCCTCTTCACTCCCTTTTTCATTGGCAAGCCTTAGAGCTTTTATCCAAGAATTTGGTACATTTATACCGGGAACATGAGCAGATAAAAATTGGGCAGTGCGAAGCTTTGTGATAGGAAAAACACCTAAAATAAGTTCACCTTTCTTGTTTTCGCTGCAACACTCTTTGTTTGCAAGGTCTCTAAGCTTGAGAAGTTGTGAAGCACTCTCTATGTCATACACAGGTTGAGTTATAATCCCTATAGCACCATGTTTTATCTTTTTTTGCATCTTTTTTTGAAGTGTTTTGGGGTTTTTTGCGTAAGAGTTTACAACAGCGAAAGGGTATAGTGCTTTTGGTTTGTGGAGTAATGGTTTACCTGCATAGTCAATACCGCTGTTAAAACAAGAGATAATATCTAACAAAAGAGAGCTGTCAGCTTCAAAGACGCCTTTAGCGTGTGGTTGATCAGATATAGTCGCCGGATCACCTGTAAGTGCAAGAATAGCTCGAATATCTATCTCATTGGCACCTAAAAGATCTGACTGAAGAGCAATCTTGTTTCTGTCTCGCATGCTCATTGTTGCAATAACAGGTTTATTAAACCTCTCTTGCAAGATTTTTGCTGCAAAAAGAGCATTGTATTTTAGTTTTGCAAGAGGGTTGTCTGTAGTCGTAAATCCGTCTACGAGCTTGTCAAGTCCTAACTCTGCTATTTTGTCTATAATTGGAGAGAACATAGGGGAGTGCCCCGGTGTGGTCTCAAGTGTAATATATGTGTCATTTTTTAGTTTATCTATAAGTTCATCAAACAAAAATTATCCTGCATATTGGTATTATTAAGTGCTCTAACAGATAAAAAATAATTAAGTTTTTAGTTAGCACGGGTATAATTGCGTAATTATAACTAAAGAGAGAAAAATATATGTTAAAACTAGCTGTTTTTGATTTTGATTCTACATTAATGGATGGCGAGACTATAGATTTCTTTGCCGAGGAGCTAGGACTTGGTGAAAAAGTCAGTAAAATAACTGAAGCTGCTATGAACGGTGAACTTGATTTTTTTGAGTCACTTCAGCAAAGAGTAGGGCTTTTAAAGGGTTTAGATTATAGTATAGTTGAAAAAATAAGTCACAACTTGCCATATATGAACGGGGCAAAAGAGACTATTGCCGAGTTAAAAAGCAGAGGTGTAAAAGTAGTCTGCTTTAGCGGTGGTTTTAGAACAGCAACAACTTATGCTAAGGGTATCTTGGGTTATGATGCGGACTTTTCAAATGCTCTGCATGCTAAAGACGGAAAACTCACCGGTCTTGTCGGCGGAGATATGATGTTTAACTACTCTAAAGGTGACATGCTGACTCGTTTACAGAATATCTTGGGTGTTTCAGAAGATGAGACCTTAGTATGCGGAGATGGTGCAAATGATTTATCAATGTTCGCCCATGCCGGGACAAGAGTCGCTTTTTGTGCAAGAGAGATACTCAAAAAAGAGGCAAATATTATAATAGAGACAAAAGATTTAAGAGAGATATTAAAAGAGTTGGATTAACTCTTTTTTGGTGAAGCCAAAGCTTCAGTGACAGGTACAATATGGAGTCTATTCGTGATTGTGCAAGAAATTAATAATAGGGATGTAAATGTTAGAAAACAGTATCTGGAGACAGTATAACAAAGAGAATAATTTTAGAGAGCTCCTAGCTAGGTTTTGTAAGATGCAGGTAAATGACCTTATAGAGGATGATAAAGTATTATATGGTGTTTTAAAAGCCAAACTTACCAAAAAAGAGCTGAAACTTTTTGCGATTGACAGCGCACAGCTGGGTAATGAGGAGATAAAGTCTGCTCTTATGTGCAGTGATGAAGAGTTGGAAAATGCCAAGTTTAAACTCTATAAAAAACTAAAACAGGATAAAGTGCGTTTAGACTTTAGAGCATCCAGCATACAAGAGTGAAGTGAGTAAAAAATTACTTATCTTTTAGAATAATCTTGAAGGAGACTCTTCTTGATTTTTCCCTATCTTCACTCTCGTTGAACATGACTTTTTTCGAGAAGCTCAAACCACTCCCTTTTAATATATTAGATAGCAACTCCTGAGTATTTCTGTCTTGTTTATTAAATATATAGCTTAGAGTTGAATATGAACGGTTCATAGACAACTTAGCATTCTTTATGTAGCTACTCTTAAAATTGCTTACTCCCCATTCACTCGATGTATGACCGCAAATCTCCAATGTATCTATGTTCTGTTTATATTTATGCAGAAGTGGCAAAAGCTTAGTGCTGAACTTTTTTAAAAATTGCTTTTGTTCACTGTTAAGTTCATATTGTCCAGTCTTGAAATATAGTTTTTTATCAACTATATCTATAGATAAATCTTCCTTTATTATGACTTTCTCTTCTGCTATTTCCTGTTTGAATATCAGTGACAGCTCACTGTAAAAGTCCATAGAGCTTTTTGATTTTTGAGCCATAGAGATATCTCTGTTAAGTTTTACTATCCACATATTTGACTCTTGAGAATCTTTATTAGTAGATACTCCAACAACAGCTGCTTGTGAGTTATGTAGTATAGTTACAGCATTAAAACTATCATACTCATCCTCTCCGTAATGATCTTGATTAAGCAGAGAGAAGCTGCTGTCAAAAAGCATTGCAAGTCCATCGGTATTATAGTTGTCTTGGACATAGCCGACACCAATAAGTTTAGAGTCAGAATACTCTTTTATATCGTTTAAAACACTCGAATATGATGTATGAATCACTTTGTCTAGTAAAATATTTTTCTGAATGTCAAATTTTATTAGTCTAATTTGTTTTTTATTTATCTCATCTTCTTGTGTAAGAGATGCAACAAAATTATTATCTTTTAATTTAATGATTTTATAGGGAGTAGTATTCTTCTCATTTATGTAGTGCTTCAGCCAGATTTTGTTTCCATTTTGCGTTATTCTCATAATAGTAATATTCTTATATTTATCATATTGTGTTTTACTTAGCACTATAATAGAACCGTCATTTGCCTCTACAGCATCAATACCCTCATCATCATACTCAGTTCCATATTTCTTACTCCATAACATAGTTCCTGTACTAGAAAACCTGCTTAAGTAGATATCATTGAGACCTAATCCTGTTTCAAAAAGCTTGTCATGCGGAGATCTTGTCGTATTAGATGAACCGACTGCTAAGACACCGCCATCACGAAGCAGAATGATTTTGCTCATTTTGTCATTATTATTTGTGCCGAATGTTTTATTAAAGATAGTATTGCCGTTTGAGTCAAGTTTTAAAACTAAGAGTGAACCCTTCATAGTAGAGCCACCGACAAAATAGCCATTTTGCGGTGTTTTTACTATGCTCATTGCTTCACTGAAGTTTGGCAGATTTATTGAGTTTCTATGTGTAATGTCTGCTTTTTCATCTATTTTGACTAAATTTATTTGAGAGCCATAACTATTTGAGAGAGATGAGAGGTAGTTAAAAGCGTTTGTATAACCAGAGCCCCGTTTTATAGAACTTTTTTTATAATTCTTTATAAAGCCTATAGCACTTATTTCTCTATCATAATCTTGTGTAACATCAAGCAGTGCATTGTTAAATGGCTCGTCTATAATAATTGAAAACTCTTCTTGTTTTGCGTTAAGGGAGGTTATGAGTAGAAGTATTGCTAAAATATAGTGCATATAAGTACTTTTTTACTTATTCAATAGCAAAAAATATTCCTAAATTATGGGGGAGTATTAAAGAGTGGTTACTGTGTGCGAGCTTTATGCCGAGTATGTGTGTTCTATGCCATTTCGTAGCATAGAATAAAACTCAGCGATAGCGTAAGATAAGGAGGCTTTGCTCCTTATCTGCAGTAGCAGTAGCTATCTTAAATTTTCAAACGGTGCAGTTACTACTGTACTTCTTGTTACAGTATATGGAACTAATGCCGCAGCACGAGCACGTTTGATAACTGTTGATATCATATCTTGGTGACGTTTACAGTTTCCTGTTAGACGACGAGGCATGATTTTATATCTTTCTGAAAGAGAGAAACGAAGTGCTCCTACATCTTTATAATCCATAAAATCTACTTTTGCTTCACAATACTTACAAAATCTTTTTTTGTATTTTCTTCTTTCTGCCATGTTATTTCCTTTTATTATCTATTTTCTAAAATGGAATTTCATCTTCATCAATGTCGATTACCGGAACAGAGTTACTACTAGGCATTTGCTGACTTTGTGAGTTAGCTTGCTGAGCACTCGGCTGTTGATAGCTTTGTGGCTGCTGTTGCTGTTGATAACTTGGCTGTTGATAGCTTTGCTGTTGTGCTTGGTTCTTCTGCTCTTGACCTTGAGGCGCTTGGTAACTGTTCCCACCGCCTTGATTGTCGCTTTTTGAATCTAGCATTTGCATAGTTTCAACAACAACAGAGTGCTTAGAGCGCTTCTGTCCATTTTGATCTACCCACTGATCAAAGTTAAGTCTACCTTCTACCAGGATTTTACTCCCTTTTCTAAGGTATTGATTGGCAATCTCCGCGCTTCTTGCAAAGAATGTAATATCTACAAAACAGACTTCCTCTTTTTTTTCACCATTGCTGGTAAATTTACGGCTTGTTGCTATAGCAGTGTTTGCTATACCCATTCCGCCTTGCGAGTATCTAAGTTCTATATCTCTAGTTAAGTTTCCAACCAAAATAACTTTGTTATACATGAATCTTCCTTATTTGTTTAAGCTTTCGCTAATTACTCTGCTGGTGTTTCAGCTTCTACAGCCACTTCTTCAGTTGCTACCGGTGCTTCAGCTTCTACAGCTGTTTCTTCAGTTTTAACAACTTCTTGTGCAGGTGCTGCAGCTTTTTTCTGAGCTTTTTGTACTAACTGATTCCAAGCTGTGATTTCACGGTTTGTATCATATTTTATAGTTACAAAACGAAGAAGGTCTTCGTTGATACGAAAACGTCTTTCAATTTCAGAGATTGCTGAAGGAGCAATTGTGTAATAAATAACATGGAAATAACCACGCTCATTTTTTTCAATCGGGTATGCTAATTTTCTCATTCCCATTGCGTCTGTTGTAGCTATTTCGCCACCGTTTGAAGTGATAACTTCTTCGATAGCTTTAATGCTAGCTTGAATCTCTTCTGCTGTAAATGTCGGTTTTACGATTACTAGGTTTTCGTAATTTCTCATAGAGTATAATCTCCCTTTGGTATTTTGTCCATCACTAAATAAGTGTTAGGCTTTTGTTTCCCTTTCGGATGTTTACATATCGAATTAAACGATACAAAGAGAAAGGAACGCGGGATTATACAAAAAGTATACTTAAATCCTAATAATGCCCTATGATATGTTTCACAGAGAGATTAAATAGATATAATCTTGTCATTAAAAAATATTATGTCAATCTGCAATATAATGTGAATTGTTTTATTTTTTTTGATATAGTTCTAAGCATTAATGGAGAATAAATGGCCAAAAGAAAAAAAACTGCCTCAAAGAAAAATTCTAATATTTTAACTAAAATAGCCTGGACTTTAACACTTATAGCAATTATGTTAATCTCATTTATTTCAGGTTACTATCTTGGATATGACAATGCAAAAAAAGATACTGCAAAAAAAGAGCAAATAAGGAAAAACAAAAGAGCATCAATTCTTAAAAAACTTGAAGACTCAACTCATAAAAAAGAGAAGGCAAGTGTTAATAATAGGCTTAAGGAAGTTTTGAAAAAAAGGGCTAAGAGCACTACTAAAACTATAAAACCCTCTGCTGAGTACTCAGATGCTTCACATGAGTATGAAGGTGAAACATTACCTAAAGCACCCAAAAGAGAGATAGTAAGAGCATCAACTAAACCAAAGTTGGCGATTATTATTGATGATGTCAGTGTCAGGTCACATGTAGAAGCTATTAAGAGTCTAAACCTGCCACTTACTATGTCATTCCTGCCACCGAGTAAATATAGACCAAACTCTCCTGCCTTGGCTTCTAAAGAGAAATTTTATATGGTTCATCTGCCAATGGAGGCGAAAAATTTCACAAAAGAGGAACCCTTTACTTTAAGAGTCAGTGATTCTCAAAAAGATATAAATAATAGAATCAAAATGATTAAAAAACTTTTTCCAAGAGTAAAATATATAAACAATCATACAGGAAGTAAATTTACATCTAATGAGTTAGCGGTAAATAGACTTGTTTATGCACTTAAAAAGCAAAACATAAATTTTATAGACAGTAGAACAATTGCTACTACAAAAGTACCTATGGTGATGAAAAATTATGGTAAAAAATATGTAGCGAGAGATGTTTTTTTAGATCATAAAATGGATAAAGCCTATATAAAATCACAAATAAAAAAAGCTATTAAAATAGCAAAAATACATGGAACGGCAATAGCAATAGGACATCCTCATGCCAATACACTATTAGCCATCAGTGAATCCAAAAAACTCTTTAAAGATGTTGACTTAGTCCTTATAGACAAGTTATATTAAAATGAATCTGGTTCAAGGTAAAATATCTGAATTATTATCCATGAAAACCTATCCAAAACAACTTTTTTATGATGGAAATCTTGAACTTTTAAATAGAGTAAAAGTATCTATTGTCGGAAGCAGAAGACCCACAAAATATTCTCGCCTTGAGATACAAAAGCTCTCATCATCTTTATCAAAGAGTGGAATCTGCACTGTAAGCGGAGGAGCTATGGGAATAGATGCAGTAGCACATGCCGGAGCAGGGGCTTTTAACACTATAGCAGTTTTGCCGTGCGGAGTCGATATACGATACCCTGCGGTAAATAAAAACCTCCTAAATGAGATACAAAAAAGCGGACTTTTACTCAGCCAGTTTGATGAAGGTTTTCGCTCAACTCCTTGGAGTTTTGTTGTTAGAAATGAACTTGTTGTTGCTCTTGGTGAGGTTTTAGTGGTTGGAGAAGCAGAGCTCAGTAGCGGAACTATGAGAAGTGTGGAGTTTGCGATTGAGATGGGAAAAGAGATATTTGTTCTTCCTCAAAGACTTGGAGAGAGCCAAGGCACTAATGGACTGCTAAAAGAGAATATGGCCAAAGTGATTTATGATATTGATGAGTTTGTTGCAAGATTTTCTGCTGATAAAAAGATAGATGTAAAAACTGATGCCTTTTTAGAATTTTGCAAAACAAACCCTAGTTATGAAGAAGCTCAGAAACTATATCAAGATAGAATCTTTGAAGCTGAACTAGGTGGAGAGATAGAGGTAGTAAACGGCAGAGTTATTGTGATTTGATTTTAACAAGTCAAATAAGTTTAGCCTTTGTAAAGAAGCTTCGTTTTATACTCTAAGCAGCTCTTTGAGATTATAATATTAGCATTGCATCACCGTAAGAGTAAAATCTATACTCGTTCTCTATAGCGATTTTGTAAAGCTCTTGAGCTTTTTGTAAACCGACAAAAGAGGCCACGAGCATCAAGAGAGTTGACTTGGGCAGATGAAAGTTTGTTAATATGTGGTCTACTCTTATGGGTCTGTTCTGCGGATGTAAAAAGAGATTTGCCTCTCCTTTTTGCTTTGCAGTGTTTCTTGCATAAAACTCTATTGTCCGTGTAGAAGTTGTACCTACGCTCAGTATTGCTATCTCAGAATCTAGAACTCTTTTTGCTTCATCTGAGATGTCATAATACTCCGAGTGCATCGGGTGCTTTGTTATAGTCTCACACTCTACAGGCTTAAAAGTGCCACTTCCTACATGCAGGGTTACAAAAGCGTGTTTAAATGAAGAGCATATTCTCTTATGTTGTTCTTTAGTAAAGTGCAGAGATGCTGTAGGTGCTGCAACTGCCCCCTCTTTATGTGCAAATACACTTTGGTACTCCTCCTCGTCCTCTTTGTTATCTTCTCTTTGTATATAAGGAGGCAGAGGGACATGACCAATCCTATCTATAATTGGCAAGACATCCTCAAAGCGAATAAACTCTTTAGTAGATCTTGAAAGTTTTTCATCTATATAGAAGTTTACAACTCTGCTTCCCTCATCATTTAGCTCTTTGACAACTGCTATGAGGTTTTCATTAAAAATAATCTCACTGCCGGCTTTTACTTTACCTTTGATATAAACATTTACATCAAAAGCATTAAGGGCTCTGTTTATTAAAAGTTCTATTTTACCGCCGCTTGGCTTTTTGCCAAAGAGTCTTGCTTTTATAACCTTTGTATCATTAAAAATCAAGGCACACTTTTTTGGAATGAATTTTTCAAAATCACGAAAGACGGAATGAGTGATTTCACCCGTATTGCGATTATATACTAAAAGTTTTGCGCTGTCCCTTGGTGATGCAGGGTGGGTTGCTATTAGCTTTTGAGGAAGGGTAAAATCATAGCTTGAGCTTAGGAGTTCTTTTTGAAGCATGGTTTTCTTATTAGACCGACTTTTTGCTAGTCGGACTAATCTTGCTTAGACTCTTCGAGTCTATTAACTTCTGTGCTTGTTTCGGGTTCATCGTCGCTATCTGAATCTACATCTTCATCATTCAACTCTTCATCTTCAACTGGAGGAGCAGGGTTTACAAGTCGTACAATTAAAATAGAAAAGCCATATAAAATGATAAGCGGCCCAGCCATTAATAGTTGAGTTAAAATATCTGGAGGAGTTAATAGTGCGGCAACAATGAAGATAATAACAACCGCATATTTGAAAAAAGATTTCATCTGTCTGTCATCTATCATGCCCAAGAGTGCTAAAAAGTATGCAAATATAGGTAGCTCAAATGCTATACCGAAACCAAACATAATCTTTGTGAAAAACCCGACATAATCTTCTATATTTATAAGAGGAGTAAACTTGAAACTACCGAATGTTATAAGAAAATCAAATCCAAACGGTGTAACTATATAGTAGGCAAATAAAACTCCAACGGCGAACATTGTAGTTCCACCGGCTATAAAAGGAATAATCATCTTTTTCTCATTCGCATAGAGAGCAGGAGCAATAAACATCCATATTTGAGAAAGTATGATAGGTAATGCACCTAATATTGCTGCAAAAAATGAGACTTTAAGAGCTACAAAGAAAGCACCGCCTATTTGACTGGTGGTTATCTTACCGTCTGTTGCATAATTGATTCCGTTTGCAGTCTGAACAGATTTCTTACCAACTTCAATTAGTGCATTATTAAGCGGTTCGACCATCCAATTTAAAATCGGTTCATGAAAGTAAAACATTACAAAGAACATTACTATTAGGCTGGCAACTGAAATACCTAGTCTTTTTCTAAGTTCAACTAAGTGTGGTTTTATATCATCAAACATCTTGTTTATCTTCTTCTATTTTATTCTCTTTTGTTTCTATATTATCTTCTTCACTCTTTTTTTTCTTTTTAAGAGTTACCTCTTCGGGCTTCTTTTCCTCTTTAGGCTCATCATAGAAACCATCATCAACAAAATCATTCTCATCTTCTAGAGAAGTCAATTTGGCAGACATCTCTCTGATATCTGTTGCACTCTTTAGCTGATTGCCCGCATTAAGCAGCTCTTGTTTGTAAGCAAGTGCCTCATCTTTTATATCTTTGACATTCATCTCTTCTTCTAAAGACTCTTTCATTGAGCCGATAGTATTTTTCGTATTTCTAAAAAATTTTGCTATCTCTACCATTGTACTTGGAAGCTTGTCCGGCCCAAGGAATAAAATAGCAATAACAGCAATAATAAGTATCTCGGTAAAACCCATACCAAACATAAAAAATCCTCTAAATTATAATAATTGGAAATTCTATCCAAAGAATAATTAAACTATGATATAAATAGTGCAATCTCATCTGCTAAAAGATAGTCTGGGTTATAAAAAGTATCATTTTTATAGATAAGTCTTTTTTCTTCTACCAAAAGTTTAGCTTTTTTCAACTCAATTTTGTTTAAAATATTTTTCTCTATTCCAACACAAGAGCGAAGTCCTAATAGTATCTTCTCTATCTTCTTATCTTCAAGAGTTAAGAGTTCTGTTTTAATATCCAGCGGGTTTTTAATATAATCTTCAAGAATTGTTGTCGGGTAATACCTCTCTAGATCAAGTTTACCGACAGCTCCGCTTCCTACTCCTATGTAGTCTTTATACTCCCAGTAACCAAGGTTGTGAACACTTCTGTAAGAGCCGAAATTACTTATCTCATACTGTTTAAAACCAAAGCTGTTTATTTCCTCAAACATCCATGATGTTAAGTTGAGAGTCTCTTTTGACATGTGAGGTTTTGACTCAAATGGAGTGCCCTCCTCAATTGTTAAAGCGTAGGCACTTAAATGATTTATTGGTAGAGACAAAGCGGTCTCTAAATCTTTTTTTAAACTATCTTTTGTATCACCAAGGGTTGCATAAATCAAATCTAGAGAAATATTTTTAAAACCAATCTCTTTTGCATTTATAACTGCCTCTTTTGCCTGAGTCTCTGTGTGAGCGCGATTAAGAAGTTTAAGTTTGTCTTTGTCAAAACTCTGAACACCAAAGCTTATGCGATTTACTCCAAGGCTATGCATTCCCTTCAGCCACTCTTTAGTCGCACTGTTGGGATTTGCTTCGCTTGTTATCTCAATACCTGATATTAAGTATGGTTTGAGCAGATTAAATATTTTTTTGTAAAGCTTTGGCTCTATGGTAGAAGGCGTCCCTCCGCCAATAAAAATAGACTCTATCTGTTTGGATGAAATATGAAACCTATTAAGTTCAAAATTTAATTGAGTATATAGAGCTTCCATATATTGCTCTTTAAGATGGAACTTATCCACATAAGAGTTAAAAGCACAGTAAGAACATTTCGAATCACAAAATGGAATATGTATATAGAGCAGCATCTTTTTCTCTTTTTTTAAAGGTGTTTTTTTAAAGGGTTTGCCCCCTTCTCTTATTGTAAAATTATAGCTGTATTTGTCTGCTATGCAAATATAATTATTAAATCTTAAAGTAATCTACGATATGGTTATAATAATTTAATTTTATGTAAGGCTACTATTGAATAATTTAGTCAAATTAGATGAGTACTCCGCACAGTTAAAAGATTTATACATTAAAAGTGATGAAACACAAAAAGCTTCGATTTTTCGTCTGTTTGATACAATACTCAGCTGCAAGGACGTTGATGATATCTGCTTAGATATAAAGAAGATAGACAAAATCACTAGTTTGGCTAACAGAGAATCTCTTATAAATGATATTTCTATGCTTAAAAACCAAGCTATGTTGATAATTTTGCATATTAATCAGATAGAAGCTATAAAGCAGCTATATGGGTTTAAGGCAGTTAAAGAAATTATTATGGACAAGGCTGATACATTAAAGTATTTGCTTAAAGACAACGAGGCTTCCTTATATAATTTAGATATTCAGGAGTTTGCAATACTTGTCAGAGATAAACGACTCTTTGATAAATATCTATCAATTCTGCATTTTTCTATCTTTCATAATATTGACAGCTCTACATACAGCATAGAGAGTGGAAAAAAAATAATATCTAACTTCTCTGCAGGAATCTCCTACGGTAAAAAACATCTTTACCATACGGCAAATGTAGCTCTTCAAGAAGCACTACTCTCAAAAGCAAATTACAAAGTCTATGACATAGATCCAAAATATGCTGAGTTGAGGAAGCTATCACTAGATAAGTTCCAAATATATAAAACTGCTCTTCATAATGGCAATATTGTTCCATATTTTCAGCCAATAGTAGATGTAAAAGATTGTACAGTAATAAAGTATGAAGCACTTGCAAGACTTAAACTTGATGATGGTAAAATTGTTCTTCCTTACGACTTTTTAACTTCAGCCATTGAAGATAAGACTTTTGAATTTTTTACCAGACAGATGATGCAAAAAGTCTTTAATATATATAGTAAAACTTATGTGGAGATAGCAATAAATTTAACTTATGAAAATATAAAATCTCCAAGTATGTTGGGGTATATAAAAAATAGGCTAGATAAATACGGTGGTGAAAGAGTTACATTTGAGATAGTTGAAACGGAAGAGATTCGTGACTATTGCGTAGTAGAAAATTTTATATGTGCTGTAAAAGAGTATGGCTGTAAAATCTCAATAGATGACTTTGGGTCAGGTTACTCAAATTTTACAAATTTAATTAAATTAAACATAGATTTTATAAAAATAGATGGAACATTAATAAGTAAATTACTTACTGATGAAAAAGCAAAAATAATGGTTCAGGGGATTGTTCAGTTTGCCAGAAGTATTAATATAAAAACAATTGCTGAATTTGTTAGCTCAAAAGAGATATCTGATTGCGTTAAAGAGCTTGGTATTGATTACCTCCAGGGTTATTATCACGGTAAGCCTAAAGTGGCGAAAGATTATGGGTTGGCATAAACCAAACTATATGACCCATACTATTTTTATAAACTGTTCAATGTATTGATTATCTCATCAATTTTACTACTTATTAAACTGACTTCATCTGATATTTCATTGACCTCATTGGCATTTTTAGTTAATGTATCTGAACTATCAGAGATAGACTGTATTAAAACATTTGTAGTGGCTGAGGACTCTGCCAGACTTTTTTGAGTCCTCTCGGCAAGTTTTCTAACTTCATCAGCAACAACTGCGAATCCTCTTCCATGTTCACCTGCACGAGCCGCTTCAATTGCAGCATTTAGTGCTAAAAGGTTGGTCTGTTCCGCTATATCACCGATGGTTGCTAAAATAGCCTTTGTCTCATTCGCATTTGAAACAAGTGTTTGAAGGTTCTCAACCATCTCATTCTCCTTGTGAGAAATATGATGGATTTTTTCTACGGTATCTGTAATCATCTCTTTTAGATCATTGATTGTAGTGTTTGTAATCTCTTCAATAGTGCTGTTTAATTTATTTGAAGATTCAATGATTGTGGCTTGGTTCTCCTTATTCTCTTTTTCCATATCTTGAAGTGCTTGACCAAGACTATTTATATTTATTAGTAGCTCTGCCATCTTTGCTTCAACGTTGACTTCGCTTCTTGTAGCAAATGAGCCCTCTGTGAATTTTTTCAGTGTAGAAATAGCACTATCTATATTTTTTTCAGAAGAGCTTAACATGTTGTTTAGACTGTTTCTAAGTACGTGTACATAAGGCGTTGTTGAATCTGTCTGTATTCTGCATCCATAATGACCTTTTGAGACTTTATCGGTAAGAAGAACCATCTCTCCGCTGACTTTGGTGTCATTTAATACTACTGTATTGTATTTACTTATAAGAGTATTTACTCTTTTTAGCATGTGGTTGTCAGTATGTTCATCAAGAGATACTTTATTTCTCTTAAAATCTATTAACTCTTCAAATTCATTAATAATTTTATTGATCTGCGGTGAGCTGTTTGAGTTTTGTTTGTGTAAAACGACTACGGCACCAAATGTTACAACTGCTAATATAGCAGGAATAAAAGCAGATTCAGCCAAAAATATTGATGCAATTAAGATGAGAAAAACAGCTGCCAGTGTTATGTTTTTTTGTGAATTATTCATATTTATATATTTCCTAGTTTAATGTTTTATACAGCTCTTGAGCTTCTTTAATCTCTTGAATTGATGGTTTTCTTCTGCATGAGAGGTACTTTTGCTCATTCGTCTCTGTGTCGTACATTGGATATACTGTTGCATAAACCCAGTAAAATCCCCCATCTTTAGTGCTGTTTTTTACATAGCCGCTCCAGATGTTACCGCTTTTAACGGTATCCCATAAATCTTTAAATGCAACTTTGGGCATATCAGGATGACGCACTATATTATGAGACTTGCCAACCAGCTCAGCAATATCGTAACCGGCAACTTTACAAAAATCATCATTTGCAAAAAGTATGATACCTTTTGCATCAGTTTGCGATACTAGAAAATCATCACTATTTAAGATATATTCTTTCATTTAATCTTCCTGAAATTAGTTTAGTAAAGTAATCACAATATGTCTGCAAATTATACCAAAGTTTATAGCTTATAATAATAAAATATCAAATTATTAAGCTCTGTAAAGCATCCTTTAATTGCAGTGTATATTGAGAATACTATATCGCAATGCAATAATCATACTTAAAGTAAATATATAAGAGTGAAAATTGGTTTCCTATTATAGTTTATTTTAATTGCATATTATGTACAATTGCGCAATAATAATACGAAGTGAAGCTATGAGAAAAAAAGATTTATATCGTCCTAATGTTGCTATGATAATAGTGTCGAGCAGTTATCCTCAAAAAAAAGAGATTTTTTTAGCGCAGAGAAATGATTTATTGGATGTTTGGCAGTTTCCACAAGGTGGAATAGATGATGGAGAAGAGGTTAGAGAAGCTCTTTTCCGTGAACTTGAAGAGGAGATAGGTACAAGTGAAGTTGAAGTGATTGCTGAATTTCCTGAGTGGATATCTTATGATTTTCCTCCTAAGATTGCTAAGAGTATGTATCCGTTCATTGGACAGAAACAGAAATATTTTTTGCTTAAATTAGATATTAAGGCAGAAATAAACATACAAACAGAGCATCCTGAGTTTAGTGACTACAAATTTGTAGAAGTAGATGATGTTTTATCACTGAGTGCAAGTTTTAAAAAAGATGTATACAAGAGTGTAATTACTTATTTTAAAGAAGAGGGTTTACTTTAGATGTTAATAGTACAAAAATTTGGCGGAACAAGTGTCGGTGATTTAGATCGTATTCAAAACGTTGCTAATCGTGTAAGTGCTGCAAAAAAGGCTGGAAACGATGTTGTTGTAGTTGTCTCTGCAATGAGTGGAGAGACTAATAAATTAGTCGGATATGCTGAACATTTCTCATCGAACGCATCACGTGCAGAGATGGATATGCTTTTAAGCTCAGGAGAGAGAGTCACAGCATCACTTCTCTCTATTGCGCTTAATGAGATGGGACTTTCCGCAGTTGCAATGACAGGGCGCAAGGCAGGTATTGTAACCGATAACAGCCATACAAAAGCTCGCATAGAGAATATAAACCCAGAGGTAATGAACAGCTCCATAAAAGATGGAAAGATTGTCGTTGTTGCCGGTTTTCAGGGAGTAAATGAAAATGGTGACGTAACAACTCTTGGTCGTGGAGGAAGTGATCTTTCAGCAGTTGCTATTGCAGGAGCGGTAAAGGCTGACTTGTGTGAGATATACACAGATGTAAGCGGTATCTTTACAACTGATCCCCGTATTGAGCCAAAGGCAAGGAAGTTAGACCGTATCTCCTATGATGAGATGCTTGAGTTGGCTTCTTTGGGTGCAAAAGTGCTTCAAAACCGCTCAGTAGAGTTGGCAAAAAAATTAAATGTAAATCTAGTAACAAGAACAAGCTTTTCAAATGAAGAGGGAACATTAATAACTAAGGAAGAGAATATCATGGAAAAACCATTAGTAAGCGGGATAGCATTAGATAAAAACCAGGCTCGTGTTTCACTTATAGGTGTAAAAGACAGACCTGGAATAGCATCTGATATCTTTAATAAACTCTCAGAGAGTGATGTAAATATTGATATGATTATTCAAAATGTTGGACATGACGGCTCAGCAAACATAGATTTTACGGTTCCTGTTAGTGATCTTAATGATGCTAAAACAGTTGTTGACACATTTGTTAAAGAGGCTGAGATAAAAGAGGTCTCTTATGATGAGAATATTTGTAAGGTCTCCATAGTAGGTGTCGGAATGAAGTCACACACAGGCGTTGCTGCAAAAGCTTTTACAACAATGGCAAATGAGAATATTAATATAAATATGATTTCAACTTCAGAAATCAAGGTCTCAATGGTGATTGATGAGAAGTATTCAGAACTGGCTGTCAGAAGTCTTCATAGTAAATATGAGTTAGATAAATAATGAAAAATTATTATTTTAGTTGTATAGAAGCGGTATGAGAGATATGACTGATTTTGCACAGTGGAGTTTAGATGCCATCAGAGAAGAGGGCGGTAGCTTTAGCTGGGTGGAAGAGCAGCGTTTTGATTGGACAACTACAACTTCACAGGCCTTAGAACAGGTTTTAAACGGCAAAACAATCATACTGATAACAGATGATAAAAGAAAATGGTTGGAGAGTTACATACTCAGCTCTATCAACAGTGCTTCTTTGGATCGTCCACTAATTCCGATTGTAAGCATTTACAGTATGTATGCACACTATAACAGTGTAAGTGGAGGAGAGATGATTGATATAGTAGAGGATATGATTTCACTCTCTCATAAAAATGATTATTTTTTCTGGTATATCGGTAAGGGTGAAGACAAAAGAGCAGATATCGCAAAAAGAAAAGATACAAGTTATTTTTGGATTTTTGATGAAGATTATCTTAATGCATTTAATCTTAACTCTTATGATAAATCATTAGATATAAAACTTCTACAACTATACCGCCTTTTTGATGCATCACTTAATGCAGCGATGTTTGGAGAAGTAGATGTCCATTCATGATTCTAAAAAGAGCCATATCCTAATCTCGACAAGCATTGAAGCAGAGTTTGAAAGATTAAAAGAGGAGCTAAAACCACATAGAGTTGTTGGTTTTATAGAGGATGAGTTTAAGATTGAACATGCAAAAGCAGTTGTAGCAGAGTCTTATATCAGTGAATCAAAAACCAAGTATATAATCTTAGGTGCTAATAATTTTAATCAAGTCTCTCAAAACTCACTTCTAAAAGTCTTAGAGGAGCCTCCCCCAAATATAGAGTTTATAATCGTCTCCCCTGCAAAATCAAATCTACTCCCTACCGTTCGCTCTCGTTTGCCAATATTAAAAGGTGAAACAACTCACACACTCCAAGATATCAAACTTAACCTCGCTAGAGTCGATTATGTAGAAGTTTTTGCATTTCTAAAAGAGAATGCTAGGATTAAAAAGAGTGAAGCGAAAGAACTGGTTGAAGCGCTTTATTATAGAGCAACAGTTGTCGATATGCTTATACTCTCTAAAAATCAGTTAGAGAATTTCGATAGAGCCTATAGACTTTTAGAGTTAAACTCACGACCGCAGAGTGTTTTGGCACAGATACTGATGAGTTTTGTAGGAGAAAAAAATGCAACTTGAACTTTTATCTAATAATATTGAGATAAACAGATATTTAAAAGAGATTGGTGTTGACGGCAGAGGTGTTGGTATACTTGCGTCTAAAGCCTATACACATATTATTTATATAAGAGAGCTTCATGTCGGTGCTGCAAATGTTTTAAAGCAGGATGCCCTCAGTATCGGAGCTGATTTGGCTGTCCCTCGAGGAACTGTTCTTGCAGTGACACCACATGTAGACTGCATATTGATTGCTACTACAAAGCAGTTACAAATACTTAGTAAGAAAGAGTTGGCTCAACCGTTTGGACTTAAAGAGTTGGCAAAAAAACTACAAAATATTTTAATAGTTAAAAAACCTTCAGATGTAGAGATTATGGGGGTTATAAATGCAAATGACGATAGTTTTTTTTCAGCTTCTAGGTTTAGCGGGAGCAGAGCAATAGAGGCTATAGAGGTGATGATAGAAAATGGAGCGGATATCATTGATATTGGCGGGGTCTCATCTGCTCCAAGCTCCTCTAGGGTAGGTAAAAATGAAGAGCTTCAAAGAGTCAAACCCATACTTGAGCTTATTAAAAAAGAGAAATTATATGAGAGAGTAAAATTTAGTATTGACAGTTATGAGCCATATGTAATATCAGATGCTCTAGAGAGCGGTTTTAAAATAGTCAATGATATTACTGGCTTAGAAAACGATGAGGTTTGCAGACTTTGTGCCTCTTATGATGCAACTGCTGTAATTATGCATATGCGAGGAACTCCTTTGACTATGCATGATGAGCATAAATATGAGCATATTTTAAGTGATGTCTACTCGTTTTTTGAACAAAGAGTAGCAAAGGCTGACTCATTTGGTGTTAAAGAGATAGTTTTGGATGTGGGAGTAGGGTTTAGTAAAACATTAGAGCATAATTTGAGACTTATTAAACATTTAGAGCACTTTTTGAGACTAGGAAAACCGTTGCTTATAGCTGCTTCACGAAAATCTATGATAGATAAAATATCACCCTCTTTGCCATCTGATAGATTGGCAGGAACTTTGGCACTGCATTTAGAGGCTGTTAAAAACGGGGCTTCAATACTTAGAGTACATGATGTCTATGAACATGTTCAGGCTTTAAAAATAAAAAATGCTTTGGATAGTGTTTGATGGGAAGTTTGTAAATTTGACAAGTAGAATAGATAAACTATCTATTCTACTCTTAGAGGAAAATTTTCTGAAACAGAGTAAAACTACTCTATCTCAGTATCTATTACATCGTCAATTGCTTTAGATGTTTAGACTTTATTCTATCTCAGCATCTATTACATCGTCTTCTTCTTTTTTCTTAGCTTGGTCAGCCTCGCCGCCTTCTCCGCCTTGTTCTTTTTTATACATCTCTTCAGTTACTTTGTGAGAAGCTTCAGTAAGTACTTTTACTTTCTCTTCGATTTGCTCTTTAGTAGCAGACTCATCTTTTAGAGTCTCTTTAAGGTCAGTTATTGCAGCTTCTATTTTTGCTTTCTCTTCTGCATCAATTTTGTCACCCATATCTGTCATAGTTTTTTCAACTTGAACAACAAGTGCATCAGCTTGATTTCTTAAATCAACAATAGCTTTTCTCTCTTCATCAGCTGCCTTATTCTCTTCTGCATCTTGAACCATTTTGTTAATCTCTTCTTCACTCAATCCTGATGAACCTGAGATTGTGATTGATTGAGACTTACCAGTACCTTTGTCAGTTGAGCTAACAGTTAAGATACCATTCGCATCGATGTCAAAAGTAACTTCGATTTGAGGAACACCTCTTGGAGCTGCCGGGATATCACCTAACTCAAACAGACCTAAAGATTTGTTATCTTTAGCAAATTCTCTCTCACCTTGACCTACTGAAATACTAACAGCTGGCTGGTTGTCTTCTGCAGTTGAGAAAACTTGAGATTTTTTAACTGGAATTGTTGTTCCTTTTTCGATGATTTTAGTCATAACACCGCCTAAAGTCTCAATACCAAGTGAGAGAGGAGTAACATCTAGAAGAAGAACATCTTTAACATCTCCTCTTAGAACACCACCTTGAATAGCGGCACCGGCAGCAACAACTTCATCAGGGTTAACACTTTTGTTTAAATCTTTACCACCAAAGTATTTACTAACAGCTTCTTGAGCAGCAGGTACACGAGTTGAACCACCAACCATGATAATCTCTTTGATTTCATTGTTGTCTAAGTCAGCCTCTTTCATAGCAGTTTTGATGTGATCTATTGTCTCATCAACAAGCTCGGTAATCATACCTTCAAATTTAGCACGAGTCAGTTTGATAACTAAATGCTGTGGTCCAGCTTCTGTCATAGTGATAAACGGCAGGTTAATCTCTGTCTCAGTAGAAGAGCTTAACTCTTTTTTGGCATTTTCAGCAGCATCTTTTAGACGTTGTAGAGCCATTTTGTCATTTTTAAGGTCAATTCCGTGAGAAGATTTAAACTCAGAGTTTAAAAAATCAACGATCTTGTTATCAAAATCATCACCACCTAAAAATGCATTACCGTCAGTTGAAAGAACTTCAAATGTACCGTCAGAAATCTCTAGAGTTGTAACATCAAATGTTCCACCACCAAGGTCATAAACAAGTACATTCTCTTCGCTCTTGCTATCTAATCCGTAAGCCAGTGCGGAAGCTGTAGGCTCATTGATGATTCTTAAAACATTAAGACCCGCAATTGTACCGGCATCTTTTGTCGCTTTTCTTTGTGCATCATTAAAATATGCAGGAACTGTAATAACTGCATCAGATACACTCGAACCAATGTAAGACTCAGCATCTTCTTTTAGTTTAGTAAGAATCTTAGCTGAAATCTCTTGAGGAGTGTATATCTTACCTGCTACATCAACACATGCAGAACCATCTTTATCTACAATGTTATATGTTACTTTGTCATGTGCTGCCTTAGCATTCTCCTCATTCATCATCAGACCCATGATTCTCTTTATTGAAGAGATAGTCTTTTCAGGGTTTGTGATTGCTTGACGTTTTGCCGGATCACCAACTAAAACCTCACCTTTATCTGTGAAAGCAACAACTGAAGGAGTCGTATTCTTACCCTCTGCATTAGGGATGATTTTCGCTTCACCACCCTCATAAACTGCTACACATGAATTTGTTGTTCCTAAATCTATACCTATAACTTTGCTCATTTTATATTCCTTAATTTGATTTTATTTCATAAAATAAAATGAAGGAAACCTTCATCTTATTAGTTCGTAAAAGGAACAAGTCCCTTTTACTACGCTTTTTTTACATATATTATTATTTACGAATTATTTCGCTACTACAACCATCGCTTCACGCAAAGGTCTGTTCTTATATTTATATCCGGTTTGAAATGTCTGAACAATCTGACCGCTCTGCACATCTTCACTATCTACGCTTTGAACAGCGTTGTGAATATTTGGATCAAATGGCTCATCATGAGAAACCATAGTCACACCATGCTTTTCCAAAGAGGTGGTAAACTGCTTAAGTGTAAGCTCAATACCCTCATTCAGTTTATTCAGGTGCTCTTGTGGATCCGTAAGAGTTGCTGTAGAAGTCAGTGCCATCTGAAGTGCATCCATAACAGGAATCATATCTTTGGCAAATTTCTCATTTGAGTATTCTACTGCCGTATACTTCTCACGCTCAAGTCTTTTTTTGATATTATCAAAATCAGCATGTACGCGAGCATACTTATCTTTTAGTTCTACCAGTTCATTTTGAAGTAAATCCAGCTCATTCTCTACAGCTTCTGAATCAGCATCAGCTTCTTCACTGCTTACTTCCACTTTTTCCTCTTCGTTTTCAAGAGATTCGTTTTGTAATTCTTCATCAGTTTTATTTGACATAATAGTTAAATTAACTCCTTATTTTTTAAAAGATATCAGTATTATACATATTGAGTGTAACAATGTCAAGTATATCTTTAGTTATTTTAGTTAGAATACTTTAGTCTATTATTATCAAGTATGTGTTTTTTGGCAAAAAAACTAAATTACAGTATCATATCGATATATATATTATTGGAGAAGTCATGAGATTTTTAGCTTGGCTAGCAGGGGTTTTAGTTGCTTTGGCAGCTCTGCTCTTTATGCTGCTTTTTACACCTTTTGGAAACGGACTACTTAAGCCGATTATAGAGTCAAAGATAAAAGAGCAGACAAAACTGCAAAGTAAACTTACTACTTTTAGCCTCAATATGAGTGAATTTAAAATAATTTTGGAATTAAACAGAGATAATAGTATTTTGATAATGGGAAATTACTCTCTGTTTTCTAAAGCTATTAATGCAGTCTATAGGGTAAAGCTTGAAGATTTAGCGGCTCTAAAACCGTTAACCCCTTTGCCGTTGCAGGGAAGAGTTCATACTGATGGAAGAGTTAAGGGTGATATGGCATTTATGGAGATAGATGGCAGTAGTGACGTAGGGGAAGGCGATACGACTTATCACCTGGAGTTGATAGACTTTAATCCGACCTCCATAATCGCTAAAGTAAAAAAAGCAAAGTTGTCATCTCTGTTATATTTGGGAGCTCAAAGTCAATATGCAGCTGCAGATATAGACCTAGATGTTAATTTTAAAAATATTAATCCCGGTGAGATGGATGGAGATATACTCCTGAAAACTACAAATGCCAAAATAGATTCAAAGTTAATGCTAAAAGATTTCAATGTGAGTGTTCCAGACACTCCTTTTGCTATGAATCTTGACGCGACACTAAAAGGGGATGATGTTGATTATAACTATGATTTAAGCTCAAAGCTCTTTGAGATAGCATCCTCTGGTAATATAGTTCCCAAACCTTTTAAAGCAGATGTAAAATACTCTTTAGACATAAGTGAGTTAGCACTTCTTAAGCCTATCACCGGTGCAGATATTAGAGGAGCATTCAGGCTTGAGGGAACTGCTAAAGGTAGCAAAGAGAAGCTCATAGTAAAAGGTAAAAGCGATTTGGCTTCTTCAGATACAAAATTTGAAGCTCTCTTAAAAGAGTTTGCTCCTGCCAGCATTAAGGCAATAACTAAGAACATGAAATTAAACAAACTGCTACATATGTTAAAGCAGCCTCACTATATGGATGGAATTTTATCTTTAAATGCTGATATCAGCAGTGCTAATAGCGGCAGCTTAAAAGGAAAAATCCATACAAATATTAAAAAGGGACTTTTAGATTCAAACTATCTGACAAAAGCGTATAAGTTTAGCTCTACTATGCCAAGAGCAACTTTTGACTTGAGTGCTGCAACTATGCTGAGTGGAGATAGTCTCAATACAAAGCTTGATTTGAACTCAAATATTGCAGATATTGATATTAAAAAAGCCGTTTTTGATATTAAAGAGGGAACTTTAAACTCTGATTACAGGGCTGATATTAGAGATTTGGACAAACTCTTCTTTGCTACCGGACAACACTTCAAAGGTGGATTAACTTTAAATGGGAAGCTCTCAAAAGCTAAAGACTTAAACTTGACTCTCCATACGCAAGCTGCAGGTGGAAAAATTGATGCAAAACTTCATAATGATGAGCTTCATGCTGAACTTAATGGCATTGATACCATAAGTTTGCTTCATATGTTAAGATATCCGGAGCTTTTCAAATCCACCTTAAATGCTAAGATAGATTATAATTTGGCTCAAAGCAAAGGAGTTCTTAGCGGTCATGCAGTGGATGGAAATTTTGTAAGAAATAAAACTTTTAATCTGATAAAACAGTATGTGAAGTTTGATATGTACAAAGAGCGTTTTAATGGTGATGTCTATGCGAAGATTAATAAAGAAAATGTTCTTGCTTCGTTTGATCTTCGTTCAAACAGAGCTTCTATCAAAACAGAAGATACAAAATTAAATACAAAAACTAAAAAAATCGACTCTGACATTACAATTCAAGCTAAGAAAAATACAATCACGGCAAATTTAAAAGGAGATATAGATGCTCCAAAAGTTACTATAGATTTACAAAAGTTTATGAAGTCAGAAGCTGGCAAGAGGATTATGGATAAGGTAAATAAAAAAATAAACAAACTGTTTAAAAAGTTTTTTTAAACTACTTATACTCCGTGTTGGCTAAGGTCAAACAAAAAAGCACCTCTTTTTTGTTTGAGCGCATCGTTTGAATTGCCTGAGTTAAAGTCAAGCCTGTTGTTATGATGTCATCAACTAAAATAATCTCTCTGCCCTTAAAATTATTTAACTCAAACTCTCTGGGGTTTAAAACTCTAAACTCTCTGCTTTTTCCAGAGTATGAAACACTGTTCTTCGCTCTTAGTCTGTTGTGTAGAGGTTTTATATATTTGCTTTTTAGGGCTTTGTTTAAAACGGCAGTATGGGAGTAACCGCTCTGTACATGGTCATCAATGGCTATAGAGGTTACAGGCGAGTCAAACTCAAACTCGGCAGCAAATTTTTCCAGAGAGTTTTTTGCTAATATTTTATATATGTAGTAGCCGAGGTCTGTATGCTTTGTGTGAAGCAGCTCTTTTATTTCACTATATTTATAAAAAGAGATGACTTCTATGTTGTTTATTTTTCGTTTGTAGATTGAGGGAGTTAAAAAAGTCTCTTGACATGTTAAACAGATGTGTGAGAAAGATAAACTTTCACACAACATACATCTCATTTTCCTTAGTCCATCTTCAAAACTGACATAAAAGCTTCTATTATAGTGTCTCCTTCTTTTGCGAACACGTCCACAAAAGAATTCCTCTCACTAAAGCTTTGGCTATAGCCAAGAGAAAAGTACATTGAAATTAGTCCATCTTCAAAACTGACATAAAAGCTTCCTGCGGAAGCTGTACTTTTCCTATACTCTTCATTCTTTTTTTACCGGCTTTTTGTTTTTCAAGCAGTTTTCTCTTACGGGTGATATCTCCGCCGTAACATTTAGCAGTAACATTTTTACCCATAGACTTTACAGTCTCACGAGCAATAATCTGAGAGCCGAGTGATGCCTGAACGGCTACTTCAAAAAGTTGACGAGGTATTATCTCTTTCATATTTTTAACTAAAACTCTACCGCGAGTCAGAGCCTGATTACGAGGAACAACAATGCTTAGTGCATCAACAGCCTCTCCTGCTACTTTTATGTCAAGTTTTACAAGATCACCAACTTTAAAGTCAATAGGCTCGTAGTCAAAAGAAGCATAACCTTTAGAGATTGATTTTAAAGTATCATAAAAATCAACGACTATCTCATTCATCGGTACTTCATACTCAAGCATAACTCTATCTTCATTAAGATAAGTCATTTTAGTTTGAGTACCGCGTTTGCTGATTAGAAGAGTTATGATGTTGCCAAGGTATTCACTCGGAGTAATTACAGTGGCTCTTACATAAGGTTCCTCTATTCTATCTATATGGTTAACAGCCGGAAGTTCTGATGGATTATGAACCGCTACCTCTTCTCCGTTTGTCAAATATACCTTATAAATAACCGACGGTGCAGTTGCAATTAAATCTAGGTCAAACTCACGCTCAAGTCTCTCTTTTATGACTTCCATATGAAGCATACCGAGAAAACCTACACGAAAACCGAAGCCAAGAGCTATAGAAGTCTCCGGCTCATAAGATAAAGAGCTGTCATTTAATCTTAATTTGTCAAGTGCATCACGAAGGTCTTCAAACTTATCTGTATCTATAGGATAGAGTCCGGCAAATACAAATGGTTTTGCAGGCTCGTAATCTCCTACAGGCTCAAGCGCAGGATTTTTAGCATCAGTGATAGTATCACCGACACTTACTACGGAAACCTCTTTAAGTCCTAAAACAACGATTCCTATTTCTCCACTTTTAATAGCCGTGGTTTTGATTTTTTTCATAGGATGCGGATACATCAAATCTAAAACTTGATGCTCTTCACCATTACTCATAAGTTTTATAGTCTGACCTTTTTTAACTTCACCGTCAAAAACACGAATTAGGGCTAACGCTCCCAGGTATTGGTCAAACCAAGAGTCATATATTATTGCTTTTGTGGTTGCTTCTGGGTCTCCAACCGGAGCAGGAACTCTATCGACAATAGCGTCAATTAGTTCCCGAATACCGACACCGGTTTTAGCAGAGACAAGGCAGGCATCAGTTGCATCTATACCGATACTTGTCTCAATCTCTTCTGCAACTTTCATCGGGTCAGCAGCGGGAAGGTCAATTTTGTTTATAACCGGAATAAGTTCCAAGTTATTGTCTAATGCCAAGTAAACATTTGCAATTGTCTGAGCCTCTACACCTTGGGCAGCATCAACGATTAGAAGTGCACCATCGCTTGATGCCAAAGACTTGCTTACCTCATACGAGAAATCAACATGACCCGGAGTATCTATAAGGTTTAGAATGTAGTGCTCACCATCTTTTACATAATCAAGTCTAACACTTTGAGCTTTAATCGTGATACCGCGCTCTTGCTCGATATCCATAGTATCCATCATCTGTGTGCTCATCTCTCTCTCAGTCACAGAGCCGCACTCTTGGATAATACGGTCGGCTAATGTACTTTTACCATGGTCAATATGAGCGATGATAGAAAAGTTTCTAATATTTTTCAAAAAATCTGTCCTATTTAGAAATAATTATGCGAATTATACAGAAATTGTACTAAAAAAGTTGTTAAGTTGCTTGTTATCGCTTTAGCTATTGCTTAAACACGATTATCAGAAAGAAATTTGTTCTATATGCGAGTCCGTTGTATGCATTTTTTACATCTAGATTAGAAAATGACAGACCTCGATTTACTATCAGAAACGTTGGTCTGTCCACTATTATCGACCTCCATGCCTTTAGTGGTTTGATAACTTAAGCTTGTTAATTTGACATAGGTGAAGCACTCTCTATTTTATCTAAGAATCACTGATTGTAGTTGTGAAGCACGACTCCTTTTGGATTGTAGCGAGAGGACATATAAATGTTGTCATTACCGTTGTGTCGTTTACATATTGGAAAAATATAGGCAGTACCACCAGTAGTAACTTTTCCGGCAGTTTGTCCGGGGATGACATGACCTCCTACAAAGTCTGTCGTATTACAACTGAACGGTGTGTGGCCGTCTTCATAATTGTAGGATGAGCAGTGAGTTGGGTAAAACCCACTATGGCATTTAGCGTTCCAAAGCTTGATCCAGCTACTATATCCGCTAGGTTTAGGGTCATGGGTGGAGCCAATAATATTGGCAAAGGCATAGTTTAGAGTCCACGTGATGGTTCCGTGATAGGTTGATTTAACACTATTTTGTACTTCTTGTAAATCATCTAATGAAGGTTGTTCTACATCAATCTTTTCTGGTAAGAACATGGACTTATAGTCTTGATAGTTATCTGGGGTTACAAAAGGGGCTGGACCAGTTTGGATTACACCTTGAACACCCGCATCTAAAAGTTCATTTACAAGTGCATCAATAGCTTGTCTAATGGCTGTTTGATAGGCTTGCTTCACTACGGAAGTGTTGTCGATAAAGTCCGTCCACATATTGGGAACGACTGAGGTGGCATTAGCGCTGTTGTTTACATGCTGGCTGCTTAATTTTGTATGCTGCTCTAGGCTGGTATGTATGGCTAACTGCTCTTTACTAGTGGACTCTGGTCCACAAATAGTGATATAGTGCATTTCTGGATCATAACTATACGGAATTGATATATGGCCATATATCTTAAAATCAAAAAACGTACCGATTATCATCGGAGTGCTGGTAAATAAGTGTTCACCTGCGCTAAGTTCAAGTTCCACAGGTACAGCATATTGTTCCTGTTTCATGGGACCTTCGTTGATAGAATTGAAAAGAGGAAGGTCAAATGTTATTGTGTTCATTTGGTTACTCATAGTATTTCTCCTATTAATAATTTTTATATAAGGTCACTTATGACCACCTAATAGTATACAACTCTGAAAAGTTTTTAGGTCGAGTCTCTTTCCCTCCAGAGGCTTGTGTTTTAGAGTGAGGCTCTGCTATTAAACCTTTTGCAGGAGCACCTTCACCTATAGTGATAGGTTCTGCTAGCGAAAAAAGTAAATCGTGTTGATGTTGGGTAAATTCATCATCTTGTAAAGTACCTACTTTATCACCTGTTACTGATCCTTCAGGGAAAGGTTTTCTCTCTTTTGCATCTGGGTCAGTGCTTGAACTATTATCCCACACTCTACTAAAATAACCTCGAACATTTGGTAGTAAAGAAAATCCGTTATCACCCAAACCAAAACGGCCATTAATGACACTGTTTAGTCGTGATTGATCTTTGGTTAATTCATATGGAGTTTGAAAACATAAAGAGAGCTCTTCAGCTGGTGCTGTTTGTGTTGCGATATATTGTTTACGTTCTCCAATAATACCATTAACCATTAAAGGGAGTGTTTCAATTGCCGTTTTTCCAACATTGCCATAAACACTCAAAATCTCAATAACAGCTTCTTTTGTTGCACTGCTGATTGTCAAAAAAAGCCCTTTTGCTTGTTGTGCCATATCTAATTGTAGTTTAAATAGATAAGTGCCATCTTCTTGAATCACTTTATTATGTTCAATGTCAGTTACACGATCTGTCAAACTAATTTTTACGCTGGTATGTTTTTTTAAAACAACATTAACATCAACTGTTACTGTTTTTCCTTTTAAATACTCTTTCCAACGAGGAAACTCATGTAGAGCCTGGCTTAAACTCATTGTATTTCCGACATTATTAACAACGATTCTACAAGCAGCATCAGCTTGAGCGATTTGTCCATTCTCTCCTTTATTGGAATAAATCCAACCATCAGGATGATTAAATATAACAGAACCATCATCAATTTCTTGATTACTGAAATATTTAAAAATTCCATTATATAGAAGATTTTTTTGCTGCATTGCATAAAGTGTGTCTGGTATGTTTAGTGAAGCCTCACTATTTGTGATAAATTTCATTTGAATCCTTTTGATGAACATTGACTCTAAAGTCAATGTTCATAAACTGTAAAACTAATTTACACTTGTTTAAACTCTAAAGTATCTGTTAATTCAAATGAAAGATCTGTTTTACCATTTCCAAAAATAACTTCAGTTGGACTACTAACAAAATTACCAGAAACGGCTGTTCCTTCTTTAGCTCTAGTGGTACAAATCCAATAAGTAGGATGTGTATCAAATCTGAAGGCTCCATTAGGCTCACCTTGCATTGCAAAAGTTGGTTTATTATTCATATAAACAGAAATACTCATCTTCGATGCATCATCTACTGAAAAGGAAATGTCTGTTTTAACTTCCATAGAACCTTTTGGAAGAATGTCATTTCTATATGCATCACTGCTTTTAAAATCATCATTCTCATATGAAATACCCATAGCATTGTTTCCATCTTTAGAATTGGGCTCCATCAATCTTAATGGTCCAGCTGAATTGAACATTACTCCCGGAGCTATTGGTTTATCAGTTGTACCCCAGTTTAAAGCCCAAGGAGTTTCCCATTCGAACTTGTTAACATTTTCAAAATTAACATTTTTACTAAACCAAACTAATGGTAGTCCTGTTTCTAAATCAGGGTATGTTTGATAGATTGCAATATTTTGCGACTTTCCACTGCTATTTTTAACTTGAATTGAATATTGTGACATTGTTTATCCTTTTTTATTAAATTGTTAGCATAAAGCACCAAAGAACTGAAACCGCCTATTTAAATAAGTAAGAGAATTGTGACACACTATAATTTGTTTACAATTTGTTTTTAACAATATTTGATATTGTGTCATTCAATAAAACTAAAGAGCTTATGATGAGATATAAAATATTAATAGTAGAAAATGATATTATCATTGCTAAAGATATTAAAGATACACTAAATAACATGGACCTTAATGTTGTTAAAATTACATCTAGCCATAATGAAACAATAAGCTTTATAAAAGAGGATAAAGTTGATTTAATTCTAATGGAAATTAATATTAAGGGAGGTATTGATGGAATCCAGAGTTGTAATGAAATAAATGTTAAGTATAATATTCCTATAATATTTATTACTGCCCATTGTGATACTGAAACCATATCCTTGGTTAAAGATAGCAATGCTATGTGTTACTTAAAAAAACCTTTTAATTATGTAGATTTATTGTTAAATGTTTTTTTAATATTAAAACGAAATTCCAAGCAACTTAAAATAATTCAAAAAGATATAATTTTTCTTAAAAATAACTTTAAATATTATTTAAAAGATCGATTACTTTACAACAATCATGCTGAAACCGACTTATCGAAGAAAGAGAAAGAAATTTTATTTATATTATGTGAAAATAAAAATAGTTTTGTTTCTTATGAACGACTTTTTGAAAATGTTTGGCAAGATCAAGATTTCTGCATCAATAAAATTAGAGGCTCTATTTTTAGATTAAAACATAAATTACCACTTTTAGGTATAATAAATAATAAAGAATATGGTTATAAAATAGAGTAAACCATCTATATTAAGTCTATTTTTTTGGTGTAGTTTGTGAAATAAATAGGGCTAAATTTATCAGCCCTTTAGATTTTCAAGAATTAAGCAAATAGTGAGTTTACACTCTCGTTGTGGTAAACCCTACGAATCACTTCAGCAAAAAGAGGAGCAACAGTTAAAACTTTTATCTTTTTATGAGGCGTCGATTCAAGAGTATTTGTGACAATTAACTCATCAAGCTCGCCATGTTCAAGGTTTTCGTACGCTTTTCCGCTTAAAACAGCGTGTGTAGCACATGCCATTACTGAAACAGCACCGCTGTTCTTAAGTGCAGTTGCAGCCTTCACCATTGTCCCGGCAGTATCTACCATGTCATCAATCATAATAACATTATAACCTTCAACGTTACCGATGATGTTCATTACTTCACTCTCGTTGGCTTTTTCACGTCGTTTGTCGACGATTACCATCTCTAAACCCATTCTTTTTGCAAAGTATCTGGCACGGGCAACACCGCCTATGTCAGGAGATGCGATAATAGGGTTTTTAAGGTTTTTACTTTTTATATAGTGCTCAAATGTAACTGAACCGTAAAGATTGTCAACAGGAATATTGAAAAACCCTTGAATCTGTCCGGCATGCAGGTCTATCGTAACAACCCTGTCTATTCCGGCTGTTTCGTACATGTCAGCAACAAGTCTTGCTGTAATTGGAACACGAGGTGCAGCTTTTCTGTCTTGTCTGGCATATCCGTAATACGGAACAACGGCAGTTATACTTGAAGCAGACGAGCGACGAAGAGCATCAGTCATAATAAGCAGTTCCATTAAATTGTCATTTGAGGGTGCTCCTGTTGATTGAACAATAAACACATCGCGACCACGAACACTCTCAGCAATCTGAACTGAGATCTCACCGTCACTAAACTTTTTAACATCAGCCTTAGCTAACGGGACATCTAAAATTTGACAAATCTCTTTTGCAAACTCACTACTTGAGGAGCCGGCAAAAATCTTATAACCACGCATAAAATACCTTCTGGGAAAATTTAAATGCAATTATACAAAAACAGTGCTGAGGAGTTGTTAAAATGAAAAATTATATAGCGAGGGCAGTTTTTTTTATTAATAAATCAGCAAGCAAGCGCTACAATGGCACTTAATAGGAAAATAAATGACAAATATTATATTATGCGGCGGTAACGGTACTAGGCTTTGGCCCATCAGCAGAACACTTATGCCAAAACAATTTGTAAAACTTTTTGAAAACAAGTCACTTTTTCAGCTAACAGTTGAACGAAATTCCAAGCTCTGCAGTGCAGGGTTTATAGTCTCTAATGCCGAGCAGTATTTTCTGGCTCTAGATCAGTTAGACGAGCTCTCTAAATATAACAATAAATATCTCTTAGAACCCGTTGGCAGAAATACGGCTCCGGCAATAGCACTAGCCTGTTTATCCTTAGATCCGCAGGAGATAGTCTTGGTAACCCCGAGCGATCATCTGATTAAAGATGAAAAGGAGTATGCTAAAGTGCTTACTCGGGCAAAAGAGTTGGCTCAAGATGACAACCTTGTTACCTTTGGCATCAAGCCTGCATTCGCTGAGGTTGGATTCGGTTACATAGAATCAGATGGCGATGATGTAAAAGCCTTTCATGAAAAGCCTGATTTTACAACTGCGACAGAGTATCTTAAGGCAGGGAACTACTACTGGAACAGTGGGATGTTCTGCTTTAAAGCAGGTCTCTTTCTTGAGGAGCTTAAGAGATACTCACCAAATATCTATGACTCCTCTCTCAAAGCCCTGAACAATGCCTCAAAAGATGAGATAATAAGAGTCAAACATGATGACATGTTAGAGATTCCTGAAGACTCTATTGACTATGCCGTAATGGAGAAATCATCAAAGGTCAAAGTAGTACCATCTGACATCGATTGGTCGGATCTGGGCAGTTTTGATGCTCTGTATGAAGAGCTTCCAAAAGATGAGAATCAAAACACCATAAACCCAAACCATGTATCTATAGACAGTAAAAATAATCTGGTCTATGGAAATGAGAGAAAAATAGCAACAGTCGATGTTGAGGATTTAATCATTGTTGATACTGGAGATGCCCTTTTAGTCTCAAAAAAAGGCTCTTCTCAAAAAGTAAAAAAAATTGTCGCAGAGATAAGAAAAAACAGCCAACTGCACAATATTCACTTAACAGCGCATCGTCCTTGGGGAACATATACAGTTCTAGAAGATAATCCTCAATATAAAATAAAACGTATTGAGGTAAAGGTAGGCAAAAGACTCTCCCTGCAAAAACACCTTCACAGGAACGAGCATTGGATTGTAGTTAGCGGTACGGCTACGGTGACAATAGAAGATAAGACATTTACTCTAAGAGCAAACGAGTCGACATATATAAAAATGGGAAATATACATAGACTCTCAAACGAAGGAAAAGTCCCTGTAGTCCTTATAGAGGCTCAAATAGGTGATTATCTCGGGGAAGATGATATCATCAGAATCGAAGATGATTTTAAAAGGTTATAATTGAAACACAACATTTTACTGGCATTTAGTTTTGCCAAGAGAGATTTTAAAGAGAGATATGTTGGCACGGGTCTTGGACAGCTTTGGTATGTGCTCTCTCCGATTATCACCATCTTTATCTATACTGTTATATTCTCAGACTTTATGAAGATGAAACTAAACATCATAGACAACTCATACTCTTACAGTATCTATCTTGTTCCGGGGCTTTTGGCTTGGACGACCTTTAGCACTATTGTTCTGCGTTTAAGTACCTCATTTTTTGAAAAAGCAAACTTAATCAAAAAAATCAACGTGCCGATGTTTACATTTCAATTAAGTATGGTTATTACCGAGTTTTTTCTTTTTATTCTATCTATCTCTTTGGGTATTGTCTTTTTGGTGCTTGTAAACCAGCCTGTGACACTGACTTTTTTATGGATGCTCCCGGTTATGTTTGTACAGACCGTTTTTGCCTTTGGACTAGGAGTTATACTCTCTCTGTTTACTCCATTTTTTAAAGACTTAAAAGAGGCCATCCCTATTGTTATTCAGCTATGGTTCTGGATGACGCCTGTTATTTACATGAAGGAGATGCTGGCAAAGAAGTTCCCCCTGCTTCTAACTATAAACCCGTTCTATTACTTTGTGGAAATCTATCAAAATATTTTTCTTTTTTCCAGAGCACCATCCTTTAAAGATTTGGCTGTTATAGTCTTAATGGCACTTATTACACTTTTTATAGCGGGGTTCTTATATAAAAAGATGATTCCGACCATCAAGGATATCATCTGATGAGAAAAATTCTTGAAGTAAAAAACATCACAAAAGTATATAAAATTTACAAAAGTAATCTTGACAGACTAAAAGAGGTGTTTACGAAAAAGAGTTATCACAAAGAGTTCATCTCAAACAAAAATATCTCTTTTGAACTTTTTGAAGGTGAGACACTAGGTATTATCGGAGTCAATGGAGCAGGTAAGTCAACTATCTTAAAGATGATAGCAGGAGTTGTAGTTCCGACATCAGGCGAGATACTTCGACATGGTCGCGTTACGGCTTTGCTGGAGCTTGGCACAGGCTTTAATCATCAAATGAGCGGATATGACAACATCTATCTAAATGGCACACTTATAGGCATGACAAACAAAGAGATAGACTCTAAAATAGAGGAGATTGTAGCATTTAGCGAGCTTGGAGATTATATCTATGAGCCTATCATGACATACTCATCGGGTATGAGTATGAGGCTTGCTTTTTCTATTGCTATTTTTTCAGAGCCTCAAACCCTGATAGTAGATGAAGCACTCTCGGTCGGTGATGCGCACTTTGCGGCAAAATGTACCAGAGCGCTCAAGGAGAGGAAAGAGCGAAACATGAGTATAATATATGTTTCTCATGACCTTAACTCTCTGAAAATACTTTGCGACAGGGTCATCCTTTTAAATCATGGAGAGATTACAAAAGAGGGTACGCCAGAAGATGTGATTAACAGCTACAATTTTCTAATTTCAAAACTTAATGACAGTGAAGAGAAGATGAGCATAAAAGAGAGTGATAACGGCTCTTACGGAACCTTCGATATTGAGATAACAGAGGTCTCTATTCTTGGTGAGAATTCGGTTTCAAATGTCATAAGTTCCGGTGAGAATGCTGTAGTAGACATAAAGATAAAATCAAAAAAAGATCTGCCTAATATGACAGTAGGCATAATGATTAGAGACAGATTCTCTCAGGATATATTTGGAACAAACACCTTTCATCATAAAAATAGTATTGACTTCAATAAAGATAGCGAATATCTCTGCAGTTTTACTATGCCGCTCAATATCGGCAGCGGAAAGTACAGCATAACAACAGCTGTTCACTCGGAAGATACACATCTAAACAACTGCTCACACTGGTTGGATAATGCGGCTGATTTTGAGATAGCGGGAGTTGTTGGTGAAGAGTTTCTCGGACTTTGCAGACTTGAACCGGTCATTGAGTTTAAAGAAACAAGCAGACAATGACACTCTATGTAGATATATCGGAATTTTTAAGAACTCGCATTACAACCGGAATCCAAAGAGTGATTCGAGAATTTTTGCAAAGAGCAGTTGCGGGTGAGAGTAAAATAAATATAATCTATTTTGATATGGATCTAAAGAGATATCAACTGTTGGACAATAGTGAGATAGAGAACTTATTGAGTGATATAAAGAGTTACAGTTTCAAAAGCAAGAGAGATATAGATATTTTTCTTGAGACAAGCGAGGGCAAAGTTTTTTTTGACCTTGACTCAGTTTGGAACTCTACGATGCAAAGAGATGAGCTATATCCAAAACTTAAACACTCTAATTTTAAAATAGTCAATTTAATCTATGATTTAACCCCGATTCTACTGCCTGAGTGTGCAAAAGACAAGAGCAGAGCCAATTTCCCCTCATTCTTACAAGCGGTGTGCAAGCATAGTGATTTACTCTTTTTTGACTCTGCATCGGCAAAAAATGACTTTTTTAGATTTAAAGAGCTTGAAGGTTTCAGCAGGAGTATCGCTTCACAGGTAGTTCCTCTTGGTTCAGATTTCTTTAAAAGCAAATCCGTAAACTCTGTTGAGTATTCAGATATTTTACAAAAGAGGTATATTCTCTTTGTAGGTACACTTGAGCCTAGAAAAAAACACGCCTTGGTATTAAAGGCTTTTGAGGAGATAGAAAAAGATTATTCAGATTTAAATTTACTCTTTATCGGTAAGGTAGGGTGGAAAACAGATGAGTTCGTAACATATCTGAATAATCATCCCCTAAAAGATAAAAGAGTTTACCATTTAAGCAATATTGACGATATAACGCTTGAACTATTCTACCAAAATGCTTTTATAGTCACTTATCTTTCTGAGTACGAGGGGTATGGTCTGCCAGTTGCAGAATCTCTGAAATACGCAAATATCACAATCACCTCAAAAAACAGTTCGATGACGGAAGTAGGTGAAGAGTGTGCAGATTATATATTAGAGAATAAAAAAGAGGAGTTGGTAGATTTACTTCTTCTGTATCTGAGTAATCAAAATATATATGACAGCAGAAAAAAGTTTATAAAAAATCAATATTCTCCACACACTTGGGAACAATTTTATATAAAATTTATGAGAGAATTAAGTAGAGTATGATATGCTATATTATTATAAAAAGAGGTAAAAAGTGAAAAAAGTATTTCTGGTTCTAATTTTGAGTTTTTATTTTCAAATAACGCTAAATGCGGATGATGCTTATGAGCCGAATGATTTGCTATCTACTGCAAAGACAATAACCAAAGGTACCTACTCTCTAAGCGGTCTGGATGCTGATTGGTTTAAACTGGAGTTGTCAACTGGAACTTTGAGTTTAGTCATGACACCAAGCGGTGGAATAGATTTAAATATGGTGCTTTATAACTCAAATTCCCAGGTTGTTGCCGCTAATTGGAGCAGCAGCACAGAATCAATTAACTATGATGTGGTTACGTCTGGAACATATTATGTGAAGGTTGAGCCAACTTCAATTTATGGAACTGATTATACTCTAAGTGTTGATTATAGCAGTCTGATTGTTTGGCAAAAACAGCTGGAGTTCGGTCCAATAAGAGACGTTTCTGTAGCTTTGTTTGACATAGATAAAGATGGTAAAGATGAGATATTTGTAGGAACCAGTAAGACTTTGGATGCAAATTTAAATGAGACAAGACCTGCAGGGTTAATCTGTCTCGAAGATGACGGAACTATTAAGTGGACAAGAACATTTCCCGCAATGACTTCAGCAGATACTCAAACAGGTAAAGTGTATAACACTACTTCTGTAAGTTCAGCTCCATATTTTAGTGATCTCGACGGAGATGGTGTAATAGATATCTTAGTAGGAGTTGGTGCTGACACCTTTGGTGAAGCTGGGGCGAATGTTGTAGGACAGCCCGGAGACAAAGGTGGAGTATATGCACTCAACGATGATGGCTCTATTAAGTGGTTCCATGAAAGTCTAGATACGATAGGCGGAACAGAAAATATTGGAGATGGTCGTCCTGACGGCGTTTATGGGACACCGATTGTATACGATTTAGATAAAGACGGTACTAAAGAGGTCATATATACTAGTTGGGATCAATATATGTGGATACTAAATGCAAAAGACGGAACTAAAAAATTAAATGTTCATCTTCTTGATACAATCTGGTCTACTCCCAATATTGCCGACATAGATGAAGATGGCAATGCAGAGATTTTGGTGACAGCAGATATAACCCAAAATAGTGATGCCGGAACAACTACAGGAGGTATCTTCCATGTGCTCTCTTCAGACGGCACACAAAACATAAATGGGTTTAATGATTTTATAGGAAACAGCACCTACACTACCCTTAAGGGAAAAGCGGAAGAACAGGCACTCTGGAGCAGTCCGGTTACAGCTGATTTGGACGGTGACGGACATTTAGAGATAATATACGGCACCGGTAACTACTTTCATGATGAAAGAGGCACATATATACGAGTATGGAATTATGACGGAACATTAAAATTTAAATTGGACACGATAGGCAGAACTTTCAGCACACCCCTTGTCGCAGATATAGACAATGATGGAGATTTGGAGATTCTGGCTACAACATTAGAAGGCTACCTTTATTGCTGGGATCATCTTGGAAACTTGGTTTTTGCGACACAGACACTCTCTTATAAAGCACTCTCTTCAGAACCTATTTTTAGTTCACCGATAGCCGTAGATACAAACGGTAACGGCAAACTAGAGATTATCTATGCGCAGGGTGCTCAAGTTGTGATGGTTAATTATCTTGGAACACAGATAAGTGATAATAACAAAAGAGAGATGATATTTGAGCAGTTCAAAGGTTCTGTTGCAATAAAAGATATAGACAATGATAATGTACTGGACGTAATCAGTGGCGGAACAACCACGGCAAAAGATCAGGCAGTAGTATACAGATGGAATGCCAACAATGGAGTCGCAGCAACTCCGGCAAACAGCAGTGGAAGATACCAGCTCAATCAGTCAAGTACAGGAGTTCAGAATTTTGTAAAAAGATTTTATCAAACTGTTTTAGGCAGAACGGCAGATGCAGGTGGATTGCTATACTGGACAGATGAGCTAATAACGGCAGTGGGTGCCGGTTCAGATGTGGCAAAAGGTTTTATTTTCAGCCAAGAGTTTATAAATCAAGCAGTTAATGATGACCAATACCTAACAATTTTGTACGAAGCATTTTTCAATAGAGCACCGGATGACGGCGGGTTCTCGATGTGGAAAACAAAAATGCAAAACGGTGAGTCAAGAAGTAGTGTTTTAGACGGTTTTTTATACTCTTTAGAGTTTGCTAATTTGTGTAGATCATATGGAATTTTACCAGTAAAGTAGGAGAGATAAATAGTGAGAAAAATTTTTGTAGACTGCTCGTATCTGAGTGAACACCCAGAGTTGAATACCGGCATTCAAAGAGTTGTCAGGAGAGTTATAGAAAACCTGGAAGTTTTATCAGAGGGTGACAGTTTTGAGATTGTCCCGGTAAATATCAGCAATAGCAAGTTTATAAGGGTTGATATACAAAATCTGTATCAGCAAGATGAACTCCAAAGCACTTTAGGGGAGCAAAGTACAAAAGTCAACTATAAAACAGCTCTAAAAGATTATGCTAAAAATCTCTATAAAGCAATAAGAACACTTATAGTAGCGCTTGTACCGCATCAAAGAGTAAAAAGTTTCATCTTCGCTCCAAGAGATGTATTTGGCTTGAACTATATTGTAGACTCTCTGTTTGTTAAACCCTTAAAGTTAATTTTAAATAAAAAAGCAGCTGCACAAAACATAGAAGAAGCTAACCTTAACATACAAAAAGATGATATTTTACTACTGCTTGACTCTACATGGTATATGAACATATGGCCAACGGTAAAAATGGCTAAAGAGAGTGACGCAAAAGTAATCGCAGTTATTTATGATTTAATACCTATAACCCACTCACAATTTTGTGATGAGTTCTTGGTCTCAGTTTTTAAAAAATGGTTTTATGACTCTTTGAACTATGTTGACGGCTTTATTGCCATATCAAACACTGTAAAAAAAGACCTAATAAGCTTTCTGGATGATGAATTTGGCGATAAGATGAAAGACAAAAAGTTTGATTATTTTCTTTTAGGCAGTGATTTTAATTATGATAATATGCAAAAACTAAATGTTAGAGATGAACTCAATAAAATGTTTGAAAAGAGACCGACATATCTGATAGTCTGTACAGTCGAACCTAGAAAAAACCACAACTACCTATTAGATGTTTTTGATGAACTATGGAAACAGGGTATAGATGTCAATCTTTGTATTGTAGGCAAAGTAGGATGGAAAGTAGAATTAATTATGAATAGAATAAATGAGCACAAACTTTTAAATAATAAACTTTTTCACTTCTCAAATCTAAATGATGAAGAGTTGCTTTACTGTTATAAACATTCAAAAATGTTACTTTTTCCTTCGGTTGTAGAGGGCTTCGGATTGCCTATTGTTGAGAGTTTGACAAATCATCTGCCTGTGTTGGCAAGTGATACTCCGATACATAGAGAAGTTGGCGGAAATGACATCGGGTATTTCGATCTGGACAATTCAGATGATTTGGTAAACCAATTAATTAAAATTGAAAACGAGTCCATTCCCGAACATATGATTCCTAAACCGGACTACAAATGGCAGGATTGGCATACAAGCACAAAAATATTATTTGATAAAACTATAAAGATGAGCAAAGTATAAAATGAAAGATTTTCTAAAAAAAATACCGCTGCTGGGATGGTTTTTAAGATTTTTATACAATATATTGAGAATAAATAATCTAAAACATACCGTATATATGCAGCAGACACAGCTGCAAAACCAGCAGACACAGCTGCAAAACCAGCAGACACAGCTGCAAAACCAGCAGACACAGCTGCAAAATCAGCAGATGAGTACAGATGCTCTCAAGACAAGCTTATCACATATTCAAGATGAATTTAACAGCTTGAATCAAAATATAAACTCAATTATTGCAAAAGAGATATTTCACAATATGCTTGGAGTTCATCAAAGAGTAGATCAGTTTATTTTCGATTCAAAAATATTAATAGGCAGTGATACTCCTGAACTAACCGCGAAACTAGAAAATATTAGTGAAAAGTCAAAGATGTTTTTTGATGATTATTACCTAGCATTTGAAAACAAGTTTAGAGGCTCAAGAGAAAATATACTCCAAAGATATAGAGACTATCTAAAATATATTGATATTGACAATGTCTCCAAAGCTCTTGATATCGGCTGTGGAAGGGGTGAATGGGTTCAACTTCTGCAAGAGCATAATATAGAGGGTTATGGAATTGATATTAATCATACAATGGTGTCAGAAGCAAAAAGTCATAAAGTAGATAATATCATAAACGAAGACATCTTTGAATTTTTAAAAAACATTGATGAAAATAGTTATGATTTAATAACTGGTTTCCATATAATTGAGCACATACCTTTTGAAAAACTTTTAATATTGTTAAAAGAGGTTCAAAGAGTTCTAAAGCCCTCTGCAAAAGCAATTTTTGAAACACCGAATCCTAAAAATTTATTGGTAGCATCGTTGACTTTTTATAATGATCCGACTCACTTAAACCCACTGCCGCCTGATGTAGTGAAGTTTATGCTTGAATATTTGTCTTTTTATGAAGTAGAGATAGTTGAGCTTAACCCCTTTGAGCAGGAAATGCGTATTAAAGAGGAGTCAGGCAGTGCACAAATGCTTAACAACCTGCTGTTTAATGAGCAAGACTATCTTGTAGTGGGTAGTAAAAAATAGATGAAAGTTGATACTCTGCATCAATTCTCTCCGGCAGTATCAGTTGGAGACGGGGTTACAAACTCACTCTTTATTACTCAAAATATTTTGCTCGAACTAGGCTTTAAATCTGATATCTACTCAAATCACATAGATGAAGAGTTAGAAGACAAAATCTTACATATAGACAGCTACAATCCCTCAAAAGATCAAATTTTACTTTACCACCACTCAATAGGACACATACATCACGACCTTATAATGGAGTTTGCAGATAAAAAAATTCTAGTTTATCATAACATAACCCCCTCACATTTTTTTAAAAACAACGAGCACCTGCAACAAGCCTGTGATTTGGGAAGAGAACAGTTAAAATCAGCAAAAGACTCCTTTATCGGAAGTTATGCCGACTCTGAGTACAATACTTTGGAACTCAAGAGTTATGCTTACAACTCTTCACAAGTCATTCCGCTTTTAATTGATACACACAGACATAAGAGAATAATCTCTAATGAGCTTATAATAAAAAAATATGCTTCAAGCTACAACATACTCTTTGTTGGAAGAGTAGTCTCAAATAAATGCCAGCATCAGTTAGTAGATGTTCTGTACTATTTAGAGCAGCAAAGTATTGATAATGTAAAGTTGTTTCTAGTGGGAGGAGTCTCAGAACCCTCTTACAATGATTTTCTACATAACTATATAAAAAATTTGGGCTTACAGGACAAAGTGGTCATCACGGGTAAAGTAAACGATGCAGATCTCTCTGCCTACTATGAGAATGCAGACCTCTATCTTTCATTAAGTGAGCATGAAGGTTTTGCAATACCGCTTGTAGAGGCTATGCGCTATGATATCCCGGTACTCTCCTACGACAGCGGAGGCATATCAACAACACTTGGTGAAAAAGGACTCTTAAGTTTTAAAGCTGCAAATAGAGTTGCTAAAAAAGTTACAGATATTATGGATAATCCATATAAAAGAGTAGAAATTTTAAAATACCAGCGTGAACATTTAAAGAACTTCTCTTATGAGAACCTAAAAGATAAGTTTGCCTCATACTTAAGCTCTTTGGGCATAGAGGTACTATCAACTAGACAAGATAGAACAAACACAGAAAATCATGCAGACAATAAAATAAACTATCAAATAGAGGGACCCTTTGACACTAGTTACTCTTTAGCAATAGTAAATAATAATTTAGCAAAAAGTTTTTATGAGAGTGGAGATAATGTCAGACTTTACTCAACTGAGGGCTATGGCAATTTTACGCCAAGTCAGGAGTTTTTAAAAAATAATCCACTCTCAAATGAAATCTATACAAATGAACTTAAACAGGTAGATGTGACTATTAGAAATCTATATCCGCCAAGAACAAATGCTATGAAAGGCTGCCATAAGGTTTTAGGACCATACGGCTGGGAGGAGTCGGCTTTTCCAAGAGAGTATGTTGAGCAGTTTAATGCAAGGCTCTCTCTAGTTTCGTGCATGTCAAAATATGTAAAGGATGTTATGCTAAGAAACGGTGTTTTAGTGCCGACATCAGTTACAGGCATTGGAGTAGATCATATCTTGCAGCATAAAGCAGAAAAAATAGCCTATGATTTACCCTCTGATTTTAAACTCCTGCATATATCCTCCTGTTTCCCAAGAAAAGGGGTAGATATACTTTTAAAAGCATTTGAGGCACTTATAGATAAAGATATTAAGATATCACTGATAATCAAGACCTTTGCAAACCCTCACAATAAAATAGATTCAATGTTAGGTGAACTCTCCCAAAAAACAAGAGATAAAATATTGCTGATAAATGAAGATATAGATATTTCACAAATAAACTATCTATATGAGAATTGTGACTGTTTGGTAGCCCCAAGTCGAGGAGAGGGTTTTGGTCTGCCAATGGCGGAGGCGATGCTTTTTGACTTGCCGGTTATTACAACAGGCTATGGAGGACAACTCGATTTTTGTAACATAGAAAACTCGTGGCTTATAGACTACTCCTTTGCAAAAGCAAAAACTCATCTAAACCTTTTTAACTCATACTGGGCGGAACCGAGTGTTAAAAGTTTGCAAGAGAATATTTTAAATGTCTATAATGCAGATGTAGATGAGATTAAGCTAAAAACTCAAAAGGCAAAGAAGAATATAGTAGATAACTACACTTGGAACAATGTGACGCAGAGACTCAAAAAAGCGTTGACAAAACAGCAACTGCCAAAAAGAGTAGATGTCGCTTGGGTAAGCAGTTACAACACAAAATGCGGTATTGCATCATACTCAAAGACCCTTTTAGAGCATATCCAAAATAGTTTTGACTCTATCTCCATCTTTGCAGATATTGTCCAAGATAATCAACTCTTAGATTTAAGATTTGAAAAAAATGTCACAAGAAGCTGGTCAAGCAGATTTGACAAAGACAGCTCAAACTTAATAAAGCTGCTCAAAGACTCTCCATTTACAGATATAGTCATACAGTTTAATTTTGCGTTTTTCTCAATGCAAAACCTGAAAGATATCATTTTGGCAAACAAAGACAAAAGAGTAATTATAGAGTTTCATAGCGTACAAGATGTCTCAATTAAAGGTTTGGAAGCCTCGCTCGGCTCCATAAAAGAAGTCCTAAAAGATATTACTCAGATTATAGTCCACAACATAGATGATCTGAACCTGCTTAAAGGTTTTGGGATTGTTCAAAATGTGACACTGTTACCTCTTGGAGTATCAGTTGTAAACAGCAGACATCAAAAAAAGGACAACAAAACGACCATAGCCTCTTACGGCTTTTTACTGCCGCATAAAGGTGTTTTGGAACTCATAGAGGCTTTTGGTACTCTTCATAAGACTCTTCCAAACACTCATCTCTTACTCTTAAATGCACTCTATCCTGCTCAGATTTCCCAAGATTATCTACTGAAGTGTCAAAATAAAATAGATAGTTTAAACTTAAACGGACATGTCACTCTAATAAGCGATTATTTACCTATAAAGGAGTCTAGAAATCTGCTTAGCAGTGCAGACTTGTTGGTATTAGCATATAAAAAGACACAGGAATCGGCAAGTGCAGCCATACGTGAGATGTTGGCAATAAACAGACCTGTTTTATGTACAAAGCAAAATATTTTTAATGATGTATCTGATATAGTACACTTTGTAGATGGCTACACACCGTCTGAAATATCAGAGAGTATTATCGAGCTTTTGAGTGACACCTCAAGATTAAACTCTAAAGCGAAACTGCAAGAAGAGTGGATAAAAGAGTGTAGTTGGAAAAATGTAGGTAAAAAATTTACTAATATAATAAAACTTGGTTAAAATTTTTTTATTTATCATCAAAGGATAATCATGGCAACAACAACTGAGATACAAAATGAAGTGATAGAAGTCTACATAGCTACCTTTAACAGAGCACCAGACTCTTCAGGTTTAGACTATTGGGTAACAAATGTAGCAGACAATGGTTGGAGTCTGCAGGATGTTGCAAAATCTTTCTTTGACTCTCAAGAAGTCGCTCAGACATACCCAAGTTCCCTCACAAACGAAGATTTCTTAAACAGAGTCTACAACAATGTCTTAGGACGTGATGGTGACGCTGATGGCATAACTTACTGGCTTGAGCAAATGTCTGGGGGCATCTCTAAGAATGAGATGATAATTACCATCATAAACGGTGCAAATGCAGAGAGCGGAGATGCTGCGGACAAACTTTTTTTAGATAATAAAAAAGATGTTGCCAAATATTTTGCTGTAACGCTAGGCTTAGACGATCTGGCGCTGGCAGCTTCTTCTCTGGCTGATGTAACAACACTCTCAACAACTGTTGTCGATGCAAAAGACCTGCTCGATGCCAATAAATATTCACTAGATACTACTATCTCTTTGATTCAGGGTGATAACACAGACAACACTATTAGTGGAACAGATACAGCAGACTATATCTACTCTTTTGCAGGCAACGATGTGATTATTACAGGTGAGGGCAATAATGTTGTTGTCTCAGGTGATGGAGCAGATAGCATCTATGCAGGTTCTGGAGACGACATCATTAAAGCAAGAACAGGTGATGATACACTCTATGCAGGTGACGGAAACGATACAGTTTATGGAGATTCGGGAAATGACTCTCTGCATGGAGAAGCCGGTGATGACACAATATACGCAGATGATGGTAATGACTACATTTATGGCGACGGGGGAAATGACACCATCTATGGTGGAGCAGGAGATGACAACATCACAGGCGGTGATGGAGACGATATCATCAATGGCGACGCAGGAAATGACAAAATATATGCACAAGAGGGCAGCAACTTTGTAGATGCGGGAGAGGGTGACGATCTTGTATATGGAGGCTCATTAGTCGACAAGATTTACGGAGGAGCAGGCAATGACACTATCTACGGTTTGCTAGGTAATGACACTCTTGACGGACTCTCAGGCAATGACACTATTTACGCAGGCTTAGGCGACGATACTATTAATGGCAATGAAGGCGATGACCTTCTTTATGGAAGTTCCGGAACAGATAAGATAGATGGAGAACTTGGAGCAGATACAATATCTGGTGGTTTGGGTGCAGATACCCTTACAGGCGGTGCAGGTGCTGATACCTTTGTGTTTGAATCGGGAGACAGCGACTTAACTACACTTGATAAAATCATTGATTTTGAGTTTACTGTAGATAAAATAGTTTTGCAAAACAGAGGAACGGAAATTATCTCAACTACCGCGACAGATGTCAGCAGTGCCACGACCTTGACCTTGGCTGTTGATTTGGCTGCTGCTGGAGACGGAAGCGTAAATGCCACCGTAAACTGGTTTGTATATGAAGACAATACCTACATAGTAGAGGATTTAAGTGTAGATGCAACATTTAAAAATGGTGCAGATATAATCATACAGCTTCAGGGCATAGTAGATATGCAGGGTTTAAACACCTCTACGATCTCATTTGCTTAAAGAGTGCTGTTTAAGTCTTTAATCATCTGTAAAGTCCTTATCTCTTTTCCCTTCTCTATAAGGTGAAAGTCGGTGTTAAAGTACATCTCCTTCTTATACATATATCTGTAAGGCTCGCCAACATAAAGCCAGCCTCTTTTTCTTACCTCATTAGCTATGTTCTCATAAAACCACTTCTCTTTTGGGTCATTAAAATATTTCTCTTTTTTCATAAGTGTACTCGGCATAAATATAACCTTAACACTCCTCGCTTCGCACCACTTAACAAACTTCTCTAAATACTCCCAACCTATTGCATCTGCGTTAAACTCTGCCCCATAGCTGTTTGCCTTTAAAGCATCAACCTCTGCCGTCATATTTGGTGTTTTGTATTTAAGAGAAGTCTCTATCTGGTCTCCGTTTGAGTCAATATGGTGAGCACCGTAAAGCCCGCTTGTTACTCTCTCTTGGCTCTGATTGAGGTAGCCGTCCCAAACTCTCTTATAACTGACATGCCATAATATGTAAAACTGCTCTCTTAGGCTAAGCTTGAAAAAAAATGCTGCCTCTCTTGAGAGTATATAGTCAATCATCTGAACACCGGGAGTTCCCTCATAAGAGTACATTGGGTACTCAAGAGGCATAATTACAATATCACCGACTGCAATCACTTTTTTAGCAGCATGCAGAGTGTAGGGCAGCTCGACTCCTGCATTAACCCCGTAATTCACAACTGCCATACCAAACTCTTTGGCAATAAGTTTGCTATCAACCCCAAACAGGGCATTAGAACCTGCCAAGATTACAATTTTTCTCTCTTTTATTTTTTTGGCTATCTTCTCTTTCTTCTCATAAGCGTCAAATATCCACTGAGACATAGCTGTAGGTTTGTTCGCTTCTCCAAAGATTAATCCGCACCACACTAAAAAGAGTAAAAGATTAAAAAATAAAAAATTTGTCAAAAATCTCAAAAAATAGCCTTAAAAGTTAAAGTAGACAAATGTCTGTGCAGGTGATGATGCCATAATCTTTAAAGAGACAAAGAACATCAACGCAACAACAAAGATTTGAAATCTAGAAAAGATGCCAAAATTAATTCTTGCATCTTTTCTTGTGCCATAACCGCTAAACTCTAAAGAGTTAGGCAATGCCCACACAACAAAAAGGCTAACTAAGACCAAAACCAATTCCGGCAGTTTTCTCGGAGTAAAATCACCAAGACTGAACAAAACCTCGTAATATCTCACTGCTGCTTCAAAACTATCAGCCCTAAACAAAACCCACAACAGTGTAACAGCAAGAAAAGTAAGCATCACAGACATGTAGCTCATAAAGCGGGAAAGATTTACATAGGTCATAAAGGGGAAAGGATTTATCCTGTCCCCTTTATGGACTTTATCTAAGTCTACCTTCCCAACAAAAAAACTAAAAAGATGCACTCCAACCAATAGCAAACCGTGGGCAATCCCCCAAAGCAAGAAAGTCCAGCCTGCTCCATGCCAGACTCCGCCAATCACCATGGTTACCATTATGTTAAAAGATGCTCTGCCAAGTCCGACTCTGTTTCCCCCAAGCGGTATGTAGAGATGCTCTTTTAAAAAGTTCGAGAGTGTGATGTGCCAGTTCCTCCAAAACTCAATAATGTTTCTGCTCTTGTATGGTGAGTTGAAGTTTATGGGAAGTTTTATCCCAAACATTAGCGCCAAACCAATAGCCATATCTGCGTAACCGCTAAAGTCAAAATATATCTGAAATGAGTAGGCAAATATGCCGATCCAGGCATCATAACTTGAAAGAGAGGAGCTTACATTTGCAAAAGAGTTGTTGGCAATAACTGCCAAGTTATCTGCAAGTACGACCTTTTTAAAAAGACCTATGCTAAACAGAACTACTCCGGTACTAAAGTAAGCTTCTTTGAATTTTCTCCAGACTCCGCTTCTTATCTGCGGTATAAGCTCATTGTAGTGTACAATCGGACCGGCAATTAGTTGAGGAAAGAAGAGTATAAAAAATAGGTACTCCCTAAAGAAACTATTGGCATTAATATCTATCTTCCCTTTATACAAATCCACCTGAAATGCTATCTGCTGAAATGTAAAGAAAGAAATGGCAAGTGGAAGCACTATTGAGTGCTCAACCATATTTAAAAAATAGCTATATTTATAATATAGTAGAGGAATAAGGTTTAATACTATAATAACCGTAAGGGAGAAAGGATTAGAAAAGGTACCAGAATTTATTTTGTTGCAACTTCTTTCCTCATAGGACATGGTATCAGAATTTATCCTGCCAGTTTCATAGGACATGGTATCAGAATTCATTCTGGTACCTTTTCCTATATACACATAATAAGCAAAAATATAATTAACAAACACAGACCCAAGAAGCAAAGCCAAGTGCTCAAGACTCCACTGTGCGTAAAAGACAATAGAGGCAATAATTAGAAAGTATAAAAGTAGACTCGTAACGGAGAAAGATTTTGTGCTAGTACTGGGGAAAGGCTTTGTGCTCTTAACGGGGAAAGAATTTATTCTGTCCCCTTTACGAGAGCCCTTGTATGTAAGAACAAACCACAGCCCCCAGAAACCAAGCACCACAGGCACTAAGAACAAAAAAATAAAGTCATAGGAGTTAAAAAGCATTTGAGATTATAATGAATAATAAATTAAACACCCATATAATCTTAAAAATCTTAAAAAATAGCTCAATATTTAATGTAAAATAAAGCTTTAATTATCTAAAATTCGCAACTTTTTTTTACTCAGTACCATATCGGCATATCCCCCATATACATTAATAGTAGTACATAATTAAAACATTACAGATAACTAGAACAAATATTCTCTTTTATACTTCATTAAGTTTCTAAATGATATAATTCTTGCCGTTTCGCCTAGGAACGCATGCTAACATCTAGTCTATATATAAACTAGATAGTTAAAATCAAAATTTAAAATAACATCTAGTTAGACTAGATACCTAGGTTGGACTTAATTAAGGAGAAAAAATGGCTACAAGATTAGAAATAGCTGAGTTATACGTTGCAACTTTCAATAGAGCTGCTGATGCAGACGGACTTGCATACTGGATTAGTGATGGTACTGCCAACACTACAGATTTAACGAGCTTACAAGATTTATCATCTTCAATGATAGCTAGTGCTGAGTATACTGCACTATACGGAGCTAACCCTACGGATGAAGCGTTAGTTATCGCTTTATATGCAAATGTACTTAACAGAACTGTTGATGGTACAGATGCTGGTGTTGTTTACTGGGTTGGAGAATTAGCTTCTGGTAATGTTATAGCTTCTTCAATGGTTACGACTATTATCAATGGTGCAAAAGCTGACACAGGTTCTGCTACTGATAAAGCTACAATCGAAAACAAGGCTACTGTTGGTTTAGATTTCGCTGACTCGGGTCTTAATGACGTTACTACTGCAACAACAATCATGAGTTCTGTAACTTCTGATACTGCTACTGTAACTACTGCTGCTACTGCTATTGACGCTGCTGTTTTGGCTGTTGCTCAAGCTGCTGCAATACAATTAACAACTTCTACTGACTCATTTGTTGGTACAGATGGTAATGATGTTTGGAATTCTGTAAATGGCACATTAGCTACTGCAGATACTATTCTTGATTCATCTTCAGCTGATGCTGATGTATTGTATGCGGAAGTAACATCTGCTGGTGCAGCACCACGGTTACAAAATATTGAAACAATTAATGTAACTGGTAAGTACACAACTGCTGGCATAGACCTTGCAAGTGTAGCTGGTACTACTGATTTAAATGTTAATTCAAATATTCTTGGTGGAACAGCTACAGTGACTAACGCTTCTTCATTGAACGCTCTTAACATTAATGCTGGTGCTAATATCGGTACTGTTTCTGTAACAGCTACTGCTTCTGGTACTCGTGATACTGTTTATGTTGATGCAGGTTCTGCAACAACTATCACTGTTGCTGGTGGTGCTGGTGCTGATTTATTTGACGTAACTATGGCTGCTGCTTCAGCTGCTACATTTAATGGTGCTGGTAGTGTTGATGCATATACAGTTCATGTTGGTGCTACAGCTACAATTAGTGGTAATGCTGCTACTGAAGCTATAACAATTGATGCTGCATCTGATTCAGTTGTTACACTAGGTGCTGTATTAACTGATACTGTAACAAATGTTGCAACTGCTAAAACTACTGTAACTGGTGCTGGAAATGTAACAATTAAAGGTACAAATGCACAATTAACAGATACTGCAGTTGTTAACGCTGGTTCAGGTGATTTAACTGTAACTGTTACTGATGCTGCTGTTGCTGCTGACTTAAAAGCTGTAGCTGCTACAACTGTTAACCTTGCTGTAGATCCTACAGTTGGTACTGTAACTGTTAATGAAGGTAGTTTTGTTAATTTACAAGCTGATACTACAGGAACACTTCAAGTTGACAATACTGCTGGTACTTTAACTACTGGTACATTATTATTGAATGTTTCTCAAAACTCATCTTCAATTACTACGGGTAGTAAAGTTTCTACATTGTTAATAGCAGCTACACCGGATGCAGCTACTGATACAGATGCTGATGGAAATGGTACTGCTGAAACGCATATCGTTGTTACTGCTCTTGATACTGCTACAGGTACAAATACAGAAACTGTTATTATTACTGGTTCTGCAGATTTAGAAATAGCAACATTAACAAATGATGTTACGGCTTCTGTGCTTTCTGCAACAGGAATGACAGGTGATTTAACAATTGGAACAACTACAGCTGCTGGTACATATGTGCTAGGTTCTGGTACAAATAGCGTGACTGTTGGGAATGTTGCATCTACAATCCATGGTGGTTCAGGTGTAGACACTATCACTGGTGGTACTGCTGCTGATACAATCAATGGTAATGCTGGCAATGATATCATCGCTGGTGGTGCTACAGGTCTTAATACTATTGATGCAGGTGCTGGTGACGATGCTGTTACAGTAACTGGTACAGCTACTGATACAATCACTTTAGGTACTGGTTCTGATACTGTAACTTCTGCTGTTAATCTTGACTTCACAATCTCAGATTTAAATACTGCTGAAGATACTGTTGTTATAACTGGTGCTGCTGCTGCTGCAGTTGATTTAACAAATACTACGCCAGCAACTGGTACTTATGATATTGGTACAGCTGGTGCAGATGATTTCACAATTACAGGTTCAACTGCTACTGATATCTCTTCATTTGTTCAACTTGGTAATGCAACTACTGACTATGTACTATTTAACGCTAGTACAAATGTCGCTGGTGTAAAAGATGATCATGTAGCTGTTGCGACTACAGAAGCTGCTACAATAGCAACTGGTGCTGGTTCAGATACAGTTGAATTACAAGTTGTTACTGGTGGTGTTACTACTACTGCTGTTACTGTTACAGATTTTACAGTTGGTTCAGATAAGGTTCTTGTTACTGGTGTTGGCGATGCTGCTACTGCAATAGATTTAACGTCTATTACTCCTGCATCAGGTGTTTATACATTAGGTACAACTCAAACTGCTGATTTATCTACGGGTGGTACAGCTATAGCTCTTACTGATGCTACTACTTTTATTCAACTTGGTGATGCAACTACTGCATTTACTGCAGGTGCTACAAGTGGTGCTATAACTGGTGGTGTATTTAATGATTATATCGCCGGTGGTGGTGGTGCAGATGCAATCAATTTTATCAATGGCGGTGGTTATGATACTATTACTGCTTTTAAAACTGCAGGTGCTGATACATTAAGTTTTGATGCACTAACAGGTATTGGTGCTACTGGTACAACAGTAGCTGCTAATGCTGCTAAGCTTACTGATGCTGTTGACGGCTCAGTATATGCATTTGATGATGCTTCGGATGGTACAGGTAGTGAAGCTATCTCTACATTTACAGTTAATGCTGCTAATGGAATTACTGCAGATACAATCTTAGCTGATGTTGCTTCATTCCTTAATGCAGCTCTTGGTACTACAACTGGTGAGAGCTATGTTGCTGTTATCAATAATACTGCTGGAACTCAAGCATATGCATATACAGTTGCTGGTGATACTACAGGTATTACTGCTGATGATATCTCTCTAATTGGTGCTATTACTTCAGCTTCTACTATTGTAGCAGCTGATATAGCTTAATCAATTTAAGCAAACCATTTAAACTTAACTCCTAGAGTCTAGTTTAAAACCTCTCAAAGGCTTCTATAGCTTTGAGAATTCAAAGCCTCACTTTTCTCTTCGGAGTTAGGTGGGGCTTTTTGCTTTCATGTAACAAAAAACAAAAACAGGGGTCAGACCCCAAAATGGGAACTTTTCTTAATCCAACCTTTTCCTTTATTTCCTTTTAATATCTATTCTTATATAATTACTTATGGCAAAGATTGATGAGATAAAAGAGTGGCTAAATTTTTTAAATAGATTATTTACTATTGGTTTAGTTACATTACTTGGTATAGTTGGCTGGTTATTTATGAACTACAATAATTCAGATATTGTACTAATTATTAGTTCATTAATTGGTTTAATAATATTAATTGTTATATTAATTATGCTGGCAAAAAAAATAATCTCTAATATAGAGATGTTAAAGGATTTAAAATGATGGAATATATTATAGCATCTAGTTTTTTATTGGTAATAGCGACATTTGCCTACATATCTGTTAAAGCATTGAATCTACACATATAAAAACAAACAAAAATAGTGTTCAGACCCTAAAAACACAAAACAGGGGTCAGACCCCAAAATGGGAACTTTTCTTAATTATATATTAGTCACATGTTTTCCTTTACTTTCCTTTAATATCTATTCTTATATAATAACAAATGGCACAGATTGATGAGATAAAAGAATTTATAGGTTTCTTGAAAGCAATATTTATCACAATGATAGTTATAAATACTTCGTTGATTGCGTGGATATTTAAAAACTTTCAAAATGAATTTACTTGGAAGCTATATATTGTTGTTGGACTAATTTTTCTTATAGGTTCTGCAATAGCAATTTTATTTGTTAAAATATTAAAAGAAATTAAAAAATTAAAGGATTTATAATATGTTACCATTAATATTATCATTGGCAATTGGTATTAGTTTATTAGTCTTTATTATGTATAAAATCGAAAAATTTCAACTTTAAAAACAGAAAAACAGGGGTCAGACCCCAAAACGAGACCCCAAAACGGGAACTTTTCTTAACCTAACCTTTTCCTTTATTTCCTTTTAATATCTATTTCTCTATAATTTATGGCAAAAATTGATAAGATAAAAGAATTTATAGGTTTCTTAAAAGCTGTTTTTATTACGGCTATAATTATTATGTCTTCTTTGATAGCGTATTTATATAATAAAACTATTGATGACAACTATCTAGTTCTATTTGCTATAATTACAGATTTGATTATTGTTGTTTTATTGTTTAAAAAAATAATAAAAGAAATAAACTTACTAGAGGAATTATGATGAGTGTATTTGAAATTGGACTAATGCTTGGTATGGCTACATTGGTATATATTACTTATGAACTTTTGATATATGAGCCATTAAAAAAATAAAAACAGGGGTCAGACACCAAAATAGGGGTCAGACCCCAAAACGGGAACTTTTTTTAATCCAACCTTTTTCTTTATTTCCTTTTAATCTCTATTCCTCTTTCAACAGAAGTAGCTTTATGTTAATCAATCACTATTTATTTTTTTTATTGTATAATCTCCTTATGGCTAAAATAGATGAAATAAAAGAAATATTAAATACATTGAGATTATTTTTTAGTGTTGCTATTGGTTTGATAGTTGTGCTAACTGGTTCACTGATAAGAAAAGAAGAGATATGTAATGTTGATTTGTATTTTTCTTAATTGATTTTATTCTAATGATTGGTTTGATTTTTTTAATTAAATCAATTAAGAAAAATACTAAAATTATAAAGGATTTATAATGAGTACTGTAATTATCATTAGCTTAATAGGGTTGTTTATTGGTATTTTATATTATGCCTTAAAAGAAATAAGTACTATCCAAATATAAAAACATAAAAACACACCAATAGGGGTCAGACCCCAAAATGCAAAACGGGAACTTTTCTTAATCTAATCTTTTCCTTTATTTCCTTTTAGTATCTATTTCTATGTAATAACAAATGGCACAGATCGATGAAACAAAATAAATAAAGGATTTGTAATAGCTGTTGCAACTACTAGTGTTATGTTTTACGGTGCAAAGAAGCTTTCAGAAGAATAAAAACCAAAAGACAATCTTTACTCAATTATAGTATATTAGTTATGCAGTGGCTTCTAATTTTACGCCTAGAGAATGTATGACCTTCATTATAGTGTCAAATCTAGGTTTAGAGCCTTCACTGAAAGTTTTATAAAGACTTTCTCTACCTAACCCAGTGTCTTTAGCTATTTGTGTCATCCCTCTAGCTTTAGCTATATTTCCAATAGCAGATAATAGTTCATCTGTATTACCATCTTCTAGGACTTGAGTTAAGTACTCAGCTATTACTTCTTTATCATCTAAATATTGCGTTATATCAAAATTACTTAGTTTGGTTTTCATCTTTTAACTCCTTAGCAATAACTTTCGCTTTTTTTATATCTTCATCTTGAGAAGACTTGTCTCCGCCCACAAGAAGAATGATTATTTCACCTTCTAGTTCAGTAAAGTAAACTCTATATCCAGATCCAGTTATAATCCTTAATTCGGATATACCTTCTCCTAAAAACTTACTATCTCCAAAGTTTCCTAGTTTCATCCTATCAATTCTTCTGATGATTGAAACTTTTCCTTTAATATCTTTGAGTTTGGATAACCACTTCACAAAGGTATCGGATTGTTTAATTAAATACATGCCTATATTGTATCTAAATAGATACATATTCGTCAAGCATTAAAAATAGGGGTCAAGAAACAGGGGTCAGACCCCAAAATATACGTTTAGGTGATTTAGTATTATTTAATTATTGATTGACATTGTTCTTTGAATTTTGGAAGACCATTTCTGATTATCCATTCAACTATAGCGAGGTTTACACCTTCATAGTCGTGAGCTATATAAGTTCTAACATCGTACATACCTTTGACATCATCAACATCAAATGCACTCAATATATCATCAGCATGTTCTTTTTTTAGTTTATTAAATTGTTCAGCAATTGCAGTAAGGTGCATTAGTATTGCCGGTCTTTGCATAATTGAGTCTTCTAGAGCTTTAGTTATACTACCGCTATTTTGAACAATCTGGTCTATATAATCAGAGATGTACTTTACTTATAGACTCTTTAGACATATATTGCTCTGTCAATAATAAACTTTTTCCCTGTTTTACCCATGCCCGTACTATCTGCTAGGTCAACAGGTAATCCAATTGCTTTACTCATCTCTGCTTGAATTTCATGAATGCGTTTTATAGCACCAAATCCATACTTGTTAGCAAACTCTGGAGTAGCTTCCACCAAGATGTCTACATCACTATTAGCATCTGCTTCATCTCTTGAGTATGAACCAAAGAGAGCCTTTATCAAAAAACCCTCTTTTTGGTATTTGTTTTTTATATTTGTAAGATATTCGAGTATAGGTTCTTTATCCATGCTAGTATTATAGCATATTATTAAAAACAGGGGTCAAAAAACAGGGGTCAAACCAATAGGGGTCAGACCCCATTAAGGGAATAAAACTTAATTTGTTTTAAGTAAGTGTCTACTACAATATCTAATGGCAAGAAATAAAAGAATAACACTAACAGGCTACTATCATGTAATAAGTCGTGGGGTAGAGCGTAGAAATATTTTTTTAGAACCTGAAGATTATGACACATTCTTAGATATTTTATATGAGACGAAAAAGACCTATAATATTATCGTACACACTTACTGCTTAATGACAAACCATTACCATATATTGATTGAAACTATGCAAACAAATATTTCCGATGCTTTAAAGTTTCTAAACTCATCTTACTCTATCTACTTTAATAAAAAATACAAGAGAAGCGGTCATCTATGGCAGGGCAGGTTTCAATCTTACTATCTTTATGATGATAAACACTTTTGGATTGTTGCAAAGTACATTGAGAGAAACCCTATTAAAGCAGCCATGGTAGATAATATAGAGACATATAGACATCAATCTTTCTTTCAATGGAAGCATAAGCTAGATTATTATAAGCTACTCGAAGAGTCAAAGATTTTTGATATGACTTTTAAAGAGTATGAAGATTACATTAGCACTGACTTACAGGTAAATGCATTAGACACCGTCTATATCACGCCAAAGATAGTAACTGTTAATGGCAGCATGAAAGCTTTAACCAAAAGATTAGAGGCATTTTTTGAATTAGACAAAAATATAAATAGAAACGAAAATATTAAAAAAGCGTATGAGTACGGCTACACTAAAACAGAAATATCGAACTTTATAGAATTAAGCACTAAAACAATATCTAAGGTCCTAAATGGGGTCTGACCCCAAAAAGGGAAGTAGAATTAATCTATATTAAAACCGACTTTATATACACTTCGGGTATGAAAAAAACAGTAACTGCAAATACATTCACACCCTTATATGATGAGCTTGAAGACAGGATAAGGCTGGTCGTAAATTACCAAGATATACAAAACAGAGTCGATTTTATGATTACAAGAAGTTTCATATTAAATTTAATCCCTACCGCTGAGGAGTTTATGCAAAAACACTATTTGGATGTAGCATTTGTGCAAGATAGCATTACACCACGCAAGAGTATAGATGCTAAAACAGAAGAAGCTCTCTCTGAGACTGATGGTGTTAATCTAGAGTTGTTACGCACAAATGAAGAACTATTAATAGAAGTAAACTTCTCTTTTGATTCAAGCACAAAGCAGACAGTAGTGACCTTCACTTCCAAGAATATAGTTGCCAAAGCAGTTTTAGACGCTTCATCATTCTTACAGACCTTTGATGTCACTAAAGCATCAATACCATATATTAAGTGGGGTATCTCGCAGTACTTCTAAAATCGTCACTATGGCACTAATTAAATTACAATAAAATAGTGTCGGAGTAAATTTAATAAAGATTAAAGCTTTACTACTATAAACTTCTGACTGAAAATAGGTTAAGGAATTTATTTGGCACGTAAAGTTAGAGTTTTTGTAGAAGATGCTGCACAACATATTATCTTAAAGAGTATAGACAATCTTACTCTTTTTAGAGATGAGTCAGATTATTTAGCCTTTATGAACATACTCGAAGGCTTAAACTCTGATCATGAACTAGATATTCACGCCTATGTTTTGATGCAGGAGTATTTTGAGTTTTTAGCTACTCCAAAGAATGAAGACTCTCTATCAAAGTTTATGCAGAGTTTAGGCAGGCAATATGTTGGTTATTTCAACAAAAAATATAATCGCACCGGTACACTGTGGGAGGGACGATATAAAGCATCACTTGTAGAGAATGGACTCTATCTATTTGATGTAATGAAGTATATTGAACAACTCGCCCCTGAAGGTCATATTTACAGCAGTGTAAATAAGAATCTGTATAACAAGAGTGATGCCATAGTATCTCAAAACAGTTTATATAAAAAACTTGGTTATACAGATACTCAAAGATTAGATGAGTACTCAAAATTTTTTCATTCTCACTCAGATAGTAAAAAAAATGAGTTCATAGAAGCTTGTTTGGAAAAACAGCTCGTTACCGGTTCTTTAGAGTTTATTAAAAACCTAGAAGAACTTATAGGAAGGACTTTGACTTCAAAAAATAGAGGTCGTCCAAAAAATAAAACACAAGAAACAAGGAAAAAAATGTATAAGAATTTAGTAGTATTAGACAAAGAGCAACACAAAGATTTAAAGATAAACCCTTTAGAGGACTTGTCTCTTGCAAGACAGACAGCATATGTGCCGGTATTAGCAAACGAGGTAGCACTGGTCGGTGCTGGTTTTCCGGTAGTGTTTACAGGTGATGAAAAACCATCTTTAATCTCTCTTGTATCACTTGGCGGAGAGAGTTTAGCAGTTAATGCAGATGGAAAATGGATTAGCTCTTATGTTCCTTCATACTTTAGAAAATACCCGTTTTCACTCGCAAGTACACAAGAGAACCCTGAGCAAAAAGTTATTTTAATAGACGAGGAATCACCTCTTTTCTCAAAATCAAAGGGTAAGCAGCTTTTCAAAAAAGATGGCGAGAAGTCTGAGACTCTAACACATGCAATAGATTTTTTGACAACACATGAAAATCAGATGATTGTTACTCAAAATGTAGCAAAAGTCATAGCTGACAGCGGAATACTTGAAGATAGAGAGATCTCAGTCGGTGAAGGTGATGAGAAAAAAGTTCTTGTAAACGGCTTTAAAGTAGTTGATAGAGAGAAATTAAATGCTTTAAGTGATGATATTTTGGCTGATTGGGTTAGAAAAGGCATTATATCTATGATTGATGCTCATCTGAAATCACTTGATAATATTCAAACTCTATTTAATATAGCACACCAAAGACAAAGCTAGGAAACATAATGGCAAATATAGCACAAAAAAAGCAAAATACAGCGAGCTCTGAACTAAAACAAGCTATCTTGGCATCAAAAAAATCATTCATTATTGTTGGTTTTTTCAGTATGTTTGTAAATATTCTCATGTTGGTTCCGCCACTCTACATGTTACAACTTTACGATAGAGTTTTGACAAGCAGAAGTGAAGGCACACTGATTATGCTTACAGCAATTGTCGTTGTTCTTTTTGTAACAATGGCTCTGCTAGAGATAGTTCGCTCCAAAATACTTGTAAAAGTGGGCAATAAACTCGACTCACTGCTGAGTAAAAGAGTTTTTGACTCACTCTTTGAATTGGCAAACAAACATCCGGGCAAGGCATCTTCTATGCCTATGAATGATTTGACTTCAATAAGACAGTTTATGACAGGTAATGGACTTTTTGCTTTTTTTGATGCTCCATGGATACCTATCTATATAGCTGTACTCTTTATGTTTCATCCTGTTTTTGGGTACTTTGCAATCTTTGCTGCCTTTGTTTTGGTTATTTTCACTATTGTGAATGAGTACTCTACAAAATCAAAACTCGCAGATGCAAATAATTTAAGCAGAGCCTCTTCTATCTATGTAGATTCAAACCTGAGAAATGCGGAAGTTATCAATGCAATGGGAATGAAAAACAATATTCTTGGTATTTGGCAGCAGAAATATTATGGCTTTTTAAACGCGCAAAACGGTGCAAGTAATAAAGCTGGAATTTGGGCAAATATCTCAAAAAGTACAAGAATGCTTTTTCAGTCACTTATGTTAGGTCTTGGCGGTTATCTTGCGATTAATATGGAAGTAAGCCCGGGTATGATGATAGCAGGTTCAATTATCATGGGTAGAGCACTTGCTCCGCTTGATCTGATAATTGGAAGCTGGAAAGGCTTTAGTGCTGCAAGAACATCTTACCATAGACTCGATTCACTGCTCGCAGATTTTCCAAAAGACAAAGAGTACATGCAACTACCTGCTCCTAAAGGCGAAATACTTTTAGAGGGCGTAGTTGTTGTTCCACCGGCTGCACAGAATCCATCTATAAGAGGTATAACTATGCAGATTAATAAAGGTGATGTCGTCGGCATAATAGGACCAAGTGCTGCTGGAAAATCATCTTTAGCAAGAATTATCTTAGGTTTGTGGCCATTAGCCTCTGGTAAAGCAAGACTTGACACTGCAGATATATTTCAATGGGATAAACAGGATCTAGGTCAATATATAGGCTACTTACCACAGGATATAGAGCTTTTCGAGGGAACAATAAGTCAAAATATTGCCAGATTTGCTGAAGTAGATCCCCAAAAAGTAGTAGAAGCTGCACAAAAAGCCGGTGTCCATGAGATGATCTTGAGACTTCAAGATGGCTATGACACGAAAATAGGGGCAGGCGGTGCTACGCTTTCAGGAGGTCAAAGACAGCGAATAGGTTTTGCCAGAGCTATTTATGACAATCCGGTTTTAGTTGTACTTGATGAACCAAACTCAAACCTTGATGATCAAGGTGAAGCGGCACTTGTCAAAGCCATAAAATCTTTAAAAGAGACTAATACAACCGTAATTATCATAACACATAGACCGAGTATACTGCAGGTGACAAATAAGCTTGCTGTGATTAAACAGGGACTTTTAGAGATATATGGCGATACGAATGAAGTCTTAGCAAAGATTAATGCTGTCGCACAAGCTGCAAATGCACAAGCTAAACCGCCGGTTACTAAGCCTCAAGCAGCACCGAAAATATCTTTAAGCAAGCCAGGGAGCTAGAAAATTATGGATAATAAACAGATAAAAATGCCATCATATGATGACTCTTCGATAATTAGATTTGGATTAGGGCTGATTTTTGTAGTATTTATACTTATTGGCGGATGGATGGCTTACGCGCCACTGGCGACTTCATCAGTAGCTGTAGGAAAGGTCTCTGCAGATTTAGATAAGAAAACTATTCAGCATTTAGAGGGCGGAAAAGTTGATGCTATTTATGTAAAAGATGGTGATATTGTAAAAAAAGGTCAAGTTTTAATAAAACTCAGAGATGTCCATATAAAAGCCCAACTAGATATTTTAGATGCACAATATCAGGATGTTTTAGCACTTTTTGCAAGGTTAAAAGCACAAAGAGATTTTAAAGAGTCTATAGAGTTTTCTAAAGACTTAAGCGATAAAAATGCAATTAAGAATCAACAAAATATATTTGAAACTACAAAAAAGACAGTTGAAGATGAGAAGATTATCACAAAGAACAGAATTGTTCAGCTGGAAAATCAGATTAGCGGACTGAACTCATTGATTAAAAGCAAAGAGAACAGATTAGCATCTATAACTGAAGAGATTTTAGAGTGGGAATCACTCTATAAGCAGAGACTGGTAGATAAGCAAAAGATTAGAGACCTAAGACGCCAAAACAATATGATTGATGGTGAGATAGCTAGTAACAAGTCTGAAATAGCAAAGTTGAATGAGCAGATAAGCGAGACTAAGACACAGCAGCTTCTAAGAGAGAAGGAGTTTCGAAAAGATACTTTGCAAAAGTATGTTGAAGCGAAATCTCGTTTGTCAGATTTAAAATCTAAGATTATTGCAAACGAGGATACCCTCTCCAGAACAAGTATAGTCTCTCCAATAGACGGTACTGTTGTAGGGCTTGATATGCATACCATAGGTGGTGTAGTAAAAGCAGGCGCACCTATACTTGAGATTGTTCCAAACAACTCAAAGCTTATGGTTGTGGTACAAGTAAAAACAACAGATATTGACAAAGTCAAGGTAGGTCTACTTGCAGATATCAGGTTCTCTGCTTTTAATCTGAAGCAAGTGCATATAATCGAAGGAAGAGTTGTAAATGTATCTGCCGATAGTTTTATAGATAAGGCTAGTCACGCACCATACTATAAGGCTAAGATTGAGGTTACTAAAGATGGTCTTGAGGTCTTAAAAGAGTATGGTTTTGTCTTGGTTCCGGGAATGCCGGCAGAAGCTATGATAAAAATTGGTGACAGAACAGCTCTTGACTATTTGGTAAAACCTTTTACAGAGATGTTAGGCAGGAGCTTCAATGAAGAGTAATAGACTCATATTGAGTATATTCTTATTAAATATACTCATCACTTGTGCAAATGCAGAGGTACTGAATTTCTCAAGAGCCTATGAGCTGGCTCTTGAGAACTCAAATGCCATTAAGTCATCTGTTTATCTCTCTAAATCAGACAAAGAGAAGATAAAACAGGAGGAGTCACAGCTCTATCCTCAAGTAAACCTATCTGCATCCTATAGAAAATCAGACTATACTACAAACCCAACTAAACATGTGACAAAACAGGGTCTCAAGACATACTCTATTACAGCCAGACAATCCATTTATAACCCGGAAGTCTACTCTAGAATAAATATGCAAGAGTCAAGAAGTGAATATTCACACACTAAGGTTGAACTTCAAAAAGAGGAGCTGGCTCAAAACTTATTTAATGTATATCTTGATGTCTTAAAATCAAAAAATAGAATTGAGGTGCTCAAAGCATACTCTGAGTACAGCAGATCTAAACTTCAAGAGTTAACAAAAAAATATGAGGTAAATTTATCTAATAAAATGGATCTGCTTGAGATGAGAGTAGAGTATAACTCTTCGCAGATAGACCTCAATAAAGAGCTAAAGCTTTTTAAAGTATATGAGTTGAAACTAAAGCAGCTTGTTGGTGACCTTGAGTATGAACTTCCGGTAATAGATATAAATAAACCGATTTTGGAGATGATAAGCTCAATGAAAGAGAGAGTGCTTAGTGATGACAACACTTGCCTTAGTCTGAAGATAAAACAGGCACAAATAGCACTGAAAATCTCACAAGAGGATATGAAAAACGCAAGCAGCGGGCATCTGCCGAAAGTAAATTTAGATGCAACTTACTCTAAATATAGCACCGACAGTCCTACTATTGACTCACCCTATGATAATGTTAAATCCGTTATGCTTACTCTTAACATACCGATATACAGCGGTGGTTATGTCTCATCAAAAGAGGCATCTTCTAGACTTATGAGCCTAGCTTCGAGTGAGGATTTACAAAACACTACAAAAGAGGTTAAAGTAGAGTATGACAGATATTTAGCTCTCTTTGACGCTTCTGTTGAGTCAGTCTCAATGTACAAAGGGGCATTTGAATCGGCAGAGCTTTATGTAGAAGCAGTTGAACAGGGTTATGAGCATGGCTTAAAAAGCATAATAGATCTAAATGATGCTAAAAACAAGTTATATGAAGTTAAATATAAATATATAGAAAACATATATGAAATGGTTGATTCATATATAGGATTGTTAATAGTAACAAATAATTTTAAAGATATAAATATACTGGATAAACTGGTAGAATAATAAATATATTTCAAGAAGGATGAAAATGAAAAAAGCTATAGTCACTGGTGTTACTGGTCAGGATGGTGCATATTTAACAGAATTACTTTTAAATAAAGGTTACGAGGTATATGCTACATACAGAAGAATATCATCTGTCAATTTTTGGAGAATAGAAGAACTTGGAATTGATAAACATAAAAACCTGCATTTAGTCGAGTATGACTTAACTGACCAGTCTAATAGCATAAGAATGGTTATGGATATTGGACCCGATGAGATATATAATCTTGCTGCACAGAGTTTTGTTGGAGTCTCTTTTGAACAACCTCTGGCAACAGCCCATATTACCGGTCTTGGTGCTGTGCATCTTCTTGAAGCAATCAGAATAGTCAATCCTAAAATAAAGTTTTATCAGGCAAGTACCTCAGAGATGTTCGGTGAAGTGCAGGAGATACCGCAAAAAGAGAGTACACCATTTTACCCAAGAAGCCCTTACGGAGTGGCAAAACTTTATGCTCACTGGATGGTTATAAACTATAGAGAATCATATAATATCTTTGGATGTAGCGGTATTTTGTTTAACCATGAGTCTCCGCTTAGAGGTAAAGAGTTCGTGACAAGAAAGATTACGGATTCAGTGGCAAAAATAAAACTTGGTAAACTTAAGTGTATGGAACTCGGCAATATGGATGCAAAAAGAGATTGGGGATTTGCAAAGGATTACGTTGAGGGTATGTACCTTATGATGCAGGCGGATAAGCCCGACACATACGTACTTGCAACAAATAGAACCGAGACTGTAAGAGATTTTGTTACAATGGCATTTAAAGGTGCAGGAATAGAAGTAGAGTTCAGAGGCAGCGGTGAGGAAGAAGAGGCTGTAAACAAGGCTACCGGAGATGTGGTTGTAAAGGTTAATCCTAAGTTTTACAGACCTGCAGAAGTTGAACTACTTATCGGTAACCCTAAAAAGGCAAAAGATGAACTCGGCTGGGAACCTAAATGCACACTTGAAGAGTTGTGTGCTATGATGGTAAAAGAGGATCTAAAAAGGAATGAGATTGGCTTTAGCTTCTAAAAAGGTTCTAATCACTGCTATTGACAGCTTTACGGGACTCCATCTCTCAAGATATCTGCAGATGAGCGGATATGATGTATATGGAACTTCACTATTTGAGAAATCAGATAAAAAATACAGGTGTGATATTACAAAAAAAGAGGATATTGAAGAAGTCCTTAAAATAGTGAAGCCAGACTTTATTATTCACCTCTCGGGAATCTCTTTTACTGCCCATGGAGAGAGTGAAGATTTTTATAAAGTAAACACAATAGGCACGATAAACATCTTAGATGCTCTTTTGAAGCTGAATATAAACCCCTTAAAGGTGATACTTGCCAGCAGTGCTACAGTATACGGCAATCAAGGAGTTGAACTTCTTGATGAATCTCTATGTCCGACTCCGGCAAACCATTACGGCTCAAGTAAGTTCTCTATGGAGTGTCTGGCAAAAAACTATTTTGACAGACTAAGCATAATAATTACCAGACCATTTAACTACACGGGTATTGCTCAGGCTGAGCATTTTCTTATACCAAAAATCGTGAATCATTTTAAAGAGGGCAGAGAAGTCATAGAGTTGGGTAATCTGCATGTAAGCAGAGAGTTTAATGATGTAAGCTTTGTGTGTGAGGTATATAAAAGGTTTTTAGAGTCTGCGATCAGATCAGAGACAGTGAATATATCTTCCAACAGAGGCATAAAACTTTTAGATGTAATAGATATGACAAATGAGATTGCAGGCTATGAGATAGAGGTAAAAGTAAACCCTGCATATGTGCGAAAAGATGAGATAAAAAGACTTACTGGATCGCCTGAGAAGCTTTTTGATTTAATTGGTGAGGTTAAACAAAAAGAGTTTAAAGAGACATTGAGAGATATGTTTGAAGCCTAAACTTCTAATAGACAGTATCTCTCTCTTGTCCCCCTTGACCGGCATAGGAAGATATACCTATGAAGTCTCCAAATATTTGAAAAATAGTGATGATTTTGACTTAAATTATTTTTATGGATACTACTCAAAGCAATTTATTGATGATAAAAGTACAAACACCCCTCTTCAAGCACTAAAAGCACTTATATTAAAAGTACCGTTTTTAAAAAGATTAGCCAGAGTTGTCCTCTCAATAACTGCCAAAGAGTTTTCGCCAGAATATAATTTGTACTGGCAACCCAATTTTATACCGATGAGCGGAGTTAAAGCAAAAAAAACAGTTACTACCGTACATGATTTTTCATTTATTATTTACAGAGATTCCCACCCTAAAGAGAGAATCAAACATATTGAAAAAAGTTTTTTTGAAAATATTGCTAAGAGCGATATCATAATTACCGGTTCTGAGTATTCTAAATGCGAGATACTTGAGAGGCTTGATTTTAAAGAGAATCAAATAAAGGTAATATACCATGGAGTAAATCACGATATTTTCAAGCTGTATGCTGATAATAGTCTGAATTTTTATCTACCAGAAAAGTTCATTCTCTGTGTTGGAAGCATTGAACCTAGAAAAAATCTTTTAGGGCTTTTAAATGCATATAAACTTTTAAGCAGTGATATTAGATCAGAGTATAAGTTGGTTTTGGTCGGTTTTAAAGGTTGGCAGAACAAAGAGTTAATGGATATTATTAATAGTGATAAAGAGGATATAAGCTATTTGGGGTTTATCTCCGATGAGGAGTTGGCAAAGGTCTATAACGCAGCATCCTGTTTTGTATTCCCCTCATTTTATGAAGGTTTCGGTCTGCCTCCTCTCGAAGCCATGGCATGCGCAACTCCCGTAATCGCATCAAACCTTAGCTCCATTCCTGAGATTTGCGGTAATTCTGCGATATACTGTGACCCTTATGACAGTAATGATATAAAAGAGAAAATAGAACTCCTTTTAAATGATACTGAGCTGCAGAGTCGTATGATTGAAAAAGGTTTGCAAAGAGCTAGTGAATTTAGTTGGGAAAAATCTGCAAAAGAGCATATTAGAGTTTTTAAAGAGGTTTTAGAGAGTTGAAAATAGCGATTATTCATGACTGGTTGGTAACTGATGCAGGAGCAGAAAAGGTTTTAAGGGCAATCATAGATATATATCCGCAAGCCGATGTTTTCTCTCTTGTAGATTTTTTAGATGAGCAAGATAGAAAAAATGTCCTGAATGGAAAATTTGCAAAAACTTCATTTATTCAAAAGTTACCGTTTGCAAAAAAACATTTTAGAAATTATCTGCCGCTCTTTCCAAAAGCTGTTGAGAGCTTTGACTTAAGCTCGTATGATTTAATTATCAGCAGCTCTTGGGCGGTTGCAAAAGGCATTAAAAAAAATAAAGGTCAACTTCATATTTCATACTGTTACACGCCTATCAGATATGCTTGGGATCTGTATGATGAGTATACCAAGAACCTTAAACAGCCAAAAAAATTCTTAGTGCAAAGCAGTTTGAAATATATAAGAAAATGGGATATTGAGACTCTTGAGAGAGTAGACTCTTTTATAGCTGATTCCAAGTTTGTACAGGAGAGAATAAAAAGAATATATAACCGAGACTCTGTGGTTATATACCCTCCTGTAGATGTTGAAAGTTTTAAGTTTTGTGATAAAAAAGAGAGTTACTATTTAACCGCATCGAGATTAGTTCCTTATAAAAAAACAAAGCTTATTGTAGAAGCGTTTAACAGGATGGAAAATAAAAAACTTATAGTTATCGGTGATGGTGAAGAGTATGATGCCATAAAAGAAATTGCACAAAATAATATACAGCTCTTGGGATATCAGAATAAAAATACTATGATAGATTATATGCAAAGAGCAAAAGCTTTTGTATATGCGGCAGTTGAAGATTTTGGAATAGTTCCTGTGGAAGCGATGGCTTGCGGTACGCCTGTTATTGCCTTAGGTAGAGGCGGCACAGCGGAAACAGTGCATGATAAGATAAACGGTATCCACTTTAAAGAACAAAAAGAAGATGATATTATTGAGGCAGTAGAAGAGTTTGAAAAACATAATTTTAATTTAGAGGAGATATCTGCAGAGGCTCAGACTTTTTCTACAAAGAGGTTTAAACGTGAGATTCAAGAGTATATAAGAAGTAGGTTTAATCCAGAATCATAATAGTTTAAAGTATAATCGCTCTTATGAAAATATTTGAATTTAAAGTAATACAATTTATATACATTTTACTTCTTGTGGGCATGGATCTATTAGTGCTACTATTTTCACTTAAACTTGCCATCTATTTCAGATCAGGACTACTCGCAGACAGCTTGCCTTTTTTTGACACCTTGGATATTCAGAAGTATTACTGGATTATTGCTATTGTCATATTGATGTTTGTGTTTGAGAAGATCTATTTTTTAAGGTATGATTTTTGGAATGATACTAAAAATGTCTTAAAGGGGTTGATGTTCTCTGCTTTGGCAGTCTTTACCGTTATCTCACTTACCAAGATGTCGGATGATTACTCGCGAATATTTATTCTCATTTTTTTTGCAATTACTGCTCTCTTAGTGCCTATATTTAAGAGAATATTTAAAAGGGTACTCTTTTTATTTGATATTTTTAAGGTTAAAGTAAAGGTTGTCGCAAATAGTTCTCAATATGATGTTTTATATGAAGAAATTAAAAAAAACTGGTATCTTGGGCTTAAAAATTGTGAAGAGAGTTACGGTATGGTACTGATATCTTCAAAGAATTTTGATATTGCTGATCTGCAGGAACTAATAGCAAGATATACAAAAGAGACGAAAGATATCTATGTTATTCCATATATAGACAATCTTGATCTCTCACACACGAATATCATCGATTATTCTAATATTAGGCTCTCAGCCATTCATATTGAGAACAGACTTCTAAATTATAAGAATGTTTTTATCAAGTATATTTTTGAAAAAGTATCTGTAATCCTGATTTTCCCTTTTGCATTAATCTTGCATCTGTTAATATTTGTCTTAATAAAGCTCGACTCAAAAGGTGGAAGCATCTTTAAGCAAAAACGCTTAGGAAAAGAGTCTAAACCTTTTAGTTGCTACAAATATAGAACAATGTACATTCAAAACCAAGAGATTTTAGATAAATATTTAAAAGAAAATCCGGATGAAATAGAGTATTACTCTGTTTATCATAAATACAAAAATGATCCTAGAATCACAAAAGTGGGTAAATTTTTAAGAAAAACATCCTTGGATGAGTTTCCGCAGTTTTATAATATACTTCGCGGAGACATGAACTTAATCGGTCCAAGACCATATATGTTAAATGAAAAAGAAAATATCGGACAATATAACGAAGAGTTGATTCTAAAAGTAAATCCAGGTATTACGGGTCTTTGGCAGGTTAGCGGAAGAAACAAGCTTACATTTGAGCAAAGAGTAGATTTAGATACCTGGTACATACAAAACTGGTCTCTATGGATGGATTTTGTTGTTTTTATGAAAACCATTAAGGTTGTACTTTTTAAAGTTGGTGCAAAGTAGAAGGGAGAGTTAGAGTACCTCACTTCTGGGCTCTCCAAAGTAATACCCCTGTGCAAAATCAACATCTAGCTCCGCTACTTTGTCAAATACATTTTTAGAGTAAACAAATTCAGCTACCGTCTGTATATTCATTTTTTTAGCGAAGTCTACTATTGTTTTAGTGATTAGTTGAGAGTTATTGTCAATATCAATATTTTTAATCATAGACCCGTCTATTTTAATGTAGTCTACCTTTAGCTTCATAAGGTACTCAAAGTTTGAGTAACCTGTTCCAAAATCATCTATTGATATTTTAGCACCATGTTTTTTTACAGCATCTATAAACTCTATGACTTGGTCAAAGTTTTCTATTCCTTCTGACTCTATAATCTCAAAAACCACTTTATTGCCTATGGAACCTGCTTGTAGCTTGTTTATTATAAAATTATATATCTCTTTATTTAATATATCATCAACGGTAATATTTATGGAAACTATGTATGGCAGATCTTTAAATATTTTAAATGTTTTCTCTATCATAATCTTTGTTAGATGATGATAGAGTTTATTTTTCTTGGCAAGTTCTAAAAAGTACATTGGTGCTATATATTCACCATTAGTGTCAACTATTCTCATCAGAGACTCATATTTTACGATTTGTTTTGTTTTGACATCGACGATTGGCTGAAAAAGAGGGACAATTCTGTCTTCTTCAATCGCCTTTCTTAGGCGTTTTGTCCAGTTCAGGTTTTTTTCATACTCTTTTGCCATCGCCATGGAATCGTCATAAACCAAGTAGTGTTTTTTGGTTTTTTTAGCTAAGGTAAGAGCTAAGTCTGCATTTACCAATAGCATTTCTGAACCATAGGATATACCTATAGTTGCACTTAGGTTTATTTCACCTTTAAAATCAATGTTTAAATTTTTTTCTAAAATTTTATCACTCAACAGTGAAGCAAATATTGTAAATTCATGTAGATCTATCTCTCTTTCGCATAGAATTGCGAACTCATCAGAGTGTAGTCTATAGAGTGTGTCCCCTCCAAGTATCACTCCTTTTAAAAATAGGGCAAACTCTTTTAATATGCTGTCTCCGGCATCGTCACCGTATAGATCATTTATCTCTTGAAAAGAGTCTATATTTATAATCATTAAGTACAGACTCTTTCTTTTTTCCAACCTCTCTATTAAGGATCTTCTATTTTTTAAGTCTGTTAGACTGTCATGGTAGAACTGATGTTCTAAGGAGTCCAGCATAGAGTTAAAGACATCTTTTATTGAGTCAATCTCTTCGATATTGTCATTTACATCTACACGTTTTGTCATGTCATGTGAACTTGTGATGTTTTTGATGACATTTGAGAATCTCTGAATAGGCTTAATCAGGTATTTGTCAAGTTTTAAAAATATAGCCACAAATATAATAATTGAAAAAATTATTATAAATATAATAAAAAAGTTAATCATCTCACTTAGGGAAACTTTTAAATTTTCAACCGGGTATGAGACATCTATAACACCCAAAACATCACCAGTTTTTACATTAGTATGACACTTTAGACAATCATTTTGTGCAATAACCGGATAGTAATACTCTATAAAACGTGAATCAGAGATATTTAAAAACTCCTCTCCTCTCATCGCTTTTTTTATAGCTTTATTAGACTCTCTTAATTTTTTGTCTCTTTCTATCTCTCCAAAGATGTTTGCTACAGCCTCACTTCTGTAAACATTTACTATCATCTCTGGGTCAACCCTGTTTAACCTAGATATTACTTCGTTTATATCATCTTTGTTCCATCCTCTTTGCATAGCAGAGTAGATTGTCTCAAAAATCAACATACTGGTTTTCTTGGCATCAATATGGGCTAACTCTAATATAGCATTTCGTTTCAGATATTCACCGTACATGTAAGCACTAAGAACCGTAAAAAATAGCGTAACAAAGATTATTTTAGCTGTCATCTTTGAGTAGGTTGTCTTTTGAGACATAAATAAAACCTTATTTGAGAATATTGTTGTAATTTATTATGTAAAAATTATACTATAAGGTGACTACATTATCAATATATTAAAATTTATTTTGTGGGTTTGAGTAGATTTTGCATTTTAGTTATTCAACTCTATCTTATATTAACATGTCAAATAAGATAGAGTGTAGAGTTATAAGTTAATTAGAAGACGAAGGATCAGCCTCCTCCATCATTAAACATGATGTTTATTCTCACCATTTTTAAAAACCTCTTGTTTTGATCAACCTTTGGACTGTGAGTAGTAGCGACATTGATGTGAAATAAACCATTTTTCATAAATATCCTTAGTTTTAAAGTATCGTAATACTTAGCTGTAACAACAAAGAAAAAATGTGTATCCAAATTATAAAAAGCAAAAAGTGTTCACAAAACTACTTACTGTGAAATAGTCACCATATTATTCTATTGAATTTTTTATTATAGTGTTGCTACTATATCCTTGGATTGGAATTACACTATGAGTGATAACGGATTATATATAGAGTGAGTGATGGTGGAGCTGTGGAGAATCGAACTCCAGTCCGAAACCACGCTACTCCTAACGTCTACATGCTTAGAGAAGTTGTTTATGTTTAATTCTGCTTCACACAACTTGCAAAGCTACACAAAACGAGCCTCAAAATTCATTTTAAGCTGAGACAGACTTAAAGTATATCTACATAGGGGTTATACTTCGAATCCTATTTATCTAGAGTCCATAGGTGAAGCAGCCCGTCCTCTAAGAGGGGGTAAAACTTATGCTACTGCGTAAGCTGGGCGGTAATCTGTATTGTTTGCGTTTAAGCAATTTTGAGCCGCGTAACGGAAATGCTCAGTCCGACATGCGGTCAGAAGCCACTTGATCCCGTCGAAACCAGGTCAGCCCCATATAGTGATATTATAGCGAAATTTACATTTATGTAGATAAATCAAAATGTATAATTACAAATAATGAAATTTTATGTTAAAATTAGTGTAGATTTTAACATGTATTGGTAGGTTTATTGATGAATTCTGACATGTCCTCTTTTGATATATTCCCTTGGAATAAGAATTTTGATACAGGGGTTGAATTAATAGATGAGCAGCATAAGGTATTAGTAAAGATACTAAATAGATTGGCTGGGAACTTGGCTGATATTTCTGATTCTGTTATTTTGAATGAAATTTTTGATGAATTGGAAAACTATGCCGAGTATCATTTTAAAACAGAAGAAGCCATTTGGTACAAGTATTTTAAAGATGATAAGTGGAACCTAGAACATCAACGTACACATGGCTCTTTTATGGATGAAGTTAATGCAATAAAAAATGGTGAAGATAAAAAGCCGTTAAGTGAAGTTGTGTATGAAATCATCTCTTTCTTGTCAAAATGGCTCGCTTACCATATTTTAGATACAGATAAACGAATGGCAATAGTAGTTATAGAGATGGAGTCTGGTGCTTTGTTAGAAAATGCAAAGTTGCTTGCCGGCGATAAAATGGTGGTTTCAAGGAGAGTTATAATAGATACCGTCCTTAGTATGTATAGTACTATATCCACTAGGACACTAGAACTAATGCGAGAGAAGAACCTCCGTGCACAAGCAGAAAAGAGGTTGCAAGTTAGTGAAGAGAAATGGAAGTTAGTTATTGATGGTGGGTTAAATAATGTATGGGATTTAGATATAGAACATAGTGAGTTTAATAAATCTGATGATGATATATCACTATTTGACATAGACGGCAATAATACTAACAACAGTAATCATACATCGAAGATACATCCAGCAGATATAAAACAGATGAAATCAGATTTCCAAGATCACATTGACGGTAAGACAGAGTTTTATAGTAATAAACATCGGGTATTTAAAGAAGACAACAGTTGGTCATGGGTGTTAAGTCGTGGAAAGATAGTAAGCAGAGATAAGCATGGAAATGCACTGCGTATGGTTGGAACTAACTCAGATATCACAGAACGTGAATTGGCTACACTCATATATAAAAATAGTTCACAGATTATTTTTATTAGTGATGCTCATAATAAAATAATTCATATAAACCCAGCATTTACAAAAATAACAGGTTACTCTAGTAAAGAGGTAATTGGCAAAAACCCTAAAATGCTTGCGTCTGGAAATCACGATAAACTTTTTTACAAAAAGATGTGGAACACTATTAATAGTAGCGGTCACTGGGGTGGTGAAATATATAATAAAAGAAAAAACGGTGAGATATATCCCGGACATTTAGAGATTAATGTCGTAACTGATTCTAAAGGTGTTGTTGATCACTACTTTGCAATAACTAATGATATTACAGAAGAGTATCAGTATAAGGATGAACTTCAAAAGCAGCAGAGTTATTTACTTCAGAAATCTCGTATGATTCAGATGGGAGAGATGATAAGTATGATAGCTCACCAATGGAGACAGCCACTCGGAAGTATCGCTGCAAGCTCCATAGATCTTGAGATTAAATTAACACTCGACTCGTTTGAGCTAGAGAAGGAAGATGAACGAATTAAGTGTAAAAAGTATTTTACCGATAGTTTAAAGCATATTAATAGTTTGGTGCAAAATTTGTCTACAACAATTGATGATTTTAGGGATTTTTACAAGCCTAATAAAAATAGTGTAAGTGAATTGATAGACAGACCTATTAAAAAAGCTCTTGGAATAATTAAAAATTCATTAGCATTAAACAGCATAGAGGTTATTGAGAACTATAATAGCGAGAAGAGCGTCACTATATATGAAAATGAGATGATGCAGGTGATTTTAAATATTTTGAAAAATGCACAAGATAACTTTATAGAAAAGAAAATTATTGAGCCTAAAGTAATTATTTCAACTAAAGAGAAGCAAAACAGTACCATCCTTGAAATTTGTGATAACGGCGGAGGAATTAGAGGTAGCGTTATATCAAAAATATTTGATCCCTACTTTTCAACAAAAAGTGAAAAAAATGGAAGCGGTTTGGGTCTTTACATGTCAAAAATCATTGTAGAGACACATCACAAAGCTAAAATTTCAGCTCAAAATAGAGATGACGGTGTCTGTTTTAAAATTGAGTTTTTTGAATAACTTATATGAATATATGTTTAGAAAAAAAGTGGTGGCCAATCTCGGAATCGAACCAAGGACACAGTGATTTTCAGTCACTTGCTCTACCGACTGAGCTAATTGGCCGTTATTAAAAGTTTTAAAAGAGTGGTGGCCAATCTCGGAATCGAACCAAGGACACAGTGATTTTCAGTCACTTGCTCTACCGACTGAGCTAATTGGCCATCTTTTAAAGAGCGCAATTATAGCTTCTAAGGACTGAAGTTTAGCTTATGTTTAAGATATCGGCTTTAAATTCATCGCCTCTTTGTAAATAGGAGTTAAATTCATCAAGGCTTGATGCTGCCGGAGATAGTAGAGCTACTTCATTCTCTTTTAAATTCTTGTCTATTTTACCTATTGCATCTCCTAAATTTTCACATAATTCAAAGGATATCTTGTACTCTTTTGCCAAATTTGATAATTTTTCTTTATTTGAGCCAATATTATATATTTTAACACTACAGCTCTTTAGATATTCAAAGAGTTCATTTAAGTCAACACCCTTGTCATCACCACCTAAAATCAAGTGAATATGTGAACCTCCATAGCGATTTAATGCGGCAATGGTTGCATCAATGTTTGTTGCCTTTGTGTCATTTACCCAGAGGCGGTTTTTACTGTCTCTTAGCTCCTCTTGTCTATGTGGGTCAAGTACAAAAGAGTTAATCTTTTCATAATCAACTCTATCAAAAAGTATTTTATCAACTGACATTGCCAAAATAGCATCTGCTAAAAATGCACCTTTAAAGTTCACCTTTTTAGTGTCTATGTCAAACTTATAGGCTAAATCGGTTTCATTCTCATAGCATATAACATGTGCGGAAGTCTTGATATCTTTGTATTTATTTGGGATTATTGCAACTTCACCTTCACGCATTTTGCTAATAGGCTTTAGTTTAGCTTGCTCATACTCACCCATGCTTCCATGCCAGCTAAGATGGTCAGGATTTATGGGAAGTAAAACATATATATTTGGAACAGCTAAATTTGTATAGTGCATAGTAAAAGAGCTTGTCTCTAGAATCCAGATGTCCGTATCTGGAGTTAATTCTGCCAAAGGAGTTCCTATATTTCCGCCGGCTTGAGACCCCTTGTCTTCTAGAAGATGCTGCATCATCTGTGTTGTAGTGGTTTTTCCGTTAGTTCCACTTATCCATATAGTGAGTGGAGAGTTTTTAGCGAAACAGTCATATTCGCTTATAAGATTTTTTGCTTGAAGTATAAGAGGGTTTGATGGTGGTATAGCGGGTGATGGAACTTCTAAATCAGAATATTTTGGATTGAAGTCTGATGATGGTTTTACTCTGAAGCCATTGTTATCTCTGAAAGGTTTTAAGACTTTATCATCATAAAATATAGCATGTGGATAGAGTTTTGTCAGAGATTTTGTCGTCTTTGCATATCCAAAAAGAGATACTCTTTGCATCAGCGAATCTTTAGTGAGATTAGTGCGACAATGTTGGAAATAATAGCAATAATCCAAAACCTAACAATAATTTTATTCTCTGCCCATTTCTTCATCTCAAAATGGTGATGAATAGGTGCCATTAAAAAGACTCTTTTTTTCCTAAGTCTATAACTTCCTACCTGGAGTATTACAGATAGTGTTTCTATAACAAATATAGAACCAATTAAAAGAAGGAGAATCTCACTTTTAGAGATTATGGCGAGATAGCCTAAAAAAGCTCCAATCGTTAAAGAGCCGCTATCACCCATAAAGACTTCAGCAGGATGACAGTTATACCATAAGAAGCCCGTTAAAGCTCCTATTAAAGCACTTGATACTATTGCCACTTCCCCAATATTAATGTTTGGCATTAATAGGTAGGCACTTATAGTAGCATGTCCAGTTATATAGATGATTATACTAAAAGAGGTAAGGGCTACAATGGAGGGAACAGTTGCTAAGCCATCAAGTCCGTCAGTGAGGTTGACTGCATTTGATGTTGCTATTATTACAATTACCCAAAAAAATATGGCGTAAACTCCCATCTCTAAAATTGGATTTTTCATAAATGGAAGATAAAGATTAGTATTAAAATCTGTAAGTTTATATAAAAAGATTGCAATAATAAGGGCAGAAATAATTTGCAAGAGTAGTTTCGTTCTTGCCTTTAGACCTGCTAGGTTTGCATTTTTTTTAATCTTTGCATAATCATCCTGAAAACCGATAATAGTAAACAAACCGAGTGTTAGGATGGAGCCAAGAGCATATATATTTGAAAATTTTATGCTTATTAAAGAGGCTAAAATAGTTGAAAATATAAAGACAATTCCACCCATTGTAGGGGTTTTAGCCTTATCTTTATGTCTATCTGGTGCCCACTCATTTATAGGTTGAACACTAGATGTTTTTTGTGCCCACTTAATAAAAAGAGGCATTAAAAACAGTGTGAAAAACAGAGCAAGAAAGAATGAGATTCCAGCTCTTATAGTAATATATCCAAGTAAATTTATATCTAGTATTTCTGATAGCCAATATAGCAAAGTAATATATCCTTATAAAATAAAAATGACATTATAGTATAATTGCATAAAGTTTTTGTTATTAAGGAGATATATTGACAAAAAAAGCTGTTTTAATCATAACAGATGGTATTGGATATTGTTCAAAAACAGAGCATAATGCGTTCTATAATGCAACCAAGCCTACTTACGACAAACTCTTTAGTGATACTCCTCACTCCTTAATAGATACCTATGGTTTGAGTGTTGGACTTCCGGAGGGGCAGATGGGTAACTCTGAAGTCGGTCATATGAGTATAGGAAGCGGGAGAGTTCTATATCAGGATCTAGTAAAAATATCTCTAGCACTTTGCGAGAATACTCTAGAGCATAATGAAACTTTTCAAAACTTACTAGGGGCTTCATCCAGACTGCATCTTATTGGACTTATGAGTGACGGTGGAGTTCACTCACATATAGATCATTTTATGAGTATTGCCGATATAGCTGCTAAAAGCGGTAAAGAGGTTTTTTTACATCTTATTACTGATGGTAGAGATGTCTCTCCAACTTCAGCACAAAATTATTTAAAGCAAGTTCAATCACATCTTAGTGAAAATGTTAAAATAGCTACAATAAGCGGGCGTTTTTATACAATGGATAGAGATAATCGCTGGGAGAGAGTTCAAAGAGGTTTCGATGCGATAGTAAATGCAACACCAAAGAGTGATTTTGAACCGGCAGGTTACATCGGTTCATCATACGCTCTTGGTGACACAGATGAATTTATAGCACCGACTGCTTTTGAAGGTTACGACGGCATTAAAGATGGAGACAGTCTCTTAACTGTCAACTTTAGAAGTGATAGAATGAGAGAGATTGTTTCAGCAATAGGAGATAAGAATTTTGCCGGTTTTTCAAGACGACATGTCAATGTTAATTTAGCAACAATTACGGAGTATGATAAAAGTTTTTCATACCCGGTATTGTTCAGAAAAGATGCTCCAAAAAATACTTTAGCTGAGACTATCTCTGCAAAAGGTTTAAGACAGCTCCATACATCCGAAACAGAAAAATATGCACATGTAACTTTCTTCTTGAATGGCGGTATAGATGAGCCTTATGAGAATGAGACAAGAGTTCTTATTCCGTCTCCAGATGTGAAGACCTATGATGAAAAACCCGAGATGAGTGCAAAAGAAGTTGGAAGTGTGGTCTTAAAGGCAATGGATGAGGAGTATGATTTTGTAGTAGTCAATTTTGCAAATGGTGATATGGTTGGGCATACCGGTGATTTTGAAGCTGCAAAAATTGCTGTTACAACAGTCGATACAGAGCTTGGCAGAATTTTGAAAAAAGCTAAAGAGAGTAATTATGCGGTAGTTATCACATCTGACCATGGAAATTGTGAAGAGATGAGAGATGAGAGCGGTAATGTATTGACAAATCATACAGTTGGTAAGGTGTGGTGCTTTGTTGAGGCAGATGGTGTAACTAGGCTTGAAAACGGTGGGTTGAACAATATCGCACCGACAGTTTTGAAACTTATGAACATAGAAATTCCAAAAGAGATGGATCATAGTCTGATATAGACAAATATATAAAGAAAAGTTAAAATTGCACTAGTGCAATGGGCTTTTTGCCGAGGAAAACTAAGCATTAGCTTAGATGGTGGGATTACTCCCAACATCGTAATACAAAGATGAAGGGTTCCCTTCATTTTATTTTATAAAATTAAGGAAGAATATGAAATTTAGCGGAAAAAACGTTTTAATAACAGGTTCAAGTCGTGGAATCGGTGCTGAGATTGCAAAAACTTTAGCAGGATTTGGTCTTAAAGTATGGGTAAACTACAGAAGTGGAGCTAAAGAAGCGGATGCTGTAAAAGATGCAATAGAAGCTGAGGGTGGCAGTGCAGCGGTTATTGGTTTTGATGTTAGTGATGAAGCTGCATTTACAGATGCAATTAAAACAATAATAGATAGTGACGGTGAGTTGTCATACCTTGTTAATAATGCAGGTATTACAAACGACAAACTGGCTCTTCGTATGAAAACAGATGATTTTATGAGTGTGATAAACGCAAATTTGACTTCATGTTTTATTGGTTGTCGTGAAGCTATGAAAGTAATGAGAAAGAAGAAGTTTGGTTCAGTTGTCAATATTGCATCAATTGTCGGTGAAACAGGGAATGCAGGACAGACAAACTATTCTGCTTCAAAGGGTGGAGTAATTGCTATGACTAAAAGTTTTGCAATAGAGTCAGCTACGAGTGGTATACGTTACAATACGGTAACACCTGGGTTTATTGCAACTGAAATGACTAATGTTTTAAGCGATGAGGTAAAAACAAGCTTTACATCAAAAATTCCAATGGCTCGTTTTGGAAATCCTAGCGAAGTTGCCGAGGCTACTGCTTTCTTACTTTCAGACCACTCAAGTTACATAACAGGTGAGACTCTTAAAGTAAATGGCGGAATGAATATGGCATAGAGATTTTCTTTTGTTTGTCAAAGCATTTTTAAATTACTTAAGTTAGTTATGCTATAATTTCGTGATTTTACATATAAAACATAGGAGCTAGAATGGCACTTTTAGACGATATTAAAGAAGTAGTGGTTGAACAGTTAAGCGTTAATGCAGATGAAGTAAAAGAGGACGCGAAGTTTGTTGAAGATTTGGGTGCAGACAGCCTTGATGTAGTTGAATTGGTAATGGCTCTTGAAGAGAAGTTTGATATTGAAATTCCTGATGATGAAGCAGAAAAAATTCAAACTGTTAAAGATGTAGTTAATTATATAGAGAGTAAATAGTTCTAAAGTCTACTGAGTAATTCTCAGTAGAAAATATTTTTTAGTAATCAAAACGTTCTGGTTCTTAAAAAGTATTTTATATTTTCACGGAGATTTTGAATGAGAAGAGTTGTAGTTACCGGTTTAGGCATGATAAATGCAGTTGGAAATGATAAAGAGAGTTCTTTTAAAGCTATTTGTGAAGGCGAATGCGGGATAGATATGATTACTCTTTTTGATCCTGAAAACTACGCTGTTAAAATTGCAGGTCAAGTTAAAGATTTTGACCCAGAAACCGTAATGTCTCCAAAAGAGGTTAAAAAAGCTGATAGATTTATTCATCTTGGTTTAAAAGCAGCTCAAGAAGCTATGAGTGATGCTAATTTATCTGAAGATACTGATATGGAAAGAATGGGTATTAGTGCCGGTTCAGGAATCGGTGGACTTCCGTCAATTGAGAAAAATTCTATAATAATAGAAACTCGTGGTCCTCGCAGAATTTCTCCATTTTTTATTCCAGGTGCTCTTGTAAATATGCTTGGAGGTTTTGTCTCTATTGAGCATGGAACAAAGGGCCCAAACCTTTCAAGCGTGACAGCTTGTGCAGCTGGTACTCATGCAATCAGTGAAGCAGTCAAAACTATTATGTGTAACGGTGCAGACAAGATGTTGGTGGTTTCAGCAGAGTGTGCAATAACCGGTGCAGGTGTTGGCGGTTTTGCAGCAATGAAGGCGCTTTCAACAAATAATGAAAACCCAAAGGGTTCTTCTCGTCCTTTTGATGCAAACCGTGATGGCTTTGTAATGGGAGAGGGTGGAGCAGCACTGGTCTTAGAAGTTTATGAAGATGCTGTTGCTCGTGGTGCAAATATCTACGGGGAGATTGTCGGTTTTGGTGAGAGTGGTGATGCTAACCATATTACAACTCCTAGTCTTGACGGTCCAGCTCGTGCGATGAAAGCCGCATACAAAATGGCAGGTGAGCCTAAACTTGATTATGTAAATGCACACGGTACAAGTACACCTATCAATGATAAAAATGAGACTGCTGCAGTAAAAGATCTGCTAGGTGGCAAAGAGAACTGTCCTCCTATGAGTTCTATTAAGGGACAAATTGGACACTGCCTCGGTGCCGCCGGCGGAATAGAAGCTGTTACATGTCTTATGGCTATGCGTGATGGAATTATTCCTCCAACAATTAACCATGAAACACCAGATGAAAATTGTGATTTAGATATTGTTCCAAATAGTGCAAGAAAAGCAGAATTAAATACTGTAATGAGTAACTCCTTTGGTTTTGGCGGAACAAACGGCGTTTTAATCTTTAAGAAAATCTAAGTATAAGGATTCAAATTGGCAACATATTTAGACTTTGAATACAAGATTAAATTTATTCAAGAAGATATCATATCTGCTCAAGTTCGTCATGACGAAGGTGCGATGGAGACTCTTCAAAAAAACTTGGATAAAGCAGTTTCAAAAATATTCAATAATCTGACTCCATTTCAACAACTTCAACTTGCTCGTCATCTAGATAGACCATATGCTCTTGATTACATCAATTTGATTATGAGAGATAAGTATGAGATTCATGGAGACAGACACTTCCGTGATGATGCTGCAATTTTATGTTATTTAGGCTATATAGGCAATGAGAAAGTAATGGTTATCGGTGAGCAAAAAGGTCGTGGAACAAAAAACAAAATAAAGAGAAATTTTGGTATGCCGCATCCTGAGGGTTATCGAAAAGCTCTTCGTGCTGCAAAAATGGCTGAAAAGTTTAATATTCCGGTTTTAATGCTTATTGACACACCGGGCGCATATCCTGGAATTGGTGCTGAAGAGAGAAACCAAAGTGAAGCTATAGCAAGAAATCTACTTGAGTTAGCTGAACTAAATACTCAAACTGTCTCTGTAGTTATCGGAGAGGGTGGAAGTGGCGGTGCTCTTGCTATTGGTGTCGCTGATAAGTTTGCTATGATGAGATACTCTGTTTTTAGTGTTATTTCACCTGAGGGATGTTCTGCAATTTTATGGAATGATCCTGCAAAGGCTGAAGCCGCTACAGATGCTATGAAGATTACAAGCGGAGATTTAAAAGAGTTAGATCTCATCGATGATATAATTGATGAGCCGTTAATTGGTGCTCATAGGGATAGAGCTGGTGCTGCTTCTGCTATTGCTGATTATTTTTTGAGTGAACTTACTAAGCTTCGAGAGATGTCAAATGAAGAGAGAATGGATGCTAGATATAAAAAATTAACCGGTGTTGGAGCTTTTTCAGAGTAAAAATTAAAAAAGTATACCTCCTCAGCGTGCGCCTTAAAACTACATCACTCTTTCAATTTTTATGATTCGAAAGAATCATTTATGTGCTAATGAGCAGAGGGTCAAATTTTGGTCTTTTGAGCCTTTTTGCCTCTTTTGAAAACTTTATAATATCCTCAACAGTCTCTACACTTTTATCCAAGTTATTAAGAGAGAGTTTAAACAGTTCATATGTAGTCATTACATCACTCATAGCACGATGATGTGTAGCATCAGGATGCAGGTTTAGTGATTTATTTAGATATGAAAGCGCATATCTGTAAGACTCTACTGTTCTCTCCGCTAGAAAAAGTGAACATAAACTTCTGTTTAGCAGAGGGGCTAGACCAACCTTTTGCATGCTTAAAGAGATAAACTTATAATCAAACTTCACATCATGGGCTACAAAAATCGCATCACCTAAAAAACTTTTAAAATCGTACATTACCTTTTTTAGTCCTGGTGCATCTTTTGTATCTTCGGTGCTGATACCTGTTATCTCTGTAATATGTCTGTTTATCTCTTTGCAGTGTACAAGTGATTCATAGCTCTCTATTATTTTTCCGTTTTTTACCTTAACGGCACCGAGTTCAATAATTTGGTGTTTATCAATTTTTGAGCCATTAGTCTCAATGTCTACAATACAAAATACCGCTTCCTCTATGGGAATGAATTTTGTGGAAAAATAGAAGTAGCCCTGATGTTTTACTATATCTAAACCTTGTGAATGCCAAAGTTCAAGTAAAAAGTCTAAATCATCATCAATTTGGTCTTTAAGTGTTTTTAATGACAAACCTTTAGCTGAGAGTTTGTGGATGCTTTTAGCATCTAAAGAGAAGTCATTACTTAGCATAGTTTATGATTTTGCATTTTTTATAAACTCTTGAACTTTTTGCTTACTCTTTACGCCATGAGAGATTTCAACACCGCTGCTGACATCAACTCCGTAAAAACCATACTCTTTCAGTGAGCTTACGTTTTGAGGGTCTAATCCACCTGCTAAAATTATTTTAGAACAGTCAATATCTTTAAACCACTCTATATTCAATCTTTTACCTGCTCCACCATAAGTTTCACAATATGCATCTATAAGTCTGTATTCATCACTATATTGTAAAATTTCTTTGGCCTCTTTAGCACGAATTACTTTGATAAAAGGCACAAAGAGTTGTTCATAAAGTTTTGAAGGAGCTTCAAAATGAAGCTGTGCTAATGTACATCCTGCCTCTTGAGTAAAGGAGTTGATTACCTGTGCATCAACATTAACAAAAAGAGCTACTTTTTCTACAAAAGGAGGAAGTTTTTCTATTATTTTTTTGGCTTCAGAGGGTGAGATATATCGAGGAGATTCTTTATAAAATACAAAACCAAGTGCATCAGCACCGGCGTCTATTGCCATCATTGCATCTTCATAAGATGTTATTCCGCAAATCTTACATCTCATGATTGCGTCTCCTTTTCTAGTAACGAAGTTACTAGAAAATTCCTATCACTGAAGCTACAGCTGTCGCTGAGACTCTTTTTATATTGCATTTTAAATTTTAAGTGAAGCAATAGCTTCTTCTTTGGAAGAGTGGTTAAAAACATAGCTTCCTGCAACAACAATATCAACACCTGCATCTTTTAGCAAGTGGATATTTTTATCACTAACCCCGCCGTCAACCTCTATAAGACAATTTGGATTGATCTTATCTCTCAAGAGGCTTAACTTTTTTGCTTTTGGTATAACACTCTCAATAAAACTCTGTCCGCCAAATCCAGGGTTTACACTCATAAGCAGAACCATATCTAAATCTTGAAGCAGATACTCTACAGACTCAGGCGGTGTGTGAGGGTTTAAAACAATAGCCGGTTTAATCCCTAGTGAACGTATCTTTTGAATAAGTCTATGCGGATGTTTCTCCTCTTCAATATGAAAAGAGATATACTCAGGTTTTAAGGGTGCGAATAGGTCAACAAAAAAAGTGTTGTTTTCAACCATAAGGTGTATGTCAAGTGGTTTGCTTGCACATTTGGCAATAGCAGAAACTACTACAGGTCCAATTGTCAGGTTAGGAACAAAATGTCCATCCATAACATCCACATGTACTAAGTCACAGCCGGCAGCACAGATAGCTTCTACATCTCTTTGCAGGTTGCCAAAATCAGCAGATAGAACACTGGGAGCTACTTTAATCATTTTAAACCTTTATTTTTTTGGATTATAGCTAAAATTTTATTTAGCACGGCTTACTGTGCGCGACCGACTAAGTGCCCTTGGAGTATGGGCTTGTCGTCGAGAAAAACATAGTGTTAACGAAGACAAAGGGGCTTTGCTCCTTTATCTTGTTAAGAAAAACAGAAATTTATCATTATCAAATGATAGATCAACCTGAACACCTTTTCTATTTTCAACAACTTCAAGCAGACTGTCTACATCTTGATAAGTTCTTGGAAGGGTGATATCAACGTTTATGAGTTTATCTGATAGGAGAGTCTTTATTTTACCGCCCACGATGTTCACAAGTTCAGCTAATGTGTCTAAAATAAGTTCTGTGTCATCCGTATTCTCACCAATTAAAAGTTCACAGGCTTTTTTAGCAATGCCCGATGGAAAGACTAAAATAACCATTCCGTCAATATCACCATAGTAACCGATTGAACTTGCTATTTTCCCCTCTTTATTATCAATGACCAACTTATGTACCTCTGCGGCTTCTTTGATAGCCTTTGAGTTAGTCATCATCTCTATTGTTACAACTGTAGCATCAATAAAATTTGGCAGTTCTATTACTGTCTCTTTGTTTAAAGCTCTTTTATTTTTTATATTTGAGGCACTGCTCGCGCCAAGCTCTTTTAGCAGCTCTTTGTTTTGCAAAATATCATCCATCTGTTTGTAAAAAAGTATTCCAGCATCCTCAAGGGTCTCTTTAAATGATTTCGGGGTTTTATTAAACTTCATTCCTACAAAGCATATGCTTGCATTATATTCAGCGGCAGAACTTGCTAATTTTGAAAAAAAGTTAAGAGCATGAACATTCATACTTATTACCTTATAAGCATCAAAAATAAAAAGTCTAAATCCAACATTGAGTGAGTTGTTATGATACTCTATATTGAATTGTTCACTTATCTCAACATCTAAAAAAGAAGATATGGTATAAATTATAGCGTTCCCGGTTACTCTCGTCGCAACTTTTTGTCCCATCTGTCCCAAAAATGTGGAGTCAATAATATAATCATAAGCATCTTTATTCTCTTTTTTTTCATTATACTCTTCTTCTGATTGTGCTATAACAGGATTGTGCCCATTGTCATGCAGCTCTATTGCTATAGCTGAGCGTTGAGATCTGTCATGGCTGAATACTAAGACATTTTTATTTTGATTTTTAAAACTTGATGAAAAAAGATAAGCTATGTCAAGACTCTTAAAGAGTGAAAAGTTCACATCATCCTGATAAAACCTCTTGATTGCCATATATTTTTTATTGTCATAATCACAAAATCCTACTGTGGCATGATTTTTTTTACGAATATTTAAAAAAAGTTTTATAAAGGTGTCTAAACCGTTACGGTTAAAGAAAACAACTTTTTTTAATGAGACTAGAATCATGTCTGCTTTTAATTTTTTTGCAGCTTCAATATCCTCGATACCTAAAAATGAATTTGTATTATTTCCATCTAAAAAGCCCTGAGGTGAGAAAACAGCAATACCATTTTTAACTACAGCTTTCATCCAATATCCATAACTGATGCAAATTCATCGTATACATCACCAATGTAATCGATTTGAAAATCAATAAAATTATTGAGTCCTGCCTCTATAAATAGAGGTTGTGAGAGTTCATAAAATAGTAGAAGGTGCATCCATTTTCCAAGTTGGTCAATATTTTCTACCGGTGAAGGTTTTATCCCAGAAGCAGCTTGTATTATTTGTCCAACTATCTTATCCATCTCCCATTTGTCTGCAATTTGCTCACAAATATCGAAAAGACCAACTCCGCAAAGACGGTTGAGTATAGTGTTGTAATCAAGATCTTTTGTCGTTCTTAAGAGATTTACATCATCTATTTTCTCACAAAAGAGTGCTTCCGTTACTATAACACTGGCAGGCAGGAGGCTTATCGCTCCATATATATTCTTGTCTTCAATGTGAAGGTGTTTCAATATTATTTCCCATTTTTTTGAGAGCTGTGCCTGCAGTTCATAAAACAGTTTAGAGTTTAGCTTAAAAAGAAGCCATTTTTTAGGGCTTAAGAGAGTAATCATATAGTTATAGACAGTTTGTTGGGAGAGTGAAACACCAAGTATTCCAAAAATTTGAGAGATATCACTAACCTCATTTTTAAAGCCATATATTGGCTTATTTACTATGTTTTTGAGGTATGATTTAAGTGCTAAATCACCCTCTGCTACTTTTGCAGCTTTTGTGAGCTCTCCAATATTCAACAGAGCAAGAGTTTCTCTTAGAACTTCAGGAGATGGAGGTATCTTTTCAATAAAGTTATCAATCTTATCTTTAGTTATCATTTCTTACTACATTCGTTTATTTTTTGTCTATTTTATCCACATAAGTATAAAATAAATATAAAGCTACATAAAGAAAATTATTTTTAGTTACCCTTAAGCAGAAGTTTTGTTTGGGCTTGATATAATTCGCAACTTTAAAACCTAATATAAGGAAGCTAATCATGGCAAGAAGATGTGCTATAAGTGGCAAAGGCCCAATGAGCGGAAACAATGTTTCTCATGCTAAAAATAGAACTAAACGTCGTTTTTTGTTAAATCTTAGAACTGTACGCATTACATTAGATGATGGTACAACTAAAAAGATTAAAATATCTGCAAGAGAGTTACGTACACTTAAGAAAAACTCTTAAGCGTACTAGGAAATAAGATTGAATCTTTTAGAGAGGATTCGAAATTTTATACACTGGGAGTCATCTCCCAAACCTGACGTAAAACTTTTACCCGAAATATATACCCACCTCAAGGCATTTCGCCTACCACTTATCTTAACCGTAATTACTATGATGATAGGCTCTATAGGCTTTGTCGTAATTGATGATTTTGCTTTAATGGATGCTATTTATCAGACTGGTATCACATTTACAACTGTTGGTTTTGGGGAGATAGCACCTGTTTCAGATGCCGGTAGAATTTTTACTATTACTCTTATTATATCTGGATTTGCAGTATTTACCAGTGCAATCGGTATTTTAGTTTCAGAGTTAAACAGAGGAAATATAGTTGCCATTTTAAAGGAGAGAAGAATGTTATACAATATAGCAAGGCTTAAGAAGCATTTTGTTGTTTGTTACCATAATGATTATACTCTTGAAGTTACAAAACAGCTGAAAAAAAATCATATACCCTTTGTGGTTATTGACCCAAGAGAAGAGATACATGCATGGGCTGAAGAACACAACTATCCGACATATTTAAAAGCAGAACCTCACGCAGAACTTACAATGTTAAAAGCTCACCTTGCATCTGCAAAAGGTCTTATAACTCTTTCAGACTCTATGTCAGACAATATAGCCATCATTGCATCTGTCAGACTTTTTGAAAAAGAGCATTTTTTGCCAAGACCATATTATGTTATTTCATCTGCTGAGAGCATAAGTGATGTTGAGAAGCTAAAAAAACTTGGAGCAGATACGGTCGTGTCACCGACTAAATTAACAGCTCAAAGGGTTAGTGCCATGGCAGCACGTCCCGATATGGAAAATTTACTTGAAGAGTTTTTATATCAAAGTGACAACCCTCTTGATATGGAAGAGATTGAAGTTCCAAAGTATAGCTGGGCAGTTCTTAAAAAGTTAAAAGAGACACATATTCGTCAAATGACAAATACTTCGGTTATCGGTATAACAAAAAAAGATGGCAAGTTCCTGTCTATGCCAAAGGGCGATGTTCTTATTACAAGTGAGTGCATACTCTTAATCATAGGGACACAAAAAGATATTAATATAACAAAAGATTTACTTCGTCAAAGAGATAAGCCAAAGGAGCTTAAATTTGTATAATATAGTTTATTCAAAGGGTGGAGTCTGTGCTAGTGATGGGTTTTTTTCAGATGGTGTAAGTTCAGGACTCAAACCAGATGGCGCAAAGGACACAGCATTTATATATAGTGAGTGTGAGTGTGAGGTAGCATCAGTTTTTACTACAAATAAAATGACAGCTGCGCCAATCAGGCACTATCGTTCAATGGGTGATTTTAAAACAAATTTTATACTTATAAACTCTAAAAATGCAAATGCTATGACAGGTAAGTCCGGTATTGATGATATAAATGATATATTGGCTACCTGCCCAAGTAAGGTGAAAAATCCAATTATGAGCTCTACAGGTGTTATTGGTGTAAGAGTGCCAAAAGAGAAGATTATAAAGGGCATTAAACTTTTTGATTTATCTAAAAGAGAGTCAGCTAATGCGGCTCAAGCTATAATGACAACAGATACATTTTCTAAAGAGTGCGCATTCAAAATTAAACTCGATGACGGCAGCAGTTTTAATATCGGTGCAATTGCAAAAGGTGCAGGTATGATAAACCCTGCAATGGCTACAATGCTCTGTTTTATTACAACTGATGCAAATGTTCCAAAGAGAGAGATGCAAGAGATTTTAAACGAAGTAACAAAGAGAACTTTTAATGCCATAAGTGTTGATGGTGACACTTCTACTAATGATACAGTTTTATTACTAGCAAACGCTAAAAGCGGCTCTTATGAAAAAGAGGCTTTTAGAGAGGCTCTTTTTAAAGTTATGCATTTTTTAGCTCTTGAGATGGTACGAGACGGCGAGGGTGCTACTAAGCTTGTTACATATAAGGTAACAGGCGCCAAAGATGACAAGGAAGCAGAAATTGTCGCAAAAGCACTCTCTGATTCACTTCTTGTAAAAACTGCACTTTTTGGTGAAGACCCAAATTGGGGAAGAATCGCTTCAACAGTTGGAGCAAGCGGAGCAGAATCTAATGAAGAGAGCCTGAGAATATCATTTGACAATCTCTGCGTTTATGACAGAGGAGAGCTTTCTTTTGACGAGGAGATGGAAAAAAAATGTGCAGTTGTAATGCAGCACAAAAAATTTACTATCTCTTGTGATTTAGGCATAGGTGAAGGAAGCTTTAAAGCATACGGATGCGATTTAGGTCATGAGTATGTTAAAATCAATGCTGATTACAGGACATAATACCTTAGCTTAGTTTTGGAAGATGCCACTCTTTTTTATAGGCTACAAGTCTTAGTGATACGCTAAACAGTGCTATAGAAATTATGGTAAACTCATTTAACATGTCAGATAGCTCTACAAATGCTAGAAGTAGAGCAACAATCACTGCTATAGAGCCGTAAAAGTCACTTATAAGAACTGTCGGGACTTTATTTATCATAATATCTCTGCTGACTCCACCTCCAACTGCTGTTATAAAACTTAGTATTACTATGCCAAAAAAGTTATACTCTGCACTAATTGCCAAAAGGGCACCCGTAATACTAAAAGCAACCAGCCCTATGGTATCACTGACAACAAATATCCATTTTCTTTCAATTGATGCCTTATTATATATTTTAAAGAGGTAGGCTGTTAATACGGTTGTAATTAGTGTCAGGGCGGGATATATCGACGTGAAGGCAAAGGGTGCAGAGCTTAAAATTGCATCTCTAATTATTCCACCGCCAAGAGCCGTAAGAGCAGATGCTATCAAAATACCCAAGATATCAAGGTCGTTTTTAATAGCTATTAAAAAACCGCTTACACTAAAGGCTATTATGCCGATAATATCTGCAAATATGAAATACTCAGGCATTAGGTTTGCTTCTGCTATTCGTATTGTGACTTAAATTCAACATATCTTGAAGCTGAAGCGTATAACTCTTTTACTTCGTCGTCATTTAACTCTCTGATGAGCTTAGCCGGACTTCCCATAATAAGAGAGCGTGGAGGAAATATTTTATTTTTAGTCACAAGTGAGCCGGCACCTACAATAGACTCTTTTCCAATGACTGCACCATCTAGTATTGTCGCACTCATGCCTATCAAACAAGCATCTTCTACAGTACATCCGTGAAGCATTACTCTGTGCCCTATAGTCACATCATCACCGACAATTGTGGGATTGCCGTCACTCTTATCATCTTTTTTATAATGAGTAACATGTATCATACTAAGATCTTGAACACTGACTCTATTGCCGATTCTAATAAAATGCACATCAGCTCTGATAACTGTTCCAAACCAGATAGAGCACTCAGCCCCACATGTTACTTCTCCAACTACGTCAGCAGATGGCGCAACCCACGTTCCGGCTCCGAGTTTTGGCTTCACTCCTTGAAAACTATGCAGCATATCAGCTCTCTATAAAAAGACGAGAAGCTAACTGTTCAACAGAACTTACAGTCTCTTTTTTTGTAGCTCTTGAGATTCTGTTTACATAATCCTCTAGAAGTTTATGATTATTTACAGATTTTTCACCATCTCTCTTTATCTTTATATATGAACCGTCACTCTGAAGTTCATGTGCTAAAGTGTTGTCAGAACATTGAAGTTTCAATATCTGTATAATCTTCTCTTTTGATTTTTCATCTTTTATGGCAGTTAAAAGCTCTATTCGTCTTACTAAGTTCCTAGGCATCCAATCTGCACTGGATATATATACCTGCGCCTCATCATTTTTGAAATAAAATGTTCTTGGGTGTTCTAGGTATTTTCCTAAAATAGAGATAACTCTAATATTTTCGCTTACTCCCTCTATTCCTGTTTTTAAACAGCAGATACCGCGAACAATAAGATCAACCTGAACTCCTGCTTGACTGGCTTTATATAAGGCTCTGATTACATCCTCGTCAACAAGTGAGTTTACTTTGGCAATTATACGTCCATCTGTGCCTTTTCTTGTCTCATTTTGAATTAAGGAGAGTATTTTTGGTTTAATCTGTGATGGAGACATGTAGAGTTCATCAAGTTTACCTTTTTTACTAAAACCTGTTAAAAAGTGAAAAAATCTAGTCATGTCATTTGTAATCTCATCTTTAGAGGTAAGATAACTCATATCTGTATATATTTTTGCGGTGGCAGGATTGTAGTTCCCTGTGCCTAGATGAGCATACTGTTTTAGTTTACCGTTTTTTCTTCTAGTGATAAGAGTTGCCTTGGCGTGAACTTTGAAACCTCTTATGCCATAGATGACATGTGCTCCTGCTTTTTCAAGTGCTTTTGCCCAAATAAGGTTGTTCTCTTCATCAAACCTTGCTTTTAACTCAACCATAACAGTTACCTGTTTTCCAGATTCACTCGCAGCCATAAGTGCTTGTACTATATGAGAGTTTGTTCCTGAGCGATAGAGTGTCATCTTTATGGATACTACATCAGGGTCTACTGAAGCACTCTGTATAAACTTTACAACAGGATCAAAGCTCTCATATGGGTGATATAGTAAAATATCTTGTTTCTCTAAAGTTATAAAAATATTTTCAACATTGTCTAAAGGAGGAAGTGTTTTTGGTTTAAAGGGTGCTGCAAGAAGATGGGCAAAATTTTTGTTTGATACTATCTGCCAAAGACTTGATAGATTTAAAAATGTATGAAATTTATAAATATCATCTTTATAAACATTTGTGTGACGGTTAAAGAAATTAATAATCTCTTCATCACCGTTAATACCGACTTCCAGTCTTACCATCGCGCCTTTTCTGCGAAGTTTTAAGCCCTCCTCAAGTATCTCCATAAAGTCATCGGCTTCCTCTTCTTCTATCTCAATATCAGCATTTCTAGTTACCCTAAAAGATGCATATTTTAGGAGTCTGTAGCCCGGAAAAAGATCTTCTATATGCTCAGCTACAAGGCTTTCAACAGGGATATAAACACCATTGTCAAGTTCAATAAATCTGTCTACAACTCTAGGAACGCGAATGATTCCAAATCTTTCAATAGCTGCATTGTCACTATCACTAAGCTTGACTATAAGCCCAAAACTTAGGTTGTTAAGATGTGGGAAAGGGTGGGTTGCATCAACTGCAATAGGAATGATTACAGGGTATATGTTTTCTTTGAAAAATCTATTTAGTTGGTTTTTCTCATGTTGATTGACATCATTATAAGACTTTACGCTTATTCCTTCAATTTCGAGTTTTTTTAAAATTCCATTCATACAGTGTTCAACTACCTGTTGCTCTTGATGAAGATAGATTCTAATCTCACGAAGTTGTTGAAGAGGAGTTAGTCTGTCTGCACTTGACACAATAATACCCGCAGCAAAAAGTTTTTTTAACCCGGCAATTCTTATCATATAAAATTCGTCTAAATTTGTACCGTAGATAGCTAGAAATTTTAGACGTTCCAAAAGGGGAAGAGATTCATCTTGTGCCTGTTTTAAAACTCTGGTGTTAAATTGTAACCATGATATTTCACGATTATTATATAAATCAGGATTTTTGAGATTTAACATTAATTAGCCTATTTAGTTATATATTTTTGTTATTATATCCAAAAGCTTGTTACACCGTCATTACTTAATAATGCCCGTGCCTCTATAGTTGGCTGAATGATAAATAGTGACTCCGTTTTTGCGGGCATAATATCTCATCAAAAGTTTTTGCAGAGTCGGTTCAATAGATGGGCTGAACCAGGCATTATTACTGGTGGCTATAACAAAACTTACATTACCGTCATATATCTCCTGACAGGTAGCCTCATAACATATAGCATTTCGAAACTTTACATCTTTTATAAGAAAATCAGTCGGTTTAGTCGCAGTTTTAAAATCAGAACTTCCTTTAAAAAAAATATCATTTACAAACTTTTTTGCAAATTTTGGAAGAGGAATATACTCTCCAAAAGGCACAAGAATAAGTTTTTTTGCTATTTTAAAATTGCCATCAGAAAATAGATAGGTTACATTATAGTGCTGATTATTTTCATTTAGCAGTGAGCCGGCAACAATAGTGATGTCGTAGGAGAGCAGCAGGAGCTGTCTCATAAGTGTCGGGGCTCTGTTCATATAGAGTGGGAAGACTGACTCAGGCAAAACAACTACATCATAGCCATCCTTGATTGCACTTCGTATCTCCGAGTATGCTAATTGTACTGTCGGGTTTAGACTCTCTCTCTTCCACTTTTCATCTTGTGTTATATCAGTAGAGACAAGCTTTATTTTAAGGGGGGCATCTTTTTGTGCCTGAGGTTTAAAATTAATTAGTTCTCCTCCCAAGTTCATAGCTAAAAGAAATGGTAAAACAGCTGCATATTTATATGGTGCCTTTAGATAACTTGGGAGGCTAAGTGCCGTTAATAGAGCCAATAGCTGATATTTAAATAGACCTATATAACTATCTACAAAGATAAGTTCTATCTGCAACCAATTAAAGTCAAGTGGTTCTAAAAAGCTTAGGCCAAAGAGTAATAAGGCTCTGATCGCTACACTCTTTGTCAGTGCCAAAACACCAAAAAAGAGCATATAGATAATTGCAAAAGCAAATGTTATGAAAGGGGTCATATAACCGACATCATTATATTTAAAGCTATACCCTATCCAGTAAAACCATAACACTCCTATAAAAAAGCCGGCAACAAGCACGGCTCTTTTTGATATATGTAACAGGAGTGTTAAGGAGAGAATTCCAAAAACAGTGTTTATCAGTTTGAGTGTGACTCCAAAATGCTCTAAATAGATAAAGGCACTGAAGAGAATGGCTGTAGCAATTCCACTTACTAAGTCGAGTTTAAAATTGTTTTGTGATTCTAGAACGTTTTTTATTTTTTTCAGCATTTGAAATTATACACATATTCAGTCATTTATTAATATACTTTTTGTATAATCGCCACAATTAATTCAAAGGAAACCCAGACTCATGGAAATATTAAGTCAACTATTACCGTTCATATTTTTAATCGCAATTATGTACTTTGTGATTATCCGTCCACAACAAAAAGAAGCAAAAAACAGAAAAGAGATGATTGAAGCTCTTAAAAAGAGTGACAAGATTGTTACAGCAGGTGGTATGATAGTAGTTGTTCATAAAGTAGAAGAGCAATTTTTGAGTGTTAAAATAAACGATGATACTATAGTGAAAATCACTAAAGAAGCTGTTTCTAGAAAGTACGAGGATGAAGCTTAATTATCGCATAGTTATTTTTGGGATTGCCATAGTTTTTGGTCTGTTTTTTTCTGCTCCATCTTTTTTGCAGATGGAGGGTGGAAAAAAAGTTACCTTAGGACTTGACCTTCAAGGAGGTCTGCATATGCTCCTTGGTGTAAAAACTGCGGAGGCTGTAAAGTCTCGTGTAAAATCCATTACTGCGAGTATTAAGCACTTCGGTGAACGTAATGATATATTAATTGATTCACTAAAATTTGATGAGAGTTCTATATCATTCACTCTTTTAGATGCAGATGACACAAAAGCAATTGAGGGTTATTTGGCAGAGATTAAAGGTTTAATTGTATCTGTTGAAGGGGAAAATTTTTCTGTCAGTCTCAGTAAAGAGGAAGTTGTCAGAACTGAAAAACAGGCAATAAGCCAAGCTATTGAGACTATTAGAAATAGACTCGATCAGTTTGGTTTAGCTGAGCCTATTGTTGCTCGTCAAGGCGAAGAAAAAATACTTGTTGAGTTAGCCGGTATCAAAACTCAAAAAGAGGAGCAAAGGGCCAGAGAACTTATCTCTCGTGCTGCAAAGCTTGAGCTTATGGCTGTTGATGAAGATAGAGCGGCAAGAGTTAACAGAATGAGTGCTGCCGATGCGGCTGAGTATGGGGATGTTATCTTAGAAGATGTTAAGAGTCCTAATATAAAATATCTTGTACGCGAAATTCCTATTTTAGATGGAACAATGCTAACAGATGCACATGTGGGTTTTGACCAGAATAATCGTCCTTTAATCAATTTCACACTTAATGCTGAAGGGGCTGAAATTTTTGGAGACTTCACAGGCAAGAGTGTCGGGAAAAGATTAGCTGTAGTTTTAGATGGAAAAGTTTACTCTGCTCCAAATATTAATGAAAGAATTGGTGGAGGAAGCGGTCAGATTTCCGGTAACTACACCGTAATGGAAGCAAAAGACCTATCTATTGCTCTTCGTTCAGGTTCACTGCTTGCACCGATTTATCTTATGGAAAAACGTTCAGTCGGGCCGAGCCTCGGTGCTGACAGTATCAAAGCGAGTATGATTGCTCTTATTGGCGGCTTCGTCTTAGTAATCATATTTATGGTTATTTACTATAGACTTGCCGGGATTATTGCAAATATTGCCTTAGTTGCAAACTTGTTTATTATTTTAGCTGTAATGAGTCTTTTTGGCGCAACGCTGACGCTTCCTGGTATGGCCGGTATTGTTTTGACCGTAGGTATGGCTGTTGATGCCAATGTTATTATCTCTGAACGTATTCGTGAGTTGATATATCAAGGTGTCTCTATTCATAAAGCAATAGAGGACGGCTACTCAAATGCAATGCGTGCAATTTTAGATGCAAATATTACAACTCTTATTGCAGCCGTAGTTCTTTACGCTTATGGAACAGGTGCGATTAAAGGTTTTGCAATTACTATCAGTATCGGTATTTTAGCTTCTATGCTAACGGCAATTCTTGGTACACACGGGATTTACCAAATGTTAGAGAACAGAATTAAAAAAAGTAAAAACAATCTTTTATGGTTTGGGATTAAGGTTTAATTATGGAATTTTTTAAATATACAAGAACCTTTAATTTTATGGGAAGGTCAAAATTTGCGATGATTATATCAGTTGTCTTAGTTTTAGCTTCTTATGCACTGCTTGCTACTAAAGGTTTAAACTATGGGGTTGACTTTGCCGGCGGTACTATCGTTCAGGTTAAGTATACAACTGATGCACCAATTGATAAGATGAGAGCAAAACTCAAGAGTGATAAAATCTTTGATGGATCTTCAATCAGTGAGTTTGGTTCAGCTAATGAAGTCGTGATTCGTATGAAAACAACAACAGGAAGTGTTACTGTTGATATAGGCGATGTCACTCGTGAGGCTTTAAAGGGCACGGGTGAATTTGAGATTCGTCGTGTTGATATAGTTGGTCCTAAAGTAGGAAACGAGTTAAAAGAGAAAGGGCTTATGTCTCTTGTTTTAGCTGTCTTTGGTATTTTAATCTATGTTGCATTTAGATTTGAGTGGAGGTTTGCTGTTGCTTCTATAGTAGCTCTTGTTCACGATGTATCTATTGCTCTTGGAGCTATAACCTTAGTTGGACTAGATGTAAACCTAGATGTTTTAGCGGCTCTTTTAACAATCTTAGGTTACTCACTAAATGATACAATAATAGTATTTGACCGTATCCGAGAAGGAGTGACTAATGGAAGAAACAATGAACTAGCTAATATTATTGATGAGTCTATTACAAGAACATTGGCAAGGACAACTTTGACTTCACTTACAACTTTCTTTGTTGTATTTACGCTGTTTATGTTCGGTGGTGAGATTATTCACGCATTTGCATTTACTCTTTTAGTAGGTATAGTAGTTGGAACATACTCATCAATCTTTGTTGCTTCACCAATTCTACTTGCATTTGGTTTTGATGTGAAAAACTATCATATTAAACTTGCTGAAAAAGCAAAAAGAGAAGCAGAAAAACAGAGAATGCGTGATCAGTTTGAATCAGGTGTGATGTAGATAAGATAGCATTCATCTCGCCGTTAGGCGAAGCTTTAGTGCTTGAAAGAAGGCTGGACTTTGTTCAGACTTGTTGAGAAAATAGACAAGCGTGATCAGTTTGAATCAGGTGTGATGTAGATAAGATAGCATTCATCTCGCCGTTAGGCGAAGCTTTAGTGCTTGAAAGAAGGCTGGACTTTGTTCAGACTTGTTGAGAAAATAGACAAGCGTGATCAGTTTGAATCAGGTGTGATGTAGATAAGATAGCATTCATCTCATACCCATCTTTTACTTGGATACATATACATCTTTATCTGAAAATTCAATAATAAATTTAGCACCTACTTTAGTATTCTCTACAGTAATAGAACCTTTGGAGTGCTCTTCAATAATTATTTTAGACATGTAGAGTCCCAAGCCTGTTCCATTCATCGCATGTTTTGTGGAGAAGTATGGAATAAAGATTTGGTCAATAATCTCATCTGGAACTCCTCCTCCATTATCCGAGATTGAAAACATATTGTTTTGTGTTGTAATTTTAATTTGGGGGCTTGGGACATTCTTCTCTTTAAAATTATCTTGTGCATTTTTTAAAATACTTAAAATTACCTGCACTACCTCATTATCATAAAGATATAACTTGTTCTGAGAGTTATAGTTGTAAATAATCTCTATATTATCATTAATCAACGAACTTTTTATAATCTCTAATGCTTTTGATATAACGTTTTCTAAGGTTGTGACTATTGACTTTTTATTTGGTTTGTAAAAGTTTCTAAAATCATCTATTGTTACGCTTAGGTTCTGCACAAGATTCCCAATATCTTCAAGGGAATTGTTAAAGTAGCTAAAACACTCTTGTCTATCTTCTTCTTTTGTTAAATTATAGGAGTTTAGCATTAGTTTCATCTGGAGGTTTATAGATACTGAAGATATTGCATTTAAAGGTTGTCTCCATTGGTGAGCTATCATACTTATCATCTCACCCATTTGTGCCTGTTTTGACTGCATTAAAAAAAGTTTATCTTTTATATTCCTATCAGTGACATCATCTTGAATCGCAACAAAGTTTATTATTTGATTATTAGAGTTTAATATTGGGAAAATTGTTGATTTAATATCACGTAATTTATTGTTTTTTATTTTATCAATTATTGTGCCTTTCCAAATTTTCTTCTCATCTAAGAGAGTTTTCCATAGTGATTCAAAAAAGCTTTTAGGATGCTTTCTTGAGTTGAAAATACTCATATTAGAACCAATTAATTCATCACTTGAATAACCTGTTAATATTTGAGACTGCTTGTTTACGTACTCTATATTGCCTGATACATCCGTAATAACGGTAGAGGCAGGACTCTGTTCAATAGCTTGTGATAGCCGTAGTATTTGATCTTGAGCATGCTGAAGTTCAGTAATATCCTGTATTGTACCGGACATTTTACGAATATCATTTTCAGTATAAATTTCTGCTCTTTGTTGAACGAATTTAACTTTTCCTTTTGCTGTAATTATACGATGCTTTACATTATAACTGGAACCTTCATTAAAGACTTTTTTTACTTCATCAGTAATATACGATATGTCTTCGGGATGCATATATGTACTTAAAAGATTATAATCAATATCTATACTAAAGGGTTCTAAATCAAAAATCCTATAAGTTTCAGCTGACCATATTATAGTTTTATTAGAGGAATCGAACTGCCAACTGCCCACATGCAGCAACTCTTGTGCTTTATTGAGATTCTCATCATTAGCATGTAGAGATTCATATAGAGTAGTGTTTTTGAATATAATAGCTGCTTGTGTAAGAAGTAACTCTAGTATAGTAATTGTCTCTTTGCTTAACATGGTAGCAATTTCACTGTTTTCAAGATAAAGTATACCATCTACAGAACCCTCCACTTGCATCGGAATAACGGTTGATGAAGCAGGTTGATATTTTTTAATATACTTGTCAAACTGAAAATTTCCAGTTTCAGATGGGTTTTGTAAGACAACTTTATTTCCTGTATCTATCACGTAATGAATGAGGTCATTTGGGATTAATGGGTAGTCATATAGCTTAGAGTGTAGTAGTTCTATATTTTCCTCTTTGAAATCCATATTTGCTCTGATAAAAAACAGGTCACTCTCTTTTAAAATAAGGACAGCTCTACTTGCTGTTGCACTCTCCAATATACTCTTCATTAGTGTGTTAATAAGCTCTTTGTTGTCCTTAGACTGAGATATAAAATTGAATGATTCTATTAGACTTTGAAAGTTTAGTGACAGATTTCTTGAAGAGTTGCTGCTATTTAGCAAATTAGTTGCATCTGTTTCTGCAAGTGATATAAGTTTACTCTTGATATTTTTTGCTACCGAATATGCACCCCATTGGTTAAGAGCTACTATTGCCTCGTTAAAATATAGTCTTTGCATATCTTTGTAAGCCAAAGCTTCCCAAAAACGACTAGCACATAATCCACCGAGGGCAATATAAAAAGGGTTCTTTATTTTTTTTGCTTCATTGATAGCTAAATCATACTCTTTAGCAATATCCCAAGTAGATTTTTTATGTTTATTTATCTCTACTCTTAGGAGAAGTTTATTAAATTTAAAAGTGCTCGGTGATGCACTGTAATATCTCTTGCACTCTGATAAATCAGAGCTAAGAAGAGTGCTTTCGCTTTTTGTAAGTTCACCACTCTTACCTAGTAGCAGTAGTGCGCGTATAAAATGAAGACGGATTTTTGGAAACATAATCACTTGATTATCTGTAGAGTGCACATGAGTCTGCAAATAGTTAAGTCCACCTTCAAAATCACCGGCTAAAAAAGAGTTTTGTGCTTTTATTATTGCATACCAAGCTAAAGCTGGATAAAACTTTTCACTATTCCACAGACTTAGATATTTTTTCTCATCTTTGATATAGTCATTATTATTGTATTGCAACTCATCTAGTGAATGAAGTAAAACATTAAATATAGCAATCATTTTTGTATCGCCGGAGTTAAGAATAAAGTCACTCTCTTTATCAATATTTGAACGTAGTTTATCTAAAGATTTTCCGGATAAATAATCAGAGAAGTGCATTAAAAAGTTTGCCCAGGTACCAAATACAATATCACTGTTTATTTTACTTTGGTTTAGACTTTTGATATAGAGCTTTATATTTGTTTGCAGTGGTTTGGTGTATGGATTGATGAAGTTGGCAACAAAGTTATGTATTTTAGGAAGCATTGCCTCATCATGAATGGTGGAGTTTATTTTTAAAGCTATACTGCCGAATAACTCTGCTTTTTTATAGTCGTTTTGCTCTATTAATTGTGTACCGTACAGAACATACCCAAAGGTTGATTCACTGGAGTTACCATACCTGAATGATATATCTATGATGTTTAAGTGACTCCACTTCATAAGATTTACATCAGCTAAATAGTAGGCAGCTTCCCAATAGTCTACCAAAAGTGAGTTGATACGAAGCATTTTTATGTTCTTTAGTTGTTTTAGCTTTTGTATCTCTTCAGGGTCTTCAAAGAGTGTACTTGCTGATATCTTTTTATTCATTTTCTCAATTGAGAACTCGAGAGTATCTGCAGTATTTGGAACAACTACTCCTAGCTCTTTAAGTAGCTTGTTGCCAAAATAAATAAGATTATGAAAGTTTTTTCCCTGTGTGACACAAATATTTTTTAGTAGAGTAAAGCAAGAGATTCTTTCATTAACACTCTTACTTCTTTGGATTAATATTTGCACCTGTTCATAAGCTCTGTCTAGTTTGGAGTTTAGGTATAATATTTTTATTTGCAGTTTAGAGTAGTTAAACATTGTGTAATGGTTTTTCCCCCACAACTCTTGCGTATAAAAATTCTTTTGAAGCCACTCTATAGTCTCTAATGCAAGTATATAAGAGCTATTCTGGAGCATTGTTTCTAAGGCTTTGATATTGAGCTTAAAAAGTTTTTTCGGTAGTTTATCACTCTTATATGCTAGATTGAGATGAGCACACAAGGTGATGATATCAGAGTAATCTTTATTGTTATAAGCATGTTCTAAATATCTTCCAATATTTAGATGAATTTTTCTCTTAGACTCTTTGCTTAGAGAAGAGATTACATGTTTTTGTATAGTGTCATGTGTAAATTGGTATTGACTAGAGTATAGCTCAATAAAACCATCTTTAATAATGTTCTTCATTATACTGTTTTTGTGTCCATAAAACAGCATTATATCGAGGCAGAGTCTAAAATTAAAATGATTTCCAAGTAGAGCAAGGTATTGAAGATATAGTTGCTCTTCAGGAATTAGTTTAATAAACTTCTCATTAACAAGGTCTGCTATATCGATGGTAGTATCATAAGTCTGTATTTTATTAGTAGAGTACTCCCACTCTCCATTTTTAAAATACAAATCATTGTGATCTAGGAGGTAGTCAATAAAATTTTTAATATATAATGGATTTCCTCCTGTCTTTTTATATACTATGGAAGAGAATTTCTTTATATCATCCTTCTCTCTGCCTAGAAGAGAGTGCAACATATTGTTGATATCATTTTTGTTGAGGCTAGAGAGCTTAATATTTAGTGTTGAATTACTCTTCTCGTCACTTATACTCTCTATAAATTTTATCTTTTTTTGGTAAGTGTTTATCTCTTTATCTCTGTATGTTGCAATAAAGTGCAGGTAAGGGTTGTCTATGTCTGGTATTATTTTTTGTAAAAGAGAGCTTGAAGCTTGACCTACCCATTGTAAATCATCTAAAAAAATAATTAGCGGATGCTCTTCATTAGCAATATTAGATAGTAAATCTTTAACAGCAAAGCTTATATGTTTCTCAATCTCTTCACCTGTATAGCTTTTATTTTTATTTTTAACTTTAAAAATATTTTTTAGTTCAGGAAAGAGGTAGTTGAGCAGTTCTGTACTATTTTGTGGTATTTTTTGCTTAGGTTGAAGATAATCTTTTTTCATTAAAATTATCTCTAATTGAGAAAATATTTGTTTAAAAACGAAGTACGGTATGTAGAGTTTATATTGATCAGATTTTGCTCTGATAATATGAAATTTTTGAGTATCAAAATAGCTGAGTAACTCTTCTGCAAGTCTAGTTTTCCCCAAGCCTGATGCGCCTGATATCAAAATCCTTAATGGTTTTTCAGAGATAGCCCTCTTGGCTGATTGTTTTATAAGTTCTAGCTCTGTGTCTCGTCCAAAAAGAGAATCTCCAATCTCTAGAGTTGATTTATCAAGTGTAGCGATTGGAAATTCAGGAATATTATTTAAAATATTTAAGTTTTTAAGACACATTGTGAGATCGTAAATTAGTGCGGCATCACTTTGATAGCGTAGAGTTGGTCTTTTTGCAATCATCTTATCAATAATATCTGAGAGAACTTGTGGAATATCTTTATCAACTTTATGCAGGGAAGTTGGAGTGTGTGCAATCTGTTTATGAATAAGTTCATGCCTATTTTTTGCATTAAGCGGAGAATGACCTATTAATAGATGATAAAAGCTCATTCCAAGACTATATATATCACTACGATAATCGACTTCATATTGTGTCATTGTTGTTTGTTCAGGTGCTATGTAAAATAGATTAGCAGAACTGACTACAGATTTGTCTTGAGTATAAAATATTTCATCTTCTATGATTGAGAGACCAAAATCGATAACCTGAAGCTCTTTTGTCTCTATATTGTAAATAATATTTTTTGGATTTATGTCAGCATGGATAATTTTGTTTTTATGTATATACTCAACTGTTTTAGCAAGAGCAAGAGCAATATCCAAAGATTCACTAAGAGTAAACTTCTGTGATAAAAGGAGGTTATAAAGAGAGTTGGCGTTAATATCTTCAAAAACATGGCAGTATGTAGATGGGGTGGAGATAAGGTCTAAAAGTTTCGGTATATTTTTTGAATTTAGTTTTGCTAGAATAGCCTGCTCATTGATAAAGTTGCTGATTTTATAATCATCTCTGTGCGAGGGCTTTATAACTTTAAGAACAACACTTTTTTCATCTGCTAAACGAACTGCTCTATGAACTTTTGTTGATGAATTAGAGTGAAGTGTTTCTAATATTTTATACTCATTTTTTAAAGACAACGCCAAACCTTTCTTCAAGATATTGCTTACTTAGTGTACATGAAAATTATACACTAAGTTTATCATTTGTACTCTTATATATTTATTTATAACAATAGAAAATATCACATGTTAAGACTTCAGTCACTCCTTAAGGTACTTTTTGTATAATCTCTGTAATTAATTTAAAGTAAGGTGTCGGTATGGATTGGGGTAAGGTTATATATGTGTTTTTCTCGTTGATGAGTCTAACATCAATTGCGGGGTTTTTGTATGAGCATAGTGCAGTTGCACTCTTTGTTGCAGGAAGTTTGAATTTAGTTTCCACATTCTTGAAAATCGGTGTTAGAAATCTTCTTTCTGCGGAGCTTTTAGCTTCATCTTTGGTAGCTGACTTACATTTGATTCCTGCATTTATCTATTTAGAAGTTGTAGGTAACTTGGAATCAGCAATTGCTCTAGCTATTGGAGCATTAATTGCAAACCTTTTCTCTGTTGGACTTGTCTACATAGAGAGTTTAAAAAATCGTGAAGAGTATTAGAAGATTATTAATTTAACGTGAAATAAGCAAAGCTCATTTCACTACGCTAAGACCGCTATGGTTACTTAGCATGGAAATGCCATTGGTTAGCATTTCTAAAAGCTAAACTCCTTTGGAGTTAGAATTTTTTTATTAGGATATTTATTAAAGTGGAATATAATGCACAAAGTTTAGAAAAAAATTGGCAAGAGTATTGGGCTCAAAACAGAAGTTTTGAACCAGACGAAGATTTTACAAAGAAGAAAAAATATATATTGAGTATGTTTCCATTTCCAAGTGGAAGACTTCATATGGGGCATGTTCGTAATTATACTTTAAGTGATGCTTTTGCCAGATACTATCGTCAAGAGGGTTTTAATGTTCTTCATCCAATAGGTTTTGACAGCTTTGGAATGCCGGCAGAGAATGCAGCTATTAAAAACGGCTCACATCCTAAAGGATGGACTTACGATAATATCGACTATATGAAGGGCGAGTTTAAAACTCTTGGTTTCTCTTTTTCCAAAGAACACGAATTGGCAACAAGTGATGAACTCTATACTAAATTTGAGCAGGGTTTTATTATTGACATGTTTGAGAAGGGGCTTCTTTATCGTAAAAAAGGTCTTTTAAACTGGTGTCCGCATGATCAGACTGTCTTGGCAAATGAGCAAGTAGTTGACGGCTGTTGTTGGAGATGTGATACTCCTATTGTTAAAAAAGATATGAACCAATACTATTTTAAAATTACCCAATACGGTGATGAGCTTTTAGATGATTTGAAAAAACTCGAAGGCGGCTGGCCTAAGCAGGTTCTTACTATGCAGGAGAATTGGATAGGCAAGTCAAACGGTTTGGAGTTTGATCTGTTTTTTGATGATGAGTCCCATGAAAAACTCAACAGTAAGTTCAACAGTTTTGATGTGTTTACAACACGTCCCGACACTATTTATGGAGTAAGCTATGCAGCCCTAGCTCCCGAACATGAGATAGTTAGTTACATGATTGAGAACTCACTTTTATCTGATGACTCTATTACTCAGATAAAATCAATGAAGAACACTTCATCAATAGATAGGCAAAAAGAGAAGGTCGGTATCTACCTTGGAGTTGATGTTGTTCATCCTTTGACAGGAAAAAAAGTGCCTGTATGGTGTGCGAACTTTGTTCTTATGGATTATGGAAGCGGTGCTGTTATGGCAGTTCCGGCTCATGATGAGAGAGATTTTGATTTTGCTAAGAAATATGACTTACCTATAAATGCTGTCATAAAACCTTTTGATAGCGAACTTGAAGCTGACAGAGCCTATACTGAAGTAGGAGAACTGTTCAACTCAGGTGAATTTGACGGACTTAACTCTAAGAAGTCTCAGTACAATATAATTAAATATTTTGAAGAAAACAACATCGGTAAAAAGACCACCAATTACAAATTAAAAGACTGGGGTGTTTCACGTCAGAGATACTGGGGTGCTCCTATTCCTTTTGTTCACTGCGACTCTTGCGGCATAGTTATGGAGAAAAAAGAGAATCTGCCAATTGCTCTTCCTGAAGATGTTGAGATTACAGGGGAGGGTAACCCGCTTGATAATCATCCGACATGGAAACACTGTTCTTGTCCAAGTTGTGGTAAAGACGCTATTCGTGAGACTGATACAATGGACACCTTTGTAGAGTCTTCTTGGTATTTCTTACGTTTTTGTGCATCACCGAAGAACTGGGAAAAAGAGGCATTCTCAAAAGAGCAGATTAAATACTGGATGGGTGTTGATCACTACATCGGCGGGATTGAACATGCTATTTTACATCTTCTGTATGCAAGATTTTTCACAAAAGTCTTTCGTGATCTAGGTTACTTGGATTTTGATGAGCCTTTTGAGAGACTTCTTACTCAGGGAATGGTACTTAAAGATGGTGCTAAGATGAGTAAGTCAAAGGGTAATACCGTTGATCCTGATGCTCTTATAGAGAAATATGGGGCAGATACTGCAAGACTTTTTATACTTTTTGCTGCTCCTCCGACGCAGGAGCTGGAGTGGAACGATAGTGCTGTCGAAGGTGCATACAAGTTTATAAAAAGATTTTTTGATAGAAGTTCTAATGCATACAAAACAGAGCTAATACCAACTATTGAACACTCATCATTAACTAAAGAGGAGAAATTTGCAAGAAAGAAAGTATATGAAGCACTGGTTCGTGCCAATGATGTTTACTCCCAGAGATATACTTTCAATACTATGATTGCCGGTGTTATGGAGGCTATAAACGCTCTTAATACTCAGAGTAACAGTGATGTCTGGAGTGAAGCTTACTGGATTTTATCTTCTATAATGGAGCCTGTAATCCCGCATGTATGTTGGCAGATTAGCAGTGAATATTTTTCTCTTAAAAACTTAAGGTCTCAAAGAGTTTTAGAAGAGGTGTTTATTGAGGATTCTATAACTTTAGGTGTATCAATAAATGGTAAAAGAAGAACAGAGATAGAAGTTACGCTTGATGCATCAAAAGAGAGTATACTTGAGACGGCTAAAGAGAGTGCAGCTAAATGGCTTGAAGGCAAGACAATAGTCAAAGAGATTGTAGTCCCTAAAAAGTTAGTAAATTTGGTTATTAAGGATTAATTTTTGAAACTATTCTTAGATATTAAAAAAGTTTTGCTGCTTCTGTTGATTCTTATAACAATAAGTGCATGCGGATATAAACCAAGTGCCAAGTTTTCCCGTGATGCTATAGGTGAAAAGATAAGCACAAGTGTTATTATATCTTCTCAAGATCCGGCGAATACGGTTATCATAAAAGATGCTGTAGATAGAGCAATTATAGAAGTTTTTCAAGCATCACTGGTTAGCAGATCAATATCAGACACCCACCTTGTTCTAAAAATGGGCGAGCCGGTATACTTACCAATAGTTTATGATGAGAATGGTTACGTAATAGGATACAGAGTCCGTATTGTTCTTAATGTAATAAGGCACACTAAAGGCTCGTCAAAAAGTTACTCTGCAGTAGGTTTCCATGATTTTACAGTAGCACCAAATGCAATTGTAACTGATCAGCAGAGATTTGAGGCAATAGGATTTGGCGCACAAAGAGCTATTAAATCATTTGTAGCACAAGTCTCAGCTGAGGGAGCAAGAACTGATAAATAAGTTAAAAGTGTAACTAGGTGTAATTTGGGTTTATTCGTTAGTATATGAGATTTTATTATTATAAGGAGATGTTATGACAATACAAAATATTATAAAAAAAGCGGTTAAACGACTAGAACTAGAGGGAAAGCTTTTAACTCCTGATTTTTATGCTGAGGCGTTTTGTAAAGAGTCGGCTAAAGCAGGGATGAGTATTGAAGATTGTTTTCACATCAAAAAATTCACAGATACGTTAAATAAAGAGTTCCAGAGTGAGTTAAAAAAATATCATATAAAAACTATGTCTGAATTGGCACGCTTTTTAATCTCAAAACTAAATAGAACAAATCCATCCCACTGCTCAGACCTGTTAGAGTCACAAACTATCTTCACAAGAAGGGTTCTTCAAGTTGTTGAAGTTCTCCATAACAAAGAGGCCACAGAGTTAGCAAAAAAAAGTTTAGATTTGCTAAGCAGGGAAGCCTCAGCAACTGAGATAGATCAATATAGACAACTCTGGGTCAATTTCATTACAACTTACGATGACTCCTTTTTACAGAAGTTAAAAACATTCGGTAAGATTGACAGCGATAATCTTAGAAATAGTATAGAAAATTTACAACTATCTGACCCTTCTGCTAGTTCAATAAGTTCCTTAGAGTTAGAATCAATCGCTTCACTGCTGGTTGCCTCTTTAGTTCCCTCTATCGCATCTAGTGTAAATGACAAGATAGCAGAAATAAGTCAAAAGATTAAAAATAATCCCACACTGTTGGAAAGCAGTAGTGTGGAGGCTGAGATTAAATCAGTTATATCTCTTCGTATTGCACTCGATAAACAGAGTGTTAAAGAGATGGTGGAATCACTTGATGGAGTTTTAGACAAACTATCTTCAAGACTTATAGAGATGATTGAGAGCTCGGATAGCTCAACAATAGAGATACAGAAGATTAAACGTGAGCTTGAGGCATACAACGAAGAACCAAAGACTAACTTTAAAATTGCACATAAAAAACTCTACACCATTGCAATTGCACTTGAAGCAAACACTCAAGCCTTAAGTAAAGATTTGAACACTCACACCACTGAAGTTAAAGCATTGAGTAAAAAAATAGAGAAATTAGAAAAAGAGTTAGAAGAGGCAAAAGAGGAGTCCAAAGAGGATTTTTTAACAAAACTCTACAATAAACGGGCATTAGATGAGTTTCTCAGCATCAAAGAGGCTGAGTATGAGAGATATGGACATAATTTCACTATTATTTTCTTCGACCTTGATTACTTTAAAGATGTAAACGATAATTATGGTCATGATGCCGGTGATGCGGTTTTATCGGCTTTTGCGACAATACTAAAAAATGAAGCTCGAAATGTTGATATAGTAGGAAGATTTGGCGGTGAAGAGTTCTTAGTAATCCTTGGTGAAACTGATGTTAAGGGTGGAGTAGTATTTGCTCAAAAGATAAGAGATAAACTTAAAAAAGCTCGTTTGATGTATAGAGATATTCGTATTGAATTAACGGTTAGTTGCGGAGTGAGTGACAGAAAATTAAACACTTCACTACAAAATGTAATAAAGTCTGCAGATGAGCGTCTATATAAAGCGAAAAACAGTGGTAGAGACAGGGTAGCTTATAAGTGATATTAGAGGATTATTTAGGTTCTAAACCGCTTTATTATGAACATATTGACTATACTCGTATGCCAAGAGTCTATGAAAAGTTGAAATCATCTTTAAAAATTCCTAAGATAATTCATCTCATCGGAACTAACGGCAAAGGAACTACGGGGCGTTTTTTAGCTAATGCCTTATATAGTACAGGCTTCAGTACAGGACACTACACATCTCCGCATATTTTAGAGTTTAATGAAAGAGTTTGGCTAAACGGCTCTAATGCCGGTTATGAAGAGTTAGAAGATGCTCATATTGAGCTGCAGAGAGTTTTAACATCTTCTGATTCAGATTCTCTTAGTTATTTTGAGTATACGACACTACTGGCTATGATTGCTTTTAAAGAGTGTGATTACCTTGTTCTGGAAGCCGGTCTTGGAGGTGAGTTTGATGCAACGGCTGTATTTCCAAAGTCTTTGACAATAGTAACTCCAATTGCGTATGATCATGAATCCTTTTTAGGTTCAACCATAGAGCAGATTGCGACTACAAAGTTAAATGCTATACAAAATAGTGCAATACTAGCTCATCAAAACTATAATGAAGTTTATGCTATTGCCGATAAAATCAGTTGTGACAAATCTTTAAATATTTACAGGGTCGATGATTTCTTGGATAATATTGACAGACAAAAAATTGAAGATATCTCTAATAACTCATCTCTTGTAAGCTATTTGATAGATAACCTAGCTCTAAGTATTGCTGCTTTGAATTTTTTAAAGATAAAGTATGAAGTTTCTGATTTTCAAAACCCGCCTCTTTTTGGAAGATTGACAACAATAAGCGAGAATATTATAGTTGATGTGGGACATAACGCCTTGGCAGCATCAAGCATTGTTGAGGCATTAAATAAGAAGAAGTATATAATTGTTTACAATAGCTATAAAGATAAGAACTATAAAGAAATTTTATCAATTTTAAAACCTATTGCTTTACGCATTGAGATAATAGAGATAGATGACCAAAGAGTTGAACTAATAGAACTTATTAAAAGCACTTTAAACAACTTAGAGATAGAATATAACATATTTAAAGATATAAAGCCGGAATATAACTATTTAGTTTTTGGCTCCTTTAGTGTGGTAGAAGCATTTTTAAGAGAGTATAATGAATAATCACTTTACTATTACAATTAATGATGACAACGGAGTAAAGCAATTTAATCTTCATCAGATTATGAAAAAAGCTATACTGTATGCCGTCTCATTTCTTATGGTTGTTGCCCTGATAGCAGTGGGAACTATCTTCTATTTAAATCATTCAGTAAATGCAATAGAGCTAAAACGAGAAAGTATGCAGAGTGCTTACGTTTTATTAAAGGAAAAAAACAGAACACTCGACGATAATATAAAACAGACACAATTGGCTCTTGTAGATAAAAAAAGAGAGCTTATAGAGGTCTCTGATTCACTATCTGAGATAGAGACTCTTATAGGTTTAGCCCCTGTAGCTGACATGTCGCTGCAAGAGAGGGTCAGTGTAACTAAGCTAAACTCAGAGCATATGGCGACGCTTATGCAGTTTATTCCTAATGGTTCTCCTATAGAGTATCACGGTATAACTAGTAGTTTTGGTTATAGAATACACCCTACCTTGAAATCCAAAGAACTTCATCGCGGTCTTGATATGAAAGCTAAGATGAAAACACCTGTCTATGCTACGGCAGATGGAATAGTTGAATGGGCAGGGTACCACAAAAGAAGCGGATTCGGCAATTTAGTTATTCTGCAGCATAATTACGGTTTTAGAACATATTTCGGACATTTAAACAAAATTGTGATAAAATCAGGGAAATTTGTAAGAAAGGGCGACTTGATTGCATATACGGGCAACTCGGGAATGAGTAGTGGCCCCCATCTTCATTATGAAATCAGATTTATTCAAAGAGCGGTAAATCCTTTTGAATTTGTAAAATGGAGTGTTAAAAACTATAAGAATATATTTGAAAAGGAGAAACAAATACCATGGCAATCTTTAATAACAGCAACAGCACACATCAAGGTGCCAAAACCGACACAAACACTACCATCATCACAGCTGGCTCTACAATTAAAGGTGAGATGAACCTTGCTTGTAATTTATACGTAGATGGCGGATTTGAGGGAGTGATTCACTCTAATAAAGAGGTTAATATAGGTAAAAATGGACATGTTAAAGGTGATATATCAACAACAAGATTGGTAGTTCAGGGCTATATTGAAGGCAGTATCAACGCTGCGAGAGTCGAGATTAAAGCACAGGGAAGAGTCAATGGAACTATAGAGGCTAGTGAGCTGGTAATTGAGGCAAAAGGAATCTTTGAGGGTAATAGTGTTGTAAAAGATGTACCTTCTGTTCCGGTAAAAATATCACATGATACAAAAATTCCGGCAGATACGGTAAAAAAAGTTCTTCAAGAGGAAAAAGTATCATAATCCTCTTTAGTTTAAATTAATGTCACAAAATATACTATTTCAATACTTCAAAACTGAGCAAAACCAAGATTTGGAAATCTTGGTTTGTGAAGACTCTAAAGAAGCATATGAGTTGGAAAGTGTAGCCAGGTTTTTCAAGAGAGATGTCCTGGTATTTCCAGATTTTAGAGCTACATTTGGAGACGACTTAAGAGTCTTTAAAGAGGAACTTCATCAACTCTTCTCATCACTAAGAAGTTACTATCGTTTTAATAAAAAACCTTTAGTTATATCACCTTTAAAGAGTCTGCTTTTTCATATGCCGATTGAGAGTTTATTAAGCTCTGCCCCCTTAGAGTTTGGTGCGAAGATAGAGCTTAAAAAATTCAAAGAGCAGATGCTGTTTTGGGGTTATAACTTTGTTGATATGGTTCAGGTTGAAGGAGAGGTGTCATTTCGTGGGGATATTATAGATATCTATGCACCTTCAAGTAAAATGCCAATCAGAGTTTCGCTTTTTGATGATGAGATAGAGCAGATAAAATATTTTGAACTAGAGTCTCAAAGAACACAAAAGGATGAGATAGAGAGTTTTCTTATAACGCCTGCTTTTTTCTCTTTAGATGAAGAGGGCTTTAATAGCTTAAATGAGAAAGTCCTACATAGCGACTTTGACTCTTTAGTTAAAGATATAGCATCTTTAGGTTTGTGGCACCTAGGAGATAAGGCAACAAACTTTTTAGATGCTAAGAATGCTAAATTGGTAAGAAAACTGGACACACTTTTAGTAGATGCTTATGCCCTAAACAATCCTACAGTCTCAAGAGAGTGTTTTAATCTTGAAGTCTTACCGGACTCTGATGATTTTAAAGAGCTGGTTGTAGCGGACATTCACTCTCTTTTAAAAGTTCACAAAGATAAAAAGATAACAATAATAGCCTCTAATGAAGCTGTAATGAAGCAGGTTGGACTCTTTGAACTTAAAAATATAAGAGAAGTTTATGCTCCATATATTTTAAATGTAATTAGTAAAGATGAGCTTGTAATCTCACTAAACAAGCCCGATAAGTTTAGACGAAGAAGAAAAAGTTCAATTTTACTCGATGATTTAAAAACAGGTGATTATGTTGTCCATGAAGATTATGGGGTAGGAGTGTTTGAGAGTATAGAACAGACAGAGATTCTTGGCGGTGTCAAAGATTTTATAGTCATTAAGTATGTTGGTGATGATAAGATTCTACTTCCTGTAGAGAACTTAGACTTTATAGACCGCTATATAGCTTCCGGGGGATCAACTCCTGTTCTGGACAGACTGGGTAAGGGCAGTTTTGGAAAACTAAAAGATAAGGTTAAAAAACGCCTTATGGAGATTGCTGGGCAAATCGTAAATACAGCTGCGGCGAGAGAGCTGATAAAAGCACCTAAAATTAGTGTGTCAAAAAAAGATTTAAAAGAGTTTCAGGCGCTCTCGGGCTTTCTTTATACAGACGATCAAACGGACTCTATAAATGAGATAATTACTCAGATGGGTTCCGGTCATATTATGGACAGGCTTTTAAGCGGTGATGTTGGTTTTGGTAAGACAGAGGTTGCGATGAACACTATATTTGCAGCATATAAATCTGGCTTTCAATCAGCACTCATAGTTCCGACAACACTTCTCTCCGCCCAACACTACCGCTCTTTGGATGAACGCTTTAAAGAGTTAGGAATAAAATATTCAAAACTAGACAGATTTGTGTCAGCTAAAGATAAAAACAATATTGTAAAAGCATTAGCTAGTGGAGATTTGGATGTTGTTGTTGGGACTCACTCCCTATTTGGTTTGGATTTTAAAAACTTGGGTGTCGTTATTATAGATGAAGAGCACAAGTTTGGAGTGAAGCAAAAAGAGAAGATAAAAGAGCTTTACCACAATGTTCATCTTCTCTCAATGAGTGCCACTCCTATTCCGCGTTCGTTAAATCAGGCACTTAGTTCAATTAAAACGATGTCTCAACTCTTGACTCCGCCAAGTGAGAGACAAGCGGTAAGAACATTTGTAAAAGAGTATGAAGAAAAACTCATAAAAGAGGTAATACTCAGAGAAATACGTCGAGGAGGACAGGTTTTTTACGTGCATAACTCTATTGACCACATGCCGATAAAACTAGGTGAACTTAAAGCCTTGCTTCCGGATTTGAGAGTCGTGATGCTGCACTCTAAAATATCAGCAGTAGAGACAGAAAAAGAGCTTCTTAAATTTGAGGCAGGAGAGTATGACCTGATGATAGCAACTTCTATCATAGAGTCTGGAATACATATGCCGCAAGTTAACACTATTTTAGTCGATGGTGCAGACAGGTTTGGTATAGCAGACCTGCATCAGCTTCGCGGTCGTGTAGGACGAGGAAGTGTTGAAGGCTTCGCCTATTTTATTGTAGAGAACAAAAACAACCTGACAGATGAAGCTAAAAAAAGACTTTTAGCCTTAGAGTCGAACTCATTTTTGGGCAGCGGTTCAGTTCTGGCCTATCATGATTTAGAAATTCGTGGTGGCGGTAATCTTGTCGGTGATGCCCAGAGCGGACATATTAAAAACATAGGTTACTCCCTTTATCTTAGAATGCTAGAGGATGCTATCAAACTACTCAGTAACAGCGTAGAGACTGAGAGGGAAAAAGTAGATATCAAACTTACTATCTCAGCTTTTATTTCTGATGAGGTTGTAAAAGAAGACAGGCTTCGTTTAGATATATACAGACGACTCTCGGCTTGTGAAGATGCAGTTGAGATTTATGAGATACAAGAGGAAGTGATAGATAGGTTTGGAGAGTTAGATACTGCTACAAAACAGTTTTTTGAACTTATGGTAATTAAACTTTTAAGTCTTCAAAAAAAGATAAAAAGTGTCTCTAATTACGGGCAAAATGTGACTTTTACATATGTGAACGACTCTAAAGAGAGTGTTAAGTCAGACTCTAAAGATGATGATGATATAGTTAAGGCGGTTCTCTTTTATCTTAGAAATAACAGACCAAAGGTGTTGTAGTAGTTTTATTTCATAATTATATCCTCATTCTCAAAATTACATCGTGTAATTTTTCCGAGGTTAAAAATTATAAAATCCTAGTGATTTTCTTATTAATTTTTAAAACCGTATATAATTATGATATAAACTTACATGTATGCATAAGGTAGAATGAAAATGAGAATAGCATTTATAGGTGATATAGTAGGAAGTCCAGGCAGGGAGATGCTAAAAACCCATCTTTTAAAAATGAGAAAAGAGTATGGCATTGATTTTGTAATAGCAAATTATGAAAATGCTTCTCACGGCTTTGGTTTAACTGCAAAAAATGCGAATGAACTTCTCTCTTACGGGGTTGATTGCATGACTGGTGGGAATCACTCATGGGATAAAAAGGATATCTTGCCACTGCTTGATTCGCATGAGATTTTAAGACCGCATAATTACCCTGATGAAGTAAACGGAACCGGTTGTAAAGTATATGATATTTTAGGAGAAAAACTGGCAGTTTTAAACCTTATGGGACACTACTCCATGCCCATGTCAGACAACGCTTTTAGAAAAGCAAGGAGTACGGTTGAAGTTTTGCATGAAGATGGTGTAAAAAATATATTTATAGATTTTCATGCAGAAGCCACAAGTGAAAAGAGGGGTATGATGATGCTCCTTAAAGGGCAAGTCAGCGGAATAATCGGGACTCATACTCATGTCTCTACCGATGACTTACAAATAGCAGAGGGTACAGCTTATTTGACTGATATTGGACTCACCGGTTGCAGAGATAATGTTATAGGTATGGATGAGAAAGTCCCCCTTAAACAGTTTTTGACTGGAATGAAGGGTCATTTCGATATACCAAAAAAGTGTAAAAAGATACTTCAGATAGCTATTATGGATTTTAGCAACGGAGAGTGTGTAAATGCATTTAAGCTAAAACAATTTGATGACGGTCGTTTGATTAAAAGTGATGCTTGGGTTGAGAAAGAGTAGTTAAACGGCTGTAATGTGGTAATATCTGTCATTTGAGAGATAAGTATTTACCATGACATGTCGTAGGTTTTTCTCCTGTATCTCTTGCATCTCTTGAGGCAGCTTTTTATTTACACTATATGTCTGACTCAGAGATGCCATCGGTTTTTTAATTAGTGAAAACATCTTAGAATTATCTTCATAAGCAACTTTTGCGTTGTTCATACTACTGATGCTTTTAAGTTTTAGTTCATCTTGGCTCTTCGCAAGTTGTTGTAATTTTTGCTGATTGTTAAAAGATTTATAGTTTGAGATGTAATCTATAGGCAGAGTCTGATTGATGTGGGATTTTAAGATAGGAGATTTTTGCAACTCTTTACTAAAGGAATCTGAGTCGTTTTTTGAGGGCTGTGCTTTATACTTATCTGTTTTATCTGAAGTATTTGTACTGATATATGTACTATATGATGATACAAACATGACAACCCCCTCAGCTATTTGCCTACATTATAAATCAAATGAGCTTTAGTAAATATAAAATATATTTTTTATGTTTTAGAGATACTACTTTTGATACAATACAAAAAAGAAATCTCTTAGGAATATTTTATGAGTGCAAAAGTTGTTATTGTTGAAGATGAAGAAGATATTTTGGAACTTATTGAGTATAACTTAGAAAAAGAGGGCTACGAAGTAATAGGTTTTTTAAATACAAAAAGTGTAACACAAATACTTATTGAAGAGGATGTGGATCTACTAATTATGGATAGAAATCTTCCGGGTATTGAAGGAAGTGAGTTTATTAAGGGGCTTCGTAAAGATGGTTTTGTAACACCGGTTATTTACTTAAGTGCAAAGAATAGGGATTCTGATATAGAAGAGGGATTTTTAAGAGGCGGGGATGACTATCTAACAAAACCTTTTAACATGAAAGAGTTGATGCTGCGTGTTAAGGCAATTTTACGCAGAACTACTAAGAAAATTGAAGATGGTACTTTAGTGCATAGAGACTTGGTTTTAGATAAAAATTCAAGAACCCTGAAAGTTGCCGGAAAAGGGATTGATATTACAAAATTAGAGTTTAATCTTCTTTATGAGTTTATACTTAACAAAGGTAATGTACTTAATCGCGACTACCTTTTAGAGAATGTCTGGAACGACAGTGAAGAGTATCAATACAGAACCGTAAATGTCGCTCTTAATCGTCTTAAGGATAAGATTGATCCTGATAAGAGTAAAGGGTATATAGAGACGGTTCGTGGAATAGGATATAAGCTTTGTTAAAAATACATCAAATATTTATACTTAAGTTTTTACTGCTTATAGTCGGAAGTCTTGTCTTTACATCTTTGATAAGTTATATTGTATTGAAGTCTGTAGTTGTAGAGCACAATAAAAATCATCTCAAACATGCTATAGAGCTTATGGAACTTCAACTCCAGAGTATGAATAGTTTAGATAAATTAGACACTCTTGCATCAACCGTTCATAAGAGAACTATGCTTAGAGTAACTATTGTAAGTAGTGACGGAATTGTCTTAGCAGAATCTAATGCAGATAAAAACAGTATGGATAATCATGGACAGAGGTATGAGATTCTAGAGGCGAATAGACATAAGTACGGAGATATAATAAGATACTCAAAAACACTAAAAGTAGATTTTCTGTATGTTTCTAAAAAGACCTATGTTGGCAAGAAAAAATTATATATTAGATTATCTATGAGCTTAGCTCAAATTATGAATGACTTTTACCACTTATGGTTGGAACTTTTACTCGTCTTTATAGGTGTAATAATAGTTGCGGCTTATATATCAAGGTCGATGAGTAAAAAGATAGTCTATGATATATCTCAAATTAGAAACTACCTTGATGAAATATCTAATAAAAATTATAAAGCAGTTGTAAAAACAAAATACTTTTATGAATTTTTACAAATCTCTCTTTTACTAAAAAATCTAGTAAAGAAACTTAGTAAAAATGATAAAAAGAAGATAAAACATATGGCTAGATTGAGACTTATAAATAAGCAAAGAAATGATATCCTCTCAGCACTCTCCCATGAGTTTAAAAACCCTATTGCATCTATTAGCGGTTACGCTCAAACAATTCAGGAAGATTCTGATATGCCGCTTGCAGTACGCGATAGATTTTTAGGCAAAATAAGCTCTAATGCCCAAAAAATATCTAAGATGTTAGATAGATTGGCAATGTCTGTTAAGCTTGAAAATGGTGATTTGACCATAAACAAAAGTGAGTTTGATATCAAGCAATTGTGTACTGAAGTGGCAAATAACCTCTCTTCAAAATACAGGGATAGAGAGATTATAGTGGACATGGATGAAGTGGTAGTTCTCTCAGACAGGACGATGCTAGAGCTAGTGTTAATAAACCTTGTTGATAATGCACTTAAATACTCTACTTCAGATGTTGAACTCTCTTTTAAAAATGCAATTGTTTCTGTAAAAGACAGCGGGATAGGAATTCAGGAAGAGGATTTAGACAAGGTAGTTACAAAGTTTTACAGGGTAGATAAAAACAGTTGGGACAACTCAATGGGAATTGGTCTGGCTATGGTTAGCTATATCTTAAAATCTCTAGACTCCTCTTTGGAGATAGAGTCGGAGTTTACAAAGGGATCAAGCTTTAGTTTCAGTGTGAAAGAGATGTTAAAGAGTTAACTTTTTGAGATAATTGTCATTTTTTTAGCTTCAAAAAGTTCTACGGCTTTTTGAACCATTGGTTCATCTTTAATCTCAACCCCGTCAATTTCCCTAGCCGAGTCACTGCTGTCACAGTTGGTTACACAACTGGCACTACCGCCAATCTCTGCATCTTCCACCATAGAGGTAGCTTGATTGTATGGCATAGTCGGCTGTTGGATATCTGGAACATTATCTGTCTCAACACTGTTTTTTTTCTTTTGGATAACTTTTGTGCAGACTTCATGTTTTATTTTTGTCTCAAAACCAAAAAGTTCTCTAACAAGCTGTTTTATAACAGAGTACCCATGAGTTAAAACTTTTTTACACTCCTCGTTTGAGCAACTCTCCCAGGTCAATATAGCATCTTTATAAGAGATGAAACTAATATTATTCTCAAAACATTCACCAAGTTCAAAACTTATATCTTTGATTTTAAGTATAAGCTCTTCAAAGGTTTTAAGATGCTTGTCATCTATTTCTGATGGCATGACTTGTTGAACTTGAGGCGTAATAATTGGTTCCTCAGAAACAATATCTTCAGGTGTAATAGCTTCATCTGCAGATTGAATTGCTTGTATATTAGAATTAGATGGTCTATGAATCTCTTTTTGCAGAGATTCTATCATTTGATCCACCTCTTTTATACGAAGAGCCTCAATCATCTTGAAAAATATAAGAGAGAGCACAAAAGAACCATCAGCGTTTATACTAAATAGGTATTTTGCATCACTTAAGATTCTAAAAAATCTATCTAAAACAAGAGTAGAGTAGAGCGCGTCTGCAGCGTACATCCTCTCTTTAAGATATGCAATAAGCTCATCTACGACCATATCTGCTTCATAATCCTCTAAAACTTTTGTAAACTTTACAAGAGCAGCATAATCTTTTGCAAAAACAGCGCAAAAAAGCTCAGTAATAAATTTAGGATCCACAAGACCGAGCATATCTGTAACGGTACGAACATCTACATGGTTTTTAGAGTATATAATAGCTTGGTCAAGAAGAGTAAGTGTATCTCTCAGGCTTCCGCTTCCGCTTCTGGCAAGTATATCCAAGGCATCTGTCTCGTACTCAATTCCTTCTAGGTTTAAAATGTGTGCAAGATGGTCTATGATTTTATTTGTAGCAATTGACTTAAACCTAAAGTGTTGAGTACGGCTTAAAATTGTTGCAGGAAGTTTTAAGGGATCTGTAGTAGCTAGGATGAACTTTACATAGGCAGGCGGTTCTTCGAGAGTCTTAAGAAGAGCATTAAAAGCCTCCTTTGTTAGCATGTGGACTTCATCAATTATGAATATCTTAAATCTGGCAGTTGAGGGTTTGTATTTTGTCTGCTCGATTAAATCTCTAATATCATCTATTTTTCTAGATGATGCTCCATCCATCTCAACAATATCCATATGACGATTCTCAAGTGCTAAAATACAGTTTTGACAAGTTCCGCAAGGCTGATGAGTCATGCCGTTCTCGCAAATAAGTGCCTTTGCAAAGATACGAGCGGTAGAAGTTTTACCACTGCCGCGAAGCCCTGAAAAAAGATAGGCATGAGAGAGTCTGTTTGAGTCAAGTGCCAGAGAGAGAGTTTGAGAAATAGTCTCTTGACCTATAAGTTCATCAAAATTAATCGGTCTATATTTTCTTGCTAAAACTTCTGAACTCTCTTTCACACTCACACTCCATTTTTAATTAAGGTGATTTTAGCATTTATAGAGTTAAAACATAATCAAAATATATCTTTAAAAATTAAATATACCCTCTAAATTTATCTCTTCAACTATATTGTTGTCGTGAGTTGTCAATTTGGAAATCATTTTGCAGTCTGCCTTCATAGAGTTATCCATAAAATATATATCAGCACCGCCGTGAATAAAGAGTGTTTGAAACCAATAGTCAATATTTACTATAAAGCCGCTTACAAGCCGTAACTCTTGTGAGTTCAGTGTTATAAATTTTTCTCTGTTTTGATTTATTAGATTTGAAAAGTGTGTCAGTGTTGTTGTTATTGGAGCAATTCTGTCATAATATCTAAGTGTTGTACAAAATAGGGAGACTACGGATCTTAAAGAGATAAATGTATTATGGTTCAAACCATTTTTTTTAATATTTGCAGCCAACTCTTGCATATCTTCACTAAGTTTTGATAACTCTTCTAAATCAGAATCTTCTAGAAAAGTGTATGGCTCAAGTTTTTTTAACTCTTGTGTCCCTGTGACAGACTTAATAAGATGTTTTTCTCTTTTTGTATTTTTATTGCTAATCTTTTCGATTTTTTTCTGCAATTTTAACTTTTCAAGTTTGATACTGATTTGGTTTTTGTTATAGATAAAGTTTATGGATGTTTTCTCTATGTATTTTTTAAAAGAGAGTGCAATTTTTTTATTCCAAAGAGTGAAGTAAAAATTATCTGCACTCTCTTCTAATATAATCTCAAAAAAATCTGCCTTTTTATTTGACATATATGAAAGAGCAAAATTATAAAATTGAGTTATAAATGGATGAATAAGTTCAGGTGTAACGCTATTAGTATCAATGACAAAATGCCAAAACTGATTTAAGTCCTCTTCAGAATCAATAGAGATGACATATTTAACACTAAAAATGGTATTGTCTTGGTAGAGGTTTATAATTTTTTGTTCTGTTCTCATAATAGACTACTCATAGAGATATGATTATTCTCTTGTTTAGCGACTTTTTTTTGTATAGAGAGTATGTGATTAATGTTTTCTAATGATCTTTTCTTTGTATTTTCATGAATAAGAAGTAGAGACCCGCTTACCGTAAGCAGAGGGAACTGTTTCTTCTTACCTTCTCTGTCAGTTGAGAGGACGTAACCTTTTGTCTTATCTTCTTGAGAATAGAACTCTCTAACATCATGAGTAAATTTTTTTACAGTATTGAATATCTCTTCTATGAAAATATGTTCATTCTCTTTCTTATAGGTTACAGCAGTAAAAAAGTCATCCCCGCCTATATGGGCTTTAAAAAACTCTTGAGATAAATTCTTTCTTAGTATATCTGCAAAGAGCTGTATAACTCTATCTCCGTTTCTAAAACCATAAACATCATTAAATGCCTTGAAATTGTCCAAATCAAAATAGCATAACATATACTGGCTCTTATCTTTTGTTACCTGAGAGATATATTGCTCAATCATAGTATTACCCGGAAGTTTTGTGAGAGGGTTTTGCTCTCTTGCAAATAGCAGGTTTTGCTCATTCATAATTGTAATGATAGCTCTGGCAGATAAAAAACCATAGTATTTGCAGTTATTGGTTATAATAATCCCTATAGATTCGGGGTTATTTGAAAAAAGTTCTATTATTGTTGATATTCCACTATTAATATCTGCTATGCCACAAGGTTGGAGTAGATTTTTCAGCTTTGATTTTTTTGTACAATCATTAAGCATTAAAGATCTTCCGTATGGCGAGTATAAAAACTCTTTTATTGTACTCTCTTCAAGTATTCCCATAGGTTCGTCATTTGAATTGACAATTGGTACGAGCAGTGAGTCTGGATATTTTTTAAAGTAATCAATAACTGAAATCATATTCGTTTTAATTGACAGAGATTGCTTTTTATCAAGATATACTTCTATTTTGCACTCTCCATCAACTACTCTTTTGTCACTTTGAACTAAATCTAGAATATTCACATACTTGTTTAGTATCTCTGTGGTATAAGTGGTCGGTTTTTTAATTAAGTAGCCTTGAGCTAAATGACAACCTATATCCCTACATGTGAGAAGTTCTTCTTTAGTTTCGATTCCTTCTGCGATAACCTTAATACCTAGTTGAATGGCCAGATGAACTATACTTCTGACCATTATTTTTTTCTTTACATCTTTCTCAATATCTGAAAGAAAGAATCTATCAATTTTTATTATATCGGGCATGGTGTCATACAGGAGTTTATATCCAGAGTATCCGACACCAAAGTCATCAATGGCTATACAAAACTTTGAATCTTTGTAGTGAGCGAGTATTTTTTCCATATTTGAATTAGTAGATATATCGTGTCTTTCTGAAATTTCAAAGCAGATACTCTCTTTTTTAATACCATATTGTTTAAGAATTTTACTCGTATTGCCAGAGGAGAAGTTTGGCATCTCAAAGAGCCTATTATCAAGATTATAGAATATTTTTAGATTTTCATATCCATCAATTTCTGTAAATTTTTTCAAAGCTTTTTCACGTAATTTTATATCAAAAGAGTATAGAAGATTATCCTCATATACTTGGTCAAAGAGCGCAAAAATTGAGGCAAAGCCAACTTCTTTAAAGTTTCTAAGAAGTGCCTCGACCGCAAAAGTCTTTCCTGTATGTATGTTAAGTATTGGTTGAAAAGCTATATCTAGAATTTCTAAATTGTTTATCCAATGTGTAGGTAATTGATTTTCCATGACATAATTTTAATACGGCATTGTTTCAATAAGGTTACAGTGTGTATGGAGTATAAATATAGAAGTAGTTCCATGCCCTATTCCTTTACTTTCAAGTGTGACATCTCCACCAAGTATCTTCGCCATTTTTTTACTGAGTGACAGACCTAGACCTGTTCCTTTATGACTTTTTTGCATGACGTTTTCAAGTTGTGTAAAGTCAGTAAATAGATGTTTCATATCATCTTTAGATATTCCAATACCGCTGTCCTTGACTCTGACATATATATTTTCATCATCGTTATAAAGCTCGACTAAAATAGTTCCTTCGTTAGTAAATTTTATGGAATTAGATATTATATTTACTACAATCTGTTTAAACATCTTAGGATCAGTGGGATAGTTTTTATTATCGAAATCATTAAAAACGAGTTTAAAATCTATATTTTTGTCTTTTGCCAAAGCAAAGAGCATGTCATAACTGCTTTTTAGTATATCTATTATATTAACACTCTCAATATGAGCTTCCATCTTTCCAGCTTCAATCTTAGCTATATCTAAAATCTCATTTATCATACTCAGCAGGTATTGTGCAGATGATTCAATATTTTCAACTGTATCTTTCTGATCCATATTTAGCTCTTCATACTCAACCATATATTGTGCAAAACCTATAATAGCGTTTAGGGGAGTTCTGAGCTCATGAGACATATTGGATATAAATGCAGATTTTGCTTTTGAAGCAGAGGTAGTTCTCTCAATTAGTCTAATCCTATCAAGTTGCAGTGTTATCATTGAAGTAATAGAGTTATAGAAATCCTGCTCGTTTTTGTCTTCAAAGTTATCTACATCTAGTTCGATAGAACCAAAGTATACTTTTTTGTCATTTTCAAAATCTGTTACATAAAGATTCGTACTCTCTTTATCTCTGTTTTGTTTTTTTAAAAAGCGTATTTTATCTTTGAGGGTTAACCTTTTTATCTCTCGCATAGATACCTCTATACACTCATCTTCACTTTTAGTTTGAATAATAACATTAAACACATCAATAAGTTGAGTAAATCTTTTGAGTCTTAAGCTGTTCTCTTGTTCTAGTTTTTCAAGTGCGGAGGAGGTTGTTTTAAGCATATAGTTAAAAGAGTGAGTGAGATTAGCTATCTCATCTTGTGATGTTACCTTTAGCTGTGTAGAGTAGTTGTGTGAATTGGTTATGTAGTCTGTTAGAGTTGTCAGTTCTATAATTGGTCTTACAATCTCTTTTGACTGTTTGATGGATACATAGATTATTAATATAAAAATAACAACTGATATATAGAGCATGAAACTAATAAAATCATATAAAAATTCCAGAGCAGTGCTCTTATCAACGGCATATACTATGTACCAATTGTTTAAAATAGATGAGAGTTTTTCATAGACAACAACATAGTCGTTATTTATAATACTATTACCATTGTTATTAAAATGAATATTAAAAGGTAGATTTTCTCCTATTATAAAAGTATTCTGCGCATTTATAATATATGAGTTTATAGTTTTTTGATGTATTAGGTACAAATTCAGATTCTGTAAATTGTACTTTAAAACTAAGAAACCCAGTTTTTTCGTCTTATCAAATGAAGCAGTTATTTGAGAGTATATATATATATTGTTATCTATTATATATGTTCCATGCTCTTTTGAGTTTAAACTATTTAAATTATATTTTGATAGTAGCTTATTCTTATTTGAAGAAGCTACAATTGTGGAGTCTAAAGTAACTGCCATAAAGGTTATATCCAGGTTTAAATCATCATATTTTTTTATTAAAAGTCTTGATATTCTTTTATCCATATCCTCAACTATGATATCATCCATTAAATCAAGAGAACTTAAAAACTCAACCTCTTTACCTAGATTACTCAAATGATTGTCAATTAACTTTATAACAACTTTAGTTTTGTCAAGATGTTCGGTAATTATTTTATTTACTATTTTTTCTTCACTTAATAAAAGTGTATATATTAAGAGTGTAAGAAATGGCAAAAAGCCAATTACAATAAAAAAAGATAGTAATTTATTGCGTAGTGATTTTTTAAAAAAATCAAGCATCTTTAAATCTTGCTCTTATCTCTAAAATTTCATCTAAAGAGTCCATAAAAAGTTCAATAACTTTAGGATTGAAATGAGAGCCAGAATCATTTTTTATAATTTCAAGAGTTTTTTCAAGAGTAAAAGCCTTTTTATATGGTCTTGGACTAAGTAGAGCATCAAAAACGTCAACAACTGCAACTATAGCACCGCTAAGTGGTATATTATCGCCTTTAATTGCATTTGGGTAACCATCGCCATTATATTTTTCATGATGAGTATGGGCTATTTCTGCTGCAAGTTTCAAAAGAGGGGTGTTTTTTTGAGATAGTATCGCATGACCTATAGCAGAGTGTTGTTTCATTATTTTAAACTCTTCTTCATCAAGTTTTCCAGGTTTTAGAAGAATATTGTCAGCAATGCCTACTTTTCCCATATCGTGCATAGGAGCAGCAAGTCTCATAAGTTCTATCTCATCATCAGACCAGGCAAATTTTTTAGCCATAAGAGCAGCCATCTCACCAACTCTTACAGTATGTGCTGAGGTCTCATTATCTCTATACTCAGCTGTCTTGCCTAAAATTGACACTATGTCATGTTCACTTTTTTGTACTTCTGTGAGTGCAATTTGAAGCTCTTTAGTTTTTTTAGAGACCTCTAACTCTAAAATTTTCTTATTATCTCTGAGCATATTTTGATAGGCACCGAGTTTAAGGGCATTTTTAACTCTCAGCCTGAACTCAACTATATCATAAGGTTTTGTCAAATATTCATTGGCACCAAGTTTAAGAGCAATTATAATAGCCTCCTTCTCAGAGAGTGCAGAAACTATAATAAGAGGTATTGTAGATAGTTTTTTGTCACTCTTTATAATGCTTGTAGTTTCATACCCATCCATTACAGGCATCATTAAATCAAGCAAAATCAAGTCAACTCTTTGAGTATTTAAAATATCTATAGCTTCTTTTCCATTTTGTGCTTCAAGAACATTAAAACCCTCTTTTAATAATATTTTAGAAGCCACCTTTCTATTCATCAATTCATCGTCACATAAAAGTATATTTTCCATCACTCGCTCCATCTATAGATAGTCTTGATGTCTTTATCAACGTTATTTGCATTGATATATCCTATAGCACCTTCAACTCTTTTTACAAAAGCAATTACACTTGCTTCAGATTTCATATTTATTGGTGGTCTCTGCCCACGATAGTGATGTTTTATCCAGTAAGATTTTAATCTTGGAAAACTCATTTTTAGAACTTTGTTTTCAAAATTCAATCTTAGTGGGTCTCTCGCTCCTAAATTAAGAGGAATAACCTTAACATCATCTATTACATTTATCTTTTTCAAAAACACTGCTTTAATCTGGGCAGGTGACAACTCTTTCATTTTTTTGTTTGTAATTACAGCATACTCATTTGCAAAAGAGATTGTCCAGAAGAAGATTATAGATATAGGAATTTTGATAATTTTTTTCATTAGAATAATACCGAAAGAGAGAATAAAAACTGATTTTGTTGATTTTGTGAGTGAAATTGATATTCAGATTTAATAGCGACTGGATATATAGGTCTATATGTATAGCCAAGTATTAGCAGCTTATCAGAAGTTTTGTTTACATTCTCCTTGTATGATTCAACTCTTAGGACTCCTAAGTGTTGCTCTGTAAATCTGTATAAGCCTTGAATATACCCCGCATAGTCTACTGTAAATTCAGATTTTGATTTTTGAGAACCAATCTCAGACAAAACTTGATATTTGTCAGACTCATACTTAGCAGATAAAAGAAGATAATAAAGATTATCTTTAATTATATTTTTGTTAATAGTATGAAAGTAGCCGCTATTTATTTTAAACGTATAATCATCTTTTTCATACGAAATACCAAAACCATAGTGTTTATCTATTTTGTAATTATTAGACCTATTGCAGATATCTTTATTATGCTGCAGCATAATATCCACTTTTAATTCACCCTCTCCATATGATAGATAGGAAGCATCTAGACCGGTTGTAAATATAGGGAAAAGTATATTGCTGCTAACAGGGTTGGAAGTCGTCTCTCTTAGAACATTTATCGGAAGCAGATTCCAAAAGCCGACTATAGAGTGATATTTACCAACTTTTAACATATACTTTTCGTTGATATTATAGTCTAAATTGAGTCTCTCTATGTGTAGTTTTTTGCTTTTTGTTGTCTTGTTTTGACCATTTTTATATGTTTTTACATATAGATCTTGAAATTCAATTTCAGCCATATATGAGAGTTTTTCATAATTGCCATAACCTAAAACAGCTAAATCTTCAAGTTTGTATCTATTTATCTCATCCGTATGTTGATAGTCCATGGAGAAGTAACCCCCAATGTATAGAGGCAGAGAACCTATCTGCGCACCCTTGCCCAGCTGGTAGTCATCATCAGCTTGCAGTGACATTAGAAACAGAAATACAAGAAGGATATGACGCAAAATAGACTTCCCTTTATAGGTTTATAGGTTTATAGGTTCAACCATTTTTTTCCAACTGCTCTTAGTGCCTCCGGATTTTCAGAGGCATAAAATTCCAGTTTTGGTTTTTCATATTTTACAATAAAATTAAACTCTTTTTGTAAATACTCTACAATTGCGTCACCTGAGTGTATTAATACTGTTTTTTTACAGAAGTAGTTTTGCAGAGCATTTGATATAAGAGGGAAGTGTGTACAACCAAGAATAATTGCGTCTGGATTCGTGGTTTCGCTAAAGTAGTGCCTAAACATTGCCTCTAAAACTTCACCGTTGTAGATCTCTTCTTCAACAAGCGGAACAAAGAGCCCGGTTGCTTTAGCCTGTAGATTTTCAAAACCAAGTGAGGTAAGGCCTGTCTCGTAAGCTTTTGAGCTTATAGTTGCCTTTGTGCCCAGTATAAGGACATTTGAGTCTTTATTTTTAAGTGCATTGTCAGTAGCTAAGACACCGGCTTCAACAACTCCAATAATAGGACAGGAAGAGACACCTCTCATCTCAGACAGGGCATAGGCGCTAACGGTGTTGCAAGCCACTATAATAAGATCAAGTTCAAAGTTTTGGAAAAATTCTACGGCCTCAATAGCGTATCGAATGATGGTTGTCTTGTCTTTGCTACCGTATGGAACACGAGCTGTATCTCCAAAGTAGATAATCTCTTCAAAAAGTTGGTGTTGGAGTAGTGATTTAACAACAGTTAAACCTCCAATTCCACTATCAAATACGCCGACTTTCACTACATGTCTCCTTAAGTCGGAAGTATGCCCACAAGGGGGCACGCTGATTCCGCGTCAATTCCTCTCATTATACGCCTATCGGCGAGAGCAAATTTTTCTCATTATGAGTTTGTATTCATACTCTCTAAGAACTCTTCATTTGTAGCTTTTTTGCCCATGGTAGTATAAACAAATTTAAGTGCTTCTATTTCATTGTCTTGTTTATGAATCATCTGACGGAGAATAAACACTTTTTGTAGAACTTGAGCACCTATAAGAAGATCCTCTTTTCTAGTTCCCGATTTCAGTATATCAATTGCAGGAAAAATACGTCTTTCTGCAATTTTTCTGTCGAGAATAACCTCAGAGTTACCTGTACCTTTAAACTCCTCAAAGATAACTTCATCCATTTTACTACCTGTGTCAACAAGAGCAGTTGCAATAATTGTCAGGCTTCCTCCGTTCTCTATATTTCTAGCAGCACCGAAGAATCTTTTTGGTTTATGAAGTGCATTTGCATCAACACCTCCTGAGAGAACTTTACCACTTGATGGTGTGACAGTATTGTAAGCACGGGCAAGACGAGTAATAGAGTCTAGAAGTATTACAACATCTTTTCCAAGCTCAACACGTCTTTTTGCTTTTTCTATTACCATCTCAGCAACTTTAACATGGTTTTTTGCCGGCATATCAAAGGTTGAACTATAAACCTCACCCTTAACGCTTCTCTCCATGTCTGTTACCTCTTCAGGTCTCTCATCGACAAGTAAAACCATTAAATCAATCTCCGCATGGTTATGTGTTATACCGTGAGCTATCTCTTTTAATAGTTCCGTCTTACCGCTTCTTGGCGGTGCAACAATAAGTCCACGCTGTCCTTTTCCTATTGGTGAGAAAAGATCCATCATACGGCCTGTTAAACCTTTTTCTCTGTACTCTAGTTTTATTTGCTCTTGTGGGTAAAGTGGTGTTAGGTTTTCAAAAAGAGGTCTTTTTTTACTCTCTTCAGGAGGAAGCCCGTTAACAGCTTCTATTTTTATAAGTGCGTAGTACCTCTCTTGATCTTTAGGTGGTCTTACCTGACCTGTTACTACATCCCCGTTTCTCAATGCAAAACGTTTTATTTGAGTATTTGATACATATGCGTCATTTATACTCTCATTGAAACTTTTGTCTATTGAACGGATGAAACCATATCCATCTTGCATGATTTCTAAAATACCGCTAAATAGTATAAATCCGCCCTGTTCAGTTTGAGCTTTTAAAATTTCGAAGATAAGGTCTTGTCTTTTTAGCTCATTTGGATGTTCTACTTTTAGCTCTGCAGCAATTGATGTTAACTCTTCAATGCTTTTAACACGAAGATCCTCAACACTGGCACCTTTTACAGGTTTGTGTGTTCTTGTCTTGGAATTGTTCTTATTGTTGTTGTTACTCTTTCGTGGTGCTTGTGAATTGTTTTCACTCATAAGACGGCTACCTTAATGTTTTTAGATTTTTGTGCACGAGGATATTTCTTGCATGATACTACTTCTTGTATGATGCATGGGAAAGCAAATAAGATATGTTTCATACCTTTTATAACTGTAATTTTACAATAATAGAAGTTCTAATGTCAAGTTTTTAACTTTTTAAGTTAGAAATAGCATCAACAACAGCGGATATATTTACTTTTGCTTCAGTTAGTGTGTTTTGAGTTCGTTCTGCAAGTTTTCTTACTTCATCAGCAACTACAGCAAAGCCTCGCCCATGTTCTCCGGCACGAGCCGCTTCTATTGCAGCATTGAGTGCAAGTAGATTAGTCTGATCTGCAATATCAGAAATTGTATCTAAAACTGTGAATATATTTTGACTTTGACCTTGCAGTGAACTTAATTGCTCATCAAAGTGAAAGTTCTCTTCGCTTTCTAGTTCGCCCTCTCCTTGGCTATCTTTGATTTGAGATAAAAGAGTCTCCCTTTTTTCATCTAAATTTTTTATTTTCTCATTGAGTTGGGATACTACGTTTTCATGTAAACTTTGTAGCTCGGAGGCTTGTTTTTTTAGCTCTTTGTTTCTAATTATAAGAGTTTCACTCTCTTTTTCTGCCTCTAGTACCTTTTTCTTAATTTCCAGATTGAGAGCCTCACTCTTTCTCTCTATATTATCTATTTGATTTAAAAGCTTCTTCTTCTCCTCTTGCGAATCTCTTATGATACCTTGATTTAAATAATCTTTTTTATTGTGTACTCTTTTTAAGAGAAAGTAAGCGCTAAACACGCCAGTTAATAAGGAGACAATAGCAATAATAATAGCGTAGAGATATGATTTTGTTTTAATTACTCTATCTTTATATATAATATTTTGAGGAGTATGTTTTGATTGTGCTTTTATTAGTGATAGGCCATCTTGATTCATATTGAGATAAAGTTTTCTAACTTTTTCAATATCTTTAGAGCTTATATTAGTGTTTTGCTCATGCAACTTGGCAAAAGTTCTCAGTGTCTTCTCTTTCAACTCTTCTAATCTTGATACCTTTGTTTTGTCAAGTGAGAGGGCAGTTGTGATTTTTTCATGGGTAGAGAGAATTAGATAGTATAGTGTTACTTTCTCTTCAGCAGTCAAGTTTAGAGATATTTTATCTATTTCACTGTTTAATTGAGTGTAGTTTTTCTCTACACTAGAAATAGATGTGGCAAAAAGAGTCATGTTAAATAAAATGATGATTAAGAGTGTTCTCATGTTAGCCTACCAGCATTTTTAGTGCCAGTTTAAGCATATAAACTCTTAGAAATCGCATTTATAACTTCATATGACATCGACTAGAAAAATAAATACATTATGCTAAAATGCCGTTATTAAAATAATACGCCAAGAGCGTAAGCGAGGAAATGCCTTTGTGCTATAGAATATTAGTAACTAATGATGATGGTTATGAGGCAAAAGGCCTGCTTAATTTGGTGGAAGCTTTAAAAGAGTTAGATGATGTAAAAGTTACTGTTGTAGCTCCGGCAAATGAGAAATCAGCATGTGGACACTCACTAACCTTGATTCGTCCACTTCGTTTTGTAGGTGTAGGCGATGATTTTTTTAAGTTGGATGATGGAACACCCAGTGATTGTGTCTATCTCTCTTTGAGTACGATATTTGTAGACTCTAAGCCAGATTTACTTATTAGTGGAATAAACCGCGGCTCAAACATGGGTGAAGATATTACATATTCAGGAACTGCTGCCGGAGCTATGGAGGGAGTACTTCATAATATTCCATCAATTGCAATTTCACAAGTTATGGACTTTACAGATCCAGAGGGCGACTTCACTCTGGCAAAAGATAGTATAAAGAAGTTGGTTTTAAAGATTAAAAACGGCTCTTTCCCTCTGCCTGAGAGAGAATTTTTAAATGTAAACATTCCGTCTGAAGTAAAAGAGGCAAAGATGCAGGTGACTTATGCAGGTTACAGGTTATACGCAAATGATTCACATCTGCACAGAAATCCAAGAGGCGAAGAGTTCTACTGGCTTGGACTTCATCCTTTAAACTTTTCTCCACGAGCTGGAAACAGAGGTATTAGCGATTATGAAGCCATAGAGGCAGGAAATATCTCTATAACTCCGATACAGTTAGATTTGAGTGCATACAAAAGTATGCAAAGACTTCAAGATTGGATTGATTAAAACAGTATGAGATTTGAGCGAGTAAAACAACTTCTTGAAGATGATTTTAAAAAAATAGAAGATGCAAAAATTTTACTTTTAGGTGTTGGCGGAGTTGGTGGTCACTGCCTTGATTGTTTAGTACGCAGCGGAGTTCGCGATATAACTATTGTAGATTATGACAGATATGATATCTCGAATCAAAATCGTCAACTATGGTCTGAACTTCATGAAGGCGAGTTGAAAACTCAGGCGCTTAAAAAACACTACCCGAAGATAAAAGTCATAAATGTAAAAGTAGAGGAGCAGTGGGTTAAAGATTTTGATTTTTCCGAGTATGACGTTGTGCTGGATGCAATAGACAATACGCGTGCAAAATTGGCTCTTGCGCAGGCGTGTTACAGAAAGCTAATCTCATCTTTTGGTTCGGCAAAGCGGCTCGATCCCACAAAAGTTCAAGTGGCTGATATTTGGAAAAGTGCCGGTGACCCGCTTGGAAAAAAGATAAGAAGAGAGTTGACAAGAAGGAAGTTTAAAAGTAAGTATAAAGTAATTTTCAGCTCTGAAGAGGCTGTTGTAACTGAATATAATAAGGCTAGTTTTGTAGGTGTGACTGCCACCTTTGGGCTTACAATGTGTGCCGAAGCAATTAAGAAGATTCGTGAAAATAAAAGTAAATAATATAGGGAGAATATTGAATGTTAAGAGTAGAGATTTTTGTAAGAGAATTAGTTGAAATGAGAACACTTGTTTGATTTTTTAGATAGTGACTGGTTCAATATAGGACTGGAAATAGTGTTTATTATACTTATATCTTATGACATAAAAAAGTATATTGAGACAAAAAAAAGAGAGTATATTACAAACATAGTCCTAACTGTAGGTTTTGCAATATGGACTCTTTATCCGTATTATAATAGCTATATGGGATGGGAAGGTGATCAAAAACAGGAGATGATCTCCACATGTGTAGAGTCTAAAGATAGGAAGCTTTGCGAGTGTGTGGATGATAAGATATTTAAAGAGTATGTCTATGCTGAGTACAAAATTTTAGATATAAATTCTACAGATTATAAAGAATTCTTAAAACAAAGCAGAGAGGATTGTTTAGATGACTCATGGTTTTAAAAAAAGACTCTTGTCGATAGGCAAAGCTTTTATTCTGTGCTTTGACATGGCACAGAACACACTAGTGACTAAATATAATAGGGACTTTGTTCATGTTATATGAGATTAATAACTTTGATTTAGATTCTCCTCTAGTTTGTGAGGGAATCATTGGTGATGGTTGTGGCGGTGGGAGAATTTTTATGATAGAAGATAACACACTTAAGGCTTATGACCCACAAAGTAAAGAGTGTATAATACTCTTAAAAGATATTTACAGGCCAAAGTTAATAAGTAAAAAAGCTTGTATTTTGTTTATAGAGTGTGAAAACGAAAAATTTGAGTTTGATTTGTCTATTATGAGCAGGATAAACAAGTTATAAATGTAGATTTAAATAAAGTATTGATATACTTCATCCTAAACCAAAGAGAGTATAATAAGGAAATAAAAAATGATAACAAAGTTAGTTCTGATTGCTTTAATTACTTTTACATCTTTCGCATCTGAAATAGTTATAAAAAAAACAATGAAGCTTGAGAAGAAGCCGACTCTAGTAAGAGACAATGCCACTAATACATTAACTGACACTACTACGGGAATAGTATGGGAAGATGATAACAGATTTAAAAAAAACTGGAGTGATGCAAAAGAGTATTGCGAAGATTTAACACTTGGAGGAAGTGATGAGTGGCACTTGCCGACAATTAGCGAACTAGAGACTATCGCTGATTATAGTGAGTATAAGCCAGCTCTTAAAGGCGATTTTGATACTATTACTACCAATATGTACTGGTCCTTATCTACTGATGCTTCTAACGGCGATGATGCTTGGTTTGTTCTTTTTGAGAATGGTCGTTCTTACACTCTTGATAAGACAAAAAAGGCTTCTTTTAAGTGTGTTAATACTCAAAAAAAGAACCCTTCAATTATAAAAAGAGATGGAGATTTAGTTACTGATAGTGCAACCGGCATAATGTGGCAAGACAGCAGTGAAGCAAAAAGTATTGAAACAGACTTTAAAGGTGCAGAAAAATATTGTAAAGAGCTCTCGTTAGGTGGGTATGATGATTGGTATTTGCCGAAGGTAGAACAGCTTTTGAGTATAACGGATAAAGAGAAGGCTAACCCATCGATAAAAGAGGAGTTTAAGAACACTTTTCCTGATGGATATTGGACATCATCTGTAAATGTACTACACTCAAGCAATATCTGGTATGTTCACTTTGGTTATGGTTTCTCTAGTGACTATGGCAAGAGAAAGCTTAATCGTCATGTTAGATGTGCCAGAGCAGGAAATGAAAAAACCTTAACCTTTAAGCAATTAGTTTCAAAATTGGCTAAAATAGAGAAGAACAGTCCAAAAAAATTATCGACTTTTGATAAATTAGTTTCAAAACTAGAGAAAAAAGAGATGGGGGGTACAAAAAAGCCATCAAGAAAAAAAACTCTAGAAGAGATAGTCTTAAAGAAAGCTCTTGAGATAGTCTGGGGAAAACCGCATATTACAAAGCTAAAATATAAGAGAAGAAAGGGTTACTTTGTAGGCTATATCTCTTTTGACGCAAAGGCAGATTTTGACCAAAAAATTCATATAACAATAGCTAAAGATAAACAGATAGGGTTTAAAAGAAATATGAAATATGTAAAACCCGAAGCAGTTTTTGAGTATGACGGTAGCAGTGTAAAACTTAAAGATGTAAGAATTAAATATGAAAAGGTATATTATTCTTCAGAATTTGTAAAAATGAACTTGGATGATACTAAAGAGAATATCAATATAGGTAAAGACATTAAATTTGACTAAGAGTAAAATTAAACAGTAAAAGAGAATAGTTATGGAAAAAGTTGAACCGATGACACTATTTGGATATGAAAAACTCCAAGCGGAAGTAAAAAATCTAAAAGAGGTAAAAAGACCTCAAACTGTAAAAGATATAGAAGAAGCATTGGAACATGGGGATTTAAAAGAGAATGCTGAGTATCACGCAGCTAAAGAGCAGCAGAGATTAATAGATGGAAGATTGTTTGAACTCTCAGAGTTAATAGGATGTTCAAAAATCGTCAACCCAAGTGAACTTGAACACTCCAGGGTGAGTTTTGGCTCAACAGTTGTAATGACAGATTTATCTACAGATGAAGAGGTTACTTACACCATAGTAGGCGGGTGCGAGAGTAACCCAGATATTGGACTTATTTCATTTGGTTCACCATTGGCGAAACAGCTTTTAGGCAGAGTAGAGGGTGATGAAGTTAATGTGCAGCTCCCGGGCGGTAAGAAAGAGTTTGAAATTGAAGAGATTAGATATCAGGAGATAGTTTTTGACTGCTATTAAAGTTGGTATTATCGGAATTAGCGGTTATACTGGTCTAGAACTAGTTAAGATGCTTATTAGTCATCCTGTGTTTGCTATTTCATACCTTGCAAACTCTGAAGGCGGAATAAGTTTGGATGAACTACACCCTTCATTAAAGTCTGTATTTGAGATGAACGTTGAAAAAGCAGATATAGATGAATGTGCAAACAATTGTGAACTTGTATTTTTGGCACTCCCGCATAAGGCATCAATGGCCTATGTAAAACCTTTAATGAAAAAAGGTATAAAAATTGTTGACTTTTCAGCTGATTATAGACTAACGCAAGACATCTACGAAGAGTATTACTGTCCACATACAGACATAGATAATTTAAAAAATGTTGTTTATGGTCTTCCTGAACTGTTTCGCGATGAAATAAAATCTGCCTCTCTTGTAGCAAACCCTGGTTGTTATCCAACTTCCGTAATTCTTGGACTTCTTCCGTTTATGTCCAAAAGAATAGAAAGTACACCAATAATAATTGATGCAAAAACAGGAGTGAGCGGAGCCGGTAAAAAACTTAGTGAGTCAACTCACTTTGTGAATGTTAATGATAATATCTTTTCATATAATCCATTTATACATAGGCATGCACCTGAAATAGCACAAAAACTTGATATAAGTTTTGATGAAGTTCATTTTGTTCCTCATTCAGTTCCTATGACTAGGGGTATGTTGTCATCCATATATATTCAAGTTGATAAGAATATAGATGCTTTTGAACTTTTAGAAGAGTTTTATAAAGATGAACCTTTTGTTAGAATTTATAAGCAGCCGGTAGATGTTAAGAATGTTGCAGGGACTAATTTCTGCGATATATATGTGAAACAAAAAGAAAATATTCTTTTTATCTCAAGTGCGATTGATAATCTTATGAGGGGCGCATCTTCACAAGCTGTTGTAAATGCAAACCTAATGATGGGCTTTAATGAAGACCTAGGAATTCCGAATATAGCTTATGTCCCATAAGATAAATATTTTAGAGGGTGCTTTTATTGTGTCAGATGCACATTATTCACATAAACGCCCTGAACTTTTAGAATTTTTAAAAGATATTCACTCTAAAAAACTCCGTCCTTCTCAACTTATCCTTATGGGTGATATATTTGATGCTCTGTTTGGCGGAGTCTCTTACACACAAAAAACAAATCTAGAAGCCATAAAACTTTTAAACGAGATATCTTTAGAGATAGAAGTAGTTTATTTGGAAGGAAATCATGATTTCAATCTTAAAAGTATATTTCCAAATATAAAACTGTTTTCAATTTCGCAGCAACCGGTCACATGTAGATATGTAGATAAAAAAATTTTACTAGCACATGGTGATATGAAGAGTGGTATTGCTTACAGAATATATACAGCACTGATAAGAAACAGAGTGCTCTTATATCTTCTTTCACTTCTTGATTTTATCTTGGTTCACTATATTTTAAAGCGCTTAGATAAGTATTTGAGCCAAAAAGATGATTGCAAGAAGATGAGAGGATTTGAAGCGTTTATATCTAAAAGGCTAGAAGATAAATATAGTTGTGACTACTTTATTGAAGGTCATTTTCATCAAAACAGCATCATTGAGTTTAAAGATTTTATTTATATTAATTTAGGTGTTTTTGCTTGCAATCAAAGATATTTTATTGTAAAATCTTTCAAAGAGAGAGAGCTTTTGCAAGAGAATATTTTCTCAAAAGGGATTTAAAGTATGAAAATTGATGATTCACTGAAAGTAGGTTCTAATGAGATGGAACTTGTTGACTTTCGTATTTTCAAACAGGAAGATACTCAGGTATATGAAGGTATTTACGGAATAAATGTGTCAAAAGTCCGTGAAATAATTAAATTGCCAAAATTAACAGAACTTCCGGGAACACCAGAGTTTATTGAAGGAATTTTTGACTTAAGAGATGTTGTTATTCCTGTAGTAAATCTAGCAAAATGGATGGGAATAGAGGAACCTGAAGATGCCAAAAAGAACTCTAGAGTGATAATCACAGAGTTTAACAATGTACTTATAGGTTTTATTGTTCATGAGGCAAAGAGAATAAGACGAATTAACTGGGGAGACATAGAACCGGCCTCTTTTATGAGTGACGGCGGTTCAATCGATGGTAGTAAAATAACAGGTGTTACCAGAATAGAAGGAGATAATGTACTTCTGATTTTAGACTTAGAGAGCGTTGTTCAGGAGTTAGGACTTTACGAGCCAGACACGCAGTTTAATCCTAAGAGTATAGAGAACTTTTCTGGTTTGGCACTAATCTTAGATGACAGTTCAACAGCAAGAAAAATAGTTAAAGAAGCACTGGTAAAAATGGGTTTTGATGTAGTTGAAGCTATGGATGGAGAAGAGGGACTTGAAAAACTAGATGAGTTGTATCAAATATATGGTGATGAGTTGACTGATAACCTGAAAATAATTATTTCAGATGTTGAAATGCCTAGAATGGATGGTTTTCATTTTGCTGCAAATGTGAAGGAGGATGAGAGATTTAGAAATATTCCTATTGTCTTCAATTCCTCTATAAGTGACCATTTTAGTGAAAACAGAGGTGTAAAAGCTGGCGGTGAAGCTTACTTGGTTAAATTCCAAGCAAGTTCATTTTATGATGAAGTAGCACGTATTGTTCGTGCGCATATGAAGTAGGAGTGTAAATATGGATGAATTTCAAGAGATATTACAGGATTTTCTGGTTGAGTCTTTCGAGCTAATAGAACAGTTGGATCAAGATTTAGTTGAGTTAGAAAATACACCAGAGGATTTAGAACTTTTAAATAGAATATTCCGTGTTGCACATACTGTCAAAGGGGCTTCATCATTTTTAAACTTTGACATCTTGACTCACTTAACTCATCATATGGAGGATGTGTTAAATAAAGCAAGGCATGGTGAATTGTTAATCACACCTGATGTTATGGATGTTATTTTAGAGTCAATTGATTTAATGAAAAAACTTTTAAATACTATCCGTGATACAAGTGCCGATGCTGGAATTGATGTCTCTGAATGTGTTATCAGACTTGATAAAGTTACAGGAGGAAGCGGAGAAGTAGAGACTCCTGCTTCTTCAGAATCGATAGCAGAGGTAGAGGAAGCAACTACAACTCAAGATACTCCCTCTGAGGAGGATGACCTTGACTATGACAATATGGGTGCTGATGAGCTAGAAGCAGAGATAGAGAGACTTTTACAAGAGAGACAGACTGAAGATAAAATTAAAAGAGAATCTAAAATTGCGGCAGGAGAGAGTGTTCCCTCACTTGATCCTGATGAGCCTGTTAGTGAGCCGGAGGCAGAAGAAGAGGTTCAAGAGACAGCTGTAACAACTCCTGTGCCTGTTACTCCGACTCCTGCACAAACAGCAGCTCCTAAAGAGGATGCAAAAGCTGCTGCACCTGCTAAAAAAGCAGCAGTTGTTGAGCAGACAATTCGTGTAGATGTCAAAAGACTCGATCATCTGATGAACCTAATTGGTGAACTTGTACTTGCTAAGAACAGACTTATTAAAATCAACGATGATGTTGAAGAGCGTTATGAGGGTGAAGAGTTCCTTGAAGAGTTAAATCAAGTTGTCTCAATTGTCTCTCTTGTTACAACAGACCTGCAAATAGCGGTTATGAAGACAAGAATGCTTCCTATTGGGAAAGTATTTAATAAATTTCCAAGAATGATTCGTGATTTGAGTCGTGAACTAAACAAAAAAATAGAGCTTGAAATATCGGGGGAAGATACAGAACTTGACAAATCTATTGTTGAAGAAGTTGGTGATCCTTTGGTTCATATTATTAGAAATTCATGTGACCATGGTATTGAAACACCAGCTGCTCGTCTTGAAAAGGGTAAAGATGAAACAGGGATTATCAAATTAACCGCATATAATGAGGGAAATCAAATTGTCATTCAGATTGATGATGACGGTAAGGGTCTTGATCCAGAAATGTTAAAGAACAAATGTTTAGAAAAGGCTCTTATTACAGAAAAAGAAGCTGATAATATGAGTGATAAAGAGGCATTTGCACTTATTTTTAAACCAGGTTTTTCAACAGCAGCATCAGTAACTAACGTCTCCGGACGTGGCGTAGGCATGGATGTTGTAAAAACAAATATAGAAAAAGTAAATGGTATTATTGATATTGATAGTGAGTTTGGTGTCGGAACTTCCATTAAGTTAAAAATTCCTCTAACCCTTGCAATTATTCAAGCTCTTTTGGTCGGTGTTCAGGAGGAGCACTATGCTATTCCTCTTGCATCGGTGCTAGAGACGGTTAGAATATCAAAAGATGAGGTATATACAGTTGAAGGACGCTCAGTTATGAGACTGCGCGATGATGTTCTTTCCCTAGTTCATATCGGTGATATATTTGAAGTAGAACGTATTTTAGATTCAAGTGAGTACGCATATGTTGTTGTACTCGGTTTAGGAACGAGCAAATTAGGACTTATTGTTGATACCTTAGTGGGTCAGGAAGAGATAGTTATTAAATCTTTAGGAGAGTTCCTTAAGGGCATTGAAGGGGTTGCTGGAGCCACGATTCGTGGTGATGGAGGGGTTACTCTTATTGTAGATGTCGTAGCACTTATGGACATAGCCAGAAATGTTAAAGCTACTGCATTAGTTGAAAACACTTCTGGTGGAGCAGCATCACTTGAGAAGACAAAGGCAAGCGATTATACTGTTATGATAGTTGATGATTCCAAGACAGACAGGACTATTATGAGAAAATCTTTAGAGCCACTGGGAATGACCTTAATTGAGGCAGGTGATGGACAAGAAGCTCTTAATATATTAAAGCAGGGTGATCATAATTTTGATGCAATGCTTGTTGATATAGAGATGCCGAGAATGGATGGTTACACATTAGCTAGTGAGATTAAAAAATATAATCGTTATAAAAACCTGCCTTTAATTGCTGTTACATCTCGTACAGGAAAGTCTGATCGTATGCGTGGTGTAGAATCTGGAATGGTTGAGTATATTACTAAACCATACTCTTCTGACTACCTATCTAGTGTAGTTCAACGAAATGTTAACTTTAAATCGGAGTTTTTATAATGAGTGATAAATTAAAACAGATTATTAATAAACAGAGCGAACAACAAGATGAAAGTATAAACCATTCTGATGATATAGTTCAGTTAGTTGGATTTATAATTGGTGATGAGGAGTATGCGGTTCCTATTTTGGCAATCCAAGAGATTATCAAGCCATTCCCATGGACTAGAGTGCCTCAAGTTCCAAAGTATGTGGTTGGAGTATTTAATATGCGTGGTTCTGTTATTCCTCTAATAGACCTACGTCTTAAATTTGGACTTCAAGGTAAAAAACAGAGTGATGAGACTCGTTTTATCGTTATGCGAGATGGGGATGATATTGCTGGATTCGTAATTGACAGACTTACCATGGCTATTAGAATAAAGAAGACAGATATTGGTCCAGCTCCAGATACTGTCAATGGTGATGATACTGCAATAGACGGAGTTGGTAAACAAGAGGATAGAATTATAACTATCCTAAAAGTAAACAAACTTTTAGAGAGAGATTTCTAATATTGTTTTAGTATGAATCTATCTTCTCTTGATATTATATATTCAGACAACAGGCTCTTCTTAAAATTTACAGGAGAGCTGACTCTTTATAATCTTACAAAATATAAGCAAGAGATAGGTTTGATAGACACAAGTAAAGAACTAGCTATAGTTATAGACTTGATGGAAGTAAATTTTATAGATAGTGCTGCATCTATTTTTATATATGATTTACAAAAACAACTCTCTTTAAACACTCCTAACATAGATATATATTGTGACAATACGGAGATGCTGGATATCCTTGAACTAGTTAAAAATCAAAAACAAAAAACAAAACAAATCCAAGAACTTAAAAGAAAAGGCTTTATAGAGAGCATTGGTGAAAATACATATCAAAACTATCTCGGATTTTTATCATTTATGGCTTTTATAGGGGAACTCTTTACAAACAAAATCAGCTATCTTGCCTTTTTTAGAAATATCAGATTTAAGGAGATTGCTTTTGAGATTAATGAGGGTGGAGTAAAAGCATTTGGCATTGTCTCATTAACCAGTTTTTTGATAGGTCTGGTTGTAGCTTATCAGTCAGCATATCAGTTAAAACTGTATGGTGCAAATATATTTATTGTAGATATGCTTGGTCTATCTATATTAAGAGAACTATCTCCTCTTATTACAGCAATAGTAGTAGCCGGCAGAAGCGGCTCGGCATTTACTGCGCAAATAGGCGCTATGAAGATTACCCAAGAACTAGACGCCATGCGTACAATGGGTTTTAATCCATACAAGTTTTTAGTAATACCTAAAATTATTGCTCTAATGATTACTCTTCCAATACTGATTTTTGTATCGGATATTATGTCTATTATTGGCGGAATGCTTATAGCAAATATAGACCTGGGTATTACTACTGATCTGTTTTTAGACAGGTTTAATGAGGTTATAGCGGCTAAACATTTCTTTATTGGCATAGCAAAAGGACCGTTCTTCGCTTTTTTAATAGCTACAATTGGAATATATAGAGGTTTAATGGTAAAAGATGATACCCAAAGTATTGGCTTTAATACAACGAAAAGTGTTGTAGAATCAATATTTGCCGTCATTATCTGTGATGCAATTTTTTCAATAGCTTTTACAAATTTGGGGATATAATGGGAAAAGTTATTGAAGTTAAAGATGTAAAAACTATCTTTGACAACAGAGTGGTACATGATGGTCTAAACCTAAGTGTAAATGATGGTGAAATATATGGACTTTTAGGACCAAGCGGATGTGGGAAGACGACTCTTTTAAGAGAGATGGTTATGTTGCAAAAGTATAATAGCGGATCTATTGAAGTTTTAGGATATAAATTAAGTGATATTAAAGATAGTGAAGCGGCACAGCTTAGAAGAGAGTGGGGAGTTCTGTTTCAGTCCGGAGCACTCTTCTCATCTTTAAGTTTAAAAGAGAATATAGCACTTCCTCTTGTCGAATACACAGATTTATCAAAGGAGATGATTAAAGAGATTGTTGAGTTCAAGATAAATATAGTTGGATTAAACTCGAGTGATGCTAATTTATATCCATCTCAGATTAGCGGCGGAATGAAGAAAAAAGCAGCTCTAGCTCGTTCACTTTCTATGGATCCAAAACTTCTTCTCTTGGATGAGCCTACAAGCGGATTAGACCCTATTTCTGCAAGAGAGTTTGATGCTCTTATCTTAAAACTCAGAGAGCTGTTAGGTTTGACAATTGTCATGGTTTCACATGATTTACAATCAATTTATGATACACTCGATTCAGTTGCTATAATTGATGATAAAAAAATAATATATGAGGGAAGTTTAGATAACATATCAACACTTGATAATGAATTTATAAGAACCTTTTTCAGGGGAGCAAAATAGGTATGTGTGTGTTTGATTTTATTAAAATTACGGAGATTGGATATCATGGATAATAAAGTAAATTACACTATTGTCGGTTTTTTAGTAATTATTGGTATATCTATGATGCTTTGGTTTAGTTATTGGCTTTTGAAACCATCTAAAGCTGAAGAGATGCAAAAATATTTTATATATTTTGATGAATCAGTTTTAGGTCTAAATTTAGATGCACCGGTAAAGTTTAGAGGAATAAGCGTAGGTCGTGTAATAAGGCTTAGAATTAACCCAAAGAACACACAGCAGGTTGAGGTGCTTATTGATATTTTAAAGACTACTCCTATAAAATCATCTACTGTGGCAAAGCTTACTTCTCAGGGTATTACAGGACTAAGCTATATTAATCTCAGTTTAGGAGATAACAGTGCAGATTTTATTAAGGCTAAAGAGGGAGACGAGTACCCAGTTATAAAAACTATACCATCTCTGTTTATGAAGCTTGAAGACTCTTTTGGATCTGTGTCGGAAAACTTGTCAAAAACACTTTCCAGAACGCAGCAACTGCTAGATGACGAGAATCAGATAGAGATCTCATTATTACTAAAAAACAGTGCTCTTTTTATGTCGAAAATGAATAAAATATTAGATGAGAAAACAATAAATAATTTTCAAAAAACAATGGAAAATCTTAATAACTCTTCAAAAAAACTTGATGAAATGATACCACGTTTAGGTGCTTTTGCGGACAAGAGTGCTAAATGGGAAGATGATATGTTTAAGACATTTAACTCTATTATGAATAGTTATCTTGGAATCAGAGGTACAATGGATCTATTTAAAGAATCATTGCAAAGCGGAGATTTTAATATAAAAGAGATATCCAGCGATATTATTCCTACTATGAACAACACTCTATTAGGGATGCAAGAGCTAATTATAAAAATACAAGAGGCTGTAAATAAATATGAAAGAAGTCCTAGTGATATGATTTTTATGAAAGAACAAATCAAAAAAGGGCCGGGGGAGGATTGATAAATGAGGTTGTTTTTTATTACAATAGTGATGTTCTTAGTCTCAGGGTGTAGTACGATTAAGCCTTCTGTGACTGAGTATAGAGTTATTACTAAGAATATTCATAGCAACAGTGTTGCAAGAGAATGCAGGGATAAATCATTAAAGGTTGCACAAGCATTTAGTTCACCCTCATTGATGTCACTAAAAATGGATTACGCTGAAGCAAATAATAGAGTATTCTCTTATTCACAAGCACAATGGCAGGAGTCTCCAAATAACTCCATAACAATGCAAATACTAAGAAATATAAGAGATGCAAATATTTTTAAAAGTGTTCAAGTCTCAAAGTCCAGAAGTAAAAACAGTTTGATTATAGAGACAAATATAGAGGAATTTATGCAGTTTTACAGCGAAGAAATGAACGAATCTTACGTAAATATTGTACTTAGTTTAACACTTGTTGACTCTAAGACAGCCCTAGTTATCTCTGCAAAAACATTCAGCTCTAAAGTGAAATCTAAAACTCTTGATGCTAAGGGTGGAGTAGAGGCTTTAAACACTGCTTTGTCTAAAATCATCTCTCAAAACATAGAGTGGCTTGCTGGGGTTTGTAAATGATTAAAGAGAGTGAGTATAAAAAAAGAAGAGATACTTTAGCAAAAAAATTGTCTAATAATTCTATTGCAATTGTTTTTAGCTCAGAACAAACTACCCGTTCAAACGACACAGAGTACCCATATAGACAAGCTAGCAACTTCTATTATCTTACTGGTTTTAAAGAGGATAATGCACATTTGGTTTTCCTAAAAACAAAAAATAAAGTTAAGAGTATTATGTTTGTTCAAAAGAGGTATCAATCAATAGAGCTTTGGAGTGGCGAGCGCTTAGGCGTAAAAAGAGCAAAAAAAAGATTTTTGGTAGATGAAGTATATGTCAGTGATGATTTTAAGACAAAGATAAAAGAGTTTATGGCAGGTAAAAAACATCTATATAGTGACCTTAATCCTAAAGATAAAAGAGTAAAGAAGCTTTTAAAACTATCAAGAAATTTTAAAACTCATCAAAATATATCAGAGATTATACAAAAGATGAGGCTCTTTAAATCTTCTGCTGAGATTGAGTTGATTAAAGAGGCCATTAATATAACTACAAAGGCTCATCACAGAGTTATGAGCAGTGATAAAGTAGACAAAAATGAGCTTGAGTTACAAGCTATGATTGAGTATGAGTTTAAGAAAAATGGTGCATACAGTGATGCATATACATCAATAGTGGCATGTGGCAACAGTGCAAATACCCTTCATTATATTGAGAATAACAAATCTTTAGTTGAGGGAGAATTGATTTTGATAGATGCAGGTTGTGAGTATAACTATTATGCAAGTGATATCACAAGGACAATTCCTGTAAATGGAAAATATACGGATTCTCAAAGAGAGTTGTATAATTTAGTTTTAGAGACTCAAGAAAAAATTATCAATATGATTAAGCCAAATGTTAAAAGAACTAGTTTGCAGAAGAGAGCAGAGAAGTTACTCACTAAAGGCATGATTAAGCTTGGAATATTGAAGGGTGATTATAAAAAATTAATTAAAAAACAGGAACATAAGAAGTATTACCCGCATGGTATTGGTCACTGGATGGGGATAGACGTACATGACCCTGCACCATACAAAGATGATAAAGAGCAAGAGATACCACTGCAAAAAGGAATGGTTTTAACAATAGAACCGGGATTGTATATAGATAAAGATGATAAATCTGTACCAAAAAAGTATAGAGGTATCGGTATAAGAATAGAAGATGATATATTGGTTACAAAAGATGGATATGAAAATTTATCAAAATCTATTGCTAAGACAATAGAAGAGATAGAGGATATCTATTTAAAGTCTTAGTGCTACAAATGTGAGAAAAAGAGTTGATTTTTTAACTGTTATATGAATATGACCAACCTGTTAAGCTTTGATTTTTTGCTTCACTGAAGTTATCTGAATCAGCTAAAAAATCCATAACAAACATAGGGGCATGAGGAATGCTATTCATATCTTCTTGTTTTACTAAAAGTAAAGGCATTGGAGTCTCTTGTATACTCTCAGAAAATCCAACAGGCATTATTTGGCTCATAAGCTCTTTTGGATTTGTGATGCTGTTTTCATCAAGAAATTTATCTAAAATAGCCTCTTGAATATCTTTAGGCAGCTTCTCTGGTGTATTTAAAAAAAATGTAAAATGGATAGGTGTCTCTTTAAAATTATCTGGAGCAGGGGCTGCCATAATAATATATTCAACACCATTTAAGTGCTTTTGTATTTCACCGGGTTCTAAATATCTTAATGTTTTTATAGCTTCAGTTTTCAATTAATTAGTATCTCCGTCTATTAGTGGTTTTCCTATCTCCTCTTCAATCTCTCGTTGAAGTTTTGACATCTCAAATCTAACTTTGTCCATAACAGGGAGGGGGACGTTATCATCCTTACTCCATCTTACTTCATCAATATTTCCGCCATAATCTGCACCAAGTTCTTCGACTTTTTTAGAGTATTCTGATAAATCTTTACAAATTTCTACTCTGTTATCTACAGTATCTTTTAGCTCTATATACCAATCTTCACTGCTGCTATCAGCCATTTTGATGGTCGATTCAAATATTACAGACAAAACCTACCTCTGTGTTTTATCGAATTTTTTTGTAAATGTTGCCAAATCGTCTTTTTTCTTCAAATCACCATTGTATGTGATATTTGATAAGTCTACTTCGTCATCATTTAAAATTTTTGGAACAGCATCACCATTGGCGATTACTTCCATATGTGCATCAAGCTCATCTTCACTATATGCCATCTGCATATCTGCTGTAATAACATGCGGTATTGCTTCTATTACTCTTAGTTTCTCAAGCTCCTCTGAAACACCGTTGCCTTCTATAGTGATGATAATTCTACCCTCTTTATCATGCATATGATAATCACATACTTCACAATCTTTCAGGTTCTGCACTACTTCATCCAGATATTTTGGCACTGTTTTAACTACTATACTTGATATATTCATTTTACTACTCCGTTTGATGATTTATTCATAGATTATTCTTCTTATTCTTTCACCATTTTCTTGGCGGATTTTATCATATAGTTTCTGATGTTCTAATTTATCACTGTGACTAATAGGTGTCCTCAGTGATTTATACTCGACTAAAACACCATCTTTATAGAGACCCGAGACAATAGCTTTAACCCAATAGTAACCTCCGTCTTTGCGCATGTTTTTTACAATATTAGTCCACTTTTTTTTACTCTGTATAGTCTCCCATAGCTCTTTAAATACAAGGCTCGGCATATCAGGGTGTCTTACTATACTATGAGGTTTTCCCAATAGCTCCTCTAATTTGTAACCACTTATTTCACAAAATAGTTCATTTGCGAATGTGATGTTTCCATTTAAATCAGTTCTTGAAATAATTAGCTCATTATGTGGAACTTCTGTCTCTATTAAAAATTCACTTTGGTTATACTCCATCTCTCACTCCTTATCTATTTCATCTTGTATAAATTAATAGTTTTATTATATCCTGATACCAAAAACTCATCTTCATTTATAAACAGTATCTTAGATAGAGTAATCTTATTACCGCCAAAGAGTCCCAGACTTGCTTTCGTCTTTGTATTAAAGATAGAAACATTGTTGTTTTCATCACTTGAATAGGCAACTTTTGCACCACTTGGAGATAGACCGACACTGTAAATTAAAAACTTTGATTTTTTATAGTATGCTGAGTTGAGTTTTGGTCTGTATATAACGGCTCTGCGATCTTTTCCGGCAGTAGCTATTATGCTGTTTTTATAATCAACCTGAAAGACATTATCTAAATTTTGTCCGGACAATGTTTTGATATGTGCACCATCCTTAGTGTTAAGAATTTCTAAATCACCACTCTCATCTGCGATAACAACTTCACTCTTTTTCTCATTTAGGGAAAAGTCTGAAAACTTTGCACCGGAGACCTGAACTAACCAGTTCTGCTTCTCTTTTTTTATGTCATAAGATATAAGTTCATTGCTCAATAGTGCTAGAAGAATTGTATTTTTATCAAGAAATTTTGCTTTTGAGATAGTAAGAGCTTTTGTGAAATCAATGATAAGCTCTGTTTTGTTGTTTTGATGAATATGAACTCTTCTAAAACCCTGTTTTGTTTGAGAAAGAATTAATATCTTATCATCGAGTATATCCACAGAATAAACTTTGGAATCAATATCATCACCGAGGAAATCTTTTATTTTTTTTAGTTCTATTTTTCTTATAAGTTGTCTGCTTTTAAAATCAAATATATCAACACTGCCTGCGTCGGTAGCAGCGTAAATTTTACCACTGTCATAAACCAAGTCAATAACAGCTCCGCTGGACTTGAAATGCGTTATTGGTTGTTTTATCTCTACTGAAAAAAGTGAAGATATCAGGAGAGTTAAAAGAATGAGTGTTTTCATTACAATACCCTTATATCTATAGCATATGTTGGACATTTGTTTATACAAAACCCACATGAGGTGCATTTATTATTTATGACTGGCATAAACATAGCAGCAAAATCAATGGCGTTGTCTAAACATGGATCCTTACAAGAGAAACACATAGTATGATTCCAACTTAGACACTTACTATTGTCAATAGTGACATCTGCATTAATAAATTTTTTATCTGCAAGGTTAAGTACACCGAATTCACATGCTTTTGCACACTCATCGCAATAGGTGCAACCGGATTTTGAGAAGTCTAAATATGGAGTCTTATCATCTGTTATCTTTATTATCTCTACTTCACAAACAGTGGCGCATTTCGCATCGCACTTGCTACACTCATTGTGAAATAGAGACTCATCTCTAAAGTATGGTGGTCTTAGCAGTTTCTCTTGCTTCTTAGTGGCGTTAAAAGATGAAGCAAGAGAGCCAAAAAGCTCTCTTCTTGTATTCATTGAGTACCTCTTTTGTTTACTGGCAGAGCCAGTAACAATTAATTTTAGTGCTTAGTCCAAGGACTGACACCGGCAGGAGAATGTGCGTTTTCAACATCTTCCGGTGTAACATAGTTTGCACCACCTTTAATTGTGTCTAAAGATTCAGTTAGAGATGTTCCGCTCCATCTTGATTTTTCAGCACCATCTTTTTGTGAGTAAACAGCTTCAAAAGTATTTTCAACCGCTAAATTACCTTGAGATTGCGGGGCATGACACTGCGTACAGTTAAATCTTGCACCTTGAAGATGAGTCGTCTCTTTAATAGAAACCTCATTTTTGTAGTTGTCAACCTCTTTTTTAAACATCCCGTTTTTAACAATATTATGAGGTCTAAAGTTTGTAAAGTGTGATACCGGAATAGGCGTTGCACCCATAGAACCTGCAATATCCGGCATATGGCAACTTATACATCTGTTGTCATTTACTTTAATAGGCAGCATTCCAATTGTATCATGTGGAATCATAGGCGGAGCATCTTGGAATGCTCTTTTAATCTTAGTGCTTGTAGTAGCTTGTGCTCTTCTATATTCAGTTTTAGAGGCTATAGTGCTATCTTCCGTATACAAGTCGGTTTTTCTTAAACCTAAAGAGGCTTCAGTCACAACCTCTGATACCATTGTTTTAGATGTAGGTTTAGCTTTATCACCACAACCGACCATTAGTAGTGCTGCAGCAACCAAACCAATCGTTATCTTACTTATTGCTTTCATTTTACTCTCCCGTTTGTTTGTTTTTTACTAGTTTTCGTATTGAAAAACTAAGAGCTTCATCATCACACACTTCGATACATCGAGCGCAGTTTGTACACTCACCTGAAAGTACAGGCAGGCTCTCTTTACCAATCATGTGCAAGACCTGTTGCTCAGGACAAATAGTTTTACATTTCATACATAAGGTACAGTTCTCTTCGGAGTGCTGTACCCTTATTAGACTAAATTTACCTATCAGTGAATAAAATCCACCAAGTGGACATACATGTCCACACCATCCATTTTTTAGGACGAATAGGTCAAAAAGAAAAATTATGAGCATCGCTGCCCATCCAAAACCTAAACCAAATATAATGCCTCTGTGAAGCATAGATATTGGTGATATAAATTCAAAGGCTGTAGTGCCCATTGCAATCGATATAATCAAGCTTAATGCTAGAACCCAGTATCTCATACTGCGCGAAGCCGGCTGTCGTCTTGAGATACTGTCTACACCAAGTTTTCTTCTTAGCAGTGCTGCTGCATCTGTTACTAAATTTACAGGACAAACCCAACTACAAAAGAGACGTCCTCCGATGAGTAGATAAATAATAGTAACAATAAATGCACCTATAAGCACATCAGTTGCTATAGCAGCACCTGCTGCAAACATTTGCAGTACAGCATAAGGGTCACTTAATGGAATAACATTTAAAAAAAGTGAGGAACTAAGATTTCCCATCAGAATAGTCCATCCCCAAGCATTTGCTCCAAAATATAGCACTAGCAGACCTATCTGAGTAAATCTTCTAAAAAATAGGTATCGGTAGTTATTCCAAAGATTTCTCATTAGTATAAATCCTCCATCCCACTATTTAAAGAGTCAATAGCACTTTTCTTACTTATCTCGGTTGTTGTTTTGATTTCTGAGGCATTTTCTAAACGCTTTTCGTCATCTTTATCCCAACCTTTAATATAGTAATTACCTGCCTTACCCGTTGCAACTTCTCTAGGAAGCACAAATATAGATGCTTTTTCTGTTACACAGGCTTTTTCACATAATCCGCAACCAGTGCAGATATCAGCATGAACAACAGGCTTCATAAAAGCGTGTTTGCCGGTTCTCTCATTTTTTTCGTATTCAACTGATATAGCTTCACCCAAAAGAGGACAAGCTCTATAACATGCATCACATTGAATTCCCCAAAAAGCTATACAACTCTCCTCATCAATAACTGCTAGACCCATATCGGCAATATTTATATCAAGCTCTCCATCTGTCGTAACACTAGATTCATCAAGTGCACCTGTGGGACACACAGGTACGCAAGGAATATCTGGACACATATAACAAGGAATATCTCTAGGAGTAAAATATGGAGTTCCTAAAGGTTTATTGTCACCTGGCTTAGCAAGCAATAGTGTATCGTAAGGACATGCTTCAACGCATAGACCACACTTAATACATGTTTTTAAAAAATCTTCTTCTTTAATCGCTCCTGGTGGACGCAGCAGAAGCTGTGAAGCCGTTACTTCATCAACATAAGCACTCCACACAAAGCCGCCAAGTGCTGTTATTCCAGCACTTCTAGCTATATTAAGAATAAATTTTCGTCTATCACTTACTATTTTATTTTTCATTTTGTCAGTCATGTTTTGAAGAAAATCAAAACTCTCCTTATCCTTTAGTTACTAAATTATGCTTTGTAAATTTTTACAGCACATTTTTTGAAGTCTGTCTGCTTTGACATTGGACATGTCGCATCTAAACACACTTTGTTGATAAATACTTTTTCATCGAACCAAGGTACGAATACTAAACCTCTTGGAGGTCTGTTTCTACCACGAGTTTCAACTCTGGCTTTAACTTTGCCTCGACGAGACTCAACCCATGCAAGTCCACCCTGTTTAAGGTCTTTCTCTTTTGCATCTTGAGGGTGCATATAGCATAGCGCTTCTGGAACAGCACGGAATAGTTCAGGTACACGCATAGTCATTGTTCCTGAGTGCCAGTGCTCTAGTACACGACCTGTACATAACCAGATATCGTAGTTTGTATCAGGCATTTCTGGAGGATCCATATACGGACGAGCAAAAATCTTCGCTTTATTTGCCAAAGATTTCTTCTTAGAGCTTTTATCTTTACCTGTTAGGTTACCATATTGCAATGCTTTAGCAAGTGTTCCGTAGAATGCGTGAGAATTACCGCTCTCTTTAGTAGCCTTAGCCGCATATGGATCATATTTAGCATTAAACCTCCACGCTGTCTCTTTCCCGTTGACAACAGGCCATTTAAGACCACGAACTTTATGATACATGTCAAATGGTGCAAGGTCGTGACCATGTCCACGGGTGAATGCAGCATACTCTTCCCAAAGGTATTTTTGAATAAAGAAACCATATCCTTTAAATACTTTTCCGTCAGAACCAACAACATCTCTGCTGTCTCCAAAACCGTCTGAATTATCATAACCGGTTTGAATAGGATCTTTTTGATCTAGTTTGTAGCTGGTCGCAACCTTATTAGCAAATAGTATTTCATACATAGTAGTATTTTCACTGTAACCCATTGCCTTTGCCTGTTCTATAACACTAGGGAGTGCTTTTTTTCTTGGACCTGATGGTTCGTAAGAGCCCCACAAGTCTTTAACGGTAAATCTTTTAGAAAGTTCGACCCATTGCCAAGTATCACTCATTGAATCACCTACCGGAACTACTTGCTGTCTCCAGTGTTGTGTACGACGTTCAGCATTACCGTAGGCTCCCCATTTCTCATACATCATAGCAGATGGCAAGATAAGGTCAGATACTTTAGCTGAAATACCTGGGTATCCGTCAGAAGTAACAATAAAGTTATCCATCTCTCTAGCTGCCTTGATCCAGTGATGAGCTGATGCAGAGTCCTGGTAAGCATTACAAACATTTACCCATGCAAATTTTACCAGACCATCTTCAATATCACGGTGGATTTTCATAATGTGTTGTTTACCAACACCGTTTAGAGTTCCCTCAGGAATCATCCACTTGTTTTCTGCTATTTTTCTATGTTTTGGGTTTTTTACCATCATATCAGCTGGAAGTCTGTGTGTAAATGTACCAACTTCACGAGCAGTACCACAAGCAGAAGGCTGACCAGTTAATGAAAAAGCTCCATCACCAGGGTTAGCTTGTTTATTTAGCATAAAGTGAACATTATATGCAAGTGTATTAGTCCATGTACCACGAGTATGTTGATTCATACCCATTGTCCAGAAAGATACTACTTTTCTACCCTTCTCAATATACAAGTTAGCTAACTCTTGAAGCTTCTCTTTGAAATCTGCAATACTCTCATCAGGATTACCTTTTACGAGATTTGCAGTGTAATCTAATGTGTACGGCTCTAAAGATTTTTTATAATCTTCAAATGAAATTTCCCAGTGACCTAAGGTACCACCGGTATGCTTCATAGTGTCACCTGCTTTATAACCATATGGCTCTAGAGCAGGACCCTCTTTGTTAGAAACAGTTGTTTTCATCTCTTTATTGATAGTTTGCATCTCTAAAGCAGAGTAGTTACCTGCACTGCCATCTTTGTTTACCGGAGACATAGCTTTATCACCGGCTCTTCTCATCCCATAACCGATATTTACCGGACCGGCTGCAAAAATCATATTTTTATTAACAAAGTCCCAGTCAATAATTTTCTCAGCCTCATCCCTCATTACAATCTCTCTTGCAACATAGTTCCAAAGAGCAGTATCAGTATTTGGTGAAAAGATGATTTCAGTATCAGCTAAATCTGATGTCCTGTGCGTATAAGTTTGAATAGAGATGACTTTTACTCTCTCTGGATCTGAAAGTTTTCTGTCAGTTACACGAGACCAAAGAATCGGGTGCATCTCTGCCATATTTGAACCCCAAGATACGATAGTATCAGTAAGTTCTATATCATCATAACAGCCAGAAGGTTCATCAACACCGAAGGTTTGATAAAAACCGACAACTGCCGATGCCATACAGTGACGAGCATTTGGATCGATTGCGTTCGAACGAAAGCCCGCCTTCATCATTTTTTGAGCTGCATAACCCTCTTGAATAGTGTACTGACCTGATGCAAATACGGCAACAGACTCAGGCCCACCATGTTTTAGTGCTTTTCTGATATTGACTTCCATCTCATCATAAGCTCTCTCCCATGATATCGGGACAAATTTACCTTTTTTGCTAAATTTACCATCAGCACCAACTCTAAGCAGTGGTTGCGTGAGTCTATCCGCACCATACATAATCTTAGCATTAAAATAACCCTTAATACAATTAAGACCTCTGTTTACGGGTGCTGCCGGGTCTCCTTTAACAGCAACAATTTTCCCATTTTTTGTTGCCATCATAATACCACAACCTGTACCACAAAAACGACAAGCTGCCTTGTCCCATCTCCAGTCGCCTTCAGCTTGGCTCGCACGTGCTTCCAGCTCTGCCGGAACGCTCATTCCAACCGCTGCCGCTGCAGATGCTGCCGCTGAACTTTTAAGAAATTCTCTTCTAGAAAGTGACATATCTTCTCCTGTTTGATAATTTTAAAAATCTAATAGTATAAAACTACTATATCTCCATATTTTGTTAAGGTGTCCATTAACAATATAAATAGTATCACGTTGAGCAGTTTAAAACCATTGACTTATGTCAAGAAGCCGTCAATTATTCTTAAGTTTGATTTAGTTTGTCAGAATTGTAGATATAAGTAGCACTAAAGAGAGATAATATTATTGTTTAATATCTTGACAATCTCTTCTTAGCTCTTCTAGCTCTTTTTTTAGATTTGAGAGTCTTTTTGTTGAGTTAATCAACTCTTCTGTAGATTCGATAACTATATCTTCACTATTACTTAAATGTTTTGCAGCTGATGCTTTGTCTTTTAGTTCATCTAATATGATATCAAACTCATCAGTCAACTCTTCTAGTTTAGATGAGGCTTCTTTAGATTGATGAAGTGCTTCATCGGAGTGTTCCATAGCGGAATTTATTTTTTTGATAAAGCAGTTTATTGTATCACTTGCTTCAATGATTTCACTCTCACTTTCAGGCTCTAGTTTTAATGGAGTCAGATTTGATATATCTTGATTCTTCATTAGCATTTTGGAGTACATCATAAAGGAGCTAACATTAGCCTCTATGGACTTTAGTTGCATAAGTGAATATATATATAGCAAAAAAAGCGTAATAGCAGATAAGTATTGAAAGCTTTTTATGAAGTTAGTTTTATCTTCACTATGATTTGTATACATAGTTACAAGCTTATCTACACTATATAGCAGTATTGTATTGTTAGTATATATTGAATCAACTATCTTCTTTAAGTCATCTTTTTTCTCGGGGAGTGATTTTGTGAGAAGTTTGAAGTTTTTAACATCTTCATAAAATCTCATCCACTCACTGTTTATCTCCATTAGTTGATTAGATATTTGATAAGTTGGCACAGGAGATATTCCTTTATTTTTGTCTCCGTGTCTTAGTGTACCTAAGCTTTGAGTAAACTCATCACAGGCTAAGTCTAATTCATAAAAATCTTGTGTAGAGTTATAGTATATATAAAAAATATTTTTTGCTATCTTTTGAGTTAACATTCTCTGCTTACCGGCGATATTTATTATAAGCGCATCTTTGATATTTTGGTGGTTTAAATATATTGTTGTTCCAATTACAATACTAATTAAGAGTATCAGAAGAGCGCCTATTAGTTTGATTTTTGTACTGATTTTATTTGGCTTTTTCATATTGTTCCATTCATATATATACTTTGGAGTAATTCTATGTTTAAAATTACAACATCTGAGTTTTCAATATCTATAATTGAACTTCTTTTTAACTTTTTTAAAACCCTAGAGAGAGTTTCAGGCTGGATATGTAACATGAAAGAGACCTCATGTCTTTTTAACGAGTTAAACATCTCTAAATTATCACATAGAGTATAGGCCACTTTTGCCGTTGCATCAAAAACAAGTTCTCTGTTTACGACACAGTGAAGCTGTTGCGTTTTTTGCAGTATCTCATTTATAAACTCATTATTTAGTATGTTTTTTGATAAAAACTGAGTTTTGAGCTCTACATAATTCACTTCTAGTACAATACTGTTCTCCATAAACTCTGCATTTGAAAAACAGTGTATTATATTATTCTCGAGTGTTGTAAGTTCAGAGATAAGAGAGTTTTTATATATGTGATATAGAAATATCTCATTTTCAAATTTATCTATTTTGTATACCTTTAAAAGTCCGGATACTAAAAAAAAGATTTTGTTGTTTGTATCGTTTTCATAGTATAAAATAGAGTTTTTCGGATATGATGATATTTTTGAGATAGAGTTAATTATATTTAATTTTTCACTATTAAGTGAACTAAAAAAAGACAACTGTTTAATGCAATGTAATTTTTCATTCATATATGTTTATCAACTTCTTTAAAACTGTTTTAGCGATATTGTTTTTTTACTAATCTTAGGCATAATGTATTTTATCATAAAATATACTTCCTTAAAGAAAAGAGTATTTATATTTGGCATAGTGTTTGCTTAAGTTAAGATATATTTTAGAGGGGATCTAATGAATTTTATAGAGGCATTAAAGCTAAAAAGCAAACTTCTTTTTATTTTTATTATTATAACTATAGGTCTTGTTGTCATAGGAATAATGGGTGCAATAAACCTTAACTCAATGAAAAAGAATTTAGACTCTCTCTATTTTGGCTCACTTGTGCCAGTTATTGAACTCAGTAGCATCCTTCAAACATATCATGGAAACTTAGCTAATACTATATACAAAGCGAATAACTCTGAAATAAGTCAAAGTGAAGTGGAAGCACAAATAAAAAATGCAGTAAGTCGAATTGAAAAAGAGTGGAAAAGTTATGAAGTTCATTTTAAAAGAGATGAGGAACTTCAATATATAGAGTACACAGCAACAGAAATAAAAGCTACAAACCAATATTTTACCAATATTTTAAAATCTGTTGAGGATGGTTATGACATAAAAGATCTATCAATTAGTAATTTTGAAAAAAAGATTTCACATATTCATAAAATAGTGAATAAGCTGATTACTTATGAAGTAAAAGTTGCTAAATATGAGAGAAAAAACTTTTTAAAAGTCTATGACTCTATACTTTTAGAGGTTGGGTCTATTTTAATTATGGTGATTTTTGGGGTTATGATTATCTCATACTACGTTTTCAAAAGTATTCAAAATGATCAAACTGCACTAGAGATAACAACAAAGAAATTAAAAAGAGCAAATAAAAAACTGGAAAATGTTTCATATACAGACTCTTTGACAGGTTTATATAACAGAAGATATTTTAATCTTATATATGACAGAGAGCTAAAGAGAGCAAAAAGAACCCACAGCTATATAACATTTATGATGATAGATATTGATTATTTTAAACAATATAATGATACCTATGGGCATATAGAGGGGGACTTTGCGCTGAAAAGTGTTGCGAAAGTTTTAAAAGATGCACTAAAACGCCCTGGTGATTTTGTATTTAGACTAGGTGGCGAAGAGTTTGGAATACTTCTTACTGAGACTGGAGAGTCTAATAGTGCGATAATAGCTCGCAATATTTGTGATTTTGTGAGAGCTCGTGAGATTAAACATGAAAATTCCAAAGTTAATGAGTTTGTAACCATCTCTATCGGTGTTGCCTGCTGTATAGCTGATGAAGCACTTAAAGAGGAAATCTTGATAACTCGTGCTGATGAGATGCTTTACAAAGCAAAAGAGAGTGGAAGAGACAGGTATAATATAACTACGAACGTCAGTGATGCAACACCTCTGGTTATAAATAATATTAGTGCTTAAAACAAACTATTGTGTTTCTGCCACTATTTTTAGCGCTGTATAAAGCCTTGTCTGCTCTTACCATTGGTGCATCAATATTTTTATCACTCTTACAATCAATACTGTCAATCCCTAAACTTATAGTAAAGTTTATCGTGCTGTTTCCATCAATCTCAATAGACTCATTTTCAACAGTTTCTCGAAGCAGGTTTGCAATTGTAAGTGCTCCATCTATATCTGTATTTGGCAGTAGTATTATAAACTCTTCTCCACCAATTCTTGCAACTACATCACTTGATCGAGTCTGCTTTTTTAGAATTAGAGAGAGCAGCACTATTACATCATCTCCGACGGCATGTCCGTAAGAGTCATTTATACTTTTAAACTTATCTATATCAAGTATTATGATGCTGAGTGGAGTTTTGTCTCTTTTGGCAATATTAATTAAATCTTGAGAAATATCTTGAAGATATCTTCTATTATATAAGTTTGTTAAAGGGTCTCGAATTGTTTGCTCCTTTAACTTGTTTTGTACTTTGATAAGTTCTTCATTTAAGAGTACAATATCAGTTATGTCATGGCGCATTGCAATGTAGCCTATAGTTTCATTTTTTTTGTCAAATATTGCACTTACTGTGGCATCTACCCAGTAAAAACTGCCATCTTTTTTTCTATTTTTAATTCTACCTTCCCAAGTTTTGCCCTGTTTTAGTAACTGCCACATATTTTTAAAAGCTTCAGCACTCATATCAGTATGTCTCACAATATTGTGATTTTTATTTAAAAGCTCTTCTTTGGAGTAACCGGAGATTTTGCAAAAAGCATCATTTACGTAGGTGATTATGCCTTTCTTATCGGTTTTTGATATGATTGTTCTGTAGTCGACTGCCTTTTTATAGTTCATTAAAAGATCATGTTGTTGCTTTAGTTCATTGGCTTTTTTATAAGAGGTAATAAAGAGAATAATTAAGCTTGTAAATCCAACTAGCCATAAAAAAATGTGTACAATAAAGTTTAGATCGGTATGCTTGTCAATTTCAAGATTATCTATATATATCTTCTTTAAATCTATATTTGTAAACTCAATTAGTTTATCTATCGCACTGGTAGATAGAATAAACCATTGTGAAGCACTTAAAGTGACACTGTTTAATGTTGATTTATCTGCAACTTTATTAATGACTTCTAGTGTCTTTTTAACTGTTTCGTCGTTTAAGATTTCATTTATATATGTATATTTTATTTTGTAGTCATCACTCAATCGTAAACTATTTAAATGATTATTTAGTGATATCTTTAGGTATATTATTTCTGATAGACTTTCTTGCGTTATATCTTTTGACTCAAGTATTATTCTAATCTTTGTTCGTAATTGACTAATTATCTCTTGTAGCATAGATAGTTCAGTGTTAAAAAAGAGTTTATGTTTAATGTAGTTATGATTTATATGTAGTATTTGCTCATATTGAAGATGCAACAAGTTTTGAATTAAATTGGTGTAGTTGCTAAAAATATCATATTGATTATATTTTAAACTATCAATGTTCTCTATTATTTTAGCTCTTTGTGAATTTAATGATATTTTATAGTGTGTTGTGATTTTCGTATCATTTATAACTCTTCTTGTTTCATTACGCTGATTCATAAGAGCTTCATGATTTTTTTTGTTGTTTAGTCTGAAACTTATAGCGGATAAAGCGCGTTCTTTTTGTAGTGCGTTAATAAAAAAGTGTAGATTTTTAATATTGTTTAGAGAAGATTTTGAGACTTCTGATGCTGCCTGTTGCAGTCTTAAACCTTTATATTGTGTATATGTAACGATACTTGCTGTTGTAACAATAATTACAATAGTTATATTGATTATATATTTGTAGTTGCTTATTTTTGATATTTTGTCACAGGTGAATCTATACATAATTATTCCAATATAAAGGACTAATGTCCATTTTTAAATCTAAATTCATTCTCTAAGAGAAGTGGTCTGATTTTATCCTTGAGTTCTCCCTGAAATTCCATCCATCCATCTTTGAAACTGCCTCCGCACCCAAGTCTTTTTTTTAAAGTTTTAAGTGTCGCTGCTGAATCATTTTTAGGAAGATGAAATTCACCGACAAGGGTTACGGTTTTGCCGCGACGCTTCTCTTTTTTAAAAACTAAAAAGTGCTTAGAGGGCTTGTCCTCCTTGGTCGATGGCTCTAAGAGTTCATCAGATACGCTTGTTTTTCTTGGAGATTTGACTTCTGCCCAGCCGTCATCAATATCTGCACCAATAAAAAGATCTAGTTTTGTACCTCTGCTCATAGTATGTCCATTACTATTTTAGTCATCTGATTCCAATATATTTAAAGCGTGGAAATGTTTTTCCATCCACTTCAAGCTCCTCAAAAAACATGGTGTATGGTCTAACCCAAAGCCCTTCATCTCCGTACATAGCACGATATAAAACCATAAGCTCTTCGCTCTCGCTATCTCTAACTGTATCAATAACTTCATATCGATTACCTTTATAGTGCTCATATATTCCGGTTTTCATCACTTAACTACTTTTTGTGCCAACAGACTTATGTTGCTTTCATCGTATGAGCCATTTTTCAGACTCTTAAGTATATCGTCATAAGTGATATTTTTTGCATTGTAGAGTACAATAATAATCTCATCACCCATTTTTAAAAATGTACTCTCTCCGTAAGGTGTATATCTGGTTGCACCGATGCTGATAATTGCTTCTTTAGGGTATTGGCATGCAGATATATATTCACTTAAAGGTTCTAAGGGACCGAACTCTTTTTGTGTGTTAATTTGATTAAGCATCCAATCAAGCAGTTTTTCATAAAAATAGCTGTAACCACTTAGCTCAACATCTTCGCCATAAGCATTTACTTCCTCATCACGACGTAAAAAACTGCATATTGAGTAGTTGTCCATAATCCCGCCATCGCTAAACTTATCAATTGCTATTAAGTTTTCACTTATACCTTTTGAAGCTTCGCCCCAGTTTTTTTTATCACTGATTTTGTTTGCACCGGCTACACGGATAGAGCAATCATTGTAAGCGCCAAAATGAGTAGGTATAATGCGAGAGAGTCTGTTATTTGTATATTCTAGTTTACATGTCAGTCCAACTTCCGGTTCTGCTTGAATATTTTGTTCTTTAGAGGGAAGTTTAATAGTTTTACTTGAAAGAGGGTAGGTAGTTAAAATTTCTTTAGCTTCGGGTACAGGTTTAGGAAGATAAAAAGGAAACATCCCTTTTGGAGCTGCTTCATCCGCTGTAATAATATCTTTAAACTCTTCTAGTTCACCGGCTTGATCTAGGTGAAGAGCAAAATTGCCTGCAATTCCTAAACCTAAGAAGTTTATATAGTCTTTCATAACTATCCTTTAGACTCTATCGCAAAGCCAAGATATTGCTCTGCTTGATTGTAATTTTATAAGAATAAAAACTATATTATTTAGTTTCTTTTGATTCTGCATACTCTTCATAAGAGCCTTGAAAATCAGTGATACTTCCATCAGCATGAATTTCAATAATTCTACTAGCAAATGCATCAAGTAACTCACGGTCATGGGATACACATATTACATTACCTTTGAAACTTAAAAGTGCTTCACCAAGTGCAACAATAGCTTCAAGATCAAGGTGGTTTGAAGGCTCATCAAGAACTAAAAAGTTTCCACCCTCTAGCATCATTTTTGAGAGCATCATTCTGTGCTTTTCACCACCAGAGATACTTACTACTGATTTTTCTTGCTGTTCACCATTAAAAAGCATACGTCCAAGACAGTTTCTTATCTCAGCAATATCACGCTTAGGGTCATATGCTCTTAACCAGTCATAAAGCGTTCCATCTCCATTGATTGTGTCTGCCGTATCTTGTGGAAAGTAGCTGTTTTCAATAGTAGCACCCCAGTGAATTTCACCGGAAGTAGGTTTCATCTCTTCCATCATGATTTTAAGTAGAGTTGTCTTACCTGCGCCATTTGGTCCAATAAGTGCAACTTTTTCTCCTGGAATGAATTTTAAACTTATATCTTTAAGTACTTCGTTATCACCATAAGAGTGGTTAATCCCAACTAGGCTAAGAGCCTCATCCCCCATCTCTCTTTTTGCTTTAAAAACAATACTTGGATCACGACGAGATGATGGTTTAATATCTTCTATAACAAGTTTATCAAGCTGTTTTTGACGTGAAGTAGCTTGTTTTGCTTTTGATGCATTAGCGCTGAAACGACGAACAAAAGCTTCTAGTTGCTCTTTCTCTTTCTCTTTTTTAGCATTGTCTAGTTCATTTTGTTGAGCAATAACATTTGCTGCTATATACCAGTCATCAAAATTACCTGTAAATTCACGAATTTTTTGGTAGTCAACATCAAGTATATTTGTAACAACAGAGTTAAGAAAGTGTCTATCGTGAGAGATAACAACCATTGTACCTTCATGACGTTGAAGTTCATTTTCTAGCCAGCTAATAGTCTCTATATCGAGGTTATTTGTAGGCTCATCAAGGAATAGTACATCTGGTTTAGGATATAGAACCTGAGCTAAAAGAACTTTAAATTTATCAGCACTGTCTAAGCTTGACATTAAATCAGTATGTTGACTTGCAGGGATACCAACGTTTTCAAGTATTTTTGCAATATTAACATCATACTCATAAGTAGGGTCTTCTTCAACAGAGATAACCTCTAGTTCGGCTAAGCGATCGTTTACAGCATCATCTTCGAAATCACCGGTTGTGTAAAGTTCTTCTTTCTCTTTTATCGCATCGTAAAGTCTTTTATTTCCATAAAGAACGGCATCCATAATTGTGAACTCTTCAAAAGCAAATTGATTCTGCCCTAGAACACCAACTTTTAAGCCGTTTTCAACACTGATATCACCCTCGTATTCATCAATCTGACCGGAGAGTATTTTTAAAAAAGTAGTTTTTCCGGCACCGTTGGCACCTATAAGACCATATCTTTTATGTCTGTCTAATTTAAGGTTTATATCTTGAAATAGAACTCTATTCCCAAAGCGCATAATTAAGTTGTTTACATTTACCATGATTGTTTTCCTGCTATTAGATCTCGTACTATTTTAGTAAACTAAAATAGTATTCAGGCACTAAAGTTATGCCTTCAGGCAAGATAGTGGATGAGCGTACCTATTATATTTTCGCGATTATAGCCAAGAGTAGTTTAAAACTTGATTTAATAATAGTTATAACTTAGATTTTACTATGTGGTTTATCCCAAAAATCATCATCCGGTTTACCTTGTTGCATATCTGTGAAATATTTTTCATGTGTTCTTTCAATTTCGGCACGAATCAGGTTTACGATTGCTTTTTGTGATGCTATCGGCTCTGGAAGCACACAATATTCACCCTCAGTTAACTCATCATTAAATTTATCCTGGTTAAAGTTTTTACCAAGGTATTTAACAATATATTTTAAATCTCTCTCTGCATTTCCCAGGCATGAAGTTGCACCGGGAGACGGGGTCATATTGAATATTAGACCTTCACCTGTAAAAATAGATGCTTCACCCAGCATAAGTTTTTGTTTATCCTTATCTAGCACTTGTGGACGGACCCCGCCGAAGCCATCAGCATAACTGAATTCATCAAGTTTAAGACCGGGCACAATTTTTCGAGCATCCTTTAAGAATAGATACTTGTTGAAAAATGGAATTTCAAAAAGAAAGTTTCTGAATATATAATTTCTAATATCACTCTCTTTAAGCAGTTTCCATAAAGCAGTGGCAATTTTTGAGTCAAAGCGAAGTGTTTTCCAAAAGTCCATATATGTTCCACTTTTGTAACGTTCTAGTTTTGGCAGTATTAGAGCAGTCGGTCCAAAGCGAGTGTTACCCTCAGCCAAGACATCAGGATCACCATGAAGGGCTGCAAAAGGTAGTTTTGGATTTTGAATCATATAAACCTTGCCATTTAAAAGTTTTTGATTGGTCATGTAAAAACTACCGGCAACCGGCAGACAACCAAGCTCTAGTCCAAAGCCCATCTTATGTGCTAAAAATAGAGAGTGTGCCCCGGCATCTACAACAACAAAATCTGCATAATAGGTGTCATTCTCAGTTTTAACTATATAGCCGCGCTTTTTACTCTTTTGTATATCTAAAACTTGAGTATTTAAAAATAGTTCGACCTCGGTATCCTGCTCTTTTTTAGCATTTTCAATAAATGATTTTGACATTTTTCCAAAATCAACAGTGGTCCATTGATCTTTGGTTCCTATTCCCACTATTTTTTCAGGTCTTTCATTACCGTTTTCATCAAAAATAACACGAGGTTCTAACTCTTTTAATCTCTCTTTGCTCCACACCTCTAGATATGGGAATAATTCAGAAAACTCTTCATAACGATGAAGTAAAAACTCAACCTCTTTCTCTCCTACACCTAAAGCCATCTTTTGGTGTGAAAATATAATCTCATTTTGATAATTATGCTGCAAACAGTATTTCTCAACCATCTTTGCAGTGCGCTTAGTAATACTTGCCTTCTCCAAAGTATAATTAGTTTCAATATCTCCAACATGTATAGTTTGAGAGTTACTTGTCCCACTTGAGTTCAGAGTCGCAATATCCCCATATTTCTCAATAATTCCTACAGAGTTAATATCAGTGTATCTTGCAAGTTCATATGCTAGAGCCGTTCCGGAAACACCTGCCCCAACTATAATTACTTCAAAGTTTTTAGTAGCCATAAAAAAATTCCCCTATATTTAAAATATATTTATGCGAATTGTAACAAATTTAGTATAAAATGCTCACATGCAAATAAGAGAACTAGATTTAAAAGAGCTTTTAACGGCCTATGAAGTGCTTTCACAGCTTCATACTCTTCTCTCATATAAAGAGTTTGAAGACCTGATATATGAGATGAGAGATATGGAGTATAAGATGCTCGGAATTATGGACGGTGAGAGATTAATAACCTATGCGGGTGTCAGTGTTGAAACTAATTTTTATCATAAAAGACATCTATTCGTGTATGAGCTAGTTACCGATGAAAAATATCGAAGTCAAAAGTTTGGTCAAATGATGTTGGAGTACTTAAATGATTACGCAAAGACAGCAATGTGTGAAAATATAGTCTTATCTTCAGCTTTTCAAAGAGAAAAGGCACACGAATTTTACGAAAAAAACGGTTTTGCTAAAAAGAGTTTTATTTTTTTAAAAAGTGTTTAGGCGCAACACTTTTTAAACTTTTTTCCACTTCCACAGGGACAGTTCTCATTTCTCTCAACTTTAGAGCTGAATAGTTTTCCATCAACGTACACCCATATACCATCTTCTAAAATAAAATTACTTCTTTCATGCAAGAGTTTAATGGAGTTGCTCTCTCTGTAGTATGCTTTAAACTCAACTTGTGTATCTCTGCTCTGTAACACATCAAGTTTGAGCCACTCAACTGAGTTACTGAACTCTTCAATAATCTCAATATCATCTACATGTTGGTTCTCTTTGAGAGTGCTAAGAACCAAGTATCTTCCATTGCCGCTTACATATGCACTATAACGGCTTCTCATCAGTTCTTCAGGGGTTGATGCTCTTTTTTTAGCATCTATTATTGCTCCACAGCATTCATCATAAATTTTATTATTTCCGCAAGTGCAGTTCATTTAGTTTCCATTTAGATTATAGTTTTTTGTTTGTGTTTAAAAAGTTTATGAAGTGTTAAAAGTAGTATGTAGATTAAAAATAAAGTTTGCAGAGCATCATTAAAGATAGACTCTGCAAAGTAAACACCCTATAGAGGAGTTACGTTCTCAGCTTGAGGACCTTTTTGACCCTCGCCAACTTCAAAAGTTACTCTTTGACCTTCAGCCAAAGAAACACGACCTGAGCCAGTGTTGTTTACTTGACGAAAGTGAACAAATATATCACTCCCACCATTGTCTTGTTGAATAAAACCATAACCTTTTTCTTCATTGAACCATTTAACTGATCCGTCTAGCAATTCTGCCATGTTGTAGTACCTCTTTGGTAAAAATTCACTTCTTTTAGAAGAGGAGTCAAAATATAGAGAGTCGTTTGTCTAGCAGAATATACTATAGATGAACTCGCACTCAAATCTCTCATCGAAAGTATTATAACTAAAAATTTTAAATTTCTGAAATAAATATAAAAATTTATAAACTAAATTAAATATCGATGTTAGTAGTAATATAAAATGGAGTATACTATTCCTAAGCTATAGTATAGATTGGAGGGATTTATCATGAATGTTTCATCAAATATGAGTGTTTTAGACTCTACGAATAAAATATCAGCTATTAAGCCTCTTTTTACTCAAAAGATATCGAAGGATGATGTAAAAGAGATAAAAGAGCAGATTCAAAAAAACGCTAATAGCATGGCTTTTAACTCTACATCTGTCCAAAATGCTGTTTTTGGTGCTGATGATAAGTTTACTCAGCAGTATGAGGAGTTCCAGAGTTTTTTTAAAGATATTGGCTATGACGGTAAAGCTATTGCTTCGTTATCACAAGAGGAAGCAACAGCCTTAGTTAGTGAAGATGGATTCTTTGGAGTAAGTAAAACTTCTACTCGTATTGCTGATTTTGTCATAAATGGTGCAGGCGGGGATGAAGATAGACTTCGTGCAGGTCGTGAAGGAATGATTCAGGGATTTAAAGAAGCCGAACTAATGTGGGGAGGGGAGCTTCCTGATATTTCTCAAGAGACTATGGCCAAATCTATAGAACTAGTAGATAAGGCTATGTACGACTTGGGATTTTCAATATTAAACAAAGAGGCTTAAGAGTTATATTTGAAGTTTTTAATGATGTAGTTATGCGGGAGTGTCGATAGCGTTTGCTTTGTCAAACTCTTCGTTATTACTTTTGTCGAACTCATTTTTATAGGTCTCTTTGCCGAGCATCTCTTCTTGCATCTCTTTTGTTTTTTGCTGCTGTGCTTTTATCATCATAACCCTTGCGCTTGAAGCTACTGCAAAATCTTGTCCGCTTGGATCAGATGGTGCCATAGCCGATGCTATAACTGCCTGAGCATTTGCAATTGTCTCTTCAGGTGTGGAACCGCTGCGCATGGAGACACTGACTTCACCGCCTATTGCATACATCTTTCCGTCTGGACCTTGCTGGTACGTGAATGAAGCACTACCAGTAGCGGCACCGCCGGACTGATGAGCCGATTCATGTGCGCGAACTTCTGTATCCCTCGATTGAAGGTCTTGAACTAATCTCTTCTCATCTTGACTAAGTTTGTTATCGGGTTTTGATTTTTCAAGCTCTTTTTTTTGATCTTGCTCTAATTTTTTATCATCAGGTTTACTTTTTTTTCTAAGGGGATCATCATCATAAACTAAAACTTCTTTCTCATTGAGTTTTATGGAGTAGTTTGAGCCAATATCTATTAAACTGTTTGCACCAATATTCATACTATCCATTCTACTAGCTTAAAATTTAAAATATGCTTTAAAAAAGTAGCTAATTAATTTGATATGATTACGCTGATAAAAGGAAAATAGTATGAAATATGAGTTAAAAGATGATTATATAGAGCTTTTTAAACTTCTTAAAGTTTTAGATTTAGTGGAGAGTGGAGCAGAAGGGAAGATGATTATAGCTGACGGATATGTAAAAAGAAACGGTGAGGTCGAGCTAAGAAAAAGAGCTAAAATCCGTAGCGGTGAGACTATAGAAGTAGCTGATGTAACTATAGAGGTTTTGTCTCAAGAGTAGATTTGCTAGATGACATTAAAATATAAAAGAACTGATTAATCCAATAAGTCCACCAAAGACTCCACCCCAGACTACTAGCCAAGAGAGATGCTCTTTTATTAATTTTTGTACCATCTCCTTAACCATAAGAGGAGTCAGTTCATTTAATCTTGCATCTATTACATCCTCAATTGAGTCAATCATATCACTGCTTAGAGATGAGTTTTGCATATGGTTTTGTAAAGTGTTGTTAAAGGCTTCACTATTTACGATTTTAATTACCGCACTTTTCATCTTCACAGAGAATGGTTCACGAAGTGCATCTAGAGCACTCTCCCCTCCAAACATTCCAAGCATGCCGCCAAAAGATGACTCCATAACAGTTCTGCTAAGAGCGTCAAATGCCGGGCTGAAGTCTGTCTCTTCAATAATAGGTGCCAGCTCTATTTTTTTCTCCTCATTTTTAAAGAAGTTATTCAACTGCTCTTGAGTGAAAAATTGACTCATCATAAGGTTTTTAATTGACTCTTTAAAAGCTTCAAATCTTGCAGGGATTACTCCGGAACCATAAAGAAACGGAACTCTCTCAAACAGCATATGAATCGCAAGCTGATTTGTGAAAGCACCTGATAGTGCAAAAAGACCTGTATATAATAAAATTGAATCAAATTCACTCTCTAGAAAATATGATGTAGTAATAATTAGCACAGCTATTAAGTTTGTTATAAAACTTTTATTTAATTTCAAAGTACATCTCCTGTATAAAAGCGAAATTATACTAAAAAGATTCTATAATAGTACAAATATAATATAAAAGAGAATTTTAAATGAATCAAGAGAGTTATGAACTATTTAAAAGTGCAGATATAGAAAAAATTTTAGAAACTTTAGAAGTTGAGTTAAGCAGAAGAAATGAGTCCCCTTTTTGGAGTGATAAAGTAATACCCTTTAGTGAAGCTATTTTGAGTATATTAATTCCTTTAAGAGACGCAGATATGCTTTTTAATCCTGAAGGTAAAGCTGAAAGTGAACTCACTCCTGAGCTTTTTTTGAACTGGAGTGATTTTGTAAGTCTTAAAACTTTGGCATTTACTGTCCAAAAATCAAATGCAGCAGGAGTCTTGCTTCGAACTAAGCTTGATGAGTCTCTGTGTAAAAATTACAGGAGTATAGATTTAAATATATTAGGTGACTATCTTTCACGTTACAGTGTAAACCTTGAGAGTGAAAATCTAGATTTCCCAATCTCTAACTATAATCTACACCAAGGTGTAAGTAATGTGATAAAATCACTTCTGTAGGGAATTGATTATGAAATTATATAGTGTGGATATATATAAATGAGTAGTTTTATAGAGTATTTTATAAAGAACAAAAGATTAAATTATATGCTATTAGTTTTTTTAGCATATATGGGGTATTCTGCTTATTCAAATATTCCAAAAGAGATTTTTCCAAATGTTGAACTCGATAAAATAAGTGTTCTAGGCTCATACAGCGGTACAAGTGCTTCTGTTATGGATAAGATGGCTGTTCGTGATATTGAAGACGAACTTAGTAATATTAATGGCATAGACAAAACAGAGACAACAATTACTCCCGGAGCCTTTGCAATAATATTAACACTCAACGAAAGCGTTGATAAAGTAAACACACTCTCCCGTGTAAAAGATTCCATTGCTACAACGAGACAATATTTACCATCAGACATGAATGAACCAATTGCTAAACTTTTGGACAAAAGCAGACCGCTTATAAAGCTATCTCTCTCCTCGGGCAAACTCTCAAGAGGTGAACTTACTGTTATAGCAAAAGATATAAAATCAAAACTCTCCAAAATAAAAGATATTAGTGAGATTCTAATCCGCGGTGACTCAAAAGAGGAAGTATCCATAAGGATAGATTCAGAGAGTGTGTTAGCATATAACCTTGAACACTCTAGTATACAAAAGGCTATTTCTAATCTTTCATATATTTTCCCCATAGGAGATATAGAGCAGAGAGGAAATTTTGTATATATATCTACTGTAAACGGTAAATCGAGTGAAAAGGAGTGGGAAGAGAGTATCTTAAATATAGATGGTAAATATATCAAACTCGGTGACATAGCAGAGGTTAAAGTTGAGTATCCTCAAACCGATACACTTGCAACATTTAACAATAATCCAACTATTACTCTCAAAATATCTAAAGGTAACAGAGGCGATTCGATAGAACTCTCAAAAAAATTAAGAGAGTATGTTAAAAAAATAGAAAAAAACTATGATGGAGTAGAATTTTATTTTTATCAAGATACATCTAAGCCGGTAGAGAATAGATTAAATACAATTATCTCAAATCTAATGTTGGGATTAATATTGGTCTTTTTGTCTATGTCTATTTTGATAAATTTAAGAATCGCGATAATTGTAGCACTTGGAATTCCGTTTTCTTTTATTATAGGACTGTTGTTTATCTATTATATGGGTTATTCCATAAATATTGTCTCTTTGCTTGGAGCATTGATTGTAATTGGAATAGTTGTTGATGACGCAATAGTTGTAAGTGAAAATATTCAAAGATATATAGATGAGGGTATGAATAATTATGATGCTGCAATAGCCGGTCTTAAGGAGATGCTGCTGCCTGTTACTTTGGCAACTGTCTCCACGATAGTTGCTTTTTTACCAATTTTTTTAATGCATGGAGAGATAGCTCTTTTTATAATATTGATTCCGATTACTGTGGTAATGATTTTGATTGGTTCACTTTTGGAGAGTTTTCTGTTTTTACCGCTCCATGCTGAGGAGTTTTTACGTAAAAGTCATAATCTTATAGACTGGAAGCCTTTTAGGAATCTTTATGGAAAAACACTCTCTTTTTTAATCAAGTATAAAAAGATATTTGTACTAATGTTTTTGATTCTTATCCCTATAGCTACAGTAGTGACAGCGAAGTCTATGAAGTTTCAGTTCTTTCCAAATTTTGACGGTAACTATATCTATATTTCCGGAAAACTTGATATAAACACTCCTCTTGAAGACACGTACAAGATATCAAGAGAGATTGAAGCCAAGATGATGGAGTATTCGGACGAGTTTTCACTTAAATCAATATCTTCAGTTGTTGGCTATAGACGAAGTTTATCTGGAGAAACACAGAGAAATAACAGTGTTTTTATGATTACAATGGAGTTGTATGATAGAGAAGAGACTAACTGGATAAACAAGTATATAAATCCAGTTTTGAATTTTAGTTTTGATTTTAATGACCCTGAAAAAATACGTAAACGTCAGACTTTTGAGCTATCTCCTCGTGTAAAAGAGATAATTAGTCCATATAAAAAGAAATACAATATGATAGAGCTTGGTGCTATGGAAGATAAGCCAGGTCTTATTCGTAGCGACATACAGATAAACCTCTCTGGAAGTAACGATGAATCACTACAAAATGGGATAAAAAGATTAGAAAAGGAGCTCTCCAAAATAGACGGCATAAAAAACTATAGTGATAATATTCAGTATGGAAAAATGGAGTATAAACTTAAAATAAACTCTTATGGAGAGAGCTTGGGACTAAGTGAAGCATCTGTGGCAAAGGTGCTAAGCTCTTACTTTTTAGAGAAGCGCCAAGGTACCACCTTTAATGAGAGAGGTGTAATGGAGATAAAAACCCAAGACAGCTTTAAAGACAGGACACAGACGCTTTTAGATTTTAATGTTGCTCTTAATGATGGAAGATATGTAAAATTAACAGAGATAGCAAATATCGTAGAAATTCGAGATTATGAGAAGATTAATAAATTAAATGGAAGTATAGTCAAGACGGTATATGCTAATGTAGATAAGAGACATATCACTCCACAGGAGGTTTTAGATAAACTTCAATCAACAATAGATGATATCTCAACTTCAGGGATAGAAGTCAATCTTCTTGGAGAGAAGGAGAAAAGCAAGCAGTTAAAAGATGATATGAAAAAAGCACTTCTCTTAGCTATGTTTTTGATATTTTTAACACTACTGCTTATTTTTTCAAAAATAAAATATGCTCTTATGGTTATGAGTGTTATTCCTTTATCTATTTTAGGTGCACTTCTTGGACATAAGCTTTTAGGTATTAACCTATCAATGCCTTCTGTTATAGGAATTTTAGGTTTATCGGGTGTTGTAATAAATGATGGAATAATTATGCTTGATTTTCTGCATGGAACACATAAATCAGAAGAGTTTTTTCAAAGAGCAAAGCTTAGACTTCGCCCAATTGTCATTACTTCAATAACAACATTTTTGGGGCTGTTTACTCTAATCTTTTATGCTACCGGACAGGCCGTTATTTTACAACCTATAGCTATATCTATAGGGTTTGGTCTGATTTGGGGAACAGTTTTAAACCTGCTTTATCTGCCAACACTTTATGCTATGGTTAACGGGATTAAACCTCTAGATAGTGTTAAAGAAAATGATTAAATTTGTATGTAGGGAGAGCTGTTTTTACTTTTGCAAAAAGAGTATATACAGCAATCCCCAAAGAAGAAATACTATTAAAGCAATAACAGCAAAAATAGCTATTACTCTAGTAGTGAAGTAAAAAAGAAATTTTACAAACTCCACAACTTATTTATATGGCAGTATTGGTAAATGTTTGTATTTTGCATAGACCATGCCACTTTTGAGGTTAATAACATTATAGTGAAGTTTATTTGATAAGAAATCAGCTAAGATTTTCGTTCTGCTTCCTGTTCTGCAAATGATGGCAAACTGTTTTTTTGTATCCACTGCACTGTTTAACTGCTTTAAAAAGAGTCTAAGATTATACTTTCCCCTCTCGTCAAAAAGCATAATCGGAATAGCTCTTTTTAAAAGTCCCGTCTCTTTCCACTCACCTGGTGTTCGGATGTCTACAATAGGCGTATTAGAGTCAATAAGTGTCTGTGACGCCTCCTCATTTGTAATAGTTGCTAAAAGTGAAACTGATAAAACTAAAAGTGATAATACTATTTTTTTCATGACCTTCTCCATATATTAAATTAATGTATAATTATAACAAAAATAATATTAGGTATTTAAATGGCATCTCAAAAAGCAGTAGAAAATGCAAATAGACTTCGTTACATAAGAGCATTGGAGAGGTTTCACAGTAGTATTATATCTTACTTGCTAAACACTCCTGAGTGTTCAAAAGAGGGGTTTGACAAAAAAATCAATAACTCTCTCAAAGTTTTGCAAAGAGTAGAGGAGATAGTTCTATATAAAGGTGAATTACAAGATTTGCAAAAGTTAGTCACTAAAATTATAAACTATAAAGAGTCAGAGAAGTCAATAGAAGAGATTAAAGAAGATATTCTTTACAGTTCAAACCAACTAGATAAAAGCAAGAATGCAAGACGCTATAAAAAGGATAAGCATGCCCAATCAAAATATGAAGATTGGGAGTAGAGGAGGTATTATACTGCCTCTACGAGCATACTGTCCAGAAGCGCAAACACTTCTTGAGAAGCACTCTCCATTGTTTCAAAATTATCTATAATTTTGGAGGAGTTCTGGAGTGTGTTTTCATTAGCATCACCCTCGAGGTAGGAAAGATTTGTATTTGTATAGTCATGAACTACTGCATGTGGGGCAGCTATTTTTACATATGAGGAGGTTTCTGAAAATCTTCGTTTACCTTCATTGTCATACCATTTACCCAGTTCACACTCATGCGTCGTCGTTGAAGGAAGAACTTGATTAAGAGAGATAATGGAGTTGTAAGCACGAGATTTATACAGAATATGATCTAGTTTTGCAAGTACGACAAATACACTGTTCTCCATTTTGTATGAGTAATCAACTATTTTAGATGAGTTATCACTTAAATTAATAAGAGTATCTTCAAATCCACTAATTTTTTGTGTAGAGCCGTCTACTGTGCTTTTCATAGTGTCTGAACTTGTTTGAATTTCATTCATATCTTGTTGTAAAGATTTTATAGAAACAGAAATTTCACCGGTTGCCTTATGCGTTCTCTCTGCGAGTTTTCTAACTTCATCAGCAACAACTGCAAAACCTCTACCATGTTCTCCTGCTCTTGCTGCTTCAATTGCCGCATTTAATGCAAGTAGGTTAGTCTGGTCGGCAATATCAGAAATTAGTTCAATTACAGATGTTATATCATTAGTTTGAGTGGTGATTTCAGAGATACTGTGATTATTTATATTAACCTGTTCGCTTAATGCATTTAACTCCTCGGTGATTTCTTTGACGTCGTTGCGCGAGTTTGTAGCCATCTCTGAAGCCTCTTTTGTTGCAGAGGTAATCGTTTTTAAATCATTAAGATTTCCATCTAAGTCAGATATAATTAATAGTAAAGATTCAGAAACATTCACACTTTTAACACTGATTTTAGAGTTAAAAACATCTCTTTGTGCTTTATTATGTTGAGTTTTCATAAACTCTATACTTGTTTTAACACTCTGGATTGCATCAACAAATTCACCATCCATCCCTTGTGATGAGATATTATGAGTAAATATACCTTTAGCTGCATCTGTAACAGTAGTGTTGATTTCATTGATAAGATTTTTGGTATGGTTTATTAATAGAGATAATTGATGCCCCATAATACCAAGCTCTGTGCTGCTGTCAGTTGTACTAGCTTTATGACTGAAGTCTCCTTTTACAACGTAACTAATTAGAGATGTAAAGTCATTTATTCCAACAATTATAGATTTTTTGATAATAGTTGCAATGATTAATACAAAAACACCTACTACTATTCCTGTAAGAAGAACCAAGTACTTGAAAAAGTTTATTTCAGAGGCAATACTTGAGGAGTCTTTAGCAAGTTCATCAGCTTTTAAAGCTACAAGTTTTTCAAAGGAGTCCCTAGAAGCGTTTGCAAATGGGGTTAAATCATTTTTATAAATTTTATATATACCATCTTTATTATTTTTAATATCTTCACTACGCAGGTTTTTCATCATTTTTAGAGAGTTCTCAAGAAACAGCATAGTAGATTTTTTTGCCTCTTCTACTATATGAAGCGACTCATCTTCAGCCATTAGATTTTCTAGTGAAGTAAAATGCTTTCTTATTTTTTCAGTTCTACTATCAAGCTTTACTATATTCTTGTCATAATTACCGCCTAGCATTATATCCCTAGAGGTTCTGCTAATATAGTTTAAATTTTTTTCTATTTTTAGGGTTGTTAAACTACTAATCATAGAGTTATGATGTAGATGGTTATATTTTGATTCAATGTGGTTCATTACAAAAAATATGGAGACAGAAGCGAGAAGTACAGATATTGTCACCATGACTACAAGATAGTTCATTTTTTTATGAATACTCAGGTTTTGAAACATTATAAACTCCTTTGAATATTAATTTCATTCGACGAATAGTATCACTTTTAAAATAACCGTTTTTGTTATTATACTTAAAGTTTATATCTAAATAATAAACCTAAATATACATTAATTGAGATAGTAAAATAATTATTACAAGAAGAGTAAAGGGGAAAAGATGACTTTTAAATACTAGAGGATCTATTCTAAATAACTTTTGGTTGATTCCCCTTATTCCAAGCCATGAAGCTAAAAAAGCTTTTATACTTAGTAAGATTTGAAAATAGGACATTCCGCTCTCTTCAATCTTGCCGAAAATTTGTGAGATAAGATATAACCCACTGGCAACCGCTACCATTAAGGCATAAGGGACAACCCTTCTTACCTGTATCATTATTGCTTCTCTTGCTTTTGCATACTCTTTATCGCTAAGTGACCGGTTCATCTTTGATAAAAACAGAATATCAACAAATAAAAAACCACCATAGATGAAAACCGAGAAGATATGGATTGTATGTATTAATGTGTATGTGATAGCTTATCCTTTAATTTTAAGAATTTTAACATAAGTTATAAAAAAAGTATTTGTTTAAATCAATATTATTGTAAACTATTAAAATATTAAACTTATAAACAATTAATAAGGAATGTTGATGTCAATAGCAGAAGATGAAATTAAGAAATTTGAGGTTGGTGATTGTGCTCAAGATAATGTATTTTTCCAAGCGATGGAGGAGGTTATATGCTCTATAGCCCCACTCTTGGAATCTGATGAGAAGTATATGAAATATGCCATATTAGAGAGACTTGTTGTTCCTGATAGAATTATTAAATTTAAAGTAGTATGGATGGATGATAGACAAAATATTATGGTAAATACAGGCTATAGAGTCCAGTTTAACAATGCTTTAGGACCATACAAAGGCGGTCTAAGATTTCATCCTACTGTAAACGAGGGTATCTTGAAGTTTCTAGGATTTGAGCAGATTCTTAAAAATTCACTTACCGGTCTGCCTATTGGCGGCGGAAAGGGTGGAAGTGATTTTGATCCTAAAGGTAAGAGTGATTTTGAAGTTATGAAGTTCTGTTCTGCATTTATGACAGAGTTACATAAATATATAGGACCTCGCATGGATATCCCAGCCGGAGATATTGGAGTTGGAGGAAGAGAGATAGGATATCTGTTTGGAGAGTATAAAAAAATCACTTCTACTTATGAGGGTGTTTTAACAGGTAAGCCTTTTATGTTCGGCGGTTCCTTGATGAGACCAGAAGCAACAGGCTATGGAGCTGTCTATTTTACTGAGACTATGTTGGAAATGGAAAACAAAGAGCCGCTTAAAGACAAAGTATGTACTGTAAGCGGTGCCGGAAATGTAGCCCTGCATGCTATAGAAAAACTTATAAGATTAGGAGCTATCCCGGTTACATGTACAGACTCAAAAGGTACTATTCATGACCCGCGTGGAGTTGATTTAGAACTGCTAAAAGAGTTAAAACTTACAAGAAGAGTCTCTTTGGAGAGTTATGTAGAAGCTCATCCTGAAGCTAAATATATTCCTGTGTCGGAGTATCCGGAAGGAGGGCATGCTGTATGGGACATTGAGTGTTATGCCGCATTCCCATGTGCAACTCAAAATGAGCTTACAGAACTGGATGCACAAAACCTGATTTCAAATGGATGTGTAAGTGTGACAGAAGGTGCAAATATGCCATCAACACCAGAAGCAGTAAATGCATTTTTATCTCATAAAATATGTTTTGCACCTGCAAAAGCTGCTAATGCAGGAGGAGTTGCTGTGAGTGAGTTTGAGATGAGTCAAAATGCTGCGATGGCAAGGTGGAGTTTTGAGGAAGTTGATGAGAGACTAAAAAGGACTATGCAGCAGATTTGTAAAAGAGTATCTCTAACTGCAAGTGATTATGGAGTTGCTGGAAATTATGTTGATGGTGCAAATATAGCTGGCTTTAAAAGAGTTGCTGATGCGATGATTGCAGAGGGAATTTAAAAAAAATGAAAAAAATCTACCTACTGTTTATACTGTTTTTTCAGTTTACACTGGAGGCTAATAGTGAACCTGCATCATTGGAAACACTCTCATTTATTGATAAATCAGAGACTCTTAAGATAATTAATGAATATTTAATTCCATACGGATTGAGCCTGTTTAAAGTAGCTATAATATTTGCTATTTTTTTAATTATATACCTAATCCGTAAAGTTCTTTTTGATTTAATCGAAAGTAATATCTCAAAGATAGAGTCATTAAAAAAATATTCAAAAGATATTCTCAATAGTATTAGAAAATCGTTAGAGACAATATTTATTATAATAAATATAGAGTTGACATTTTATGTTTATAAAGACTTCTCCGGCATAGAGGCTTTCGGCACATATTTTAATATGATTTATACCTTTTTAATTACGTTTATTCTTTACACCACTCTTAATGTCATTGCCAATATAAAGTTTAAGGAGATGGATGCCAGCGAGAAGAAGATTAAAAATGAAGTGATTAATGTTGGTATTAAACTTTTAAATTTTCTTATTTGGATTATCGGTGCATTAGTGATTCTATACTTGGCGGGAGTGGAATTAACAGCAGTTATATCAGGACTTGGAATTGGTGGTTTAGCAGTAGCCTTAGCAGCTAAAGACTCTTTAGCAAATTTTTTCGGAACACTCTCAATTCTATTTAGTGATGTATTTTCTCAAGGTGATTGGATAGAAGTAGATGGCAAAGAGGGAACAGTTGTCGAGATTGGATTAAGAGTCACCAAGCTTAGAGCTTTCGATAATGCCCTTATTGCTATACCAAATGCCGTATTGGCTAATAAAAATGTTAAAAACTGGAATAGACGTTCACTTGGACGTAGAATTAAGATGCATATAGGTGTCAAATATGATTCTAAGAGAGAAGATATACAAAATTCACTTGCAGAGATATATAATATGCTGGACAAGCATAGTGGGATTGCTACGGTAAATACAGAGTTTGATTATAGTGAAAATGAATCAAAAAGAGCTCGGATAATACGTTCTAAAGATGATGTTCAGGGTGTCAAAAGAACGCTGCTTGTGTATCTGGATGAGTTTTCAGACTCCAGTATTAATATATTAATTTACTGTTTTTGTAAATCGGTTATTTGGAGTGAATGGCTTGAAGTAAAACAGGATGTGATGTTTAAAATTATGGAAATATTAGAAGCTAACAATCTTGAGTTTGCATTTCCATCAATGTCTCTTTACCATGAAACAGAGTCTAAGCCCTCTAACTCTACAGCAGTGTAGATGATACAACTTAGTGCAAGCCGCTGTGTTCGTTCACTCTCTAAAGAGAGTGAATGTAACAGATGTGAAGTTATTTGTCCGACAGGGGCTATTGTTGTAGGGAATAAACCACTTCCAAGTATTAATTTTTCTGCCTGTGTAGGGTGTGGTGCCTGCGATGCAGTTTGCCCAAGTGAAGCGCTGAGTTTAGCTGAGTTTAATTCAACAGATCTCTTTTTTGAATTTATTGAAGATAGCCAAAATATTATTTCATGCAGAAAAAATGTTCCATGTATAGCCGCTTTAAATATTGAAAATATTATTTCAATGGCAGTTGTGAAAAAAGAGATGCTCTTTGATATGGGGCACTGTGATGAGTGTGAAATAGCAACTAAGTGTAAACCTCAAATACAGAGAAACTATGAAGAGGCTTCATATCTCTTAGAAGCTATGCAGAGTAGTTCTGTCATCAGGCTTGAAAACCTTAAGTATGAAAAAAAAGAGCCTGATAAAGAAGTTAGAAGTAACAGAAGAGAGTTTCTAAGTAAAGCAAATTTAAAATCTGTAGCAAAAACAAAGATAGAGTTTGAAGAAGAGATACAAAAAGCTACGGATGAGTTGGTTGAACACACTCTGCAGAAGCCTGATATTGCACTTTTAAAGCAAAAGCGAATACCAGATAGAAGGAAACTCTTTTTTACAGCGATTAAGCGTGTTGAAAAGCCGTTAGAGTATCATATAGTTGAAGCAGATGAACTTACATTTACTTCAATGAAACTGCTTGATACTAATAGGTGCACTGCTTGTCAGATGTGCTATAGAGTATGTCCAACAGGTGCACTTACATCAGATTTGAAAAACTCTATGATAGATTTTGACCCTTTTATGTGTATAAAGTGCAATATCTGTCATGATGTTTGTGAGCCAGATGCTATCACTCTTTCACCATCATATGCAGTTAAAGAGTTCTTTGAACCAGAGGTTCAAAACTTAATCAATTTTAATGTAAGAAGATGTGAGGAGTGTGATATGATTTTTAGTACAAACACTATAGATAAACTCTGCCATAGATGCAAGGCAGAGGATGAAGAAGCTCGGGAACTTTGGGGAATAACTGAGGATATGTAAAAGAGATATTACCCCTCTATTATGTTAAATAGTAAGTAGCCGCCCCTTGCCATAAAACGGCGCTAAGAATTCCAGCCACAAAACCGGCAATAATATCATCACCCATAACGCCAAGCCCACCTTTCGTTTCTCTATCTATTCTACCTATAATAGACGGTTTTTTAATATCAAAGTATCTAAAGAGTATAAAAGAGAGTAAACTTTGAATTAGAAATCCATTTTGAAAATCACCTATTTCATTAAGGTTTATGCTTATAGCGGGGGCAACACTAAGGGCGAACCACATCCCTGCTAGTTCATCTATAACGATACGCTTATCATCGTGTATCTTAGTTCTTGTTTCATATTTATTTATCTCACGAATAGCGACTATAGTTATAAGAAGGGTTGCTAAGAAAAGAGTCTGAGCATCAAAGTATATAAGTATTAACATCCCAAGAGGCAAAGAGACAAGGGTTCCAACAGTACCGGGAGCTTTTGGTGCAAGCCCGCTGTATCCTAAAGTTATAAAAAACCAATTCATTTTTTTCCTTTTATATATTTTTAGTAATTTAGAGAAAAAGTTTGTAAAATAATTAATTTACGTTAGTGACGTTGTTTGATAGAGTTTCATCAGTTCCAGATAAAAATCTTTTTCAGTATGTTCCTCTAAAAGTCCCTCTACAGGTAAAATATCATAGTAGAGTTTCTCTAGGTTTTTAAATCTGTTTGGAAATAGTTTTGAGAGAATAACGGCGGAAATCTCTTTTCTGATAAGCATTGTCGGAGGTAAAACACCCAGCTCTAAAAGTTCTAAAATAGAGTCTGCATGATATGATATTTGATGGTGTTGACCATGAGGACAGGTGTTTTTACTTACAAGGGTTGTACACTTGTCACAATAAACATATTCACTCGCTACTGTAATTTCTATATCTATACCGATAACCCTGTCTATGATTGACTTATTAGAATTACAGTCATAAAACATTCCAAGTCCGGCATGATTTCTACCAATTGTAAGTCTGTCACAACCGTAGTTTTTTGCAACAATTGCATCAATAATAATTTCATTATAGCCTGCAAAAATATAGCTATTCTCAAGTGGTACAACGACTACATGGTTCTTAGTTAAAAAGTTGTTTATGAAATAATCAAGAGCCTCTTTTCTTATCTCATAATCTAAATTTGATGCGGTATATGGTTTAAGTAAAAATATAACCAGTAAATCAGTGTTTTCCAAAGTTTGACGAATTAATCTCTCATGAGCACGGTGTAGAGGGTTTGCTCCCATAACAAGAGCGGTTGTGTGCTTAGCATTAATTAGTTTTTTAGCATCAGATATTTTTTGTTTATTTGTATTGCTTGATTTATTTATAAGTTTATACTCTCCGCTAACTGCTAGAGAGCCAAGCCTGCCAATTGTTGCCATAACTCCTGGATGAGCAAGGTCATCTGTTCCATATATCTGTTTTATTCTATCACTTGGTTCGATATGAAAAACTTCATCAACTATCAAAGTAGCAAAAGGTTCCTTATCTAAAAGTATTGTAACTTCTTCGCCACTTTTGAGGGAATCCAATATTTCGGTATTCATTTTTCCAGACGGAGCAAGTATAAAAGGGAAAGGGAAAGATTTACCATTAATCAGTCCTGTTTTTAATACACTTTTACTCTGTTTGGCATTCATAAGTGAGTTAACCGGAGAGAGCAAACCATCTTTAAGAAGTTCTAGGGCAGATGCTGCCTCTTTATCAATTAGGAGAGTTTTATTTTTTCTTAACAATGTCATACTTCTTTCTTTTTTCCCATAAACTTTTACGGCTTATTCCAAGTTTCTTTGAAAGTTCAGTATCTGGAAATTGATGTTGATAGTTTAAAACTATAAATTTTACATAATCCTCTATTGGAAGGATTTCGCCCTGATCGAAAATATTGTTTTCACTTTTTATCTCTAGGGCTTCATACTCTTCACCTTCGATCTTGTCTGTACTGGCGATAATAGCTTTTTTATTCTCAATTAGTGGATAGAGGGTTTTTCTGTCACTCTTTTTTAGAGTTTGAAAATCTACAATATAGATTATTGCATTCCCTGTTATTGATTCAATTTCACTCATGGCTTTTGAATCGCTGAGAGTTATGAAGTGAAGGGGCAGATTCATCTTTTGGGCATATTCAAATGCAAAAGAGTCCGCATGTTTTTGATATGGCGAAGATATGAATAGCGGAAGCTCTAAGTTTTCAAAACTATGTTCCCCAACTAGTGATGAGAAAGTGTACGTTAAATATTTTTCATATGCTTCATTTCTCTTTTTTAATTTTTCATAATCCTGATAGTGATTTATTTTTCTTATCAGCTCTTCTATCATAAATGGCTTTAATATGTAATCTTTAGCACCAATTGAGAGAGGTTTAGAAACCGTATCATTACTAATATATGAAACCATTAAGATTATAATAGATTTTTTAAATGTCTCAATTACCGGATTAAAGTCTTGTCCATTTATATTTGTTGAGAGAAGAACAACATCATAACTGTTACTTTTTATTGCATCCCTTGTTGATGTACACATCTCACAGATATGACCTAATTCGCTTAATTTTGTTGCGATACTTTGTGCTAAATAAACTTCATTCTCTATAATTAGTATTTTCAAATCTTTCCCCAATTAAAATATTTTAAATTTGCATTTGCAATCACTCCAACCCCTTCACCTCTGCCGATAAAGCCTAGTTTCTCAGTTGTTGTGGCTTTTATGTTAACTCTTGAACTCTCTATATTTAAAATGGAGCTAAGTAGTTTTCTCATTGCTGGTTTATAACTGCCTATTTTTGGTTTTTCTGCTGTAATTGTTAAATCCACATTTACAATAACAAAACCGAATTTGTGAAGTTTAGTAACAACTGTTTTTAAGAGCTCTTTAGAGTCTATCCCCTTATAGCTCTCATCACTGTCTGGGAACATCATACCAATATCTCCCATGCCTGCAGCACCAAGAAGTGCATCTATAAGGGCATGGATTGCTACGTCTCCATCACTATGAGCCTTAAAACCATAATCTGACTCTATCTCTATGCCACATAGGTACATTTCACCTTTTTCATCAAAGGCATGAACGTCAAAACCTGTTCCACTAAGTGTGTCACTTGATGGCGGAGTAAGGCAGGTTAGTTTTTTCAGGTCTTGGATATGAGTTATTTTATGAGCATCTTCGTCACCTAATATAAACTCTCTAGAGCCTCCATTAGCAACTATAGCACTACTCTCATCTGTAAAATCTTCAGGAAGTTCGAGAGCATTTCTTAGTGCAGATGTAAGTGATAGTTGCGGTGTTTGAACACTTTTAACTAAATCCCTTTCGATAGTTTTATCGCCATAAACAACAGTGTCATTAAGTTTTAGGTAAGGTACTATGCAATCACTACTTCCTATATGAAGTATAATCTTTTCTAAAAACTCTTCACTAATGCAAGATCGGGCTATATCACTAACAAGAACGAATTTTGTATCTACCTCTTTAATAGAGTTTTTTAAAGAGTTTTGTCTAGTTACACCACCCTCTACAAATGTATAGTCTGCGTAGTTTTTCATAAACTCTATATCTTCTTTTGAAGAAGTTATAATTATTTTTTTAAAATGTTGAGTTTTTTTGTACTTATCTGCTACAAATTGCCACAAAGGTTTATGGTTAACTCTAAGCCACTGTTTTTTAACATCAAGTTCAAAACGACTTGAACTGCCTGCAGCAAGTAAAATAAGCGTCAGATTAGACAATTGAGCTCCTGCGATTTTAAAGTGTTACGAAATTATACACAGCAAAAGCTTTTTTTTATCTTGGAAATAAGTTTTAGTTAATATATTTCTTTATCATATTTCTCTTTTGTTTCTAAAAATATATTAATATTTTCAAAAAATATATCTATTAAGTCTGGGTCAAAGTGATTACCCCTACCCTCTCTAAGAAGTGTTAAAATATCCTCCATTTTCCATGCTTTTTTATATGCTCTGTCATGTCCTAAGGCATCAAATACATCTGCAAGAGCAGTTATTCGGCCATATATATGAATATTATCACCGGTTTTACCATCTGGATATCCACTACCATCCCATTTTTCATGGTGCTCTTTGGCAACAATAGCAGCTGCTTTCATTATTGGACGGTTTGAGCTTTTCAACATCTCATACCCAAGCATGGAATGGGTTTTCATCATTTCCCACTCCTTATCATTTAGTTCAGTCGGTTTATTTAATATATTATCAGGTATAGCTATCTTTCCAATATCATGCATTGGAGATGCCATTTTAAGAAGTTCTGATTCCTCCTTTTCAAGTCCATATAGTGAAGCTAAAAGCTCAGAGTATATTGCAACTCTTTTAACGTGAAGACCTGTCTCTCTTGAGCGAGTCTCCCCAATAGTCCCCATTGTGTAAATAATCTCTTTTTGAGTGTCAATTATCTCTTGATTAAGTCTAAGTGTCTCCTCTATGTTTAGCTGTTGATAGTATGCATCACGGCAAATGGGATATAGAGTCTCCATCATATCTTGTTGAATTATCGGTTTGAGTAAAAAATTGTGTACACCGGCTTTAATGAGGTCAATCAGTATTTCTGATTCATTATGAGCTGAGATTACGATAATCTTTTGTTCAGGGTTGAATTTACGAATTTTTTTAGTCATTTCAATACCATCGAGAACGGGCATATTAATATCCGTTATGATAATATTGTATTTGTTTTCTATACATTTGTTTAAACCAATAAGACCGTTGTCTGCAACTTCTACGCTTTTAAAGAGTGTCTCCAAAAGTGCTAATGTCCTGTTTCTGAGCAGTTTATCATCTTCTACATACAGAACGTCTAAAACTTTTGAGTAATTATATAATTTATTAATGTCTGTTATCATATTATCCATAGTTAAATTTTACTACTAGTAATATAATTTGTTAGGTTTGGAGCTCTATATTTAAGTTCTGTGTCAAAAGTAGATATATTATACAGTTGTGTTAATTTATCTCTTATTGATAGCTCTTGAACTCTTTTTTTATCAGTAATTTCATGTTTGACAGCTCTGTATCCAACTAGTAAACTATTGTCATATACAGCCTCAATCTTTGCGTCAACCCAATATATGCTGCCATCTTTATTTATATTTCGCAACTCTCCCTGCCAATTCTTTTGAGTTTTTAATTTTCCCCACATCTCTTTATATATAGTGCCTGAGAACGATTTATCATGAAGTATGCTGTGCCTTTTGCCAATTAGCTCCTCTTTGGTATATCCATTAATACGGCAGAAGGCTTCGCTAACATTGGTAATAGTCCCGTCTGCATCTGTAGAAGAAGTTATTACATTATTGTCAATAATTTTACTATACCTATCTAATTCATAATCCTTATTCTCAAGCTTTTTCTTATTCTCTTGCAGTTCTAAGCTCATTTTATTAGTTAGCAGATTGTTATATGCTTCTTTACATGTTGGGTAAATTGCATCGATAAATTCACTCTGAATAATCGGCTTGAGAATGAAGCCTTGCACACCCGCTTTTATGGCATCTACAAACATACTTGATTGAGCATAACTTGAGATAACTAATATTTTTTGCTCTGAGTTGATTTTTCTAATCTCTGTTATAAGCTCAACACCATCCATAATCGGCATCTTTATATCGGTAAATATAATATTATAGGCTCTTTTATTATAGTAATCAAGTGCTTCTGCACCATTTGAAGCTGTGTCAACATGAGAAAAAATAATTTTTAAGAGTTCATAGAGAGATTTACGCAGGTCATCATCATCTTCTACACATAATACTTCTAATTCAGAAGCTACTGTTTTTAAGTTAAGAATATTAAACATCTCTAGCTAATCCTTTTGATATTAAAAAATATTTATTATTATTGCATAATAATAGTATTTTTTTCTGTAAAATTTGTGTAAATTGGTTTAAAATAGCTCAATCTCCCCATATTCTGCCTGTGAAGGTGAGATTAAATCAATAATTTGTTGAATGCTAAGTGCTGTCGGTCTATGGATGTGATGAGCATTTTTCATAGCTAAACTCTCAACTTGAAAGCGTTCAACATAGCGCTCTATATCTGAACTGATGGCATCAAACAACATTAAAACAGACTCTGAATTATGTTCAACGAGTTCTTCGAAATACTCACTGTTTTCTCGAATTTCTAGTGATAACTTAATAAAACTATCGGAAATAATATCTACATAAGGAGCATAGTGGGCAAAAATATTCGCTGATTTTCTTAAATATTCGGCAATTAATAAAATGTCATCTTTACTAATTGTGTTTGAAGCACCTATTAATTCAGGAATCTCATCAAACATCTCAATTAAATCGGCACAGTGATCGTTTAACAGCAGAACATTTTCAACTCCTTCATCATCGTCCTTTTTAAAGTATTTTTCTGTATCTGTATCTGTATCTGCAGACAGGTGCTCTTTTTTCTCTAATAGAACTCCTAATTGCGTGTGCTTTGTTTCAATTGTATTTGCCTGTGCTTTTAGTTCTCTGTTTTGGAGTTGAAGCCTCTCTTTATCTTCTTGAAGAGTGTTAAGCAGTTCTATATTCATATTTTGAGTGCATATGTCCCTGCATACTGGATAGAGCGTGTTTATTATTTCGTGCTGTATTATCGGTTTTAAGATAAAGCTGTTTACTCCTGCTCTAATAAGATTGATAAGAATATCCCCTTCATTATGGGCGGATACAGAGATTATTTTTTGTTCGGGATTAATAGTTCTAATCTCTTCAGTCATCTCAATACCATTCATATTTGGCATATTAATGTCAGTAATAACCAAATCATATTGATAGTTGTTGTATTTTTCTAAGCCATCTATGCCATCCTCAGCTAAATCAACAGATGCAAACAGCGGTGAGAGAAGAGCATGTAGATTTGCTCTGAGAAATTCATCATCTTCTACATAAAGTACATTTAACGTTTTTGAGTATTTGTTTAGCTCTTTTACCTTATACATTTTCTTCCTTTTCAGTAGGTATTTTAATTGTAAAGCATGCTCCTTTGCTCTGTTTAGAATTACTTACATTTAAAGAACCGTTCATATGCTCTTCTATAATTGTTTTAGCCATATGTAACCCTAGACCTGTACCATTCTTTTCATTTTTTGTTGAGAAGTATGGTAAAAATATATCGTTTATAATCTCTTTAGGAATTCCACCTGCATTATCTAAGATACTAATATTTACGGAGTTGTGATTTGTGCTTGTCATTATTTTAATCATCGGATTATCAATAGAGTTTTCTATCAGTGCATCACGAGCATTATTTAAAAGACTCATAAATACCTGCTGAAGTTCACTTTCATATGATTCAATCATAATATTCTCTGATAAGAGATAGTCCTGTTCAATAACAATATTATTCTGTCCCAACATGAGTATTTCTAAAACACGGTCAATGGACTCCCTTAAGTTAAAGACTTTTATTAAATTATTCGGTCTGTAAAAGTTTCTAAAATTGTTAATAGTGTCAGACATAAAGATGGCTGACTTTTCAATTTTATCAAAACTATCGTATAAATCACTGCTAAGCATCTCAAACGGTGATTCAGAATTGTCATAATAATCCAAATCCAAACGTATTTTCAAAACTGCAATTTGTGTTGTTATAGATGACAATGGCTGTCTCCACTGATGAGCTATCATTGATATCATTTTTCCGGCTTGAGCTAACTTAGATTGTTGAATAAGCATCTCTTCTTGAGTTTTTTTCTCTTTATTTACTTCTTTTAACTCTATTTTTAACTGTTTAGAAGTATCATCCATTTTTTTTGCCTGTTGTAAAATAGCAATCTGCTCAGCAGTAGCATCTATAAATTCATTAATTTGAAAAGGTTTCAGGATAAAGGTGGAGATTTTCAGTTTTAAAAGATCTAACAAGTGATTTGAATCATTACTGGCAGATATTACAATAAATGCCTGTTTTGGGTTTTGATTTTTTATTTTACGTATTAATTCTACACCATTCATATACTCCATATTAATATCAGTATAGATAATGTCAAAATATTTAGTTTTATACTTTTCTAATGCACTTTTAGCATCATTGACAACTGTAATATCAGTAAAAAAATATTGAGCAAGCTCTCTATACTCATTAGCTAAATTAATTTCATCTTCAACTATCATAATAGACAGACCAGAACACATCTCTTTTAGAACACTAACTTCATTCTCATTTATCATTAGTTTTCCTTATTAGTAATATTTTTATTTAAGGGCATTATAATTTCAAATTGTGCACCTCTGGATGTATTCTTTACTAGGTATCTGCTCTTACAGTGCTCTTCAAGAATTATTTTTGACATGTAAAGCCCAAGACCTGTCCCGCCGCTTAAACTTTTGGTCGTAAAATATGGATCAAAAATTTTCTCTATAATATCTTCTGGTATTCCTCCGGCATTATCTTCTATAGATAGATGTACCATAGAATCTTTTTCATAAACATCAATCCAAATGTAGGGCTCTGAAATATTCCTATCAACTAATACATCCTCTGCATTTTTAAGAAAGTTAAGTATCACCTGCTTAAATTCGTTAGGCGGTACTTTAACAAATAGAGTATCATCAATATTAGACTTTAGAATAATATTTTTTGATGTAAGAAGCGGACCGATAATATCCATACAGCTATCTATAATTTCACTAAGTGTAAAAACTTCACTGTTTTTGTCTTCTTTAAAAAAACTTCTGAAGACATCGATTGTAGATGAGAGATGTTGTGAGATTTCAGATATAGATTCCAGTTTTTTAAGAGACTTCTCCTTATCAAACTGCTCCATAACAATACTCAAATTTAGTGTTCCTGTGATAGTCGAAATAGAGGCAAGAGGTTGACGCCATTGATGTGCTATCATGCTTATCATTTCTCCCATTTGAGCTAAACGGGACTGTTGTATTAGGTGTGCACTCTGCTGTTTTACAGTAGTGTCCAACTCTTGGTTCAATTTTTTATATAATTGGCTTTTTTGTTGCAAAGATGCTTCTAGGGCTTTTCTTTGAGAAATATTACGCCAAGAGACATGTATAATCTCTTTGTTTTGAATATGAAGAGCAGTGAGAGCAACTTCAACCCAAAAGTTTTCGCCATCCATACGGGAGTGTATCCATTCAAAATTGTGCTTACCTTTTTCGAGACAAATTTGAATCATCTCTTCCATTTTAGCTAAGGAGTCACGTCCATCCCATTGAATAGCAGGAGAGAGTTCTGAAAGACGCTTATTGAGTATCTCATCTACGTTGGGTGACTTAAGCATCTCTAAGACAGCTTCATTACAATCTGTAACACGTTCATTCTCAATTAGTAAAATACCGTCTGAAGATTTTTGAAAGAGTATTTCAAAAACTTTTTTCTGTTCACTAATGTCAGATTCATATTTTTTATGTGTGCGATATGTTAAGAAGAGTATTAAAAACATCAATCCGTTTACAGCAAGTAGGAAAATTGCATTATTGCTAAAATTAATATCTTGGTAGGCAAGTCCATGCTCAAAGTGCTTCTCTATCTTGTTGTCAATATCACGTAGTTTTACAAAAAGTTTTTTAAAGTCATTATCAAACTTAGTGTGGTTTTTTGAATCACTATCAATATGTGAAAGTCTATATAGAGCCATCTCTTTCATGTTAACAATAGAGTTGTGTATTTTATTGAACTCCTGAACAATTTCACTTTCATTTTTATTTTTATTTTGATTGTGTTTGACATTAGTCATAACTTTTACAAAGTCAATATTTTTGTCTTGAGCATTATCAAAATGTAATAATATATCTTTTTGTATATCTATGGAGCTGTCTCCATTGATATACTCTGTCAGCCATAAATAGCCTATACTTAACTCCTCTTTCAAATATGATATATGTTTACGGGAGGAGAGATCATCTTTAAGACTATCTTTCCAGGCTTGTGTTATTGAGGTTAAAATAGCTATATTTATCATCAACATAAAAAAAATGCTTAATATTGCGATAACTATGGATATTCGTTGTTGATTCAATACTCGCTCCTGTTTTTTTATATTATTAAAAGTTTATGGTATACTACTTGCATAATATGTAAAATTTATGTAAATCTTTTATTTTATTAAAATTTAGTTGCAATAATAAAAATAGTCTTTTTATATAAATATTAGAATGTTTATAGTTATGCAAAATTATATGTAGATACACAAAGGAGATTTAATGAAGATTTTGATTGTTGATGATTCTCAGCTCGCACGAATGGGTATTATTAAGTATCTTAAGATTTTAGAACCAAGTGCGGAGTTGTTTGAAGCAGAGAGTGGTTTAGAAGCGATTGAAGTTTTTAAGAGAGAGTCTCCAAGTGTTGTATTTATGGACTTGACAATGCCGGGTATGTCCGGATATGAGGCAATTGAGAGAATTATGCCTCTAGATTCGGATGTGAAAATAGTTGTTGTCTCAGCTGATATTCAAAAAATTGCAGAAGAAAAAGTAATTCAACTTGGTGCAAAGATGTTGATTAAAAAACCCATAAACCAAGAGAATATTAAAGATATATTAATATCTATTAATTCCTAAGCCAAAGATAAATTAATGCAGAATTTACAAGCAGAGTATTTGAAAGAGCTTATGAATATAGCTATTGGTAATGCAACAGCTAGCATTGCAGAGATATTAGATGCTTTTGGAACTATGTATATTCCAGAGGTTGCAATGTTTACATCTTCTGAATTTAAGCAAGGTTTAAAGAATTATATTAAAGAGAGAGAGTTTTATTACACTACAAGACAACTCTTCAGTGGAGAGTTTAATGGAGAAGCCCTATTTATCCTAACTGACTCATCTGCTTCAAATCTTGTCAGCCATCTTTATAGTTCAAGTGAAATTAGTCAAGAGGAGAAAATTGATGCTATAATGGAGATGGCAAATATTCTTAATGCGACCATTATAGGAAGACTTTCAGAGGAGTTGCAAACAGAGGTGCAGTTCTCTGCTCCATCTACAAAATATGTGCGCGATGAACAGATTATAGAAGATGATGAACTTATGAACTACTCTAAGATTATAGCTATCCAGACTGTTATTACATTTAAAGACCAAGATATATACTCAAAAATTCTAATTTTAACAAAAGACAAAGCTATTAATAAATTATTAGAGCTTATTGACCGTAAATTAGAAGATCTGTTTAGTTAATTGAGGAAAAAAATGAGTTTTAAATCTTTAGACCTTGTTTTAAACAGACTTGAAAATGGTATTATGATTCTATCCGAAGATTTAAGTGTAAAATATTGGAACAGATGGCTTGAAAAAAATACACAGATATACAAAGATGATATTTTAGATAAAGATATTACTAAAATCTTTCGCGGCATTAACAAATCAGTGCTTCAGAGAAAAATAAAAACCTCTCTCAAACTAAAAATACCAACATTTTATGAGACTTCACTAAGTCATATACTATTTCCAATAGAGCGTCATAATGTTATCTCGTCACCTTTTGATTTTATGCAGTTAAAAATTATAATTGCTCCCTTTGATGTAGAAAAAGGAGAAGTTGTTATCTCTCTTTATGATATTAGTGAAATATATGAACTGAAATATACACTCACAAAAGAGATTGAAAAAGTCTCTTCCTTTAATGATGAGCTTTGGCGTGAGAAAAGAGTTATTCAGAGTAATATCTCTCTAGTTAAAATCGATAAAAACGGGATAATAATAGAAGTTAGCGAAGCTCTGTTGAATATGTTTGAATATGAGAAAGAGAGATTAATAAAAAATCATATCTCTATTTTATTTCAAACTGATATAAAAGATTTAGTTGTAGAAGATATGTTTTCAAATATTGTGCACAATAAAACATGGAAGAGAGAAGTATTATGTTTGAATAAAAATCAAAATTCTTATTGGACAGATATTATAGCAATACCATTTTTAAGTGACCTAGGAGAACTCTTTACAGCAACTCTTATTTTTAAAGATATTAGTGATAAAAAAAGTGATGATAAAGCACTTTGTGAGGCTAAAATTAGAGAAAAAGAGAGTCTAGCAACTCAAGAGTATATTGAAAATATAGAAGGAAAACAGTGAGACTAAACAGAGTAGGATATCCCTTACTATATACCTTTGCGTTTGTGGTGCTGTATTTTATTCAATTAGAGAATTTTAATTTTTTTCATACTCTTGCAGAGACTTATACGGTTATAGTAGCTCTTTTTGTTTTTTTTATTATAATCTACTTTAAAAAAGGAGAAAAGGATAATTTTTTAACTATTTTAGCTGTCTCCTATTTGAGTACATCATTTTTAGATTTTTTGCATATGTTCTTTTTTAGCTCTACCCTTTCGTTAACGACAAATCAAAGTATATCTTTTTGGGTTGCAGGCCGTTATGTAGAGTCACTGTCGCTTATAATCGCTGCGCTGTATATGAAAAGAAAAAGTAATCTAACTCTTTTGAGCATAATATATCTAACAGCAGTAGTTATAATTACCTTTGGTGTAATTGAAGGATATTTTCCAGTATGCTTTAATAAAGAGATTGGATTAACACCATTTAAAATATATAGTGAATACATAATAATACTCTTTTTTATAATTGCTATGCTTCTTTTTAGACGTAAGAGTACTTTTTCTTCCGAAACTTCCGGCTATATTTATCTGCATATTATTTTTATGGTTCTTGGAGAGTTACTGTTTACTCTATACTCTAAACCATCAAGTTTTGTTATTTTTATTGGACATATCTTTAAAATAGTTGCTTATTACTATCTGTACAAAGCAGTAGTCATAACAGTTATAAGACAGCCTTTAGGTTTTTTCTTTGGTAATTTGCTTAGGCATTATGAGAGTTTACATGAGCAAGAGAAATACAATCAAATACTCTTAGATTCAATCAATAGTTATCTTCTTATTTTACGTACCAATGGACAAGTAGTGAATGTGAACCATAAGGTTTTAAAGCTTCTTGGTGTTAATGAAGAGGATTTTCTTAATAAGTTTTTTTGGCAAACTATCTTGGTGGAAGATGCAAAGAAAGAAAAAACGAAAAAACTATTCTTGGAAAATATAAAATTGCACAAGACCTTGGTATTTGATTTAAGAGTAGATATAAATAACAGAGTAAGATTCTTTTCATGGGTATTTAATTATACAAATTATAATGGTAATGAAAGATTGATTATATGCAGTGGAAAAGATATAACGGAACTACGTAAAAAAAGTTTTTATCTTGATCGTTCATCTAATATTATAGAGCATCTTCCTGTAATGGTTGTGATTACTGATGAAAAAGAAAATATTGAGTATGTTAATCCTGAATTTGAACGAATCTCCGGTTATGAGAGGGGTGATGTAGTTGGACACAAGGTGAAAATGCTTAAATCGGATGAAAGGGTGCATAGTAGCAGTGCTCAAATGTGGCGGGAACTTAAAGAAAATCGAGTATGGAAGGGAACTTTCTATAACAGAAAGAAAAATGGTGATGAGTACACTGTTAAAAATACTCTTTTCTCTTTAAAGAACCAATATGGTAAAAAATATTATGTTGCCATTCAAGAGGATATAACAAATAAACTGAAAATTAAAGAGGTTCTTTTTGAAAAGTCTCAAATACTTGATACTATTTTTAATACTGTTCCAGCTATGATTTGGCTTAAAGACCTAAGTAATATTATATTAAAGGTCAATAAACAGGCTTCTTCGTATGTCAATTTGTCACAAACAGAGATAGAAGGCAAAAGTGCCTATGATATCTATCCGGAGTTGGAAAGAAAATATCTTGAAGATGACAAAAAAATAGTCCAAACTAAACAAGCATCACTAAATAATGTGGAAATTTCTTATACACACGACAATATACAAAAATGGCTCAATATTGATAAAATTCCAATATTAGATGATAATCATAATGTTACAGGAATTATTGTATTTGCAGTTGACATTACCAAGCAAAAAGAGCTTGAGCGTATTCTCCGTTCCAAAGAAGCATATGCTATTAGGCAGAATAGAGATAAGTCAAAATTTTTATCTAATATTTCACATGAATTAAAAACTCCTATGAACACCGTCCTTGGATATGCGCAGGTTCTTTACAATGAGCAGGCACTGCAATCGGATAAACATAATGTAATGATAGGGAGCATACTCTCTTCAGGATATTATCTTATGAATCTGATTGGAGAATTATTGGATTTAGCCCATATTGAGAATGGAAAAGTTGAAGTTAATCGATCAAAATTTGATCTAAAAGAGTTTTTTGAAGCTCTTTACAATATATTCTTGTTACAAGTTAATAAAGATAATATTACTATCTTTTTTGAAGGAATTCCGGATAAAGCTACTTATGTCTACAGTGATCGTCAAAAGCTATATAATATACTTTCAAACTTAATCTCCAATGCTATCAAGTTTACCTCCAAAGGTGGAATTACTGTCTTTGTTTCATACTCTGAAGATAGCTTGAAAATTATTGTTTCAGATACCGGATGCGGTATTGATAAAAATACTATTGATAAAATATATTCTCCGTTTTACCAAACTGATATAGGAAAGACAAGCGGTGGTTTAGGCTTGGGTTTAGCGATTGTCAAAGAGTATGTACATCTTTTAGAGGGAGATATAGCTGTTGAATCAGAAGTGAATAAGGGAACAAGTTTTACTTTAAACTTTCCTCTTGAGGGAGGAACAATAGAGAAAGAAAAAACTACCCTGTTTTCAGTATTAATTTTAGATGATGTTACTAAGCTCTTAGATGATGTATATAGGAAACTAAAAGAGCTGGGAGTGGATGTAACTGTGATACAAAACACAGCAGATAACTTTGAGAGAATATTAGAGTACATACTTTATAATAATTGTACTCTATTTGTAAACTATGACTACCAAAGTGATTTTGCAAATAATACTATACAAAAAATACTATCTATAAGCCCCAAACTTAATATATATCTATTTTCAGGCTCTAAAAATGAGAACTGTTTCGGCAAAGATAAAAATATCTCTTATGTTGACTTTAATATTTCTATAGGAGAGCTTTTTGAAATCATATATCGATATAATGATTACAAATATATTAAAATAAAAGAGAGTGCGTTAGAGGAACCTTTATACATTAAAGACTCTATTTCAGATTCTCTAATAGATGAGATTATCACCTCAGCCAGTGAAGGTGATAAAACAACTCTCAAAAATATTATTGAAAGAGTAGATGATATAAAGATTAGAAATTATATACTTCAACTAATATACAATTTTCAATTTCAAAAAATTATTGATTATGTAACAAAATTTAAAGAGAGTGGGAAATGATTGAAAAATTAGAGAATGCTTCTATTCTTATTGTTGATGATGCTCCAAATAATTTGCGTCTGCTTGAAGATATTTTAACTCCATCGGGGTATAAACTTTTTTTTGCCACAAATGGTAAGAGTGCATTGACAATTGCTGAACAAAAGAAGCCGAGTTTGATACTTTTAGATATTTTAATGCCGGATTTAAGTGGTTATGAGGTATGCGAGAGATTAAAGAAGAATTTAACAACTCGCAGAATACCGGTAATTTTTGTTTCTGCCCTCAGCTCGATTGAGGAGAAAGTTCGTGCACTTGAAGTTGGTGGAATTGATTTTATAGCCAAGCCATTTGACCCGGTTGAGATAAAAGCACGCATAGTATCAAACCTGAGTAGAGTTACAATGCTTTTAAAAGCTGATTACCTTCTTAAACAGACATATCATGAGCTTAATACTCCACTGTGCATAATCGACACTGCGGTTAGTCTTCAAAAAAGAATCTCCGGTGAGTCTAAATATCTAGACAATATCAGTGCTGCTTCAAAAACACTGCATAATATCTATAAAGATTTATATTTTTTTATACAAGAGAGAGAGTATAAAGAAACTAATGTAGATTCTGAAGAACTTAATTTGTTAATGCACTTGCAGGAGCGACTAACTTACTTTGAAGTTATAGCAAAGAGCAATAAACTCACTATAAACCTTAGAGGTAAAGAAGATTCACCAAAAATCTCAATCAGTGAAATGGAGTTTGAACGTCTGATTGACAACCTGATATCTAATGCTATACGTTACTCACAAAAAGAGACATCAATAGATATTACACTATCTTCTAATCCTAACAGTTTAATTATAATAGAAAACATAGTTGCATCAAAAGATAATAAAACAACATACAAACCTTCAATCTCCGGAATTGGGTTTGACATAGTTAATACGATATGTCAAGAAAACAACCTGAATATTAGTTTTTCAGTTGAGAAAAACAGAGCAAAAGTAGTTTTGTCATATAGGAGAATAAATTGAATATACTACTTTTAGAAGATACATATACTCTTAGAGAGCAAATAGCTGAATATTTTTCACTTTTGGGGCACGATGTGACCAAGTGTGCGGATGGCGATGCATTTTTCGAGCTTGATGACTATCGAATTTTCGATCTTTTTTTACTTGACTTGAATGTTCCCAATTTTAGCGGTCTTGAAATCTTGGAGTTTTTACATAATGAAAAGATTGAGACGCCAAAAGTAGTGATTACGGCAAGTGCTGATATAGCTTCAATGAAAAACTCATTTCAACATGGGTGCTGCGAGTATGTTAAAAAGCCATTTAGTCTTGAAGAGCTTGAGGTTAGAATTAATCGTTTTTTTACAGACAACTATAATATATTTGAGTTGAGTGACAAATATCTCTTTGACAAAGAAAAAAACTCTCTTCTATGTGAGGATACAGAGATTAAATTAACCAAGATACAAAAAAAGATTATTTTGTATCTTCTTACAAATAGAGGCAGAACATGTTCAGTTAATGATATTATTGAATATATTACTCCAGACAAGCTAATTGATTTTAGTACCTTAGCTTCACATATTAAAAATATTAGACAAGCAACAACACCAAATATCATTCAAACAGTTAGAGGAGAGGGTTATCGTATTGTTTAATAATAGACCTTTAAGTAAAATATAAAAGCTACTCACTCTATGTATAAGGGAATCATACATCTAAATTAGATAGTATACTATTCAAATAATTTTCTTAATATAACTTTAATTTTTTTTGATTATATTTACATCACTTAATATATTTTAAAAAAATGTGTATAAGTACAAAAGAGTTTTAATTTGAACTATAAATTTTAGGAGAATAGTATGAGATCTTCATGGGTAGAAAATAGAAAAGAGCACCCCGTAAGAACACAAATGTATTATGCAAGAAAAGGCATTATTACTGAAGAGATGGAGTATGTTGCAAAGATAGAAGATTTGTCTCCTGAGCTTGTGCGCAGTGAAATAGCAAGAGGAAGGTTGATAATTCCCGCCAATGTAAATCATACTTCTTTGGAGCCAATGGCTATTGGTATAGCATCAAAATGTAAGATAAATGCAAATATCGGCTCTTCAGCAATAGCATCAGATGTGCAGGGTGAAGTTGAAAAGATGCAAGTCTCTCAGCACTATAAAGCTGATACTGCGATGGATCTCTCAACAGGTGGAGATTTAGATGAGATTCGCAAAGCTGTAATAGAGAGTTCTAAGATTCCTATCGGCACAGTTCCAATCTATCAAATACTTCATGATGTTGGAAACAAGATAGAGGATTTAACTATTGAGGTTATGCTTGAAGTTTTAGAGCGTCAAGCAAAGCAGGGGGTTAGTTACTTTACTATTCATGCTGGCTTTTTACTTGAAACTATGCCAAAAATTGCAAAAAGAAAGATGGGAATCGTAAGTCGCGGCGGTTCACTTATGGCTGCATGGATGATGCACTACCATAGAGAGAACCCGTTTTATACAGCCTATGATGAAATTTTAGATATTTGTGCCAAGTATGATGTCTCTTTATCTTTAGGTGATTCACTTCGTCCCGGTTGTTTAGCAGATGCCTCTGATGATGCACAACTCGGTGAGCTGAAAGTTTTAGGTGAATTGACTCTAAGAGCTTGGGAAAAAAATGTACAAGTAATGATTGAGGGTCCTGGACATGTTCCATTAAATCAGATTGAACGTAATATGAAGCTTCAAAGAGAGCTTTGCCATGAAGCACCTTTTTATATCTTAGGACCTTTAGTAACTGATATTGCTGCAGGTTATGACCATATATCTTCGGCTATCGGTGCTGCTGTCGGTGGATGGCATGGGGCAAGTATGCTCTGTTATGTTACACCAAAAGAGCATTTAGGTCTGCCTAATGCAGATGATGTTCGTGAGGGAATCATTGCTTATAAAATTGCGGCACATGCTGCAGATATTGCCCGCGGTCGCAAAGGTGCAAGGGATATTGATGATGAAATGAGTGATGCCAGATATAGTTTTGATTGGGAAAAACAGTTTGAACTTGCATTAGACGGCGAGAGAGCTCGTGAGTATCATGATGAGACTCTTCCTCAAGATGTTTTTAAAGAGGCAGAGTTTTGTTCAATGTGTGGACCAAAATTCTGTTCTTACAAAATAACTCAAAATATTATGGATAATCCTGAAGCAATTGAGAAGATTGCGATAGAGGCTAAAGAGAGAGAAGCTAAAGAGGCTTTGGAAGCTCAAACAGCTTAAAAATAGAGTTAATTTAAATGAGATAATTTTTGTCTTATTTAAATTATGATATGCTTCCAAGCATGTAAAGTCTTGCCTCAAAAGAGACAAAGCTTTAGTCGCCGCAGCGGCGTAAGCGAAGCAAAAAGGGACTTTGTTCCTCTTGCTGATTAATAAGATGAAGATTTACTTCATTTTATTTTATGAAATAAAATTAAGGAAAATATATATTATGACTAATGAAATTGTAAATTCAGCTTTATCAAAAGTTATGTATCCAGGTTTTACTAAGGATATTGTAACTTTTGGTTTTGTAAACGGTATAGAAATAGATGGAAATGATGTAAGTTTTACCGTAGATATTACCTCAAGTGCTCCGGAAGTTGCACAGCAGATTAAAGATGATGCGACTGAAGAACTAAAGGCAGTTGGTGCAGGAAATATTACTGTAAATATCAAAGCTCCAAAAATGCCTGAAGCACCAACGCCAAAAAGCAAGAATATTGCTCCTCAGGTTAAAAACTTTTTAATGGTAAGTTCAGGTAAAGGTGGTGTCGGTAAATCAACAACATCTGTTAATATTGCTATTGCACTTGCTGCTCAAGGAAAAAAGGTAGGTCTTTTAGACGCTGATATCTATGGTCCGAATATTCCTCGTATGATGGGTGTGTCCGATGTTAAGCCTGAGGTTAACGGAAATAAAGTTCTTCCTATAAAAGCTTATGGAATAGAGATGATGTCTATGGGATCACTTATGGAAGAGGGTCAGTCACTTATGTGGCGTGGTGCAATGATTATGAAAGCTATAGAGCAGTTTTTAAGAGATATCCTTTGGAGTGAGTTAGATGTTTTAGTTATTGATATGCCTCCTGGAACCGGTGATGCACAGCTTACTTTAGCTCAAAGCGTACCTGTGACTGCTGGTCTTACAGTAACTACACCACAATCTGTATCTCTTGATGACTCACGTCGTTCACTGGATATGTTTAAAAAATTAAATATTCCAATTGCGGGAATAGTTGAGAACATGAGTGGTTTTATTGCTCCGGATACCGGAGTTGAATATGATATCTTTGGTAAAGGAACTTCAGGACCTATGGCTAAGGAGTTTGATACTCAGATTATTGCTGAGATTCCAATAGAGCCAAGCATTAGAACCGGTGGAGATGAAGGTAAGCCTGTTACATTTGTAAATCCTACATCCGAGAGTGCAAAACGTTACATGAGTGCAGCTGAGTCTATTTGGGCCACCATTGAAGGTGTAAATGCAAAAGGCGGAGCTAGTAACGAATCGGTACAGCCGACAACACCTCCAGGTGTATCTGCTTGTTCAGTGTAAAATCAAAGTAGCGATGCATCTTCTGCACAAAATTCAAATAGCAGCGCATTTACTGCGTTGTTGTTTTCGTCACGTACTTTAAGTACGCTTCTTCAAACACGCCTTGTAACTACACTACTCTTTAAACTTTTTTACTTTATGAGCTTCTTGCTGCTTAATTTCTGATTTTTGAATAAGGAGATAGCTAAGGAAGCGTACTAATGTACGTGACGAGGCTGGCAACAAGACGAGCGTTAAAAAAGAAGTGAACTTCTTCACTTCTTTTAGCTCTATGACATTGAAACCTTTTTCGTATATTGCAAAACAATAGAAAAAAGTGGTTACGCTATTATGATTTTAGGCTAAAACTCTTCACCACTTTTGAACATATCAGAAGTAAACTCAACTATTTTATTTCTTCCCGTACTTTTTGCTTCATATAGAGCTGTATCAGCATATTTAATACATTTCCAAATAGTATCTCCATCAGTAGGAAATTTTGCTATTCCTATACTTATAGTCTTTTTCAAAGACTCACTATTTCCTACATCAAAAGCTGTACTAGCAAAGGTAGTATGAATTTTCTTGGCAATATGCATTGCCCCTTCATCTGTAGCATTTTGAAGCATTATAACAAACTCTTCTCCACCATATCTAATTGCCAGGTCGGCTTCTCTGATACTCTCTTTTAATATTTTCGCAAGTCCTACGATGACTTTGTCACCTACATCGTGACCATATGTGTCGTTCACCATCTTAAAGAAGTCAACATCAAGCATCATAACACTGTAAGTGCTTTTACTTCTATCTGCCTGACTCATAATCTTATCTATCATCTCTTCTAAAAAGCGTCTATTATAAAGACCGGTCATACCGTCTCTTAGTGATGTGTCTTTGAGTTTTTCCATCAGTATCTGACTCTCAATTACAGGTTTCGCAGCTTCAAGGTAGTGTCTAACACTTGAGATGTTTTTCTTCATCTGCTCGACTTCATCTGGGTTTTTAGATGTCATAGATACAGTTAATGATATATCATGGTTTATAGTAAATGGAATACATACATAGTGAGTATCACTAACTATACATGATTGGCACAGGTTAGGAAACTCTGTAGAGATTGTTACACTATTTGTTCTGTACGCTCGGCACTCTACAGCATTTGTGTTTGTTGTCTCACTACAGATACTGCTATCTTCTGTGTTATAAATTAATGTTCTCTCAGAAGTTATATTGTTTACCTCATAAAATGAAAAGTGACCTACATGATATTTTAGTTTTAAGATATCAATGATTCTAGCATAAACTTCATCTTTAGAGGCATCTAACTCTATAGTCTTTTTAAATTTATATACATCTGAGAGTTCATTGATGATAGTTTTTGCCTCATGTAGCGGATCTGCAGATGATGAGAAACCTTGAGGTATAAAAGTAGCAAGATTATGTTTTATCTCTCCAAAGGTCTCTTGCATCTTACCAAATAGAGAGTTCATCTGGTTTACAACATTTTTAGCGTCACCGCCTACTTTTGATTTGAACTCATGCGTAAAATCTCCGCTATAAGCCTTTTTTATACCATCTTGCAGATTTGTAAAGAGAGTCATATATGGAGCAACATAATAGTTTATGAGAATAAGAGCAATAAATATAAATAAGAGGTTTATTCCCAATATCTTGAGTATTGTTATCATACCGCTATGTCGCATGTCACCTATATCAAACTCCATGCTGATTGCACCAAGAGTGTCACCCTTGTTTACAGTATGACAATTCAGACAGTTGTTGTCACCATCTTGTATAGAAGCCTTATAAGGTATTGTCACTCTAAGGGTGATATCATTTGAGTCTTCAGTGATTTTTCTGACGCTTTGACCGCTATTTAAAACTTCTTGATCAATAACATCTCTTACAACCTCTGAATTAAAACCTTCACCATACTGTTGAATTACATTTTCGCTTCTTACAATCCATAAAGATTTGATACCGTTGTTCGTAGTTATCTTGTCTAAAAAGTATTGTCTTTTATCCATAATGCCATTAACCATATGGGCTGTTAAACCATCTTTTACCATATTTGCTGCTAGTTTAGATTTTTCAATGGCACCATTGATACTATACTTTCTAAAGTTTAGGGATACGTTCACAATTGTTGCTGCCGTTAAGCCAAGAAGCATAAACGTAACAATAATGATAAGTCTTGATTTTGTTGTCATATGAAATCACTTTATAGGATTATTTTAAGCATATGTTATCTAAGAATATATAAATTTAATATGAAATGTTCTCTGATTATTCAATATATATTATACATTATTCTACAGTAACACTTTTTGCTAGGTTTCTCGGCATGTCAACATCATTCCCAAGTCTAACTGAAATCTCAAGGGATAAAAGTTGCACTACTATCATCATCTCATAAAACTCTAACATGTAGTCTTTACATCTTGAAATCTCTACAAAATCATCTGCCTTGTCAAACTCTTTAGCGCTTATTACGCAGATTGTAGAATCTCTGGCACTTAACTCCTCTACATTACTTTTTGATTTTTCATAGTGCAGATGCTCAGGAAGCAGAGCAATAGTAAAAAGTTCCGGGTCAGCAAGTGCAATAGGACCATGCTTCATCTCTCCTGCCGGATAGCCTTCAGCATGTAGGTATGAAATCTCTTTTAGTTTTAGAGCACCTTCAAGTGCAAGAGGGAAGAATATATCTCTGCCGATAAAGAAAAAACCGTGACCGTGAAGGTATCTCTTAGATAATCTTTTTATGCGTTCATGCATGGTGTCCGTAACTTTTACATGTGTCGGAATTTCTCTTAAAAGTGAAATTTGTCTAGAAATCTCTCCAGAATCAAGAGAGTTGTTTAGTTTTGCTACATAAAGACTTAGCATCCAAAAGACGGTTACTTGAGTAGCAAAAGCTTTTGTAGATGCTACCCCTTTTTCAATTCCGGCCCTTGTTAAAATTGTTGCATCAGCCAGACGAACCATAGATGAGTTGTCAACATTACAGATAACCAAAGTTTTAAGACCTGCTTTTTTTGCCATCTTTAGAGTCTCTAATGTATCAGCGGTCTCTCCGCTTTGAGAGATGACTATAAATAGAGTATCTTTACTCATAATAGGGTCTCTATATCTGAACTCGCTGGCTATCTCAAGTGAAGTTCTGATTTTTGAGTAACGTTCAAAAAGATATGAAGCACTCATTGCTGCATGATATGAGGTTCCGCAGGCACAAAGTTTTATCTCATTTATACCATCAAAAAGAGTTCTCTCAAGCTCATCAAAAACAATCTTTTTATCGCTTAATCTTCCCATGAGAGTGTCTGAAATAACATCACTCTGTTCATAAATCTCTTTCTCCATAAAGAATCTAAAGCCATCTTTTTGAGCTGAGAGTTTATTTTGAGAAAGTGTTGAAAAGATAGGCTCTTTTCTGTTTTTATCTTTGTCAAATATAGTTACCTCATCAGCACTCACATATCCATAGTCTCCGTCTTCAAAGTAATTAACATCTGAACAGTTACCAATAAGCGGAGTATCAGAAGATGCAAAATATTTTTCACTACTACTATCTATGCCGACAAGCATAGGTGAACCGTGTTTTGCAAAAAAGATTTTTTTTGGTTCAGATTTGCATACAAGTAAAATAGCATAAGCGCCGTTTAGTTCACTTATGGTTTTAGCAAATGCTTCAAATGCGCTTGGCATAGATTCTAAATTTTTTTCAAATTGATGAACAATAACCTCAGTGTCTGTCTGACTTAGAAATGTCACACCGGAATTTTGCAACTGGGTTTTTAGCTCTGCATAGTTCTCTATTATTCCATTATGAACTACATAAGAGCTCTCTCCTAAATGTGGATGAGCATTTAGCTCTGTCGGTTTTCCATGTGTTGCCCATCTTGTGTGACCTATACCAACTGCAAAGCCCTCTGTTTTATAATCTTTGGTTTTTGCTTCAAGGTTTACCAGTTTACCTACAGCTTTATAGTTTGAGAAATGCCCATTTTCTAAAACAGCTATCCCGGCTGAGTCATAACCGCGATATTCTAACTCTTTTAGACCATCAAGTAAAATCTCTTTTATATTCTTTTTTCCTAAATATCCAACAATTCCACACATACAAACACCTTTTTATAATTAACTATAACAAATAACCTATTCTGACGCCTTTAGGCGGCTAGCTTTAGTACCTTAGCGGTTAGCGAAGCAGTGGAGGACTTTGTTCGTCACTGCGTAAAGTTAATAACGCATAAATTTTTTCAACATTATTACATATATCATTTTGTTTTTCTATTAAGAAGCTATCTCGTACTTTGTGTTTAGTGCTGTGAATCTTTGCCGTGATTATATTTATATCAAGTTTTTCGAAGCACTCCATAATATAAGCTAGAAGACCTTTTTGATTTTGTGTATTAACGTTAAGCTCTGCATGAGTTAGCGAGTGCTCACAATCAATAGTAATCTCCTGCTTTTGTATTTTGACATCTTTTAGTTTTACCTGCCTTTTCATGTCAAAAGCATTATTAACTACATCTTCAAGATGAATTACCTCATTTGCATCCACATGTTCTATGAACTCTATTTTAAAGTATTTGACATCATCAAAGAGCGTGAAAATTTCCATTGATGCTACATCTAGATGGCTCAGTGTTGCTAAAAGATAGCCGATGTTGAGCGGAATTTTTCTGTATATCTCAATACTTAGAGATTTCTCCGTATGAATAGAGTAGTCATACTCTTTTGTCTCCTTTGCTTTTTTTGCAATTTTTATTATATCCAGAGGAGTGTGTTTAAAAAAGAAAAGGTTTGATTCAACACGTAAAAGTTTCTTTTGTAAAAGTTTTGGTAACTCAATAAAATCCGGAAGTTTTTGTACGCGTTTTTCTATATTTACTCTTTTAGCAGCATCAGTTATTCTGCCAAAGTTCTCAGCTACCTCTAATGCGTTTACATATAAGTCATGAAGAAGTTTTGAGTTAAATGAGTTGAAAATATGTTCTCCGACACCATTGATATCTGCATAAGTGAGTACATATAAAAGTTTTAAATTTTTTGCATCCTTGATGCTTGACATAAATTTATATAGAGTTTTTTCATTATATATATTTTGTTTAAAAGCAACACTACTCATAGTTACATGTTGTTTGACTAAGGTTACACATCTATCAATATGTTCCTCTTTTAATTTCATTTTTTTGACGAATGGAACTATTAGTTTTGCACCGACTTCGCTGTGGTCTTGAACTCTGCCTTTTCCTGTATCATGAAAGAGAGTGACAACTTTTAATAGTAGTCTCTCATCCTCATTAAACTCATCATAAAGCTTTTGAATGAAGGGCTCTTTTATATTTTCCAATGCTTCTACACACTTAATTGAGTGAATATCTACCGGATAGTCATGATAACCGTCAAACTGCGGCAGATGAAGAACTTTTTTAAAGTTGTGAAATAGGTGATGAAGAATTCCGGCATCATAAAACAGCTTTAAAAAAGAGTACATATTATTTTTTTTAAGAAGATCTTTTAAAAGAGAGTAGGTTTTTGTTTTGATAGGGTATGATATTTTTGCATATGTCAGTTGGTTTAAAAAACCGGCATCAAAATGGTATGGTTTATCCGGTAATGAGACTAAAATTTCTAAAAGTCTGTTTAGCGATTGAATAGGAGTATTGTAAGAAGCAAAAAGTCTATTATCTAATTCATATATGCCTTTGCTTAAACGATGATGTCTGAATTTTGCAACATATGACATGTCAACAATATATGGTCTAATCATCTTTTTAACAAAGATTTGAGTAAAGTTGTTTATTCGCCACTGTGCTTCTAGGACTTTTGTTACTATCTTTTTTTGATTACTGAATCCAAGCATTCTGCCTACTGATGGTACGTGTTCTAATAAAAGTCTATCTTCTTGTTTGTTTGTAATAAGATGCAGGGCGCTTCTCACTCTAAAGAGAAGTTCTAAAGCAATTCTGTAGTCCTTATACTCCTCTTCAGAGTATAAAATATGAGTTAAGTCTTTGAGGCTTGTTATGCCATATATAGTTTGAGCTACCCAGAAGATAAGATTTGAGTCACGAAGACCGCCGACACTCTCTTTTATGTTTGGCTGCATTGAGTTTGGGTACTTCTTACGTCTAATATGAGCCTCTTCAATTTTTGCAAGCATAAACTCTTTTTGATTATGAAGTCGTATTCTGTTTAGCTCTTTGCCCGTCGCATGCCAGGCAAAGTTTGAACCTGTTATAAACCTAGCCTCCATAAGGGATGTTCTAATGGTTATATCTTCATTACTTGCCTTGTAAAGATCCGTGACTTCATGGACTCTATGCCCTAACTTTAGTCCGGCATCTAAGGCAAGATAAAAAAGTTTCTCAATTATTAGCTCGCTATTGAAGCCATCAACCCTCTCATAAACAATAAGCAGGTCTATATCACTATGAACACATAACTGCTCTCTCCCGTAACTGCCCAGAGCAACAATAGCTATGGGTATAGAGTTGCGCATTGGGAGATAGTTTCCAAATAGACGCCTTAGAACAGTCTTATACATTAAAGAGATGATAGAGTCTAACTGTTTGGTGTGACGGACTAAAAAATCTTTACCCTGGTTTTTTTCAAATAGTTTAGGAAGTGATGTTTTATACTCGTCTATGAAGACTTTAAAAAGTTTAGATAGTTCAAAATCACTACCGTTTTTTTCTATGATATCTTCAATTTGTAGCACTATGTCCAAGTATTATCCCTTAATTTTGTTTCACAAAATGAAGGAAACCCTTCATCCTTCTTGTTACGCCAAAGGAAGTAATTCCTTTGCCTGCGCTAACACTTGGTTTTCTTCGGCAGAAAGCCCATCGCACTAGTGCAATTTTATCTAATTTTTATTATTATAGTGTAGTTGTATAAATTTGATATAATCTTACGGGTTAAATATTATACAAAACGGAGAAAATAAAAAATGACAATAACAAAAAAAGTAACATTTATAGCAAAAAAAGATTCTATAGATAAGATGAAAGAACTATTAACTGCCATGGTAGAACCCTCTAAGGCTGAGGACGGATGTATATTATATGATATTTTTCAGTGTAAAGAGAGAGCGGAGAAATTTTTTGCGGTTGAGACTTGGAGAGATGAGGCAGCTCTTGAGGGGCATAAGTCAACTACTCACTACGCTATTTATAAGTCTAGCTATGAACCGTATTGTGAGAAAAAATATAGCGATGAATTAGAAGTCCTAGGATAATCTAGTTGAAATATTTGATGGCAATAGATGCCGGAACAGGAAGTGTCAGAGCTGTAATCTTTGACACTTTGGGAAATCAGATAAGTGCCTCTCAAAAAGAGTGGACTCATCTGCAAGAGCCAAATGTTGCAAACTCTATGAGTTTTGATTTTGAGAAAAACTGGCTAATGACATCTCAATGTATAAAAGAGTCATTAGATAGTGCAAACTTAACTGGTAATGATATTGTTGCACTCAGTGCAACAAGTATGCGAGAGGGCATTGTACTTTATGACAAAGATGGCAAGGAACTTTGGGCAGTTGCAAATGTTGATGCAAGAGCCGACAAAGAGGTTAGGTATCTAAAAGAGAATTTTAAAGGCATAGAAGAGGAGTTCTACAAAAAATCTGGTCAGACCTTCGCTTTAGGAGCTCTTCCAAGAATTATGTGGCTTAAAAATAACAGATCTGAAATTTATGAAAAAGTTGCAAATATCTCTATGATAGGGGATTGGATTTTAGCGAAACTAAGTGGAGTTATTGCAACAGATCCAAGTAATGGCGGTACAACAGGTGTGTTTTCTTTAAAAAATCGTGACTGGATGCCGGAGATGGCAGAGAGAGTTGGACTAAAGAGTGATATATTTCCTAAAACTTTGGAAGTCGGAACCTTAATGGGCAGAGTTTCTAAAATCGCTCAAGAAGAAACAGGTCTCTCAACAGAGACAAAAGTAGTCATGGGTGGAGGAGATGTTCAACTCGGATCTGCCGGTTTAGGTGTAGTTGAACTCACTCAAGCTGCAATACTAGGTGGCTCTTTTTGGCAGCAGGTTGTTAATATTAAAAGTGAGACTCTACCGCCAAAAGATATGAGTATAAGAGTAAATCCTCATGTAATCGTTAATCAGTCCCAAGCGGAAGGAATCACATTCTTCAGCGGTTTGGTAATGAGATGGTTTAGAGACGCTTTTTGTGATATAGAAAAGCTTGAAGCAAAAAAACTCGGTGTTGATGTTTACTCACTTATGGAAGAAAAAGCTAAAAGAGTTCCTGCAGGTTCAAACGGGATTTTGCCAATCTTTTCAGACAGCATGAAGTATGGGAAGTGGTATCACGCTGCTCCAAGTTTTTTAAACCTTAGCTTAGACCCGGATATTTGTAACCGAGCATCAATGTTTAGAAGTTTACAAGAAAATGCTGCTATAGTCTCAAGCATAAATCTTGACAAGATAAAAGAGTTTACACATATTGAGATAGAGACAATAGTATTTGCCGGCGGTGCGAGCAAAGGCGAGTTATGGTCACAGATAGTTGCAGATGTGACAGGGTGCAGAGTTAAGATACCAAAGGTCACAGAAGCAACTGCTCTTGGCGCTGCAATGGCAGCAGGCGTTGGTTCCGAAATATATGAGGATATTGCAACTGCTGCAAAAGAGTTGGTAGTCTGGGAGAGAGTCTATGAGCCAAACATGATAAATAAAAAAATATATGATGAGATAAAAATTAAATTTGAAAAAGCATACGAAGTACAATTAAAGTTAGTAGATGATAATATTACGACTTCAATGTGGAAAGCCCCAGGTTTATAAAATTTAACATTTTTAAAGAGAAGAAGTAGGAGCATGAATGTATCTATTTACGAGTGAAGTTGTTAGTCCGGGACACCCGGATAAAGTTGCAGATATTATTGCAGACAGTATTGTTGATAAGTTGATTATCGGCGATTCAAAATCAAGAGTTGCATCAGAAGTATTTGTAGCCGGAAAGCATGTCATTATTGGCGGAGAGGTGACATCAAATACGAAAATGACAACTGAAGATTATAAACAAATAGCAATAGATGCACTTGTGAAAATCGGATATAACGGAAATAAAAATTTTACACATGAAGAGTGTCTCTACCCTGAAGATGTGGATGTACAAGTCCTTTTAAATCGCCAAAGTCCGGATATCAACCAAGGCGTAGACCAAGTAGACGGTGAAACAGGTGCCGGCGATCAGGGAATTATGTTTGGTTACGCTGATTCTGAGACAAATAACTATATGCCAAGTGCTATTACCTATGCAAGAATGTTGATGGAGAAAGTCTATCACTATGCCTTGGCTCATCCGCACAAACTTGGTGTTGATATTAAGACGCAGGTTACAATGGATTATGGAAAAAAAGCTAATTTTGAAGAGTGCGAACCACAAAAGATACATACAATCGTAGTATCTGCTCCATGTGTAGCAAGTATGAATATAGAAACTGTTCGTGAACTTATTTTTGAACTTATAATAGACACAGGCTTACCTAAAAATCTTTTTAATCCAAATGATTGTATTATTCATATCAATCCAACCGGTAAATATATCTCTCATTCCCCGCTTCATGACAGCGGTTTAACAGGCAGAAAACTGATAGTTGACAGTTTTGGCGGTTATGCACCTATCGGCGGCGGTGCCCAAAGTTCTAAAGATTATACAAAAGTTGACAGAAGTGGACTATATGCTGCCAGATATTTAGCAAAACATATAGTCGCAGCCGGACTTTCAAAAAAAGCTATAGTCCAGATATCTTATGCGATAGGTGTGGCAAAACCTACTTCCATATCTGTTGATACGTGCGGGACAGTCATAGAGACTCTTGATGATGACAAACTATCTGCTTTTATTCAAGATAACTTCTCTTTAACTCCAAATTGGATTACGAAAAAGTTTGCTTTAGACTCGCCTAGTGAAGAGAGTTTTTTATATGCTGATGTGGCTGCTCGCGGTCAAGTCGGTCAAAGTGATTACCCATGGGAAAGAGTTGATGAGCTTGAAAAATTCGAGGCTTTAAAGTAAACATGAGTAGAATGACTTTTGATGAAGCTCTTGCTCTTTACGAGATGGATCTCTTTGAACTTGGAGAGTTGGCAGATAAAATTAGAAAAGAAAAACATGGTAAAAAGACATACTTTAATATAAATCGTCACATAAATCCGACAAATATCTGTGCTGATGTATGTAAGTTTTGTGCATACTCTGCAAACAGAAAAAATCCTAATCCATATACTATGAGCCATGAAGAGATAATGGATATCGTTAAGGATGTCGAGTCTCGCGGGACTAAAGAGGTTCATATCGTCTCTGCCCATAATCCTGACACGGGACTAGAGTGGTACTTAGAGATTTTTAAAAAGATCAAAACAGCTTATCCGTCAATGCATGTCAAAGCGTTAACTGCTGCTGAGGTTGATTTTCTTGCCCGTCATTATAGTAAAAGTTATGATGAAATACTTGACCTTATGGTTGACAACGGTGTAGACTCTATGCCTGGGGGCGGAGCTGAGATATTTGATGAAAAAGTTAGGGACTATATCTGTAAAGGTAAAGTTACGTCAGAGCAGTGGCTTGATATTCATCAAAAATGGCATGAGAGGGGTAAAAAAAGTAATGTAACTATGCTTTTTGGACATGTCGAGAGCAGAGAAAACCGCATTGATCATATGATGAGAATAAGAGAGCTTCAAGACAAAACAGGCGGTTTTAATGCCTTTATCCCTCTTGTCTATCAGACAGAGAATAACTATTTAAACATCAAAGAGCCGATAACGGCAAATGAGATTCTAAAGACCATGGCAATCAGCCGTATAGTTTTAGATAATGTTGCTAACCTAAAAGCTTACTGGGTTACATCTACCGTAAATCTAGCCTTGGTTGCCCAAGAGTTTGGAGCAAACGATTTAGACGGAACAATAGAAAAAGAGTCTATCAACTCGGCTGCCGGAGCCAATAGTGCAAACGGCGTAAACTTAAATGACTTTGTGGCACTCATAAAAAACAGCGGTTTTACTCCTGTTGAGAGAGATAGCGTTTATAACGAAATTAAAGTTTGGTGAAAATTCTTGACGACAGTTAAAGCTTTCATATAAAATTATATGAGTGAAAAATATAATATATCGGTTGTAATTCCAACATATAATCGATATGAAGTTCTACAAAGAGCTTTAAAGTCTGTCTACTCTCAATCTTACAAACCAAAAGAGATAATTATCATAGACGACGGCTCGAATGATGAAACCGCACAAATACAAAAACTTTTTCCGCAAATAAAATACTACTACCAAGAAAACTCAGGAGTCTCATCCGCCAGAAATTTAGGCATCAAAAAAGCTATATGTGAGTGGATTGCATTTCTAGACTCTGATGATGAGTTCCACCTTGATAAACTAAGATATCAGATTGAATTTCATAAAAAGCACCCTGACATACTAATGAGCTATACGGACGAAAAATGGATAAGGAATGCAAGTGAAGTAAAAATGCCTAAAAAGTATCAAAAATTCGGTGGGAGTATTTTTACTGAGTGCCTCTCTCACTGTATTATTGCTCCCTCTGCAACTATGATGCATAAAGATTTACTCGGTAGTGTTGGACTTTTTGATGAGACTCTTGAGGTGTGTGAAGATTATGACCTGTGGCTTAGAGTAGCATCAAAAAACGAGATAGGACTGATTGATAAGAAGCTTATAACTAAATTTGGAGGAGCCGCAGATCAGCTGAGCATGAAATTTTGGGGAATGGATAGATATAGGGTTCAGTCCCTTGAAAAACTTCTGAATTTAGACCTATCTTTAGAGCAAAAGAGTTTAGTCAAAAAAACTTTGCTAAATAAGTACAGTTTACTCCTAAAAGGTGCCGTGAAATATGATAGAATGTCGGAGATTAAAGAGTATAAAACAAAAATAGAGAGATTGAAGAATGGATAAATTGACGCGAGAGACAAAACTGACACTACTGTATATCTTTATAGCTTTTACTTTTTCGGTTGCCCTTAGGATGATTTGGTTTTATCAGTTTTCAGACTACGATGCATTTAAATTTAACGGGCAGTTTATGTTAAATACAAACGATGGGTACTTTTGGGCGGAGGGAGCTAGGGATCTGCTAAGCGGCGTAACTCAAGATAATGATCTATCTCCAGTGAATGCAGCGGCTTCTCAACTAACTGCCTTTTTTGCTTATATTCTGCCGTTTTCATTTGAGAGTGTCATATTTTTCCTGCCCGTGTTTTTAGGCTCATTGATTGTTGTTCCGATAGTGCTCATTGCCAAAGGTTTGAAAAATTTAGAGCTGGGTCTTGTCGCTGCAATGTTAGCTTCTGTCACTTGGAGTTATTACAACAGAACTATGATAGGCTATTACGATACAGATATGCTCAATATTGTTATTCCGATGTTTTTGCTTTGGTCAATTATCTGGGCTGTCAATACAAATGAAGATAAGTACCTGCTTATCACAGCCTTAGATATCCTAGTCTACAGATGGTGGTATCCTCAAAGTTATTCGCTGGAGTTCTCTTTTTTTGGATTAATACTTCTTTATACTCTACTGTTTGATAGAAAAAATCTCTATAACTATAAACTTTTAGCAATTATGATGTTTGCTATGCTCAATATTGACGGTTTTATCCGTTTTCCTGTTGTTATAGCAGTCTATTTTATCTTTAAAGAAGAGAAGTTTCAAAAATATATCTATTATATTTTGGCAATCTCAGTAGTCGCATTTTTTGCGACGGGCGGTTTTAACCCTATTTTGAGTCTACTAAAAGGGTATGTATTTACGGATGCAGTAAGTGTCGGCGCAGAAGGCTTAAAGCTTCACTTTTATTCAGTAATGCAAACAGTAAGAGAAGCAGGGCATATACCGTTTGAGATATTTGCAAATAGGATTAGCGGACATACTATTACATTTATTTTATCTGTTGGTGGTTTTATATATCTGGCATACAGACATAAGATAATGCTCTTTGCACTGCCAATGATAGGACTTGGGTTCCTCGCTAGTGTCGGAGGACTTAGATTTACTATTTATGCTGTGCCGATTTTGGCATTTGGTGTAGCTTTTTTAATAACAGAACTGGCAAGGATAATGCCGAGCAAGAAGTTGAAGTTTTTAACTATTACAGCTTTTACTCTAGTAGTTATATATCCAAATTACAAGCATATAGAAGCATACAGGGTTCCTACTGTTTTTAACAGTAGTGAGGTTAAACTATTAGACAAGCTTGGGAGTATTGCCAATAGAGAAGATTACGTTATTGGGTGGTGGGACTACGGTTATCCTATAAGGTACTATAGCGATGTGAAAACATTAATCGATGGCGGACAGCATAACGGTGGTGCAAACTTTCCGGTTAGTTTTATCTTGACAAACCCTCAAGAAGTATCGGCAAAAATGGCCAGACTTGATGTGGAATATAGAGAAAAAGCTTATTCTATTGCGGAAAAGATGGCGACTCTGCCTGAATCAAAAAAGGTAAAAAGATTTTCAAATATAGAGCAGATGACACAGGATTATGGCTTTAAAGATACAAATGATTTTTTATTGTCACTTCAAACTGATATAGAACTGCCGAAAAAAACAAGAGATATCTATCTTTATCTGCCATTTAGAATGATGGGTATCTACCCAACCGTAAATATATTTTCAAATATAAATTTGATGAATGGTGAGAGAAAAAGCAGAGCACTCTTTTTTATGAGTAAAAACTTTAAACAAAATAAAAATATAATTAATTTAGGACGTGGTGTCGTATTGGACTTACAAGATAAAAGTATAATAATAAACAACCAGAAAATGACGCTTAAAAGGTTTATAAAAACATCTTATGATAAAGAGATGAAACTGCACAAAGAGGTAAGTGTATCTAAACAAAAATCGGACATAAGCATTATTTACATGACTAACTATAAAACCTTCTTAGTTTTAGATGAAGAGTCATATAATTCACTCTATGTTCAATTAATGGTACTTGAAGAGTATGATAAATCACTATTTGAAGAGGTTTTATCAAATCCGCAGGCAAAAGTATATAAACTGAAAATTTAGCTCTTTAACTTTTTTCATGGTCTGAGTTAGATAGAATTAAAAAATTACAATTTATTAGGGTTAAGAGATGCCAAATGATAATATGAAAATTAGAAAATGTCTTTTTCCGGCTGCCGGCTATGGAACAAGATTTCTTCCGGCTACTAAAGCAATTCCAAAAGAGATGTTACCGGTTCTTACAAAACCACTCCTTCAATATGGGGTAGAAGAGGCGATAAGCGCAGGTATTGAGACCATGGCAATTGTCACAGGACGCGGTAAAAGAGCGATTGAGGATCATTTTGATATATCTTATGAACTTGAACATCAGATAAAAGGTACTTCAAAAGAGCACTACTTGACAGAGATCAGAAAAGTCATAACAAACTGTACTTTCTCATATACAAGGCAGATTGAGATGAAAGGTTTGGGGCATGCAATTCTTAGCGGAGAAACGCTTATAGGAGATGAACCGTTTGCAGTAATCCTTGCAGATGATTTATGTGATAACAGCGATGATTCAGTCCTCTCTCAGATGACAAAGCTTTATGAAAAATATCAATGCTCTATAGTTGCAGTAGAGGAGATACCCTTAAAAGACACTAATAAGTATGGCGTGATAGCCGGAGATGTAGAAGAAGATGGTGTAATAAGAGTTACCGACATGGTAGAAAAACCAGATCCAAAAGATGCACCGTCAAATCTGGCGATTATAGGCAGGTACATCTTAACACCTGATATCTTTGATATTATCAGGGAGACAAAACCCGGAAAAGGCGGGGAGATTCAGATAACAGATGCTCTTTTAACTCAAGCTAAAAATGCAAGGGTAATAGCTTATAGGTTTAGAGGTAAAAGGTTTGATTGCGGCTCTGTAGACGGCTTCGTTGAGGCTACAAACTATTTTTATAATAAAAGTTCATAGATAATGCAATATCAAAACAATTTTAACCCGACTATATCTGATGAAGATATTTTTAATGAGATTGTAAAAGAAAAAGAGTCCATAGGTTATTACAATCTTGTGCATCAAGATACCTCTCTTTTTAAAGATTATGCCAAAGGGGTAAAACAAAAAAATATTGTAGTAATAGGTATTGGAGGCAGTACCCTTGGAACTTATGCAATATATAAATTTCTAAAACACTCAAAAAAATTAACTAAAAAACTCTATTTTTTAGAAACAACTGACCCCATAGATATAGCATCCAAGGTTAATGCTATTGACTTGGAAGATACTCTTTTTATTGTAATATCAAAATCTGGAACTACAATTGAGACTATATCAATTTTTAAATATATCCACTCTCTTGTCAAGTGTGATAAACATAATACACTAGTTATAACAGAGAATGACTCAAAACTAAATGAGTATGCTAAGACAAATGAGATAAAAACTTTTGATATACCTAAAAATATAGGTGGCAGGTTTTCGGTTTTTTCTGCAGTCGGTCTTTTGCCATTGACTATTGTCGGTATAGATATAGATGAACTTTTAAGTGGGGCTAGAGAGGTATATGAGTCATTTTTCAATCAGAGAGATACCTACGCGAGAGTATTGAAAAAAGCAAGATTCTTTGTCGAGTATAAAAATAGTTTCAATATAAATGTAGTCTTCTCATACTCCTCAAGATTGGAAGGTTTTAATAAGTGGTATATCCAACTTTGGGGTGAGAGTTTGGGTAAAATTGATGTAAACAGAAGCAGACAAGGCTTAACTCCTATTGGGATTATCGGTCCAATAGACCAACACTCGTTTTTGCAGCTGATAGTAGAGGGAAAAAGAGATAAAACGGTTACAGTCATCAAGGTCTATGATTTTGATAGTGACCTAAAAATACCACATATAGAGTTAGATGGATTATGCGAATTAGATTATCTTGATAATATTGAGTTCTCCTCACTAATAAATAAACAGGCAGATGCTACAATAGAATCAATAAATAATTTAAATGATATCCCGTGTGATGTTATTACCATAGATGGGGTTAGTGAAAAGAGTTGTGCCAACTTGATGTACGAGTATGAACTTTTAACATCTGTATGTGCCAAGTTTATGTATATAGATGCTTATGACCAACCCGGTGTAGAGGCTGGAAAAATTATTTTGAAAAATAAGTTACAAAAGAGAGTAGATTGATGAAAATAGCAATAGCTGGAACAGGTTACGTTGGCTTGTCAAATGGTATCCTTTTAGCTCAGCATAATGAGGTGGTAGCTCTAGATGTCATACCTGAAAAAGTTGAGATGCTCAATAATAGGATATCTCCAATAGAAGACACAAAGATAAGCCAATATTTAAAAAGCAGAGATTTAAACTTCAGGGCAACACTCGATAAAAGAGAGGCATACATTGGAGCAGGTTTTATCATTATCGCCACTCCTACAGATTATGATACACAAACAAACTATTTTAATACAAAACTTGTAGAGACAGTTATAAAAGATATTATTGAGATTAACCCCGACGCTACAATGATTATAAAATCAACAGTACCTGTAGGCTATACAGAGGGGATAAGAGAGAAGTTTGCTTGTGATAACATTATATTCTCACCTGAGTTTCTAAGAGAAGGCAATGCCCTTCATGACAATCTCTATCCATCAAGAATTATTGTAGGTGAAAAAAGTGATAGAGCACAAACTTTTGCAAATCTTTTAGCTGAAGGAGCTATAAAAGAGAATATAGATACTCTTCTGACTGACTCTACAGAAGCGGAGGCAGTAAAACTGTTTTCAAATACATACCTGGCAATGAGGGTGGCATTTTTTAATGAACTTGACACTTATGCGCAGACAAACGGGCTAAATACAAAGGATATTATAGAGGGAGTTGGACTAGACCCTCGAATCGGAACTCACTATAATAACCCATCTTTTGGTTATGGAGGCTACTGTTTGCCAAAAGACACAAAACAGTTAAGAGCAAACTATAAAGATGTACCAAGCAATATAATAGGTGCAATAGTAGACTCAAATAGCACCAGAAAAGATTTTATAGCAGATACTATTATCGCTAAAAACCCAAAAGTAGTTGGTGTTTACAGGCTTATTATGAAGAGTGGAAGCGATAACTTTCGAGCATCTTCCATACAGGGTATCATGAAGAGAATTAAGGCAAAGGGCATAGAGATAGTAGTTTATGAGCCGGTACTTGATGAAGAGGAGTTTTTTCATTCCAAAGTTATAAAAAATTTAGATGAATTTAAAAATATGTCGGATGTTATAGTAACAAATAGACTCTCTGATAATCTTAAAGATGTAAAAGTAAAAGTTTATACTAGAGATTTGTTCGGAAGTGATTTATAAATGAATATCAACAGAGTTGTAAAGTTTTAGAGTTTATGAAAAAAGGGATATTAATTCAATCAAGACTCTCCTCTTCTAGACTACCTAAGAAGATGCTAATGAATTTAGGAGAGTATAAATTAGTAGAGTTTGTCTACAATAGGTGTTTAATGTCGCAAGAGAGTGATATGTGTGCAATTATTACATCTACGGATAGCAGTGATGATGAGTTGTTTGATTTTTGCATAAAAAAAGGTATTACAGTTTTCAGGGGTGATTTGAGTAATGTTTTGCAAAGATACATTGATGCAGCAGATTTTTTTGATTTAGATATTGTGGTACGTGTTTGTGGAGATTCACCATTTGTAGATATTAAATACATAGACAACATGTTAAAGTTACAAGCAGGAGAAGATTTAGACTATTTAGGATTTGATAAAGATAGCATTATTCAAGGTTTGGATAGTGAAGTAATAAAAAAAGATATTTTGAAAAGTTTATTAAAGAATGGTCTCTCAAATGACGATAGAGAGCATGTTACATTTTTTATAAAAAATAACTTAAATAGATACAAGCATAAATTATTAAAGTCTATTTTTCACTTGGAGAGTATAAAATTTACGGTTGATTATTATGAAGACTTAGAGTTATGCAGAGAGTATTATGATAATTATTTAAATGGATTTGATTTTACATCAAATGATATAATGAATGTTTTAAAACACAAGAAAGATGATGAATGAACTATGTAGCACCTGATTTTCCCAAAAGATTAGAGTTAGAACTTGTTAGTGATTGTAATTTAAAATGTACATACTGCCCTAGACACTATGTAAATGACTTGACAGGTTATATGGATATTGAACTTTTTAAAAAGATGGTAGATGAAGCACAAGAGTATCCGGAGATGGTTTTTGTACTGCATCGAAGGGGTGAGAGTATGCTTCATCCTAAATTCAATGATATGTTAAACTATATTGCAGGAAAATTTAAAGAAGTTCAAATGGCTACAAATGCAACTATGTTAACGAGTGAAAAATTTGAAGCTATTGTGAACGGGCTTGACTTTTTATCTTTTAGTTTAGATACTCCTGAGATATTTAATAAGACCAGACTACCGGCAAAATATGAAAAAGTCGAATATAAAATATTAAAATTTTTAGAATTTAATGAAGGACGAGTGAAAACACAGGCATCTATGGTAAAAACTTCCGATACTAGTGATGAAATGTGTGTAGAGTTTACCGAAATATGGAAAGATAGGGTAGACAGAGTAAGAATATATGAAGAACACTCATCAGATGGTGAGTTTGGCTCGTTAAAGAATCCAAGAAAGGTTAGAAAACCTTGTGTAATGCCTATATATGAAATGCTTGTTTATGATAGTGGAGTTGTTGCTAGATGTAATCATGACTGGGATAGTGATGGAATGGGTGATATTACCAAAAGCTCATTGAAAGAAGTTTGGATGAATCCAAAATATGTAGATTTAAGAGAGCAGCATTTGATGCAGAGGCTTACAGACCCAGTTTGCAGTAAATGTGATAGCTGGTATCCTGAAATAGGCAATCAAGATACTGGAGAGGTTATAGAAAAGTGAGAAGTTTTATACCATTAGCAAGACCAGATATCGGTGATGAAGAGGTTGCTTTGGTGGTAGAGACAATTAAGTCAGGATGGCTGACTACCGGTCCGAAAGTCATAGAGTTTGAAACTCTTTTATCTAAATATTTAAAGTTTGATGATGAGATTTATACACTTGGATTAAACTCATGTACCTCAGCACTTTTTTTGGCTCTTGTAGCTTTGGGTATTAAAGAAGGTGATGAAGTTATAGTCCCAACATGGACGTTTGCTGCAACAGCTCAGGTAGTAGAGTGGGTTGGTGCTAAAGTAGTCTTATGCGACATTGAAGAAGAGAGCTTAAATATTGATGTAAAGAGAGCTGAAAAGTTAATTACAGATAGAACTAAAGCAATTATTCCAGTACATATTGCAGGTTACCCATGTGATATGGGAGCACTTTCTATCTTAGCAAAAAACTATAACTTAAAAGTGATAGAAGATGCCGCTCATGCAATAGGCACAAGTTATAAAGATAAAAAAATAGGAAATTTCTCAGATATTACCTGTTTTAGTTTTTATGCTACAAAGAATCTAGCGATGGGCGAGGGTGGTGCTGCCGTTTCAAAAGATAAAGAGTTGATAGAAAAAATGAGAAAACTCAGTTATTTTGGAATTAATAAAGAAGCATTTAAAAGATATGAAAAGTCAGGACGATGGTTTTATGATATTGAAGAGATGGGTTACAAGGCAAACTTAGATAGTATACATGCTGCACTGGGAGTGGTTCAGTTAAACAAACTTGATAAAATGAATAGCAGAAGAAGAGAAATCGCTTTATATTATAGGGAGAACTTATCAAATCACTTAACTTTTAATAAAGATTCAGATGAGCATTATCATACTTATCACCTGTTCCCTATCAGATTGCCAAATGGCATTGACAGAGATGATTTTATAGAGGAGTTAAAAGGGAACGATATTGGCTCAAGTGTTCATTTTATACCTTTACACATGCATACTTTTTATAAATCCAGAATAGTAGATGATTTTGAAGTAGCTAATAGAGTTTTTGGTACTATTGTATCTATCCCAATGTGCTCAGCTATGAGTGACATAGAGGTAGAATATATTGTTGAAACTATAAATAAAATATTAGGTTGAGAGATGAATAATTTTAAAGAATCGTTACTGCATACAAAAAGAGTTTCTATCTGGGGTATAGGGTATTTAGGCTATACAACAGTATTAAGATTACAAAAAAATGGTTTTACTTCAACAATCTATGATTTTATTGAATCTAGATTGAATAATCTAACAAATAGTACTTATCCCAGTAAAGAACAGCTATATAGCTGGTCTAAACATGGTAAGGCTCCCTCTTTGGATCTTGAAAAGTTAGATATTGTTAAAGATAGCACTCTGTTATTTAAAAACCATGTTCATATTGTCTCTTTTCCAAATAGTGAAAGTTTTGATTATCTCTCATTATCAAAGCTCTTTCTTAAAAACAGATATGCATTAAAAAACAGTTTGATTATCTTTCAATCGGCAGGAGTACCTAAAACTATTGAAGCTAGTTTCTGCAAAATATTAGAAGAAGAAGGCTTGAACATTGAGATATCAACTGTTTTTAGAAGTGATTGGACAATAGAGGATTTTTTCAATAAAAATTCTCAGAGAATAATATCAGCCAATACTCAAGAGGCAATTGACAAGACAGAGATATTTCTTGAACTGCTGGGCTTAGAGTCAATAAAGCTTGCTCACATCGAAGAGGCAGAAGTGTATGAAAATACAAAAAATGCACTAAACTATACAATGGTTGCGTTTTTTAATCAGTTATCTTTGGCGTATCCGCATATAGATATTAATGTTTTAGTTAAGAATCTATTAAAAGAGATGAGTTTCAGTAACCTTTCTCTAGGGGTTAGCAGTGTAGATTATAAATCTGGGCATTCAATAGAGAATATACTCAGAGGTTCTAGTGGAAACTATCTGTCGATTTTAAAAGAGGCAAACAGTACAAATATCTCATTTTTATTCTATTATGTAAATTTGTTGAAAAATAAAAATGTGGACTCTGTTACAATTCTTGGTATCTCCTCTTATAACAGTATGAAAGATTTAAGGTTCTCTCCATCGGTCATGCTAGCTGAATATCTTAATAAAGAGAATATAAAAGTATATATACATGATGAGAACTTTAATAAAGATGAACTTTTGGATATTTTACCGTATTGTGAGTATATTGATATGAATTCTCAGTCAGTGCATTCAGATGTTGTAGTAATTATGAGTTTAACTAAAGAGTATACTTTCTTTACTCAAAAAAGAGTGGATGATATTGGTATATCAAAAGCCAGATATGTTCTAGACAATACCGGTTTTTTCAAGAACTTTAAATATAGTGATTATACTTTGTACCATCAACTGTGTGATGGTAATTTAACCAAGGTTATAAACTAAAATATGTGTGGAATAGCAGGATTCATATCTTCGAACAAAAGTTATGACGCTAAAAAAATAGTATCTGACATGTTAGGTGTAATGCCTCATAGAGGACCTAATCAAAAAGGTCTTCAAAGCTATGACGATACAACAATGGGAATGGTCAGACTAAGTATAATAGACTGTAAAAACCATGATATTCCTGTTGTTGACAATAGTAAAAATTATGCCATAGTATATAACGGTGAGATATATAATCATAACGCGATAAAGAATTCACTTAAATCGAAGTATAGGTTTAAAACAGATTCAGATATAGAAACAGCTCTAGTTAGTTATATAGAAAATGGTGTCGGCTCTTTTAGTGAACATAACGGGATGTATGCGTTTGCTATTTATGACAAGTTAAAAAAAGAGACAGTTATAGTCAGAGATAAATCTGGAGAGAAACCGTTATATTATACTCAAGGAAAAGATTTTTTTGCATATGCAAGTGAGATAAAATGCTTACTTACCTTAATGGAAGCAAAATTTAATGATAAGGCAGTATCCTATGAGGCTTATGAGTTTACAGTTGGAAAAGAGACCCTTTTTAAAAATATATATCAACTAGAACCGGGTGAGTATATTAGAGTAAAAGATGGAAAGTATACACTGCACAATTATTGGAAAATCTGGGACAATATCATTGATATAGAAGATGATGAAAATAAAATAATATCTGATTTAAGCGAACTGGTAGAGGACTCCATACTTTTAAGGACAAAAAATGCGGCACATAAATATAGTGCTTTTATTAGTGGTGGTGTCGATAGTTCACTTATAGCATGTATAGCAAAACCAGATTATTTATATACTGCACACTACAACTATAGTGATTTTGATGAACTAGATTATGCTAAGTTAGTAGCAAAACAGATTAACAAAGAGTTGGTGATAGTCTCACCAACAAAAGAGGACTTTGCAAGAACAAGAGAAGATATAGCACATTATTTGGATACTCCTTGTACTTGGACAAGTTTTACTTTATGGATGCTGCTAGAGCGTGCTAAAAAAGATGGCATAAAAATTGTTATGAGTGGTGAAGGTGCAGATGAGATGTTTGCGGGTTACCATAGATATCATCTACTGCATCATGATGAGCAGATACATAATTTAGAGGCGATGAAGCAATACTCTTATCTTATAGGAAAATATCATGGTTCAGCAAGCAGCAGATATGCTAAGCTCGTTAACAGATGTGAGAATCCTTATAATGAGAAGGTCAATAGATATCTAGATGAAACAATTGGAAATTATTCCAATAAAATTGGTGAAGATATAGTCCATTTTATGGGTTTGAATGATTTTTACAGCACAATGCAAGTCCTACTTCAGATGAGTGATAGGTTGAATATGGCGCATAGTATTGAAAACCGTTCACCGTTTTTGGATTATAGATTGGTTCAGTACGCTTTTTCTATACAGTCAAAATATAAAATTAAGAATGGGATAACCAAATGGGTTTTAAAAGAGGTTTCTAAAAAGTTTATACCAAATGAGATAAGTAATAGAACTGATAAAAGAGGTTTTTCTGCTCCTATAAACAAATGGTTTGAATGGGATAAAAATGGGAAATATAATAGAAGCGCATATAAGAATATGGTTTTTGAAGATTGGAAGAAATCTTTCGGAGTTAAATAATATGTGGAATTTGATTAGCAAAGGAAAAAAGTGGCTATAGATCAAAAATATTATGAAGAGTTGGATAAATTTAATAAACTATCAAGAGACTTAGTTAAAAAAGGAGGAGCTTATTTTACGATTATTGCAAACCATGAATTATGTAGGTTCCTATATCCGTATGAGCCTTATGAGGAATTTTATAATGAAAATCCAATTGAATCTATTACTAATAAAATAATATCTTTAAATAATTTTTTAGAAGTTAGTTCAGATACAGTTTGTTTTTATAATTTTGATTTAGGCAGCATGGGAGATGTTTTATCAAATATCAACTCTCTTGAGAAGAAAACATCTGATGTTTATACATCTTTATGGAATCAGTTTGAAGAAGGAACAATAGTAGATGAGAGCAAAAAGTTAATAGAGAAAAGAGTACCGAATGAGGTTATAGAAAATAGTATAAAAAATAAAATCATTTTAGATATGGGATGTGGAAGTGGTAGATACTCAATTGCTTTATCTTTACTTGGAGCAAAAAAAGTTTATGCAATTGATTTATTCTCACAATCTTATCAAGTAAGTAAAAATATAGCAAAAGAGAAAAATTTAAATATAGAATTTTTAGAAGCAAATTTTCATGATTTACCATTTGAGAATGAAAAGTTTGATTTTATTTTTTCTAATGGTACCATTCATCACTCTACTTCTATTCAAAAGAGTCTGCAAGAGTTTACAAGAGTGCTAAAAAGTGGACATAGCGGTTTCTTATATATTTATGCAGATAAGGGAATATTCTGGAATACTAGAAAAATTATGAGAGAAATTTTTAAGAATATTCCAATAGAATACACAAATAGAGTTTTAAACACGATTGGTATGCCGCCAAATAGATTTATTTTTGCTGATATTTGGCATGTGCCAATTGAAACTCATACAACAAAGAAAGAGATAGAAAAAATGTTGGGATATTTAGATCTATCTTATGAAAAACTTATTTCAAATAATCTGTTTGACCTGGATCATGCTATATCAAAAGGGATTAAGGATGCTCAAGTGATGTGGGGTGATGGTGAGCATAGATATATAATAAAAAAAGGATTAAACGATGAAAAGAGAATATAGAGAATATATAACACGATATAGCAAGTTTGATAATTTTGATAATTATATGGTTGGTCTTCTACATGATAAATTTGGAGATAGGTTCAAATCATATCGTGAGGACTGGAGTAAGACTATGAGCCACTCTTTGATTCCAGATTTTCCGTTGCACTTAGAATTTGAAACTGTAGATGCATGTAATTTAAGCTGTGAAATCTGCACAAGAAGTTATGATAAAGGCAATGGCGAACAATTAGATTTTAATCTCTTTAAAAGAATAATTGATGAAGCTTCAGAGTATAAATTGCCGGCAATAAATTTTGGAAACGGTGGGGAACCTACTCTGCATAAGAAAATTAAAGAAATGGTGAAGTATGCAAAAGACAAAGGTGTGATGGATATAATGCTTGGAACTAACGGCCAGTTTCTATCACCCCAAGAGACGGTAGAACTTGTAAAAGCTGGTTTAAGTAGAATAACTTTTTCCCTTGATGCTGAGAGCGAAGAGATGTATGCAAAGGTTAGAGAAAAAGATTTGAAAAAAGTTGAAAAATCCATAGAAGCTATTATAGAGTACAAGAAACAAAATAGTTTAGATATACCTTTTTTAAGAGTTAGTTTTTGTAGATATGAAAAGAATAGAGAAGAAGCGGCAGACTTCTTGAACAAGTGGATTGATAAGGTTGACTATATAGATATACAAGACTATTATACTCCCCCTCCGAAAGAGGGGTTATCAGCTATTTCAGATATAGATGTTGATCCATTTATTTGTCCTCAACCATGGCAAAGATTATCTATATATCCAAATGGTGATGTCGCTCCTTGTTGCTCTTTTTACGCAAAGTTTTTAAAGCTTGGTAATATAAAAACATCATCCCTTGTTGATTTATGGAACTCCAAAGGTATGAAAAAGTTAAGAGATGAACTAAAAAATAAAGATTATAATATTATTTGTAAAAACTGTTATGGTAATAGATTAAAAGAGTAGTACACTAGAAGTGAGATGGAGATAGTATGTTTGATTCTTTTGCCCTTATAACGAATAATATGTATTGGAAAGTTCATAGTGTTATCATTAAATTGATTTTGACTATGTATGGTATTAAGGTAGGCAGTAATTTTTATATTGAAGGCATTGTAAAATTAAAAATTAGAGGAAAAGCAAACAATATTATAATCGGTGATGATGTAAAAATATTTGGTAATATAGATTTAAGAAATAGACGTGACGGCAAGATTTTTATTGGTAATATGTGTTCCTTTGAGAATGATGTAAGGTTGGTTACCGGGAATCAAGGAATAATTAAAATAGGGCAAAACAGTGGGATAGGCGCATATACCATCATTAATGGAGGCGGTAGTGTTTCTATAGGAAATAATGTAATGATTGCATCCAATATATCTATTAATGCTAGTGAGCATATATTTAATAAAGATAAGATAATAAGGGAATCCGGATATATATATGCCGATGTTAATATAGAAGATGATGTGTGGATCGCTTCAAACTCAACGGTAACCAAAGGGGTATATTTAAAAGTTGGAACAGTTGTCGCTGCTAATTCTGTAATTAATAAAAATACAGAGCCACATTGCATATATGGTGGTGTACCTGCAAAAAAAATTGGTGAGAGAAAATGAGTAAAGTATATATAATAGCAGAAATTGGAATTAACTTTAACGGTAGCCTAGACAACTGTTATAAGATGATAGATACGGCAGTGAAGGCTGGTTGTGATGCTGCAAAATTTCAAATGTTTAGTGCAAAAAATTTATATCCAAGAAGTGCTGGAGAATTAGACTGGATAGATGATGAAAAGGAGTATAGCTATGATATCTATGAAGCTGTAGAAAGCTTTGAATTACCTATAGATTGGATAGATAAGATTATAAGCTATTGTGAAAATAAAGGTATAGACTTTATGGCATCTGTATTTGATATTTACGGTTTGAATTTTTTGGTCAAAAAAGGCATGAAAGTAATAAAACTATCTTCATATACAACAACGCATATTCCTCTTATCGAAGCAGCTGCAAAAACTGGGCTGCCAATTATCATGAGTACAGGAGGTGCTACGATTGGTGAGACAGAAGAGGCTGTGAATAAAGTTCTTAAATATCACAATGATTTAACGCTTCTGCATTGCTCAATCCAGTACCCTACTAAGCTAGAGGATGTAAATATGGGTGTTATGGATACATTCTCTAAAGTATTCCCCAACATAAAAGTAGGCTATTCTGATCATACTGCAGAAATATCAGATGCACCTGTTGAGTCTGTTTATTTAGGTGGAAGCGTCGTTGAAAAGCATATTACTTTAGATAAACGGATGAAAGGTCCGGATCATTTCTTTGCACTCGAACCACATGAACTTAAAAAAATGGTTGATGACATAAAAATGGCTGAACAAAAATATAAGAATGGTGACTTTAAAATAGATAAGATTATTTATGGAAATACTCAGAAAATATGTCATTCTAATGAGCAGTATTTAAGAGACTTTTGTTATATGACACTTTTTTCAAAAAGAGAGATTAAAAAAGGTGAAGTGATTAACTCAACAGATATAGCAGTCCTTCGAGCTGGTAAAAAAGAGAAGGGAATAGAGCCAAAATATCTCGAGTTATTCGAAAATAATCAAGTAATAGCCAAAAAAGATATAGGATTTGAAGATCCTATAAAATGGGAATCAATTTTATAGTGAAAAGAGTATTATTCAGAGCGGATGCTGCACCTCATATTGGTATAGGTGATTTAACCTCTTTAGTACATATATCAAAGTATTTTAGTGAGGAGTATGAACACTACTTTATAATAAGAAAATATAAAGCAGGTGTAAATTTAGTCAAAAAATATAGTGTGAACAATTGTTTTATTATAGATGCTCATTGCAGATTAGAAGATGAGATAGAGTATATCAATGATTTTATCGGTCAGTATAATATTGACATACTGTTTTTTGAAATAACCGAAAGAAAACTATCTCAATATATTGGAATAACAAAAAAAGTAAAAAAAGTAGCAGTTAATTTTGATGGGGATATCTTAGATGATTTAGACTTAGTTATCGATTGGGATGTTGAAGCTTATAAATATTTCGATGTTAGCAACTATCAAAAGACTAAATTTTTACTTGGTCCGAAGTATGTTATCCTACCAAAAGAGTTCTACTCAAAGAGAGTTAGAGATAGAGTTAACGATTTAGTTGGCAAAAAGATTCTAATTGCCATGGGCGGAGCTGATGAACTTGATTTGACTGGTGTAGTAACTGATACAATTATACATTCTAATTTGAATGTAGAGTTAAATATTATAGTTGGCTCAGGTTATGAGTATAAAAACAGACTTGAAAATACTTTAAAAAACAGTGGATTTAAATATTCTATCAAGCAAAATATAACAAATATGCTGGATGAATACTTGAGTTGTGACATAGGTGTCGGTGCCGGCGGCTTGACTTCAAGTGAACTGGTTGCAACAAAGGTCTCACCTATATTAATAGCTACTTATAAACATCAAGTTGCAAGATGTGAATATTTTAATGATATGGGATGGGCTAAGTATTTAGGATATAGAGAGTTTAAAAAAAGTGATTTAATAGAAGCGATTTCAAATCCTCTAAGGCCTATTGTGGAAAATATATTTGAGACGAAAGTGATAATTGATGAAATCGAAAAAATTTAAAAATTTAGACATTATTATTGACAATCAAAACTCTTGGATGTGGCAATATATATCTGCTATAGAGGACACTTTAAGCAGTTTTACTGACAGTGTTAGGATATTTAGAGATAGTAAAAATATAGAAGAAGGGGATGTCCTTTTTATTTTAAGCTGCGATAAAATATTAAAAACTGAAGATTTGAACAAACATAAAAATAACATAGTCATACATGCAAGCGATCTACCTAGTGGAAAAGGTTGGTCTCCTTGGAGTTGGGAGATAGAGAATGGAGCTGAGTTTTTAACATTAACTCTGTTTGAAGCAGAAGAGGAGTTAGATTCTGGAGCTTGGTATTTAAAGAAGAAAATCAATTTAAATGGTGGGGAGTTGATTGATGACGTTAGGGAGATAATAGTCCTAAATGAGTTTAATTTGATAAGTCAATATTTAAGCTCATATCCGATAAAACCTAACAGGCAAAGTGGAATAGAAACATTTTATAAAAAAAGAACAGTAAAAAATCAAGAATTAGATATAAATAAAACCATTCTAGAGCAGTTTAATTTATTAAGAGTCTGTGATAATGAAAATTATCCCGCACATTTTTTTATTAATGGTAAAAAATATATTTTGAAAATAGAAGATGAAAATGACGAATAAGTCTGAGATAAATGTTTTTTTACATACCATAGAAGATGTTAATAGTTTTTATAAAAACATATATGTACAAAACAACAGATATGTTATATATGCTACGCATGCCGGGGTATTTGAGTATATAAAAGAGTTTTATTGCAGTGAAGTGATATTGTTCTCCACATTAATAAATCCAAAAGAAATAAGTAAGATTAATATAGATACAGAAAATTTGAGCCTAGAGATACTAAATATTCTTGATAGTAGATATTCAGATGAAATATCTAAAAAAATTAAAATAGAAAGAATTAATTATTTCATTTCTTTATATTCATATCATTTTCCTTTTGTATTAATGGGTCTGTTTACATTTAAAGAGTTAATGTTAAAAGTAAAAAGTGCTAATAAGAATATTGTATTTGATTATACTGACTCATTTTATGGTGTTTTTTCTATGAAAGAGTTCTTGGAATACACTTTTAGTTCAAATGATGTAAAGATTGCTTGGTATAAAAGTGAAATAAAACAAAGTAAAAACGGGATTACAGATTTAATAATTAAGGCAGTGAAAAATTCAAAGAAAGCTTTTTCTATAGCAGTAGACTATTTATACGAGTATCTTGCGTATAATTATAAAAATAAAAAAACTATACTTTACATGGATAATTTATATGATGTGTCTTTTTTAAAAAGACTTGGAGAATTTAGACTTATAGCATATGCGCACCAAGCTTTAAGTCATAAATTTTCCAAGCCTTTAGTTGTAAGTGTCACTATAGATAGTGTGTTTGAAAAGAGGAAGGAAGAGGCAGGTAGCTTAAAAGAGTTTTTATCCAAGGTGCTAATAAAAGATTTTACTAAAAAAATCGAGCAGTATACAATAGGTTTAAAAACATTAGACGAGTTGTTAAGTAGGGAGAATATAGATTTGACGATATGGGGTAGTCCTCCGGTTCAAGGTTTTAAAGCACTTTTTTACGACTATTGTATGGCAAAAAAAATTTCGGCTATCGGTGTACAACATGGAGCAAACTATATAGATAAAAAATACCAAAAACATTACTATTCGGATTTTATAAGATGTAATCATTACATAAGTTATGGGTTTACAAAAGAAGACCTAAAAAATAATTTTAAAGATAAAGCTATTCACAACTTAGAAGTTTACTCCTACGGCACCAATAAATCAATAAAGCCAAAAGAGTCAAGTAAATATAATGTTGTTGATGTTCTCTTTCCAGTCACAAATACAATCTCTATCTTTGATGGAGGATTCACCAGAGTTAAACCGGATGTACTTCATGCTGATCAAATGTCTATTTTAAACTTGCTAGAAGAGGAGAGTAAAAGTAATATCACATCTTTAATAAAACCATTTTCCAATACAGATATTTGGCAAACATCAGTTTTTTTGAATCTTCAAAAACTACAGTTTGCTAAAGTACAATGGAAGAAAGCATTAGCTGTTCTCTTGAATGAGATTACTCCAAAGTGTGTAATAATAGAATTTATGAGTACCCCTTTATATGAAGTTTTGGACTTAGATGTAGAGATATTTTTATTTATCAGAGACATTGATAATTTGACTGATAAAGCTCGTGGTATGTTAAATAAACGGGTATATATGGTGGAAGATTTTAATGAGTTTTCAATACTTTTTAAAAAATGGATAAACAAGGATTTAGCAAAAAAGAGAGATAATAGCTATTATAACTATTATGTGAAGAAAGAGAATACAAAAGAGAGTATTATAAAATTAATTAAAGAGATATAGTTGTGGAGCATAGCTTAAAAAAACGATACAGCATAAAACTATTTGCAAATATAGTCACTGGTGTTTTTGGTGCAGTATTAATAGCAATAGTTCCTAAGGCACTTGGTCCTGTCGCATTTGGTCAGTTTGTTTATCTTCAAGAGTTTTTTATGAAGATACTTGGTTTTTTAGATATGGGCAGTTCTATAGCATTTTTTACCAAACTCTCAGCAAGGCACACTAGAAAAGAGTTAATTAGCTTCTATTTTTTATACTCTTTTCTTTTATTGATTTTTATACTCTGTTTTGTATCACTTATTGAAAGTTTTGGATATACAGATGCTATCTTGCCATCAATTTCAAATCAGTATATCTACTTAGGTCTGTTTTTTAGTTTTTTCACTTGGTTGACACAAGTTTTCATTAAGATCTCCGATGCCTATGCTCTGACTGTATCTGTTGAGCTTATTAAAGTAGGTCATAAAATCGTCTCACTGCTGCTACTTGTATATTTGGTTTATTTTACTGCTTTTGATTTAGATAGTTATTTTTATTTTCATTATATATCACTATTCTCTTTTTTAATAGTGTTGTCATGGCTTTTTATTAAAAAGGATATTTTTCAAAGAAAGCTGCTTAATCTAGATTTTGGTTTAAAAAAGTTATTTAAAGAGTTTATAGACTACTGTTCTCCACTTTTGGTATATAGTGTTATAGCAATGGCTGTAGGCTTGTTCGATATCTGGCTCTTGCAAAAAATAGCAGGCAGTGTTCAAACCGGGTTTTATGGATTGGCCTATAGTCTAGCTGCGATATGTTTTTTATTTACAAGTGCTATGACGCCTATTATAACAAGAGAGTTTAGTAAGTCTTATGAACAAAAAGATTTAAAAGAGATGAGAAGACTTTTTTACAGATATATCCCAATGCTATACTCTATAGCGGCATTTTTTGCTATTTTTATCTCTATACAGAGTGAGAATGTACTTGCTATTTTTACAGATGATAAGTTTAAAGATGCCTATTTAGTTCTTATCGTTATGGCATTATATCCTATACATCAAACATACGGACAGTTAAGCGGAAGTATATTTTACGCTACAGGACAAACAAAACTTGTACGAAACATAGCATTTATAACTCAGCCTATAGGTTTAGTGTTATCTTTTACATTTATTTATTTATTTGATTTAGGAGCACTTGGATTAGCAATTAAGATGGCAATAGGGCAACTAATAGGGGTAAATATTCAGCTCTATTTTAATGCAAAGTTCTTAAATTTTAAAATGAAATATTTTATTTTACATCAACTATATGCTGTGTTGTTTTTTGCGCTCTTGGCATATATCTCAAGCAGTATAGTCAGCTTTGATTCACCGCTTATCTATTTTTTGGTTTCAGGAATGATATATGCTATTACAGTTACTATATTTACCTATTTATTTCCTCAAGTCTTTGCAACTACAAGAGATGAAATAAAACAAAACTTGCTAAGGTTAAAAAGTGTCATTAAAAAATAGATTAAAAAACAATGAGTTAACATTAGGTTCTTGGGTTACAATAGGGCACCCTAGTGTGGTAGAAATAATGGCTTCAGCCGGTTTTGAATGGTTGGTTATAGACATAGAGCACACCTCTATTGATCTCTCAACTGCTCATACACTTATTGCATCTATCCAGGCAAACGGCATGAAAGCACTGGTGCGAGTCAGTAAGAATGAAGAGGTTGTTATAAAGCGTGTTTTAGACATGGGGGCAGATGGAATAGTTGTGCCAATGGTAAAATCAAAAGCAGATGCTTTAGAAGCTATAGAGTATGCAAAATATCCGCCTGTCGGCAAACGAGGTGTTGGGTTATTCAGAGCTCAGAAATATGGCTTAGGTTTTGATGAGTACAAGAGATGGGTAGATGAGGAGCTTGTGATTATTGCTCAAATCGAACATATCGAAGCAGTAGAAAATATTCAAGAGATAATAACTACAGACGGAATTGACGGAGTGATTATCGGACCCTACGATTTGTCCGGCTCTATGGGGTACCCAGGTGAGTATGATAGAGATGATGTAAAAAATGCAATTGCAAAGGTTTTAAAAGTCTGTAAGGATTATAATACTCCTTCCGGTTTTCATGTTATAGAGTCAGACCCAAAAAAACTAAATGAGAGAATAGAACAGGGATGTACATTCTTGGCATACAGTTTGGACTTTTTCTTTTTAGGAGATAGTGCAAGAGATGGAATGAAAATGATTAGGGAGGGTCTGAATTAAGATGAATATAGTATCAATCATACCTGCTAGAATGGGTTCAAGTCGTTTTCCCGGTAAGCCAATGGCAGATATCTTAGGCATGCCTATGATAGGACATGTATATAAACGTGTGAAGATGAGCAGACTTTTAAGTGAAGTTTATGTGGCTACATGTGACAAAGAGATATATGACTATATAGAATCAATTGGCGGTAAAGCCGTTATGACTAGTGATTGCCATGAACGCTGTTCAGATCGCTGTGCTGAAGCTATGCTAAAGATAGAAAAACAGGAAAATCAGAGAGTTGATATTATGGTTATGGTTCAAGGTGATGAACCCTTGACTTTTCCAGAGATGATAGATGAAGCAGTCGATCCAATGTTAGAAGACAACTCTTTGATAATTACAAATCTTGTAGCAGAGTTGGGTACTCTAAAAGAGTTTGAAGACCCAAATGAGGTTAAGGTCGTAATGGACAAATTCAGTAATGCAATTTATTTTTCAAGAGAGCCGATTCCTAGCAGGAAAAAAGGAGTTCTTGAGGTACCTATGAAAAAACAGGTTTGTGTTATACCTTTTACAAGAGACTTTTTGCTTGAGTACAATAAGATGGAACCGACACCTTTGGAGATAATAGAATCAGTTGATATGATGAGAATTATCGAAAATGGAATGAAGGTTAAAATGGTACCAACTGAATATGTCACAAAAGCAGTAGATACCAAAGAGGATTTGGCTAGAGTTGTAGAGATGATGAAAAATGATAATTTAATTAGCCAATACTTATAGGACATTTTTGTGAAGAAATTATTAAAAAAAGTTATTTTTTGGATTTTGACAAAGTCATTGGAAAGTTCTAATAGACAGCGCAATGAAGAAGCATTAAAAGATAAGCTTACAACTATTGTTCCTGACCTAAGTAACCAATATTCACATTTTAAGATTGCTATGTCTGATAAATATCTTGTTGAAAAGATAAGGTGCCAACATGCATTTCAAATGTCACTCGCAATGAAAGCTGTGGAACTACTTGACAATAAAAACAGAGTCACCATAGGTGATATTGGTGATTCTGCAGGTACACATATTTTATACTTACAAAAGCTTTTGGAAGAAAAAGAGATTGATAGTAATGCCTTTTCAGTTAATTTAGATGAAGAGGCAATTAAAAGAATACAAGCTAAAGGTCTAAAAGCTATTCATTGCAGGGCAGAAGATTTACATAAAAAAGAAAATATTGATGTAGATATATTCCTCTCTTATGAGATGGTAGAACATCTATTTAATCCAATCGCTTTTTTAAATAGTATTGCCACCCAAACAAATTGTGAATATCTTGTAATTACTGTGCCTAATATATATAGAAGTAGGGTTGGACTGGCACATATAAGAGATGAAAAATTAACTACAAAAGGTGTTGATGCTGAAAGCACTCATATCTTTGAACTTTCCCCTGATGATTGGAATTTGATTTTTCAATTTTCTGGTTGGGAAATAGTATATGAAGATAGGTATACCCAATATCCAAAGTGGAATATACTTGCTTTGACGAAATACTTATGGCGTAAGCTCGATTTTGATGGATTTCACGGGGTAATTTTAAAAAAGAATTTAAAATATTCTGATCGTTATTCAGATTGGTAAAATGAAAATGAGTCTAATATCAAATAAATAAGGTGGTGTTATAGTATGAAAGTTTTATTTTTTTATCCAAACCTGTACGGTATGAATATGTTACCACCCGCAATAGGCTTTTTTACAACACTCCTCAAAAGAGACTCTCATGAAGTTGCACTATTTGATACAACGATTTATGAAGGTCTTGATGACTCCATAAATACAGATCAGCAAAAAGCTGATAATCTTAACGCTAGAGCTTTTGATGATAGTATCTTAAAAGAACATGCAAAAGACAGCACTCATGCTTTAGATGACTTTAACAATATTATTAAAGAGTTTCAGCCTGACCTGATTGCGATGTCATGTACTGAAGATATGTATCCTGTCGGGATTAATTTATTAAAGGATTTAGACTTTAGACCACCTGTAGTTATGGGTGGTGTTTTTGCAACATTTGCTCCTGAATTGGCATTAGAACTCTCTTATGGCACTATAGATTATATATTAAAAGGTGAAGGTGATCGTACTCTCGTAGAGATATGTAGAAGGCTTGAAAACAACATTGATCTTAATGATTTAGAGGGTTTGGTGATGCATACGAAGAATGGACTAATCAATAATCCTCTACCTTTGCCAATTTCTATGGAAGAACAAGTTCTGCCTGATTATTCTCTGTTTGAAGAGAGCAGGTTTTATAGACCAATGCAGGGTAAACTACGAAAGATGCTTCCGGTTACTACCATTCGCGGCTGTCCCTATAAATGCGCTTACTGTAACTCTCCATCACAAATGCAAATACATAAAGATGAGAATAAAAAGTTTCTACGTAATGCTAAAATTGAGAATGTATATAACGAGATAAAACATCTGATTAAACATTATAAACCTGATTCTTTCTATTTTTGGGCGGACACTTTTTTGGCATGGGGAGATCAAGAGTTTGATGATTTTTGTGATATGTATGAAGAGTTTAAACTTCCTTTTTGGATTCAGACAAGAGCTGAAACAGTGACAGAGTATAAGTTTAAAAGACTCAAGGAAGTTGGTCTATTAAGAGTGGCTTTTGGTTTGGAACATGGTAATGAAGAGTTTAGAAAGAGGGTTTTAGATAGAAAAATATCCAATAAACTATTGCATAAAAAGTTAAAGATAGTGACAGATATGGATATTCCGATTAGTGTTAATAATATTATTGGTTTTCCTACTGAAACCAGAGAGTTGACCTTTGATACAATTGAGTTTAACAGGCATATACGCTCAGATGGAATAAACGCATACAGCTTTACACCATTTCATGGAACACCGCTAAGAAAAATGGCTGAAGAGCTTAATTATTTTGAAAAAGGCAAATTGGCACGCTGTATAAATCGCCCTACAATGTTGAGTATGCCTGAGTACACAAAAGAGGAGATAGAGGGAATTAGAAGATGTTTTGTTTTATATGTTAAAATGCCTAAATCTAGATGGCAGGAGATAGAAAAAGCAGAGAAACTAACACCGGAAGGTGATAAAATATGGAATGAATTAAAACAGGAGTGTTTGGTAAAGTATATGCATTACGGCGATTATGACAAAGATGATGATATAGGAACTGTCGATTTTGAAAAAGATAATACTACCAAGTTAAAAGGCGCTTAGAGATGGCGATATATTTAGTTACAGGAAATGCCGGTTTTATCGGTTCTGCAATCGCAAACATGTTACTGAGTAATGGGAACATAGTTTGGGGCATAGACAATTTAAAAACCGGATATGTTGAGAATATTAGTCAAGATATAACTTTCATCAATGGTGATTTCAGCAAAGATACTGTTTTAGAGCAACTTAATAATGTAAAATTCGATGCAATTTTTCATATAGGTGGACAGAGTTCCGGTGAGGTGAGTTTTGAAGACCCTGAATATGATTTAAATACAAATACACTCTCCACTTTAAAGCTGTTACAATATGCGCTTAGATCAGGATGTAAAAAGTTTATATATGCAAGCACGATGTCCGTTTATGGTGAAGAAGATGGCAAGGAGCAGTTTTGTGAATATGATGAAACAAATCCAAAATCTTTTTATGCTGTAGGCAAGCTAGCCAGTGAAAAGTATATGGAAATATTTTCAAAGCAGTTTGGTATAGATTATGTCTCCCTAAGGTACTTTAACGTCTATGGTCCGGGACAAAACCTAAAAAACCTAAAACAAGGCATGGTAAGCATATATTTAAGGCAGTTTTTTGACAACTCATTTGATAGAGTAGTTGTTAAGGGTGATTTAAATAGATTTCGTGACTTAATATATATTGATGATGTGGTCAACATAACAATAGAGTCTTCAGTTAATAATAAATTTAATAATGAAATTGTAAATGTAGGTACTGCAAAGAAGACTACGGTAGGTGAAATGTTGAATTTAATAAAGAAGTGCACAAACATAGACAAAGAGATAGAAATATCAGAAGGAACACCAGGTGATCAGTTTGGTATATATGCTGATAATACTAAACTATTATCTTTGTATGATGATGAGTTGACTGATTTTGAGAGTGGCTTAAAATTAATGATTGATTGGATTAATACAAAGTAATGAATCAGATTGAAGATAATGTAGTTATTTCAGACTTGGCAAAGGTAAATAATTCAAGTTTAAAGTACTACTCCAGAATGAAAGATTATTCTGAAATACACTCAAGTTATTTAGGTGAATATAGTTATGTTTCACAATATTCGATAGTCAACAAAAGTAAAATCGGCAAATTCTGCTCAGTTGCTAACGGCTCTTATATAGGATTATGGGAGCATAATACTCAGGTTAGCACACACTCGTTTTATCTTTATGAGCATAGCGGTAATTTTGTTAAAGGCTGTAGTGGTTATGATAAGGACAGTGTTGAGACTGTATTGGGAAATGATGTTTGGATCGGTGCAAATGCTGTAATAATGAAGGGTGTGAAAATCGGAGACGGCGCTATAATAGGCGCCAGTGCAGTTGTTACAAAGGATGTAGAGCCATACTCTATTGTTGTTGGGAACCCTGCAAAAGTAATAAAATATAGATATCCAAATGAAGATATTCAGTGGTTGTTGCAACTAAGATGGTGGGACTTCTCAAGGGAGAGACTAAAAGATATAGTTGCAAAAGGTGGTTTTACAGATTTTAAGTTATTTAAAGAGTTGATGGGAGAGATTAAATGAAGATAGCAGCCACCTCACCCTCTTTTTCAAAAAATTCAGTCCTGCAAAAAGAGATGAGTAGATACTTCCCAAAGGCAAAGTTGAATCTTGAAGGAAAAAGATTTAATAAAGAAGAGTTGATTGAGTATATAAAAGATGCTGAGGCTGTTATTGTCGGACTTGAGCCAATGGATGAAGAGGTGCTCTCTAAGTGTTCAAACCTTAAAATCATTTCCAAGTACGGGGTAGGCTTAAATAACATCGATAAAGATGCATGCAGAAAAAGAGAGATAACTATTGGCTGGACAGGCGGTGTCAATAAACTTTCTGTTGCCGAGATGACCTTAGGTTATATGTTGATGCTCTCAAGAAATCTGTATATGACATCCAATGAGCTAAAAAATGGTATTTGGAATAAAAGCGGCGGATTCCAATTAAGCGGTAAAACAATTGGTATTGTCGGAGTCGGACATATAGGAAAAGAAGTTGTAAGGCTACTAAAACCATTTGGCTGTAAAATCTTAGTTAATGATATTATTGAACAGAATGAATACTACAAAGAAAACAGTTTAATAGAAGTGACAAAAGAGGAGCTGTACAGAAGTTCAGACTTTATAACGCTGCATACACCTTTTGATGAGACTACAAATAATTTGATAAAATTAGATAACATGAAGTTGATGAAATCAAGTGCATACCTCTTAAACAGTGCTCGCGGCGGATTGATAAACGAGAAAGATTTAAAGATAGCTCTTAGTAGTGGAATAATAGCGGGGGCAGCGATAGATGCCTATGTGGAGGAGCCACCGACGGATGCAGAGTTTTTGGCACTCCCTAATCTTATATGTACCCCGCATATCGGCGGTAATGCTAAAGAGGCAGTGGAAGCCATGGGTATGAGCGCAATTGAGCATTTACGAAATTTTTATAATATATAAAAGGTATTACACATGTTAGCAGATAAAAAAGTTGTTGTCTTTGGCGGAAGTGGTTTTTTAGGCTCTTATGTTGCAGATGAACTGACTCGTCGTGGATGTAGAGTAGTTGTTGCAGATACTAATAGTTCAAATTATCTGTTAGAGAATCAGCAGTTTATAGAGTGTGATATTATGGACTATGAAAAAATCAAAGAGATTGTCTTTGATGCTGATATTGTTTACAATTTTGTAGCTATTGCAAATTTAGATGAGGCGATTCATAAACCAATAAAGGCCATGAATATTAATGTTATGGGACATCTTAATATCTTAGAGGCATGCAAAGAAGCTAAAAGTATACAAAGAGTTGTATATGCCAGCAGTGCTTATGCCTTGAGTGAGGAGGGGTCATTTTATGGTATCAGTAAGCAAACCTCTGAAAAACTGACAGAGGAGTATTTTCAGCGATATGGTCTGAAGCATACTGTTATCAGATATGGGTCATTGTATGGTGAAAGGGCAAGCCATAACAATTATATCTATAATCTTTTATATGATGCCATACACTCAGGAGAACTGCACTACAAGGGTGACGGAGAGGACTTAAGAGAGTATATTCATGCTGCTGATGCAGCAAAGCTCTCTGTAAATATACTGGAAGATAAACAGTATGAGAATGAATACATTATTCTAACAGGCATAGAGAAGTTAAAAAGAATTGATCTACTTACTATGATAAATGAGATTATGCAAAACAGCTTAAATATAAAACAGATAGATGATGATAACATGGGTCACTATAAGATTACTCCATACTCTTTTCATCCTACTGTGGCAAAGAAACTTGTTGCCAACCCTTATATAGATCTTGGACAAGGTTTATTAGAGTGTATTCAAGAAATTCATAACGATATTAAATGATTTTTTTATCATATATTTTAAGCGTAGAGACTCCGACTTACGGAAACAGAAATAAGTTTGAGATAAGTAAAAAAAGTGACATGTCAAAGGGTGATGTTGCGAATGACAGTCAAATATCGACTACCGTACATATAGGAACACACATAGACATGCCCTTTCATTTTTATGAGAATGGACAGATTATAGAAGACTTCAGTGCTGATTTCTGGCTTTTTAAAAATCCGTTAATAGTAGAAATAGAGCCAAAAAACCTAATCATTAAAGATGAATTAATAGCTAGACTTGAAAATATAGAAGATAACAGTTATGATATTTTGATTTTAAAGAGCGGAATATGTAATATTAGAGGTAGAGATGAGTTTTGGAAGAACAACTATGGGTTTCACCCAGATATTTATGATTATCTAACTAGTAAATTTCCAAATATTAGAGTGTTTGGTTTTGACTCTATCTCTGTGTCGAGTTTTCAAGAAAGACTCTTAGGCAGAGAAGCACACAGAAGATTTTTAAATCCTGATAAACCTATACTGCTTTTAGAGGATATGGATTTAAGAAATATTGATGAAAAGAGTAAAATAGACAGAATCCTTGTCTCACCTTTGCGAATATCTGCTTGTGACGGTATTCCCTGTACTGTTTTTGGAATAACAGATGATTAAAACAATTCTATGGGATTTTGATGGTGTCATTCTTGATAGTATGAAGATTAAGGGTGATGGTTTTTTAGAGCTTTTTAAAGAGTTCGCTAAAAAAGATATAGAAAAACTATATAAATTTCATTTTGACAACGGCGGAGTCTCAAGATTTGAAAAAATAAGATACTTTTACAGTGGTATTTTACATCAAGATATAAGAGAAGAAGAAGTTTTAAAACTAGCAGAAGAGTTCGGTGATATTATCAATAAAAAATTATTTGATAAAAATAATTTAATAGAAGATTCTGTTAGTTTTATTAAAGCAAACTATACAAAGTATGATTTTCACATAGTCTCAGGTGCAGAACATGATGAGCTCAATGAGATATGTAGATATTTTGAGTTGAGTAAATATTTTATTACCATTAACGGTTCCCCTCTAAAAAAAGAGATTTTAATAAAAAATATTTTTGATAACTACATGTATAAAAAAGAGGAGACTATTTTAATCGGTGACGCCATGACTGACTATAATGCAGCCCTAAAAAATGGTATTAAATTTTATGGGTATAATAATTTGGAATTAAAAAAGTTTGATTACATCGACACTCTTAGTGAGTTTTATATATGAGAGCAAGACAACTACATGAGAGCTATGAGAAGAAGAAAAATATTTTTCATGATTATATTGATGATATTAAGAGAAGATCCAAAGTTGATTTCTATACAATCATAAACGCAACATTGATTAAGAACCCATATGTAAGCGAGTTCCCAAAAAAGTTTTTTTTAGGTGAGCATGCTAAAAAGAATCTATTTTACCAGTTTATAAAAAGCACTTTGAAGTTCTACATAAGAGCCTATTACTCCTTTATCTCATACTTTGTCAGTTTCATATTATTTAAAATATACTATAAAAAGAGTAATTTCAGGAGTCGAGATTTTCTACTTATAGATATCTTTTTTTTAGTTGAGAACATAATTAAAGAGAATGAGTTCAGTGAGAATTATTTTGTGGGACTCTATGATGTTTTAGATAAGTGCAATAAAAACTATCTATTTTTACCAAGACTTTACGGTATTAATAAGAACCCGTTTAAATTAATAGAGTTTTTTAAAATTATAAATCAAGATAAGAGAAATTTTTTATTTGAATTTGAACTTTTATCAGTAAAAGATTTCTTATCAATCTTCTTTTTGATATTACTATACCCCTTTAAGACTTTACGTCTACTGCAGAGTGAGAAATCTAATCAAGATGGCTTATTTAACAGTGAACTTATCAAAGATATAGGTTATGTCAGTTTTGACTCTTTTAGTAGATATATATTGGGGAAAAATGTAGCGAAGTTAAGCAGTGTAGATAGAATTTATTCTTGGTCTGAATTTCAAGCAGTAGAGAGAAGTTTCAATTATGGTGTTAGAAGTAACAACACGCATATAAAACTCTTTGGATGTCAATTCTATCTTAATTATGAAACATACTTGAATAACTATGTTGACGATATTGATTTTGAGCAGAAAACCTCCTGCCATGACATTTTGGTAAACGGCAACCATTATGTTCTTGATAGAGAAAAGGTTAAGTACAAAAAGGGAGTGTCTTTAAGATATAAAGATGTTTTTTCTTTTAGTAAAACCGGAACTGGTCAAAATATACTTTTATTGGGTTCATATATAGAAAAAGAGACAAGAAATATGTTTGATAGCGTATCATCTTTTGAGAATGTATTTTTCAAAAATCATCCAATTGTTGATATCAATAGATTTGGAGAGTTGGACAGTAATATTACGATTATCAATGAAAATATTTATAAATTATTTGAAAACAGTGAGTTAGTAATAGGAACAGCATCTGGTACCTCAGTTGAAGCCGTAGCATGTGGAGTATCAGTGATAATAATCGCTAGTCATGAGAATTTAACTGCTAACCCACTGGTTGAACATGGCAAGGGAAAGATTTGGGATATCGCTTTTAGTAAAGATGATGTAAAAAAAGTATATAATGATTTAATTGAATATAGAAATGATAATAAAACTGAGATACAAGAGATAGCTTCTTGGTATAGAGACAACTTCTTTATAGAGCCGACAGAAGAGAATATAATAAAAGCTTTTGAATTAGAAGCTATAGAGCAATCAAAAGATACAAAGATAATGCTTTGATTATTGTGAGAGGCGAAAATATATGAACGAGATAGAATACTGGATTAAAGAAAAAGATGTGAATACTTTATATACAGCTGAGTATTGGAACAATATAGAAGAAGAGAAACAAAAAGTTTGGTGGATTGAATCTGAAAAAGATTTAAAAGTAAAAAAATATTTAAAAAGCAGTGGTTTAGAGGAAGAATTTGAATTAGCTGTAAATAGTTGTAATGTAAAAGGTAATGTTCTAGACCTTGCTGCCGGTACTTGTTGGACATCAGCCCTGTTATCAAAAAAAAAAGAAGTTGATAAGGTTGATTCTGTGGAGTTTTCTCACCATAGAATAGATAAACTTGCTCCAAAGACGATTACTTTATTAGATGGTGATAGTTCTAAAATAAATCGTATACTGGGAAGTTTTTATGATATAAAAAGGAGTGATGATTATTATGATACAATTATTTTGTCACAAGCTTATCACCATGCTCAGTATCCATTAAAACTATTTCATGAGTGTGATAGAGTTTTAAAAAAAGGTGGTTCAATAGTGATAATTGGAGAACACATTATTGGATTTAAAAGAGTTTTTAGAAGATTTATAAGAAAGTTTATAAGTGGTAAATTATTTACTAATATACACGAAGAGTTTTATAATCATAGTAATCCATTGGGTGATCACAGTTATCTTGTAAGTGATTATAAGTTTACCTTTTATGCTTACGATTATGATTATAAAGTCATTAGTTCAAATATAAGAAATTCTACAATATTTATAGGAAAAAAACGATGAAAAAAAGAGTACTTGTAACTGGTGGAGCCGGATTTGTAGGAAGTCATCTCTGTAGAAGACTTTTAAATGAAGGGAATGAAGTTATATGTGTAGATAATTTTTTTACAGGAAGCAAAGAAAATATAATTGATATGGTAGAGAATCCATATTTTGAACTGATTAGACATGATGTACAAGAGCCAATTTTAATTGAAGTTGATGAAATATATAATCTTGCATGTCCGGCTTCACCACCGAGTTATCAATTTGATCCTGTAGCGACGACTAGAACTTCAGTATTGGGTGCAATAAATATGCTTGATGTTGCAAGAAAATGTAAAGCAAAAATACTCCAGGCAAGTACAAGCGAAGTATATGGTGATCCGGAAGTCCACCCACAACCTGAAAGCTATAGAGGAAGTGTGAGTACGACAGGAATTAGAGCTTGCTACGATGAGGGTAAAAGATGTGCGGAGACTCTGTTTTTTGATTATTATAGACAATATGGCGTAGAGATAAAAGTAGTCAGAATATTTAATACCTATGGTCCATACATGAATAAAGATGATGGCAGGGTAGTAAGTAACTTCATAGTTCAGGCCTTAAGAGGTGAAAATATTACAATGTTCGGAGAGGGAACTCAAACTAGAAGCTTTCAATATGTAGATGATCTGATTGAGGGAATGATAAAGTTAATGGCTAGCGAGCCTGAGTTTACCGGTCCGGTAAATATAGGAAATCCAGTTGAATTTACAATGCTGGAACTTGCTCAAAAAATAATAGAGCAAACCGGTAGTAAATCAAAAATTGAATTTATGCCGTTACCACAGGATGATCCGCTTCAAAGACAACCGGTAATTCAACTTGCTAAAGATGAATTGAATTGGGAACCAAAAATTAAGCTTGAAGATGGTCTTAAAAAGACTATTGAATATTTTAAAAGAGTTATTTAATGCCTGAAAAACCATTAGTCTCAATTGTTACTCCATTATTCAACGCAAGTGGGTATATAGAAGAGACTATTGAAAGTGTAATAAATCAAACATATCAAAATTGGGAATTAATTGTTGTAGATGATTGTTCAACGGATAATAGCCGGGAACTAGTAAAAGAATTGGCAAAAAAAGACAAGCGTATCAGACTTATTGAATCAAGTGAAAATTTTGGCGGCCCTGCTAAACCTAGAAATATTGGAATTGATAATGCAAAGGGCGATTACATATCTTTTTTGGATGCTGATGATGTTTTTTTAAAAGAAAAATTAGAAAAACAATTAGAGATATTTAATAAGAATGATGATGTTGATATTGTTCATACCTTGGCATATACTATAGATATAGATAGTAATAAAACAGGAGTGTTTAAGAATCAAAAAATATTAAATAAATTAAGATATTTTATGAAAAAGCCAGACATTTTATATTTATCTAATTTTATTAACGTAAACACATCTCTTATGAAAAATAATTTTAATACAAGATTTAGAGAAGATAAATACTTGATAGCACTAGAAGATTGGGCTTTTTGGATAGATAATTTACATGAAGGCAAACAAGAGTACCTTCTAAAAGAAAAACTTCTGAATTATAGAATAGATATAAACTCAATTTCAGATAGAGGAAGTGATAAAAGCTATAGAAAAGCATTTTATCTTTATTCATTGTTATTGAATGAAAATAAAATATCCTTAAAAATGTTTATACTGACTTTATGTATAAATTCAATTAAAATAATAATAAAAAAATTAAAGTAAGGCTAAAAAAATAATAGGGCTGGGAATATGTGTGGAATTGCGGGAACAATAAACTTTAATAATGATAAGCTTGAAGCAATTAAGAGTTCATTGATTCACAGAGGACCAGATGAACAAAATTTTTATAATTATAATAGTGTTGATTTAATTCATACAAGATTAGCTATTCAGGATATCTCAAACGGTCATCAGCCTTTTAAATTTGGAGAGTATATTATTGTTTTTAATGGTGAAATATATAATCACTTAGAGTTAAGACAAGAGTATTTGAAAGATTTTACATTTATCACAAATTCTGACACGGAAACTCTGCTTTATCTTTATATTAAGTTGAAAAACGAGATGTTTGATTTACTTGATGGAATGTTCTCTTTCACTATTTTTGATAAGAGTATAAATAAACTTATTATGGCAAGGGATAGAGCAGGAAAAAAACCCTTATATATTTACAGAGACTCGCAAAGTCTGATGTTTGCCAGTGAGTTAAATGCTATAAAATCAGCTATCGATAATCTTGAAATAAATGAAGATGAAATTTATTCATATATAAGGAATGGCTTTTTTTTTAAAACTAAAACACCATACAAGAATGTTCTTGAATTAGAAGCGGGTTGTGTTTATGAAGTTGATATTAAGACTTTAGAGATAAAAAAAGAAAAATATTTTGATATTATAGATTTTTATAAAAAAGAGAAAATTAATGATTTTCAATATGCTAAGGGAAAGCTTGATAATCTTTTACACATTAGTGTAAAAGATAGACTTCTTTCTTCTGATTTAGAAGTGGGAGCATTTCTAAGCGGTGGAATTGATAGTTCTCTGATTGTTGCAATTGCAAGCGAATATATTAAAAATCTTAAAACATTTACTGTCAAGTTTGATGGTGCCTTTGATGAATCATATCTTGCAAAACTAACTGCTAAAAAATATAATACTGAACATTATGAGTTAAATATAGGTATAAACCTCAAAGATGATATAGAGAAGATACTTTTAAACTATGGTGAGCCATTTATGGATAGTAGTGCTATTCCCAGCTACTATGTAAGTCAAGAAGCCAAAAAGTATGTAACAGTAATTTTAAATGGTGATGGAGCAGATGAACTTTTGGGAGGATATCGCAGATATGTTCCAATTGCAAATAATTTGCTTGGTTTAGCTTCGTATTTTTCATCTTTGACAAATATATTACCAAAACCTCATAATAAAAAGTCTATTTATAATTATGCTTACAGATTGTTATCAATGTCTGGTAAAAAAGGAATAGATTTTTATAATAGTGCTACTAATGACATATTTGAAGATACTTATAGATTCAATAACAATGATACATTTGAAGAGATGGATAGTTTTATTAAAAAAATAGATAGTGAGAATATTTCTAGTTTGTCTAAATTACTATATATGGACTTTAATTTAATTTTACAAAGTGATTTATTGAAAAAGATGGATATATCCACTATGGCTCATTCACTCGAAGGCAGAAGTCCATTTTTAAGTAAATATATGCTTGAATTTACTCCAAGATTAGCCGATAAGTATAAAATAAAAGGGACAACTACAAAATTTATTTTAAGAGAATTGGCTAAACAGTATTTATCGCCTGAACTTATAAAACAACCAAAAAGAGGATTTGAAGTACCGCTTAAAAACTGGGTAGAAAATGATTTAAAAGAAAATGTATTCGATTCTTTAGGCAGTAGTTGTTATAGTCAAAAGTTTATCGATAGAGAGTTTTTGGATAATATACTAAACAAACAAATTAAAATCTCAGATGAAAAACGAGCTAAGATGCTTTGGACTCTGTACACTTTAGAGATATGGAAAAAGAATCAATAATGAAAAAAGTTGTAATTGCTGTAAATAATGCTTGGTCTGCATACAACTTTAGATTAAATTTGGCAAAAGGTTTAAAAGAAAATGGATATAAAGTAGTTTTTATTGTTCCATATGACAACAAATATAGTCTACTTATAAAAAAAGAGTTTGATTGCTTTGATATAGATATTGATGCAAAAGGGGTGAACCCTATCAGTGATTTTAAAATAATGATTTCTTTATATAAATTATATAAAGAATTGAAACCTGATCTTGTACTGACTTTTACAATTAAACCAAATATATATAGTTCGATAGTCTCAGCACTTCTTGGGGTAAAATCTATAAGTAATATCACGGGACTTGGAACGCTATTTATAAAACAAACATTTATTACTAAAGTAGCAAAGCTATTATATGAGGTAGCACTAAGGTTTAATAGTAGAGTTTTTTTTCAAAACAGTGATGATAAAGAGTTGTTTATCAGTAATAGTCTTGTTTCAGAAGATAAATGTGAATTATTGCCAGGTAGTGGAGTAGACTTAAATAAGTTCATTCCAAAGATAAAGAATACAAATGATGATAAATTTAAATTTTTGCTAATCGCCAGACTTTTAAAAGATAAAGGTATTTTAGAATTTGTAGAAGCCATTAAAATAATTAAAAGTAAATATGAAAATATTGAGTTTCAGGTTTTGGGTGAAGTTGGTGTAGCAAATAAAACAGCTGTCACTAAAAAAGAGTTACAAACTTGGATTGATGAGGGCTTGGTAACTTATTTGGGTATTACAGATTTTGTACAAGATGTAATTGCTAATGCGGATTGTGTAGTCCTACCTTCATACAGAGAAGGAACACCAAGGAGTTTACTTGAAGCCTGTTCTATGGAAAAACCAATTATAGCTACAAATGTAGTTGGTTGCAAAGAGGTAGTAGATAATGGAATTAATGGTTTTTTATGTGAAGTTAAGAGTGCTGGTGATTTGGCTGATAAAATGCAAATGATGATTAATCTATCTAGTGAAGAAAGAACTGTTATGGGAAGAGCAGGTAGGAAAAAAATAGTTGAAAAATTTGATGAGAAGATAGTTATAAACAAATATTTAGAAAGTATAAAAGAGATTTTAGCATAATGCACAATATCTTATTAATTTGCTCGAGTGGCTTTATAAGAAATTATTTTAGAAACAAGTATAATAAAAAGTTTATGATAAAGGGAGAGAATAGATGATATATATTATTTTATTGCTATTATCATTTACACTAACTTATTTTGTAAAGAACTATGCCATTAAAAAATCTTTAATTGATATCCCAAATGATAGAAGCTCACACAATACACCAACTCCACATGGCGGTGGCATAGCAATTGCATTTACTTGGTTTATTGGAATATCATATTTATTTTATATTGGAGACATAAATAATTCTTTGTATTTTGCTTTATTTACAGGTGTCATTATTTCTGCCGTGTCCTACTTTGATGACTTGTATGAACTTAGTGCAAAATTTCGCTTATTAGTTCAAGCATCGGTTGCTTTTTTAGGTTTATATTTTTTAGGCGGATTAGAGAAAATAGATTTGATTTTTTTAACTATTGATAATCAAATATTGACAAATGTTTTTGCCTTTTTTTTGATTGTTTGGTTCGTCAATTTATATAATTTTTTAGATGGCATTGATGGATATGCAGGTAGTGAAGCTGTTTTTCTTGGTGTAGCAGGATTTTTACTGTTTGGCGGAAGTCACTTTTTAGTTTTATGTGTAGCTGTCTTAGGTTTTCTGGCTTGGAATTGGCATAAAGCAAAGATATTTATGGGTGATGTCGGAAGTACACTTCTTGGATACAATATTGCCATTTATGCTATATATTATGCTAATAATGAGACTTCTATATTGGTTTGGCTTATTTTATTTGGATTATTCTGGGTTGACGCTACTTTAACACTGTGGAGAAGGTATAGAAGTGGTGATATATTAAGTCAGGCTCATAAAAAGCATGCCTATCAGAGATTAGTGCAGGGCGGTTGGTCGCATGACAGGGTTGTTGTTTTTTCTATTTTAGTTAATATTATGTTGTTTGGTTTGGTATATTTTATCTCAAACACCTTATTGGCACTGTTTATATCACTTGCACTTCTTTATGCAGCGATAAGGTTTATTGATAGAAGAAAAGCTTTTAGCTAAATCAAGTTTGTTAAATTCTAATATTTATTATATACTACATTAAATCAATCTTGAAAGTAAGTTATGAAATTATTCTTGATAGTTATGATGAGCGTTAGTTCGTTGTTTGCAGTAGTTGATATTAATACAGCATCTAAAAGCGAGTTAAGTAGTTTAAATGGCATTGGTATGAAAAAAGCTGATGCAATAATTGAGTATAGAAATAGCAATTGTTTCAAAACTGTAAAAGAGCTTGAAAAAGTTCATGGCATTGGCAGTAAAACTATAGAGAAGAATATTGATAATTTAATTACTAGTAAGTGCAGAAAATAGTTGATAACTGTTATTAGTATATTGAGTTGACATTAATATGATTATAGATAAACGAATATTAAATTTCTTAGTAATAATTGTACTTTCATGTGTCACTTTCTGGTGGACGTTTTTTATTTTTCATATCCCCTTTGATTTAAACTTAGTCATGAGTGTAGTTTTAGTTCGTACAATTGCCTCATTAATGATTTTTAATGACTACTCTTTGTCATGGTCTAAGGCTTCTCAAAAAACTTTTTTAATCAAAAGCTTTGTGTATATTATTGCATTTTTAGTTTATATGCCAATCTTTTATACCAAAGTAAGAATTTCATTTATGGCTTCAGAGCTATTTTTCTATCTATTTTCTATAAATTTTATAATGTATTTTTATTACTATATGATTAATAGAAGCAGTGTGAAAAAAACAAAAAAATTAGTAATATATGGTGCAGGCAAGTCAGGGCTAAAACTTATATCTGAGTTTTCCAACTCTCAATATAGAGTAAAGTATTTCATAGATGATAATAAAATGATTCAAAATCGCTCTATTGACTCTATTGAAGTGCTCTCCAGCGATAAATTAAAAGATAGCATAGGAGTGGAGAAGTTTGATTTGCTGGTAGTAGCTATGCCCTCGGCAAATAAAAGCAAAATAAAAGAGATATACAACGATTTAAGTCCATATTTTGTTGAAATAAAAATCTTACCAAGTGTTGATGAGATATATGAGGGTGAAGCGTTCTCTTCTCAACTTAAAGATGTCTCTGTGGAAGATTTATTGGCAAGATACCCGCAGGATTTGGATAAAAAGAAAATAGCATCTTTTATAAAAGGTAAAATAGTTTTAGTGACCGGAGCCGGTGGAAGCATAGGGAGCGAGATATGCCGACAGTGTGAAAAATTTGGAGCTAAGAAACTAATACTTGTTGACAACAGTGAGTTTAACCTCTATACAATTAGTGAAGAGCTGCAAACAGTTGAGAGCATACCTGTAATGCAGAGTGTAGTAAATAGAGATTTTTTAGATGAGACATTTAGAGTTTATAAGCCCGAGATAGTCATTCATGCCGCTGCCTATAAGCATGTCCCTCTGGTTGAGACCAATATTTATGAGGGAATATTGAATAATATAGTCGGTACTAAGAATGTTATAGATATCTCAATTAAACATGGCGTAGAAAAATTTGTTATGATATCTACAGATAAAGCTGTCAGACCGACAAATGTGATGGGCACAACAAAGAGAATATGTGAACTTTATGCGCAGAACTCTAATGGAAAAGGAACCGATATTGTTGCTGTTAGATTTGGTAATGTGCTTGGAAGCAGCGGAAGTGTTATTCCTAAGTTTCAATCACAGATAGAGAGTGGCAAGAATATCACTGTAACACACCCTGATATTACTAGGTATTTTATGCTTATACCTGAAGCCTGTGAACTTGTTCTTCAAGCGGGTGCCATTGGCAGTGGCGGGGAAATCTTTATTTTAGATATGGGCGAACCTGTAAAAATAGTAGACCTTGCTAAAAAGATGATAGAGCTTAGTGGCAGAGATAATATTCAAATAGAGTTCAGTGGTCTAAGAATAGGTGAAAAGCTCTACGAGGAGCTTCTAATTGACGATAGTGATACTAAAACAGATTATGAATCAATAACTGTAGCAAAACCGACACAATATGATATTAATAAACTCAATGAAGATATAAAAGAACTTTTAGAGAGTAGTGACAGACTGCTAAAGTTAAAAGAGATAGTCCCGGAGTTTAATCATCAAACTAATGCTTAATGATTAAACTATAACATGTCCCACGAATTTACTCATATTATCCATAATCTCTGAGCCTTTTCTAAAGCTAAGCCCACATGCCTCATAAGCAAAGAAGACCCCTGCTTGGTATTTTGCTCCATTTTTGTCTTTATTGAAATCTACATATTCCTGATAAACTTTTTTGTAGTTCTCATACGGACCATCAGTTTGCTCCACTACAGTTCCATTAGAATCAACTATTTTACTGTTTGCTCCCTCTCTGCCAAAAACAGTTTTTTCTATATGTTTAACAGCGTTGAGCGGTTCAAAAGAGGTTTTCAAAAGATATGGAGAGTCCGGAAAAAGGTCACTTAAAATTTTAAGCATTCCCTTTGATTGAAATAGAAGGGTATATGCCGGGTTTAAGATAATCGCTTTTTGATTTTGGATTATACTTGCAAGTGTAGTAGCAAGTTCAGGCTCATCGTGAGCTATATCTTCCCAAGGGTAAAGTTTAAACCAATACTCATACTGATTGTCATCTCCGTCAAATACTCCGTCTTCATCAAACCTTACATTCTGCAGATACTCGAAGCCTGTGTTAAAACCTGCATCTGTAGCAATCTGTTGGAGTAGTCTAGTTGTGGCTTCTTCTTCATCATTACCCTCTACAGACGAGAAAAGTATTTTCCAGCCATCATATCTCTCACCGAAATGTTCTATATCATCAAAGAGTGTAATTAATCTTTTAAAATTGTTTTGGATTGCTTCATAAACATTGTTGAACTGTTTGTCCTCATCCATAGAGTTTTGTTTTAGCAGTGCCCATTGAAGCAGGGCAGTCTCAAATAGCGCTGTTGGAGTGTCTGCATTGAACTCTATTAGTTTTATGGGGTGAGAGTCTATCCCGCCTGCTAGGTCAAATCTGCCGTAAATATGCCAGTGGACGTCATTCTCCCAGCTTTTTTTGATTGTATCAATTAGGTTAAAAGGAATTCCGAGCTCAAAGAAGAGCTCATTCTCTATGACATATTGGGCAGCTTCTACATACATGTCATATATCTCATTTGTTGCAGTATAGTATGCTTCTGCTTCAGCCTGAGATATCTGCACCAGCTCATCGTTTATATATTTACTGCCGTCACTATCCGTATGCCAAGTAAAACCTAAGTCATCTAATGTTTCATCTTTAAGTGGGTTTACTCTCTGTAGTTTAACCAATCTCAACCACCATAACTTCTGCTTCCGTAAGAGGAACGAGTACCTGAGCCGCCAAAAAAGCTTTTTCTAGTTGATGTTGCTCTTGATGCTTTTCCTGCTGCTGAACGACTGTAAGCACTTTTATTTACGGAGCCTGAACGCTTTGAAAAGTTTTTATTATTCATAAGAGCATTGCCAATCATATTTCCCATCAGTGAACCTGCTGCAACTGCAAGTATTGTACCTGCCAGTCCCATACCGGCACCGCTGTCACCACTCTGAACTGTTTCAGATGTACCATTTTGTACTTTTTGGTACTCTTGCTCAGCAAGAGCTTTCATCTCAGCTTCATTCATAAAACGTTCAACTGTGTTTCCATTTGCATCTTTTTCACGAATTATTGCACGATTGGGACCATCTGTAGGCATCTCTTCAACTACTATATATTTTCCGTTAGTCTGTTGTTGTATAACTAAAAATCTATTTTGTATTTTCTCTTGAGGTGCTTCACACCCGCTAAGAACACTCATCATAATTGCACCGGCACTTCCCAGTGCGACTCCACTTGCTATTGAAGAGATATGTCTCATTTAATTAAATCCTTTTTTTCTAAAATAATAATTCTTTTAAGCTCATTGTCATAAAATGTAATCTGCTTTCTTCCATCATAATAAATATCGCCTTTATATGTAAATTTTTTATCTTTTAAAGTTGTGTTTTTTGTCATTAGCAGAGACTCTCCCACACTATTGCCAACACTCTCAATAAGTGTTAATGATGTAATAAAAAATAGAGAACCTATAATAGTAAGAGAGACTTTGTTGTTGTTAACATAAATGACAATAAAGCCAAGTAAGAGTGTTAATATGGAAAAAATATATATATTCTGATGATCTGCAAAGAGAATATTATAATATAAATTAATTCCATAAAACTCTATATAATTGAGTTGAATACCTAAAAATAGGAAGAAATCTAAAATAAATGTAAAAAACATACCTGTTAAAAGTGCTTGAATTGCTTTACTCATCTTATTTTTCTCCTTTTTATAGTGTTTATTTTAATAAGAGCTGATGAGCTTTTCTCAACCAGACCGTTAATATCTTCTACTATTATATCAGCTTTTGTTTCACAAAACCCTCTATTAAATGTTTCTTGACTTTTATTTGCAGAAGTTGAATAATACCAGGATGCATCTCTTATTATCTGGGAGTTTGAAGAGTGTGATACAACTCTAAAGGCTCTATTTTTTACTATAAAAGTTGTTTTTTTAGAGCGGCGTACTAAGTTTCTTCTTAATTTTGGAACTCTGTTTCCCTCAACTGAAAAAGATTTGAAATCTTTGTAGACTTTTATAAAAGGCTTTGTATTTGAACGAGATTTAATCCTGTATAGTTTATCTGAACTTTGAGATAAAAAACCGACAGTAGTGTCGGTTTGGGCTAAAATAACGGGCATGTTTATGCTAGAAAATCTTGCAGTGCTTTCGTGTTTGACCATGAGTCGTCTTTCATCTCATCAAGAGCAAGTATTAATGCTCTTGCAGCACTGAGAGTTGTGAAATATGGTATATTTCTTTTTAGTACCTCTTGTCTAATTACAACAGCATCTTTTTTAGAAGTATTGTTGTCAGAAGTATTTATTGCCATATGAATAGCATCATTTTTCATGCTGTCTTCAATATTTGGACGACCTTCAGATATTTTAAGAACCACTTCACATGGTATGCCGGCTTCTTCTAGAATAGCCTGAGTACCTTTTGTTGCGACAAGTTTAAAGTTATGTTGATGAAGTCCGCTTGCAATCTCAGGCGCATGTTCTTTGTCACTGTCTACAAAAGATAAGAAGCATGTTCCCTCGGTAGGAATCTTATTTCCAGCTGATAGTTGAGCTTTTGCAAAACTGATACCAAAGTTAGAACTTATTCCCATTACCTCACCGGTTGATTTCATCTCTGGACTTAGGACTAAATCTGCACCATAAAGTTTATGAAAAGGAAAAACTGCTTCTTTGATAGAGACATGATTTTTTAGTTTTGGTTTGAGTAGTCCATTTACTTCTTGAACAACATCATATTTATCATAATACTCCAGTGAACTTCTTAATGTTTCACCAACCATTACGCGAGTAGCAACCTTAGCCAATGGCATACCGGTAGCTTTACTGACAAAAGGAACAGTTCTTGAGGCTCTAGGATTTACTTCTATCAGGTAGATATCATCTTGATAAATTGCATACTGAACATTCATAAGTCCTACAACACCAAGACCTAGAGCAATAGTTTTTGTCTGTTGTTCAACTTTTTCAATCATCCCCTGCGAAAGGTTTACAGGAGGAAGTGAACAAGCACTGTCACCTGAGTGAATTCCAGCCTCTTCAATATGTTGCATAACAGAACCTATGTAAACATCATTGCCGTCACAAATGGCATCAACATCAAGCTCTATAGCTTGGTCTAAGAATCTATCTATAAGAACAGGAGCATTATTTGAAACTGAAACAGCAAGATCCATGTACTGTTTAAGCTCATCTTCGCTGTAAACAATTCTCATACCACGACCACCAAGAACAAATGATGGACGAACAAGTACAGGATAACCAAGTCTCTGGGCTATCACGTAAGACTCCTCTTTTGTTCTTGCCAATCCATTTTCAGGCTGCTTTAATCCATGTTTGTTTACAAAGTTAGAAAATTGTTCTCTATCTTCAGCTAAATCAATTACAGCAGACGGAGTCCCTGAAATATTTGCTCCTATTTTAGTAAGAGCATCTGCAAGTTTAAGTGGAGTCTGTCCGCCAAAGTGAACTATAATCCCATCTGGCTTCTCATTTTCAACTACGGCTCTTACATGTTCAAAATCAATAGGCTCAAAATATAAAACATCAGAAGTATCGTAGTCAGTTGAGACTGTTTCAGGGTTACAGTTATACATGATAGTCTCTATATCCATCTCTTTAAGAGCAAAAGCTGCATGAACACAACAGTAGTCAAATTCAATACCTTGCCCGATTCTATTTGGTCCACCGCCTAAAATAAGAACTTTTTTCTTATCACTTATACGGTTAGTTACATTTGGGAGTTTCGTAATATTTGTACTCGAGTATAGATATGGAGTAAGTGCTTCAAACTCAGCTGCACATGTGTCAACTTCATTATATTCAAAGTTTACACGTAAATCTTTTCTAGCCTTATAAACTTCATCTTCACTAACACTTTGATTAGAGTTTTTAAAGATGAGTTGAGAGATTCTTTTATCTGAAAAGCCATCAACTTTCACACTTCTCATATAATCCTTATCAAACAAAATTTTATCTGTAATTGCATTTTCAGTTTGAATCATCTCTTCTAGCTGATATAAGAACCATGGGTCGATTTTACATGTATCAAACATCTGCTCGATACTCATTCCTCGGCGGAAACCTTCAGCAACATAAAGAACTCTATCTGCATTTGGACGACGTATTTCGTGTTTTATAAACTCATCATCTGCATCAATCTCATCAAAACCGCATAAATCAGTCTCTAATGAACAAAGAGCCTTTTGAATAGACTCTTTGAATGTGCGGCCAATTGCCATTACCTCACCAACAGACTTCATACTAGTGCTTAGTGTGTTCTCAGCTTCAGGAAATTTCTCAAATGTAAAACGTGGTATCTTAGTTACAACATAATCAATTACGGGTTCAAATGATGCAGGTGTTCCTGTTATATCATTAGTAATCTCATCAAGAGTAAATCCAACCGCTAAAAGAGTCGCAACTTTAGCAATTGGATAACCGGTTGCTTTTGATGCAAGAGCAGATGAGCGAGAAACACGAGGGTTCATCTCGATAACAATCATTCTTCCTGTTTTTGGATCAATTGAGAACTGAACATTAGATCCACCGGTATCAACCCCAACTTCTCTTAAGATATCAAAAGAGGCATCACGCATTCTTTGATACTCTTTGTCAGTTAACGTAAGAGCAGGTGCTACCGTGATACTGTCACCGGTATGAACGCCCATTGGGTCAAAGTTTTCAATCGAACAGACTATAATGCAGTTATCAGCTTTATCACGGATAACTTCCATCTCATACTCTTTCCAGCCAAGCAGAGACTCCTCTATTAGAATTTCTGTAACCGGAGACTCATCTAAGCCGCGGGCAGCTAGTTTCTTGAATTCATCCATATTATAAGCTACACCGCTACCGCCACCGGCAAGTGTGAATGAAGCTCGGATAATTATAGGAAAACCAATCTCGGCAGCGGCTTTAAGCGCATCATCCATGTTGTATGCATACATTGAGAAGGGTAAATCCATTCCAAGTTTAATCATTGCCTCTTTAAAAGCTAAACGGTCTTCACCCTTATGGATAGCCTCTGGAGATGCGCCTAAAAACTCAACTCCATCAAGCATTCCCTTCTCATACATATTAGTAGCCACATTGAGTGCAGTTTGTCCACCCATAGTAGGAAGAACTGCGTCAACACGCTCCTCTTTGATGATTTTAGCGATTACATCTTCTTTGATAGGTTCAATGTAAGTTCTGTCTGCAAATTCAGGGTCAGTCATAATGGTAGCAGGATTTGAATTGATTAGAACTACGCGATAACCTAGCTCTTTTAATGTTTTAACTGCTTGTGTCCCGGAATAATCAAATTCACAGGCTTGACCAATGATTATGGGACCTGAACCAATAAGCAAAATAGTATTAATGTCGGTGCGTTTTGGCATTCTTTACCTTTAATATTTATACATAAAAAAATTTGTTTATTATAGGCAAAATGCACTTAATATTTGATGAGTTACCTTACTTTTTTAATCATATGAAAATAGTTTGGGTCATTAGCTTTATAGTAAGGTATTACTACTGCATTTTGATAACCTTGCGATTTTGTCACAGAGAGTACGGTGCCAACCTTTAGACCCTTAAAAAAAATATTATCTAAGCCTGAGGTTAGAACTTCATCACCCTTTTTTACAGAAAACCAAGCTGGAATAAATCTTACTACCAGATTTTCTGTGCTATTTCCATGAGCAATTCCCGGTGCCTTTTGATCTCCGACATATACAGAATAAGAGCTCTTTATATCTCGATTTAAAAGTCCCAGAGGTCTCTCATTATGAGAAACAACTATGCCTGCAACAAGCTCTTTATAGGTAAGCCCGTATATACGCGAAGAGTTATAATCATCAATTTCTAACCAAACTCTATTTTGGTCACCGAATTTTTGATATGAGATAGCTCTTACAAGCTCTACTTTTGGGTCTGTTTTTAAGTTAGAGTGATTTGCTTGGAAGAGATCATTTATCTCCGAGGCAAGCTGTTGCATAACAAGATGGTTGTTTTCATATTGGTTTATTTCTTCTTCAAGTTCTGCTATATGTTTGGCTTGAAAAAAGTGTTTGTCAACCTGTTTTTCTATGAACTCTGTTGCTGTGTAATAATTTGATTTAACACTGTTTAGAGCGGAGATAAAGGGTGACTGAATTGTGTCCGTATAGTATAGTGCACCCAAGAGGAGTGCAATAAAGATTGAAAAAAAGCTCAGCAGCCCTTTATTCATTTTCGAAAAGTTCTTGTAGTAGGTCTATCTCTTCAAGTGCACGTCCAGTACCTCTGGCAACAGCAAGAAGAGGCTCATCTGCAACATATACGGGAATTCTTACTATATCTGAGAGAAACTTGTCGAGTTGTCTAATTAGAGCACCGCCACCTGTTAATATAATACCATGGTTTACTATATCGCCGGCTAAGTCCGGAGGCATCTGCTCTAGTACATCGCGAAGAGCTTCTCCAATCTCTTTAAGTGGATCTCTCATAGCTTCTCTTGCATCTTCACTTGTTAGCTCAACAGAACTTAAAAGTCCTTCAACCTGGTCTCTACCGGTGATTACCAGTCTTAAATCTTCATCAAGTGTTACAGCAGTCCCAATTGCAATTTTAATCTCTTCAGCAACTCTTTCCCCTATAAGAAGATTGTACTTTTTTCTAACGTAGTTGACAATAGATTGATCTATTTTATCTCCGGCAGTACGAATTGATTTTGAAAGTACAAGACCACCTAGTGAAACAACACCGATTTCAGTTGTACCACCACCAATGTCTACTACTAAGTTTCCTTGAGGCTCGCGTATTTCAATACCTGCACCAATTGCAGCTGCCATAGGCTCTTCTATTAAAAAAACCTCTCTAGCACCTGCACTTAAAGCAGACTCTCTAACAGCTTTTCTTTCAACTTGAGTAAGTCCGTAAGGAACACAAATTATAATTCTTGGACTAATCAGACTGCTTCTGCCATGTGCTTTTTCGATAAATTTTCTAATCATCTTTTCAGTCATATCAAAATCAGCGATTACACCGTCTCTCATTGGGCGAATAGCTTTAATATTCCCAGGGGTTTTACCAACCATCTCTTTTGCTTCTTTACCGACTGCTAAGACTCTTTGTCGACCATATCTTTCTGTTTTAACGGCAACAACTGATGGCTCATTAATGATAATACCACGACCTTTGGCGATTACAATTGTATTTGCAGTTCCTAAGTCAATTGATAAATCGTTTGAGAAAAGTCCTATTAGTTTGTTGAATATCATTCTTTGTCCTTAATTTTATTTCCTAAAATGAAGAAAATCTTCATTCGTTAATACGGTATCAGAAATAAATTCTGCTACCTAAGCTATTTTTATTGACTGTTTTTTTATGTAGACAGGAGATTCCCCATCATCTATAACAGCTTTTGTGATTAAAACTTCGTATCCTGAATACTCAGGAAGTTCGTACATTATATCTATCATATTCTCTTCTAGTATTGCACGAAGACCACGAGCACCGGTTTTTCTTTTAATTGACTTTATTGCTATAGCTTTTAGTGCATCATCTTCAAAGTTGAGTTCAACATTATCGATTGAAAATAGTTTCTTATACTGTTTAATAATTGAGTTTTTTGGTTCTGTTAAAATACGAACCATATCATCCTCAGTTATTTCGTTTAGTGATGCAATTATTGGAAGTCTACCTACTAGTTCAGGAATAAGTCCATAATTAACAAGGTCATCAGGTTCAACCATGTCGTAAGTCATCTTCTGCTCTTGTTTACTTTTTTTGTCTTGATTAAAGCCTAAAACATTTTCACCCTGTTTTTTCTTTAATATTTCATCAAGCCCATCAAATGCACCGCCACAAATAAATAAAATTCCTGTAGTGTCTATTGCTGTAAACTCTTGATTTGGATGTTTTCTTCCGCCTTTTGGTGGAATATTCACTACTGCACCCTCTATTATTTTAAGCAGGGCTTGCTGGACACCCTCTCCTGAAACATCACGAGTAATAGAACGGTTCTCACTCATACGGGATATTTTATCTATTTCATCAATAAAAACTATTCCTCTTTGAGCTTTTTCTACATCTCCATCTGCCGCTTGTAGTAGTTTAGTTAAAATATTTTCAACATCTTCTCCAACATATCCGGCCTCAGTAAGACTTGTGGCATCAGCAATTGCAATAGGAACGTTTAAAATTCTGGCAATAGTTTGAGCCATAAGTGTTTTTCCGCTTCCGGTAGGTCCTATAAGAAGTACATTTGATTTTGCAATCTCCGTATCATCATCACTTACATTTTCTGTTTTGAAAATTCTCTTATAGTGATTGTAAACAGCCACACTTAAAAGTTTTCTAGCACGTTCTTGACCGATAATATAGTCAGATAGGAAGGTATTTAACTCTTTTGGAGTCATTAATTTTGTAACAGCCTCAATTAATTCTTCGTTTTGTGATGTTTGAGAAACATTATCATCTCCAAACATTATTTTATACGCAGAAATAACACAGTTTTTACATATATAAACGCCATTGCCAGCGATTAGAGGGTTCTCTTCACTCTCTGGCGCATCACAAAAGCTACAAGTTCTATGAATCATACTTTTTTCCTCTCATATGGGATTCCCCGTTTAGTTTTAAGTGCAAAGTGACAAAGGTCTTGAACATGGTGACTCTCTGTATTTTCAAGTAGCTCATTTGCTACATCTTTAAGTGGCTTACCGGCTTCAAAAAGCTCTTTATATGCCAGTTTAATCTCATCTATCTCATTACGCTTTAGATTTCTTCTAAGGCCGGCTAGATTAAGACCTCTAAGAGTTGCACGGTTTCCTTCTGCCATGCAAAATGGCGGAACATCCTGAGCTAGGGCTGAAGCACCTGCAACCATTGCATAATTACCAATATGAACGAACTGATGAATAGGAGTCATCCCGCCGATTACAGCATAATCTCCCATCTCTACATGTCCGGCAAGTGTAGCGGCATTTGCTAAGATACAGTGGTTTCCGATAATTACATCATGACCAATATGAACATAGCCCATAAAAAGGTTATGCGATCCGATAATGGTCTTTCCACCGCCGCCTTTTGTACCCGGGTTAAAAAGAGTGAACTCTCTAATCTTGTTGCAATCACCTATAATAAGCTCTACATCTTCACCGTCAAATTTTAGGTCTTGAGGCTCCGAACCAATAACAGCATGTGAGTATATGTGGTTATATTTGCCTATTGTAGTTTTTCCATAGATACAACTACCCTGTTCTATCTTTGTTCCGTCACCAATGGTAGCTTCTGCAGATATAAAACAGTATGGTCCGATATCAACATCTTTACCTATTATTGCACCATCTTCTATAATAGCTAAGGGAGAAATTTTACTCAAATATTTGCCTTTTTTTATCAACTTGTTATTTATCAACAATCATAGCTTTTAATTCAGCCTGTGAAACCATCACATCATCAACATAAGCCGTACAGTCAAGCATCCAGATAGCACCTTTGTTTTTAATGACACTAATGCGATACTCTAATCTATCTCCCGGTTTTACAGGATTACGAAACTTTGCCTTGTCAATACTCATAAAATATACTACTTTATTAGCAGCCTCTTCTTCAGTCATGTCACCCATGCTTTTAAATGCTAAAATCCCGCCGGCTTGAGCCATACCTTCTAAAATCATAACACCTGGATAGATTGGATGACCCGGAAAGTGACCTTGGAAAATATTATCACCGATAGTTACATTTTTAAACCCGACTAGAGATACGTTTTCTTTAATATCGGTAACTCTGTCTAAAAGTAAAAAAGGGTAACGGTGAGGAATAATTTTTTGAATTTCCATAACATCCATAATCATAGTTTAAAAGCCTTATATAATAATTTTGGCTATTTTACCTAAAAATATATTAGATTATTATTAGTCTTTCTTTCGTGTCTTCGTAAGTTTTGGCATCCAGCACCAGTGTAAGCTTGGTCTGTGGAATCTTATCTACGATAATTACCGGGCTTAAATCGTGATTTGAAGATGATAAAATATTGCGAAAGCTTACTTCATTGTCAAACTTAGGAGGGTTGAAAATAAGCTCATTAACTGTTTTATACTCAAGTTCACATATGGTATTGAAGAACTCTAGACTTACAAATTTTATCTCTTCACGATTAAAGTAGTGGATATTTTCAGACTCAAACTCTATGCGGCCTTGTGCTTTTTTTCTTGGAAGTGTAGAGTATGCAAGTGCATGTGCCGGGATTATTTCACTTTTGCCGGAGATAAGTTTTAAATTGAACTGGCGATAGTTTAAAAATTTCTGCTTTATAATTTTGTACTTAATACCTTTATCTTCAAGTTCATTGCGATATTTGTACATCTCAAGACGTTCCTCAATGGAAGCAGGAAGAGTTTGATTTGATACGGGGGAGAACATCTCATCCATGAGACGATCTTGTTGCTCTCTTTGCATTGCCAGTCCGTAGATACATCCGCAGTAGTCTTGGCGATAGAGCTGCTCCTCTTTTGTAACACGGCTTTGATCTTGCGTGCCACCATCTGCACGATAATCTACAGCGATAAACTCAACACCAAACTTCTCATGAAAGATGTCACCGCTTCGTTTGAGCTGTTCTTGTGACTTTAGAGGACTTACAAGTAGAGTTGTAGTCAGTTTTGTCTCTCCAAGGACGAGAGCTTTTTTTGCACTTACTTCAAATCGTCTATCGAAACAGACTTCACATCTGGCACCTTTTTCAGGTTCATTCTCTAAGCCTTTGACAGCTTGTAGCCAGTTCTCATAGTCGTACTCTCCTTCAAGCAGTTCGATACCAAGTTTTTTGCAGGAACGCTCAACATCAAGTAGACGCAGCCTGTACTCTGAATATGGGTGAATATTCGGATCATAAAAGAAAGCGATTAGTTTTTCATGCGGGTAATCTTGTTGTAGTTTTTCTAAAAAAAAGTGTGAATCAACACTGCAGCAGATATGAACTAAAATACTATTTCCTTTAGACTTTTTTTCTAAATAGATGATAGTTTTCTTGTTCTAGCATCTCTTCAATATACTCTTTTACACATTTTTTGCAATTTATCCATATGCCTGAAGGTAGTCGAACCTCAAGTTTCTTCTTCTCACGTAGTTTAATTATTTTTTTAGGAGATAAAATTTTTGTTATGGGAGCAAAATCAACATCTGTAAGATCAATATCACTTTTGTAGTAAATAGTCTGTTTTTTAAAGTTACCCCAGCCGGGTATGCCATCTTCTGTATAGGGCACTTCATAACCGTTTTTAAAAGATACCATCATCTTATAGTGACTATCTTCAAATACTTGGGAGACTTTCCCTAAGCCAAACACCATTCCATAAAGTTTATCTTTAACTTTTACATCATCAAAATAGGCCATATATTTTCCTTGTTTCTTAATAAGTTAGATTTTAGCTAATTAATATTACATTCATATTACCATCTTAAAAAGTAGTATCTATGTCAAATGTGAGTTGATATTTTGTGCTATCCTCGAACTTATCGAGGATAATTAGATTTATCTGTTTTGAAAAATTTCTATAGAGTTGATTGCATCTTCACCTTCAACGTTGTCAAGAACTTCAAAACTCTCTGCATCATCTTCATCAATTGCACCAAAAACAGTGTGAACACCATCTAAATGTGGAGTTGGAACAAAAGTGATGAAAAATTGACTTCCACCGGTATTTGGTCCAGCGTGAGCCATTGAAAGAGTTCCTCTTCTGTGAATAGAGACATTTTGTGCAGTTTCACATTCAATAGCCCAGTCAGGACCACCGGTACCAGTTCCATGAGGACAACCGCCTTGAGCCATAAAGCCAGGTATTACACGATGAAAAGTAAGATTGTTATAATAACCTGTGTTTGCCAAGTGTGCAAAGTTTGCAACCGTATTTGGAGCCTCATCCGGAAATAGCTTTAACCAGATATCACCTTTGCTAGTTGATATTTTTGCCAATTGGAGTTTACTTAACTCTTCAGCATTTAAATCGTATTTCTTTAACTCTGTTCTACCAAACATTTTTTTCCTTTAGTTTATAAAAAATAATTTTTGTATTATAGTCAAAAATTTTAAACAGCTGTTTTTATTAGAAGATAAATGAGTGTATAATCTCGCTATGAAAATAAAAACTATATTTCAAAACTTGACAATCAAACAGACAAATATTTTTATAGTATTGGTTATATTTTTGTTTACAATGGTCTTTGTTGGGCTTCTTGTTGAAGAGATGTATAAAGATTATGAGTTGGCGCTTGAACAGAGTTCACTGATTAAAGATGATAATCTCTCAGATATAGATATTTTCAAAAATAGACAAAAGACATTAAAATCACTTTTAGTAAAAACTGTTTTAGCTATTGTCACACTCTCCTTTATTCTTTTTGCAATATTTTTGGGCTTAAATAATCTTTATAATAGGCTTCTTAACAGGGATATGCAAACATTTTTAGATTTTTTTGAGCAGGCTGTACACAATGATCAGGTTATTAATCCACGACTGATATTTTTTAAAGATTTTAAGGTTATGGTTGGTTATGCCAATAAAATGGTTAGCAAGATAAATGAGCAAAAATATAGATTAAAAGAGTTGAATATAGGACTTGAAGAGAGAGTTGAGCAAAAAACTGCAGATCTTTTACAGATAAATGAAAACTTGCAAAAAGAGAAGGTGTTTTCGCAAGATCTGCTAAAAGCACAAAAAAAGTTTTTAAAATATGCTGTACATGAGACAAATACACCTCTTAGTGTTATTTTAACAAGTATTGAACTCTATGTAATGAAGCATCCCAAAGATAGACAGCTCTCAAAGATTGAAGCCGCTGTAAAAAATATATTCAGCATATATGATGACCTGAGTTATCTGGTTAAAAAAGACCAGATTGAGTACCCCAAAATAGTGATTAATATAAAAAATTATCTATCTAGCAGAATAGATTTTTTTAGAGAAGTTGCGGAGATGTCAAGAATTAAGTTTAAATATACTCCTCCAATGGATGATTTACATATCTACTTTAATGAAACTAAACTTCAGAGAATAGTTGACAATACAATAACTAATGCAATAAAGTATACTATGCCTAATGAGGAAGTGCATGTAAATCTAAGCAAAGTTGGTATATATGTGGAGCTCTCTATGGGAAGTAAAGCAAAAATCATTAAAGATACAGGTAAAGTTTTCGATGCTTATTACAGGGAAGAGAAAGATAGAGAAGGTTTCGGTCTAGGTTTAAGGCTTGTTAGAACAATCTGTGATGAAGAGGGCGTAGAGATAGAAGTCTCCTCAGATGACTCTTTAACAACTTTTAGTTATAAATTTAAAATGATGGGTGATTAATGAAAATACTGCTGCTCGAAGATGAGGTTATGCTTAATGAGTCTATATGTGAGTACCTTGAATCTGACGGTCATCATGTTGAGACATTTTTTGACGGGCTTGATGCATATAAAGACATAAAAGAGAACTCATATGATTTACTAATATTGGACATCACGGTTCCAAGTATGGATGGACTCAGTATTTTAGAAAAAATCCATGATTTAAAACTGCACATAGCAACCATCTATATAAGTGCATTGGTAGATATTGAAGACATATCCCGTGCTTATGACTTAGGTTGTTATGATTATTTGAAAAAGCCTTTTCACCTAAAAGAGCTCTCTTTAAGGGTTGAGAGAGTTAGACTCTCAAATGTAGTGCCTAGAATACATTTAAGGTTATCAAAAAACTATAGTTATAATCAGGAAAATAGTATTTTATTGTTTAATCAGGAGTCGCAAATACTCACGAAAAAGCAGTCTCAGATTATCGATTTACTTGCAAGAAATAGAGGAATGGTTGTTGATTTTGAGCAGTTTAGAGTCTATGTCTGGGATGAACAGATTATAGATAACGCCACAATTAGAGCAGAAATAAATAGATTAAAGAAGTATCTTAAAGAGGATTTTATTGTTAATGTCAGAGGTTTGGGATATATGATAGACAAACCTTAACTTTTTTTGTTACTTATATTAACACTTCTGAAAACTACAAGATTTTAATACTAAACTTTCTATATTGCTATGTTCATGCTACTTTTGTGTTTTAATATATTGAGAATCTGTTTTTTGTAAAGACACTTTAGCATTAAAATGAAGGAAATATAGATGAATATTTTTAGAAACAAATCAACAAAGATTATTATAGCCGCTATATTATTAGCCGGGTTTAGTACAGTCTCTTTTGCAAAAGAGAAAGTTTATCATTGGAAATTGGCTACAACTTGGGGTCCGACACTCTCACCATTTATTGATGCACCAAAGAATATGGCTAAAATGGTTAAAGAGATGTCTAATGGAAGGTTTATCATAAGAGTTGATGCATCAAATAAGCATAAGTCAGCATTTGGTATTTTAGATATGGTTAAAGGCGGTCAATATGATATGGGGCACTCTGCATCATATTATTGGAAAGGCAAAGATATCAATTTATTACCGTTTACGACAATGCCTTTTGGCATGACTACACCTGAGCAGTACGCATGGTTCTATTATGGCGGCGGTATGGAACTTATGCAAAAAGCATATAAAAAACACAAAGTTTTATCATTTCCAGGTGGAAATACCGGAAACCAAATGGGTGGATGGTTTAGAAAAGAGATTAAATCACTTGACGACTTAAAAGGTTTGAAGATGAGAATCCCAGGGTTTGCAGGTGAAATTATGGCTAAACTTGGACTCGCCGTTACAAACATCGCCCCGGGTGAGCTATATACTTCACTTGAAAGAGGTGCTCTTGATGCCTTAGAGTGGGTTGGACCCGGAATGGATGTAAAAATGGGCTTTCATAAAATTGCACCGTTTTATTACACCGGATGGCATGAGCCAAGTACAGAGTTGCAGTATTTAGTAAATAAGAGAAAATTCAATAGACTGCCGAAAGATTTACAAGCTATTTTAGTGGTCGCTATGAGACTCAGTGCTTATGACATGTATATCCAAAATTATGCCATGAGTGCAGATGCATGGTCTAAGATTGCAACTGAGTACCCTAATATCAAAATTAAAACCTTTCCAAAAGAGGTTATGGATGCCATGAAAAAAGCCAATAAAGAGCTGATAGTTGAAAAGACAAAAGGTCATCCACTGTTAAAAGAGATTATAGATTCACAAACTGCTTTTCAGAAAAAAGCCAGAGAGTGGACTATTATGTCTGACTACCTATATTTAAAAGATAATTTAAAATAAAATATGACTCCCCAAAAACAGGGGGAGGTACCTTATCCATTTTATGACAATAGCAAAAGGATTCTATATTGTTGAGAGTTGAGAGTTTTTTTAATAAATTTGCAGATATGATTGGTGTAATTACAGCTATTGCAATGGTATTAATGATTCTAAATGTATTTTATGATGTTATAACAAGGTACCTTTTTAGAGTTAACAGTATCGCTATGCAGGAGATGGAGTGGCATCTATTCTCAGTAATTATTTTGCTGGGTGTTGCATATACACTCAAAGAAGATGGGCATGTAAGAGTTGATATTATTTATGACAGACTCTCTGTCAGAAAAAAAGCCATGATTAATATGATTGGAGCTGTTGTATTTATTCTGCCTATCTCATTTCTTGTTGGAATCAGCTCAATTGATAATAGTGTGGAAGCTTACCTCTCTATGGAACAAAGCGGAAACCCTGGAGGTCTGCCTTACAGATGGATTGTAAAAGGGTTGATCCCACTCTCGTTTTTAATGTTGATTATAACAACTATAGGGTTTTTTATTAAAAATTTAAATACTTATAATGGACGGCACACATTAGGAGATGATTCCTTTAAAAGTGAAATTAAAGATTTAAAAAAAGAGTTAGAAGATCACAAACACCATGTTGTTGATATTGATGAGAAAGTAGAGTTGAAATGATTGGTATTTCAATGTTCTTTACGGCACTATTTATGCTTTTAATTGGGTTTCCGGTTGCATTTACATTTGCCGCTGTTTCTGTATTTTTTGGTCTGGCTGCAGGTGTTACTGAGATATATTCATCAGGTGGCTTTGATTTGGGTTTTGTAAGCGGTCTTATGGATGGTTTAACCGAGGGTGTTGCCATGTTTGACTATATGCCGTATAGAATATTCTCAATTCAACAAAATACAATTTTGATGGCTATCCCAATGTTTATTTTCATGGGAATAATACTGCAAAAAACAGGTCTTGCAGAAAAACTTTTAGAGTCTATGGGGTTTTTATTTGGCGAAATAAGAGGTGGAATAGCAATCTCAACTGTTATTGTCGGCTCACTTTTAGCAGCATCAACCGGTGTTGTCGGTGCTTCCGTTGTAGCAATGGGTGTTATTTCGCTTCCTGTTATGTTGAAATATAAATATAATACCTCACTCTCAACCGGGACTATTTGTGCTTCTGGTACGCTTGGGCAAATAATTCCTCCCTCAATCGTATTAATAATACTTGGTGATGTCTTTCAGGTTCCAGTAGGTGACCTTTTCCAAGCAGCTGTGTGGCCGGGGCTCACTCTGGTAATATCATATATAGTGTACATTTTAATTGTCTCATACTTGAAAAAAGATGTAGCTCCAGCAATTCCGGCTGATCCTAATCGTGGAACTAAAAAGAGACAGGTGCTAAAAGCTCTTATTGATATTATTCCATCGTTAACTCTAATAATCTTAGTTCTAGGTTCAATTTTTGCAGGAGTTGCAACTCCAACTGAATCCTCAGCAGTTGGAGCAATGGGTGCAATTGTTTTGGCTTTGATGTATAAAACATTTTCAATAAATATGGTAAAAGAAGCATCCTTGGAGTCTGTAAAAATTACCTCAATGGTATTTGCCATTTTAATAGGAGCAACTGCATTTTCAATGGTCTTTTCATACACCGGTGGGGAGGAGATAGTTGCAGAGTTTATGAGCAATTTACCTGGTGATGATAAAACAGCATTTATTATGTTTACAATGTTGGCTATTTTAGTTTTGGGATTTTTTATTGATTTTGTTGAAATATCATATATTATTGTTCCAATTCTTGTTCCAATTTCTGAAGCCTTGGGAATAAACCCTGTGTGGTTTGCCATCTTGATTGCTATGAATCTTCAAACATCATTCTTAACACCTCCATTTGGATTTGCACTCTTCTATTTAAAGGGCGTAGCTCCATCCTCCGTTACAACAATGCAAATATATAGAGGTGTAGTACCATTTATATTTATTCAAGTGTTTGTATTGGCTATTTTAGTTTTTTATCCTGAGTTCTTTGGTATTTCATCGATTTTACAGTAATTTTTTACATTGCTGTAATAATATCTATATATTATTATTAATATTTCTGTTACTTATATACACACCTAAAAAAAATAATCTTATTAAAATCATCAAATATTAGTATTGCTATGTTCATGCTATTTTTGTGATTTAGTATTTACGTGTTTAATTTTATATTGGAGAATTTAATGAAGAAAAATATTGTAATAAGTGCAGTGGTAGTTGGACTACTTAGTTCAGTAAATGTTTATGGAGCTGATGATTTAAGCTCTATGTTTTCAAATGGAAAAGTTAGTGGTCAAATTAGAGAGTTTAGTATTTCTAGAACTTATGAAAAGAGTGATGATAGTGGATACACAAGAAATGGTAATGCTATTGGAGGTCATTTAACATATGAGACAGATGACTTTAATGGCTTGAGTTTAGGAGCTGCATTTTATACTACAAATGCTTTTGCTCGTAGTAATGAGAAGTCTTCAAAGACTACAGATCCATCTCTATTTGGTGCAAATAATGACTCTTACTCAATTCTTGGTGAAGCCTATTTGCAGTATAAGTTTGGTAAAACAGTGTTCAAGGGCGGTCGTCAAATGTTAAATACACCTTTAGCAGGTGCTGATGACGCAAGAATGTTACCAGACCTGTTTGAAGCGTATGTATTAACAAATAAAGATATTTCAGATACGACCTTAGTTGTTGGGCACTTATCTAAATTTGCTCAGGGTACTTTCGGCCGTGTATATGGTAGTGGTTTACTACCTGCAACTGCCGGTTATTCTAATGTTGATAGTAAAAACCAAGTTGGTTATTTTGCAAATATGGGTACTTATGCAACAGGTACATCAACAAGTGGTGTTACTTTCGGCTCTGTTACATACACAGGAATAAAAGGACTAAAAGTTCAACTTTGGGACTACTATGCATATGATATTTCAAACTCAATTTATGGACAAGCTGATTTAAAGTGGAATTGTCTATTTAGTGATAGTGTAAAACCATTTGCATCTGTTCAAGTAATTAAACAGAGTGATGTTGGAGATAAACTACTTGGAAAACTTGACGGAACGTTAGTTGGCGGAAAAATTGGTGCAAAAGTTAATAACTTTAGTGCATATGTAGCATATTCTCAAACACGAAAGAACTCTACTGCTGAAGCGGCAAATGGTGGTTATGAAAACTCTATTGTTACAATGTGGGGCGGTATGCCAGGATTTACTCAGGGTATGGTGACTCGTCATATGTTTCTTGCTGGAACAAAGGCTACTAAAGTCGGAGCAGCATATAATTTTAAAGATTTAGGAGCAAAGGCAACAGCTGCGGTATATTATATATCACACAAGATGGATGCGAACAGTGGTTATGGAGTTTCAAGAACGGCAACGGAGCCAGGGTTTGATATTAAGTATTACCCAGAAGCAGTTAAGAACCTACAGGTTCGTCTTCGTGGAAACTTTCCAAGAAAGTTCGCTGAGTCAACTTCTGGTACTAAAACAGGTTGGAATGAGTATAGATTTATTTTAAATTATAATTTCTAAAACAATATAAAAATAGGGGGAATAAGATGAAGAAGGATCTTGTTGAAAAGATAAAAGCAAATCCAGATTATCAAAAACTAGTTTCTGTAAGAAGTAGTTTTTCGATAAAGTTGAGTATAGCTATATTGGTAGTTTATTTTACGTTTATTTTAACGATTGCATTTGATCCATCTGTATTGGCTATGCCTATATCAGAAGGTTCTGTTACTACAATAGGTATTCCAATAGGAATGGCTGTTATTATATTCGCCTTTATATTAACAGGCATCTACACAAGAAGAGCAAATAGTGAATTTGATACTTTAGCGAATAAAATAAAAGATGAGCTAAAGGATAACAGATGAATAGAATATTAGCTTTTTTAATACTTGGCACTGTAGCAGTTTTTGCATCTGGTTCAATTGATGGTGAAATTAAAAAACAGGCACTAAACATCTCTGCTATTGTTATGTTCCTACTCTTTGTAAGTGGTACCTTAGGTATTACTTACTGGGCAGCCAAAAGAACAAAAAGTGCAAAGGATTTTTACACAGCCGGTGGAGGAATCACCGGTTTTCAAAATGGTATGGCAATAGCAGGTGATTATATGTCAGCTGCATCTTTCCTCGGGATTTCAGGGCTTGTTTATCTTAAAGGTTATGATGGACTTATTTACTCAATCGGTTTTTTAGTTGGCTGGCCAATCATACTTTTTATGATTGCTGAACCACTTAGAAATCTAGGTAAGTATACTTTTGCCGATGTCGCTTCTTACAGACTTCGTCAAGGTCCAATTAGAACTTTAGCAGCTTCTGGATCTATCGCGACTGTTATTCTTTATTTAATTGCCCAAATGGTTGGTTCCGGAAAGCTTATTCAACTGCTGTTTGGTTTACAGTATGAAGTTGCCGTTATTCTAGTCGGTGTGTTAATGGTTCTATACGTTACTTTTGGCGGAATGCTCGCAACTACTTGGGTACAAATTGTAAAAGCATTTTTATTGCTTTCCGGTGCTACTTTTATGGCAGTAGCCGTTATGGCACATTATGATTTTAGTTTCGGTTCACTCTTTGCAGCAGCTGTTGATATTAAAGGTATAGAAGTTATGAGTCCAGGCGGATTGGTAAGTGACCCTATCTCAGCCATATCTTTGGCAGTCGCACTTATGTTCGGTACAGCCGGTCTTCCTCACATTCTTATGAGGTTCTTTACAGTAAGTGATGCAAAAGAGGCTCGTAAATCAGTCTTTTTTGCAACCGGATTTATTGGGTATTTTTATATTTTAACCTTTATTATCGGCTTTGGTGCAATTGTTTTGGTTTTTAATAATCCACAATATTTAGATGTGGCTAAACAAGCTATAAGCGGTGGATCACCAATTCTTGGCGGAAATAATATGGCTGCAATCCACCTTTCACATGCTGTTGGCGGTGATTTTTTTCTAGGCTTCATCTCAGCTGTTGCATTTGCGACAATTTTAGCTGTTGTTTCAGGTTTAACTTTAGCCGGCGCATCTGCAGTCTCGCATGACCTTTATGCTTCTGTATTTAAAAAAGGTAAAGCAGATGGTATGGCAGAGATGAGAGTCTCTAAAATTGCTACTGTCGCTCTTGGAATTGTTGCAATTATTATGGGTATTATGTTTGAAAAACAAAATATAGCCTTTGTTGTCGGTCTTGCTTTTGCTATTGCAGCATCTGCAAATTTCCCAATTTTATTCCTTTCCATGTATTGGAAAAAATTAACCACTCGCGGTGCTGTTATCGGTGGCTCAATAGGACTAGCAACTGCTGTGTTACTTGTAATACTCGGACCAATTGTATGGGTTCAGATTTTAGGGAATTCAGAAGCAATTTTTCCTTATAAATATCCGGCACTCTTTTCCGTGACAGCAGCATTTATTGGTATTTGGCTCTTCTCTATAACAGATAGTTCTCATGAGGGCGAAAAAGAGAGAGAAGCTTTTGAAGCTCAATACATCAGAAGTCAGACTGGTATTGGTTCAGAGGGTGCAAGCCAACATTAATTAGTTCGTAAAGGGAAGAAATTCCTTTTACCTCGTTTAATAGCGCTGTACCTACTAAAGATTGACACTTTATGTCATAATATGAATCGTTAATTTATATATATTGATTTACTATTATATAAAAATCAGGAGAATCTTTTGAGTATTCTAGATCAAAGAAAGTTGATTGAATCTATTCATCCGTTTGAGCTACTAAGTTCAGTCTCTTTAGATAATCTTATGTCTAAAATAGATATAGCTTACTACCCAAACAATACTCTTCTTATTTCTGCGTCAATCTCCTCAATCGCTTTTTATATAATAATAAAAGGCTCAGTAACAGAGTATATTAACGATGAAGTTCATAATGTTTACAGCAGTGGTGACAGCTTTGATGCTGACGCACTTATATATGGAAATACAAAAGGAAAGTTCGTAGTCGCAGAAGATCTTATATGTTATGAGATAAAAAAAGATGATTTTTTAGATTTAATGCAAAACAAAAAAGTTCAAAGCTATTTTTTACAAGACTTTGTGTCTCGTCACCAACAGTTAAAAGATTATGATCTCAATAGTGAACTGTCCGGTTTTTTAATCTCGAGGGTTTGTGATATTTTTTTGCATAATGCCTGCGTTGTAGCCTCAGATGAGAGTATTTATAACTCTTTATTAAAGCAAGAAGAGTTAAAAGCAAAAGTAATTATCGTCAAAGAGAGTGATAGTTATGGGATTGTGACAGATAGTGATTTAAGAGAGAGGATGCTTCTTAATAAGATATCTACAGATGAAAAAATAGCTACTATAGCATCGCAGGGACTCATAACCATAGATATAAATGATTTTTTATTCAATGCACTTTTGTTAATGACTCATAATGAGATAAAAAGAGTTATTGTCATGGACAACGGAAAAATTGCAGGAGTGCTAGAGCAGTTGGATCTGCTTAGCTATTTTGCCAACCATTCTCACTTGGTTGCTGTGCAAATCGATAAAGCAGTGAATATTGATGATTTGAAAAATCTTCAGAGTGATTTAAAAAACCTTATAGTCACACTTAGAGCCAAAGGTGTTAAAGCAAGATATATCAGTAAACTAGTTTCTACACTAAATCTCAAGATTTATAAAAAGATTTTTGAGATGTGTGTTGATGACTCACTTCAAAACCAGTGTGCACTGATTGTTATGGGTAGTGAAGGTAGAGATGAACAGAGCCTTAAAACAGATCAAGATAATGCTCTTATAATCAAAGATGGTGCAGATACAGAGCTTTTTGTACAACCAATGATCAAGCTTAACACTTATCTTCTTGAGTTGGGATTTCCAAAATGTAGTGGAAATACAATGGTCAGCAATGAATTTTGGAGAAGGAGTGTAGAGTCGTATAAATCGCTTATAGATAGTTGGATTGATAATATGAGTGATGATAGTGTACAAAATTTAAGTATATTTCTAGATGCTAAATGTGTTGCTGGAAACAATGGTCTATTTGAAGAGTTAAACGAGTATTTTTTCACCGTTTTTCAATCAAGAGATGACCTCTTGGCTCATATAGCAAAAGCAGTTTTAAATTTTGAAACACCTCTTTCTGTGTTCTCCGGATTCGTGTTAGAAAAAGATGATGAAAATAGGCTCGACTTAAAAAAGGGAGGTCTATTTGCTCTTGTTCATGGAGTAAGAACACTCGCTCTTAAGAGTAGGGTAAAAGAGACAAATACTATTGAGAGAATTAAAGAGTTAAATAATCTTGGAGTTATTGATAAAACATTTGCAACAGAGCTAATCGAGAGTTTTGATACACTTAGTTCTATTCGTTTAAAAGCAATGCTTGATGCAAAAACTTTTGATGAGGGTAATTATATCAATCCTGAAATACTTAACAAGATTCAGAGAGATTTATTAAAAGATTGTTTTAAGATTGTAAATAAGTTCAAAAAGTTTATGAGTTATCATTTTAATTTGAATATGGTTTTGTAAAAATGTTTCAGTTTATCTCAAAGTTTAAGAGAGAGGCTAATCGCTCAAAGCTTAAAGATAAAAATTTTGAGTTTCTGTTTGATGAAGATAGAAGTGGTGAATATGTGGTTTTTGATACGGAAACTACAGGATTAAATCCAAATAAAGATGAGATATTGTCAATTGGAGCCGTAAAGATTAAAGATAATAGAATTTTAACATCACAAACTTTTGAAGTTTTTGTGAAAAATTCTAAAAGTATAAATTCTAAAAGTATAGAAATTCATGGTATTCGTCCCTGCGATGTAGAAAATTCTCTATCAGCAGAACAGGGTATAATAGAGTTTTTAAGTTTTATTGGCTCTAGACCTTTAATAGGTTACTATTTAGAGTTTGATGTTAAAATGGTAAACAGGTACATTAAACCAATGCTTGGAATAACGCTTCCCAACAAAATAATTGAGGTATCTGAAATATACTTTGATAAAAAAATTGCATTTATTCCTCAAGGAAATATTGATTTACGATTCGATACAATCCTTAAAAATTGTGCTATTCCTGATATGGGAGCGCATAATGCTGTTAATGATGCAATTATGACAGCAATGATATTTTTAAAATTAACAATGGAGAAAGTAGATGTCAGAAACACATAAAAAACAAGTTTTTCAACCAAATGAGGAGTTTGCAAAAGATGCTCGAATAAAAAATATGAGTGAGTATCAGCAACTACAGGAGTATGCAACTAAAGATTATGAAGGTTTTTGGGGTTCATATGCAAAAGAGAAGTTGGATTGGATTGAGCCATTCACAAATGTAATGGATGAGAGTAATTTTCCATTTGTAAAATGGTTTGATGGTGGAAAATTAAATGTTTCAACTCAATGTATTGACCGTCATTTAAAGACTCGCAAAGATAAAACGGCGATTATTTTTGAAGGAGACAGAGGAGATAAGCAGACAATTACTTATCAAGAGCTTTACTATAATGTAAATAGATTCTCTAACTTGCTTAAAAATGAGTTTGGCGTAAAAAAAGGTGACCGTGTCGTTATATATATGCCGATGATACCTGAGTCTGCTTATGCTATGCTGGCATGTGCCAGAATAGGTGCAATACACTCTATAGTATTTGGTGGATTCTCAGCTGAAGCACTTCGTGATAGAATCTCAGATGCAGATGCTAAAGTAGTAATAACAGCAGATGGAGCATATAGAAAAGATAAGCCTTATATGTTAAAACCGGTTGTAGATAAAGCTATTGGAGGGGATACTCCAGTTAAAAAAGTTTTAGTTGTTGAGAGAAACAATGAAGAAGTAACTTGGGTTGAAGGAAGAGATTACTCATACAATGAATTGATTAAAAATCAAGATACCACATGTGAGGCAGAAATCATGGATTCTGAAGATCCACTCTTTTTACTTTACACTTCTGGTTCAACAGGAAAGCCAAAAGGTGTTCAGCATAACAGTGCAGGGTACATTCTTTGGGCTCAGATGACTATGGAGTGGGTATTTGATGTAAAAGAGCAAGATATTTACTGGTGTACAGCTGATATCGGTTGGATTACAGGACATACATATATAGTTTATGGACCACTCGCAATGGGTGCTACAACTGTAATGTTTGAAGGTGTTCCGACATATCCAGATGCCGGTCGTCCTTGGAAAATGGTTGAAGATTATAAGATTAACCAATTCTATACAGCTCCGACTGCTATTAGAGTTTTACATAAAATGGGTGAAGATGAGCCTAAAAAATATGACTTGTCATCTTTAAAAGTATTGGGAACTGTTGGTGAGCCAATTGATCCACCGGCTTGGAAATGGTACTATGAAGATGTTGGTAACTCAAAATGTGCTATTGTTGATACATACTGGCAGACTGAGACCGGCGGTCATATTGTCTCTCCTCTTCCTGGTGCTACGCCAATTAAACCGGGTTGTGCGACACTGCCACTTCCTGGAATCATGGCAGAAATTTTAGATGCAGATGGCAATAAAACAGAAGTTGATGAGACTGGTTTTATGTGTGTTACCCGCCCATGGCCTTCGATGATTCGCGGTGTTTGGGGTGATGAAGAGAGATTTATTAAATCATACTTCGGTGATGTGAAAAAAGATGGTAAGCCAGTTTACTTTACGGGAGACGGCGCGCGTTATGATGAAGATGGATATATAACTATTACTGGTCGTACTGATGATGTTATCAATGTTTCAGGGCACAGAATGGGAACTGCTGAAGTTGAGGCGGCAATCAATAAAGATGATAATGTTGCAGAAGTGGCAGTAGTTGGAAAACCTCACCCACTAAAAGGTGAGGGTATATTCGCTTATGTAGTTTTAAAAACTGATGTTGCAGATGAAGAGGCTGAGAAAAAATCTATCAATAATATTATCAAACAAGAGATAGGTAATATTGCACTTTGTGATGATATTATTTTTGCTCCAGGGCTTCCTAAAACTCGCTCAGGTAAAATTATGAGAAGAATTCTTCGTTCAATTGCTAAAGGTGAAGCGATAACTCAAGATATTTCAACTCTCGAAGATCCAAGTATAGTAGCCACTATACAAAAAATGGCTCAATAAACACTAATTATGACATGTATACATATCTTGGTCTATCCAAGTTAGGCTTATACATGTCAAACTTCAAAAATGCTATAATCCCACTATTAAAATATAAAGAGAAATAATGGAACTTTGCGTAGCACTTGATTTACCGACAAAACAAGAAAACTTAGATCTGGTTAACAAAATAAAAGATTATAATATTTGGTTGAAAGTAGGTCTTCGTACTTATATTCGTGACGGAGAAGATTTTTTAAAAGATATTAAAAAAATAAATCCTGATTTTAAAATATTTTTAGACCTAAAACTTTATGATATTCCAAATACAATGGCAGATGCTGCTGAGTCGATTATGGGGCTTGGTGTTGACATGTTTAACGTTCATGCTAGTGCAGGAAAACGCGCAATGCAGAGTGTTATGGACAGAATTAGCTCTTATGAAAAGCGTCCTATAGTATTGGCAGTTACGGCTCTTACTTCATATTCTGAAGATGAATTTAGCAAAGTTTATGAAAAGGGTATTGCAGTTAAAGCAGATCAGTTTGCTAAAGATGCTTATGAGAGCGGACTTGACGGTGTTGTCTGTTCTGCTTATGAGAGTGAGTCTATTAAAAATATTACAAACAAAGAATTTATGACTTTAACACCTGGTATACGTCCCTTCGGAGAAGATGCAGGAGACCAACAAAGAGTTGCAGATGTAGATTTTGCTAAAGGAGCTCTTGTTGACTTCATTGTGGTCGGTCGTCCAATATATAAGGCAGATAATCCGGCTCTAATTGTTGAAAAGATTTTAAAAAACATTTAAAAGGTTCTTATGAGAATTTTTATTAGTATTGCATCATATTGTGATGAGTTGTTGTTATTTACTCTGCAAAATTGCATATCAAAAGCTTCTAACCCAGAAAATATATTTTTTGGTATAGTTGATCAAAATGATGAATCACAAAAAACAAATATAGAAAAACTGAATTTCAGCAAGCAAATAAGATATGTTTATATTAATAAAATTGATACATTAGGGGTCTCTTGGGCAAGAAATATTGCTTTTTCACTTTGGGATGGTGAAGAATTTTTATTACAAATAGATTCTCATATGTTATTTGAGCAAGATTGGGACAAGATATTACTCAATCAATATAGCGACTTGAAAGATATTTCACAAAAACCAATAATTTCAACATATCCATATAATTTTTCTTTTGATGAACACAATAACCCAACATTTAAAAAGCAGTCGGAGAAATATGTTTTAGTATTAAGACCGCATCCGGAGAGTTCACTTGAAGAGGATAATGCAGTATTAAGGTTTAGGGCTGAGCATAAACTAACAGATAATCCGGTATTGGGTTGTCACTTAGCTGGCGGGTTTATTTTTACAAATTCAGATTTTATACAAGAGATACCATATGACCCCTTCTTATATTTTCATGGAGAGGAACAAAGCCTTGCAATCAGGGCATATACCAGAGGTTGGGATATTTACCACCCTAATATAATTCCACTCTATCATCATTATAAAGAAATAGGCGCAGAGCATCTAACACACCATTGGCACGAGACTGTAGAGTCTAAGAGAACATTAAGTGCTAGTTACCTTAAAAATAGAGCAACGAAAAGAATAAATAGGCTTTTTTATGGTGATGGAATGGTAAATAGTATTTATGGTTTAGGTAATATTAGAAGTTTGGATGAATATATCGCCTTTAGCGGTATTGACTACAAGAATAAAATAATTGAGAAGAGAAACTTTTAAGCTAATTGTTATATATAAATCACTATAATCACGGTCTTCAAATGGACAAGTGGGTGAGCGGCTGAAACCACATCCCTGCTAAGGATGCGTACGGGTAACTGTACCGAGAGTTCGAATCTCTCCTTGTCCACCACGAAACAATCAAAACATAATCTATTAATTACATATCGTACTCAAGTACAATATACTACCTTTCAAATTTATCATATCATTACTTAATAAAATTATATTTTAGGAGTCTGTTATGTCAACAATTATTGGAAAAATTACAACTTTAGAGGGTGTGTTCTATGCGAAAGGTTTAGATGGGTCTCTTAGAAAAATCTCGAATGGTGATGAGATTTACAAAGGTGAAACTATTATCGGTGACAAAAACAACAGCTCTACAGATAGTATAGTAATATCTATGACAGATGGAACTGATATTATAATGTTAGGAGACGAAAAGCAGCTTTTTGATGCTTCTCTTGCAGTAGAAGAGTTTTCTCAAGAGGAAACTGTTACACAAAAAGATTCACTTCAAGCTATGCTGGAAGAGAATTCAGATACTCAAGATATAGAAGATTTAGATACTGCTGCTGGACAAGAAGGCATTGCTGACTCTACAGAGGGTGGAGAAGCAGATTTTACAGATGTAAATAATGCCAGTATCGATATTAATTCAGATCTTCGTCAAAGAGAATTTGTAAATCAATCACCAGAAACAATAGAAGATTTTGCTGAAGATGTTCGTCGTGTTGAATTAGGAATAACAGACGCTCCGACTGATGCACCGACAGACGCTCCGACAGATGCACCGACTGATGCACCAACAGACGCTCCGACAGATGCACCGACAGACGCTCCGACAGATGCACCGACTGATGCACCAACAGATGCTCCGACAGATGCTCCAACTGATGCACCGACAGACGCACCGACAGATGCACCAACAGATGCTCCAACTGATGCACCGACAGACGCTCCGACAGATGCTCCAACAGATGCACCGACTGATGCACCGACAGATGCTCCAACTGATGCTCCAACTGATGCACCGACAGACGCTCCGACAGATGCTCCAACAGATGCACCGACTGATGCACCGACAGATGCTCCAACTGATGCTCCAACAGATGCTCCAACAGATGCACCGACTGATGCTCCGACTGATGCACCAACAGACGCTCCAACTGATGCTCCAACAGACGCTCCAACAGACGCTCCAACAGATGCTCCGACAGATGCACCAACAGACGCACCGACAGATGCACCAACTGATGCTCCAACAGATGCACCGACAGATGCACCAACTGATGCTCCAACAGATGCACCAACAGACGCTCCAACTGATGCTCCAACAGATGCACCGACAGACGCTCCAACTGATGCACCGACAGACGCTCCAACAGATGCTCCGACAGATGCACCAACAGACGCACCGACAGATGCACCAACTGACGCTCCAACAGACGCTCCAACTGATGCTCCAACTGATGCTCCAACTGATGCACCGACAGACGCTCCAACAGACGCTCCGACAGATGCTCCAACTGATGCTCCGACTGATGCTCCAACTGATGCTCCAACTGATGCACCGACTGATGCACCGACTGATGCACCGACTGATGCACCAACAGACGCTCCAACTGATGCACCAACAGACGCTCCAACTGATGCACCGACAGACGCTCCAACAGACGCTCCAACTGATGCTCCAACTGATGCTCCAACTGATGCACCGACAGACGCTCCAACAGACGCTCCGACTGATGCACCGACTGATGCTCCGACTGATGCTCCGACTGATGCTCCGACTGATGCACCGACAGACGCACCGACAGACGCACCGACAGACGCACCGACAGATGCACCGACTGAGGCACCGACTGATGCACCAACAGACGCTCCAACTGATGCACCAACAGACGCTCCAACTGATGCACCGACAGACGCTCCAACAGACGCTCCGACAGATGCTCCGACAGATGCACCAACAGACGCACCGACAGATGCACCGACAGACGCTCCAACTGATGCACCGACAGACGCTCCAACAGACGCTCCAACAGATGCTCCGACAGATGCACCAACAGACGCACCGACAGATGCACCAACTGATGCTCCAACAGATGCACCAACAGACGCTCCAACTGATGCTCCGACTGATGCTCCAACTGATGCTCCAACAGATGCACCGACAGATGCACCGACAGACGCTCCAACTGATGCACCGACAGACGCTCCAACAGATGCTCCAACTGATGCACCAACAGACGCTCCAACTGATGCACCGACTGATGCTCCAACTGATGCACCGACTGATGCACCGACTGATGCACCGACTGATGCACCAACAGACGCTCCAACTGATGCACCAACAGACGCTCCAACTGATGCACCGACAGACGCTCCAACAGACGCTCCAACTGATGCTCCAACTGATGCTCCAACTGATGCTCCAACTGATGCTCCAACTGATGCTCCAACAGATGCACCGACTGATGCTCCGACTGATGCTCCAACAGATGCACCGACTGATGCACCGACTGATGCACCAACTGATGCTCCGACTGATGCACCTACAGCAACAATCACTCTAGATGCAGATATTACAGCAGATGATATCATCGATGCTGCTGAACAAAACCAGACTATTGCAGTAACAGGTACAGTAGGCGGAGACGCTGCAGCAGGTGATACAGTTACATTAACAGTAAACTCAAACACATATACAACAACTGTAAATGCAGATGGAGAGACATTCTCAGCAGATATTGCAGGAAGTGACTTGGCAGCCGATACAAATATCGATGCAAGTGTTACAACCACTACAGGAAGTATAAACGGTGAAGCTACTGCAACAGACAGTGAGAGCTATAGCGTAGATATAGATGACGATGACAATGATGACGATGACAATGATGACGATGACAATGATGACGATGACAATGATGACGATGACGATGATGACAATGATGACAATGATGACGATGATGACGATGATGACGATGATGACGATGATGACGATGATGACAAGGATGGTAAAGAAAGCAAGGATGATTCAAATGATAGCTCAGGTGATGATAATGGAAATCCTGGTAATGAAAAAGAGGTAGGAAAAGCTTCTCATGATGGAACTAAAGGTTCATCAAATAACGAAAATGCTTCTGACACACCATCTGCTGGAAACGCAAAAAATAAAGCCAAAGAAGATAATGATGACGACAAGGATGGTAAAGAAAGCAAGGATGATTCAAATGGTAGCTCAGGTGATGATAATGGAAACCCTGGTAATGAAA